>ERZ761592.7-NODE-7-length-473481-cov-69.657672_pt1 | contig 473481 bp, 525 predicted proteins | sample MGYA00433095_ERZ761592 | MGnify/ENA primary metagenome ERZ761592 (study PRJEB28899, sample SAMN03785554) | bioreactor sludge metagenome | biome: EBPR Sludge; feature: EBPR Bioreactor; material: 0.22µm filtered reactor supernatant | place: Saint Lucia: Queensland... | reverse complement strand
CTCTGGTGTATCGATTGTGGCCACCTGCTGCATTGTCGAGTAGCTAAGTTCGGAATAGATAAGCGCTGAAAGCATATTAAGCGCGAAACTAACCTCAAGATTAGATTTCCCTATGAGGACACTGAAAGAATATCAGTTTGATAGGTGCAAGGTGGAAGTGCGGTAACGTATGGAGCTGAAGCATACTAATAGTCCCATCGCCTTTTTATGTCCTTGTCACTTTTCGTTAATGCTTGCATTAACGGGGGTGGCTAGGTAGACTTGACTGGTAATTGGTGCGTAGGAATACGTAACCGACGTCAATCTTATCGTAGAAAAGATTTGTACATCACTAATCCGTGCTAAACGTCATTGACGCCGAAGCGAGGTTTTAGGTGCCCACTACCGAGAATATGGTAGCCGAAAAGTGCATCCGGGAAACCTCCCTTCGGTGCCCATGGCGACGAGGAAATACCTGTTCTCATGCCGAACACAGAAGTCAAGCTCGTCAGCGGCGATTATACTGCCACAAGTGGGAAACTAGCACGGTGCCGAATTATACAAATAACCCTCCTAACCGGAGGGTTTTTGTTATAATTCGATATCGTTTTATTCCTCACCCGTGCCAGTAGAATCCCGGGCGATTAAGAGGCTACGAAACGAGTAGAAAATATTAGCTTGCTCATATTTTCTCGAGTGAGGACGCCTCGCCATTCAAATTTTAATTTGAATGATACTGCCACAAGTGGAGGCAAGTATTGACTTTGCACGAAGTTTATGCTAATATGAGGTTATAACTAATTAAAACAAAAAGTACCTTCCAACCATGAGTGAACCCACACCAAACGATTACATCAGAGACATGTCAGACGATATGGCACCAGGTATGTACTCTCACGACGGTACAGGATTTTATGTGCCTAAGGAATTTGCAGATAGTGTACGCGAAAACGTTGAGCCAAACAAAGCAAGACGTGTACTGCAAGATTATGTTGTTACGATGAGTCGTGCCGAGGGAGAATCTTATGACGACTATCGGCAGACTCTTGATAAAAAAGCGTCCGAAGGTTCAAGTACCGACGATGAAGTTCGTAATTACGCAAAGCTTTTCAGACTAGGCGAAAAAGTAGGACGAGGCGAAGGCCTGGATGAAGATGATTTGCAATACCTCGCCGCGATTGAATCGTACAGAGACGCTATGAGTAAAAGTATGTCTATCGAGGGTGAAGACCATGGCATGATCGCCGAGATACTCGATAATTTATCCGACACCGGGAAGATAGAATTACTCATCCAAGACTGCGTTAAGGCATTCAATGCTGCAGATACTGAAGCTGAACAAGCCCAGATTGAAACCATGCTAAGCGAGCTCGAAGACTACAAGTACTTGCTTGAAAATAGTACTTATCCGAGGATCGAGCCCCACCAACCGAATCCGGATAATACCGACCCTGAACTGGTGATGGTGAACTTATATTTCGCAAAATACTATCCTCATCTTGTCGCTAAAGCTAAAACTCTGCAGCAAGCAGCGTAGTTAGTAACTAGTAACACCCCTCCGAACAGGAGGGGTTTTGTTTTGCTTAAAACCGCTCATGGTAAAATATAGAGGTAGTTATGCTACCACAATCACAAAAACAAACAGTATCGAAAAAACGCCAAATTCTGAAATGGGGCGCTATTGGCGTTGCTGCAGCGGTAGTCATTATTTATGCGGCTAGCTTTTTTATTCCACGTCCGGTTACATTAAGCTATAGCGACGAGACATGTGCCTCTGGTTTTACGCTACTGCCAGGTATTCACTCAACATCGGATACATCACGCTACAACGTAACGCATCAGAATTCGCTAAAAGTGGGTGGTTTTGAAATTGCGGCACTAAGGACATGCCTTGAGCCAACCAAAGCACCCTCGCCGGGCACCATTGTTATCGCAAATGCACCAGGAGGCTGGCTTTTTGCCCGGACTCACTTTAGTGTTACGGCGCCAAAGCTCCCGGCCGCCAAGGTAGCCGCCGTTAAGGCTGAGGTGCCGGCCACAAAACCGCTGTTAGTACCATTGGACCAACCTGATAGCTTGTTTGAGTATAATCTCGCGGCAAATGATGGTGTGACTAGTTGTTCGGCCGCAAACAAAGCTCTTGAATGCGAATTGGAGGAGTTGAAGCTTGAGCAAGGTAAAGAGTACGATTACCAGCTGACACGCAGTTTTAAAGGCCAATCTGTTCAGCCAGTCGGAAATGGATCGTTCAAGACATTGAAAGCCGTTACAGTCACCAAGACGAGTGTAAAAGAGAAGCAGATCATCTACTCAAAGCCAAAAGAACTAACCATTACAATGGACAAACCTGTGGTAGGGGCTGACGTGAGTCTGAAACGGGTAGCAAACGGTAAGGCGACCGATATTGAAGCAGATGTGTCAGTGAAGGATAAAATAATTACACTGTTGCTCGCTAAAGACCTGCCACGAGAGAGTTCTTACCGCCTGATGTTGAGGCAAGCCGAAGCGACTGACGGTAGCACCATGATTGAACCGCTTACACGTAATTTCACCATTTCGGGTGGTCCGAAAGTCACGAGTGTAAACATTGGCAGCTTTCGAGTCAGCCAGTCCGCCACTGTTATTGTGAACTTCGACCAAGCAATTTCTAGTACGCAGTCAGTGAGCAAGTACGTTAGTCTGACTGGCGGAACGGCAACGGTAGCTAGATATACCGCCTCGAGTATTGCGGTAACATTACAGAATTTGCCGCGCTGCCAGGACTTCACGGTATCAGTTAGAGCAGGATTAAAGAGTAAGTACGACATTGTATCTGATGATTCGTGGACGTACGGCTCGCGCACCATTTGTCACACGGTTAGTACCATCGGCACTTCACGACAAGGGCGGGCTATCAACGCCTATTACTTCGGCACCAGTGGGCCGGTTACGCTTTTTGTCGGGGCATTGCACGGTAATGAAGTCAGCTCAAGCCTCATACTACAGGATTGGATTAATGAGCTAGAAGTAAATCCGGGGCGGATAGCTAAAAATACCCGAGTCGTTATTGTCCCGGCCGTCAACCCCGATGGCGTCGTTGCCGGGACTCGTAATAATGCCAAGGGTGTCAACTTGAACCGAAATTTCCCAACTGACAACTGGGAAAAAGACATTGATGATACGAACGGATTTGTTAAAGGCGGAGGCGGGTCGGCCCCATTGAGTGAGCCTGAAGCAAAAGCCTTAGCTAACTTGTCAACGGCCTTAAAACCCCGGCTGATGATTTCATACCACGCCGTGGGGAGTGTCGTCATCGGTGATCCTGGCGGCTACTCCGCCGGTTACGCAGCAAAATATGCCAGTCTGGTCGGCTACCGCAACGCCACAGGTCAGAGTGCTGCTACGTTTGACTACGGCATCACGGGCTCGTACGAAGACTGGACAATCCAAAAAGTCGGCATACCAAGTATGGTAGTTGAATTGGGAAGTTACTCGTTTAGGGACTTTTCCCACCATCGGGCGGCTTTCTGGGCCATGTTGTAGTTTGCTATAGTTAAACCATGTGCAAAGTCTGTTCGGTGGGATATTCGGCCATGAGCTTGGGACTTTTTGCGACCTCGACTACCTCTGTAACCGTTGGCAGTACAGTCAATCCGGCAGATTATTCGGCCATGCGAGAAACAATTAAACAGATTAGCTTACCGAAAATCGACCAGCCAAAGTGGCTAAAGGATCAGATTGCAGCCGAAGTTGCCGCTGCTGGCGCCAAACGGGCGCCTGGCGCAGGGATTACAGTCACTTATGATGTAACAACCCGCGGTGCAATTACCTCGAGTCTGAGCGAATTTAGATTGCTTGCTAACCAAACGCTAAACGATAGCCGCGGTTGGGCGAGAATGAACGTGAGCTTCACAGAAGTTTCCAGTGGCGGTCAATTTACGCTGGTGTTAGCCGAAGCCAGTCAGGTGCCAACCTTTTCAAGCGCGTGCAGCTCTGAGTACAGCTGTCGGGTTGGACGATACGTTATTATCAACCAAGACCGCTGGCAGGGAGCAACTCCCAGCTGGAACGGCGGCGGGGGAAGCCTGCGCGATTACCGGCATATGGTGGTAAATCACGAAACCGGCCACTGGCTGGGCCATGGTCATCGGTCATGCGGCGGAGCCGGCCAGGCTGCACCGGTGATGCAACAGCAGTCGATTGATCTTCAGGGCTGCAAATTCAACCCATGGCCACTCGCGAGCGAACTCTATTCGCCGCAACTAGGGATTTAATAGATGAAAATGCCAGTCCGTCCGAGTAAACTATCACAAAACAAACGCTTACTGACCATAGGCGGTCTTTTACTCGTAATGGGATTCACCGGCATGTGGGCCACGGGCAGCGAGCAGTGGCGAACACTCTCGAAGGATACGGTAAGCCGGCGTAATCAGGCTGATGCAAATGTAAAAGCGGCTCTATCGAGTGAAAGCACCAGAGGTGAGCGATTGGAGGCAATTGATCGACTGGCAGCCCTATCGAGCCCAAAAACAGAACATTGTAAAGCTGACTGGTGGTATGGCTGGCAGCAAAGCGTCTGGCCGGCCTCGCGTGATGCGGCTGAGTCGTGCCGGTCGGCCGCTCGCCGGCTCATGGCTCTAGGAGAGGCAGGCAGGGACTTAAAACAATACCTGGATGACGAAAAGGCCATAATAGCCCAGCTTGTACACTTAAAAATCGACAGCAAGCAGTCAAAATGGCAAACTCAGGCAAGCGATATAGCCGACAATGTGGCAGATAACCTGGCAAAACTCACCGTATCAGCCAGTGTAAAGCCGGTTTTAACAGAGGCGACTACTCGGGTTAAGGCTATAAGCCAGGCGTGGCAAGCCTTTGAGGCAGCCTCGAAGAAGAAAGACCGCACAGCGTACGAGAAGGCTCTGGCAGGCCTAGATGATGCCTATGCCGGGCTAGGAGCCGTTACAGACGCTTCTGATGGGCAACTAAAGGATGCCTTAGAAGAATTTAAGAAGAAAACTTCGTAAATCCCCGAAAATCAACAAAAAACGACCCGTCTCGCAGAGCAGGTCGTTGTTTAATGCGTTTAAATCTAATCTGGATTCAAACAGGTGCCATCTCTGTATTTTATAGCAGTAAACACAGAAACTGTATCTATAATATAGCACGAAACGCATAAGCACAATACCTTTTAAAACATAAAAACGCACATGGTAAATATTGACATAAAGCATAAGCTATGATATGATGCAATCATACACATACCACATATGAGGTTTGTGAGAGTTATTAGGAGGGTCTGACCGGTGTTAGCTGGCCAGACTTTTAATATATAAGGAGCCAAGGATATGGCTGGAACTATCGCAGGTGGCAAGAAAGCTGCTGCCAAAAACTTAGCAAAAGACCCGAACTTTTACGCCAAAATTGGTGCAAAAGGTGGTAAAAACGGTCGAACTGGTGGCTTTGCCGCTAACCCTGACCTGGCCCGTATTGCCGGTGCCAAAGGTGGTCGTATTTCACGCCGCCGGAAGGCTTCTGACGTAGCTTCTAAAGCTGCTTAAGAAAAGCCCGCAAAATAAAACACCCCCGGTTTCGGGGGTGTTTTATTTTGAAGCTACTGCTTATACCGAGTAGCGTCGAAGGGCACACGTCCGTGCTTCGTTGACGCGCCAAGCTTGGGAGCAAGATAAGCAGCGGTAGGCGAACTTCTTGGTCTGGATACCAGTAGACTGGCAGTTTGGGCAAGTGCTCCGATCATGAAGCCAGTCCCGGTAGGTATCCATGTCGTGATGGACAATCGAGGCTGGAACCTCAACTCCGTAATGCGGACCTAAGTTATTTCGCACCAGTTCCCAGGCGTCACGTTCCATCTTGATGAGATCGATATCACGTTCATATTGTTCGTGTTGTAGGATTGCGTGGGCTGTTTCATGCAGCAGATGGGCATCGTGAAAGACGTCGGCCGGGTCGTAAAGAATCATTTTTTCCTTTGGCTGCCACTCAAACTGCTCCCCGACTTCGAAATGAAGCTCAGGGTAGTAAACGGCCAAGCGTTCAAGCAGCGAGGCGGTCGATGGCACTATAGTAACATCCATATAAGACAGCTTCTTCGGGGTTGGCAGCCTGCCTGATAAGCGGCATATATTTGGCGGGTAAGTGCTCGCGCATAATACCAATCAAGTCGCTATCGAACTTATCGAAATGGGCACCAACACCGCCGCCAATGATAATAACCTCTGGACGGAGCGCAGGAACTAGCGCCATCAGTCCCACAGCCGTATTTTTCGCTATACGGTACCAAGTCTGTTTGTCAGAAATTTCGCTCGCCATTTTACCGTATGTTTGGTGAATTGCTTTGCCCGAGGCAAATGTTTCCCAACGTCGAAGAATTCCGTCGTGCTCGAGTACAATTTGGCCGCCTTCTGTTGCTGCAAAAGCCGGGTCTATTCGGCCATCTGTAATAATACCGGTTCCGACGCCGGTTCCAATCGTCACATAAAGGCAGACATTGGGGATTGTTTTCAGCAATTTTGTTTCGGCCAAACCGGCTACGTTGGCATCGTTTTCTACGAAAATCGGCCATTTGTAGCGTTTTGAGAGAATTGCAGCCGCATCAAAACCGCGCCAGCCTAGATTGCCACCCCACACCATGGTCCCGTTAATAATCGTACCCGGTAAGGCTATCGAGAGGGCTTTAATGGATTCGCCCGCTGACATTTTGTCAATTGCCTTGGTCAGATCTGTTAAGTAGTCTGGAATTTGAGGCGGTGTGGGAAATTTTCGCTGCTTTACGACATGGCCGTCGGCGTCCATCAGCGCAACCAGCGTTTTTGTCCCTCCCGTATCAACCGCGATAATCATAGCTACTAAAAGTGTAGCAGCCTCGGCGGTAACTTGCGAGTTTTTGCCTGGAACGCTATAGTATTGCATAGTAATGCGAGGAAGTGAGATTATGGGACGAAACAGCTCTGAAACAGGCTCATTAGCTAGTTATATTATCGTTGGCGTACTACTGATGGTGGTACTCGTCAGCGGGTTGTACGGCGTGCAGCGCTATAACCAATCACAAGAGGGCAATAAAGAGACGGGTACCAACGAGCCCGCCACTAACGGCAAAGACACAACGAGCGACGACCAGACATCTGACAAGCCAGCCGACAATCAATCACCAGTCGATGACGGCTCTTCAAATGTACCCGCAACAGATGACGCGGATCAAACTGAAGAAACTTCAACGACTGCTGAGGAAGATTTGCCTGCCACGGGCCCCGGTGACGTACTTGCCACTGCGGGCATAATCGCAGTCGTTACCTATGCTGCGGTTTCATACGTGCAGTCCCGCCGCTTCCACTACTAGACTTCTCGGGACGATAAGAGTATAATTACCTCCAGTCACCGCGAGGTTGGATACTTTCTCCCAAACGTCCGACCAAGCGACTAATATTACGTAAGCAAGGAGTTTATTACCCATATGGTATCATCTGCCACGAAGGCTGCCATCACTATGGACGAGCTGTTAGCTCAAGAGTCAAACGTCCAACAACTGGTCGCCGGTGAAACTATTACCGGAACCGTTTTAAGCCTGAAAAAGCATGAAGTATTAATTGACCTTGGCGCCCAGGGTGTCGGATTGGTCCCGCGCCGAGAAGTTGGCTTTTCACGCCAACTGAACGTTGGCGACGAAGTGACTGCTAGTATCGTTGATAGCGAACTCGACAACGGCTATAGCTTGCTAAGCCTCCGCAAAGCGGCAAAAGACCGCGGCTGGGAAGAAGTTATCGTTAAGTTCGAGGCAGGCGAAATCATCGAGGTCAGCCCGTACGATGCTAACAGGGGCGGATTGCTCGTTGAATACGAAGGCGTCCGCGGCTTCTTGCCTGTTTCGCAGCTCTCAGCAGAGCACTATCCACGAGTTGGCTCGAGCGACAAAGATGAAATTCTGCAGCGCTTAAACAGTCTGATTGGTAAAGAATTGAGCGTGCGTATTTTGGATGCCGACCGGCGTGCCAACAAGCTGATTTTCAGTGAAAAAGAAGCCATTAAAGACGGTTTGGCGGCTCGATTCGCAAGCCTGAAGGTAGGGGACACCATTAAAGGCGTCGCTACCGGCGTGGTTGATTTCGGTGTCTTCGTGAACGTTGACGGCATTGAAGGGCTGGTACATATATCTGAAATTTCATGGGAACGCGTCAATAACCCAGCCGACTACGTCAAAGTCGGTGAAACGATTGAAGCTAAGATTATTTCTATCGACAAAGACCGCCTGAGCCTCAGCATTAAGCAGCTACTAAAAGACCCATGGCTCGATGAAGTCGAAAAACTTACCCCCGGGACTGAAGTCGAAGGTACGGTTACCCGTATTACGCCATTTGGTGCCTTCGTCCAGCTAAGCCCGGCAGTCGAAGCCCTCGTTCATATTTCTGAACTTGGCGGCGGCAGCGACGTGGATCCTGAAAAGATCTTTACACTGAACGAACGCAAGACGTTCAAGGTGTTAGAGGTCGACAAAGACAACCGCAAGATTTCACTTTCTCTCAAGAAAAAGTAATGAGTAGCAAATAACCACGCTCGGCGCATCCAGCCCCGAGCAGAAAGGAGCGCCGAGATGGCTGATTCACCCGCAGACAGCACCCAAAAAGTCGTTACCATTGCCGATGCCATTACTGTCGGCGAACTGGCAGAAACCCTAAATTTGTCGGTAACCACTTTGATTGGCGAACTCTTCAAGAATGGGATTATTGCGACCATTAACCAAAAGATTGACTTTGAAACGGCGACAATCATCGTTGAAGAGCTTGGTCTCGAGGACGTAAAACTCGAAAAACGTGAGGCGACCGCCGGCCCAGCCCGCGAAAGTCACCAATTAAGCGACAAAGCAGTCGAACGCCCGCCAATCGTAGCCGTTATGGGCCACGTCGACCACGGTAAAACGAGCTTACTTGATGCTATTTTGGAAACCAAGACAGTTGACGACGAAGCTGGCGGCATTACACAGCACATTTCGGCCTACCAAGTTGAGAAAAATGGGCGCAAGATTACCTTGCTCGATACGCCGGGGCACGAAGCTTTTGCAGCCCTTCGCCAGCACGGTGCGACGTTGACCGACGTGGTAATTATTGTTGTAGCCGCCGATGACGGAGTGAAGCCGCAGACTGTCGAAGCAATTCGTTTTGCCCGTGAAGCGAATGCAAAAATCGTTGTTGCTATCAACAAGATGGACAAAGAAACGGCCAACCCGCAGCTGGTCAAAACCCAGCTCGCGACTGAACACAATTTGAATCCAGAGGAGTGGGGCGGCGATGTCATTATGGTTGAAGTTAGCGCCAAGACCGGCCAGAACCTCGACAAACTGCTCGAAAGCGTCCTGCTGATTGCCGATTTAGAAGAGTTAAAGGCCGACGAAGACATTCCAGCAAAGGGTCTCGTTATCGAAGCCCACATGGAAACAGGCCGCGGCTCAGTCGTTGGATTGCTGGTGGAGCACGGCAAGCTGCATCCGGGGCAATTCCTCGTTGCAGGAACCAGCTATGCGAAAGTACGGACGCTGCTTGACTTTAAAGGCAAGGCCATCAAGGAAGCTGGCCCATCAACCCCCGTTATCGTTACCGGTTTCAAGGATCTGCCTCAGTTTGGTGACGAATTCAATCTCGTAAAAACCGAAAAGGAAGCTCGCCAGGCAACCGTTTCTAACCGGCTGGAGCGTGAGCGCCAATCTGCCGAGACCAATGTCACAGGGGCCGATATCTTGAAACTAATGAACCAGGCAAGGGAAGCGGCCGACTTCAATGTCATCGTCAAAGCCGACGTACAGGGCTCATTGACCTCAGTTATGGATAGTTTGCGACTCATCGATACCAAAGGTGCCGTCAATTTGCGTATCGTTGGTTCCGGGGTTGGTAATATTTCGGAGAACGACATCCACCTTGCAGCCACCGAAGGCACCGTTATCTACGGGTTTAGCGTTGACCTGCCGCCAGCCGTCAAGCGCCAAGCCGCCCGCGACAAGGTAGAAGTCCGCATTTATAACGTTATTTACGAACTGCTCGACAACGCCCGCGAGAGCATGGAGGCACTCATTGCGCCAGAGGTCGTCGAAACCGAGGTCGGTAAGCTGACGATTAAGGGCATCTTCCGGACATTGAAAGATGAAGTTATTTGCGGCGGTGAGGTCACCAGTGGAAAGGCACAGCCGAACGTTAAAGCCCGCGTGCTGCGCGGTTCGGAGCAAATTGCCGAAGTCGAAGTCACCAAGGTACAGCGCGCCCAAAGCGAAGTAAAAGAGGTCTTCGAGGGTGAGATGTGTGGGCTGTCACTCAAAACGACCAAAAAGCTTCAGCTTGAAGAGGGCGACAAACTCGAATTCTTTACTCGTGAACTGGTCAAACGTACATTGAAGTAGTATTGACAAATTACACCAAAAATGCTACAATGTAGCAGCAATAGAGCCGGGGGTCTTCCCTTGGCTTTTTTTGAGCAAATTAACAATTTTTTACGTACCAATACCGTTTACAAACGCGTTTGAAGGCAAGCACGGAGTTCAGGTAGAACATTCCGTGCTGCCTTTAAACGGCAGATCGCAGGTGACTGTTCATGAGTATTTATACTCCTTTAACACCTACGATGTGAACGAACGACAACCACGAACGTATCAGTAGATCACCGCACGAGATCAGATATCTCGCGCGGCGATCGCTGATGCGTTCAAAGCATTTCAGCTGGTGTTTTGAACCAGCGGTGATCACCCTTTAGCGTCCCAACAAGGGGGCGCTGAACCGAAAGGAGACGGTCATGACGACCGCCACCCCGCAGGACGGCCCCGGGTCCGACAACCCGACGGACATCGAGATCCTCGGCCAGCAGGTCGGGCTCGACAACGCTCGTGCCATCGCAGCCTTCGTCGACGGCCGCATCAACAGCTCGCTCGTCGAGACCGGTCGTCAGCTCACCAAGCTGAAGAAGCGGGTCAAGGCGCTGTCGGAGCGCTACGGGGACACCCCCGAGGTCCGACAGGTCGCCGCCGAGGCGGCCGCCGCCACGCGCGAGCACAACGAGGTCGTCACCGCCGCCAACAACGGAGAGGCGACCGAGGCCATGGCCACCGCCGACGCCGAGCGCACCGAGCGCGCGACGGAGGTGGCGGACCGTGCCGAGGAGCGGCTCACCGGCCAGGGCGACGAGCCCCAGCCGGAGGCCGACTCCGCCACGGAGCCGACCAACGACTCGGGCAGCCAGTCCGAGGAGCCGCTCGATGACGACCTCAGCTTGTCCGACCGCGTCCGCTGGCACAACGAGATCCTCACCGCGCGTGAGGGCTCGGACCGTCACAACCGTCTCGAGGACATCGAGGCGGACGTCACGCAGCTGCGCGCGCGCGTCGACCAGCTCGAGACCGGTCAGCGCGACATCAGGGCGGTGGCGGTCTCTGCCTTCGCTTCGGTGACGGGCATGACCGCCAACATGGTCCGCTACGTCCAGACGGCTGGGATTACCTTCCTGGTCGTCCTGGCGGTCTGCTTGGTCATCGTCGGCACCAGCGACATGACCTTGGACTGGTGGGTTCTCGGCGTGCCCGCCCTCGCGGCGGCCATCGCCTTGGGCATCATGATGTTCCTCGACCGCAGCAACGCCGTGACAGCGTCGGCTCGGGCCAGCGCCAGCGCCGCCCAGACGATCATCGACCGGTGGGCCGTGGAGGACAGGCAGCGCGAGCGCAACAGCCGGCGTTCCGGTGTTCCGCACCGTGACGACGACCAGCAGCCCACCGGCGCACGCGCGTCGGCTTCCGCTGCTTCGAGTGCCGAGGCACGATGAACAAGGTCCCGGCACTTCTCCTGACGCTGCTGCTTGCAGCGGCGGGGTTTCTGCTGCTGGGATTCAGTGCGGCTTCCGGGTCGTCTTCGGACGACCCGGAGCCGGACGGCCCCACCACGTCGGCGACTCCAACCCAGGAGCCGTCGTCTGAGCCGTCGGGGGGTGACCCCGGCGACGACCCATCCGACACCCCGAGCGACCCGCCCGAGGAGGAGGGCTGCAAGGAACCCGAGGAGGCCATCGCGGCCTTCCTGGGGAACCAGGGCTTCGAAGAGGGCGACTTCGTGATGAGGGCAGACGTACGCTGGGGCCAGGTCCCGGTTCAGAACGTCGCCGACTCCTTCACCGACGAGCCGCTCAACACCCTGGGTGCTCTCAGAGCATTCCTGGACGGAAACAGCCTGTCATCACAGGTGGCTCGACAGCTGATCGGCGACGATCTGCCGCAGGGCTACTGGGTACCGGTTCAGTTCCAGACGATGATGCTCTACTCGGGCAACTACAGCTGGGACGAAGCCACCGGTGCGACGCAGAACAACGGCGTCGCACAGGTGGCCGGTGGTGACATCTGGTGGTTCAATGTCGACTTCTGGCCTGACGGCTGCGAGATCGACCTCGAGGACACCATCAGAGCGGTCTGCGGCAACGTCGGCCTGACGGCCATTGCGCCGTATGCAGCTCCGCCGTCCAGATCGGACTGATCGTCGTTCGCTCACCAACGGGGGGCGCTGGCACATTGTGCCGGCGCCCCTCAGAGCAACTTTTGTACAGGATATTGTTACGTAAAGAGGTGGGTAGTGATTATGCTTGACTTTTTATACTATTTATGCTAATCTTGAACACATAAACAATAAAAATCAAAAAATATCACTTTTCAAGGAATCCACCACATGAGCGAAAAATTCACCTCCAAGCAAGACCGCGCTGATTCAGCCGATGCTGTCAGGGACTTTGTCACCGTTGATACTAACGGCAGTGCTCATGTACCTGCTGGTTCTGGTAGCAAATCTGGTAATTTCCTCTCAGATCATGAACTTGGCTTGATAGAACACAACAAAAACCTGATTTACGACGGGCTGGAAAATCGTGAGAACGAAGCGCTGTTAGACGCGGTAGGTATACTTGAAGACCCAGAAGACATCCGGAACTCTTTGGCGCACAACGGTTTCATCGATGATGACGAAGAAAAAAACTGGGACGAGAAAGACATCACCGATTACGTGAAGTCTACTCGTAAAGAAGTCGGTTCTTTCTATAAGCAGGCCGAAAAGCGTGGCAAAGCCGCCAGTAAAGCTAGTGCATCAGAAGAATCTGTGTCAGCTGAACCCAAACCACAGGAATCACAGACTGGTAAACGTCGTGCCGATGTTGAAGTTGATGCACCGTCACAAGCGGAAGGATACGTTCGCCGGCAAGACCGTGACTCTGGCCGTCACAAGATTGATATAGATACTACAGAGGAAACCGGCAGTATTTACGATGAATTGAGCCAAAAATACTTCGGTCCTTCACAAGATGCCAAGGATGGCGAATCACTTGAGGAATACGAAGCCCGCAACGGTGCCGGCAAGCACCGGCTTGAAGTACTTCCTACCGAGGAACTAGACGAGATAGCGGATGGCAAAAGCCGCACAGAATTACAGGTACTTCCAACTGATGAATTGGATGCGATTGCGAATGGTGCGAGTGGTGAATTAGCCGAACTGCCAACCGATGAACTTGATGCCATTGCACGTGGTGATCAGGATGATGAAGATGATGAAGATGAAACTGCCATGCCTGATGAGGCAAGCAGCCGATGGCGCCGATGGGGTGCACGTGCCGGTCTAGCTGCCGCCGAGACGATGGACGGAACCCGAATACGCAACTGGCGCGAACGCCGCCAAGACCGCGAACCAACTCGCCGCGGCAAGATTATGGCGTTTCTAGCTGGCGCAGCACTACTCGGAGTCGGTGGATATACCGCTTACAAATACGGTAGTGATGTTCGTGATATGTTTGATGGCCCAGACGGCTACAAGTCCGGCGGCCCTGCTGCTTCACCCGAAGATGTTCCAACGCCTCCAGATGGCTCTGGTAGTGGCCCAGAAGCACCCGCTGTCGACGTGCTAAATTGGGGTGACTTCGAGCCGAATGCGCGGATTGTCCACCCTGGCGAGGGCGGGTTCCAAACTCTGAAAGAAATGGGTGTTCCCGAACACAAATGGGAATCGGTCTGGCAAGAGGCCGGTACAAAATTCTCTGACCAGGGTAAGACCTATGTCATGGAAGACGGCCGCTTCGGTTGGAGCCGTCCGATGCTACTTACCGATGCCGATTTGGATGTGCTGGCCAAAGCCGCCAAGCGTAACGGCGTTAATCTCGCTGAATAGTCAAAACATACTATACGAAATCCCCTTGATAAGTAAGGGGATTTTTCGTCTGCATAGTATAATAAAGGAAATATCCATGAGAAAAGGACGTAAGTATATATGTTTCGACTCGATGACCAGTTCCTGAAAGACATTGGCCTGGACGGTTTGCCCGACGAGCAGAAAAAACCGTTTTTGCAGCATATTTATAGTGAGCTTGAACTGCGTGTCGGCACCCGGCTATCTGACGGCCTGAGCGACGCCCAGCTGGAAGAATTTGAGAAAATTATCGACCGTGACCAGGAGAAGGTTCAAAGCTGGCTGGCTGAACACGCGCCGAATTACCAACAGGACCAAGCGTTTCAAAAACTCATGGAAGCAACCAAGCTCGAGGCGAGTGATCCCCGATTGATTTCGGAATATACCGCGACGAAATGGCTGGAAGTAAACCGGCCGGATTATCGGGATGTCGTAGCCGCCGTACTTGAGGAGCTAAAGCAAGAAATTACCAGTAACCGCGACGCAATCCTTGGCGGTATGTCTGATTCACAGCAGAACCAGCCGGAGCAAGCTCCGCAGCAGCCCTCATCCGAAGAACCACCACGCGTTCCACCTATGGCTGCCTAAGATTTACGGCCTTTTAAATAAGCATCGGCTGACATAGTTTTGCCGCTCGGGGCGACGAGCTCGTCAATAACCAGAAAATTACCATCTTTATACGCCGCATCAAGCGGCGTCTTTGGTTTTTTTGCGACGTGCGCTTTGGTAACGATGAGGCTGGTACCTTTATAGTCAAAGCGTGTGCGGGGAAAATCGAGATACGCGCGGATAAGGCGTTCGGCTTGCTGGGCAGTCTGTTTCGTAGGGTGAAGGTCGCCATCAGCCCGGGTAAGGAGGTGACAGTACGTTGCTTTAAGGTCATCTTGCGGTTTGGCCTTTAGGGAGCCGTCGAGAATCTCGCCGATTGACGCGACAAGCTCGGATGCGCCTGTTCTTGCCAGTTTTTTTGTCAGGTGTGGGCCGGTTTCATACTGGGGCAGGTGGAATTTCACTTTGTGGTAAACCGGTCCCGCATCCATTTCGTGGGTAAGCTGCATAATCGAGACACCGGTAGACCGGTCGCCATTGGCGATTGCCGATTCAATCGGCGAAGGGCCACGGTATTTTGGTAGCAAACTCGGGTGGAGGTTAATGATACCGGGCGTGAACAAATTAATAGTAGCCTTCGGGATAATGCGGCCGTAACTTACCAGAACACCGGTGACGGGCTGCAGCTTTTTAATGTCTTCCGTGATTTCGGAGAGCCGTTCTGGCTGCCACACCGGGATATTGTGCTCAGCGGCAATCGTTTTAACCAGTGGGGCTGAGCGTTTATGCCCGCGGCCTTTTTTGGTATCGGGTTTCGTAACGACCGCACGGATATCGTAGCCGTATTCAAGCAGTGCTTCTAAACTGGTGGCCGAAAAATCTTCGGTACCAAAAAAGATGAATCTAGGTCCAGAGGTTTTCATTGTTTTCGATGTGTTCATGGTAATCAAGCGGTTGAAGTTCTCCGTTTTCGTCGAGAGTATAAAATGCGTCAGTCTGATCTTTGATGTGGTCGATAAACACCATGCCGTTAGTGTGGTCAATCTCGTGTTGGATAACGCGGGCAAGGAAGCCTTCTGCTTTGAAGCGGACGGGCTGGCCAGTCTCATCAAGGGCACGAACGCGGATTTTGGTCCAGCGCGGTACTTTGCCGTAGACTTTGCTAACACTTAGGCAGCCCTCGTAGTCGGCGACGAGTTCACCTTCGGTTTTAACGATTTCGGGGTTGATAAGAACGGTAAAATCGCGGTTTTCTTTGGTTTCGAAGTCGGTTCGGACAATCACGACACGTTCGAGCTTGTCGATTTGGACGGCAGCCAGGGCGGCTGAAATCTCATGCGGCCGGGAATCTTCCCAGTCGAGGGCGGCAGAGGTCATATCTTCAATAAGCTGCTTTGTGTCGTCGGTTACTACATGTACGCGGGCAGATTTTTGCCGCAGATGGGCATTTGGCAGCGTGATGATGTCTTCTTTTTTCATTACTTGTAAGTATAACAGAGAAAGAAACGGCTCTTTAGACGCCAGTCCAAGCTCCCCAGTTCGGAGTTTGCCCCGTCCAGTAACCGGCCGCATTGGCCGTTGTATAGAGAGTGCCGGCACCATCAATCGAATCGCATAAGCTACCGGCCGTCGTAGCGGCGCCCCATGCGGTGGCAAACGGCAGGATAGCCCCGTCGTTTTGGAGGATATACGCATTGCCGGACTTGCTTTTTGCAAGGAGTGCGTAATCGTTCAGGCCGGTGGCAATACAGTAAATATGGTTACGTGATACGGTCGGGGTGATTGCATATGCGCCGCCAGATGCTTTATATTGCATGCTTTCTAGCGCCGGAAACGTACTTGGATAGGCCGAGTTGTCGATATGGTAAAGGCGCATCTTCTTGGCGAGTGCCCGAAGGTCATTCTGAACAACACTATCGTTAGCCCGGTTTTGTACGCCGTTGAACGCAACCACGGTCATGACTGCCAGGATGGCAATGACAACAACGACAATGAGCAGTTCAACGATTGTGAAACCGCTTACGGCTTTCTTCATACGACTAACTATAGCATGCTGGAAGGGGTTAAATCAGTCCCAGAATCGCCACCCGCCACCCGTGCTGACATAAGCAGCAGTAGCTTCATTAAATGTGCCGGTTAGCCCAGCAGCAGTAGCAATGTTTGACATAGTTCCGTTCGGGTACGACGGAGGACCCGTATAAACTTGAATCGCTGGATTGCTGCCTCTGACATAAAGAACAGGCCCATTTTTTACGGTGGCGAGCACCACGTAGTCAGTTCCGTTCGTAGAGGAGATATAGGTAAGATTGCTGTTAGCTACTGTGCTATAGGCACCCGTACCTACTTTAATATCAATTGTTTCAAGTTCGTCACGCTGGGTTCCGCTTACGGCGATAGGGTAGTTATCACCCGTTGAGCTAATTTTATAGAGTTCTATCTTCTTGGCTATCATTGCAAGGTCGCTGCGGACGCTGCTTTCGTAGGCTCTGTTTTGTACGCCGTTGAAGGCGACCACCGTAATAGCGGCCAAGACAGCGATCACAACGATAACGACCAGTAACTCGACAATTGTGAAACCGCTTGTGTTGCTGCGCATACAATCATTCTACACTTTTTTTACTAAATTACAGCAAACTTTGGGGGTCGAGCTCGAATTGCCAGTACTGAGGAGGCAGCAGGCGGACGGCGGCTTGGAGATGGGAACGTTTAGGTGACTTTAGGACCAATTGCCAGCGGTATGTGTCGCGGGTGCGCTCATAAAAAGCCGGGGTTGGGCCAAGGATCTCAACGTCGCCCGGCAGCTTGGCCCGTAATATTTCGGCTAGTTTTTTTGCGTTAGTAACGGCCGAAGATTCGGTTTTATAGACGCATTGCAATTTCAGGAGGTGCGTAAACGGCGGGAAAACTGCCGTCTTGCGTTGCTTCATGGCTAGGTCGTAAAATCCAGCGTAATCCTGGTGGAGCCCGGCCACTACAACCGGGTGGGTAGGTTGGTAACTCTGAACAATAACTGTAGTCGGATGGGTCGAGCGACCAACCCGGCCGATTGCTTGTGCCAGCAGCTGGAAGGTACGCTCAGCCGAAGAGTAGTCCGGCAAACTGAGTCCCGCGTCGGCCTGCACAATGCCGACGGTCCTTAGCTTCGGCAGGTCAAGGCCTTTGGCAATAACCTGCGTGCCAATAATAATATCGATAGTACCTTGATAGAGCTCGTTATACCTGGCCTCGACGGTTTCGTTATCGGCCGAATCGCCATCGAACCTGGCGATGGTTTTGTCGGGAAATAACCGTCGCAGCTCTGACTCAATTAGCTTGGTGCCTATGCCCTTATGAAAGATATCGACGGAACCACAATCCGGACAGCTAGTCGGCACCTTTGCCTTATAGCCGCAAATATGGCAGCGGAGCAGATGCTGATCACCATGAAGTGTTAAGGGTACGTAACAACGAGGACAACCGGCTTGCCACCCACAATTTTCGCACAACGTCATACTGGCACTGCCGCGGCGGTTATGGAATATAAGTGCTTGGTTGCCGCTCGCAAATGTTTTTTCAAGCTCGAGCAGCAAAGTGTCCGATAGGAAACGGTGCCGCTTAAAGTTGCTTCGCTTGGTCATGTCAACCAAGCTAACATCAGGCTTTACAGTGTTCTGAACCGCCGGTTTGTCGAGACGAATTACAGGACGGGAGGCGAACTGCGCCAGATAATAATCTGTCACTAGGGGAGTAGCACTTCCAAGAACAAGTTTTGCCTGCGATGCTTCAGCCAAGCTATGGGCTGCCCTAAGGGCATGGTAACGGGGTGACTGTTCCTGCTTGTAGGTTGGTTCATGGGCTTCGTCGATAACGATGAGGCCGACGTGCGGTAGCGGCAAGAAGAGGGCAGAGCGAGGACCGATAACGACTTGGGGTGTCGACGCATGTAAAGCTTGGCGCCACACGGCATGCCGTTCTGCTTCAGTCTGGCGGGAATGGGCAAGCAAGACATCGCGGAAATGGTTGGAGAACTCGGCAATTAATTGTGAGGTTAAGGCAATCTCGGGGACGAGCACGATAGCCGACTGGCCACGGGCAAGCGCCCGCTTAACGAGTTCAATATATACCGCGGTCTTACCGGATCCTGTCACTCCGTGAAGCAGGATAGTACCGACCGAAGCATTTTCTACAGTGTAAACAGCAGCCGACTGGTCTGAGTTGAGTACAAAATTTGTTCGTTTTCGGCGAACCGACAGTGTATCCGGTGAACGCGTACGACGCTTCTTTTCGAGGCCACGGGGAAGCATAGTGGTGAGAACGGTTGCGAGGGGGGTCATATAATAGTCGGCTAGCCACCGGGCAAGTTCGACGTATGGGTTTGGCAGCGGTGTGTCTTCAAGCAAACCCGCAACCGGCTTGACGTCATACGAAGGTTTTTTTACTTCCCTTAAGACGAGCCCATTCATCGTCCGGGTCCCAACCGGAATACGAACAAGTGCACCGATGGCAAGCTGCGTATTCGACGAATATGTCAGCCAGTCGGTTCCGGTCCGTACGATGCGAGTCGGGGCTACCTCGTAATACTGCATACATTTGATTATAGGCTACTGTTCCAATATAAACTCATACGAGACGGAGACGAGCTTTAGGGGGTGGTGTCGTAAATTTGAATTCATTTCGAACTTGCGATGGAGGGGTAAACCACTTCTATAATTCCTGTTAGAATAAACATATGTATTTTGAATCCCGGGCCGACGCCGGTATGAAACTAGCGGCGCAGTTATTAGACAAGTACCGATACGAAAACTGCGCGGTTGTCGCACTGTCAGACGGTGCGGTGCTGGTAGGTGAGCAGATTGCAGCCAGACTCCACTGTATCCTTACTTTGCTCCTGATTGAAACGATAGAAGTACCGGGGGAGAGCACGTCATTTGGCGGCGTTTCACAAGGCGGCGGCTTCACGTATAACGGAATGTTCTCGGCTGGTGAAGTGGATGAATACACCTCGGAGTTCCACGGCTATCTGGACGAACAGCGGCGGGAGGCGTTCCAACGTATCAACCGGCTGCTTGGGGACGGGGGGCTAATCGACAAAACTATGTTGCTCGACAGGACGGTTATTCTTGTAGCCGACGGCATTGATAATGGCGCCGCAATTGATGTGGCAATGGACTTTTTAAAACCAATCCGCACGGCAAAGATTGTGGTTGCCACGCCGGTTGCCTCGATTCCGGCCGTTGACAAGCTACACATGGCTGCCGACGAACTGCATATTCTTGATGTCAAAGAAAATTACATGGGTACCGACCACTACTACACAGATAATTCGATACCGTCTCACGAAGAAACAATTGCCAAAATCAACCAGATAGTACTGAACTGGCACTAAAAGTAATAGGACAAACCTACGGTTTTCTTATCGCGGTGCGAGTGAATAAATCACTCGGGACTGGCTGCTCTTTTCCCTTGAGCAGACATGAAATTTCGCAATTTAGTGAAAAATTAGGCTTGGCTATTGTTGTAAGATTGTGCTACGATTGTTAGTAACCAAACGAAAATCCTAAATCAACTAAATCTATTCAGGGAGAGTATGTTAGACGTTTTTATTACTAGCCGAGTGCGCCGAAAAATCGTGGTTGTATATGCCAAGTATCCTGACTTTCATACCCATGTTCGGGGCTTAGCTAAACTAATAAAAGAAGATCCGGGCAACATCCAGCGCGAACTGAAACGTCTCGAAAAGGTTGGGTTTTTAAGCTCTGAAAAGCAGGGCAATACTAAGATTTACTCGACCAACAAACAGTTCCCGATTTTCAAAGAACTCCAAAGCATTGTCATCAAAAGCCAGCAGCATCAGACTGGCCGGACCAAGCGCGCTTCTAGTGATATCCAACCGGTGTAAAATCACATAGGACAAACCTACGGTTTTTCCTATCGCTTCGCTGGGCTTTCCCTTAGTTGCCACGATTTTACGGAAATGAATTCCGATAAAATCATGAATTGTTTGAAATAATAAGAGTAATGTCGGCTACAAAGTTGTTTGAGGAGATTCTTAAAGCGCGTGGATTAAAGACGCAGGCGCAGCGTGATGCGTTCTTAAATCCGAGCTACGACGCTAAGCACGATCCCTTTCTGTTGCCGGACATGCAGAGAGCAGTCAAGCGGCTGACTGGAGCACGAAAAAACCAAGAACGAATTACGATTTACGGTGATTACGATATTGATGGGTTGACGGCTACGACGGTGTTGCTTGATGCATTTTCGTCGTTTGGGTTTGAACATGTAAAGGCATTCATACCAAACCGGTTTGTGGAAGGCTATGGTTTAACAGTCGATGCGATAGAGCGAATTGCGGCGGACGGGGCACAGCTCATTATTACGGTCGACTGCGGTTCGCTGAGTACCAAAGAAATTGTTCGGGCAAATGAGCTTGGCGTCGATGTCATTGTTACCGATCACCACAACGTGCTTGATGTCCAACCGCCAGCCGTTGCAGTTATCAATCCGAAGCGGCCAGACCATTCTTATCCGTTTATTGATTTGGCCGGCGTTGGGGTAGCGTTTAAATTAGTGCAGGCCTTGCAGACGAAACTGCCCGGCCTTGAGCCCGGACAAGAAAAATGGCTGCTCGATTTGGTGGCACTTGGTACTGTTTGTGATGTTGTAACACTGGTTGATGAAAATAGGGCTAACGTGTTCTGGGGACTAAAGGTATTGGCGCGGACGCGCCGGCCCGGTTTGAAGGCACTGATGGCGGTGGCGCGCGTCGAGCCAGACAAGGTCAATGCCAGGAGCCTCGGTTTTGCATTAGGACCGCGGATGAATGCTGCCGGTAGACTGGAGACAGCCCAGATTGCCCTTGATATGCTGACTGCTAAAGACGGCATGACAGCGCTCGAAAAAGCGCAGGAGCTCGACGCTCTAAACGCTGCCCGCCGGGCTGAACAGGACATAATTTATAAAGAAGCTGTCGAGCAAGCCGAGCAGTTCAATCAGGACAACGTACTTGTTGTAAGCGCACCGAACTGGAACCACGGCATCGTTGGAATCGTAGCTGCAAAGTTACTGGAGCGGTTTGCCAAACCGACTTTCGTGCTGCAGGAGATGGGAGAAGTAGCCAAAGGCTCCGCTAGAAGTTATGGTGACTTTTCGGCAGCCGAGGCCATCAAAAGCGCGAGCGACATAATTACATCCGGCGGAGGGCATAAATTAGCAGCTGGCGTGACTATCCCAACTAAAAATATTCAGGCATTTAGGGAACGGGTGAATAAGCATTACCGTGACCAAAAGCTGAAAAATCAGGCTGCTTTACTGCTTCCAAAAGCCGACATCCTGGCCGAGTTTGCCTCTGTTTCGGAAGACTTAGTCAAACTACTGGATCAATTGGAGCCATTTGGCAACGGTAACCCGCAACCTATCCTTAAAACCGACGCGCTAACCGTAACTGGCGTTCGCCGAATGGGTGCTAACGGCCAACATGTCAAACTCGAGGCTAAAGCAGCCGATGGGACGACGATGCAACTACTCGCTTTCAATGCGCCGGACCAATTCTTTATCGAACCCGGCACGGTGATTAGCAGCTGGTATCAGCCGGATATTAATGAATGGCAAGGTAGACGCAGTGTTGAAGGCCGTTTGCTGCATTTGGAAATAACAGTTGAATAGTTGATTACAGAGGAGTATGGTGATAGGTAACCATTAAGTGGAGAATAATCATGACAGTAAATGATAATGAGCGGCACTGGAACCATGCGATTGAAATGGGCGATTTTGAAGAAGCAAGGCGCATAGAAGCGTCGGTAGCGGAGCCGTCGCTGGCAGATAGCGCACTTACGCTTATCAGGATTGAAGACGACCAGTCAGCACGCTCGCTACCATATACAGGGGTGAGTGTATCAAAGTACGGTGACCCAAGCACGGAAAACTTGGAGTAGTAGCCCAGTTGCCAACTGACCCCGTATCTGTTACACTACTTGGGATATGGTACAAGTTACACGTAAAGACGAACGCGAGGCCAACGAGAACGTTATCCGCCGCTTTAACCGCAAGGTATTGCAGAGCGGTGTACTTTCGACGGCTAAAGCCAGTATGCGTTTTAGCAAGCCGATAAGTAAAACTGAACGACGCAACAAAGCTATCATCCGAAAAGCCCGCAAGGCAGACAAGATGGCCAAGATGCGCCTCGGAGTACGCTAGTTGGCGCTTCGTGACCGGCTACAGGACGACATAAAAGCCGCTCTTTTGAGCGGCAATCGTTTTGAAGCTAATGTTTTAAGCGGCTTAAAGGCAGCGTTTTTGAACGAAGAGGTAGCACTCGGTAAGCGCGACGAAGGCTTGAGTGACGACGAGTACGAAAAAATTATTGCAGGAGAAGTAAAAAAGCGTGCGGAAAGCATAAAACTGTACGAAGAAAACGGACGCCCGGAATTAGCCGAAAACGAAAAAAATGAATCGGCTGTCCTTGAGAAATACTTACCGAAACAACTGAGTGAAACCGAAGTGGCCGACATAGTGACTCAGACTATTAATGAGATGGGCGCAACCGGCATGCAATCTATGGGCATGGTTATAAAAGCCGTCAAAGCCAAAGTGGGCAATACCGCAGACGGTGCAATAGTTGCCCGAATCGTAAAAGACAAGCTACAATAATTCACAATGATACTGTTTTTTGGACCGACTGGCGCCGGTAAGAGCATGCAAGGCCAAATGCTGGCTGTTCGCGAAGGCTGGAAGTGGCTTAGCACCGGTGAAATGCTGCGGGCGAGTACCGACCCGGATGTTATCAATGTGCTGAAGTCTGGAGATCTTGTCAGCGACGAGCTGACGTACGAGGTCTTCAATGAAGCGGTCCAGGACGCAAAAGCTAAACATTATGCCAATATTATCGTAGACGGGTTTCCTCGTACCAAAGCCCAGGCCGAATGGCTCGGTGAGTATCTTGAAAACAACGATGAATCGATCGATCTTGTCGTCGTGTTTGAAGTACCGGAAGCCGAAATCATGCGCCGGCTTGAAACCCGGGGCCGGATGGAAGACACCCCAGAAACGATAGCAAAACGCATGACGATATACCGCCAAAAAATGTATCCGGTGCTTGGCAGTTTTGCCGAACAGGGAATCCGGATTATTCATTTGGACGGAACCGGTACTGCCGGCGAAGTCCACGACCGTCTCTATGCTGAAATCGTAACGTTGCCGGAATAAGCGCTATGTCACAACCCCCTAAAACCGCCGATCAAGTGCAAGCAATGCGCGACGGCGGCAAAATTCTGGCTACTATCTTTGATGATTTGAAGAAGTATTTGCGAGTTGGGATGACGGGTCTGGAGGTTGATAACTGGGTGGCCGGCGAAATCAACCGGCACGGCGCTAGTGCCACCTATAAAACTGCTGAAGTCGGGTTTCCAAATGCCATTTGTATCAGTGTCAACGATGCTATCGTGCATGGCGTGCCAACTGCTGAACCATTTGAACAAGGTGACGTGGTAGGGTTTGATCTTGTCATTACCTACCAGGGTATGAAAACCGACGCCGCGTTTACGGCTGTAATTGGCGAAACGCCTAGCGGAGCGGTTAAGCACTTGCTGAACATGACCGAACGCAGTTTGTATGCCGGAATTGATGCGATAAACGGCGATGGCACCCGAACCGGTGATATTGGAGCGGCCGTTGAGAAAGTACTGGCGGGGGCGAAGCTCGGAATTATTCGCGACTTGGTTGGGCATGGTGTAGGAAACGAGATGCATATGCCCCCAGAGGTCCCAAACTACGGCATAGCCGGAACGGGAACTATTTTGAACGTTGGCGATACGATTGCTATTGAACCAATGGCAACACTTGGCAGCGAACGGGTTATGACAGACCAAGTTGATAAATGGACGATTAGTACCAAGGATGGCAGCTTAGCTGCACACTTTGAACATACCGTGCTTATTACAGAACACGGCGCCGAAATCTTAACGCAGCTATAAGAGCAACCAGAACTCTACCCAAACTATCGCATAAGCGCTATACTAATCACCATGCAAGAAAATGCCCGTTATGCCGTCGGCATCGACATCGGTACGACCGTTATTCGCTGCGTGGTCGGACACATCGATAGTACAACCGGCGCACCGTCTGTCGTCGGTGTGGGCCAGGCTCCAAATACGGGCATGAGAAAAGGTGTCGTAGCTAATTTACAAGGCCCTGCCGCAGCAATAGATGCTGCTTTGGGCGAGGCCGAGCGCATGAGTGGCTACCAAGTTGACTATGCAACCGTCAGTATTAACGGGTCACACATTCTAAGCGTCAAGGCTGATGGCATGATTGCCGTTGGTGCCATGGACCACGAAGTTACGCACGAAGACCTAATGAGGATAGAAGATGTCGCAACGGTCGGAAAAGTTCCGGCAAACCGCGAAATTCTAGAAGTCGTACCACATAGTTACCGCCTGGACGGACAAGATAACATCAAGGATCCGCTTGGTATGACCGGTACACGATTGGAAATCCGGGCTAATGTCGTATCAGCCCTGGCGCCACATCTTCATAACCTGCAAAAAACAGCTGAAATGGCAAAAGTCGATGCTCATACGATTGTTCCATCAGTCTTGGCCGCGGCCAAAGCGGTTCTGAAAGAGCAGCAGATTGAAAATGGGGTGGCAGTGATTGACATGGGTGCTAGCACCACGAGCGTGGCCGTATTTGAAGAAGGCGACTTGCAATATGTTGGCGTCGTACCAGTCGGGGGTGCAAATATTACCAACGACCTTGCAATCGGGTTAAAAGCCGATCCTGAGATTGCTGAAAAGGTTAAATTAAGCCATGCGAGCGCCACTGGCCGGAAGAATAATGAAGGGATAAGTGTCAAAGAGGGCGAAGATATTTACACCTTCAGCACATCTGATATTGATGAAATAGTTGAAGCCCGGCTCGAAGAAATTTTTGAAGCCGTGGAAAATGAGTTAAAAAAAGCCGGCCGGGCCGGACAGCTGCCAAGCGGCGTAGTCCTTACGGGCGGAACCGCCAACCTAGCTAATATCGTCGAGTTTGCCCGCACGAAATTGGGATTGGCGGCGCGCGTTGGACAGGTCCACGGTCTTGGCGGTGCAATTGAAAACATTGAACAACCCGAGTATGCAGCTGCCTGCGGACTTATGTTAATAGACTCCGAGAGTGCCCTCGGTAACAGTGGTAAAAAAAGTACTCGTGAGCGAAAAAACAACGGCAAGAATGCCAAGCAATCCTTCAAAAAAGCATCGAACGGCGCCCGCAAATTTCTCGGCAAATTCAAAGTTTAGGAAACGTGTTCAGGATGCTATACTGATAATGAACAAACTTTTTGAATAGAACAGGGTTAGGTAGAGTTTCATGCCTGAAGTAAAGCCAAGCGAAATACAGACATTTGCCAGCATAAAAGTCGTCGGCGTCGGTGGTGCCGGTGGCTCTGCTGTTAACCGCATGAAAGATGCCGGTTTGGCCGGCGTCCAGTTTATTGCTATGAATACTGACGCCCAGGCGCTTCATAACAGTAAGGCGGATGTCAAAATTCACCTAGGCAAAGAAGCTACCGGCGGTCTTGGTGCCGGAGCCGACCCATCAGTGGGAGAGAATGCTGCCAAGGAATCACTCGATGATATCCGCGGAGCCCTAGAAGGCGCTGATATGGTTTTTGTGACAATCGGTGCCGGTGGCGGAACTGGCTCTGGAGCAGGACACATTGTTGCCAGCGTGGCGCGTGAACTAGGTATTCTTGTCGTGGGTGTCGCAACGAAGCCATTCAGCTTTGAAGGAGAAAAGCGCCGAGCGAACGCTGAATGGGCCGTAGCGCAGCTGGGCCGTAATGTCGACACGATGATTACTATTCCAAATGATCGCCTGCTGCAGACTATTGACCGGCGAACGCCTCTGCTCGAAACCTTTAAAATTGCCGATGACGTTCTTCGTCAAGGCGTGCAGGGCATCTCTGAGCTGATTACCGAACACGGACTGATTAACCTGGACTTTGCTGACGTTAAGGCCATTATGGCCAATGCCGGCAGTGCCCTTATGGGTATCGGCCGTGCAAGTGGTGATGACCGGGCTGCCCAGGCTGCCCAGCAAGCAATAGAGAGTCCGCTTATCGAAGTTAGTATCGACGGCGCAAAGGGCGTGCTATTCAACGTAACCGGTGGTTACGACATGAGCATGAGCGAAATTCAGGAAGCAGCCGAAATTATTACCTCGGCTGTTTCGCCGGACGCCAATATCATTTTCGGTGCTACCCTGAAACCCGAGCTTGAGGACGAGTTAATCATTACCGTTATCGCGACAGGCTTCGACAGCGCCTTCTTCGAACAACAGGCAGCTAACATGGAGACACCAAGTTCACCGAACCCGGCACTAAGCACAAGCAGCGACAGCGACGTTGACCAGTCAACAGTAGAATCGGTTAACCTAGATCTCGACAAAGAAGATTCTAGTGTGAGCCTCGACGATGACACCAACGGATCGACAAGTATTTGGAACCAGCCCGAAGAAGACGAAGATGACACGCCGGCCTTCCTACGCCGTCGCAAGAAGAAAAAGAATACGGAAGAATAGGGAGGTACTCTGATGCCCGCCCCACTCAACATCGGTGATAGCAGGGTGCTTGAATCACGTGAGGTTGGAGATGGAAAGACCATCCGCCGCCGCCGTGAATCACCCGATGGCCGCCGCTTTACTACTTATGAAAGAATCGAAAAACCGAACCTGGCCGTTATTAAGAAGGACGGCGCCAGGGAGCTCTTCGACCGCGACAAACTGGCTACTGCCATTAAGCAATCAGTCGGGAAATTCTTTTCATCGGAAGTCGAAGTCGAAGAAATCGTCACCGACGTCGAAGATGCCGTTTACAACCTTGGAGACAGCGAAATTTTTTCACGGCAAATTGGCGAAATGGTACTCGATAAGCTTGAAGCCCGTAACCAAGTTGCCTATGTACGGTTTGCGAGTGTTTTCCACGATTTTAAAACGCTCGACGACTTCGTAAAGATACTTGCTAGCCGCCAGAAGCACAAGGACGACGCATGAAGGTGACTATAATCTACCGGCCCGTATCGGAACACGCCCGGGACGTCGAGGAATACTTGCGAGATTTTTCCAAGCAAACCGGCCGCTCACTCGATACACTCGACCCTGATACGACAGAAGGATCAGAAACCTGCCGTGTGTACGACATTGTTGAATACCCCACGGTCATCGCAGTAAGTGATGACGGACAGCTTCAGAACAGCTGGCGTGGTTTGCCACTCCCAACCATCAGTGAAGTGAGTTATTATGCCTAGTATGTATGCCCGAATAAAAGAATTCTTTACGCATGAGGAAAAAACGGTTCGTGACAACCGCTGGATTTTTACGAGCATGCTCGTCGGAGCAATCCTCAGTCTAATTGCTGCCTTTGTGTTATCACTCGAAGCGATTGAATTAGCTAAGAACCCTGACGCCAAATTAAGCTGTAGCATTAACGCAGTGTTTAACTGCGCAACTGTTGCCAAACACCCGTCGGCCGAAATGCTGGGTTTTCCCAATAGTTTCATTGGCATGATGGCAGAACCGGTTGTTATAACGGTTGCGATTGCCGGGCTTGCCGGCATACGCTTTCAGCGCGGATTTATGTTTGCTGCCCAAATCGGCTATACGCTCGGGCTTATCTATGCCTATGTACTATTTTATATCAGCTTCTTTATCATTGAAGCACTCTGCCCGTGGTGCCTGCTCGTAACCTTGACGACCACAATGGTCTGGTTCGCGTTGACGCGCTACAATATTCGTGAAAATAATCTATTCCTTGCGAAAAATCCGCAACAGAACCTAGAACGGATTGTAACAAAAGACTATGACAAGCTGGCAATGTTTGCACTTATCTTTGTCCTAATTGTTGCTATCCTTGTCAAATACGGCAATGGATTTTTTGTCTAAATTCGGGTCAATGTCTAATAGGGCAGCGGCGCTTACTATATTTTTGGCATGGTACGTAGCAGCTTTTGTAACGACGCTCGCAGTACAGGGAAAATTATTCGACACGCTACTTTATAGCGGCAAAGTTCTACTAGTCGCACTGCTTGTTATGAGTGTAATGTTCGTTGTGTCACGCGTCCTTAACCGGACAGACGTCGTTGACGCCGGTTGGCCAATTGCCTTTGTAGCGATGGTACTTTATGGCTTTATGAACAACCCGTACGACGTAGCAATAGGCATAAACGTTCAGACACTTGCCAGTGGGCTGGTCATTATTTGGGGGCTGCGGCTGTTCTATGCTATGGTCGGACGTCTACGGAAAAATTCCGAGGACAAGCGTTATGTTGAACTGCGTAAAAACTGGAAAGGTAATGAAGCCGTTAATACGTATGTGCGCGTTTTTGCGATTCAGGCGTTCTTGGCCTGGGTCATCGCAGCATCGGTTAACCACGTTAACGTTGCTCTGCCGCAGACGGTTACTTGGGTTGCCATAGGCGGTCTGGTCATATGGCTGGTCGGTTTTGTATTCGAGGCGGTTGGAGACTGGCAGCTGAAACGGTTTTTGGCAAATCCGACGAACAAAGGAAAAATTATGGCCCGTGGATTGTGGCGTTACACCCGGCACCCCAACTACTTTGGCGAAGTGACGATGTGGTGGGGGATCTTTTTAGTCGCGCTTGCTACGCCAAATGGATGGCTGGCTATCATTTCCCCTGTAGTTATCACGTACCTGCTTCTTTTCGTGTCCGGTATACCAATGACCGAGCAGTCATTTGAAAACAAGCCCGGCTGGTCTGTCTATAAGCGCCGCGTTAGTGTATTTTTTCCGCTGCCGCCGAAGACATAACCTGTCATTTACCTGCAATTTATTCAGAGGGCAAAATTAACATAAGCACCTTATTTACATTCGGTTCGAAGTGAGATACGATGGGCTGTAGGAGGAATTATGGCAAATAAAACAACAAAATACGCGTCCGCATGGTACGCACTCGCGGCTACCCGCATACTACTTGGATTCGTCTTTTTGTGGGCATTTCTTGACAAGGCGTTCGGGCTTGGCGTGGCAACAAAGGCATCAAATGCATGGCTGGCAGGCGGGTCACCAACTAGCGGCTTTCTTCAAATGGGGGTAAACCCAGAGAGCCCATTCGCAGAATTTTTCCATAGTCTAGCCGGTAGCTCTGTTGTCGACTACTTATTTATGCTTGGCTTGCTCGGTATTGGCGTTGCGCTGCTTCTCGGAGTTGGCCTTCGGATTGCTGCGGTTACCGGTACGGTACTGCTTCTTATGATGTGGGCAGCCAGTTTACCGCTCGAAAATAACCCGTTGGTCGATGACCACGTAGTTTACGCTGCCGTCTTGTGGGTTATTGCTGCCGGCCGCCGCGAGCTAAGCCTAGCACCGTGGTGGACTAACCAAGAGACTGTTAAAAAGAATAAGTGGCTCTGGTAAACAATTAAACCATCTTGTAAAATGAGGGCAGAAACGTCCTCATTTTTTTGTTTCGCGGCTCCGTGCGATACCTCCCTTTGGTCGGTATAGCCGCTCACCAAAATGAGGTAAGCGGCTATCAACCGTGAATGTTTGCGGGAAGAAATCTGAAAGAAAGTAGACCCCGCCGTGATTCACTGCGATAAAGTGAGCTAAAATAAGTGCTAAGAATCCTTTCTTAGAAACTGGATGGTACCGCCCAAATGGGTTCCAGTGTCTAAGTAAGGATTTTATTAATTTTTAAAAGGAGCTACCTATGAGCGAATTTCCCTCGTCATCAACCCCAGAGTTTGAGAGAGAGAAAGCGTTACGCCAGGTCATCGAACAGTATTTGCCAGAAGATGCTGAGTTCTTGGCTGATATGGATGAGGAAGATCAACTGGGCTATATTTACGGCCAATTACTTGAAATGGGCGAAGACCCGGACGTTATATTACAGGAATTTGGTATAACGGAAAAAGATGAAGATGAAGATGAAGTTTAAATCAGGTACGCGCCGTAGGGCGATTGAATACGAAAAAGACTGGGTTCAGCGCTGGAAAGCTGACAGGACGTTTGAGAAATCTGTTGAAAACCGACCGAAAGACAATTCATATGTATTTTACGACGGGCCGCCGTTCATTTCTGGTGTACCGCATCATGGCACGCTTTTAAGCTCCATCGTCAAAGACGCCATTCCACGTTACCAAACCATGAAAGGCAAGCGCGTCGAACGTGTATGGGGGTGGGACTGCCATGGCCTACCGGCAGAGCGCTACACCGAAAAAAAGCTCGGCATTCATAGCCGCGAAGAAGTTCTCGAATACGGTATCGAAAAGTACATCCTAGCCTGTCGCGCGAACATGGTGCAAACCAGTAGCGAGTGGGAAGATGTCGTCGACCGAATTGGTCGCTGGGTAGACTTCAAAGGTGCCTACAAGACCATGGACAAAGATTACATGGAATCTATTTGGTGGGCGTTCAAGGAACTCTATGAGAAAGGCAAGATATATGAGGGCGAAAAGGTACTTATGTACTGCACGCTTGATGCTACGCCACTTTCAAAGGCAGAAGTCACTATGGACGCTGGCGCATACCAAGATGTGACAGACCCGAGTGTGTATGTGAAGTTTATGTTGGATGATGGCCGTACGCTGTTGGCGTGGACAACAACGCCTTGGACATTACCGGCCAACACCGCACTAGCTGTTAACAAGGATGTTGTATACGTCGAAGTCGAAATCGACGGTGAGCGCATGGTGGTAGCCAAAGACTTAGCAGAAAAAGTTTTCGTGGACGAGAAACATCAGCCGCTGAGCTACCAAGTATTAAATGAACTTACAGGCGCAGAACTTGTTGGACTTGAATATCGGCCGCTTTTCGTCGACCGCGGCGAAAATGCTCACAAAGTTTGGCACGCAGACTACGTCGAGACCGAAGCCGGTACAGGCATAGTTCACTTAGCGCCAACGTATGGTGAAGAAGACTTCGAACTCGCAAAAAAAGAAAACTTTCCAGCAGTTCATGTTATCGACGAAAATGGCGTATTCACCGAAGGTGACTGGGAAGGTAAAAACGTCTGGGAAATCAACAAGCAGATTGCCAAAGATTTGAAAGAACGCGGAGTTGTTTGGAAGATTGACTACATTCAGCACAGCTACCCACACTGTCATCGCTGCGGTACGCGCTTGATGTACCGAGCCCACCCAAGTTGGTTCATGGACATCGATGGCCAACGCGCCAAAATGCTCGAAAAGAACGAGCCGATTAACTGGTTTCCGAACCATGTAAAGAACGGACGATTTGCCAAGACTGTCGAGCAAGCTCCCGACTGGAATATCTCCCGCGACCGTTTTTGGGCGACTGCAATGCCGGTCTGGAAAACTGAAAGTGGCAAGGTAAAAGTCGTCGGTAGTTACGCTGAGCTAAAGGAACTATCTGGGAAAGAACTCAACGACTACCACCGCCCATGGGTGGACGACATCACCTTCGAAATTGACGGCGAAACCTACACGCGTATCGACAAGGTTATGGACAGCTGGTTCGAAGCGGGCAGTATGCCGTTTGCGCAGTTCCATTATCCGTTCGAGAACAAAGAAAAATTCGAAGCCAATTTCCCGGGCGATTTCATCGTTGAATACATCGGCCAGGTCCGTGCGTGGTTCTACTACATGCATGCCTTGAGCGTGGCGTTGTTTGGCGAAAACTCATTCAAAAACGTCATCGTTACAGGAAACGTAGCCGGAAACGATGGCCGCAAGATGAGTAAAAGCTACGGCAACTACACTGATCCTAATGAACTTATGGATAAGTTCAGCGCCGACAGTCTGCGCTTCTTGCTGCTGAGTAGCCCGCTACTTAACGGCGAGGACTTTGCTTTGCAAGACAAAGAAGTCGGCGACGTTGCCCGCAAGCTTTCTATGGTGTGGAATATGTATGACTTCTTTACTATGTACGCCGAAGTTGATGGTTGGGAGTTCGACGGCGAACTAAAAGATCCGTCTGACGATGCAACTAATCCACTCGACATCTGGATTATTAGCCGCCTGCATCAATTGGTCACCGAAGTTGAATCGCACATGGATGCTTACAATATTCCAGATGCAATGACGCCAATTCTGCCGTTCTTAGAAGATGCCAGCAACTGGTACGTCCGCCGCTCTCGTCGACGTTTCTGGAAGAGTGAGGACGACGGTGATAAGCAGATGGCTTATCGTACGTTGCACTATGTCCTTGTGCGTCTGAGTTATGTATTGGCACCATTTACGCCCTTTATGGCCGAGGAGCTTTATCACAACCTGACTGGTGACGAGGAATCAATTCATTTGAAGGATTGGTTACCGGCCGGTTCGGTTGACGAAGCAATCGTTGACCAAATGAGCCGCCTACGGGATGTTATTAACCAAGGTTTGAGCTTACGTGCAAAAGCCGGCATCAAGGTTCGGCAACCACTGGCAAGTATTAGGGTGCCCGCAAATGCTCTTTCTGGACATCTGCAGTCCAGCGAAGTGATATTTGATGAACTGAACGTAAAAGAGGTAATCGCAAATGTTGAGGCCGACGAGGTCGTTATCGACACAAACATTACCCCCGAACTCAAACGCGAAGGCCTGATGCGCGAAATCATCCGTCATGTTCAAGCCGCTCGCAAGGCAGCTGGTCTGAACGTCGATGACCGGATCAAATTGGCACTTACGACTGACGATAGCGAATTACAGCAGGCAATTACAGAACATGCGGACACTATCTTTGCCGAAACCCTGGCAGTGAATGCAGAGGATGGCGATACGCTTGCTTACGAAACCGATGTTACCGTAGAGGGCGCAAAACTCACTATCACACTAGCTAAAAAATAGCGCTGCTACAATGGGTATATGACCAAACACGAACAAGCCTTTATAGGTATTGTGCCGAGTTTTGATGAGGGCAATAATATTCCGGCAGGCGGTGACGTAAAACGAATATACCTGCGACACGAATATACAAACCTACTAGCTGAAATTGGAGCCATACCGCTAGTCTTGAATCCCGGTATGCCGCTTGGTACTATTATTGAACTGTGCAGCGGCATTGTGATTAGTGGCGGGGAAGACATAGAGCCGCACCTCTATGATGAAAAGCCAATTCCAAGCACGCGCTTTAACGAACCCGAGGAGCGCTTTCATTGGGAGACGGAACTAATTGAAGCCTGCGACAAGTCGAATGTGCCAATCTTTGGCATTTGCTATGGGATGCAGCGGTTGAACGTTCACTACGGCGGTACGCTTATCCAGGATATCCCAGCACATATGCCCGACAACATTGGTCACGACAAAACGGTTCATGAAGTGACGTTTTCAGACGAGTTTCTTAGTATGAGCGGCAAGCACATGGTGGCTTCGCGTCACCACCAGGCGATAAAAACATTAGCAACCGGCTTTGACGTGGTTGCGACGGCGCCGGATGGAATTATCGAAGCTGTTACAGGCTACGGTCATTTTGGCATGCAGTGGCACCCAGAATCGGACTCCACGGGCATCCACGTTTATAAAGCGTTCGTTGACCATTGCATGAATTTTAAGTAGTCGCATGACGGCGGAGAATTCGGCATGGTATTATGAGGCCATAACAAAGGGGAAATTACTATGCCGTCTCGAAAAGCCGCTGTAAAAAGCAACAAAAATCTAACTTACTTAATCGCCGCCACCATTGCCGTTATTGCAGCTGTTGCTGTACTGTGGACTACTCGGCAGGCAACGGCGGCTGCGCCGGACAGTGAATATGTCTATTCGTTTATCGGGCAGTCCGCCGGTGACCGCACGGTAACCAATACCGCTGCCGATAACGGAGGTGTCGATATGATTCTTGGAGCCTCCAACTGGGCACCCGGCGTAAATGGCATTGACTTTAATGGGGTGCCAAATAAAACCGGAACATCGGACGATTCGACAGGTGTCGGCTATGCTAACCCTGCTGGGAGTTCGCCGTTGACCATGACGGCAGCAGGATCATTGGGCATTGCTGCCCGGTTTACCTACCAGCGGCCGCCGGCCGGTACTTGCGGAGCCAATGTCACCGGGTCGGTTAGTGGCATAACGAGTAACATCGCACAAATCGGACGGGCCGGGTCGGGCGTATCGCAGATAAAACTTCAAATTACAGAGTGTACCAATGGTAAACTAACAACCACGCCACGCGTTAGCTGCCGGGCCGCCGGTCAAAAGGCCTCGACAGCCAAGGGCCAGCTGATGACCAACGACAATGTTACGCTGAAAGCCGGCGTGACGTATGTTGCCCGCTGCGTGAAAGGCCAGGACAGCGGCACAACTGCCCCCATTACACTGTTGGTGCAGCCAGACGGCCAACCAGCCGTGCCCGCTGATACCGTATATGTGCCGGCGACCGGTGCCTTCAGCTCGAACCAATACGTCAGTGTTGGCAACAAGTACGCCGGTCCGGAATTTGGTGACCAGTTCTTCGGCGAAGTCAGTGTCATGGCAATTTGCCAGACACTCGCTGCCAGCCAAGTCACGGCCTGCCTTGATAGTGAAGTACCGCTTTTGGTGCAACTCTAGCTATTTGTACTATAAACGTGGCATTAGCACACAAAGTTGAGAAAACGCTTAAAATCTATTGACGCGGCTATGAGTTGGGGTGTATAACATAAGCATATCTCGGGTCAGAAACAAACATAATTGAACAAGACATGAGGTACGCCCTTTTCCAGGAACAGGAAGGAAGAGGGCGCTACTTGCCACTAGGATGAAGGAGACGCCATGCCGCCTGACAAGGCTTCGGCGGAGAATGCCGAGCCCAAGCTCCAGAGAGCTATCCGTCACAGTGTCGTCGAGCTCAACCTCGTGCGCCTCAAGGGCAAGCCTGCCCCAGAGGGCACCGACGTCGTCACGGTGCTGGACGTGTTCTGCCGTGAGATGGGCTGGCAGTCGAGTTCTAATCTGCCACCCGGTCTCGCAACGCTGTACAAAGACGCCCGCAGGGCGCCTTGGAAGACCTTCCCGATGGAAGGCCTTCTCGCAACGCTCACCCATGCCGCCTGAAGGGAGGCGCTAGAAGAACCTCTTCACAACTTCACACTCAGTCCCCAAAGCCTGAGAGCTGTTCCAACTCCCCAAGGGGTCCCCTCGATGTATGAGATTGAGGGGGCCCCTAAGCTACGTTTAGGGCCTCCTTTATGTATATTGACTTTTTATACTACTTATGCTATGATGAAAATATAAGGTAATTAAAAAAATATGCTATTCCTCCACCACAAATTAGCCTTCGCCAAAGCCGATCCTATGGACGACGGCTTGGCCGATGATATTGCCGCTGAACAGGCAGAAGCGGAACGGTTTGAACTAAAAGAACAGTTAGATGGCCGTCTGGCCGATGAATGGGAAGAAATCCTAAAAGATGCCCGCAAGGATCCGGATTTTACCTTCGTTAGTGATGAATAAACTATACAAAGTATAGCTAAGGCTGTTATTATAGTGGAATGAAGACGACCATTATTGACACCCGCGAACCCTACGAATACGCGCTCAGTCATGTCGATGGTGCTATTAACATTCCGCCGCAAGGCTTTATGATGGATACGCTGCCACCGGAACTTATTGAGTTACCAAGAGATGACGAGATAATTCTCTATTGCCGGAGCGGCATGCGCTCGAATACTGTCGGGCATATTTTACGCCAGCATGGGTTTACGAACATTGTAAACGGCGTCAATGAGAACCACGTCGCTAAGCTTATAGGGGAGCGCTGATGGAACTGAGCGATGAGCAATTTGATGCGCTCATAACCAGGGCGATGGATGAACTGCCGCAGGAATATATTCGCGGATTAAGTAACGTCGCTATCGTAATGGCGGATGTTCCTGACGAACATCAGCGGCAAAAGCTAAAGTTACGCCACGACCATCTGCTATTAGGACTATATGAAGGCGTTCCGCAAACGGTCCGGACCGGGCAAGAACCGGGGCTGCTGCCGGACAAAATAACCTTGTTCAAATACCCAATTTTGGCCGTTTCAAGTGATGAACATAGTCTATTTGAACAGATTAAACGCACGTTATGGCACGAAATTGCACATTACTATGGACTTGATCATGACCGGATAGACTTCTTAGAAAGCAAAGGCCGGATTAGTTAGCCTGTGGTCATTTTTGCTATAATGTAGGCGGTATGCCAGCGAAATCAACGAAATCGCGGCTGAAACACGCCAAACGTCCTACGAAAATTCACCACTATTTACTTAGTAGCGTTTGGCCCCACCATCGTAACAGCTATCGACCACACCTTATTCGACCAATTGGCCTGACACTGGTTATTGGCCTCGTTTTGGGGCTGCAACTTGGCACGGTTCTTAAAGACACAAATGTAATGAGCTCGGTCCTGGGTGATAAAGTTACCCGTACCCAGGATGAACTGCTGACTTTTACCAATTCGGAACGTCTCAGCGAGGGTATTCCGGCTCTGCAGCTTGATAGCCGCCTAAGCAAAGCGGCGGAATTGAAGGCCCGCGATATTTTAAATCGTCAGTATTGGGGGCATAACGCACCGGATGGTACGACACCGTGGCACTGGTTCCGCGAAGTAAATTACCGGTACGATTTTGCTGGAGAAAACCTAGCGAAAGGATTTACTAATACGGATTCCGTCATAGCCGCCTGGAAAGCGTCCTCGGAGCATAATGAAAATATGATGAGCCGTAACTACCAGGATGTCGGTTTTGCGGCCATTAGCGGTGTTCTTGACGGCGAATCTACGTTAGTAATCGTAGCTATGTATGGTTCAACGGTCGGAAGGAATTCGCTGCCGTCCGACACGAGCGTGCTAGCTGCGGCCGAAGGCGACATGAGCATAGCGGCTAGGCTTGGAGTTGCATTAAAGTCGATGACAGCTCTCCAGCTTGGTTCGGTCGTGCTGCTTCTTATTGCGGCATTCGTAGCGCTGGCTGCACACGCCTACCGTAAGCGGCTGCCTGAGCCGATCCGAAAGGGCTGGAAACGCCACCATGGGCTGTATAAGTTTCTCGGCCTGTCACTCCTGGCTATCATTGTTGTCATAGTGTACGGTCCGGGTAATTTATAGCCGGCCCGTCAGCTTGTTTGCTATAGTAAGCCACATGATTACGAAAGCAATTATTCCGGTAGCGGGCTGGGGCACACGCCGGCTTCCTATTACGAAAACGATTGAAAAGTGTATGTTGCCGATCGGTAACCGCCCGATTGTAGATTATGTGGTTCAAGACTGTTTGGCGGCAGGAATTACAGAAATTTACTTTGTAGTGGGGGAGCAGAGCACGCAGCTGCAAAATTATTACCGCTCCAATATCCCTTTGAACGACTACTTAGTCCAGAATGGCAAAGAAGAAAAGCTGCCGCTGATTGCGCCGCTTGAGGGCGTATCACTGCACTTTATTGTCCAGCCAACCAGCTATGGTAAATACGGTACAGCTGTCCCGATTGCTCTGGCAGCCGACTACGTTAAGAATGATGAATCTGTCGTCGTGCTAATGGGTGACGACTTCTTTTATAATCCCGATGGCTCAAGCGAAGTCAAACGGCTTATAGAAGGCACGCCGGAAGGTCAAAATGGTATCCTTGGTGCCGTGCTGCCAGAAGACGACACGGTCACCGGCCGATATGGGTCAATAGAAGTCAACGAACGTGATGAATTAATTAGAATCGACGAATACCCCGAGACTTTGCCACAGCCATTTATCAAGAACGTGAGCAAATACCTGTTAAACGGCACCATGGTTAAAGCCGTCAAGAATTACGTCGAAACCGCACCGGTCGAAGGGGAATACTACATATTTACGCCGTTCGAACAACTACTAGCGACAACAGAAGTGATGAAGCTCGTCCGAGCCAGCGGCATGTACCTGGACGGCGGTAGTGTCGAAGGCTGGCTACACGCCAACAATGTCGTCGTCGGAGCGTAACCTACGTACCTTGCTTTTTAGCTAAATTAGTGTATAATGACTCTCATGCGTTTTAGAGGTAAACACAAATACGCACGAGAGAGAGCATCGTACGACCAGTTTTCAGATGAAGGCGCTGGTATAGATGCTTTTATTGATCGACACTCGGAACATTTCGTAACGTCAGCCACAGCTTGGCAACAGGTTGGCAAAACCATGGGTGTGCTTCGTGACGACTCTGGCATAAGGGATGCTATGCACATCGGTGTTAGGAATGCGTTCGAGCTTGCCAATATAACAAATGCCGACGTCAGAGTTGAGCGTGAAACCGACCGGCTCTTGAACCAACTTAGTATATTCACCCAAATAGTTGCAAGGGCTGAAGCCCGGAGACGAAAGGGGCTCAAGCAGGCAATTACCTCCGGACTGTTGGTGACACGGCATCTGCCAGCTACCAATGTGGCACACATACTCCAATCCAAAGATTTTCCGAAGATTAAATTCAGCAACGCGTTCTTGGGTATGCAGGAATCCATCGCGCAAGCCGACGCCATTTCCGACCAAGTACTTGAAGCACTCTGCGAGCAGTATGCCGTTACACCTGATGATATATTAGAGCTGGCATCAATGTACGAGAACGGCGCCGAAGAAGCCTTTCCTGTGCTGGGTGAGCTGCGCAACATGATTACGGCTGACTGGCATCGACTTGATCCTGAACGAAGTATTCTGCGCCAGCATTGCCAGCGTTTAGCCGAAGATCCGGGACTGCATGTCGGGCCGTTCTGCGAAGCGGTCACTGCGCGCGATACGCTTCAGACTGTTGCGACAATGGCACGCTATGCAATTGTTAGCGCCGGCGGAAGCGACCTTTCTGATGCCGCCGTTGAGCATCAGCTGCATTCAACGCATTCTGACTGGCACCAGATTCCAGATTTGGAGAATGCGTTCAACGACTACATTGGACAGGTGGGGGTATCAATCGAAGGCGCATTCAAGTCGATTGCCGGACCCCGCCATCTGAAAAATATCCGCTTGGAACACAGCGACCATGAAATTATGGAATGCGCAGCCGAAATGGAGGTATGGGGTGCAAGTAACGGCGAAGAAGCCCGCCAAAATGCCCGCCAGCGGTCGGTAAATACACGCAGCCGCAGAAAACCGGACCGCAGGAAATTAGGCAGTGACACATTGCCAACGGCCCAAGAATCAATTCGCCAGCTGGATGCCAGCGAACTGCTCGAACAACGCGGCGTTAAGTTCGCGCGCTATGCAAATGGTCGCGGGTACGAACTTGAGGACGTCTCTGACCTAACGCCACAAGTGCTGGTAGAGCGGTTCAAACTTGAACCCGACCAAGTCGGAATAGGGGATGACATGCTAGCCGTCGTCGAGTATTTGCGCCAACCGAGCCATTCTTACCGGGGTGTCCGGCGCCTAGAAAAGGAAGAACTAAAGCTTGATGGTAAACGCCGAAGCCTATGGAGATTTGCCCCGGACAAGACCCCGGGTCTTAAAATACGGAGTAATAATCGCTTTTACCGCGTGATTTATACCATCGTTGACGGCGACGTCGTACTCTACGACATGCTAAGCCACGCTGACTTTGATAAAAAGTACAAGATATAAATCCCCGCCCGGCCGGTTGATAATGTGGTTTATATCTGTTAAAATAGCCTAAGTTCAATAATAAAACGAAGGAATTTATGAAAGCAGTCGTCAAAGTCGGCGGGAAGCAGTATGTTGTCGCCGAAAAAGAGACCCTCCTGGTGGACCGCCTCCCGGATGGAACAAAAGAGCTCACACTCGACGCGCTGCTGGTAATCGACGGTGACAAAACCACTGTCGGCACGCCAGTCGTCAAAGGTGTAGCTGTTAAAGCCAAGGTTGTAGAAGAGGAAGTAAAGGGCGACAAGCTCCGTATTATCCGTTACAAGGCCAAAAAACGCGTGCACAAAGAAACCGGCCACCGGCAGAAGTACAGCCGGATCCAAGTTGCCTCTATCGGCAAATAGAACCCTAGCTTTTTTGCAAGAGCCCGCATCACCCGGTGCGGGCTTTTTGGTTTAGGTCTGGTATACTTTGGGTAGATAAGCTTAAGGGGAAAAGGAAGTCATGGATCTTAACGGTCAATCGCAACCACCAGAAGAAGTTGAACGGACGTCGGCACCGAATGAGGCATTTACACCCTCATCACCGGAACCAAAACGAGAAGATAAACCAAAAAAGAGCAAAGCCCCGCTTGTGCTCGGGCTGCTGCTTGTAATTGCACTTGCTGCCTGCGTCGTCGCCGGCTGGATGTACTATGACCAGTCGAATCAGAAGGCATCACTGGAAAGTCAAGTTGATGACAAGGATAAAAAAATTAGCCAGCTACAGACACAACTAGGTGAAGCGACAGAGCCCGCAGCGGATGATGACCAACCAGTTGATTCTGAGACTGACGCCATAGTGTCGGCTGCAACAGCTTACGCCAGAGCTCCCGAGGAGTCAGCGAACACAACGTACGAAGTTGAGATAAAGAAGCAGGTTGAAGGCTTTGCCAGCGTGAGCGTTACCTCTGGTGACTCAAGTTTTACCGAAATCTTGAAAAACGTTGATGACCAATGGGTCGTTATTGTTGCCGGCCAGAACAACCCTTCGGACGCAGACATGGATATGTATGGTATACCGGAGAGTCTTCTGCAGTAGGTGAGCACTCGTAGTAGTAAAATCCCTGTCCCGGCAGGGATTTTTACTTGCCGCTCATGCTACAATAAAGCTAATCATGAGGGGACAAATAGACACGTGACAACCGTTATCGCAGTGACCAACCAGAAGGGTGGCGTCGGGAAAACGACGAGTGCGGTTAATATTGCCTATTACCTCGCGAAAAACGGCAAAAAAACACTTCTTATCGATTTTGACCCGCAGGGTAACGCAACCAGCGGCCTAGGGATCGACAAGCAGGAGCTCGAAACAGGGACAATGACTGATGTCATGCTGGAGCAGAAGACACTGCAGGAAGTCATCCTGGAAACCGACCATAAAAACCTGTTCGTTGCACCGGCAACACCGCATCTGGCGAATACGGAAGCCGAGCTTTCGGGCGCAGGGCGCCGCTTCACGCGTCTTAAGAATGCTATTGGTACCACGGGTGAAGCGTACGATATGGTTATTATTGATTGTCCGCCGAGCCTCAGCCTCCTAACTGTCAACGGCCTGATTGCTGCCCGTTACGTTCTTTTGCCAGTGCAAGCGGAATTCTACGCGCTGGAAGGCCTAGGTCAGTTGCTCGAGACCATGAAGCTCGTGCGAAAAAACATGAACCCGACCCTTGACCTGATAGGGGTTCTACCAACCATGGTAGACGGCCGCACGACGCTTTCCGGCCAAGTGCACGAGGAAATTAAGAAACACTTTCCGGGCAAAGTATTTAAAACCGTCATTCCGCGTAACATCCGGCTTGCAGAAGCCCCGAGCCACGGGCTGCCAATTGGCGTCTACGACCGATTTTCAAAGGGCGCCCGGGCGTATAAATCTGTTACAAAAGAGATGATGGAAAGGGCAAGCGCATAATTATGAGTGCAGCCAAAAAAGGCCTCGGCCGTAACTTTGAATCGTTAATTCCAACCGATCTGCTCGATGAATCGTTTGATCCAAGCGCAAACGACGACCACAAGGTCAGTGACCTGCGAACTATAAAACTAAGCGAAATCACGCCAGACCCCGACCAGCCGCGGCGTCATTTCGACGAATCAGCATTAGCCGAATTGACCGCAAGCATAGAATCCCACGGGGTCTTGCAGCCAATCGTCGTTATGCCGAGTGGCGGGAAATACCTGATTGTAGCAGGCGAGCGGCGCTTCCGAGCGAGCAAACAGGCTGGCAAAACAACCATCCCGGCGCTAGTGCGGACACTGAGTGCACAGCATAAACTTGAGCTCTCATTGATTGAAAATATCCAGCGCCGCGATCTCAACCCGCTCGAAACCGCGACCGCCTATGCCAAGCTGCGCGACCAGTTTAACCTAACGCTCGAAGAGATAGGTGCACGGGTAGGTGGCAAATCAGTCAGTGCCGTGAGCAATACGCTCAGGTTATTGAAACTGCCAAAAGCAGTGAAAGAAGCCGTTGCGACAGGCGAGTTGAGCGAAGGCCAGGCGCGGCCGTTAATTGGTGCTGACGATGCGCTTGTTAAGAATATTCTGCCGCTGATTATCAAGGAAGCGTGGAGTGCTCGAAAGGTTGAATTGTTCATTACAACCAACAAGCCTGCCACGCAATCTGTTCCAAAACCAGCAGCAAAACCCCAACTGAACCAAGTTTTATCAAAAAAACTTGACGCTAAAGTGACCGTGCAGCAATCAAACCGCGGTAGCGGCAAAATCGTTATCGAATTCAAGGATGCCGCCGAGCGTGAGCGCATTGAAAAGCAGCTTGGCTAACTAAGCCGCAACTAGAATATTCGTATCTGGTCGAACGGGAAAATTCGAAGGCTGACTGGCCCAATGATGTCGTAGTAGGGGATTGTGCCAAGACCATTACGTGAGTCTTTTGAATAACCGTCAACCCGGTTATCGCCGACGACAAAGACGGTTCCTTCGGGAACAATAGTGTCAACCTCACCTTCAATCGGAGCGGTCGGCTTTCCATCGTTGAAGGTGTCCGGGTCTATGCCATTTAGGTTTTTGTTATCGTAAACAGTAAATTTCCCGTCTTTTAATACGACACGCTCACCGGCAAAAGCGACGACGCGTTTTACGATGTATTCTTCGGCGAGACCGGGGACATATTGCGGATTTTTGAACACGATAACCTGTCCGCGCTCGGGGATGTATGATTTGTTCTGAAGCTGTGCCCATGTAACTACCGTGCGGTTAACGAGGAGCCGGTCACCCGTAAAAAGGGTATCCTGCATACTCGGGCCTTCGACATTAAAACTGCGGAAGATGAATGCATTGATAAAGACGGTACCGATAAGTACGCAGATAACGAACACAAAAATGCCCAGAGCATCTTTGAAAGACTGGTGGCGGTCGAAAAAACTTGGAACCATCTTCCTTACTATACACCACAAATTTTAATGGTAATGTTTTAAGCCCGCAGTGGTGAAAGTTTGGTATAGTAGTGGAAGTATTTATGCGAAAACAAACTTCATCACTTGACGGATTTATCCCTCGTCAGGCCACCACGGGTAATTTAGGTCGCGTGGAGCAGACGATACCACAGCCAGCCAAGCGGCCAGAGGCCGGCCGTTTTAGCCGTCCAATTGGTAAGCGCCCAGAAATCCATTCATCGGCTGTGACGCGGACAGAGGTTGACGAATCACTAGCGGCCATCCATGACGAAGAGCAGCCCAAGCCGCGCCGCACGTTATTCCGGCGTCGCCCGAAGCGTCCGCTAACACGAAAGCAGAAGATTGTTCGGCGAGTCATTATATTCTTTATTGTCGTGCTGCTTGCAATCGGCGGTTATGTAGCGCTGCGGGCTTTTATTGCCAGCGGCCAGATTTTCCAGGGTAACCTGTTTGACTTATTCCAGGCCAAGCCGCTCAAGATGGACAGTAACGGCCGGTCAAACATCCTAATATTTGGTACCAGTGAAGATGACCCGGGCCATGAAGCTGCGTACTTAACGGACTCTATTTTGGTACTGAGCGTTGATCAGAACAAAAAAAATGCCTACATGATTAGTATCCCGCGCGACTTAATCGTAGACTACGGAGTAGCCTGTTTTGCCGGTTACCAGGGGAAGATTAATGCACTTTACGGGTGTTATTCCGACAGCGGGGCCAAAAGCAAGGAAAAAGAGGGAGCAGCCGCCCTTAAGAAAAAGGTTGGTGAAGTCCTGGGCCTCGATATTCAGTACTATTCCCATGTGAATTACACCGTTGTACGGGACGTTGTAAAAGCACTCGGCAACAAGATTGAAATTACAATTAAAAGTACCGATCCACGCGGTATTATGGACTCGAACTTCGACTGGAAATGTAAAGACGGCGATGCCAATGCTTCCCGGGCGACCATTCTCAAGAACTGCCCGCCGAACGGTCACTTTATTGACTACCCGAACGGCAAAGTTACGCTCGATGCCGAACATGCGCTGTATCTTGCTCAGGCTCGTGGGGCAAGTGCGCCGACGTATGGACTGGAGCGGTCTAACTTTGACCGGGAGATTAACCAACAGAAAATCATCGTAGCTATCCGCGAAAAAGCAGTGAGCGCAGGTACGCTGGCCGATATTGGCAAAGTTACCAGCTTGATTGACGCGCTTGGAAAGAATTTACGGACTGATTTTGCAACAGCCGAAGTCCGCACATTGATGCAGCTTGGCCAGGACATACCGTCGAACAGAATAAAATCACTCAGCCTTGTAAAAGAGGGCGAGGAACTAGTTGGAACAGGGATGGGAGGTGTCATTCCGCTCGCTGGAAGCTTTGAATACGGCCAAATTCAAGCCTTTATCGCTAAAAACTTGAGCAGTAACCCCGTTATCCGGGAAGCATCAGGGGTAACGGTTCTTAACGGCACATCAACCGCGGGTATTGCGCTGACAGAGTCAGGAAAACTGACGGAAGCCGGCTACACGGTTGTCAGCACCAATAACGCGCCAACCACTGATTACCAAACGACCGTTATTTGGCGGCTTAACAAAGACGATAACGATGGTACTGCCAAGGCGCTTGCCAGCCGGTACGGTGTGAAGCTAAAGACCGGCAAGCCTGGCTTCGCGGTGGCAGCAGGAACCGAATTCGTCATAATTATTGGCCAGGACAGGGTAAGCAGCTCAAACGGTTCCGGCGGTTAATGGTACAATAAAGGTACTGATATGGATCTACTGAAAACTGTTGGCAAGCGGTCATTCTTAAGCGAAGTTATCTACGTTGTTCTGAACCTACTCCTAGCAGCTGCGTTACTCGTCGCCGTACTTGTAGTCAATGTGCCGTGGCCAGCGCTTGGGTTGGTACTGCTATCGAAATGGCGTATATTCGCTGTCCGTTCCCGGTATTGGGGTGCTAACATTCGTGCTAACCTGATCGACATTATTGTTGGGGTAGGGATGGTTATCTTCTTGTACTCCGCCAATGGCGACCTTGTGGTTCAGATTATTCTGACAGTTCTTTACGCTGGATGGCTGCTGCTTATTAAGCCGCGGTCCAAACGCGCATACGTCGCTGCCCAGGCCCTGATAGGGCTTGTAGTAGGTATCGGATCAATTGTGCAGATATCTCCGCTCTTGCCGTCGTCGGTAGTCGTCATCGCAGCCTGGTTGGTCGGGTACAGTGCCGCGCGTCATATCCTGAGCGTGCAGCACGAAAGCCACATAAATTTCCTAAGCTTGCTCTGGGGATTCGTTGTGGCCGAAGTTATGTGGCTCACCTACCACTGGACGATTGGCTATGCCGTGTTTGGATCATTGCAACTTTCGCAGGCCATGGTCATTATTGCTGCGCTGAGTTTTGTCGCCGAACGGACTTATACGAGTTTTCACCGGAATGGTCATGTCCAATCAAACGATGTCGTTTTACCTGCTTTACTGTCGCTGAGCGTTATTGGCGTTTTACTGGTAGTTTTTGGCAGGGCCGCAACCATTTAAGCGAATATTTAGAGAGAGGAGATAAATAAGAAGTATGGAAAACACGACTGACACGAACACGCCAAAACCAACTGAGCAGCCGGCTGCTAGCGCTACTTCTGATAAACCTACTCCACTCACAACACCACACCATGCCAAGATGTCACGTTCTACAAAAGGTATTTTACTAGGCGTCGGGGCCGTCGTGCTGGCGCTGACCGGGGGGCTGGCCGGAGCACTCATCAACGAGGTTTTCGACGCCAACGACTCATCACTCTCGATTCTTGAAACGGCCGCAGACGATGGCAATACGGTGGTCACGCAGGATGAGGAGTCAATTGCTGCCGTTGCCAAGGCTGTCTCACCAAGCGTCGTCTCGGTTCTTACTTCATCTACCAAAGCATCGCCATTTTATAACCGCACAATCGAACAAGCCGGTGCAGGCAGTGGTATTATCGTTAGTTCCAACGGCTATATTCTAACGAACAAACATGTCATAGCTGACGCCGATACCGTTACCGTAGTGCTTCCAAACGGCAAAACCTACAAGAACGTCAGTGTTCTTGGCACGGATCCGCTGAATGACATTGCTGTTCTAAAGATAAGCGGCGCAAAAAACCTGCCGGCTGCAACACTTGGTGACTCAAAAACAATCCGAATCGGCCAAACCGTAGTTGCTATCGGAAACGCTCTTGGCCAATATCAAAATTCGGTTACGAGTGGCATTATCTCCGGTACCGGACGGCCCGTTGTCGCCAGTACGGACGGTACGGCCAGCGGAGATGCTGAAAGTCTTACAGACTTAATTCAGACCGATGCTGCCATTAACTCGGGTAATTCGGGCGGGCCGATCCTGAATCTCAAGGGGCAAGTCATCGGCATTAACACAGCCATAGCCGCCGACGCCCAAGGAATTGGTTTTGCTATCCCAATTGGCGCTACTAAAGGCCTCTTGCACCACGTGATTAAAACGGGCAAAGTCGAGCGCGCTTACTTAGGTGTCCAATACGTATCCATTACTCCTGAGGTTAAGGACGAGTACGACTTACCGGTTGCCAAAGGTGACTATATTTACGCCGAAAATGGCAGCAGCGTCCAATCCGGCGGCCCAGCGGCAAAAGCGGGTATTGTAGACGGCGATATCATTACAGCGGTAAATGGGTTTACCGTCGGTGAAGTTGCCTCTGTTGCCAGCCTGATATCGGAGTATGAACCGGGCGATAAAGTCGAGATAACAGTACTTCGTGACGGCCGCGAACGTAAATTTACGGCGACACTTGGTACATACCGTAGCTAGTTAAGCAAGTTCAAAACAGATAGCAAATTCGTCACGCAACCGTTCTTTGAAACCGTAAGGGCGTGCTATGTCACCAATGCTGTCGAGCTGACGTGGGTCCGCCTCGAGCAGCAGCAGGGTTCCGCTTTTCCCACGGGCGGCAACCTGTTCGATACATCGCTTAATCACGCCCAGGCCACCTTCATCGGCATAAAGTGCATCGGCCGGTTCATGCGCAAGTTCGGGCGACTGGAACCAGCTTGGGTCGACATACGGAAGGTTGGCCAGCACAATATCGGGCGAGTACGGATAGCCCGACAACAGATCGGCAATGAACGTTTCGACTTCCGCATCGAGCGTCCGGGCATTCTTTTGCGCGATGGCCAATGCGTGCCGGCTCGTATCCGTTAATGCAACGTCGAGCTCTGGCCATTCAAGTTTCGCCGTAATGCCAAGACAGCCGCTTCCGGTGCCAATATCAACCAGCCGCTTTGAAGTAATTCCTTCGAGAGCCCGGGTGCCAGGCATGACGTGCTTTAGCATTTCTATCAACTGTTCAGACTCGGGCCGGGGGATGAGAACTGCCGGTGAAACCGTGAAACGGCGTCCATAAAACTCCTTGTGGCCAATAATATAGGCTACTGGCACGTGGTCTTTTCGCAGCTCTAGCCGTGCATTGGCAATATCCTCGGCGCGGTCATCAATTTCTTCGTTGGGGTGAGCATGCAAATATGTCCGGGGGTGACGGATGGTATGCGCCAAAATCACCTCGGCATCCAGACGGGCTGAAGGGAACATGTCATCGGCCAGTTCATTGGCTGCTTCTTTTAGCCACTCCGCAATTGTCATATTTATATTGTCCCACCTCTTGCATAATATGCAAAATATTGACAAATAAGCATAAGTATGATACGATCTAGTTATGAAAGCTGATAAAACAAACACATATGAACCAGCCGCTCCACTCTTTATGTTACGGCTGACTCAAAAAGTCCGATAAAGGTTGAATATCGTCCGATTGAACTAACGAGACGTGCTAAGATAATCGGTGCTTTGGCGGGTATTGTCTTGTCTGTATTCGGAGCCGAAAAAGCCATCAACCATGCTGCCCCGGATTTTGAAGGCTCCAAACAAGTTACCTTACACGACGGTGACAAACTTTCAAACATTGCCAACAAAGAAATTGAAGGCGGCTCAGGCCACACGGGTGCAGTTGTTGACGAAATCGTCAAACGCAACCCAGCCATATTCCAAAACGGTACGCCATTTGTCGGTCACGAAGACCTCGGCAAAGAGATCGACGTTCCCGAAAAAGTCAGCTAATCAGTTGAGTAATTTACTTAGTTTTCGGCGTTTTGCGCCTTGAGCTCGCGCTCGTAGGCTTGGAGCTTTTCGATAAGGTCGTCAATATCGCCATTCATTGCCTGAGGTATATTGCTTCGTGAATAGCCGATACGGTGGTCGGTTATCCGGTCTTGCGGGAAGTTGTAGGTACGGATTTTTTCGGAGCGGTCACCGGAGCCAATGAGGCTTCTACGTTCGGCCGATTGTTTAGCCTGTTCTTCGTCGATTTTTTGCTGCAATAGCCGTGAACGGAGCACGCTCATGGCTTTTTCTTTATTCTTTAGCTGGGATTTTTCGTCCTGGTTAGAAACTACCAGCCCTGACGGTAGGTGGGTGATACGAACAGCCGAATCGGTCGTGTTAACCGATTGGCCGCCATGACCGCTCGCTCGGAAAATGTCGATGCGCAGGTCGCTCGGGTTAATTTCGATATCGGTTTCTTCGGCTTCGGGCAGGACCGCAACGGTAACAGTCGAAGTATGGATACGGCCTTGGCTCTCTGTGGCCGGGACGCGCTGCACGCGGTGAACGCCGGACTCGAATTTCAGATACGAATACGGGGCGTCGCCTTTTATCTCGAACACAACCTCTTTGTAACCGCCCGTATCGTTTGCCGATTCGCTCATTTGTTCGGTCCTGTAGCCGTGGGCTTCACACCAGCGCAGATACATTCGGTACAATTCGGCCGCGAACAGGGAAGCTTCGTCGCCGCCGGCACCGGCCCGGATTTCGATGATGACGTCTTTTTCGTCGTTTGGATCTTTGGGCGTAAGGAGTACAAACAACTCTTCGTTCAATGATTCAAGTTTTTGTTCAGTTTCAACGACTTCCGACTTTGCCAGCTCGGCCAGGTCATCACTGCCACTGGAAAGTTCGCGGGCTTCTGCCAGCTGTTTTTCGAGCTGGTCACGCAGGCTGGCTTTTTCAATCAATGATTCAAGTTCACCAAGCCGTCGGTTCTTGCTGCCATAGGCGGGGTCATTGTAGGCATCGGGCGTGCTTAAGAAAGCTGTTAGTTCAGACTTTTCGGCTTGTAGATCATCGATATTAAGATTGATTACCGGCATGGGCTTTCTTTCTTGTTGCGAGCAGGATTATTCCAACAATGACACCGGGAAGCCATGTGATAGCCGCAAAGGCGCCTACAAGGAACATTACTATATTAGTAATCGTCTTGACGGGTCCGTCCTGCCTGAACAGGGCGTCCTGTTCGACGTCGGCTTGGCAGATTCCCATATTGATTGATTCAGGACCGCGCGGGCAGGGCTCTGGGACTGGTGCGGAACCTGCAAAGATGAAATTTGCCGTAGCATACACGAGGATCGATAAAATTAACAAAACCGTCGGGCCAGCCAGACAAATAAGTCCCCATACCAACTTTTGCCGGTTAGAATGTTTGATTCTTGCTACTTCATTGGCTTCCATACGACGTACTCCTTGTTTGACTATAACAAAAACGGCTTCCTTTTTGGGGAAGCCGTTTTTAAACCAGAGCTATTTTTCGACAGCGCTGGTTTTCTTAGCCTTGGCGGCCGATTTTTTCTTGGCCTTGTTGGCAAGCTCTTGCTTGCGGGCTTCGGCGGCGGCAAACTTTGCCTTGAAGCGGTCGACACGACCTTCGGTGTCGATGATTTTTTCTTCACCAGTGAAGAAAGGGTGACTAGCGCTACTAATGTGCACCTTTACGAGCGGGTATTCGTTGCCGTCTTCCCACTTGATGGTGTCATCAGTTTGCGCAGTGCTTTGCGTTAGGAACGCAAACCCAGCCACGTCGTCGCTAAATACGACCGGGCGGTAGTTTTGGGGGTGTATACTGCTTTTCATATCTGAACAATTGTATCTGTTTTACAGAGATACGTCAAGGAGGGCTAAGTATGATTATTGAGCTTAGGCGAGTAATATTTTATAATATATACAATGTTAGACAGGGAAGGACTCGAGCCGAAACCAGCCGATGAGAAGCTTATTGCGGATATTAGGGCCCAAGCACGCAAACTGCTAGGGAATCCGGACGATATTGAAGTTGCCAGGGATATTGAGTTTAATTATGACGATGCCAATCATTACCACGTACGAAAAGTTGCGCTCGCCTACGATCCTGTTGACAGGCAGGTGGTGTGCGCCCTTGTCCGTCCACCCGCCTCGGGCAGTGTCGAAGACGAAGATAGGTATGTGATAACAGATGAGGGAGAGTTGCTGTGGGAACATGTCAAAGTCGACTATAGCTACCTCGAGCAAGCTTCGTTAAATGACTACGATGAAGCCGTTTCCGAGTGGCAAGCCTTGGTTGCAGACTTTCAAGCGAGAGGCCTTTTGACCGATACCGATGCTTTTTCTGAGGTGGACGAACTAATCACTAATTACATGAACATGCGGGCCGGGTTTTTCAAACTGTCAAAGGGCATGCACCACGCGGCGGATGAAGCAGAAAAGCAGGAGCTGGACCATACCCGTCGTGCCAGCCTTACGGAGGCGACTCAGATACAGAAAAAAGAGTGGGATGAGCACTTGGTTATGACTTTCACCAGAATAGGTGGCGAAGATTTTCAGAAGTACAAGGAAAAATTTGAAAAAATTCTCGTTACTCTACGCCGGCGCTGTGAAGTAATGGACGACGTCACATACCGCCAAGTTGATGCATCGATTGAAGCCAACCTGCGTCTGAGCGAGCGGCTTTCCGATGAAGTAGACATGCAGCAAGCGTGGAGACTCCTCGATATCCTCGACAAATGCCAGCTTTACTGATAAAATAACAGAGTAATAAATTTAACGAAGCAACATCCGCATATATCCTTTGGTTAACGAAAGCGCGGATGTGAAGGGAGAAGGATATCATGGCAGTCGCTGTTGATATTAAGGCTCTACTGGAAGCCGGTGTCCATTTTGGCCACAAAACCAGCCGTTGGCACCCGAAAATGGCGCCGTACATTCACTCGAAGCGCCAAGAAGCGCATATTATCGACCTGACGAAAACTGTCGAAGGGCTTGATGCGGCGTTGCCGTTCATTACCAAGGTAGTTGCAGACGGTAAAAAAGTCCTGTTTGTCGGAACCAAAAAACAGCACAAGGACATTGTAAAAGCAGCAGCCGAAAAGGCGGGTATGCCTTACGTCACCGAGCGCTGGATTGGCGGTATGCTGACCAATACGCTTACAATGACAAGCCAGCTAAAAAAGCTGCATGATCTTGAACGCCGAATGGTGTCCGGTGACCTGGAAAAGCGCTACAACAAGCTTGAGGTCCAGCGGTTCCAAGAAGAAATCGACGTGCTTAACAGCAAGTACGGCGGCATCAAAGACCTCAGCGGTATTCCTGGTGCGGTCGTCGTCGTCGATACGCTGGCAGATGCAAACGCCATCAAGGAAGCCCGCACGCTTGGTGTGCCGGTAGTTGGTGTAGTTGATACCAATGCCGATCCAACGCTGATTGATTATGTTATTCCTGGTAACGACGACGCGATTAAAGGCACCGAACTACTGCTTGATTACTTTGTCCAGGCAGTTCAAGAAGGCGCCGCAGGTGCTAAGAAAGAAGAAAAAACGGAGGCAAAATAATGGCAGTCACGATTGATGACATTAAGAAACTGAAAGAACTGACGGGTGTTGGTCTGACTGATGCCAAAGTAGCTTTGGTTGAAGCTGAAGGTGATTTTGACAAAGCTCTTGAAGCTATGCGCAAAAAAGGCCTGACCAAAGCCGAGAAGAAAGGTGACCGCGAAGCCCGTGCCGGCGTGATTGACGCGTATGTCCACGACGGCCGCATCGGTGTAGTGGTTGAATTGAACTGCGAAACCGATTTCGTTGCCCGTTTGGATGACTTTAAGGCATTAGCACACCAAATTGCTATGCAGGTTGCCGCCATGAGCCCTCAGTACCCGAATGAAGCCGCTATCCCTGAAGAGGAAAAGAAGCGCGTCCGTGACGAAGCACTCGCCTCTGACGCACTGAAAGGCAAGCCGGCCGACATTGCCGAAAAGATTGTCGACGGCCAGGTGAAAAAGCACTTCGCCGAGAAAGTTCTGACCAGTCAACAGTACATTCTGGATGACTCTAAAACGGTTGAGCAGCATATCAAAGAAAACATTGCCAAGATGGGCGAGAACATTGTGGTCGGGCAGTTCAAACGTATCGAACTTGGTGTAACGGAATAGGGTTCACCTCGGCCAAGATAGCCGCCGAATAACGGGCGGCTATTTTTCTATTGCATTTCAAAAAAATCGGCGTATTGTTAGGGCATATACCGTAAAAAGCCGCTATGTTTAAAGATTCCGAACGAACGTTACACATCAAGTCAGGCAGCACGTTTGTTCCCGATGCCGAGCCTTCACTCCCGGTACGTATCCAGCCAGAATCATTGAGAATCCTTGGTTCAAATGGGCTGCAGACGACTGTCCAATGCGGCGACTCCGTAAGTGTTTACACGGCCGCGCCTCAAGACTCCGACCCAGACATACACGATGCTCACTTAATCCGAACATTCCAGCTAATAGATTACTAATAGTGCCCTGTGGTTTCGCTAAGTAAGTGAAACCACCGTCGCGTCTATCTTGAGCTCTTTTCGCAGGTCGGTAGCTGTTATAACGGTTTGGTAGCCCTTCAGAGCCTTCATCAGGTGCTGCTCGCGGGTGATATCTAGTTCAGAAAATACATCATCCATGAGGATAAGCGGCCGGCTGCCGGCTAATTCTTCCTGAAGTGCTACCTCGAGTAACTTATAAGCTAGCATAATTGTACGCATCTCACCGCGCGAAGCCGTTTCGAGCGCCGGATAGTTATCGAGACTGATAGCGAAATCGTCGCGATGGGGACCGTGGCCGGTAAAGCCGCGTAAAGCATCAAGCTGCCGACCGGACTGCAGTTTGGCTAGTAATAGCTGTTTATACTGCTCACCGTGGCTTGTGTCTGAGTAATTGACACTTATATCGTGTTTGGTATCGGCAATTTCCGAGTAAAGGCCGGTCAACCGCTCGTTGCTGGTCGTAATGAATTCGCGCCGGTGCCGCATAATAATATCGGCCAGTTCCGCAAATTTGACGTCCCAGGCAAACAAATGGCTCTCCCAGGAGGAGCTAGACATAGATTCATGCTGCTTTAGCAATTCGTTACGCTGCAGCAGTGTTCGGCCAAAGCGGCTAAGAGCGGTGGCATAATCGGGGTACAGCCGGCTGAGGATATCGTCGATAAACGTACGCCGGCGTTGCGGCGAGCTGGAGAGAAGACGCAGCTCGTCGGGTTCGAACAAAACGACCGGACGGCGGTAACGGGCAGGCAGTCGCTGGCTGCTTTTGCCATCGACGCTGAATTCTTTTTTAATTTTGTCATCAGTCAGCTCTAGCTGGACGCGGCGTTCGCCTTCGTCTGATTCGAGTTTGATAATCGAACGCTTGCTTGCATGAGCAATGACGTCACGGTCGCGGCCGCGAAAACTACTGCCGCGCTGAACAAGGTAAATTGCCTCTAAAAGGCTGGTCTTCCCGGAGCCGTTGGGGCCGAGAATCAGCGTAACATTCGGATCGAATGCAAATGTCGCCAATTTATACGAGCGAACATGATGCAGCGACAAACTCCTGATAGGCATAGAAATAGTATAAAATAGATTACAGAAAGTGAGACCATATGTTCGATACCAAGTCTTATGAACAAAAAATGAATACGGCGCTGGAGCACTTCGAGGCGGACCTGAAAAAAGTCCGGACCGGCCGCGCACATCCAGACATGCTTGCCAGTGTTATGGTTGAAGCATATGGCCAGAAAATGCCGCTGAACCAGGTCGCGAATGTCACCGCTCCTGAACCTCAGTCGCTGCTCGTTTCGCCGTTTGACCCATCCAACATAGCTGCAATTACTAATGCTATCCGCGAAGACCAAAGCCTCGGATTCAACCCAAGCGATGACGGACGTGTCGTACGCGTGCCGATTCCATCACTTACCGAAGAACGGCGCCGCGAAATGGTGAAGCAGCTTGGCGACAAAGTTGAACATTGCAGGATTCAGATGCGCCAAGTCCGCCAGGACGCGTTCAAAGATGCCAAGCGCAAAAAAGAGGCCAAGGAAATGAGCGAGAACGACGTTGCACGGTTTGAGAAGGAAATCGACAAACTGATGAGTGATTTTCAGGTGAAAATCGACGAGGCGTTCAAGGCTAAGGAGCAGGAAATCCTGACAATATAAATGGCCGGCTCTTTAGAGTTGCTGGCTGGCTATAAACAGCCAATCCAAGCTGTTATCGAGAAATCACTCTATGAATTTACGAGTCAGCTCCCAGAGTTGTCTGCGGATGCTAGCTGGGCACTGGATAGCTTAACAGCATATTGCACGCGGCCAAGTAAAAAAATCCGCGGTTCACTGGCCGCTGCTTTGTATGATCATCTGAATGCTACAAGCATGGACAAAACGGCGCTTCGGCTAGCGGCAGCAGTCGAAGTGGTACAGAACTTCTTATTAATTGTTGACGATGCCGTAGACCGCTCTCCACTACGGCGCGGCCAGCCCACAATCCATGAACTATATAAATCTGAATACCATCCGGAGTCAGCGAGAGAAGGCGATATGGTTGCGATTTTTATTGGCATGCTGGCACAGCATGCAGCCAACTACATTATTTTGAACCTGCCAGTCAATGCGGAATATATAACCAAAAGCTTGTCAGTCATGCATCTGAACATCTCTACAACTGGAATCGGGCAAATTGATGATGTCCAGCAACAAATTGACAGGCTGCCAATCACGACTAGTGACCTACTGCGAAAATATCAGCAAAAAAGCAGCTACTACACCTTTGTTAACCCGCTCGAGAGCGCGCTGGCTTTAGCAGGGAAATGGAACCGGCAGGCACACGAAGACTGCGTAGCGTTCGGGCTGCCGGCAGGAGTTGCGTTCCAGCTGCGGGACGATTACATAGGTATTTTTGGAGACACCTCCGCCACCGGGAAAGCAAATCTAGAAGACATCCGTGAAGGTAAGTACACATTCATGATGCACTACGCAGCGGCGTCAGCCACCAAGAAGCAGTCGAGCACCCTCCTCGCATTACTTGGAAAGCAAGATGCTAATGAAGATGATCTCGAAACAGTGCGAAACATCCTTAATGAAACGGGTGCAGCCGACAAAGCTATGAAAGATGCTCACGTATTCGCGGACGAAGCCAAGCAGGCAGCAAAAAATGCCGGTTCCTGGCGCGACGACTTTGCGAATATACTTGAAGCAATGGTGACATTTAGCGTGGAGCGCACAGTATGAACCGGCTACCATCTGAACTACCTACTCACATCGGGTTTATTGTCGATGGAAACCGTCGCTGGGCTAAAGAGCGGGGACTAACTAGCTACCGAGGGCACCTCGAAGGTTACAAGGTGCTAAAAGAACTATCTCTGGATGTGATCGAGCGGGGCGTTAAGTATGTCAGTGCATACGTGTTCTCAACTGAAAATTGGAAGCGTAGCAACGAGGAAATCGGCCACTTAATGTCCCTGGTGCTTAGACTGGTGGCGAAAGATCTGAACCAGCTTCAGGAAAAGAACATTCGCGTGCGGATACTCGGTAGTCGCGACAACGTACCAAAGAATGTCCAGAAAGCCCTCGACAAAGCCGAGGCTGCGACAAAAGATAATTCGGCCGGTACGCTGGCGCTTTGTTTCAACTACGGCGGCCAGGCCGAGATAACCGATGCCGTAAAAGCTATCGTACGCACTGGGGCTAAAGCCGAAGACATAACTCCGGAGCTTATTGCAGATAACCTGTACGGTTCTGATATTCCAGCTTGTGATCTGATTGTACGTACCAGCGGGGAGCAACGGTTGTCGAACTTCATGCTGTGGCGGGCGGCCTACAGTGAGCTGCTGTTCATGGACAAAAATTGGCCCGACATGACAAAGCAGGACGTTACCGATATACTGGAAGAATATCAGCGGCGCACACGGCGCTTCGGGAAATAAAAGGGGAGTAAATGCTGCTAATTGGAATTTTGACGGGTCTGATTATCCTGGTTCTTTTGGTCGTTATCCACGAACTCGGCCATGCTATCGTGGCTCGGCGTAACGGGGTCGTTGTTGAGGAGTTTGGAATTGGTTTTCCGCCAAAAGCTTGGGCGAAGAAACTAAAGCAGAGCATTCTGGGTAAAAACGTACTGTTGTCTATCAACTGGCTGCCGCTCGGTGGCTTCGTCAAACTACAGGGCGAACACGATAGCGCAGACAAGCCTGGGGACTATGGCAAAGCTACCTACTGGCAAAAGACCAAAATCTTGCTTGCCGGCGTGCTAATGAACTGGGTGGCCGCTGCCGTGATATTCACTTTACTTGCCTTTGTCGGCTTGCCAAAGGTGCTGCCAAATCAGTTTTCGGTTCCATCCGATACAAAGACAACCCAAGAACCTTTAAAAGTTGCCACTATCGAGAACAATTCACCGGCCAAAGATGCCGGTTTGAAAGTGAATGACGAAATCCTGCTTATCAATGGCAACACAATGGATACGTCGACAGAACTATCCGACACAACCAAGGCAAACAGGGGCAAAACCGTTCAGGTAACTTATTCACGGAGCGGCAACGAGGCTACGGTACCGGTCACTCTTCGAGGCAAGACAACCCCAACCCAAGGCTACCTTGGTGTTCGTACGTCGCAGCGGCTGAGTGAAATCCAAGCAACATGGTCGGCTCCTATCGTCGGCGTCGGAACAACCATCCAGCTGACCGGTGAGACCTTCAAAGGGCTGGGCAACCTAGTCGCGAACCTGGCACACGGAATTGGCAGCCGCTTTAGCGGTGACGAGGCGGTGAGAAAGGCGGGGGACCAAGCGCTCGGCGACGCATCTGCCAGTGTATCGGGTCCGGTTGGAATTCTGGGAGTTATTTTTCCGCAAATGCAGCAAGCTGGTCTAAAGCCGCTGCTCCTGCTGACGGCAATTATTTCGCTTAGCCTGGCAGTTATGAATGTCCTGCCGATACCGGCTCTCGACGGTGGCCGCTGGTTCACCATGACAGTTTTCCGCTTGCTTAAAAAGCCACTTACCAAAGAGCGTGAAGAAAAAATCCAAACCATCGGCTTTATGGTGCTTCTTGGGTTAATCGTGTTAGTGACGGTGGCGGATGTCGGCAAACTCTTCGGCTAGGCCGGCACGCGCTGCCTTGTTGACAGTTTGGGTCCTGGTCGCCTTTATCGGCGCCCAAATTATCGGCAGCCTACTGCTCATCGGCTTATTCTTCGTCATACCTGGTCTGGAATCTTTTAATTCGGCTATTATAGCGACGGCGTCAGCTGTCATAAGCTACAGCCTGACCTTGACGCTGCTTATCGGAGTACCCTACTTGTTGCAGCACCGCAAAACCAGCCTAAAAACACTTGGAATCGACCGGCCTATGTCGTGGCCGGATATTGGATTCGGTACGCTAGGATTCCTGCCATACGCGATATTAACCGCAGTAACTATTTGGCTTTTCACGAGCGTATTCCAGGTTATCGATCCAGAGCAGTCCCAGGCTCTGCCATTTGACAACCTCGTCATGCAATACGAATACATCGTGGCATTCGTTACGCTCGTTATTCTGGCACCGATTGCCGAAGAATTACTGTTTAGAGGCTACTTTCTAGGAAAAATGAGCGGCTATGTTAACAAATGGGCGGCAATAATTGTGACGGCAGTTATTTTTGCTCTCATGCACGTACCGGGCTTTACGAGTGATGGCGGCTTCCAGCTACAGTGGGGTGCTGCGGCGGATACATTGGCACTGGGATTGGTCCTTGGCGGGCTCCGTGTATTTACCGGCAGTATTTGGGCTGGGGTGCTGCTACACATGCTCAAAAATGCCATTGCATACTATGTTCTCTTTATCGCTCCGAGCGTACCTGGTACGATGTAAGGTATATGCGAGTTACAAAATTATTCACGAAGACGCTGCGCGACGCGCCTGCAGACGAAGTTTCAAAAAATGCCCAGCTGTTAATTAGAGCAGGGTATGTCTATAAAGAAATGGCCGGAGCCTATGCCTACTTGCCGCTGGGCCTAAGAGTCATCGAGAAAATCAAACAGGTTGTGCGCGAAGAAATGAACGCGGTTGGTTCAAACGAACTGATTATGACGAGCCTGCAGCGTAAAGAAGTTTGGGAAAAAACCGGCCGTTGGGATGAAAAAGTCGTCGACGTGTGGTTTAAAACCAAGTTGCAAGATGAAACAGAAGTAGGACTGGGCTGGAGCCACGAAGAGCCGATTGTCGAAATGCTCAAGCAATACGTCCAGAGTTACAAAGACTTGCCAATCAGCCTGTACCAATTCCAAACCAAAATGCGCAACGAACTACGTGCGCGTAGCGGTATTATGCGCGGACGGGAGTTTGTCATGAAAGACATGTACAGCTTTCACCGTTCGGCAGAGGATTTGGAGAGTTACTACAACCAGACAATCGAAGCCTACAAGCGGGTATATGACCGACTGGGAATTGGAGCCGAGACATATGTAACGTTTGCCAGCGGGGGAGCCTTTACCAAGTTTAGCCACGAATTCCAGACAATCTGCGAAGCGGGTGAAGACGTAATCTACCTGCACCGCGAAAAAAATGTTGCAATAAATGAAGAAGTTATTGACGAAGCAGTTAAGGAACTTGGCATTGAACGTGCCGAACTCGAAAAGGTAAAGACTGCCGAAACCGGAAATATCTTTAATTTCGGGTCACAGAAAACGGACGAGATGGACCTTCATTTTACCGACGAAAATGGCACAAAGCAGTCACTTTATATCGGTAGCTATGGCATCGGGATTACACGGGCAATGGGCGTTATTGTCGAAAAAATGTCAGACGACAAGGGACTGGTTTGGCCGGTTAACATTGCGCCTTACCAAATTTATCTTGTATCTATCGGTGAAAATGGGAGCAAGCAAGCAGATGCTCTGTATGATGAGCTGACAGCTAAGGGTGTAGAAGTTCTGTACGATGACCGTGACGAGCGGCCAGGTGCTAAATTTGCCGATAGTGAACTGCTCGGCATCCCAACCCGCGTAACAGTTAGTGACCGACTTGTCGAAGAGGGGAAGTTTGAAGTAACGGATCGTGCCAGCGGCCAGATGAAAACGTTGACGAAAGATGAGTTTCTCGCTACAATTAGTACTTAATTGTAGGCCTCTTTCACTAATTAACACTAGCTGTCTTTAGCGCTTACAATCAACATGCTATCAAGGTGGTGCCAGGTATCGGCACCTCTTTATAAGACTCTCTTTAAGAAGAAAAGGAGTAGATGCTATGAAAAAAATATATCAGATTACAAAAGATGGAAAGCGAGAGCTCGAGGCAGAACTGGCTAAATTAAAGGCGCGCCGCGGCGAAATTGCCGAGAAAATTGCTGAAGCCCGTGACTATGGCGATTTGTCCGAAAATGCCGAATACGATGCCGCCCGCGAAGACCAAGGCTTGGTTGAAAGCCGGATTGCCGAAATCGAAGACATTCTGTTGAACGCTGAATTAATTAAAAGCAGCAAGAAGTCGTCTGTTGGACTTGGCAGCAAAGTTGAGCTGAAAAACGGTGGCAAGCCGGTGACGTATCACATTGTTGGACCGGTTGAAGCAAATCCGGTTGAAGGAAAGATTTCTAACGAATCTCCTATCGGCGTTGCGCTAATGGGCAAAAAAGTCGGCGACAAAGCTGTTGTAAGTACGCCAAAAGGCGACATTAACTACAAAATTGTAGCAATCGCTTAAATATCTACCGACTAAATCTTTCTTCGTCGAGAATAGAAGAAATATGACCTTGCTCTTGTAGTAAATCACGAAGAGCAGGGTGAAGTTCGCCGTCATCGGCTGCGGTTTGTATGCCGGCGCGCGAGCCAAGTACTCGACTTATACGAGCCTCGAACCGCAGATGGGCATTGTCCGCAAATTCCAAGCCCGTTCTTGCTGCAATAAACAAGCCACGTTTAACTTTTCCTAGTAAATCAGGAGAAGTTTTCTCGTATGATTTTCCTGCCTCGTATACTGAACTTGTCATAGACCACCACCTGTTTATTTTGGATTGCTATATCTGCCTGCATTTAACCATAAGAACCGTCATTAGCGCAACAGCATTTACAACATTTCGAAAACGGAAGCTTCTTGCGGTATACTAGCTAACAGATATGGCTACGCTAAAAGAACTCCGCGACGAACGACTACGTAAACTTGATGACCTGAAAAAGCTGGGCTTCGATCCATACCCGGCTAAAAGCGAACGTACGCACAAGTTGGCTGAGCTAACTGAAAACTTTGACAAGCTCGAAAATCAAACCGTCAAAGTAGTTGGCCGCATAGTTGGCATCCGCAAATTCGGCCAGCTGGCGTTTATTGTTTTGAAAGATATGGGCGGGCAGGTGCAACTGTTCTTGAAGTCAGATACCGTTGAGCAGCTGAATGCAAGTGAAAGCCAAGTTGGCATGGCTGAACTACCGCTGCTCGACCCGGGTGATTTTGTGCAGGCTGAAGGTCCACTTATCAAAACGAAGACTGGTGAAGTCTCGGTAGACGTTCGTAAGCTGCGACTACTTACTAAATCGTTAAGGCCAATGCCTACTAAGCAAGATGGCTTTACGAACAAGGAAGAACGCTTCCGTCGCCGCTACGTTGACATGAATGTCAACGAAGACGTGCGCGAACGGTTTGTCCGCCGGGCGAAATTCTGGCAAGCAACGCGGAAGTTTCTGGATGATCATGGATTTTATGAAATTAATATTCCTGTTTTAGAACACACTACCGGTGGTGCCGATGCCAATCCATTTGTGACACACATGGACGCGCTGGATAGCGACTTTTACCTGCGCATCAGTCACGAGTTGCCACTCAAGCGTCTGTTAGGCGGAGGTTTTGAAAAAGTTTACGACGTTGGGCCGCGTTTCAGGAACGAAAATTATTCGGACGAGCACTTACCAGAACACGTCGCCATGGAATGGTACTGGGCCTACGCCGACTGGCGCGACGGTATGAATTTCATGACAGAGATGTACCGCTATGTTCTGAAAGAAACATTCGGCACACTCAAGTTCAAACTCGGTAATTTTGACGTTGACCTAGAAAAAGATTGGGAAGAATGGGACTACGCCGAAGTCATAAAGAAACACTACGACATTGATGTCTACGACTGCACCATCGACCAAGTCAAAGTTGCCCTGAAAGCAAACAAGCTCGAAGTAGAGAAGACCGAAAACATCGCACGGGGTATCGATAAATTGTGGAAGAACATCCGCAAAGACGTGGCCGGGCCGGTGTGGCTGATTAATACACCAAAGTTTATTTCACCGCTCGCAAAAAGTACGGTTGGTGACGACAATACGGTCCAGCGTTTCCAGCCGGTTATTGCAGGTTCGGAATTGGGCAACGGCTTCAGCGAGCTGAATGATCCAGTTGACCAGCTGAATCGCTTCGTCGAACAGCAGAACATGCGTGACGCCGGTGATGAAGAAGCCATGATGCTCGACATCGATTTCGTGGAAATGCTGGAATACGGCATGCCACCAGCTTGTGGCTGGGGCTACAGCGAACGCGTATTTTGGATTTTTGAAGGCGTAACAGCGCGCGAAGGCGTGCCGTTCCCTCAATTACGGCACGAGATAGACGACACGACCAAGGGTCTTTATCCTGAAGCAAAGTTATAAATAATAAGGAACAGAATGGCTAACTACAAAGGGCATCTAGTTGGCGGCGTAGTACTTACCGGAGTGTATACGGCAGCCATTTCACTTGCGCCAGTTGAACGGTTTGCAGAGTATGCTCACGTACTACAAGATTGGCAGGCGCTGACAGCTGTGTTTGTAATAGGAATGCTATTCAGTCTGTTCCCGGATGTCGACACAAACAGCAAAGGGCAAGACCTGTTCTACTGGATATTGTTTCCGATCGCGGTGCTGCTAATTTATTCGGGCCAGTTCCAGGCGGCGGCGTATTTGGGGCTCATTGGTATGCTACCGGTGCTGAGTCATCACCGCGGCTGGACACACAAGAAGTGGGCGATGATCGTGATTCCGCTACCGATAATAATCGTGCCGTACCTGTATAGCGACAAGGTACTGGCGTTCAGTTTAGTGCTATATGGCGCCGCTGTTGTTGGCTACTTCAGCCACTTACTGCTCGACGGTCTGATTTGGCGCCGGTTCCGCGTAAAAAATTAGTTGTTACTGCTACAATAAAATTATGAAACGGCTGATTGGTGCAGCACTGGCGCTTGTACTGGCATGTAGTGCGGTGCCGGCACATGCGCTTAACTTGCAAAATCTAACGATTCGCGATTACAAAATCGACTACTCTTTGTCACGAGATAATGACAACAGGTCACGGCTTACAGCAACCGAAACGATAACGGCCGTTTTTCCTGATTTTGATCAAAACCACGGCATAGAACGGGCAATTCCTAAGAGTTATGATGGCCATCCGGTGAGTCTGGACATAAAGTCAGTCAAAAAGGCCGACGGCACGGATTGGAATTATACAACGTACGATTCGAACGATAATTTAGTTGTGCGGATTGGCGATGCCGACAAGTACATGCATGGCGTTCATACGTATGAGATTACCTATACGCAGCGTGATGTTACCCGGTACTTTGCGGATACAAAAAGCGACGAATTCTATTGGGACACCAACGGTACAGAGTGGCAGGTGCCAATTGAAAAGTTAGAAGTATCGCTGGCTGTTGATGAAGAAATTGCTACAAATCTGAACGAAAATTACAGCTCTTCTTGTTACCAGGGAGCTGCGGGGGCGACGGATTCATGTAAAATTACCCGAACAGCAAATGTGTTCACGGTTCAGGCCGCTAATTTGCAGCCCGGTGAAAATGTAACGCTAGCGCTTGGATTTAAACAGGGAACATTTGCCAAGTACGAACCGTCACTCTGGGAGAAAATCCTGGGCGCGTACCTCGCAACACTGTTCGTGGTGAGTGCAGTAGCCATAGGTTTGATGATTTGGTTGATTGTGCGCTGGAGCCGTTGGTCAAGGCGCAGCAAAGAAGTCGGCACAATCGTTCCAGAATACTTACCACCGAAAGAAGCGAGCGTGGCAACCGCGGCTAGTTTGATAACGCCACGGGGTTCGGCATTTACCGCGCAGTTACTTGATTTTGCGGTTCGGCATTACCTAAAGGTTTACCAGACGAAAGAGAAATCGATGTTCAAGCAAGCTGAGTACGATATTGAAATAGTAAAGGACCCAAACTCACTAAAGCCCGAGGAGCAGGAGATTCTAAAAGATATCTTTGGGGGCGAGCTCACTGTAGGACGCCGCTTGGCTCTAAAAACGCTGAAGAGCAACACGACCGTATATAGCCGTACGCTGGATAACGACAAAAAGCTGAAAGCACTAGTGCGCGGATCGTATGGCCTGCGCGAACGAAACACCGGTCAATCGGGGTGGTTCAAGAAGACCGGCTGGGTACTACTTGTTGCTGCCATCGTTCTGCTTAATCCAATGCTGCTCATTGTTGCAATCATAACGTTTGCACTTGGGTATACCTTGTGGCCGCTTACGGACAAAGGCCTCGCGCTTTACCGCTACCTCGAAGGGCTGAAAATGTATATTGGTGTAGCCGAGACTGAACGCTTAAAGATGCTTCAAAGTCCGGAAGGCGCCGCAAAAGTAGACGGTGTCGACCCTAACGACCCGTCGCAGCTAGTCAAGCTATACGAAAAAGTCTTGCCGTACGCTGTGTTGTTTGGCCAGGAAAAAGAATGGACCAAGCGGATTGGCGAAATTTACGAGGCATCCCAGACCCAGCCAAGCTGGTATGCCGGTAATCATGCTGTCTTTAATGCCGCGGTCTTTTCTAGCGCCATGAACGGCTTTTCGACATCGGCGGCGTATTCATCGGCCAGCAGTAGCTCATCAGGCGGTTCAAGCGGCGGCGGTTCCTCTGGCGGCGGCGGAGGTGGTGGCGGTGGTGGTGGCTGGTAGCCACAAGGCGCTGTATACTAGTAAGTAAAGGAGGTGCTATGGGAGGAAACGTATACGAACTTGACGGGCAACTGTTTACAAATGTTGGTGAATTTTTAGATGCCGCAAGCCACGAGTATAAGCACGGCGACAGCGACCTGGCTGTCCAGACACTCGAAGATTATGGGTTCAGCCTGACTGATATTAATGCGGCAGGACACCAGCCGCATCCGATTAAAGCCGATGAAAATGCAGACCCGGAACAAGATGAAAAGGAAGAGGAATGAAAATAGCTAATCCAGACATGACAGTAACGGCCTAATTATGATTGAACTAGCACACGTTTCGAAAATTTACGGTAAGAAACAGAACAAATTCACCGCACTTGAAGGTATAAACGTAGTAATCGAGAGTGGGGCAACCGTAGCCATAGTTGGCAAAAGCGGTAGCGGTAAAAGTACTCTGATGCACGTGATGAGCGGACTCGACCGGGTGACGAGCGGCACTGTTACGATAGACGGCCACGATATATCGATGCTCAAAAAGAAAGCTCTCGACAGTTTTCGTGCTCAGAAAATCGGCTTTATATTTCAGGCGTTTTTTGTACAGGCTAATGAAACCAGCGTTCAGAACGTATCGTTGCCCCTCGAAATTGCCGGCGTGAGCGGCCGGAAGCGCAAAGACCTTGTTAACACGGCGCTCGAGCAGGTTGATTTGACCGACAAAGCAAACTCAAAGGCGCGGAATTTGTCTGGCGGCCAAAAGCAGCGCCTGGCAATTGCTCGCGCTATCGTCAACAAACCAAGTATTATTTTTGCCGATGAACCAACGGGTAATCTAGACTCAGCGACGGGTGATAAAGTTGAAAAGCTATTGTTTTCATTTAACAAAAAACTTGGCAGTACGCTGGTGGTTGTTACGCACGACGAAGACCTGGCTAAAAAATGCGACCAGCAAATTTATTTGAAGGACGGAAAAATCGTCAAAATTGTTGGTAAAAAGGGAGGCCGAAAATGAAAATTATCGATACTGTCAGACGTGCCGCCCGCAGTTTAAAAAATGCCAAGGGCCGGACGATTCTTACCAGCCTTGCGATTGCAGTCGGTGCATTTACGTTGACATTAACACTCGCAGCGGGTAACGGCATTCGCGAATATACTGACCGGCTGGTTGCAAGCAACTTTGACCCGGCAGAGCTGATTGTTGGCCGTGACAAAGAAGTCGAAAACACCGGTGCGCCTGATTCGACACCGAAAGAATACGACGAAAGTGTCTCGAGTGTATCGTTTGGCGGTCAGGGCAGTATGCAGCTGAAGCAAATAACCGACGAAGACATTGAGACGCTTCGCAGCCTGGACTATGTTGAACAAGTTCGTCCAAACTATCAGATAGATGCTCGGTACATTACGGGGTCAAATGGGCGCCAGTACACGCTGAGCGTGCAGTCCTATAACCCAGGCCAGAAGCCCGAACTGGCTGCCGGGGAATTGCCTGGCGCAGACTTGCCGGACGGCGAGCTGTTGCTGCCCGAAAGTTATGTTAAGTTGCTCGGCTTTAAAAATGCCAAAGATGCAATCGGCAAGCAGGTTAGCATAACGGTCCAGCAGCCATTTACTGAAGCGGCGCTAAAAGACCTATTTATGAGCGGAGCAAATTCGCAACCCAATGCAGAATCGTTGCAGCCTAAACGGATGACGAAGGAGTTCAAAGTGATGGCCGTTAGCAAACCGGGTGTTGCCAGCCTCGCTACGACGGGGCTGCCGGTACTGTTAAGTTCTGACGATGCCAAGACGCTGTATGACTACACCGCCAAAAACACCCAGCAATATGGCAAGTACCTCTATGCATACACACGGGTTAAGGGTGCTGAAAACGATGCTGTTGCCAAAGAAGCCAAGCAAAAGCTGAAAAAACTAGGCTTTACGGTTATTACCAGCCAGGAAATCCAAGCAACTATCCGCCAGTTCGTTGATGTACTGCAGATACTCGTCGCTGTATTCGGCGTCATTACCATCATTGCGAGCATATTTGGAATTGTGAACACGATGTATATTAGCGTGCTGGAGCGCACCCGTGAAATTGGTCTAATGAAAGCGCTCGGCATGCGGTCAAGTACCGTAGCATGGCTTTTCAGGCTTGAAGCTGCTTGGATAGGGTTCTTCGGCGGCGTAATAGGCGCAAGTCTGGCGTGGCTGCTAAGCGTAGCGTTGAATCCTTTCCTCACCGAACAGCTAAGCCTGGGTGAAGGAAACAGGATTCTGATTAATGATCCTTTGCAGATAGCCGGGCTAATCATCTTGCTAATACTCGTTGCGATTGTTGCCGGCTGGCTGCCAGCCCGAAAAGCGGCGAAACTTGATCCAATCGAGGCGCTCAGAACAGAGTAAGAGTTGACTTTTCAAAGCGGTTATGCTAAAATAGTCGCAATGAAATTATTCGGTAAACAAAAATCACCAGAAGACCACCCGAACTTGCCAGATGACCGGGAAGGGTTGATGGCTGCATTAACTGAAGTAGAAAAAGAAATTTCTGAATTAGAGGCGGAGAAGAGCCGCTTATTTATGCAAAAAACATCTGAAGAAATTGGAGATAGTACTTACATTATTGAAGCGGATTCACTTAGCTACCAACTAGATAGTTGTAAGCTTCGCAGGAAAGAAATTTTAAGTAGACTCGATCGAATATCAAATAATTTAGCGCAAAGAGCACTTGGCTAGCTAATTAATCGCTCGATTAAGGCAAGTTCGGTATAATGAGCCTATATGTTAGATATCCGTTATATCCGTGAAAATGCTGACAAAGTTCAGCAAGCTGCACGAAACAAGGGCTACGATGTTTCAATTGAAGAACTATTGAAACTCGACGATGAACGCCGCAGCTTGCAACAGCAAGTCGATGAACTTCGAGAACGCCGCAATGCCAATGCTGCAAAAATGTCTGGCGGAAAACCGGAACAATCTGTGATTGACGAAGGCAAGCAGCTGAAAGTTCAGCTCGCTGAGCGAGAGGAATACCTGACCGGCACAGAGACTAAATTCTACGAGCTTTTGAATAATGTTCCCAATGTAACGTTTGATGATGTCCCCATAGGGGGTGAAGATGCCAGCGTAGAGGTTAGGCAAGTTGGCGAGCAGAATTCTGGCGCTACCGATCATTTGGATTTCGCTACAAAACGTGACTGGGTTGATTTTGAGCGTGGTGCCAAAGTAGCAGGCGCAAAATTTTACTACCTAAAAGGTGACCTGGCGTTGTTAGAAAATGCTATTACTCAGTATGCACTCGACTTTGTGGTGAAAGAAGGCTTTACCTTTATGACAGTCCCGCACCTGGTAAACCAACGCACATTGACAGGTACGGGATTTGCTCCTCGGACGAGCGAGCAGTCAGACGAATACGCCATAGAGGGCGAAGACCTCAGTCTTATCGGAACGTCCGAAGTCTCAATGACCGGATACCATGCCGACGAAATCCTGGATGAAAAGGACCTTCCGCTCATGTATGCCGGACTCAGTCCATGTTACCGCAAAGAAGCCGGCACTTACGGCAAACATACGCGAGGATTGTTCCGTGTTCATCAGTTCAACAAGCTAGAAATGTACGCCTTTACGTTACCCGAGCAATCGGCTGAAATGCACGAACGCATATTGGCAATCGAAGAAAAATTATGGCAATCAATCGGAATTCCTTACCACGTGATTAATATCGCTAGTGGAGACCTGGGCGCACCAGCAGCAAAAAAATATGATATTGAATATTGGTCACCGGTTGATAATGCCTACCGCGAGCTGACGAGTTGCTCTAACTGCACTGATTTCCAGGCTCGCAACCTTAATATACGAGTACGCCGAGCAGATGGACACGTAGAAGTTGTTCACACGCTAAACGGAACAGCAGTAAGCCTGGCACGTTCGTTGGTGGCCGTTATCGAGCATTACCAGAACGAAGACGGCAGCTTGCGGGTGCCTGAAGTACTACGTCCTTACCTGAGTGGTCGCGACGTTCTGTAGTATTGACTATTTTAGCATTTTTTGCTATAATATAGTTTAATGAGTCTTAATAAGCATGAGCACGCTTTTGGTCACGGACATTTTGTCGGTGATATTTCGCGTGACATGGAAGAATACCAGCTGATGGACGATCGCGACCAAGCGCGGCTGCTTGGCTGGATAGCCGGCTGCCCGGTAGTAGAGGAATTGACCGATCCAAATAACTCATCTGATGGCCGAGGTGCGGAGGCAATGGTAGAACGATATGCCGAAGTGAACGTATGGTTTACGCTTATTACCGAAATGGTTTGGGAACATAACCGCGAGCTTGCCGATGCGTTTTATTCAAGCGTCGATCGTCACGATGACGATGTCGTTGGAAAGTACGAAGATAGTTCTATTCCGGCAGACCATTTTGAAAAAATGGCACCAATTGGCACATTGGCAGGCTACGCAATGCCAAGGATATTTATCGAACAATTGAATGGTACTCATCCCGAAGATGACCCCAAGGACACTCAGGATAGGGTAGTTGCGGGACTCGATGCAGTCGAAAGAGTATCGGACAGCAAGACGCCGCTAGAATTTACCGCTCGGCTTGCGGAAGAACTGTATCACTTGCAGTCAAACCCGTATCGGCTGCTGAAACACCTTTTGCCTACCGGCTGGCTTGATGAGCATGGGGCCGAGTGGATGATTAAGGACATGAAGCAGGCAATTGCCGACTACGCGCCAGAGATGTGGAAAGTGTACACCGGCACGACACACAGCCACAAGCAGTGGCATGTAGCTTGATACGAATCACAGCCTAAACCGGCCCGGGTGCTATAATAGGAAGTACAAAGATCTTCTAATTTAAGGAGGGCACATGATCCAATCAATCGCAATTACCGGTGTCAAATATGATGTTGATGACACGACGAAAAAGTATGTAGTGCGAAAGATTGGACGCCTCGACAAGTACCTCCCGCGGCATGCACGAAAAAGCGTGAAAGCCGAAGTCAAACTGAAGCAGGTTAACCGCGATCATGGCGAAAAGTACGAAGCCGAAATTATCCTGCATGTCCCGGATAAACAGTTGACCGCTAAGGATTCAACCATGAACATGCTGGCGGCTGTTGATATCGTCGAGGCTAAAATCATCAATCAGCTGCGTAAATACAAGGAGCTCCACGTCGGCCACATTGGCCGAACCCGCGCGGCGCTTTCCAAGTTCAAGCGCAGCTATGCGCGTGAGCAGGACTAACCGGGCTTTCCTAAGATAAAAAGCTGCTCTTTGCAGCTTTTTTTATGGGGCGAAACAGCGTATACTAAAGGAAGTTTTATCATAGGCTATACAGATTACGAGGGAGAAGATGCCTACCATTAACCGGCAAACAGTACTGACAAAAGTATTTGGTGACCCGCAAAAGCGGATTATAAAAGGGCTACAGAAAAAAGTAGCCGCCATCAACGACTTGGAAGACAACTATAAAAAAATGACAAAAGCCGAGCTGAAAAAGCAAACGGCTGTTTTGAAAGAGCGCCTTTCGAAAAAGGGTACGACGCTCGATGACATTCTGCCTGATGCTTTTGCGTTGGTGCGTGAATCATCCGACCGCGTACTCGGCATGCGGCACTTCGACGTCCAGCTTATTGGTGGTATGGCGCTGCATGAAGGTAATGTCGCCGAAATGAAAACCGGTGAAGGAAAAACCTTGGTAGCAACATTGCCAAGTTATCTAAACGCACTCGAAGAAAAGGGTGTCCACGTGGTTACGGTCAACGATTACCTGGCACAACGTGACGCGTCGTGGATGGGTGAACTGTATGACTTCCTGGGCATGAAAGTGGGCGTGATTATCAACGACGCGAGCTTTGTCTATGATCCATCGTACGACAATGAGGCTCATGAGGACGAACGAATGCGCCGTCTGCGGCCAGTTACACGTAAAGAAGCATATGCCGCCGACATTACGTACGGAACTAACAACGAATACGGGTTTGATTATTTGCGTGACAACATGGTCGATGACGTTGAATTGCTTCGCCAGCGCGAACTGAATTTTGCTATCGTCGACGAGGTTGACTCGATTCTTATCGACGAGGCACGGACGCCCCTCATCATTAGTGCACCAGCTGCGGAAAACCCTGAAAGCTATTACCAATTTGCTCGTGTGGCAGCTAAGCTGACCGAAGACGATTACATTCTTGATGAGAAGCGCCGAAGCGTCAGCTTAAGTGACAAGGGCGTCGAAAAAGTCCAGAAGATGCTCGGCATTAAGAATCTTTATACGCCCGACAACGTGCGTACCGTTTACCACATGGACCAAGCTCTAAAGGCCCAGGCGTTGTTTAAACGTGACAAAGACTACGTCGTAACGAACCAGGGTGAAGTCATTATCGTTGACGAACATACCGGCCGCCTGATGCAAGGCCGGCGGTATAACGAAGGGCTCCATCAGGCGATTGAGGCCAAGGAAGGCGTTGATGTTTTGTCTGAAAGCATGACACTGGCGACTGTTTCGTTCCAGAATTACTTCCGGCTTTATAACAAGCTGTCGGGTATGACAGGTACGGCATTCACCGAAGCCGAGGAATTCCAGCAGATTTACAGCTTGGACGTTATTCAAATTCCATCGAACCGGCCTGTTGTCCGTGAAGACAAGGAAGACTTGATTTTCAAAACTGAAAAGGGCAAATTAAAAGCCGTTGCCGAAACCATTCGCCAGCACCACGAAGCCGGACGGCCTGTTCTCGTGGGGTCGGCTAGCATTGCGAAGAACGAGCTGATTGCAGCATACCTCGACAAAGAAAAAATCCCGTATGAAATTTTGAACGCCAAGAACAACGAACGTGAAGCAGCCATCATCGCCAAAGCCGGTGAAAAGGGAGCAATAACGCTTGCCACCAACATTGCCGGACGTGGTACCGACATTAAACTGGGTGAAGGTGTCGTCGAACTTGGCGGCCTGGTAGTCATTGGCAGTGAGCGCCACGAGTCGCGCCGGATTGATAACCAGCTCAGAGGCCGCGGCGGACGTCAGGGTGACCCGGGCGAATCGCAGTTCTTTGTAAGTACCGAAGATGATCTTATGCGGATTTTCCAAGGTGAACGGATTGCCGGATTAATGGAGCGTTTGGGTGTTGACGAAGATACGCCTATTCAAAACAAAGCCGTTTCCAAGACTCTCGAGGCCGCCCAGAAACGCGTCGAGGGCTACCACTTTGACACTCGAAAGAATGTCGTCCAGTACGACAACGTCATCAACCGCCACCGCCGCGTTGTTTACACCATGCGTCGTAAGATTCTGGAAGGTGACAACATTAAACCGGAGATTGAACGCCTGCTGACAGAAAAAGTCCGCGAGCTGACGCTACTGCCGGCTAAAAACAATCCTAAGTTTAATGAAGAATTCCAGTCGGTATTTCCCGTTGAAGATAAAAAGCTAAAAGATATCGGCGACCAGAAAAAAGATAAGGCGCGGTTCGAATCCGGTCTCAAACTAGCAGAGTCACTCTATTTAAAGAAAGAGAAGGAAATCGAAGCCGAAAACCTGCGTAAAGTCGAACGCGATGTCTATTTGCAGGTGCTTGATACGCTATGGATGCAGCACCTCGAAAACATGCAGCACCTGCGCGACGGTATCCATTGGCGCTCAGTTGGACAACGTGACCCGCTGGTAGAATACCGCAGCGAATCACAAAAGCTGTTTGACGGTCTGCAGGCGACGCTACGCGACGAAGTGCTAAGAGCTGTTATGCATGTTCACAAGCACGATGCGTTAGCTCGGGGACCAGAAGACCACGACACTGAATTAACTCGTCTTGCCGAGCGGTCGGTCGAACGAGGCGTTAACGAAATTGATAGTGGCGAGGCTAGCCGTGACGATGACTTTAAAATTACCAAAGTTAAATCAACCAGTGACACGAACCGGGCACGAAATACCGCTCGTAAAAAGAAAAAAGCACAGCGTCAGAATAAGAAAAAGAACCGTAGGTAAAATACCTTGGGCATAATACAAACGGTTGGGCAGAAAGACGGAAATTAGGCAAGACACGTGAAGCACACAACACAAGAAATCAAACTGAAAAACGGCGCGCGTGGCCTCTTGGTTGATGTTCCAGGAGCTACTGTCATGAGCTTCCAGTTTCAGTTCCGAGCCGGCAACCGCTACGTAAAGCATAAAGACATTTATGAAGCCGCGCACATTATGGAACACATGGCGTTTGGAGCCAATGCCCAGTTCAAGAATGAGCATGACTATGAAGCAGAATTCACCAAAAACGGTGCCTACCACAACGCGTTTACGTCAGACCTTTCGATGGTATATGTGGCAGATTGCGCCGATTTTGAATGGGACAGGATTCTGAAGCTGCAGCAGGTTGCTATTTGCCAGCCACGGTTTAACGAGGCTGAACTGGAAGCAGAAAAAGGCAACGTACGAAGCGAATTAACCGGATTTCTAAATAACCACAGCCGGGTGCTTTGGCCAAAAATTCAGCAGCTGCTGGGTGAAGATATTTACACATTTTGGCAGCGTCTACAGACAATCAATAATGTTAGCCTGAAGGACATTAAAGAACACTATGCACGAACACACACCGCCAGTAACATGCGGTTTGTAATTGCCGGCAAACTCCACGGCCGCAAAAAAATGCTGGTAGACATGTTGAACGAATGGGAGCTCGAAAAAGGCGAACGATTTGAAGTTCCACGTGACGAGCTGTCTGGAGGCAACCCGACTATTATCCGCCGTAAAGAGGCATCGAACATCACTTTTGGCCTAAGCCTAATGGTGCCGCGTGAGCTTGACGACGATGAACTAGAGGCGATGAACTGCCTCGACCACATTTTGACAGGGACTATGCACTCGCGAATCTACGGATCGGCTCGGGCAAAAGGCCTGGCGTACGGAATATTTTCAGATACCAGTGCCGGTTTCTATGATTCTTCGTGGGACTTTGGCGGTCAAGTGAACCATGAAACCGCTAACCAATTGTTTGATATTGTCGTGCGCGAAATTCAAGCGGTTACCGACGGAAAAGTTACCGAGAAAGAACTGGATGCTGCCAAATCGTACGCGCTCGGACGCTACCAAATGGGCGCACAAACCGTAAGTCAAATTTCGAACTTTTATACCAACCGTTACTTTGCGGACGGTAAAGTTAAAGACTATGAAAAAGTTCCTGACGCCATTCGGGCGGTAACGTGCGAGCAGATGCAAAAGACTGCCCGTGAATTTATCGACGCCAACATATGGGTACTCGCAGCAGTTAGCAAAGAAGAAAAAGACGAGATAGTCGGATTGAGCAATAAGTTCGAAGGCTTGTTCTCACCCTAAAAAGTAAGATATTTATGAATAACGAAAACCGTAGCTATTCTTTAGTAAAAATTTATTTAATAATATTGGCTGTAACCTGGTTATATGCTGTCTTTTTGGGCATAGTGATTGCTAGTCTCGGTAGGGGTGGTGAAGCGGGAGGAATAACCTTGATATTCGCTATTCCTGTATGGCTTTTCTGTTCTTTAGGTGCGGTTGGACACGGTGTACGATTATTGCGTCAGGAGGCTAATGAAAATCATCGTAAATTTGGCAAGATTGCGATATTTATTGGGATGTTGAGTCTTCTTGGGCCTTTCGTAATAACTTTTGGTGGTATGTTGATTATCACCCTTCAGAGAATGTAAGTATACTAATTGTATGAATATCGTCATCGCTGGATTTGGGCAAGAAGGCAAGGCAAGCTACGACTACTGGAACAACGATGGCAACCGGCTGGCAATTGCCGATGAGCGCGAGCAAGTTGATGGGCTGCCAGACGGTGTGGAGACGATACTTGGTGCAGATGCTTTCTCTAGGCTTGCAGACTTTGATTTGATTATTCGTTCGCCAGGTATCAATCCGAAAAAACTGCCATACGGTGACAAAGTTTGGTCGGCAACCAATGAGTTTTTTGCTAAATGCCCGGCGCCAATCATTGGTGTAACCGGAACAAAAGGCAAGGGAACGACCAGCTCATTAATTGCAAGTATTCTGAACGCCGCAGGCAGAACGGTGCATCTGGTGGGTAATATCGGTACGCCGTCCCTGGCGGAGCTGCCTAAAATTCAAGCTAGTGACATAGTCGTGTTCGAAATGAGCAGTTTTCAGCTGTGGGACCTTAGGAAAAGCCCGCATGTTGCAGTTGTACTAGGGGTCGAGCCGGACCATTTAGACGTGCATGATTCGATGGATGACTACGTTGAAGCTAAAACTAATATAGTCGGGCACCAGTCTTCCGATGATTTGACAGTATTCAATCAAAATAACGAGATTGCTACTCAAATCGCTCAGAAGACGCGAGCAAAACGACGTGAGTATCCGTTTGATTTGGGTGAGCTAACGGCAAGCATTAGATTGCCAGGTCTGCACAACCTGGAGAATGCCAGCGCTGCAGTCGCCGCAGTGGAAGAATATGTGAGTGACTCGGAAGCTATAAAGATGGGTCTTAGCTCATTCACCGGCTTACCTCATCGTTTGAAATTCGTCGCCGAAAAAAACGGCGTAAAGTACTACGACGACAGCATCGCCACAACGCCAGGATCAGCTATTGCTGCTATCCGATCATTTGAAGAACCGAAACTTTTAATTTTAGGCGGACACGATAAAGGCGGAGATTACAGTGAGCTGCTTAAAGAGTGTCACAACCGACAAGTAACCGTACTTGCTATCGGGGCAAATCGACAGCAAATAGCCGAGCTTTGTGCTGAGCATGGTGTTGAATGTGGCACCGAAGCAGGCAACATGAGCTCAATTGTCCGACGAGCTGCAATGGAAGCAAAATCAGGAAGTGTTGTTTTACTCAGTCCGGCTGCCGCCAGCTTTGATATGTTCAAGAGCTACGCAGACCGTGGTGACCAATTCATCGCGGCAGTTAACGCGTTGTAGTATTGCAAATAAGTAAAGTTTATGCTATAATAATATCTGTAAGCCCTTTGCGCACTGTAAAGGGCATTGGACCTAGTGGAAGGAACAGTGATGTCAATGCTGAAGCCCGACGGGCAAACCGTCGCTGGTGGGCCGAGAGAGGTCAAGCTCTACTCGTTGGTTCTCGACTCTGAGGGCCGTGTGTGGGAGCGCAACGGAGCGCCCTACAAGCCAATGTACGAGTGGTGGCTAGCTGGTGGTAACACCAGTGGCTTGCGTCACGGCCACTACAAGGTTGACCAGGTTGCCTTCCCGGTCACTATCCTGGCTCAGTACGACTGAGCCGCTTGCGGCCTGAGGAACTATCCTCGGGCCGCTTCAAATTTATAAAGACAACAATTCTTTTACGCGACGCGAAATAGCCTCGCTTGGTTCGACAAGAACTGCATGTCCAGCTAACGCTTCTTCGATTTCCTCTTTAATCCAGTGGTAATGAGTGCAGCCGAGAATAATGACATCTGCATTTGCGGCTAGGCACTCTTCGACAACAGTATCAATATGGCTACGGTTCAATTCGTTAGATTCAATCAGTCTGGCCCAGTTGCTGCAGTCCGGTTCGACAACCGTAAGTCCTGACGCGTAGAGTTGTTTGGACTGCGTATAGCGTTTGCTGGCTAGTGTAGCTGGGGTGGCACAGACAGCTATAATGCCGGTTTTCGACAGAGTAGAAGCCGGTTTTACCATTGGCTCAAGCCCGATGAATTTTTGATTCGGGTACTTAGTACGAAGAGTTTCAATTGCTACAGCAGTAACTGTATTACAGGCAACCACAATTACGTCGCAATCCGAAGAGAGTAAGGGCTGGATGGCAGCATCAGCCAGGTGAATAATTTCGCCAGGGTCGCGGTCACCATAGGGGACATGTTCACGGTCACTTACGGTGATTACTTCGGCTGCCGGGAAATCATGGCGCAAGGACTCCGCCACTGCTTCGCCGCCAATACCTGAATCAAATACGCCAATCCGCATACTTTGCAGTATACCGTGAATGATACAATGATAGGTAATGCAACCTCTGATAAAACGAGCCGAAGCCCTCAAATCGTCTGTTGATGCCGCTAGCTCACGGCTGCAGATTGATGCTAAGCAGGCAGACCTTGCCAAACTGGATGAGCAATTAGCAGTGCCAGAGGTTTGGAATGATCCGTCGAAGGCTCAGGAGCTCAGCAAGCAAGCTGCAGGACTCCGAGCGATTATTGAACCGTGGCAAACGTTAAGGTCGCAAGCGGCTGATATTTTAGAGCTCCTCCAGATGGGCGATGAATCCATGAACGCTGAATTTGGGACACAGCTCGATGCGCTGGAATCCGAATTTGCCAGCCGAAAAAAGGATTTGCTGTTTGGTGGTAAGTATGACGATCACGACGCAATAGTTCGCATCACGGCCGGCGTTGGTGGTACCGATGCCCAGGACTGGGCCGAAATGCTTGAGCGGATGTACCTGCGCTGGGCGGAAAAAAGCGGCATGAACGTCACGACTGCCGAGCGTTCCACAGGCGAGGAAGCCGGTATAAAGACCAGTGTTTTAGAGATTAGCGGACCGTTTGCGTACGGCAAATTGCGTAGCGAGCACGGCGTTCACCGGTTGGTTCGCCTGAGTCCATTCAACAGCGATAACTTGCGGCAAACCAGCTTTGCGCTCGTTGAGGTTTTGCCGCAAATCGATGCACCGGACGAAGTTCAGCTAGATGAAAAAGATTTGAAGATTGATGTGTATCGGGCCGGCGGTCATGGCGGCCAAAGTGTTAATACCACCGACTCAGCCGTGCGCGTGACGCATATTCCAACAAACACGGTCGTTGCGATTCAGAACGAACGCTCGCAGCTGCAAAACAAGGAAACGGCTATGAAGATTCTCCGCTCTAAGCTAGCTCAACTGCAACTTGAACAGCACGCCGAAAGCTTGAGTGACCTAAAAGCGGGCGAGTCAGCCAACTGGGGCAGCCAAATTCGCAACTACGTGCTGCATCCGTACACGATGGTGAAAGACACCCGTACGAAGTACGAAGATAAGGATGCTAAAAGCGTCCTTGATGGCAAGCTAGACGGGTTCATCATCAGCTTTTTAGAATCGGTTCCAGAGTAAGGTCGCATTAAAACGTTAGCATGATATAATTGTGCTAAATGATTTTGTTGGATAGGGTAACAAAAACGTACGGAAAAAGTACCACACCAGCTCTTCAACGCATTAGCTTGCATGTCGAGCCGCGTGAGTTCGTAATACTAGTTGGTACATCGGGTGCTGGAAAGAGCACCCTATTAAAGCTGCTTACCCGCGAAGAAAAGCCGACCAGCGGCAAGATTGTGGTAGGTGGTATAGACTACGACACATTGAAGGACAAACACATTCCGTTGCTGCGTCGCAAAATCGGCGTCGTGTTCCAGGACTTCAAGCTGCTGCCGCAGCGGACGGTATTCGAAAACATTGCGTTTGCTTTAGAAATCGCCGGTATGACGAACCGGGAAATCAAGACGACCGTACCAAAAGTAATTGAACTTGTCGGACTGACCGGCAAAGAGAAAAGTTTTCCTCACCAGCTTTCTGGCGGTGAACGCCAACGTGTCGCCATTGCCCGAGCGGTTGTGCGCCAGCCGAAAATCTTGATTGCTGACGAGCCGACCGGAAACCTCGACCCGCGCCACAGCTGGGACATCGTCCGCTTACTTGAAAAAATTAACCGCTACGGAACGACTGTTCTACTGACAACCCATAACGTCGAAATCGTAAACAGACTGAAACGCCGTGTTGTCACGCTCGAACACGGAAAAATCACAAGCGACCAAGCGCAGGGAAGTTACAGACAGTAATGGCTAAAAAACAGACATCGAAGCAGATAACTATCCAGAAGCGCCGCCGGCGCCAGTGGATGACATTTGTCCGGATGTGCCGGTACGGCGTAAATAATTTTTCACGCAATGCCTGGCTAACCGTTGCGGCGACGGCCGTTATGACTATTACGCTGCTGTCGATTTTTATGACGCTGAGCGCCCGAGACATTTTGATTAACACTGTCGACGATGTGCAGAAAAAGGTTGACCTATCAATTTACGTCAAAACGGATGTGTCCGACGAAGCTGTCGAGACGATTGAAAATGATTTGAATAAACTGTCTTCCGTCGAAACAGTAACTTATGTTAGTCCCGAAGAAGCCCGCGAAGATTTTGCTAAAGCCAACAAAGACAAACCAGAGTCTCTGAACGCGCTTAACGAAGCCACCAACCGCTTCCCGGGGACGTTCCGAGTCGTCGTGAAAGATATTAACGACACGAGCCAGCTTGAAAAATTTACCAAGGATAACCAAACCTACCGCGATAACCGCGACCCGAACCGCGACCCAAGTTTCTCGGGTGGCGGTAAAGACACAATCAATACAATCGGGAGCTGGGTAAGTCTTGCCGAACGAGTTGGCTATGTGCTCAGCGCCGTTTTCGTTGCGCTCAGTTCACTGATTATCTTTAACACTATCCGCATGGCTATCTTTAATCGCAAAGAGGAAATTCAGATGATGAAACTGATTGGGGCCGACCGTCAGTTTATCCGTGGTCCGTTCATTGTGGAAGCGGTTGTCTATGGGTTCATTGCAGCGGTTATAGCCACCGGTGCGGGGCTCGGCATGCTGATGCTTGTCCAGCGCAGCCTGAGCGATTTCGGCGCCGCCGTTAATTCAACTATCGACACAGTTACTACTTACATCGGTTTTGTGCTTCTTGCCATGATTGTACTCGGTGCAATTATCGGCATCCTTTCGTCACTTCTGGCAACTCGCCGCTACTTAAAAATTTAACGGCGAATTAAACTGCCAAAGGGGATTGACACGCCTTTACGCTTATGCTAATGTCAGAACAGATGAAACTACGGTCCACCACACCATCATCCAAATCTTTGAAAGCGCGTCTTGCGCTGATTTTGGTAGCTGGTGTAATGGCGGCGACCGCACCGCTGGCTTTTATGCCAACCGCCAAGGCTGATAAATACGACGAACAAATTGCTGCCCTGCAAAGAGAAATTGATCGCTACCAGGCTGCAGCTAACAAATTAGATGCAAAAGCCGACACATTGCAGCGCCGTCTGGACGGTATTAAGAGCGAAATCGCCCAATTGCAGGCCAAGATAAAGCTGAACGAAGCTAAGTACAACCAACTCGTCGCCAAAATCGAAGAAACCAAGAAGCAAATCGAAGAGAACAAAATTGCTCTTGGAGAAGTCATTGCCGACCTTGGTATCGAAGGCAAAGTTACCCCGCTTGAAATGCTGGCGAGCAGCAAAAATATCGGTGACTATGTCGATAAGCAGACGTACCAAGAGTCAATGCAAGATGAGCTGAATGCCACCATCAAACGGATTAATGAGCTTAAGCAAGAGCTTGAAAAGCAAAAAGAAAGCTTAGAAGCCGTTCTCGAGAACCAAAAACGCGACCGGGCAGCACTTGACCAAAAACGGGCCACACAGCAGCAGCTGGTCAACGAAACTCGTGGCCAAGAACGGGCCTACCAACAACTGCGTAACCGCAGTAAGGCTGAACAGCTCAGGGTCATGGAAGCCCAGCAGGCAGCAATTGCTGCAGCCAGCGCCAATAACGGTGGTGTCCGCTTTGTCGGCGGTAGCTCTGGTGGCTACCCCTGGCACTCCGGTAACTGCTATGTTGATGGCAATGCCATGAGCTACGGAGGTGCCGACGGAAACGGTGGTGACGGCTGGGGTTATGGCTGCCGCCAATGTGCTAGCTACGCTGCATGGAAAATCGGCCAGCACACCGGTACCATTCCAACCTACGCCGGTAACGCCAATAACTTCCCAGGCTCATTCTCGTACCGACCCCAAGGTTCTACTGCACGTGCCAACTCAGTCGGTGTCATCATGGCTGGTGCATATGGCCACGTTGTCTGGGTAGAATCAGGCCCTGACGCAGCTGGCTTCATTACCGTTAGCCAATACAACGCCAATTACGGTGGCGGTTGGGGCAACTTCTCACGAGTACGTGTACACCAATCGACTTACGACGTCTTTATCTACTTCTAACAAGTTGGCCGTAGACTCCTGCCGGCTGGCGTACCCAGTCGCTCGAGTCTACTCTCGACGCCATTGCTGTGTCAGCGAATTCGCTGCTCCTTCATCGTATTGTAGATACGTCTCAGTGCGCGGCTCAACCGCTTCCTTGCACTGCATTCGAGCCAATCTCGTTAGACACATAAACGTAGACTTGTCTTATAAGCCGAAGGCGGCTTAAAGGTAATAAACACACTAGCGCACCTTTTACTGGGTGCGCTATACTTGTGCTAATGAACAAACGGGTAGAATTAACGCCGACCTTGCTTGTTGGCATTGCACTGGTGATTTTGGCGGTTGGGTTCGTAGCTGGCACACGCAGCCAGCAAATCTATGCATTCCTGGGTCCGGTTTTTGGTGTCCGGACGTCGGTGGAAACGCTTGATACGACGTCGCTCCAATCGACGTTCCAAGCCTTGAGCGCCTACTACAACGGCAAGCTCGACGAGAACAAACTAATCGAAGGTGCCAAAGAGGGCATGGTAGCAGCGACCGGTGACCCCTACACTACGTATCTGACTGCCGACGAAGCCAGCGAATTCCAAAAAGAGCTAACCGGTGAGATTGGGGGTGGGATTGGAGCCGAAATAGGGATTCGCAGCGGCCAGCCTACGATTATTCGGACTCTCCCGGATAACCCAGCCGAAAAAGCAGGCCTGCATGCCGGCGATGTTATTGTAGCGGTTAACGATGAGTCGGCCGACGGCTGGGACGCGGAGCAAACGGTTACCGCTATTAAAGGCGAAGAGGGGACGACCGTTAAACTTGTTGTGCGCCGCGGTAGTACAACCAAGAATTTTTCAATTACCCGCGCTATTATTAACAACCCAAGCGTAAGCAGCAGCCTCGAGGGTAACGTAGGCATTATTACGTTAAACCGGTTTGACGAGCAAACCAACAGTTTGGTCCGAAAAGCAGCCAGCAGTTTGAAAAACCGCGGTATGAAACGCCTGGTACTCGACCTTCGCGGTAATGGCGGGGGATATCTGGATGCGGCACCGGCTGTTGCTGGCTTGTGGCTCGACGATAAGCTGGTTGTCTCGGTTCGAAGCAGCGACGGACAATCCCAAAAGCTCTACAGCAAGGGCGACCAATTACTGGCTGGCGTGCCAACCAGCATACTCGTCAACGCTGGTACGGCGAGCGCGAGCGAAATTCTGGCAGCTGCCCTTAAACACTACAAGGTAGCAACAATAGTTGGCGAGAAGACATTTGGCAAAGGTACTGTCCAGGAACTGGTCAATCTTGAAGGCGGAGCTCAACTAAAGGTCACTATTAAGCGCTGGTATACCCCAAGTGGGAGCAATATTAACCAAAAAGGGATAAAACCGGACTTCAGCGTGGGTCTCACCCAGTCCGATCTTGATAAGAACCGTGACCCTCAACTAGAAAAAGCTCTCTCGGTCCTGCGTAGCTGATAACGGTTGTGCTCCCAACGTATTCGGGGTAGTATAAAGAACATGAACGACAAGAAAAAAATCTTACTAGTCGAAGACGATGAAGCCCTTGCTGGCGTTTACCGGTCGCGCCTGGAACTCGAAGGCTTCGAGATTAATTGGGTAGGCAACGGTGAAGAAGCGCTAAGTACTGCAATCGACTTCAAGCCGGACTTGATACTACTCGACGCCATGATGCCAAAAATCAGCGGTTTTGATGTACTCGATATTCTTCGTAACACACCAGAAACGACTAACATCCGCGTGATTATGCTAACGGCGCTCAGCCAGCCAAAAGACAAAGAGCGGGCCGAGAACCTAGGGGTGGACGATTATTTGGTTAAGTCGCAAGTTGTCATTGGTGACGTGGTAGAACGGATTAAATACCACCTTGGCATGGGTACAGCACCTGCCGAATCAGCCCAAACTCCTGAAAGCGAGTAATAATGAGCGAACAACCTACATTTGAGCCGAAAGATATCGGCCAAACCGAACAAGAAGGATATGATGCCGTATTGGGGGCAGGCGATGGAGCTGAGGCTACGCCGGAGCCTCTGAACGCCGATTATGTTATTCCAGGCATGTCTGCCGTGGACGAATCGTCAGAAGCAGGCGGTTACCCGCCAAGTGTTGACGCAAATGGTGACCACATAATCGAAATCGTGCCATCAGACGGCGAGCCTCGGAGTTTGAAACCTGGTGACATTGGCTACAATCCGGACGTCGATGATCACCCCAATCCGTCGGTTATCCAATAAATTACAGAGGGAATAACCATAAGCTTATTGACAAATAGGCTAATTTTTGCTATAATGAGGATATATCAATAAGATATAAACATATGAACGAAAAACAATCATTCAATCAGATCAATGAGCAGGTATCATCTGCATATATGAATCAAAGTGGTGACAACCCAACGGTTCTAATTCGGCGAACCTCGGGTAACATTACGGTTGGAAGATTAGATACAGACACAAGAAAAGTGCATTTTTCAGAAAATGGTGAGAAGTGGGAGAAACAAGTAGCCCTAGAAAACTTATCGGATGCAAAACAGGAACAGCTGGCTACCGAGCTAGCGGGACGCGCGTTACGAGGCGTAGCTGAGACCGAGTCTGAGCCATCAGTAGACCCACTAGAGGCTCTTGATGAAAGTGTTCGCGCTGAGGTCTTACTGTACCGCCGGGCAGTCCAGAACAAACTAAACGCTGAAAGGGAAAAGAATTTTGCTCTTGCAGCCGAAGACGGTCGGGCTATCTACAGGGTGGAGCAATCACTTTCGCCTGCAGCCAAGGCTTTTCTGAATCTAACGTAAGATAAAAAAATATGCCGCGGAACGAGCCGAGGCATATTATTTATTGTGACAAGACTACTGGACGCTAACTTGCGTGCGAGGAGCGGTTTTGCCGGTAAAGCGGCGAACCTTTGTCTTTTGGAAAGTAACCACGCCGTCTTTGGCAGCGTGAATCGTAAAGTTCCGGCTCATGAACGTACCAGGGCCTGCAACCTTGGTACTGCCGGTCTGGCGAACTAGTACTTCACCAGTCGAAACTGTTTGGCCGCCATAGCGCTTAACACCCAGTCGTGGGCCAGCGTTGTTGTGGACGTTTTTACTCGAGCCACCAGCTTTAACGTGTGACATAGCTTCTCCTTAAAGTTTATGACGCTAATTGATGTAATTGTAGCGTAAAATGAGCGTTTTGACAAGGGTTGCTTAGATTTTTCGAAGTATTAGTAACTGTCGGGCGACGATTTGATCTTCACGGTAGTAGGCAAGGTGTTTAACATCGACATGTTCGAGCGGTTGCCACTGATAGCCAAGCTCTTCAATGTCGTGGAGTATTGGCAGGTGCGTGAAGTTACCATTTGCATCGCGCCAGGCGGGAACGGCAAGGCACAGGGGGGTGCCCGGTTCTATTTGGGCAGATAGGTTTTGTAAAAATTTCGTTGTGATTTCGCTGACGATTCGGACCACTTTTTGCAACTTGTCGGGGGCGGGAGGCGCGCTGAAAGGCTGGCCTAGGTATGTTTCGGCAACAACGGCGTCGATTGGTGATTTCCAGCGGTGCTCGATTGCGTCGCCGGCTTCTATTTGCACTTGCCCGATTGGGTGTTTTTGTGCGAGCCACTGCATGTTTGCTTTGGAGTAGTCGACCATTTTTTCAGCCAAGTCTGTGCCGTATACGTCGAAGCCTAAAAGCGCAGCTTCTTGTAAGACGACTCCAGTGCCACAGAAGGGATCGAGAATAGTACCCGAGCGGCTCGACATCGCATTATCGGCTGGGAGCCCAGATAAATTAACCATCATGAGCGCGAGCTTAGGTGGTAGCATACCAACAAACGCATCGCGCTTTGGTCGCCCTTGGTCGCGGGCCGCTAGAGCAGAGATGTTTTGCGCGCCGGTGCTCTCAGCTACCAACATAGAGCGCTTGCCATACACAACCAGTAGTTCAACTTTGTTGTCACTCAGACCCAGTTTGTTGTGATGAGATGTCGCCGTGGACAATGCGGCGGCGTCATTTGGAACGAGGCGCAGGGATTGGCCGCGCTTTTTTAATGCCTGTTTTAGGGCAAGTCCGGTCCGTTGGATATCGCGCGGTGCTACGTCCTGGCCGTACACGCTAATACCAAGTGTGGTTTTGCCTTCACGTGTGGCCCAGGCTTTGTCGTAGTAGCGGATTATGGCGCGACTGGCAGCTGGCCAATCGGTGTGTTTGAATTCGGCAACGATCCGGCCGGATTTAGTCGTGCCGCCGATTCGTTGGATGTCGAAGTCGGCAGGAAGCTGTACCCGGACGGCATCGTTAGAAAACGGATGGACGTTCTGTGCACCGTAAAGTTGTTCTAGCTCGGCAATACTGAGCTCGGGTTGGCGGCCAAGTAGGCAGATAGCATCGTAGTTGGGGTTATTCACTTGTAACATTATAGCGTTAAGAAGGGAAAAGAGCAGCCGGTCTTGGCGGAATCATTCCGACGCACCGCTCTGGTGAGAAAAACCGCAGGTTTGTCTTATTACCGTATAATAGAAATAATGTCGATAAAAACGATAGTGAGCTGGGTAACGCTCGGGCTGGTAGTGTTAATCGTGTTTTTGTCGCGCCATGAACTAGTTAAGGCATGGGAACTAATGGAACGGGTCAATTTGTTGATTTTGGTACTGTTAATTCCGCTTCAACTGCTAGCCTACTATGCGGCAGGCCAAACAATTTTTAGCTATCTCAGCAAAAAAGGTTCGATTTCAAAAATCCATTGGATTGAACGGGCAAGGTTGGCGTTGGAATTGAACTTCGTTAACCACACGTTGCCGAGCGGGGGCGTCAGCGGCATTTCGTATATGACCTGGCGGCTTGGAAAATACGGCGTCTCGCCGGGCCGGGCAACGTCGTCACAAATGATCCGCTATGTAGCCGGATTTATCGCCGCCATCATACTTATCGTATTGGCGGTGGTTGCCGTCACCATCGACGGCGAAATTAACCGCTGGATTATTTTGGTCAGCTCGGCCATTGTATTTTTCATGGTTTTTAGCACGATTGGGCTGATATACCTTGTAAATAGTCGCGTACGGATGGACAGAGTCGCCGACTGGACATCGACCAGCGTTAACCGCCTGGTCCGCAAAATAACCCGCGGACGCAAGCGCAAACTGCTCGACGAGGCTAAGCTGCTGCATTTCTTCACCGAAATACACGATGATTACCGCGAACTGCAACGTGACTGGCGAGTCCTGACCCAGCCAATTTTGTGGGCGCTCGTATTTACATTGGCCGATGCACTGCTATTTTGGGTTACGTTCTGGGCGCTTGGCACTCCTGTCAACCCGGCTCCGATTTTGATTGCCTATGTACTAGCGAGCCTTGCCGGTTTTATTGTGGTGACGCCTGGCGGGGCAGGCGCCTACGAAGCCATTATGGTGGCATTTTTAGCGGTTGCCGGAATTGCGTCCGGAGCGGCCATTGCCGGAATCGTGTTGACTCGGGTTATCGTTTTGGTGACGACGATTGTGCTAGGGTATGTTTTTTATCAAAAAGCGGTACTGAAACATGGAAACAGCCGGACTACGCCTGAGCGTCAGTGATTTCGTCGCGCTGGTAAACCAGACGCTCGACTACGCATTTCCAATCGTGGTAATCGAGGGTGAGGTTTCCGGTTTTCGAGTGAGCCAAAACAAATGGGTTCGGTTCAAGTTAAAAGACGAGCAGTCAGCCGTAGAATTTTTTGGCTCGGTGTACCAACTAAAGGTGCCGCTTGAAGACGGCATGGTTGTGGCGGTACAAGGCCGGCCGCGGCTCAGTGATAAATATGGCTTTAGCGTAAGTTTTCAGGCTATCCAGCCGGTCGGTGAAGGCAGTATAAAGCGCGGCTTTGAACTTTTGCTGGCAAAGCTAACCGAAGAAGGTTTGTTTGACGAAGCGCGCAAACGACCGCTGCCGGAGCTACCAACCCACATTGGTGTCATTAGCAGTACCCAGGCGGCCGGGTATGCCGATTTTATTAAAATTCTCAACGACCGGTGGGGCGGTATGACAGTTACCGTCGCACACACAGTTGTGCAGGGATTACAGGCCCCAGGGCAGATTACGCGGGCACTCGAACACTTCAATCAGATGAGCGATGTTCCAGATGTAATCGTGATTATACGCGGCGGCGGTGACGCCGATGATCTTGCCGCCTTCAATGACGAAGGACTGGTACGGGCAATTGCCGCGAGTCGGATACCGACACTGGTGGGTGTCGGGCACGAGGTTGATACGACGCTAGCTGACCTTGCGGCCGACGTGAGGGCGGCGACGCCAAGTAATGCAGCCCAGATTTTGGTGCCGCACAAGCGCGAACTGATTGCCGATGTCCGTGCTCAAGTAGCCGGTATTTTGCCGCGTATGGAATATGCAATCGGCCAGCTCGACCAAGAGGTACGGGCGTTGATTGATAGGGCGGATGAAAAAATTGAGCAGGTGTTTGAAAATTATAAGCTTGAGGTAAAAAGTCTGGCCCGCTTAATCCAGCAGTCAAACCCGGCCAATATTTTGAAACGAGGCTACGCAATTGTCCACGGCCAGGTAAAGCAGGGAAGCCCAATTGAAATTGAACGGTTTGAAGACATAATAACGGCGGAGGTACAAAATGTCAGAAAAAAGTAAAACAATCGAAGATAAAATGAACGAACTGCGCGCTATGGTGGCATGGTTTGAAAATGACGATTTTGCCATTGAGCAAGCGGGAGCTAAATTCGAGGCAGCGGCCAAACTGGCTAAGGATATCGAAAAGGATTTAAGCGAGATGAAAAGCACGGTTAATGTCCTTAAAAAATCGTTCGAAGAGTCATGACGCTTATTGCCATCATAACGTTAACTGTGCTGGTGGCTGCATTTGGTTTTGTCGTAGCATTTGGCGCTCCATACGTTCCGAGCCGGCGCAGCGACCTGAAGGTAGCGTTCAGCAAGCTCTATAAGCTAAAGGCGAGCGATACGGTGGTCGACATTGGATCGGGTGACGGGGTGGTACTCCGGGAAGTATCACGCCGCGGCGCACGGGCAGTCGGGTTCGAAATTAATCCGTTTTTATATGCCGTTAGCCGGCTTTTGTCACGCGGTGACCCAAACGTACAGGTGCGGCTCATAAATTTGTGGCAGGCCGATTTTCCTAAAGAAACGACTGTCGTATATGTGTTCGGCGAAGGCCGTGATATTGATCGCATGGGTAAGAAAGTTCAGCAGCAAGCAAACCGCCTGAACCGTGAGCTGGCGTTTATTAGCTACGGGTTCGAAGTACCCGGATATGTTGCAACAAAAAAGGCCGGGGCGCACTACCTGTACCACATCGTTCCTTTACAGCCACGCGAAGCGTAAGTATAATGCCAGCTATGAGCTTAGACTATAAAGACCAACGCGGCGCATCAACCGGCATTGTTATAACCATCGTAGCACTATCACTTGTAGCGGTAGCATGTGCCGGTTTGGCACTTTGGGCTTTCGTTAATTACACCGACCAGAAAAATAACGTTAACGCGATTGTTAGCCGGGAAGTAGCCGAGGCAGAAAAAGCCCAGGCGGATGACTTGGAAGAGAAGTTCTTCCAACGTGAGAAAGAACCGAACCGCGAGTTTGCCGGGCCAAGCGATTTTGGAACGCTCGGTTTTAAGTATCCAAAAACCTGGAGCGTTTATGTAGCGAATGACGGCCTGGACGGTGGTGATTTTGAGGCTTACCTAAACCCAATTACGGTACCGGCTGTAAGTAAAGACCAACGCTATGCTCTGCGTGTAACTATTTCTGATGACAAATACGAAGATGTTATCCAAGATTATCAGTCTTTAGTAGAAGATGGCGACCTGAAAACTTCGACTGCAAAAGCCAATGGCCAGAACGGCACGAGGCTTGACGGTAAGTTTACGAACGACATCCGGGGTGCGGCAGTTATCTTTAAAATCCGCGACAAAACAGCTACTATTCGAACCGACGCCGACACCTTTAAGCCCGACTTCGAAAAGCTCATCAAGACCATCACTTTCAACCAGTAGCAGCTAGTCCGTCGTGCTACACTAAATGTAGTATGAGGGTTAATAGTAGCGAGCAAACCGGGGTGGGCGCGCTGGTTTCTGGCGTACCGTCGGTCAGTGTCGCTGCCCACGAACTAAAGTCTCCACTCGTTTTACTTCGCCAGCTATCACTCGAGCTTCTGAATGGTGATTTAACCGATTCCCAGCGCCAGCGTATCTTGGAGCAGATGGTTTCGGTCAGCGAAAAGGGACTTCGACTTACGGGCGACCTAACAAAAACCGAAACCTTGCAGCAGCCGCTTTTTGACTGCTATCCACTGAACCCGCTTAGTGTAACCGACGATGTTGCAAATGAACTGTCGGGCTTATACAAAGCTCATGGCCGCACCCTACGGGTAAGTCGGATACGCCATTTGCCGCCGGTCGTTGCTAACCATGACTTGCTGCGCCGTATTTTACTTAATTTTGCTGACAATGCGCTTCATTACAGCGATATTCATGGCGTCGTAGAACTGCAGGCCCAGCTGCAGCGGGAACGTGACATCGTACGGCTGAGCGTACGTGATTATGGCCCGAGCCTGCCGCTGGCAAGTTGGCGCAAGCTGACGTCGTCGCTGTCGAACAAGCAGCAGATGCAGGCCCGGCCACTGTCGAGCGGGCTTGGGTTATACATTTCTCACCAGTTCGCGAGCGCTATGAACGGGCATATCGGAGCTATCCGTCATCGTGACGGCGCGTCGTTTTACGTTGAACTCCCGGTTAGCCGGCAACTTTCAATCATATGAGCAGTCCGGCCGAACGCGTGGTGGTGGTCGAAGACGACGAACTGCTCGCGGAGCACTATTTACGAATTTTACGCAGAGCAGGGTATGAGGTATATCATGCCGGACACGCCTTGACGGCAATTGATGTTATTGATGATGCCCGGCCGCATGCAATTTTGCTAGACGTTTTGCTAACTGGTACTAATGCCTTGGTGCTGCTACACGAGCTGCAATCCCATAAAGACCTGGCTTCCATCCCAGTCGTGCTCGCGACAAATTTAGCCGATCAGCTAGCGATGGACGACGTAGAGTCATATGGCGTGAAACGAATTCTAGACAAGGCGACGATGCACCCGGAAGATGTTGTGGCTGCGATTCGCTGGGCTACGCGGTCATGAAAACGCACCGCACCAAAGCTATCGTGCTGCGGCGGACAAATTACGGCGAAGCCGATAGGATACTCCAACTCCTGACCCCCGAAAACGGTATTCAAAGTGTTATTGCACGTGGTGTGAGGCGCGAAAAAAGCAAACTGGCTGGCGGAATTGAGCTTTTTGCACGCTGTGACGTCAACGTCGGCACGGGTAAGGGGGAATTAGGTATTCTTACGAGTGCTCGGCTGGAACAATTCTATTCGCACATTATGACAGACTACGAGCGGCTACAATTTGGCTACGATGCTATAAAACAAGTTACAAAAGCCGCTAGCACTATTGATGAGCCGGCATTTTTTGACCTGCTAGACCAAACGTTTATAAGTTTAGATGCACCCGACATAGATGTTCGGCTAACAAAAGCCTGGTTTTGGCTACAGCTTGCGATAGTTCTTGGGGTAGGGATGAATTTAGAGACAGACACGAATGGAATGAAGCTGGTCGAAGACGCAACGTATAACTTTTCAGAGCAAGAGCATGCGTTTGTGTTTCACGAAGGTGGGACATATACCGCTGACCACATTAAACTACTACGGCTCCTTAGCGCGCAGGCGCCCAAAGTTGCCGCACATGTCAAAAACGTCGACGAACTGATAAATGACGTACTTTGGATAGCTGAAAGAGCAGTAGCTCACTAAAAACAAGGGGTGAACCCCCGCCCACGCTGCGTAAGGGGGCGGGGGGAGCCTCACTCCTTTCCGAACAGGCGTTCGAAAATCTTGCTTGCGACAATCAATTCCGAGTCGATCACCACATTGGCGATCGACCTGATTGTGCCAGCGATTTTGCCACGTTCGGTCGTGATGTCGAGCATGCGAATGTCGAGCGCACGCCTGGTGCTGCCAGACGTGCAGTGACGTGCGAAGTCGACCACGAAATGCTGGTCGCGCAGACAGAAACCGAGGTGAATGCTCTCCTCGAGAGCCAGTTCGACAAGCCGGTCAATCGACGCATCGACCTGCCGGCCGGCCAGGATGTTGGCGCGTAGCAGGTAGCCCTCGGTGACAAGGCGCTGCCGACGGCCCTTTCGGTTCTTCCGATCAGACTCGTGCAGCTCGAGCGCCTCTTCAATGAGCGCGATTCCTGCCTTGTGCTCTCCGGCCCTGACAAGCCGTATCCCGTCGTCGCGCTCTACCCGAGCCAGGCCTTGGTACTCAAAGTCATTGAACGACGCTCGGGAGCGAGCGAACAGCTTGTTGGCGAACGCGTAGTCGCCTTGGCGCCACGAGTACAAAGCCAGCTGGTGAAGTATCTCGCCGCGCCAGCAGACGTAGCGCAGATCCTCCGTAGCCAGGTGAACTTGGCGGTAGAGCGTTGGGACGTAGAATCCTAGCCCTCGGTCGTCGAAGCGTTCCTTGAACAACTTCAAGACGTGATGAACCTCATCACCCTTAGTCTTGAGGGCTGTTTCTGTCATATGCGGATCCTGTTGGTGTGTGAAAGGAGCGGACACTTCTGACTATACATATCAAAACTGAGAACTACCTGTATACGGGGTAGACTGCTATACTATTTCTAATGGAAAAACAGGTAAAACTAGAAGATATCGTCAGTTTAGCGAAGCGCCGCGGGTTTATATTTCAGGGAAGTGAAGTTTATGGCGGCCTAAGCGGTACGTGGGACTACGGCCCGCTTGGACTGCAGCTAAAGAAAAACATCATGAACCTGTGGTGGAAGACGTTCGTTGACGAGCGCGACGACATGTACGGCGTCGATGCGGCAATTTTAATGAACCAGAAGGTGTGGCAGGCGAGCGGGCATGTTGATACGTTTACCGACCCGCTGGTCGAATGCTCGAACTGCAAAGGCCGATTCCGTGCAGACAAAATCGATACTTCAAAATGTCCGACTTGCGGCAAAGAAGGAACGTTCGGCGAGCCGAAGCAGTTCAATATGATGTTCAAGACGAACGTCGGTCCGGTCGACGATGAATCGTCAATAAGCTACTTGCGACCAGAAACTGCCCAAGGTATCTTTACAAACTATAAAAACGTCATCGATACCTTTTACCCAGACTTGCCATTTGGTATTGCACAGCAGGGCAAGGCGTTCCGTAACGAAATATCACCGCGTGACTTCGTATTCCGTTCACGTGAATTTGAGCAAATGGAAGTCGAATACTTTGTACACCCAGACAAGTGGGAAGAAGCCTTTGAGCAGTGGCGAAAAGACATTGGAGCGTTCCTAGACCAACTTGGCCTACCGAAAGACAAAATTACAGAAGTCGAAGTGCCAGAAAATGACCGAGCGCACTACAGCAAGCGCACCATAGACTACGAATTCGCATTCCCGCACGATAACGACGAACTGCTTGGCTTGGCGTACCGCACCGACTTCGACCTGATGAACATTCAGAACGCCAGCGGTAAAAGCATGGAATACCGCGTAAAAGGCACCGACGAAACTCTCGTGCCTCACGTCATCGAACCTTCATTCGGCGTCGAACGCGCACTTATGGCTGTGCTGACAAGCGCATACCGCGAAGACGAGCAAAACGGTGAAAAGCGAATCTTTTTGGCACTACCAGAACATCTGGCACCAGTTAAGTACGCCGTCAGTCCGTTACTAAAGAACAAACCAGAACTGGTCGAAAAAGCCCGCGAAGTCTACGCAAAACTTAGCAAAGATAACCCAGGCCGCGTAATGTGGGATGACAGCGGCAACATCGGTAAACGCTATCGCCGTCAGGACGAAATCGGCACACCATATTGCGTAGTGATTGATTTTCAAACACTTGAAGACGGTACTGTAACAATTCGCGAACGTGATACTACTGAGCAAAAACGGGTGGAGATAAGTGAAATGGATGAAAGACTTTTTAACTAGCTACGGGAAACAACTTCTTTTTATAATCCTAACAGTAGTACTCGCCGGACTTCTTGCTTACCTGGGGTTCTTAATAACTAAAACAACCACTGATCTTGAAAAGATTCTAATTCAGTTTCTACAGCTTATAGTTACGATTGCGATTACATACTTCCCAACAAAAGCAATAGCGAGTAAGCAAGAACGTGATTTAGTCCAAAGCAGAGCGAGGATGGCCATCAGAAGGACAGCGACACTAGATTTGCAGATGAGACAGGTAGCACGGCATATTAGCGAGCATGAGAGTCGACTTGAAGATTCAATTGACGGAAATCGAAGAATTCCTGCTAACACCGCTATCGACGGGATTCAATCGATAAAGGGTATGCATGCTATGCAGTTTTACCAAATTTCAGCTGCGCTAGAAGACTGGACAGAAGTATTGCCAAAAGGTGAAGCTGCTCAAGGAAAGTCGGGAGAGAAATAATGAAAGAAATTCGAGGCTCAGTCGCAAAAATTCTCAATACTACCCAACTCGTTATCAATCGAGGTTCAATACATGGGGTAAAGATAGGTATGATATTCGAAGTTTTAGATAAGAATGCTACGGATATTATTGACCCTGAAACTAAGAAAAAGCTGGGAAGTATAGACAGGCCGAAAGTACGCGTAAAAGTTACAATTGTCGAAAGTAAATTGGCAATGGCTGAAACATTTCAGATAAAAACAGTTAATCGTGGCGGAACAGGTTTATCATTAGCTAATGTATTTTCTCCTCCAGAATACGTTGATGTTAAAGAGACATTTAAATCAGCAGAAAAAGCCTGGGAAGATTTACCAGAAGAAAAAAGCTATGTAAAAGTCGGCGATCCGGTGAGGTCAGTGGAAGAGAGAGGCAAGCAGACATTACGGCTTGAAGATGTTCTATAATGATTGACCAAAACTGGGTATTCCTGGCAGTAGCCATCAACCTAGTTGGGGCGATTATTTATTCGTATTCGGTCGTAAAGGGGAACACCCGACCGAACCGCGTGACGTGGTTTATATTGTCATTCGCGCCGCTGCTGGCGTTTGCTGCTATGATGCTGCAAGGCGTCAGCTTTCGCGAAAGTGTTTTCACGCTTGAAACAGGGATTAGTCCGCTTATCATTTTCATCAGCACATTCTTTGCCAAGCAGCCGAAGTGGGAAATCACGCGGTTTGACCTGACGTGTGGAGCACTGTCAATATTCGGGTTTCTACTTTGGATCATTCTGAAGGAAGGTAACATAGCAATAACGTTCGCGATAGCAGCAGACGGTCTGGCATTCCTGCCAACGCTCGTAAAAGCCTTCCGCTACCCAGAAACCGAAAGCCCGTGGGCGTTCATGATGGGTACGGTTGCGGCGTTGATTGCTCTCGCCATCATCACTACATGGGACTACAAGCACGTAGCATTTCCAATGTACATTCTGGTCGCCGATATTCTGGCGACGTTGTTTATATTCTTTAAAATCGGTAAGTACATTCACGTGAACAAATCAAAAGAGACATTGTTAAGATAGAAGGCAATTAAGAGCGCCCCTTCCGTGACGCTCTACTCGTAGCGAGGAGCTGGAGAGGGGCGGTGGTTCAGGACTTTCGTCCTGGCTTCTTCTTGGCGGCGGTCTTGGCAGCAGCCTGTGCGGTCTTCCGCTGACGGGAGCTGGTGAACTGATTGTGCGGAGTCCCACCGACGGGTGGTACGCGGCGCACTGGTGCCGGCTGTTGGGTTGCGGGTTGACGAGCTGCCTGGAGGGCGCTGATCGAACCGTAGTGGTCTTGCCAGTCCCACGGTGCGTATGACGCAGGGGGACGACGTGATCGTTCGAGCTCGGCCCGGTGGTCGGCCAAAATCTGGTCGACGTCCAGCGGGGCGCCTTTTCGGAGCGGCGGGCCTTTACGCTTAGCCATGATGTTCGTCCTGTTCTGCTTGAGAGTACGGATTGCTACTAACAGTAATAAATCTGCATCAAGGAGTCAACACTTATTGCTATTTAATCCCTATTATGCTATAATAAGTATATATGACCGATGAACGTAAAAAGGGTGCGCCAGAGGGCGCATTTTTGGATGTAGAGGATGCTTTGGAAACAGGGCGTACGCTACTTGAAGTTACCGAAATGTTTCGACGAAGATTGGCTGCGTCGGCATTTGGCAGCATTGACCGGTCGGGGTTTGAAACGATTGCCGGAGGGCTAAGTAGAGAGTCAGACGCCATCAATGAAGTCGTGGAGGCAATGGAAGACAAAGACACTTTTGGCGACGAAGAGTCGTATTGGAATGTGTTCCGGTTCTTCTGTTTAGATAAAAGCAGGGGGAAACAGTTCACAATAGAAGAAGTTTGGCGGCATGTTGCCAAGTCCTACGACATGTCCGAAGAAACAACCGAAAGCTTGGCAGATACGCTCCGTGAATGGGCGGATGATCTTGCGGAAGACACTTTCTCACGCTTTGGTGCAAAGGGACGACTTGTCGAAATAGCTGGAACATTTTCGTTTGCACCACTAGGCGGTGAGCCAATTGTAAAACCGGTTGAGCCGTCTAAGTCATTCTTGGTGCCGGATGTTATTGAATCGCTGGAGACCGAAGTATCAAAGGCTACAAAGGAAGTATCGGACTATGTTCTTCAGTGCGTAGCGCCTGGACCAATTAAGCAGGCGGAACTTCGCAAACAGCTTGCGGAGCAGTTTCCTGAACTTGATGAAGACACAGTATTCGCCATTTTAAATGAAATGGTAGAGACCGGCCAGGTGTTTAAATTCAAGCCGGTTCCGAAATCCGCGGCATACTTTGCCCGTGATGAAAGCGATATCGATAGAATCATCGATTTGTATGAGAAAAAGCTCGAAAACACACAAGAACGCGAACAAGAAAATGAGACATTGGATATAGCTTTGGGGGCAGAAATCTTGAGTGGGCTAGCGGGCTTAAAGCAGCACCTTCGCCGACTGGAACCCGTAGAGCTATGGCGCACCATAAATAAGAGCAGCGGTATGCCGGAAAAGTCCGATACGACCGCAATTAAACGAGCTGCGCGTTTGATGAGTGAGATGGGCCTGGTGTACGCAGGTGAAATGAAAAAAGGCACGGGAGGGTCGCGATCGGGTGCTTTAAGCAAACGAGGCATGAAGTCAAAAAGCACCCGGGTATTTAAAATTGGGCTTGCATCGTATGACGTTAAGGCGGAAATCAAGCGTTTGATGAATGAGCAAAAAGGTGATGCCTTGAATCAATGGCTGTCAGAACGATGGCAAACACGAGATGCGTAGCGAGTGGTATAGTTAACTTATGAAACCACGTCTAATCGTAGAACAGAAAATTACCGCGTTCGTAAACAAATACAATGTCTTTGCCGTCAATCAAGCCGGTGAGAAAGGCGAGTTGATAGCACTAGCGCAGCAGAAGCGTTTGGCGTTCAAAGAAAAAGTGACGTTTTATAGCGACGAAGCCAAAACTAAGGAGCTATTTACATTCCGTGCCGAAAAAGTACTCGATGTGCATGGCCGCTACCTGGTAGAAGATATGAGCGGAAAAATGCTCGGGGGATTCCGGAAACAATTTAAAAAGTCATTGTTTGTCAGTAGCTGGATGGTTATTGACGCCGCCGGTAACGATGTTTACGAAGTCAAAGAGGGCAACGTAGCGCTGGCAGTTCTGCGCAGGTTCCTCGCGTTCGTGCCATACATCGGCGACATTCTAGAAATTATCATCAAATTCTTCCGGTATCATTTCAAGTATGTAGTGCCGGGAACCGAAGAAGAAGTCGGTACCTACACCAAAACGACATTGTTCCGCGACCACTACCGCCTGGAAGCAACCGACGAAGTAGCTGGCAAAGTAGATTGGCAAGTACTTGCCGCTATGAGCGTCGCCCTCGATGCCTTGCAGTCGCGATAGGGTGCTATAATTTATATAGCAATGCTGACTAATTTTCTGAAGTCGTACCACAAACAAATCGAGTGGCTGCTCGGCATAGTAGTAGTTGTCTTGGCGGTGGTAGCATGGTCGGCCAATCGAGATCTAACGGACAGTCTCACAATCTATGACATCTTTCCTCCGCTGGGGCTTGTCGCTTTTGGACTTATGTGGACGCACTTTGTAATGGGTGCCATCAGGCGGTACGGACGCATTGATTCACCGAAAGAAAGTGCGTACAAAACCGTATCATTCGGTATTGTGCTAGGGTTACTCATTTTGCATCCAGGTCTGCTGGTGCTAGGGCTGTACCGGGACGGCTATGGCCCACCGCCATTCAGTTATATTGAAGTTTACTCGACCCAGCTGCTCGCTGTCGGTATGGGCAGTATTGGCCTGACTATATTTTTAGCGTTCGAGCTGAAGCGCTGGTTTTCCGAAAAATCATGGTGGAAATATATCGAATGGGCACAGCTAGTGGGCATGGCGGCGATATTCTACCATGCGTTACAATTAGGAGGAGAACTAAAGCAGCCATGGTTCGTAGCCGTTTGGTGGTTCTATGGGCTGACGCTCGTGCTTGCTGTCGGTTATACCAAATTTGTAAGTATGAAAAAGGGGAAAAGCTATGGAGAAGAAGTCGTCTAAACTAGGCTGGGTAATAGCGGCCATTGTGATTGTTCTGGGAATCGGTGCAGCCGTGTACGCGCTGGCCATGCCATCCGAAAAATCGAACACAGAAAGTACGGCTGGCAGCACTTCGTCCGACTCATCTTCAGCGGATACTTCCAACCCGGATACGAGCGTGAGCAGCACCGAGGGAAATATCACCCAGATTACATTCCGGGATGATGGCTTTGTAAAACCGGTCATGACCGTAAAAGCTGGCTCGACTGTAAGAGTAGCAAACCAATCTTCAAACGATATGCAATTCAGCTCGAACGACCATCCTGCTCATACGGATGAGCCGGCACTTAACCTGGATGTTTTGGCACCGGGTGAATCGGCGAGCTTCACGGCACCGAGTACACCGGGAGAATATGGGTTTCACGATCACATAAATGACCAGTTCACTGGCACGCTCATCGTCGAGTAACCGGGATTCCTTTGCTACAATTGTAAGAGCAAATCACCAAGAAAAGGAAACATGGAAGAGACAACCGAACCGACTGATATTTTTTTGTGGGCAAACCAAACCGACGCAGTTAAGAATGAACTGCAAATGGAGCTGTTCGTATTTAACAAAAACTACACCCCGTACAGCATTAACTTTTCGTCGAATTTAGAGACGCAGCTTAAGGCCATGTTCGTGTTCGATTTAATCAGTACTGTCATTTTTGGTGCAGGCACCGGTTTATCTGTACGAGACTATGAGCTAAGTGAAGCCGAGGAGAACGTGCTGCTTCGGACGGAGCTTACAAAAGTGGGCCGAGCCGAGACGTTGCTTCATTTGATTGAACATGAGCGTAGTGACATAATGCCGTTTTCTGAGACCGAACATGAGTTCAAGCGCATCAAGGGAATTATACTTCGGTGTAAGCGGCCTGACGGCACGGTATTTTACGCCACCAAAGCGGTACAGCAAAGCAACGTACTGCAGGGCTCAGTCAGCTGGCAGCTAACAGGCGGGACGTTCGCGGCATTCGAACCGGAAATTGGCGTGAGGATTCCAGTTGATAACCAGGTGCTGATTATAGGTGGAGATATTTTTATCTTTAACCAAACTAAATTTGAAAAATTATTTCAATACAGCTACAAACAGCAACTAATTGCCGATAAAAAAGTAGAGGAACTGCTGGCAGCTTACAAGCTAAGCCTGCCTGATGGCATGGACCTGCAGGCTTTGGTGCGCGAGAAACCGGGGGTCGTACGGAAGCTTCAAAAGCTGGAAGTCGGCGGCATCACCCAGGACCAAGCGATTGACTATGCCGATACGATGCAGCTAGACCTGATGACCGACGACCAGAACAAGATTATCATTATGGACGGACGCGACCTCGACATGTTCGTAAACTTGATTAACGAAGACTACATCACCAGTGAGATTACAGGTAAGCGCTACGAAATTAAAAGCAAGAAACTTCTCGATGAAGCCGAAGGGGAGCCACCGCGGGGATAATTCTGGGCCGCCGCGCACCTAGGCTATACTAGATACATATGAGACAAAGCCTAGCGCTGGCCATCATGAATGAGGGCCATAACGTATTTTTGACTGGCCCAGCCGGGTCTGGTAAGACGTATGTGCTGAACCAACTAATTAGACTGAAAAAACATGACGGCAAACATGTCAGTGTAACGGCAACGACTGGCCTTGCCGCGTCACACCTGGGCGGCAGCACCATCCATAGCTGGAGCGGAATCGGCGTACACGATGAACTGCCGCATAGTTTCATTGAGAATCTGTCGAAAGGCCGACGGGAGATTATTGAAAAGACCGATACGCTGATTATTGACGAAATATCGATGATGCACGACTTTCGCCTCGATATGGTTGATACAGTGTGTCGATTGGTGCGAAAAAAGCCGGATGAACCTTTCGGGGGCATACAGGTAATTATGAGTGGCGACTTCTTCCAACTGCCTCCCGTTAACCGTGCAGAATCGCTGCAAGGACATTTTGTGGTTTTTAGCAAAGTTTGGTCCGAAATGGATCCCGTCGTTTGCTACTTGGAAGAACAGCACCGCCAAGATGAAGACGACACTCTGAGCGCAATATTAAATGCTATGCGCAGCCGCGACCTGCGGCGGTCGCATGCCGAGCAGCTGCTAGCCAGGACAGAGGTCGCTCCACCAGAAGGAAGCATTTTCACGGAACTTCATACCGTCAATGTCGACGTTGACAGCCAGAACCAAGCCAAGCTTGAGCAAATAGAAGGCGACGAGGTAGCCTACCAGCAGACGACGACTGGTAGCGCAAACTATGTTGAGAGTTTACAGCGCTCGGTGTTAGCACCGGCTGAGCTGCGGCTAAAACGAGGCGCGTTGGTGATGGCAGTCAAAAACAGCATGGAACGCAAATATCATAACGGCAGTCTTGGACAAGTCGTAGACTTCGACCCACTGACGGATTACCCAATTGTAGAGTTTGTAAACGGCAAAGAAGTCCTGATGCAGCCCGATACCTGGGAGCTGCGCGACGGTGACAAAAAACGCGCAAGTATTACGCAGATTCCACTGCGACTTGCATGGGCGATTACGATTCATAAAAGCCAAGGGATGACGCTAGACGCCGCATTGATAGACCTTAGGAAGGCATTCGTCGCAGGTATGGGGTATGTAGCACTCAGCCGTGTCCGCACCCTTGAAAACCTGTACTTAAAAGGTATCAACCGGACAGCCCTCGAAATCAGCGAGACGGCCTATGACATTGATGACCAGCTGCGCTCGGCGTCGAAACGCGACGCAACCCGGTTCAAGCATTTAGAAGCAAGAGCCGATGACCTGATGAAATTGCCAGCTAAGGCGAAGAAATCATCTGGCTGGCACGACAAGATTGAAAAGATGCGTGAAACTTATCCAAACGCGTATATGCCTTGGACGAAGCAGCACGACGCAACCTTGAAGCAAGAATTTCAAAACGGCAAATCAATCAAAGAACTGTCGCGCGCACTCGGCCGGCATGAGGGCTCAATTGCCATGCGTCTCGAGAAGCATTTCGGCGAAGACGTTTCGCTATGACGCAGCACATATCGTATACTAAAGCGTAGTGAGAGACAGATTAAAAATCGTCGTTATTGGTGGCGGAACGGGCTCGTTTACGGTGCTGAGCGCGTTGAAACCGTATACACATGACCTAACGGCAATCGTCAGTATGGCCGACGACGGCGGGAGTACCGGAGTGTTGCGAGATGAACTGGGCGTATTGCCGCCGGGTGATGTTCGCCAATGCTTGGTTGCGCTCAGCGAGTCGCCAAAAATCCGCGACTTGTTTAATTACCGCTTCGAAGAAGGAACTTTTGGTGGCCACTCATTCGGTAACATTTTGCTAACGGCCCTAGAGAAGGTGACCGGCAACTTTTCCGAGGCCATTGAAACTGCTTCTGAAATTCTGCGGGTCGATGGGCGCGTGCTGCCCGCTACGCTCGATAACGTCCGCCTCCGCATGAGCTGGGAGGACGAAAGCATTACGTTGAGCGGCGAACGGGTAATCGATGCTGACCATTTTGCTAATGACCCTAGAAAAGCCCAGCTTAGCCTCGAGCCAACCGCTACCGCTAACCCGACGGCGCTAGCAGCAATCCAAGAAGCGGACTTAGTTATTATTGCCCCCGGCGACTTGTACACTTCAATTGGACCGCTACTTGTAATCGACGGTTTCGGCCAAGCGCTTTCGAGCACAGCCGCCAAAGTGGCCTATGTGTGCAATTTGGTCACCAAGAAAGGACAGACGGAAGGATTTAGCGTTGCGACACATGCGGCTGAAGTTGAGAGATTTGCTGGCATGCCGGTGCTTGATTATGTGCTGTACAACAACGCCGAGCCTATGGCGGAGCTTGCCGAGAAGTACCGAGCTGAGAACGCATTTATTGTTAATGCGCCCACCAATGAATTTGAGAGTACTCATTACGAGGTTGTTTCGGGTGATTTTTTGGGACAAGTTGCAGCCAGGGAGTCCGGAGACGAGCTGCCGGTGACACGCTCGTTTATCCGGCACGATGAAGCCAAGTTGGGGAAAACATTAACCTCACTGATTCCTAACGAATGAGCCCAGGGTACGATATGCCACCAACCCACGATCCAGAGCTAGAGGCGCGTAAAGTCGCTACTGTGGCTGTTCTAGACATGGACCGGACACTGCTTAATACCGACCAGCTCGCGTATGCTATGTGCGACATGCTGATTTTACATACCGTATCCGAAGAAGACATTAACCAGCACAAAGCGCACATCGATGCGAATTATGGCAATAATTTCTCAGTAACCGATTACTTGGCTGAAATATATAATGAAGAAATCGTTGAGCTGATAAAAGAAGATCTGCTCAATCTCGCTGAATCCGACGAACTTAGAGAGCGGTTACTGTTTCCAGGTACGATGGAGCTGCTTGATGCATTAGCAGAGAGCGATACCCCGCATGCCATCTTGACGCGCGGTGTACGAAAAAACCAGGAATTTAAACTCGCGCTATTTCGCAGGCTCGTCGACCGTTCTGAAGAAGAATTGCCGGGCGAGGTAACTACGGAAGAATACAAGAGTGAATGGATTCACCATACCTGGACTGACGAGGGCCGTATTGTCATCCCGAAGGGATTTTTTGGGAAAGAAAGCCTACAAGCAGAACAGGTTATTGTTATTGATGACAAAAAAGATAATTTGCTTTCCCCCGACATCAGAGTGAAGGGTATTTTGGTCGACAACAGGGAAGCACCGCCGAAGGGAAAGTATTCCATAGCTGCGATTGCGGAACTGGTTAACCAAGGTGGCAAGCTTGAGGCACTCGCAACATGGTACCAGAGAGAAGCCGCTTAGTTATCCACACTTCTGGGGATAAACCCCGTCACAGCTATTTTCGTAAAAAAAGTACTTGCAAGTGGGTAGCTGTGGGTATTATGATAGGTCTAGTGGAAAAAAGTGGGTAACCCCACCAAAAAACAAAAACACCACTGCACCAAAAAATAATCAACGCGTAAGCCGAGCATAAAGCCGGCGAGCAGAAGGCACCCTGATAGCGAATGGATTATTTCGAACGAAAGCTTGATGACAAGCGTCGGTTAACGATACCGACGGAGCTTCGAAATGAATTCGCCAGCGGCGTTGTCGTAACTCGTGGGTTTGGCGACTATCTCCACCTGTACTCCGTAGAAGTATGGAACCAGGCAGTTGAACCGGCACTCGCAGGCAATATTCTCGATGAGAAGACGGCTGACCTGAACGTCAAGTTTCGCACCGGCAAGACCGATGCGGAGTTAGACCAAAAACAGGGCAGAGTCACCATCGAACAACATTTGCTAGACTACGCCAATATCGAACGCGACCTTGTCGCTGTACGAGCAGGGCAATACTGGCGCCTCATGGCCGCCTAGTCTGATTATTCTTTGAAAACGGTTCTTTAACAACCAACGAAAAGAAAAATACCTCGAGATTACCAATCTGGTGGCGTGGACAGTGGAATGGGCGAACACAGAAAACAACGCCTCGAACCTTCCTCTAAACACACCTCCCAAAACTCCACCTCACACATAAGTCTCTCAAGTTTCACCAACCTCCGGTTAGTGAACATTACTTATACAAAAACAAACACAACTGCGAAAACAAACAGTTCTACGCTGCCAGTTTGGTGATCTCGAAACTGATACAATAAAGTAACAGATATGAGTATTAAAGAACATCCACCACATTTTGTTCATGTTCCCGTGCTGCTGACGGCGACTTTGGACGTACTGGCCCCGGCTACCGGCGAGACCTATTTAGATCTCACTGCTGGCTACGGCGGCCACGCCTCCAAAGTGCTCGATGTAACACAGAACTACCAAGGCGCCGTTTTGGTTGACCGCGACGAGAACGCTGTTAATCATTTGCAGGCATTTGGAAAAAAAGGAGCTCGGATTGTACACCAGGATTTTGCAGCCGCCGCCCGGCAGCTTGTAGATGAAGGGGAACGATTCGACATGATACTTGTGGATCTCGGGGTGTCGTCGCCACAGCTAGACCAAGCTGATCGAGGTTTTTCCTTTACAAACAGCGGACCGCTCGATATGCGCATGGACCCTTCAGGGGGTAAAAGCGCAGCCGATCTCGTTAACACTCTAGGTGAAAATGAGCTCCGGCGTATCATTATCGAATACGGCGAAGAAAACAGGGGATTTGCAAACCGAATTGCCCGTGCCATCGTTCGTAACCGTCCGTTTCGTACTACAAAGGAACTAGCCGATCTTATCTTGGACCAGCACAAAGGCCGCTGGCAACGTATTCATCCGGCGACCCGTACCTTTCAAGCGCTCCGCATTGCGACCAATGACGAGCTTTCCCAGATTGAAAGCATCCTCCCACTCACAGCAGATTTACTGAATCCAGGGGGAAGGGTAGCAATCATCAGCTTTCATAGCCTGGAAGACCGCCTGGTCAAACGATACTTCAAGGAACAATCAGAAGCAGGGTTTGAATCAGAACTCGAGATTATTACCAAGAAGCCGATCGAAGGAGCAACCGATGATGCTCACAATCCGCGCGCCCGCAGTGCAAAATTACGGGCCGCCCGCAAAAAATAAAAAGAGGGAAGGGGCTAAAAAATGCCAGTCCACATTCCGGTACAAAACCAATCAGTCGAAACAAAAGTGACTGTACGGTTTAACTAACAAACCCGGGCGTCTGCTCCAAAATATAGTAGACGCCCACCACGAAAAAAACAAAGAAAAACAAAATGTCATACTCCACCACCGCAACATATAGCCGTCGCCGCTCGAACTGGAACCGCAACCAGAACACCGTAGCGTTTACGTCGGCCGTCAAGCTTGGCCCCATAACTCATACCGTTCTTGTAGCGCTTATGATTACGGTGCTTGGCTTGATATACTTGACTCAGGCTACCAAAGCGACGAGTTACGACTACGAAGCTCAAAAAATCGACACAAAAATTGCCGAACTAAGTGATGAAAAGACAGATCTCGAAGTAGAAAACGCCCGTCTGACCGCACTTTCAGAAGTCCAAAGCAGTAGTGTCGCTCGGGCAATGACAAAGCCTTCAACTCCCGCTTACGTAGGCAACTAACTTTAGGAGCCCGCTCCAATGCCGAACGACGTCAAAGTCAATCACCGAATTAAATTCCTGGCCATCATTTGCCTGGCAGTGATGGCTGTTTTTGTGATGAGGCTGTTTTATCTTCAAATTGTCGAACACGATAAATACATTGCCCTCGCAAACAAAGAGCAGCTTAAGCGGCTGTCTATCCCTGCAAAGCGCGGTGAGATCTACATGATGGACGACGGACGCCTGACTAAGGTGGTATTGAACCAAACGGTCTATACAATGTTTGTCGATCCGGCCATTGTAGACGAACCCGAAAAAGTGAAAGACGCTATCCGTGAAGTCGTTGGCGGAAATGCAGTCGACGGTTTTAGTAAACTTGTCGACAAAAAAGAGACGCGTTACCAAGTCGTAGCAAAAACCGTTACCCGGACCCAAGCCCAACTCATTAAAAAGCGCCAGTTAAAAGGGATCGGCTTCCAGGCAGAATCGCGACGTGTTTATCCCGAAAAGAAGCTCGCTGCCCAAACGCTTGGTTTCGTTAATTTCGAGGGTAACGGCCAGTATGGTATTGAGGGGATGTTCGACAAAGAGCTGAAGGGCAAGAACGGGTTGCTGCAGTCGGTGACAGACGTCAGTAACGTACCTCTGACGATTGGGAATAAAAACATCGACCTCCCGGCCCAGGATGGCCGCAACATTGTCCTGACGCTTGACCGTAATATCCAGGCATATAGCGAACAAGCGCTCGCAAGGGGTGTGAAGCGTTCCGGTGCTGATAGCGGCAGCGTGATTGTGATGGATCCGAATACTGGCAAGGTTTTGGCAATGTCGAGCTTACCGACGTACGACCCATCAAAATATAATGTCGTCACTAACGCCCAAGCCTTTAACCTAGGCGCAGTTAATAACCCATATGAACCCGGTTCGGTTATGAAAACATTCACGATGGCAACGGGCATTGATACAGGAGCAGTCAAGCCAAGCTCGACCTACGTAAATACTGACTATATAAAAGTCGAAGACCGGACGATAACAAACGCAAGCAAGGGCGAGACCGGTACAATTACATTCCAGCATGCGCTAAATTGGTCGCTGAACACTGGTATGGTTACCGTCGCTGAACGCCTTGGTAATGGCACAATTGATTCGAAAGCACGCAGCACGATGTACCGCTACTTGCACGACAAATTTAAGCTTGGAGAATTAACCGGTATCGAAGTGAGCGGAGAAGCGGCGGGCCGGATTATTGCACCGGATGAAGCCGATGGTAATGCAGTGCGATATTCAAACATGACATTCGGCCAGGGAATGGACCTGACTATGGTACAAGTTGCGGCCGGTTTCGGCGCCATGGTCAATGGGGGTACTTATTACTCACCAACCGTCATTGAAGGTGCAGTAGACAAGGATGGTCAATTGGTCAAAGCCGCCCCGAAGCCAGCACAACCGAATGTTATCAGCCCTTCAACGTCTTCACAGATGCGTGACATGGTAATCAAAGCCCGGCGAGCATTCTATGCCTCTAGCGACCTTCCTGGCTATAGGGTCGGCGGCAAGACCGGTACCTCACAAACAATCGTCAACGGATCGTATGAAAATGGGCAAACGATTGCGACCTACTTAGGATTCGGCGGTGATACGAAGCCAAGGTATGTCATAATGGTAGAGGTATCCGGCAAGGGTAAAAACCTGGCTGGTAACATAGATGCGATGCCTATATTTACCGACATTTCCAACTGGACGATCGACTACTTAAAGCTTCAGCCGCAGAGATAAACAATCATGAATACCCAATCAATCATTGACGCAATTACTAGCAACACAACCGGGTTGTTTTTCATGAGTGCCGGAGCGTTCCTGCTCGCTATGGCACTCACGCCGCTTTATACTCACTTTGCATACCGCTATAAGTTCTGGAAAAAACAGCGGAGTGTCAGTACTTCAGGTGAAGTCCTCGAGGTTTTTACAAAACTGCATGCAGCCAAGTTTCTTCGGAACATCCCAACTATGGCTGGCGTTATTGGAGTCGTGACAATTGCCGTAATTACATTCGCATTCAACCTCGACCGTAGTCAGACCTGGCTGCCGCTCGCGGCTCTGCTTGGCGGTGCCGTAGTCGGTCTTATCGATGACATTATTAACTTGCGTTCCAACGGCCACGGCGTTGCCGGGCTTCGATCAAGTATAAAGTTTATGATGATTGTCGGTATAGGCACTGCGCTTGGTTGGTACTTTTTCGCGAAAATTGGCATAGATGCCGTTCACGTACCATTTGCCGGCAGCATTGCTATCGGCTGGCTAATTATCCCATTATTTGCTTTTGTGGTGACTGCCACGGCGAACGCAGTTAATATATCGGACGGATTGGACGGGCTTGCCGGCGGGCTGCTGGCGATGAGTTTCGCTGCGTTTGGCGCAATAGCGCTATTACAGGGGCAAATTATGCTCGCCGGGTTCTGCTTTACAGCGATTGGTGCATTATTAAGCTACCTATGGTTCAATATCCATCCGGCGCGGTTCTTTATGGGCGATGTTGGAAGCTTTGCATACGGCGTGGCGCTTGGGGTTGTTGCGATTTTGACGGATTCGCTACTGCTACTTCCTGTTATTGGACTATTATTTGTGATTGAAGCCGGTTCCAGCCTTATTCAGATTGCAGCCAGGCGCTTCTTTGGTCGAAAAATTTTCTTATCTGCGCCAATTCATCATCACCTCGAGGCCATTGGCTGGCCGGAAACAAAGGTCACCATGCGTTTTTGGCTCATTGGCTGCGTAACAGCCAGCCTTGGCGTTCTGCTAGCACTTGCCGGAGGCCACATACTGTAATGGAACGTTTAGCTAACCGGGCGCGCACCGTTGGGGTCACGATGGGAGTCAGAAAGCATCGGCCTGATTATAGTATTGTGCTGTACATGGGGCTTTTAATGCTGCTCGGCCTGATTGTCATGTATGCTATCGGTCCACAGCGTGCCCAAGTCTTGAACGCTTCGTATGACACTGACTTTTATACGGCGACATACTTTTTTGGTAAGCAGGCGCTAAGCCTAGCGCTCGCCTTGGCGGTCTTCTTCTTGGTAACCAAAATTCCAGTAGGATGGCTGCAAGCCCATGCAAAGAAAATATTCCTTGCAGGGTTAGCAGCCTGCGGCGTATTGGCCGTGAGCGGGTGGGTCGGCGCCGGTATTGCAAAGTGCAGCCTGGGTGCCTGCCGCTGGTTTGACCTTGGCCCGCTGGGGAGTATCCAGCCGGCTGAATTTTTAAAGTTTGGATTGCTGGTATTTTGCGCCGGCTTCATTGCCCACCGGGCCCAGGCTGGTCTCGTTAATGATTTTTATAAAACCTTAGTACCACTCGGCGTAATTATCGGAATCGTGGCTATCTTTGTCATCGGAATTCAAGAAGATATGGGTACCGGTATCGCAATTCTTGCCATTGTCGCTGCTATGATGACCGTTGCGGGAGTACGCATACGTGTAGGCGCTGTCCTGGTCGCAGCGGCACTACTGATTGGCGCGTTAATGATTGTCGTGGCACCTCATCGAATTGAGCGGGTGACAGCCTTTCTGCAAGGTGACAATGCATCCGTCACCGACGCCTCCGCCTATCATATTGTCCACGCCAAAATTGCCATAGGCAGTGGCGGGCTGACGGGTGTCGGTATTGGCAACAGCGTGCAAGCCACAGGCTACTTACCGGAGGCCATCAATGATTCGGTATTTGCCATAATGGGAGAGACGTTCGGGTTTGTCGGACTGGTGGTCGTGTTGGTACTGTTTAGCGCTCTACTACTAAGCCTGCTCAAGGTGGCTGAGCGTCTGCCCGGCCTTCCGGAAAAACTACTCGTAGCCGGAGTTTTTGGCTGGTTAGCGTCCCATGTAATATTGAACGTAGCTGCAATGACCGGTGTATTTCCGCTAACCGGCATCACGCTTCCGCTGCTCAGTTTCGGGGGTACCAGCATGGTGTTTATTGCAGGGGCATTAGGGTTGGCATTCCAGCTTTCATCGTATACAGTTCATCACAGCACTAAGGAAGGGGAGCGGTATGAGGATTCTCGCAGTCGGCGGGGGCTCGGGCGGCCACGTTACGCCAGTCGCAGCCGTATGTAGCCAACTTCAAGAGGCTGCTCCAGAAGCAGAGATACGTTTTTGGTGTGACAAAAAGTTTTATCGTCAGGCAAAAACAACGATGCTTACACTCGAAAAGCCAATCGCTGTTGAAACAATAGTGGCAGGGAAGCTGCGTCGTTATCATACGTTGTCATTTTTGCGACAAGCAGTACAATTCCGCACCATCGTACTTCCAAATATTGTTGATGGGTTCAAACTTATCGTAGGGTTTGGCCAAAGTTTTGTGAAACTAGTGATTTGGCGGCCGGACGTCATTTTCGCAAAAGGCGGCTTTGTTTGTTTGCCTGTCGGTTTAAGTGCCCACATTCTTCGAATTCCTCTTGTTATTCATGATTCGGACGCACATCCTGGGCTTACCAGCCGGGTGCTTTCGCAGTGGGCATCGGCAATCGCAACCGGTGCGCCGCTGAAGTATTATCCGTATCCGAAGAAAAAAAGTCATTACATAGGCATCCCTATTAATTCCCAGGCAAAACCAAAGACTCGTCAGGAGGCGGATGAATACAAAAAGGCAGCCGGCTTTGATCCACACATGCCGCTAGTGGTCGTAATTGGCGGCGGCCTCGGCGCCCAAGCGTTAAATGATGCCGTCGTAAGGTCATTAGAGGACTTGACGGCATTTACGTCCGTTGCTGTCGTGGCTGGTAACGCCAACGTTGAGATGGTCAAGCGGGCAGCTAGCGTGAAAGATAAATCAAAATTTCAGGCCTACGGGCATATCGCAATTACCGATTTGCTTCAAATGTACGCCAGCGCAGATATTGTGGTAACTCGGGCAGGGGCCACTACGCTGCTTGAGCTCGCAACGCTTGGGAAGCCGACAATCATTGTACCGAATGAGATCTTAACCGGGGGCCACCAGGTTAAGAACGCAGAGGTATACAAGAAAGCCAAGGCCGCCATGATTGTAAGTGAGCGCGAACTCGACGCAAGCCCGCTGGTATTGGTGGATGCAATAAATGCTATCCTGTTAAACAAAGCTTTGCAAAAGCAGCTCTCGGCAAATATCAAGGCATTTGCCAAGCCTAAAGCGGCTACCGAAATGGCGGCACTGATACTGGCGGCCATCCGGAGACCGAAATGATATTCGGGAGGAGAAAACCAGACCGCCGTGACATAGCGCCGCGCCGGTCTTCTCAGCCATCAGAAGAATCACTCGGCAGACAGACAATATCGGACTTATCAAGCCGGCATAGCTTCCGCCGTAACCGGACCTTAACCGGAAGCTCATCGGCACAGGTAGCGAGTTCTGGTGAGCTTAACGCCGAACTGCGTTCTCCTCGTGCGCATGTACATCACCTAACGTCACTGCGCCGCCGTTTAACCTTTTATTTTGTGTGCGTCCTTGTGGCTGCCTTCGGGCTCTACCTGCTGGTTAGCCAGCTTGTGGCCGGCCTAACCGTTAAGGTATCAGGCATTGATCTGCTCCCAGTCAATGACAAGACGGCCTATCACGAAGCAATTGAAAGCTACTATGCTGCCCGGCCAGTTGAACGACTGCGTTTTCTCCTTAATGAGACTGCTCTCACCAGTCACGTTCAGGCCACCCGGCCCGAGGTCAAAAAACTTTCGATTGAACCGGGCTCCGAGTTGGGCCAAGCGGTTGCCGCAGTTGTTCCACGTCACGCAATTGCTCGCTGGAGCTTTGAAAGCAGCGAGCGCTATGTCGATGCGACGGGCGTGGTATTTAGCCGTAATTACGGCCCTGCTCCCTCATTGAAAATAGTCGATAATAGTGGGATTGAGGCTTCGTCTTCGCAGGTGGTGGCATCTAATCGCTTTCTAAGCTTTGTTGGCCAGCTTATTTCAGGCGCAAACGGCAATAGCCTAACAGTAGCAAAGGTCACCATCCCAGCCTTTACGACTAGGCAGGTTGCGGTCACGCTAAAAGGGGAGAGGACTGAATACCGTTTGTCGGTCGACCGCTCGGTAGGGCAGCAGGTAGAAGACATGGCCCGTGTCCATCGCTATTTAAAACGGAATGGCATAACTCCCCGTTACGTTGATATCAGGGTTGAAGGCAAGGCGTTTTATAAGTAACGGCGCCCCGCCTCATCCGGCAGTAGTTCGGTTTTTGTTCTATATGTTAAAATGAAAAAACCATACTAAAATATTGAAATAGCAAAAAAGCAAATAGTAGGGCGGGGTGGTAAAAAAGAGTAGGGGGAAATAAAAAATAAAAAAAAGCAAATACCATAAACAATAAACTGCATGTGGAAAAATATATACAACACACATTGAGCCGTGACTACATGGGCCGGAAGCTACGCTATAGATGTATATGAAAAACATACAAAGTAGAACAACAGTTATAGGGTGAAATACTCTAATCGGCCTAAATACTCCCCTGGAAGAAGGTATACGTAATCAACTATTGTCTCTAATTGTAATGTCGTAAAAGATATATTGTGCGACGTATAATCTATATCCAACATATGCTAACCTATTCATGCATTCCAGCAAGTTTGCGCCGAGTACTTTCCCATTTATTGCATGCACCTTTCTTTTCATGCATGTGCCCTCCAATTATCAAACTTGCCTAGTCCTATGTTCACAATATTCCTAAATACCGTCAATGGTTAATCTAGGTCCCAACATATACCTATATCGAGTGTTCTATTTATGTTCTATTTCATTTACACCGTGAATTGGCGGTGTGAGAACGGTATTTTTATCGAAGTTTTATCTCGGCGCTGCCACTGGCTGGCAGAGCGCCTTCAGTTGGCTTTGAGACTGGTTGTGCTGCCGCAGAGGCAGTTGAGCTCGGTTTCTTTTTGCGGCTACGAGTGCGTTTTTTCTTGGCAGGGGCTGCATCCGACGATGAAACCTGAGGTGATTGAGCTGGGGTTATAACCTGCGTATGAGCATTAATCGGCCAAGTAGCACCCGCAGGTGCTGGGGGCTTGGCCATTGGAACTGCAGCGGTAGAGTTTACGAGGTCAGCGATTTCTTTCTCGACTTCCGAACGCTCACGCGAGTAATTAAGCCGGGTATGTTCTACAATACGGCCAGTATTATCGGCTTGGGTCGGCGGCAAGTTGAGAGTTCTGGCACTGAAGGCGGGTGTTTTTTCACCGTTGATGACCATGTTGATGACAAAGTTGCGGTTGTGCATCTGCAGCAGGTCAAGTGCCTCAAAGTTTGGCTCGAACTGTTTTGAAAGAATCGGTGCGTCATCAGCTGAGACCCTAAAGCAGATCATCGTACCGACATTTCCGAATACAGCGTCTCGCACCGTGTCACTCATCTGGCTGATGTACTGGTTGGCTACTGTCAAGTTTAGACCATACTTACGGGCTTCGGACAAAATGGTCGCGAATGAATCAGTCGCAAAATTCTGGAACTCGTCGACATACAAATAGAATGGCCGACGGTCTTCTATGTTTGGGATGTCCTGGCGGCTCATAGCAGCTAGCTGGACCTTTGTGACGATGAATGAACCTAGAATAGCCGCGTTGTCCTCGCCTATCAAGCCTTTCGACAGATTAACGATTAGAATCTTACCTTCGTCCATTATCTCGCGGATATTGAAGGTACTTTTAGGCTGGCCGATGATATTACGGATGATGGGGTTGGCCGTGAACGCACCAACCTTGTTCAGAACCGGTGCGATAGCTTCGGCCTGGAATTTATCATTCCAGCTGGCAAATTCGACGTTCCAGAACTGTAGCACCACCGTGTCAGTACAAGTTGCCAGAACCTCTTTTCTGAACTTCTTGTCAGTCAGCATGCGCGTAATGTCGAGCATGGTAGTGTTTGGGTGGTCGAGGAGCGCTAAGATAGTGTAACGAAGGATATATTCGAGGCGTGGTCCCCAGCTTTCGCCGAACATACGTTTTAGTACGCCGATAACCTCGGAACTAATATTCGTCTTCTGGTTTGGGTCTGTTACTTCCAGCGGATTAAACCCTAGCGGGTATGCAGTATCGGCCGGGTTAAAGTAAACAACGTCCTTTAATCGTGCACCGGGTATAAAACGCATATTATTGACGGCAAAGTCACCGTGCGGGTCGATAATTGCGTAGCCGTGGCCATGAAAAATGTCGCTAAGAGCAAACAACTCAAGCGTACCGCTTTTACCTGCTCCGGTTTGGCCAATAATGTAGACATGACGCGAACGGTCGTAGCGTAACATGCCAAACTGGTGGTTAATGCCGCGGAAGTTCGTCACGCCAAATGCGGATATATTTTCGTCGATGGCATCATTACCCGTGATAACTGGCAATTTAGCCGGCGGTTCGGCGGTTTTTGACGATGCCCAAACGATATTTGGCGTTTCGACATTGGTATGCGGCAAATGGAAAACGGAGGCCAGCTCTTCAATATTCAGGATATACCCTTTATCGGCAAAAATACGCGACTTGTATGCGTTCAAATCGTCTTTTTTAAAGCTCGAATTAGTGGGCTTGAAACCATTTAGGTTGGTTGAATTGTATTGTTTGAACGTTCCGACTAATGCCTGCATCCTCTGGCGGGCACTGGTTTCGCTCTCGCCCAGGTAGGCTAACCGAATTTTGACTTGATAGCCCAGCTTAGTCGCCTTCTTCTCTACCTCGCTGATGCGAGTTTTATCTCGCTCAGACAGTTCTTTTGGCTTGCCTGCCTCGCCTTCCCCACCTTCCGGCGGTTTCCATAATGCTTCAAAAAATGTACCGATCCACCGAAAGTCCAAGCCGCCCTCCCCTACGAGGAGACCGAAAGGATTTCCGCCTTTCAGGGTGCTAATCCAGCGTTCGCTCAGCTTGTGCCAGTCGTCGGCAATTGGCCGGACTAACACCTGGATCCATAGCTCTTCACCGGTTGATTCGAGCTTGGCAAGCGTGCCGGTGATACCGGCTAAGGGGTCGACCTCAAAGCTTTGGAAGGTTTTTATCGGTAAGAATTCCGGGCCGGTCAGTGCAATTTCAGTAGTGTGGACGACACTGTGTTTTCGTTCATGGCTAACATAGTCTTCTTCGGCGGCGTGAATTTGGACGGTTGGATACTGAGAATAAATCTGACCTTCTACGAAGCTCTGTAACGCCTTCGGCACCCATACATAAAACCTTATCTGGCCATTAACAGAGGCAATCTCGAAGCTTAAATGTTCTTGGATACCGCCATTTAATTTAAGTTCCGGCTTGTCGCGCAGGATTCCGTGAAGACTAGCAAATAACTGCTCGGCAGCCAGCTCACTCTTGTCGTTGGCTTTTGGAATCTCCAGGATGAGCAGGCTGCTTTCCGCTTCACTCAACGGGGGTGCAACCCGGTAATTACGCCAAGCGGCCACAAGCAGCACAAGTACAATCGGTACCCATACGTACCATTGTAGGAGCGTTTCAATAATCCAAGAGAGAATAGACATAATAACCTGGTTCTATTGTCCCACCGCCGCCTCTGTAATGCAACTGGTTCGCAGCTTATGCTTCTTGCAGCTGGTAGGTCGCTTTAGAAACACGCTTGAACTGCGGCTTTGACTGCAGATTCAAGAGAATTGTCGTTTCTTTGACCTGGCGGCTTTTTAAGACCCGTTTGACAATTTCATCACGGTGGAGTGGTTCGCCGGCTTTCTTTAGTACGTCGGAAATAATATCGGCGACGGTTCCCTTGCTGTATCCCCAGCTATCAAGGGCGTAAATTCCACGGCCGATAAGCACAAAGCGCTTATCCTTGATAAGTTCGTTGTGAATAGCCTGGGTAGTGACGTCTTTTCGTTTGAAGTCGCTCTTCTTGATAGCTTTTGCGATATCGGAAAAGTGCATCGGCTTGCCATTTTCGGCCAAGATAACGTAAATTTTGTCACGAATGTTCTTTGGGTTGACGGTTGGCCACTTGACAAGGCCCCATTGGTCTTTTAAGCTAGCCAGTTTTTTAGATGTACTGGCAAGGGCCCGTACATGGTCAGGGTGCTCGTGGCTCAGTTTGCCATGCAACTCTTCGATGCCAATCGGCTCACCATGTTGTTTGATGGTTTTGACGATTTCCTCGACGTTAGACTTAATCTTCTTCTCATCGGCATGGTCTTTAATGCCGATTGAGTGGAAGTAATCGTCGTTTTCGCTGACGACAGAAATGTTTGGAGATAATTCAGCAAGAAATGCAATGTGGGCACGCTGCTGGGGGGTGGCCTCTTTCCCGAACATATCGGCAGCTATATCTTGAATTCGAGCGACTCTTCCCTTTTCGGACAAGTGACGGATAAGATTCCGCTCAGCCTCGTGGACAGATGGGATTTTGTTGGCTTCCGATGCTATTTTAAGCCGGATTAAGATTGCCTTCTCAAGTTGGCGTACCCGTTCGCGGGTAATCCCAAGCAGCTCACCAATCTGTTCTAGGGTCTCTTTGCGGTCAAACAAGCCAAAACGGCGGGTTATAATTTCGCGTTCACGGTCTTGTTCGATGACACCAAGAATATCGCTAACGGCAGCCTTTAAGGTACCGGCCATGTCAGATTGGTTAGTCTGTTCCATCGGGATTACTTCCTCGTATTTATGGGTTTATTATGATTGTTAAGTTCATTATAAAACATTGTATTTATAATGTCAAACACATTATTCGATTTATGAAATTATAGCACATTCTAGACGCTTATGGTAAATAATAGTAAAAATTTTTTCACGTGTATTTACACACGTTCAAGGATAGTGCAGTTCTGGGTCAGATGGACATGCCCCAGGGGTGACAGCCGTGTTTGCACTGGTAATATGATAAACAATATCCGCGTAAGTGACGCCCCTACCCTCGAGGCAATACTTAGTAGCCGTACTGTAGGTTGTAAGAGTTGGTGGCGGCAAAGCTACCTGGTTTTTAGGGACATCGAGGGGGAATGTGCCGTTCTGGGCCATAAATTGAGACTTCATAGCGCTGACTGCGGCATCGCAAGTACTGCCGCAAGTCAGGGCAACCTCGTTTATGTCGATGGTTGGTCCCTGCAGTACTACGTTAGACGATACCTGCCCGCTAATATGGATATTGTTGCCGGCGAATGTGCAAGCTGTATTGTAGGTCGTCAGGCCGTCCGCTGACATAATCGGCATATTGGCGTTACAGGTATTTAGAAATAGCTGAGCATTCTGAGACGGCGTCATGTTGTCATACGTCCGAATCTGAGGTGCGTTGGTCCGAAGGATGAGACCCACCTTATCAGAAGCGGCAAAATTAATACCCGCCAAGTTGGGCGGATAGTCTCCGTTAAAATTCTGATGTGACTTTAAACCGCTGGCGGCTTGGGCGAGGTCACTCCTAACCGCACTGTCGATTGACCGCTTTTGCCAGCCGTTATACCCCAAAATGCCAATCCCGGCCAAAATAGCGACGGTTGCGATAATGAGCATCAGCTCGACGATTGTAAATGCAGAATAAGTCCGGCCGGTGTTTGTTGTACCCACGCCCCTATTTAACCATAACCAGTTAGTATGTATTATTTTCGGGTGCGGGTACGCCGGGTTCGGGATTTCTTCGCGGGCGCTTTATCAAGCAGCTCTTTGGCTTGGTCGTGCGAAACCGACTTTGGGTCGGTCCCCTTCGGAATCTTGGCATTTTTACTACCATCCGTGATATACGGGCCAAACCGCCCATTTAGGACTTTTATGCCATCGCCAAAATCGGCAATGTTCTTCTCGGCTTCGGCTTTCAGCTTAGCATCATAAAACTCGAGCGCCTTCTCTAGGGTAATCGTATGCGGATCCTCTGGTTTGATACTGACAAACAGTTTACCTACCTGAATATATGGGCCAAACCGGCCCACGTTGGCCTTAATGTCCTGGCCGTCAGAAGTTTGCCCCACAAGGCGCGGTAATTTAAATGCTTCAAGTGCCTGCTCTAGCGTAACGGTTTCGAGAGTTGTGCCTTTTGGAAGTGGAGCAAACTCGGGTTTTTCATCTGCTTCGGCGCTACCGAGTTGCAGCATAGGGCCAAAGCGGCCAAACCGGGCGATAATTGGCTGCCCAGTCTTAGGGTGAACGCCAACTTCACGGTTTGTCCCAACGGTTGAGCGGTCAATTCCGCCAGATTTTTCAATCAGTTTGTGAAAAGGCCCATAAAAGTGTTCGAGCATCGCATTGCGGGCAAGTTTGTTATCGGCAATAGCATCGAATTCTTCTTCAACTGTCGCTGTAAAGTCATAATCGACGACTTGGCTGAAGTGGTCGCCTAGGAATCCGGCAATCAGTTCACCGGCAGGTGTTGGGATGAGTTTGCCACGGGTTGAACCGGTCTTTTCTTGCTGGACTTCGCGGTCAACTTCGCCGTTTAGCAGCTGCAGGACGATTACCTCGCGCGGTTCGCCTTCGGACTCGCCTTTTTCGACGTAACCGCGGGTTTGGACGGTATCAATAATGGTAGCGTAGGTTGATGGCCTGCCAATACCCAAGTCCTCTAATTTCTTGACGAGCGAGCCTTCGGTGTAACGTGCCGGTGGCCGGGCAAAAACTTGGCGTGCTTCAACGTTCGAGACATTCAGGCTATCGTTCGCTTGAAGTGGTGGTAAAATCTCTTCTTTCGAGGCTCCGTATACACGTAGGAACCCGTCAAACACAATGACCTCGCCCTTGGCTTCAAATACAGCCTTCTGACTGCTGATAGTAATAGTAACAGTTGTTTTTTCTAATTTAGCAGGTGCCATTTGGCTGGCAAGTGTTCGGCGGCGAATAAGATCGTACAATTTCTGGTCGTACTCATTATTACTAGCCGTTTCGAGTGTAATGTCGGTCGGTCGGATGGCCTCGTGGGCTTCTTGGGCTGAAGCGTTCTTTGTCTTATATTTACGAACAGTCGAATAGTCAGGGCCATACAGGCGTTTAATATATTCGGTAGCTGCCGCTATCGCCTGCCCGCTCAGGTTGACGCTATCAGTTCGCATATAGGTAATTTTTCCATCTTGGTACAGCTTTTGGGCCGCGGCCATGGTTGCTTTCGAACCGAACCCTAATTTGCTGTTGGCCTCTTGCTGCAGTGTGCTGGTTGTAAAAGGAGCAGACGGGTTACGGGTTGCCGGGCTTTTAGTAACATCGGAGACAGTAAAGGCCGCGTCGCTGAGCGAGGCTAAAAATTTCGCAGCTTCCTGCTCTGTGTCGAACCGTTCCGCTAGCTCTGCCTTAAACTCTTGATTATTGTGGACAAATAGCGCGGTAACTTTAAACTGGCTCGAACCTTCAAAAGCACGGATCTCGTGCTCGCGCTCGACGAGTAATCTGACAGCCGGACTCTGGACGCGGCCGGCTGATTTGCCGCCCGGAACCTTCTGCCACACCACGGGACTCAATTCGAATCCTACAATCCTATCGAGGATTTGGCGGGCCTGCTGGGCCTGAACAAGGTGCATATCAACCGTACGCGGCTTTTTGACAGCCTCCTCAATTGCAGATTTCGTAATTTCATGAAAAACAATCCGCTTAGTCTTCTTCGTATCGAGCCCCAACACCTCGCATAGGTGCCAAGCAATTGCTTCCCCTTCGCGGTCTTCATCTGTTGCGAGCCAGACGGTATCGGCGGCTTTAGTCGCTTTTTTCAGCTCTGCAATTACTTTTTTCTTGTCGGGATCAATCTCGTAAACGGTTTCGAAACCATTTTTGACGTCAATCGGGGGCGTACCCGTCTTTGTTTTCTTTGCAATTGAGCGAATGTGCCCAATACTTGATTTCACAACAAAGTCTTTACCGAGGTATTTCTCGATAGTCTTGGCTTTGGCTGGTGACTCGACGATAACTAGGTTTTTACTCATATAATGCTTATTTCAGCGTGACACAAGAGCCTATACTACGCAACCGACCGTACTTTGTAAACCGCTATTTTAGACTTGTCCTCGCTCGGCGTGAGGAGTATCATGTAGACAGATTCCACCAGTGCCCATCTATAAAAGGCGCTGGATAACAAACAAGATAAGGTAACGAGGTAAACGATGACTGAAATGCCAACACCGCAAGCAAAGCGTTTTATTAATGTGCGTGAAGGACTGGATACGCCTGTTTCTCGATGGGGTGATGAACATATACCTGCAGAAGTAGTCATCGGCGAAGATATGGAACTTCAGCCGTCGCACGATGTTACTCCACGCCAAGTCGGCGGGCCGGCTCTTGTTGGCGCTGAATACTTCCCAGCTGCTTAACTAAATCCTACGTGGTTTGAATCGGCGCGAGCTGAGTAACCTGAGGTAGTTTTAAAAGCGGAGCTATTGCTACTTTCGGGTGAACCCGGTAAGGCTGTGCCTTTACTCTGCGAGCAAGCGAACGAGCTGTGAATTCAGGCAATGAGCCACTTTCGAGCAGCATCTCGACGGTCTGATATAAGGGCGTACCGTCCTCATCGTGCCCTGTCGGCAGCACTGTCACCTGCGATCCCTCATGCCAAAACTGGATGGTTGATATCTCGGCGTCTTTCGGCAGAAAAGCTCCCTGTACAGGCAGTATTTCACCATTCTCGTAGGTCGCGTCTACAAACGTTTCATAGCCGTCCGCATCTAAAAAACACACCCATAGGGCGTGGTCTGCTAAGTGCTTTGTAAGTGAGCCTGGCCGCTCACGTGTGATTGTCTCCTGCTCTATGCTACTACCCATAGTGCTCCTTGCCCGCGAGATTTCGCGTGAATTTTTTCAATTGTAGCACAAGCGTAAAGACGGGTGCAAATAGTCTAAAAAAAGCGAATCGCCCCGCCCGCGGTATGCGGACGAGGCGTATCGCCTGATGCTGATGTTCGGTTCAGTGCGTCGACATCGTGGCCAGGGACAGGTCCCGGGCACCGATCGTCTGAAGCGCTGCCGAAACGGCTGGGTCCAGACCTTCGGCATGGACGATCACCAGCTCACACCAGTGCTTGAAGCCGAGCGTGGCTCCGGACACGATGCTGAACGTCGCGCCTGCGCCGACTTCGGGGATCCTACGGATCATCTCGTGCTTGACACTGCCGTCGGTCAGGTTGGCTCCGGCCATCTGCAGCGTCATGCCGTGGTAGGCGGGAACGAGCAGGTACTGGTGTGCCAGTGCGGTTCCATCCACACCGACATCCGGGACCAGCACGATGCCGATTCCTCTGGATACCCAGTTACCTGCTGCAACCAAACTGCAGGGCTTGCAGTCTTCCGTCCTGCTCATCTGAACTCCCTCGGTTCGTGACACGGCGAATCCGCATCAGGCGGATTTACGATATCACATTTTTAGCGTAATGTCCACTGATTGGCACCGAGCGGTTTGATTGTCCCGGCCAGCTCCATCATTGTCAGCGTGGTGGCGAATTCGGTCGGCTCAGCCTGGCTCGTCCGTAGTAATTCTTCCCCATCTCGGATGCCATCACTGATAAGTGTAATAATAGCTGTTTCCAGTTCGTTCTGGCCAAGCGGTAAACTAGTTTGGAGCTGGCTTTCCGCTGGCTTAAGGGCATCAAGAACGTCCTGATACTCTGTAACCACCCGAGCACCTTGTTTTAACAAGGCATTACATCCCGCCGACAGTGGGCTGGTTATGTTGCCCGGGACGACGAAGATCTCTTTGCCTTGCTCTAGTGCCCTGGCGGCGGTGTTGAGCGTACCGCTGCGCGACGTGGCTTCGGTGATAATGAGAGCGTCGGACAATCCCGCGACAAGGCGGTTACGTTCCAAGAAATTGCTGGCAAATACTCTTGCGCCTTGTTCGTATTCACTGATGATGGCACCGCCGTTTTCAATGATTCGCTCGCCAAGTTGCCGGTTGGTGGCCGGAGATATTGTCGGCAGCGGTGTACCTAGTACCGCTATGGTGGTGCCGCGTGCATCCAGTGCGGCCTTGTGAGCAATTGCATCTACTCCCAGCGCTAGCCCGCTGACGATAATGATTCCGTGCTGTGCCAAATCATAGGCCAACCGTTCCGTTACTTCCTGACCGTATCTGGTGGGCTTGCGTGTGCCTACTATTGCAACGCTAGTTATCCGGGTATCTGGTAGTGTACCAACGTAATTCAATGATTTTGGAGGCTTGGCAATATGAGCTAACACCTTTAGGTATTTGCTCTTATCTGGGGTTATGCTATTGATTTTCATATAAAAAGTGTTGAAAGGTATTGACGTAAGCGTAAAACCGTGCTACAATGGTTGATGATTGTCCGAGGTGGAACTTCGGTCAAACGCACCTTATACCCCCTATTCTAACTTATGTTAGGTTGTAAGCAATGTGGTTTCGCAGTATTCTACCCTCCACTACGAGGCCATAAAAAGCATTGCTTGCATACTAATCCCTTTGACCAGCGAGCAACTGCGTATAGACGAGTGGGCTACGCTTACCCTCACGGGTGGGTCGAAGGGTCAAACGGCGCTAGGTGATGCCCACCCTTACCTAGCGCTTTTTGAATACCTTAAGACAAAACTACGTTTTTTCTCATCGCGTCGGCAAATTTGTGTGAAAATTTGTCGGGCTGCTCTTTTTCCTTGAATGTAATAAAAAGATCGGAGTAAATCCGGTCTTTTTATTTATCTAAATTGAACTGGGCCCCGACAGTGTCGGGGCCCAGAGCTCGAACGCTTTGCTTCAGGTGATGCAACATACCAGGGCGCAATTCCTAGCGGAATAGCAGCTCTCTCAGCGTCTCCTCGAGCTTCTCGAGAATGTGCGGTGCATCCTTGCAGTTGAAGACGTTTGGTTTACACCCCAGGCTGCCGTATGTATGGAGTTCTCGATCATCGCTGATTGGGCATCTTTCATAAAGTAGATACCCACCTGAATCGTAGCCAGGATCGGCCACACCCTCAACGGCCTGTTCGGTATAAACCCCGCCATCAGATCCCACGTGAACTGAGGGGATGTTCCATCCCGGCAAAGTCACCCCAAAGAGAGCGATACTTTGGGTGGCTTTGTTGGATTTGTGGATTCGTACTTCGCCGATAACGGCATCTGGCCATCCGAGCCGGTCCAGCTCTCGACGGATGAGCTGCCCATGCTCGACGATCCGAGGCAACACCTCACCGTAGATGTAAGCCATACGTTTAGCAGGTGCTTCTGCTTGCCGTCGTCTAACGGCGTCTTCTGCTGTACCCATTACAACCTCATTTCAAGCTCCGATTTCGCTGGAGCGGTGCCGGATGAATATCGACGGCTTTCGCCGCTCGACGAAATTATCTATAGCGTATAAGGATTGCCTCTAGAAAGCAAGCACCCCCGGTTCCGAAGAACCGGGGGCAGCTTGACAGGTTGTGCAGCGAATCAGTTGTACTGAGAACGGAGCTCCTTGGCGCGGCCGATCAGCCAGATCAGCTCGTCGCGTCGCCACGTCGAGAGGTCTTCGGCGTAACAGACCGCAACGCCGTTCACCAGTTTCTTGCGGTAGACGCGGTTGTTCGTGCCGAGGAAAAGCTGCTTGCGTCTCATGAGCCGGACCATCTTGATGTTGCGATGGAACGGCCAGCTCCACCAAGCCGGCTGCATGCCAACCGGAAGAACCAGCCGCGGCTCGAAGTCGTGTTCGTTGCCTTTCAGTACGCCCACGGTCCGGCCGAGCTCGCTGTACGCCTGCTTCAGGTACGACTGGTCGTCACTGGTTTGCTCGTACCTCGAAACTACGCTCGCGGGAGGTTTCATTGTGTCGCCTCTTTTCGGTGAGTCACCAGTGGGTGGGTCGTGCCATCTCCTGGACCGCTTCAATGATGCGGTCATGGTCGTGCGGCGTGCATGCGTCGGTTTCGAAGACCGTCACATCGGGCCTGCCTTCGAGTGCCATCTGGTAGAACTTGAAGTTCTCGCCTACCAAAAGCCCGGCGAAGGGTGTGTCGAGGACGGGCCACACGCGGGTGAATGTCACGCGCCAGAAAACGAGCTGGCGCCAGGTGGACGGTCGGACGGCGACGCGTGTTCCGCTGTTCGGGTTCTCGCGAAGCTGCCGGCCAACTGCCCGCTGGGCGGCTAGAGTCAGCGTCTTCTGCCGGAGCACTTCAGCCGACGGGAAATCGGTCAGCCGAGTCGAAAATGAAAGATCCAATGGATTCTCCTATGATATGCCTGTCAAACTCCTATTTCGGAGCTAGCAGGACGGATGGACTTGCTCGCTCAACGAAATCTGGATGAACTATATCCTTTTCGTATCTGTATTGTCAATAAAATTAGAACTGCCCCCGACCGAAGTGGCCGGGGGCAGTTTGACAGGCAGGTGCAAAGACACCTAGGCGGCGAAAGCGATCGCGCACAGGGCGTCCGTGATCTCCTCCACTCGAGAGGCATCGGCATCCGAAGGCAGCTGCTCTAAGATCGTGCGTCCACCGTAGCGGTAGCTCCACCACACCTCGCCCTTACGGGTCAGCCAGACCGTCAGCCAGCTGTCGCTGAGCAACTGCTTGGCGATGACTTTCTGCCTGGGTACGCGAAGTCTCCTACGGGGTAAACGAAGCGTGATGCAGTCCGCAGACCAATCCTGGGCATCCAACTGCATCAGGGCAGCCTGCTTGACGTGCTCCAACCTCTGCATGTCGTTCGCCCCGGCAGGGGTCATGGACGTGACGCGAGCAACGCTCACATTTCCTCATTTCCAGCCTGTCAAACTCCGATTTCGGAGAAGACGCAGGCTATGGTAGCAGCGGGTTTCTCAACGAAATAACTTTGCCATTTTAGCACGTAAAGGGTTATTTGTCAATAACACTTATGCTTGTGGGTTGGTGGCTATCCGCCAGGAATGATTCGGTTAATCGAACAACCTGCGCTAATACTGAGCGCTCCAGGACGTGGGCTTCGTCCTTGGTAAATTTACTTAGCACAAAGTCAACGTCACCAACTTGTGATCTGCTTGCATTCTCTACCCCAATCCTCATACGAACCGAAGATGCACCGCCATGTTGGTTAATAGACTTAATGCCGTTATTCCCGGCGTCGCTACCACCGTGGCGGATGCGGATAGTTCCGAACGGTAGCGCCAGCTCGTCGTGGATAACGAGCGTGTCGGCCGGGTCGACTTTGTAAAAGTCAATCAGACTGCGGTAACTTCGGCCAGCCTCGTTGTAGAAGGTCTGGGGTTTTACCAGTAGCACTTTTTCACCATGTATGGAAAATTCAGCGACTTCGGCGTTAAACTTCGGTTTGTCGCTAAAGTCTGCCCCCAGCTCTTTCGAAATGGCATCAAGGGCCAAAAAGCCGGTATTATGCCGGGTACCGACGTATTTTGAGCCTGGATTTCCGAGTCCGAACACGATTTTCATATCTGTAAACCAGTATAGCGTATTGCATTTTTACAATGTTTATGGTATTATAAAAAATGGACATCATTCACTTCCCCTATAGATTGGAGTCCACCCATGTCTCGTGAGTATGACACGGACAAGCACGTTTCGCTCTCAGACCGAAGGTCGTACTTCGGCATGACCATCGTCTTCGCGGTCCTGACCGCTATCAGTTACCACTGGTATGGCGGTGACGTTTGGCTGAGCCGGCTGCTCCTTGTAGCCACCCTCTGTTGGGCGGTTCTGTACGGCGTTTTTCTGCTGAGGTACCACCTCGTCGAGCGCCGCCGAGCCATTCGGTCACAGCCGGAGCTTGTATGGTTCTGGTCTTCGGACCGGGACGCTGACGACCAGCGCGTGGTCTAAAACGCGCATTCCCCCGCCACCTCCCGACATCCACTGTCGGTTGAGGTGGCGGGGATCGTCAATTTCAGACGGCTTTCGACTTGTTAATCGGTTCTTTACCTTCCGCCATTCGCTGGCGGTTTTCTTTTATCTGCTTTTCGTCGCGAAATGAAAACTTCACTGGAGTGCCGGAATAGTCATAGGTTTCCCGCAGCAGTTTTTCCAGATAGCGCTTGTAGCTCCAGTGGACGAACTTCAGGTTGCTGCCGTAAATGACGAACCACGGCGGTGCGGTGTCGGTCTGAACCATATACCGTAATTTGGGGTGGGAATTTTTGAGCCCGGCTGGCGGGTGTTTAGCCGTTGCTTTTTGGAGCAAGTCGTTAAGTACCCGTGTCTTGGTTTCTTGTTTACGACGAGCGTCAATATCGGTCGCGAGATCAAATAGCTTTGTGACATTCTGGCCGGTAACACTTGATGTAAATATGAGAGGTGCCCACGGGGTAAACTTAAAGTTATAACTGATTTTTGGTGCCAATGCGTCACGGGTGTAGGCATCTTTGCCTTCTACGCTATCCCACTTGCTCACCACAATGACGAGCCCCTTGCCCGCTTCGGCAATAATGCCGGCAAGGCGTTGGTCAAGCGCTGTGTTGAGTTCGTTGACGTCCATCAAAAGGAAGCAAATGTCTGACTCTTCTATTGCTGCGAGTGTTCTAAGGACGCTGAACTTTTCTATGCCAACCTCTTGTTTACCTTGGCGGCGAACGCCGGCCGTGTCGAGCAGTTCAAGTGTGCGCTGGTTGTATCTTACCTGGACACGGTTTACGTCGCGGGTGGTGCCGGCAATATTGGCAACTACAGCCTGCTGCTTGCCGGCAAGGCGGTTAAACAAGTTGCTTTTGCCTACATTCGGCCGGCCTATCAGTGCAATACGCAGGATATCGTCCGCATCCTTTTCGGAAACCGGCGGGATGATAGCGGCGACAGCGTCTAATAGTTCCGATATACCGCTATTATGTTCGGCCGACGTGCGGATAATATCCTTGATGCCAAGCCGTTTGAATTCATCATCAGGTAGCGAAGCTCTTAAATCCGCTTTGTTGGCGACAAGAAGGACCGGCTTTTTGCTTTTTAAAGCCTTTTTAGCGACAGAGCGCTCCTCGTCGCCGACATGCTGAGTACTGTCAACCACGACAAGAATAACATCGGCTGCGTCGGCGGCTTCTTCAATTTGCTCTTGAATACTTGCTTCAAATTCATCTTCCGGATTTTTTAAACCGGCAGTATCGACCAGCCAAAATTGGGCATCGCGGCCATTGTTTTTGTAACTCACCTTGCCAAGCACATTGTCACGGGTGGTGCCGGCTTCTCGAGCTACGACCGCCTGCTGGCTTTTGACGAGACGATTAAAAAGCGAGCTTTTGCCCGCGTTCGCCCGGCCGATGATGGCCACAGTCGGTAGTTTGGATGCCATAGTGAAGATTATTATAACAGAGGTAGAACAGATTCGCGAGCATGAGCGGTTTGGTTCGTCTCCTGCAGGCTCCGCTGAAACAGGCTTTCGTCACGCTCGCAAATATCTATGATTGCCGGAAATATTTTCTTTTGTAGGTTTAAGCGGTGGATCGGACAGCGTCCGTCCTTTTCGACACCGATAGCCTGCTTTGCCTGATCTATTACTTCACTCAAATCTTCAAAACCAATTCCATCTTCATCAATTCGCCAACCTTTTAAATCTTCGACACCGAGGGGTTCATACGTATGAAAAAGACCAATTGATTTCTCGACCTCTTCTGCAACGACCGGAGTTTTTGTCATTAGACGGTTTAGAAGACTGTACGTTCGCCTTCCCCCAAGCGCGGTACTTAACTCGTCTATCGATATACCCTCCTCGCGAGCTAACATAGCGGCGATATAACATGTTCTGAACATCACACGAACACCGAAAACCGGGGGTGCTTCTTTGACATCGTAATACCAATTGGTGTTATCTTTCAGAACATCAACAACCAAAAGATCACCTGCTTTTGCGTACCTGACTGCTTCTTCGTCTGGACGTCGTGTTACGGTACGCGAAGTCGACCAGTCTTGGGCAGATTTCTGGACGGCATCATTAAACTTGGCGACATGACGAAACATTGATATAATTATATACTAATAATATAGATTAGTCAATTAGTTATGGAGTAAATATCAAGATTTGCCCCGCCGCAAGACTCCCGATGTTGTGTACTCCGAAGACAGTTCGATGAAGCTCCTGAACGCTATAGCCGAGTGCTTCAAATGTACGTCGTATCTGACGGTTGCGGCCTTCATGCATCGTAATGCGCCACTGCAAGCGGTCTTCAGAAAGCGTTTCGAGGCCAAGTTTGCTGTGGCCGTCGGCTAATTCTACGCCATAGTCAGCAATTATTTGCTGATGCAGTGGTTCAAGCGGTTTATCGAGCGTAACTTCATAAACTTTTACTTTATGGAAGCTAGGATGGGTCATTTGATGGGCAAAGTTACCGTCGTTGGTCAGCAGAATGAGGCCCGAGCTATCCTTGTCGAGTCGCCCGACTGTTTTTAGTGCTCGGTACCTTTCGGGAATTAGTTCGTAAATTGTCGGGTTATCGCCTTGGGCTTTTCGGGAGCAAACGTACCCCACGGGTTTGTGAAACAGTAAATACGTTAACTCAGCCTTCCCGTCTATAGGTTTGCCATCAACATGAATCAGGCTACTTTCCGCTACCTGTGCGCCTAAAGAAGCTATAGTGCCATCAATTTCTACTCTGCCTTGTTCTATCATCTCGTCAGCTTCACGACGAGAAACACCTAGCTGCAGAGCCAGGTGCTTATTAAGGCGTACTGTCTCATCATTCATCTGTAGTCAGTATACAAGACTATTGATTCGACGATGACGTGCGTGGTATTTCTTCAAATGCGATGCCGTGGTCTTCTTTTGGCTCTGACGGACTTGCTGGTGCGTCCGGCGGGTCGACAGCTATCGGGTTAGATGTTGGTGGCAGACTGCCGAGTTCTTTGTCCATAAGATCACTTATTGGCTGGGATGTTTCAGGCGGGCGCTCTAACGGCTGGATAATTCGATCCGCAAGACCGGCCGGCCGGTTGGTCGAAAACGGAGCGGTTGGCTGAGGTAGTGTTGATGGCGCAGCGGCTGGCTGAGGCGCCGGAGGGGTTGGTGCAGAAGGGGTGTCTGCAGCGACCGGCTCATTGACTGGCGAAGGGCCGGCTGGGTTGGTTGGGCCAGGTGCTGGCATTGGTGCCGGCTGCGGTGGTTCAGGTGTTGGAGGGACGGGTGCCGTAGGCGCAGGCGTGGCAGTCGGCCGAGGTGCGGGTGGAGCTGCCGGCGGTGTGGCCGGCGAGCTTGGTTTTGCAACGGCCGAAGGGCCGCTCGGAGCAAAGGCGTTACCGACCGGTGCGACTGGTGCATCGGCCAGGACTTCGTGGACGGTACGGACGACGTCTTCGATACCGACCTGGGATTTAACCAAGTAGCGGTCAGCCCCGAGTTGCTGGCCTCTTAGGCGCTGGTCCTCTGAGCTGAGGGCTGTCATCATAATGACTTTAATGTCTTTCGTTTCAGTGGTAGAGCGCAAGATATCAAGCATGTCGAAGCCACTGATTTTTGGCATCATGACATCGCTGACAATGAGCTGCGGTTTCTCCTTAATGGCCATAGCCAGGGCTTCTTCCCCGTCGCCGGCGCTAACGATGTCGTAGCCCTCCGCAAGCAGCCGCACGCCATAAATTTCGCGCAGGCTTTTGTCGTCTTCGACCAGTAGTATCTTTGCCATATTGCCTCTTATTGTACCTTCTTAGTTTTTAAAATGCCATAGCCCTTATGCTTAGTCGCGTCTTCCCGGTTGGCGCACAGGAATTCGAAGTGTCGGTCGGACGGCGGTAAAGGCCGTCGGGTTCTGCTCAATCTGGGAAATCGGGACATTCGGCGGACTGGCCTGGGCAATAGGGGCTGGAGCAGTCACAGGGGGCTGAATGGCCGGCTGTGGAGCCGGTTGAGCAACTGCTACCGTACCGGCGGCTGGCTGGGTAGGGGCTTGGGTGGGCTGGGGACTTATCGCCGGCGGCTGCCGTTCAACCACCACCTCGGGTTCTTCGGCGGAAGCGGCTTCCATAAGGCGCTCAGCCTCCATGTGGTCAACCCGCGGCAGCTCTAAATAGAAGGTGCTCCCCTCTTTGTAGGTGCTTTCTACCCGGACTTGCCCGCCCATAACTTCGGTGAGCCGTCGGCAGAGATAAAGACCGAGCCCGGTGCCGCCAATTTCGCGGGTGTCGGTATTGTCGACTCGGTAAAATTTCTGAAACAGATGAGGAATGTCTTCAGCCGGTATACCGATTCCGCTGTCCTGTACGCTCACTACAACATGGCTCTCGTCCCCACCGACGTCAATGATGACATCGCCTTCCGGGGTGTATTTAATAGCATTTTCGATTAGGTTTGCTACCACCTCCCGTAAATGGTCAGGGTCAACGTGGGTATAGTATACCGGTGCGACAACGCGGCTGTTTTCGGCTTGGCCGTCCGGCCGTGGCTTATACATGAAACGCAGGCCCTTTTCAATTGCTTTGGGGCGCAGACCTTCGGCCACGTCGCCGACAAATTCAACCATATCAACGACTCCGGGTTTGTTTGACAACCGGCCGTCTTCGGCCTTCGATACGTCGAGCAAGTCTTGGAATAGCCTTCCTAGGTGCTTAGCTGCGTCTTGGGCTTTCTGGATATAGTCCCGGGCTTTGTCGTCTATTTGCGCGGTTGCTGGGTTGAGCGCCAGGCCCAGATATCCTTCAATACTGGCGACCGGCGTGCGCATTTCGTGCGATGCGGTAGAAATAAACTCTGCCTGCTCGCGCTCTTCCGATTTCTCTTTGGTCATGTCACGCAGCACCATAATGGCTCCCGTTGATGGCCGGCCGATTGGCGAGACGATAAGTGACAGCAGCACCTTTTTGCCGGCCTCGGTCTGTACGGAGAAATCTTCGGAATGAACTTCTTGGTTCGTGGTAAGGACTTTTTCTACGGGGTCATTATTCGGCTGGACCGGTTTGTCCGCCCGATCGTTCAGTTTGACGACAGATTTGTAACTCAGGCCCATAGCGTCTTTTTGGCCCCAGCCGAGCATCTGCTGGGCGGCTGGGTTGATGAGCTGGATAACTCCTTGCTTGTCGATGGAAATAACACCATCGTTGATGGCACTAATAACAGTCTCTGACTTACTGGCTTCATGGCTTAACTCAGTCGCTAACTGGCTGTAGGCCTTTTCATGCTCGGTATCTTTCGTCGATTTGCTATGCCAAATAATAAAACTGGCCACTAATGGAACGATTCCGGCAATTGTAGCCACGATGAGCGACTCGGTCGACGCGCCGCTATAATACGCGTAGCCAATATAGCTAAGGGCAGCGGCGAGGAGCAGGAAGAAGCCGCGGATACCGAAAACACCGGCGAATACTGCCACGGCAATCCACATAGCAATAAACGGCGAACTGGTCTGACCAGTGCTAAGCACCAAGTTAGCTGTCGTTGCTACCAGAAGTGAATACACAGCAAATGTGAGAAGTGATAAGTTGTTCTTCGGTGTCCATAGATACGAAATAAATGCGATGAGAAGCGTGACCGAGGAAAGTGCCACGCTGGTCCAGCCTACAATTAGCTCGCTAACGATACCAGCTGACAAAAGATAAGGCAGTACGTATAGAATAATCACAACAAGCGACACAAACATAGTCGCTTCGCAGATACGACGATGCCAAAAGCGAGTCAGAATGATTGGCTGGATTGTTGCCCCCTATTTATCACTGGCTTCATTATGGCAAATCGAGTATGAAATTGCTATTGTTTTTCCCTTCTGGTGGGAGTATGCTAGCGACACAACCTGTGAGATAAAAAGAGACCTGGAATGATTGATTTACTGAAACGTCAACGTGACAAGATCCTTCCCTCTCCTGATGTCTTACGTTCTCGATCTGAAATAGGCCAAGAACTCGTAGAAATTGATCAACGACACTTTGAAGTAGTATCGAGGTTCGCAAGTACGGTCATTGACGATAATCCTGTCAAGGAAAAGCAACGTACCATAAAAGATGAACTTGACCGTGTGGTCGGCACTCGATATTGGTTTGATACATTAACCGCTGATGGCATAGACCGTGGTACTACTGCCTACGTACCGGACGAGAATATTAGAAGCGGATATCCATTTTCGTTGCTGATGGACGCCGCGTACATGACAGGCCTAGAGGGTCACAATGATCGCATTGCAGAAATCTTCATGAAAGAATTGGGCGTTACTATTGTCGTCGTGGGTCCGGAATTTAGTGCAGACAAGCCAAAGTTGATTGGAGCTGAGACGAAGCTCGGCAAAATAGCGTGCCTGAGTGCGACTGTATCGCTATCTAAGCTCGGCGAAGCATCTGCATTTATTTATGACCATCTGCGCACTACGCACCCGCATCTCGAGTTAAGTGAGAACGTCGGAGGCGTAGGTGAATCACGTGCGGCGATGATAGAGGAAATCCGAAGGCTATATACACACTTACTCGGACTTAACCCGGTGTATTCAGACATAACAGACCCCGTAATAAATGAACAAGCTCTGACGTCAGCAAAAAACGCTTTGCAGCTCTTTAGCTGGCCGGTGCTAGAAGGACCAGGTGCTTTAGCAGTAGGTCTTGCTCTCTTGAAAAAAGGTGACTTACATCGAGAAATAGACACCGTACCTGCCAGTCTGAGGTATGGCGTAGGTGCGCTCGTTGGCTCCGGCCCTGCCCTGCTTAGTGGTGAAGAAGGAGAATTTCATAATACAACACCCCTGGGACATCCGCAGCATATTGTTAACATGAGGGGCAACACAATAGCCGATACGGAAATGCGCATGAGGAAGTACGGGCATCATTATCTGACCGATAACGTTATTTTAAGAGGTTCGCACATAGGCTTAGGCTATCCGTCTGTCCAAGGGCACGTCGTCGATCGCTATCATAGTCTTGGTACACAACTTCTGGTAGTAGGTGACCAAATCGGTAAAGTGAACTGGGACAGGGTCCATATGAAGGATAAGGGTGATATGCTCATCAATCCTGATTTAGAAAAAACCGCCTCGTAAGTAACGGGCGGTTCTTAATATTCAGTAGTTTCCGGCGAGCCGGAGCCAGATCCCGTAGAATCCAGCTCCGGCTCGCGCTGTGGGAAGGGGCCTCAGGAGGCGAACGCCTCGGGCCACGACTGTCGTCGCAGGCCGCGGAGGGTGCTCTCGCGCGAGAGCTGCAGCCAGCGGTGCTCGGCCAGAAAGCCGCCGATGTCGACCGGCGGCGGCGTCCGATGCGTCGTGCGCTTGGACTGCGCGCGGCTGCGCATGCGCCGCTCGTGCTTGGCCTGCTCCTCCGCAGCGATGCGGCGCTCGGCCTGCTCGGTCAGGGTGAGGACGCGGACGACTGAGTCCTCAGCCACCACCACGCCCTGCTTGACGAGGATGCCGTAGCACTCGTCGACCTTGCGCTTCATGCTGGGGTGCAGCTCGAGACGGATGAGTAGGTTCATGACGATGGCGTGCCGGCTGGCGCCGGTGATCGGATGGCCGGTCTTCTCCTCTCGGACGATGCAACGCCGGATGTGACGAGGCTTGATGCTTGCATGTGACATACTGCAGAGCCTTCCCGTATTGTGTCGGTACACGCCCACTACAAGACACCACTGGATTGCGGAATCTTATAGTTCTCACGGTGTGAGTAGCGTGAAGTCAGTTATACGCCTATTGACTTAAATTGTCAATAGTTTTATAATATATTTTATATAGTATCTGGTCGTTTTACTAGTACGTAGAGGGCTAGGAGCGGCGTAAGAGGTGTCAAAAGTAACAGGTTTAACCGTTGCATGACTGTTGCGCCCCGAACCGATGAGACAAGGAGCAGTGTCACTAATCCGTAGCAGATCATGGTTGCTAACGCGATAAGGACAACGCTCACCGGTGCCTGCCCTAGAGCAGCCAGGCCAAGACTTGTAGTCAGTATTGTTATAGCCGCTATCCAAGTATATGCCGGCTTTCGCGAGCCCTTCCCTGGTTTGCTACCGAGCTGGCCGATGTGCTTCAGAACAAACACGCTACTATCTGGCCGGGCCGTGACTGCGCTGCCCGATAGGTAAGCCTCACGCTGCCAAACAACAGCAGAACTTACTGGTAGCGCACCTGCCAGAAGGCTTCGAAGACCGGAGAAGACAGATGCCCAACTTGCCAGGCCGCTACTGACCGAACTATTCGCAGTGACGAAAGTACTCGGGACTACTTGGTGAAGAGAGGCGACATTAAAGTGCGAAGAAACACGCCCGAAGAAGCCTGGCGATAGCCGCTCAGCAGGATCAAGCTCCAGGATTAATTGTCCGGCCGCGTAACGCGACGCGATAATACGAGGCGTCAGGCCTTTCTTATGAGTAATAATTCGTAGCTTGAAATTCGGACGTTGCTTCCGGTAGCGTTCGAGCAGTTTGGCCGCGTTAGTCCCTGCTGTTTGCTTGACTACTACTAGCACTTCGAGCCTTGTATAGCCGTGACCGTCAAGATGGTCAAGGAGGCCGGTGACCGTTTCAGCCCGTCGGGTGAGCGTCACCAACACGCTAATAGACTTCTTTTCCATCTCCCCTGTTACATGGCGGAGTTTCACGCGCGGGTGCTGACGCAGCCGTGCCCTGTCGACCCATAGCTGAAATAATAGGTAGGCTGCCATAATAATGCTGATGGTGACAACGGTAGGGTCAAGAAAAGCCGACAGGTTCATTATGCTACGTCCTTCAAATCAAACAGCATTACACGGCGGGATTCGCTAAAAACGCCTTCGCAGGTCATGAGAGTCAGAATAGGGCGCGTATCCGGCGTGTCTTTTAAGATTGACGTATCATTTGGCGGAACGAACTGTTTACCGCCAAACACATATGTGAATGTCAAGCCATTGTAGGTTTTGACATGGGCGATGTCGCCTTTTTTAAGGCCGGCCAGCTTCGCGAAAACCGGATCGGTATTGTGTCCGTATATAAATGTATTGCCATCAATATTGTTCGGGAGGCTGGTCATACCGGCAAACTGGGCTTTGGTATCTGTTAGCGTCCAACTGTCATTCGTGCGGTCATAGGTACCGCGGATTACCGGCAAGTCAATGTTTAACCGAGGGACGATAATCCGGCTAGGAGGGCCGGCAATCTGTTTTAGCTTTGGGGCGCTCGCGGCCGATACCGTCTCCGTGCGTTCCGAAGATAGTATTTTAGCTGTATTCTCGGCCTCGAGCCGCTGCAAGTAAGCGCTACTCGCCCATAGCGGCAGCACCATCAAAACATATAACGGTACCACTCGCAGAGCGAGCGGTACCGATAATAATTTGATGCTTTTTAGTCGCATCGTTCCCTACGCGTTAAAAGCGTGACGGCGTTGCAAAGCGTAGCCACCAACGGTAGCTGCGACTGATAGAGCAACGACTGCAGCGGCTGCACCAGCGATAGCACTGCCAGATGTGACAGGAAGTGACTCAACATCACTGGTGTCACCACCGGTTACAGCACCTTGTCCCTGGAAGCAGAAGAACAGACGGTCAAGGACTACCTTGCCATCCAGTTCAATCTTGACGTTAGCACCTTCGTCGCCTGTGGCAACGCGGCGTTCAACGCTTGAACCAGCTGCAACGGCGATTTCTTCGTCATTCAGCTTAGCGGTACCATCACCATCACCACTGTTAACAAAGGTTACGACAGCTTCTTTGCTGTCTTCGTCACATACAACAGAGTAGCTGATCTTAGCGACACATTCTACGTCTGTAAATTCGTATGTCCACTTGTCTTCACCCTGAATCTTGTAATACCAGGCAGATTCATCAGCGTAGACTTTCACTTCGCCGAGCGCTGGGTATGTACCGGCAGCTTGCTCGCCGAGCCATTGTCCGTCGACCTTTACCTTATATTCGACGCCTTTTGTTTCTGGAATTGTATATGTGTCATTTTCAGTTCCACAAACGTCGTTAAACGTTGGTGCAGCTGGGGTGACACACTTTTTAAATGGCACAAAGTTTTGGCGCGCATTGCTTTCTAGGACGACCGGCTGGCAGCCCTCCCAGTTATTTGTCGCGCTCGCCGATGGCGATTGCACCAGTCCCACCAAACCCACTACTGCGGCTACCAATCCGGTTGCCAGTAATAGTCGTTTGATCATATTACATCTCCCCCTACTCCCCTTGAGTAGAATTAATTAATGTACTTAAAAAATACTCCTATTATTGACATATGTCAACAAATATTGAATAATACTTATGCTTAACTACAGAACCACTAGGAGTTTGCCGTAATATCGAGGGTTAAAGCTACACCTTAGATAACGTATATGCTTTGAAATATTGTTGACTAGGAGTAAATTACACACAATAGTATTTTATTTCTAATGCGAGGTGAACAATATGAAATCAGGGTTAAAACGGTGGTATTCAGGACTATTTGCAATAATGCTCTTAGCCGTTCAGGTTTTGATGCCTGTGCAGGCGGCATTTGCAACACATAATAACCCTCCCGCTAATGCGGGGAAAGTTTATGTTTGTAAATACGTCGGTACCCCGAACGTTAATGAGCGCCTACAAACGGGACAGAATCCGATTGAAGTCAGTGTTAACGCTACGGGCGGCGCTGCGGTTGGTTCCTACTTCAACGATGCTCAGGGCCGTTCATATGTACTAGGGCCTGTTGTAGCCGGCCAGCCAGCCCCTGATGTGACAGCATGTCCAAAAGTTATTAAGGTTGCCGATATTTCAATCGTTCAGAACCCTGTTTGTGGCCCGCAGAATGATACGTTTACCATTGCACCTCTTGCTAATGTTACTTTTAGCCAGTCCGGATGGTTCTTCGGATTTAAAACGGTGTATGCAACAAAAGCCGGCGGCTACAGCTGGAGTGATGGCGACACCGATGCTACCAAGTCGTTTACCTTCCGTGACATGAACACCCAATGCGACACAGTAATCCCCGTCCCGCCAAAACCATCGGTCACTGATCCTTGTGGGCCTAGCAATGCCAGTTGGAATGTACCTGCAAACACGAGTCAATATAGCTGGTCTATTGACCAAGCCGGCAATTTAATTGTCACTGCTAAATCTGGATATACGTTCGCCGGTGACGTCAAGACTCACAACTATGGCAAACCTACCGACAGCGGTCTGCTATGTGAAGTACCTGTTCCACCAAGACCAAGTGTTACAGACCCATGTAACCTTGATGGTGACAATGCCACCTGGAACATCCCTGCTAATACAAGCCAATATAGCTGGTCTGTCGACCAAGCAGGAAACCTCATCGTGACCGCACTTGGGGGCAAGGCATTCCCCGGGCAACAGGCTACGCACAACTATGGGAAACCTGTCGACAGCGGCATCAAATGTGCGACTCCTGTGAAACCGGCGAAAATCGATATCTGTGGTCGCCTGCACGACAGATTCACGGTTCCTTCGACCGAAGGCATCGATTACTACATGGGGGATACCAAGCTAACGGCTGGAGAACAGCCTGCCCTTCTTAGCTCGTTCACAGTTACGGCGATGGCCCAGCCTAACTACGAATTGCAAGGTGCAAACTCGTGGATGCTCAACTTTACCGATGAATACTGCGAGCCCGACGTAAAAGTAAAGCTATCTACTTACTGCCATGCGGATGGACAGAAGTTCGCCTTGAAGGTGCGGAACACCACATGGTCATCCCAGGAATATAAAGTTGTCGTAAAGAATGACCAGGGTGATGTTGTCTACCACGAAGTCGTCTCGACTGCTCCGTACGAATCAAAGTGGGTAAAATGGCTCGCTACCACCGATGGGACCTACACGTTCAAAGTCTACTCGTTTAATGGTAACGAGCGCGGTGAAAAACTTTGGAAGACTGCCGTCACAACCGAATGTGCAACCGATGTATTCACCCCAGAAATTTACAAGCGTGATCAGTTCGGTAACCTAGTCCCGGGCGCGAAGTTTACTATCGAAGTTTGCCAGCTGACCGGTCAAAAAGGTGACTTCATGAGCCTAGCTCTGAACCAATGGGAGTGCAAAACCTACTATAATGTCGACCTCGGCAGCGATGGTACATGGTTCGAAGAAAATGTCGAATACGACCACTACAAACCAACCCAAGTAAATATTACTGAAACCTACACTCCACCAGCCTGTACAGCCCAAGGTCCGTGGTCATTCACATGGGGGTACCCGGAAGACAGTCGGTTCAGAGTACAGCACAATGGCGGCCACCATGGCAGCATGGGTGTATGGTCAAACGGTACAAGTACCTGGGATCTTATGAATAACTGTATCCAGGGTCAAGGTGGTGCCGGAGGATCGCAAGGCGGTCAGGGCTCAGCCAGCGGCGAGTTGCCCGATGAGCTGCCAATGACCGGCGGAAACCAAGCACTTACGGGTCTTATCGTAATTTTGGCAACCCTGACGACCTACGGCGTCGCCTACTTTGCCCAGCCCAGGAAAAGCTACGAAGGCTAACAGATAAACGTCCCTTAAGGGTAATGATGAAAAACGTCCACAGAGATGTGGACGTTTTTCGTGGTCAGACCGGCGGGAAAGCTATATTCAGAGAAGGTGTGACTACTCTACTACTTGGTAACAGTAATCGTCTTGCTCTGCTCGGCATCCGGAGCAGCGACCGTCACACGGCCATTGGCATCTTTCATAATGGTGTATCCAACGCCATCCGCCGTACAAACGGTCGGACACTGTGGGTCGACCGGAATCGAAGCGAGGTATTTACCGCTTGTCGTGATGACGCTAAGGTCAACTAGTCCAGTACAACTGGCGGCGCCAGTTTCACAGATTTCTGTAGCCGTAGTAGTAATGCTAGCCGGCAGCGTTCCATTGTTATCAAGGGCATACTGGTAAACACCGTTAATAATGGTGTTTACGTCTGCTGAACGCTGGGAATTACGGGTGTCGCCAAGGTTCTTGCCTGGATTGATTGCGACGATAACAATACCTGCGAGAATCGCAATCACCGCGACCACAAGGAGCACCTCAAGCAGCGTGAAGCCTGCCTGGCGCCGTTTATAGTTTGTGAAGCTTAGCATGGTGTAATGCCCAACCCTTTCTCTGCTTATACCCCTAGCTAACATCTTGCCACGAGGAAATGCTTATGTTTGATGCTTCAATTGTAACACTAAGCTGTATTTTTCTTGAAGTATTATTTACAGTTCCGGTGACCGCTATTGAACGTGTGCTTGCCCCTGTGGAGGTGACGGTATAAGTGCACGAACCCTGCCCTAGCGATAAGTTGCCCGAACCGGTATACGCCGTGTTCTCATAGATGACCTGGAGCGCTTCCTGGCTGCAGGCGACGGCTAGCGCCCGGGCTTGCTTGGACTGCTGTGAAATCAGGACGCTCCGCTGACTATCTGCAGACGTAAGAAGCAAAACAATTCCAGTCGCGGTTGCAATAGCTCCGACAATCAGGACTGCGAGTAGCGCCACATATCCGGATTCTAACGAGCGGACTACCACGACACCTCCGCAGACGACGTGAATGTCTTTTGGTAGTCATACTCGTTACGGTTACTTGGGTTTGTGTGCGAGAGCGTAAAGCTTACTCGTACTATTCCCGGCGTACCGCTTCTGGTGAGGTTCGTGAATGCCAAGCTTGTAACGCGTACATCGCTGCTGGTAATCGCAACCGGATTGGCGCTTCCTTCTTTGACTTGGAGCGTGGTACCACTCAGATTGAAGATAGTCGGGCTCAAGCTGCCGGTCGGGACGACAAGCGTCAACGAGTTAGCGCTTGCACCAGTTGTCGGTGCAGTAATTGAAGTCCCATTGCGGATAGTCTGAGTAATGTAGTCCATTGCCGCTGCGCCCTGGTCGTTGACCTCTGCAATAGTTTGGTTCTTGGCACGAGCTTCGATAGTTATGCCGAAGAAATAGGTAATCGATGTCAGAAGCGCGCTAATGATAACGACGTACATCAGGAGTTCAATCAATGTGTAGCCGCTTTGCGTTGTTCTTAGTTCATTCATGGCGTCGCAATATCAATCCTAAAGTGTACAGGCGTGACGGTCGTTGGGCCCGCCCAGATGGTATTTTCAGAGCTCCAGGTTGAGCCACCACCACTCAAGCGGAACTCTGTGATGTCATCGGTTGCAGAGGAGTTATCTTCATAAAGACCAGCAAACAGGACTCCCGATGCCGAATCAGCCCTAAGGCGTATGAATGAGGTGTCGTCTGTACCGGTAAGCGTAGCAGCTGAACCCCATGCGGTTCCAGACCACGATTTAGCACTAACGGTCGAACCGTTACCCCACAGGAGCCAAGCCTTTCCAGGGTTAGCAGAATGTGTCTCGTACACAATATCAAAGGTTCTATTGGCTATATTCTCTACTGCGGCGGAGTGCTCGGCGTGTTGGGCAGCTGCATCCCAGGCTGACCCCGACCATTTCCTCGTATTTAAATCGGCACCAGCATCCTGTACACCTAGTAATATCTCGTTTGAATTGGGCCGTGCAGCCAATTGTATCCATTCCGCTACACCACCCTCTGCAGCAATATCAAGCAGGGTCGCTGCACTAAGTGTCGTACCATTCCAGGTGCGGTAATACTGGTCTGTTGCCACACCATCTCCCCACATAAACATGATTTCACCAGACGTTTGTTCATACTCAACATCGATTGCCTTCTTATTGCCTGTTGCGGCTGTAGCATCCCATACAGCAGCCGTGCCCATTGTGTTCCAGGCACTGCCCGTCCAGCGCATTCCGTACACGTCAGCATTGGCGTCGAGCATAATCATCGCTATTTCATTACTTGCGCTTAAAGGATTTTGTCGTAGCTCAAGCCAGTTCAGCGCGCCGGTCGTCGGCGGTGCTGTGATAGTAGTGGCGGACGAAAGAGTCGTGCCGTTCCATGTTCTATAGGCAAAATCAGCTGACCCAGAAGATGGCGTAAAAGCAATGACAGCATTGTCAGTATTTTTTTCATAGGCTATGTCAAAGCTACGGGTGGTCGTGGGTCCGGTACCGACTTGGGTTAAGTTGCTCCAACTCGTACCATTCCAGGTTTGTATGTAAATGGCACCCGTAGACGTTTGCACACCCAGAATGGCCTCATTCCGAGTACGGGAACTTTTTAGCACAATGTAGTTAATATTGCCGGTGACCGCCTGCGCGGATGCCTCGGCGCTCCAGGCAGATCCGTTCCATGTCCGGTAAAACGGTGTGGTAGTGGTTTTCGAGTAGGCCATCATAATCGGTCCGCCGGTAACCGGTAGAGTTGCCGACCAATTAGACATCCGGCTGTTAAGCGTTACGATGCCGGTACCCCCGCCCTGTTGCGGCCATGTCACTGTGACCGTAATTGCTTTGCGGTCGATTCCAGCAGCAGCAATCAGGACTTGGCGTGTATATGCGCCATTCGTGTCGGAGCTACCCGATAGTACCCAGGCGCCGCCGCTTTGGGCAAGTCCGAAGGTTCCATCGGTAAGGTTTGAGTAGGATGCGCCGCCAATATTGCGGACGGCTTCGATCCCTTCTTCTGCTAGAAACACAGCCCGCTGGCGATCGCCGGCAGCAGCCGTGCCCGCCCGGCCATAAATCAACGCCCCAATGATACCGGTGACAAGCACACCGAAAACGGTTGCGGCGAGTAAGACCTCTACCGCTGAAAAACCATTGTCGCGGCGCCTAATATTCAACCATGCCTTTTGCATTGACCGTTACCGTCCTGGTTGCGTTGGCTGTACTGGTAAGAGTGATTGTACCGGTTGCGTTGGGCGTGGCGGTTAGTTTGGCAAATTGAACCTCGCTTAATCCACTGACACCAATAGTAGGCGGAATAGCCACAGTTTCATCGTAGGTTTGGTCGCGTGCACTAAAATTTGTTCCTCTAAAGAGCGTAACGACGGTAGGCTGGACTTCCACGCTCCATGCGCTGTCATGGTTCCCAGCGCGGGCGAACGTCTGGGCACGGCGCAAGCTCGAGGCGAGCTGCTGAGTCGTAAGGTCAAGATCGTTACGCCGCATGAACGATTCATAAACAGGGAGCGACAACCCTGCCAGCAGTGCGAGGATAGTCATTGAGAGCATGACTTCGAGTAATGTAAATCCGTTCCCTCTCATCGCTGCAGGCCTCCGACAAGCGAGTAAACCGGCACAATAACAGCGACAGCGACAAGCATGACCCCAATCCATACGATAACAAGCAGAATCGGCTCAATAAGCGCTTCAAGATTTGCTGTCGTCACATCTGATTTTTGCTCGTAGGTCCGGCCTACTGTGGTCAGCACTTCCGGCAATGATCCTGACCGTTCACCGGCCACAACCATTTGCTGCACAGCTCCGGGTAAAATTTTGTTGCTATGACGATATGCCACCAGGCTCTCTTTGAATGAATAGCCATTTTCGAGAGAATGGGCGAGGCTCTGGTAAAATCGCTGGTACTTCGGAACCTGGGTCGCATCGGCAAGCAGGCCAAGCGCCTTTGTAACTGGCAGACCGGCGTTCAAAAGCGTACCGAGCAAATACCCAAACTGTGCAATTTCGACTTCTTTCATAAGCTTGCCTATCCCCGGCACCTTTAGAAGTAGTCGCTGGCCAATCGCTTTCGTACGCGGCGCCGCGAACAATATATAACCCAGTACACCAAGTCCAATCAGAAACCCAGGTACCGCAATTGCACCATATTGCTGCAAAAACAGGCCAAAGTTAATTGCAACCTGCGAAATAAGTGGCAATTCAACTTGAAGTTGGGAGAACGTATTAGCAAGGCGTGGTAACAGCAGCCAGGAAATCCCGAGCCCGACAATAACGGTAAGCCCAAGTACGAACGATGGATAGATCATAGCCGATCGAACCTTGGAGCGGAACATATGTCGTTTTTCTTCTTGCATAGCAGCAAGCTGTAAATTGTCGACCAAACGGCCTGAACTTTCACCTAGGCGCACAAGGGCCAATGTCTGGAAGCTTACTACACCGGAACGTTCCAGTGCATCGGCTAAACTGCGGCCTGCCTCGATATCATCCATCATCTGCTTGAGCGCTTTTTTCATGGAGTGGGACGAGGCTGTAGTGCGCAGAGACTCGAGGGCTTCGCCAACCGGTACGGCCGAGCGCAGCAGAAGAGCCAGATTTTCCGTAAAATATTCTCGCTCTTTAAACCCAATCCGGTAGCGGTGTATTTTCGCGGTTTTAGGAGTCGTCATGTTTGGCTCCCATAACGCCTGGGAGCGAAACGACTCGCAGGACTTCGGCCAAGGTCGTATAGCCGCGTCTGACTTTGGCTATGCCGTCCTCGAACATCGGCTGGCTGCCTTGTTCACGGGCCAGCTTCTCTATCTCTCTCGTCGATGGTGATGAGAGCATTAATTCTTGCATCTCCGGGGTGATTTCAATAATCTCAAAGACAGCCAGGCGGCCTTTAAAACCGGTATTATTACATGCACTGCAGCCCTTGCTGGCATAGACATTCTCTGTACTTGAAAAATATTTGGACAGCTTGAGATCGTTTGGTACGTGCAGCTCGGCAATAACATCCGTCGCGGGCACACTATAGCGGCACTGCATGCATAGCGTACGTACGAGCCGCTGCGCAATTACGATATTGAGGGTTGATGCAAGAAGAAACGGTTCAATGCCCATATCCGCCAAGCGGGGCATGGCTGTAGCCGCATCGTTAGAGTGGAAGGTCGAAAGCAGCAGGTGGCCGGTGAGCGCAGCATTGACCGAAATCTCAGCCGTTTCCTGGTCGCGAATCTCACCCACGAGGATAATATCGGGATCTTGGCGCACGATTGAACGTAGTCCTTTAGCAAACGTTAAATTGGTGGCTTCATGAACTTGTATTTGATTGGTACCGCGCATTTTGTACTCGACCGGATCCTCAATCGTCGTAATGTTAACGTTAGGCGTATTAAGGGCTTTTAGTAGCGCATACAAAGTTGTCGTTTTGCCGGAGCCTGTAGGGCCGACAGTTAGTATCATGCCAAACGGCCGGGCAATGCTGCGCTCGACAATCTTGCTATGATTTTCTTGCATGCCGATATCCGAAAAGGTAAAGTTTTGGACATACGAGCCGAGCACGCGGATAACGATCTTCTCACCCTCAACTGTAGGTACAAGTGATACGCGCAGGTCGACCTCATGTTCGCCGGAAATGCGCTGGATGGCGCCGTCCTGAGCCGTTAAGTGTTCATCAATGCGCATGCCGCTCTCGACCTTGATGCGGTTCAATACATTGTCGTAATACTCACGGGGCAGCTTGCCGGCTTCGCGTAGCATGCCGTCGACCCGGAACCGGACCACGACGGTGTCTGGCTGCGGCTCAAAGTGGATATCTGATGCTTTGAAACTGAGTGCATCCTTTATAATTTCGTCAACAATTTCAGGCGCTACGCGCTGGCTCGACTCGAGAATCTGAGAAAATCGAGTCTCGAGCGGCTGTTCGTAGAGCTCAAATGCCTGATCGAGATATTCTGGCAGCGTATAGACTAAGCGGATACTGAGGTGCGGGAATAGTTTTTTGAGCTCCTTGGCATCGACAGTCTCAGGGGCATCGGTAGCGAGGGCAACGACTTTATCTGATGCCTTAACGAAAACAACCCGCTGTTCGCGGGCAACCTTTTCGTCGATTTTATTAATGTCATCTTTGCTAAGCGGATTTGTTTCAAGATCTACAAAAGGTAGGCCATATGATTCGGCTAATGCCTGGCCAAGGAGTGCACGACTCAGAAGCTCGGCCCGGATTAAGTATTCAATATAACTCGCGCTGTCGTGGGATGCCGCCTCGGCGGCGGCGCTATCCTCTTCGGAAATATAGCTCTCTTTGAGCAATATCTCCTTTATCTTATCGACGTTCGGATACATCCCCCACCCCCTCAGCTGGTTAAACCTGCTTAACCTCTTCGACGATAGTGGTTAGCGACGTATCTGATTTGATGAAGAACTTGTGGGCACCGAGTGCCAAAACACGCTCTTCGTCTTCGCGTTGGCTCAGGTTAGAGAGTACGAACACTGCTGGGGCGTCGGCCTTTTGTTTTAGCTGCTCAAGTACTTGGAAGCCATCAACCTCCGGCATAATAAGGTCAAGAAGTACAATATCAAAGTGCTTGTCTTCGACAAGCTCAAGGCACTCCCGGCCATTTGAAGCGACCGTGACATCGAACCCCTCGTGTTGCAGCTTTAGTTCGAGCGCATGTGACAGTGGCCGCTCATCTTCGACAATCAGAACAGTTTTCGTGGTGTTACTCATGGGCTCCTACCTTTTCAGTTATTGTAGCATGATTACTCTGGTTTTTGCTGTTCATCGCCACTTGGTTCGGTCGGGTCAGCTGCCTCGTTATCGTTGATTAATTGCTTAATCATTTCGATAATTTCGTCCAGGCGGTATTCGGCCTTTAGGATGTACTTGCGCGCCCCAAGGGCCAGCATATTGTTAACCTTTTCGGGACTGGCCGAGTTGCTAACAACTACCACAGGAATATTTTCCCATTTTGGGTTGAGCTTGAGCTCCTGCATAAAAGCTAGGCCGTTCATATCTTTCAGATAGTAGTCGAGCCAAACAGCATCTGGCAGCTCGTCGAGATTGTTGAGGTAATCGACAGCCTGCTGTCCACTGGCGCACGACAAAACATCCATACCGGATAACTTGAGCTTTTTTGTAATTGCCTGAAGTAACAGATTTTCGTCTTCTACAACCATGATAGTTGGGCTTTGCTTTGACATGTTATGCGTCTCCTTTAGCTTCTTGTTGGGTTAATTTCGTCAATAAATCTGGATTGAGGCGGCCGCGCAGTTCGTCTTTGGTGTAGGTACGAATTGGATCCCTGGTGGTCAGATAACGCTCGAGGCCTAAATAAACGTGAATGAGGGTTGCCTCCTCGGCTGGAGACAGGGTGTTTTGAGCCGCATGCGTAGCGGTAACCTTTCGGACTTGGTCAATTAGGCTATCGACTTCCGTCGGGTTAGAAGCCAGGCTCGCTGTGTACGTAACAAGATCAAGGACATTTTTGACTTCCTGCTTGGATTCGGTGTCGTGAAATAATGAACCAAATAGCGACATATTAATACTCCTTGGTCCTCGCAAAAGCAAAACCGGCAGTTAGCCAGAACCACCCTGCAAAAATTGCTAACACGTTCACCGCGCTCATTAGCGGGCCGTGGGCATTCGGACTTACGAACGTATCAATCGTAGCAACCAACACTGCCGTTGTGCCCGTAAATAACGCCAACCCAAGGTAGAGTACCGCCTTACTGTAGTGAGCGCCCATCCGCTGCTTTATTCGGAAAATTATCGCCGTAGCGGCAAATTCTAAAGCAACCATCCAGAAATTTATACTCATAGCAATATCGAAGTCGGATTCCTTGGTTGGAAGCGGGATGTGCGGCAAGAATGTTCCCAGCAGGGCACCTACCACCAAACCGCCGGGGATAATAAGCCACTTTCGTCCGAGCCATGACTTGTCGCCTACCAGATGCCCAAAACTGGATGCTCCAAGATAAATCACGAATCCGGCCAGTAGAAACGGCACCCCGATAATACCTGTCGTCACATACGGTGACCCCCATAGGTCAAGTGCATCGATAATCGGTAGCTGAATTGTCCCGAGTGCGGTAAATATAATGCCGAGCACTATACCGGTAAATGCCAGACGAAGCTTCGCCTTGTACACAGTAAGGCTGAGAACAAATAGGATTACGGCACCGAGGTGCAAACAAGCCATCAATGCGTTCGAGGCAAGCGGCCAGTAAAACTCAAAGGTGCTAAAATCCCAGCTTTCTGGGATCGGGATAACGAACATCGCGGCGGCAGCCAACAGGCCGACGACCACACTCCCCATTAAAATGTTTTTATATTTCTGCATAAAGTTTCCTTTCTACTGAGCTAGACATCGAGTGTTACTTCGCCTTCTTTTGCCTTCATGCCGCTGAGCGGAATGCTGAACCAAAATGTCGTACCTTTGCCTTCTTCGCTTTCGAACCAGATTTTACCACCGGAAGACTCAACGACTGACTTGATGAGATACAGACCAAGGCCAGTTCCATCAGTCTCCACTTTGACGGCGTTTGCAGCCCGGAAGAATTTCTGGAATATACGGCTCTGCTGGTCTTTGGGGATTCCATAACCATTGTCGGTGACCTGTGAGATTATTTGGTCATCCTTGCGCGAAATGAAGACCGAGACCTCACCCCCCTCCTGGGTATATTTGATGGCATTAGTAAGGAGGTTGAGGTAAACCTGGCCTATCAAGCGAGGGTCAAGGTTAATCATCGGTAACTCGTCATGCACACTAATAATCAGTGTCTGCTTTCGTTCCTCGGTCTTGGCCTTCAGGTCGTTAACAATACCAGAGACAAGCTCCCGCAGGTCGGTCGGCTTCGGGTCAATCATAATCCGGCCGGATTCAATGCGTGAAATATTAAGCAGCGCGTTGACGAGTGCAATCATGCGCGTCGTCGAGTCGTCGATATTCTTGGCGAATTCTTGTTGCTCATCAGTCAGTTTACCGGCATCACCCGAAATTAGCATCTCGGTGAACCATTTGATTGCAGATAGCGGCGTCCGCAGCTGGTGCGACGCCAGAGAGATAAACTCAGTTTTCATACGGTCAATTTCTTTTTCTTTTGTGACGTCACGCATAACGGAAATCGCACCGACTACCTTGTCGTTAAGCAGGATCGGCGTTGCGGTGGTATCCATCAGGATCTTTTTGCCGTCGGCAGCGTGAAAGGCATACACATCATTCACAGTCTTCCCGGTCTCGAGAGCACGGAACACCGGCCGCTCCTTCTTAGGTATCGGCTTCTTGTCCTTGTCATTTGGACCATATAATTGGAATGTTTCATGAATGGGCTTCCCGACAGCCGCGTCCAAATTTTCCAGGCCGATGTAGCGCATAGCCACATGGTTAATTAATAGGATATTGCCAAGTTCATCGGTCGCTATCAGTCCTTCTCCCATATTTTGCAGGATTGCTTCATCCCGTTGCTGTTCCACTGCTAGGCGCTTGTAGGAATCACGAAGCCGGTCGGCCATGGCATTGAAACTCTGGCCAAGCTGGCCCAGCTCGTCGTGCGTTTCGATGGTAATTGGTGCGGAAAAGTCACCATTGGCAATTCGGATTGCCCCACGGCGGATTCTGGCTAGCGACCGGGAGATACTGGTCATTAAAAAGATACCGATTATCACCGCAGCCAGCGTAACCCCTACCGTCATAACAATGAACATGAGGCGTATTTGGTCGGCAGCCTGGTGGATTGCTTCGGTCGCCCGGCCCTCCTGGGCTAAAGCATCCGCAGCTTTGTCTATCTGATCAACCTGTGTAATTTGATAAAAATTAATACCAGCGACAATAATGCCAATCACAATGATGGTAACAGTCAGTTTTGTTCGTAAGGAAAGGCTTCTCATACCCGGATATTGCCTCCCCTACGGCTCATTTTTTTGTATCGGCATACGTTTAGATAAATCTACCCGCATTGTACAGGCTTTTAAGCAAAAGCGGAACTAGTAAGCCAGGCGAAGGACTCGTAATTTTTACGACAGTACCAGATTGGGCGAGCTTCAAAGAAAAACACCCATCCTTGATGAGTGCCTTTCGTTGGTGACCCTACCGGGAATCGAACCCGGATTGCCAGGATGAGAACCTGGTGTCCTAACCGTTAGACGATAGGGCCCAGCGATGAGTGAAATGTACCAGCGAAAATCAGCTTGCTCATTTTCGTAGTCATTTCCGAAGCGCGACGGGTCTATATGGCTTTAGCTATATAGGACCAACTTCCCTACTCTAGCAATTTCCACCCCTGTTGTCTAGCGCCCAGTGTCCATTTTTTCAATTACGGAGATCAATTTCTTCGGAGTAATTTCAGCCTTAATCAAATAGCCGTCGGCGTTGTGCTCCATAGCAAGACGCGATTCCTCGGCCTGGTCAAAGTTAGTTAGAACAATGACCTTACTGTTAGGGATAAGGTCTTGAGCGCCGCCGCGCAGAATCTGCAGAATTTCACTCCCCCGCCGTTCCGGAAGCATAACGTCAAGCAAAATTACATCGTATGGTTTGTTGCGAGCAGCAATCAGTCCGTCATTGCCATCGACCATCCAGTCGACGTCGTACCCGGCTTTTTTCAAGCTTCTGACGTACATTTCACCGATAAACCGGTCGTCTTCGATGATGAGGATGCTTTTTATTGCCATGTCGTCATTATACCGTAAGCATAAGGGAAAAAGAGCAGCCCTATGAACGAATTCATTTCGTTCCCGGTGCTATGAAAAAAAACCGCAGTGCTTGTTTTATAGGCAAACAGCATGTTAGCCCCTGAATGCCCCATGGTTTTTAATCCAGCCGTCACTTGAATGCTCCACGAAGTCCTGATTGTTCGCGCCGTGGGCGGTTAATTTATTAGCCACCGTTGAATAGATTGGCAAGCTGAATGTGAAGGATGATCCGTGGCCTTCGACGCTCTTTACATTGATTTTACCACCATTGCTTTCAACGATAGCCTTAGATATGTACAGGCCAATGCCGGTTCCGGCGACCGTTTCTCGGCTGCGGTGCGAACGGTAGAATTTATGGAACAAGTTAGCAATAACATTTGCCGGCATGCCTATTCCATGGTCAGTGACTGTGACTTCGACGAAGTCCCCATTGACATTGGCCGTGACTTCAATTGTGCCACCGTCGTTTGAATACTTAATCGCATTATCAATAAGATTAGCCATAACTTCACTCATACTATTTAAATCAGCCGCAACGGTCGGTAGCCCATCAGGCAAGTCAACAGCAAGCATGCGTTGCTGGGCGACTGCACGCATCTGCATGTCGTCAGCAATTGTTTCGTAAATGTCGCCAATAGAGAGTTCGGACATATGGATTTTAAGGTGACGGCGGTCAAAGCGCGAGGCGTTGAGAATATTGTTAATGTAGCCGCTCAGGCGGTTAGCGCTGACAATTAGGCGCTGGAAAAGTTCACGCTGATCGCCATCGGTCTTGTCGGCCAGCTCGTCATTGAGCGTGTCCAGATATCCGCGTATAACGGTAATCGGACCGCGCAGTTCATGGGCGGCAAAGGCGATAAAGTCCAAGTCGTCGTCTTCAGGCTGGTACTCGTCTGTCCGGTCAAACAAGCTGATGACAGCCTCGGCCTGACTGCCTTTTTCGTACGACACGAATACGTCGTATAGCCGCCGGCCTTCCTCGCCAGTCAGCTTGCTCGCAATGCGTCGCCAGGAATGCTCGGCGTGGATATCGTGTTCACCGCGCTCCTTTAACCAGTCTTCAATGCTTGGGTCGACATCGAATATAAGTTCCAGCGTCTTTTTGCCGTTAGCGTCGATGTGTACCGGTGCGCTTTTGTTAGCATAGACAATTTCGCCGGCTGGATTTAGCATGACAATGCCGGTCTGGGTATGGTTAAGTTCGCTTTTGACATCAATAGAAACGGCGTCAGATGCCGTATCTTCTTTGGCCGCTGCACCGTCACCCTCTGCCATAGCCAAATCATAAATTAACTTCAGAAGCGGGCGCATTTGGTTCCGGGTGTAGTACGAATCATTCAAATTTGGGGGTGGAAGTGGACTTTGCTCGCCGGCCACATGCGTTAGCGCACTCGACAGGTCTTTAAGCGGCCGCAGGATGACGTTGGCCGCAATTATGCTGCTGGCCAGCGCAATTAGCGTAATGACCGCAATGAGAAGCCATGCCTCAAGAGGAACGGTCGGGTACACAATGACGATAACAGCAATAATAAGTGCGCATACCAATGTTTGCGCTAAAAGAACAACAAATCGGGCTTTGCGGCGGTAGTGCGGCCAAAATCGATTAAGCTGCTCGTCCTCTGCCGATTTCTTTTCTACTTCCACGTAACGCTCCCGCTGCCTTTTGGTATAGCCGTTATCCATGTAGTTCCGGGTGCCAGCGGAACAATTTTGCCATCCTTAACAAACATAAGAGGGCTGCCTCTCGTATCTTTCCGCCAAGTTGCTTTTTGGACACCTCCATTCTGAAAGATATATGCCAGCCCGGTTCCTTTCGTCCCAATACTTTCTCTGTAGCCATCTTCCAATACTTTCTTCATGTCGACCATTATTGCAATAACAACACGTGCGCCTATACGACCCTTTTCCCTGTCAACGTGTGGTGTTCCAGCTTGGGAGCGTCCGTAAACTCCGTACTTCGCACTGTAGGTGTAAACAGAGTCATACAAGGGCCCGCTAATGTGAAGATTGACGGTCCGAGCATTCTGCTTGGCCGGTTTGCCATCTTCTTTGCTGCGTTCAAACGTTTTCGGTTTTGATGACTTGTAACCCTTGGCTTTGTTTAGTGCGTCGATTCGCGCGAAGCTTGTGTAGACGTTGTGAGGTGCATAACGGTCGGCTGCGCGCCAATAGGCGTCCGGGTTAAAGAACTGGTCAATATCTCTATAAGGAGCCTTTCGCACCATCTGGAGCGCCTGATAGCTGCCTCCAACATGAGCCACGCTGCCATTATATTGCGCCAGCCAGTCAACATAATATGTCCGTAAGCTTCGTACGGGTCCGATCACCTGAGGCTTCTTTTGTTGATAGAGAGCTAGGAACCGAGTGATTCCGCCTTCGGCAACGGCTTCATAGACAATTTCCGCGTCTTTTAGGCCGGATTGGGGCCTAGCATCGGGGCTGTTTTCAATCATAATCGCCGTTACGGGCTTGGTAAGGTCTGATTCGTTCTTAACGACTTCTCCAGTAAGCGGAGCGTAATATACCGGCTTTGGTTTCGGCATTTGCCTAGTCACCTGAATTATCGGCGTGCCAGCTGACTGAGCATACAGCCAAGCGGCGACACCACTGACAACTACAACAGAGGCGCATGCAATCGCAATGCTCCTAGTGCGGTGGAGCTTGCACCACTTCCATAGGCGCTGGAACCAGGGTCGTTTGGGCGCTAAAGAGGGATCCATTAGCGTCAGTATAGCAAATTGCTCATGCTTACTCCAAGGCAAGCTATTGACAAATTAGCCTTTTATGTGGTATAATGGTGAGATATAGCTACAGACAAACTAACTTATAGCCTGCTTCAGACGCTCGAGCGTCTTTCTTTGTCCCAGAAGCTCCAGTGTTTCATTAAGCTGCGGACTGAATGGTGCCCAGGTTGTGACAATCCGGATAAGACTAAACAAAATGCCAGGTTTCTGGCCAGTCGACTCGAGCAGTTTATTAAGACTAACCTGGATAGCCTGGGCGTTCCATTCGGTTGTTTCCAACGTTTGCAGCGTATTTGACAGGAGGTTTTTTATTTCAGCTGATGACAATTTTTTCAATTGTTTGTTGCCTTCAATCAGCGAATAATCAGGTTCGGGTTCAACGAAAAAGTACGACGATAATACCGGTAAATCTGCGAAGGTCTTTAGGCGTTCCTGAACCAACACCAGAACACGTCGGCGGTAATCCTCGTCGGCTGACAAGGCAGCCTCTGGCCAGAATGGCTCAATGTGCTTTTCGAGTTCCTCGACCGATAGCCGGCGGATAAATTGGCCGTTCATCCAAAGAAGGCGCTTTTCATCGAACCGGGCGCCGCTCTTCTGCACCCTGTCCAAGCTGAATTTTGCGATCAGTTCTTTCTTCGTAAAGATTTCCTGCTCACTGCCATCATTCCAGCCCAGTGTGGCGATAAAGCTGAGAAGCGTTTCCGGCAGATAGCCGTCACGTACGTAGTCTAATACGTCTTTGGCGCCGTCACGTTTACCCAGCTTCTTGTTCCCCTCTTCATTCAAAATATGCGGCATCGTAGCAAATACAGGATGTTCTAACCCGAGAGCTTCGTAAAGATTCAGATAATTCGGCTGACTCGAAATAAACTCTTGACCGCGGATAACGTGTGATACTTGCATTTCGGAATCGTCGACGATATGCGCAAAATTGTACGTCGGATAGCCATCGGATTTAATAAGAATAAAATCGTCAATAACTTCCGGACCAGAATGAAGATTGCCCATAACCTCATCGTGCCATTCATACGGTTTTGGGTCTGATTTAAATCGGAGCGGCATCGTGCCGTCCCAAACCGGCGGATTTTCTGGCCGGTGGTTCCGGTATAAAAACGCCTGCTTATTCGTCTGAGCTTCTTCACGAAATGCCTGGACTTCCTCTGGTGCGTACGGGTCGGCGTAGGCTCTGCCGGCATCGATTAACTTTTGGGCCCATCCTTTATAAATTTCGAGCCGCTGCGACTGGATATAAGGCCCAAAGTCACCACCGGCATCTAGTCCCTCGTCCCACTCAATCCCAAGAGTTTTTAAACACTCTTTAATGTGGTCAGCCGAGCCCTCGACTTCTCTATTTTTGTCGGTGTCTTCTATTCGCAAAATAAATGAACCGTTTGCCTGCTTTGCAACAAGGTACGCGAAAAGCGCAGTTCGAATACCGCCAACATGAAGAAATCCGGTCGGGCTGGGCGCAAAACGCGTTCTGATTTGGGAAGTCATTATCTATAAGTGTAGCAAATCGTAGCTACATCGAAGTAGCCATGCGGCGGACTTGCTCGTTTGAAAGCGTTGCGTTGCCTTCAACGCTGTACAGAATACCGCCGTTTACCCATGCGGCATTATTGCCGTAGGTGTAAATAGTCAGGCCTGCATCGGTGTAGGTGGCATAGTGGCCGTTAGAACGCGGGTTAACAAACTTTTCCAGTAGCGCAGTAGAATCCCAGCTGCTTTTTGTCTGGGCTAGCGCAAAGTGCTGCGGGCCGGAGTTGGAGGCAAACTGCATCGTCACCTCACCGTCTCTATATGCGACCGGACCGTTCAGGCGATAACCGATTGGCCGGTATTCAGGATAACTAGCGTCGATGCCAGCTTGAGCAGCAGCTACCCGCACAGACAGGCTTGGCATATTTATATAGGTAAAATACGCGCCAATTAAGAAAAGTCCCAGGCAGGCTGTTACGATGCTCATTTTACGTCCGCGCGGCTTGGTCTCGTGCCTGATACCCTCGTGAGGGCGGGCATTCTCGAGGGCCTTGCTAATAGCCTGGTGTTTGATTTCGTGGGCTGGGCGCGGCTGTGTGGCAACAGGCGGGGCTGTTTGGGCATGAACTTTTGCAACGTGTGGATGAGCGACGTGAGCAATGTCACGGCTAACTGGTACATTAGCTTGTGGGTGAACTGCAGGTTTTGCAAATTTCGTAATATGAGGGCTGCGGGCGTGAGAGGGGCGCCGTATATCCACAACGCGGCCTACGGATTTTTGAGGAGATTTTTTAACGAACTGGCGGTTCAGAGTGTTCGAACGCTGCTGGTTTTTGTGGATGCCTTTGGCATGCACGGACTGGACACGCTGCAACTCTTTTTGAACGGCAACAGCCGAAGCTTCGCCTTTCGTGATCGGCAATCCGGTGTGCGGATCATACTGGACGCCATTGATCGCGACTGTTCTTTGTTGGGTCATGTTCGTGTCCTTTTTCTCCCTGTTTGGTTGTCACTATAATACCGCTCGCATAAGCACGATGCAATACTAAAATTCCTCCTTAGTTTCACCGGCATTGTATAATAACGCGTAGATATGTACCGCGCACCCTCAAAAAAACGTCAGCTTATTCAACGTGGTGTTGTGTATGCCTTGATGATTGTCAGTGTCGTGTTGGTCGTCACCTTTCTTGTCTTCGTGATGTTGGGTTACCGCTTCAACCGCGACACTAGCTCAATCCAGCAAGGAGGCCTGGTTCAATTCGCTTCTCGTCCTTCAGATGCTAAGGTGACTATCGGCCGGGCATCGCTGACCAACACTACACCGTCAAAAATCACCGTCAATCCCGGTGACTATGATGTCAAAATGGAAAAACGCAACTATCTGCCTTGGCAGAAGAAAGTTTCGATTAAAGCCGGTGAGGTTCTATGGCTCAATTATGCGCAGTTGGTACCCGCATCTATTACCACTGATACGCTAAGCACATTCGATTCGCTTAGCCAGGTGAAAGCGTCTCCTAACGGTAAATACTATGCGCTCATCGAGAAGGCTGACACTGCCAAAGTTACCATTGTTGAGCTCTCCGGCGACAAGCCAAAGCAAACCAGCGTCACGATTCCTGCGTCGTTACGCCCCGCAGGCGTTGTTTCGTACAAAGTAGCCTCATGGTCAAATGACTCCGACCGCTTATTGGTCACGGCCACGGTTAAAAACAAGGCCGAATGGCTGCTTGTTAAACGTGAGGCAGCGTCGGCCGAAGACGTTATAAACCTATCGGACGTATATGACAGCAGTATTAAAGAATTGACCTTCGACCCGCGGTCGAGTGAGCGCTTGGTACTGCTAAGCGGCCAAAACGAGCTTCGGCTGATTGACACGGCAGCCGAATCACTTTCACCAATTCTGCAGACAAATGTGCAGTCTGTTTCGCCGTACGGTTCCGATGCACTCTTCTTCGTACGGACTATTTCTAAAAACGAACAGAGTATCGATTATTTGTCGCTGGGGAGTACGAAGTCGCGTGAGCTCAAGCGTGTTGAAGGTGCCCAGCCGGTTCTTGTGGCAGCGGCATCATATTTCAGCGATCCATACGTAGCAATTTCGAGCGGGACACAGCTCGATGTATACCGGCTTAACCGCTTGCCTGGCAGCCAATCGGATGATGCTATTACGCTTAATACCGTATTTAGCCATGTCGTACCTTCGCAGCCGACCTATTTGTCCATCAGGTCAAACGGTCGCTTCGTGATAGCTCAGTACCAAAAAGGTATTGCCACCTACGACCTAGAACTTTCCAAGTACACATTAACGAGCCTCAACGCCGGTCTGAAGCCGGAACTGCGATGGCTCGACCGTTATCACTTTTACGTTACCAACCAAAACAGGCTGACAGTAATGGAGTTTGACGGCGCAAACCCGCACAATATCGTCGAGCTTTCGACAGAGTTTGACGCCGTGCAGTCCGACGACGGCAAATACATTTACAGCGTGACGAAAAAAGACACAGGCTTCGCCCTCCGGCGCAGCCAAATGATTCTCGACTGAGTCCTTAACCTCCGAAAATTCGTTCCAATATAGTCGGTGAGTTCCCTGGCATGACGGCTTCGTCGCTCTCCCCGCTATCGGTCGGCGCGGCGCTGGCAGCGGCCGGGTTTGGGCTGACCTGCTCTGCAGTAACGAGCAGCCGGTTCAAGGCCGTGCCGAGCGGTGTACAGGTTATCAACGTCACAACCGGTTTATCGGTTTCATAGACCAAGGCTTGGACATCGTTCGGTTTGACGACACGCGTACCAGTCACACTGTAGGTGTAGCGGATGCCATTGTAATGCAAATAGAAGATATCACCCTTCTTTAGCCGTTCTAAGAGTGCGAAAACGAACTTGTAGTTGCCGCTGTCGATAAAGTCATTACTCGAGTGGCCGGAAATTACCGTGTTGCCAATTTGGCCTGGCTTGCTATCGGCACCGGGAATGCCAAAGTATGCGACGCCATTCTCCATGGCCTTCAGCTGCGACGCCTGATCGGGCTTCGTATCGTAAACAACCGGCACGTTGACGTTAATTTTTGGAATTATAAGCAACGGATCGTCCGGTACCTGCAAGGAAGCGTTCGGATCAACCACAATATTTTGAGGATCAATCTCGCCAGGGGTCACATAAGCCTTGACGTTCGAAATAATGACACGGTTATACTGCAGAAACGAGAATAACAGTAGTACGATTAATGCCGAAACGATAGGAATGAAATGCCGGCTACGCCGGACTTTTTTACCTGAAGTTTGCAGCTTATCAATCAGCTGCGAGCGTAGGTCGTACATTGCCTCGTCGCGGCCAATAGTCGGTTCGGCTGCAGCGCTGTGGCTGCCAATCGGCTGCGGCGTAGCCTCAGGTTCAGGCGTGGCCTGCTGGAGTTCACTGACCTTTGATTGGTAGGCGTTGTGAGCCTGCTGGACGGCGCCGACGTAATACCGCTCGTAGTATTTCTGATAGTAGTTCTGCCATGCCGAATGGTATTGCTGCCACTGGTTGGCCTGGATTGAATGGGCTGGCTGATGCGTGCGGTGGTACGCGTCCTGCTCGGACGGCTGCTGCGGATCACCGGCGTAAATTGAGTCAATTTGGTCTCGGGCAATATTGGCCACAGCTTCCTGTGCGCCATCATGCGAACGGGCCGGCGGCTGGATTTGGCCGCGCGGGTCACCACTTTGGATTTGTCTGTCATCAGGTCGCATTGCTATAGAATCCCACTTGCTTGTATTGTACAATATCAGATGTAATTTGAGTATGACCTATGGCGTGCGCCGCAGTGGAAATGGTAGACGAATTTTAACAACTTGTGCCGTGGTGGTGGAATTGGTAGACAATTTCGCTAGAGCGAAATTTAAAATAACTGACTTGATGCCGCGATGGCGGAATTGGTAGACGCGCGGGACTCAAAATCCCGTTCCAGTAATGGAGTGTGAGTTCGATTCTCACTCGCGGCACCAAGTCAGTTATTTTACACTCGACGTGCTTTGCACCGCTTCGCGAACAAAATCTGATGTCCATTTCGGACGTGCCGGTTCAAGTCCGGCCCACGGTACCAGTAGTTAAAATTCACATCGTCATTCGTCGGTGGTACTTTATGACCTCCGGAGAAAAGAGTAGTGGCCCAAACTCAATTTTCGGTGGTAACACGTTTTCGGCAGCCTCGAGTAACTTGGGTGTCGCAAATGGAGACGCCAGCCTGCCGAGAGTTAGATGAGGCGTATTTAATCCCGTCTGCCCTCTTAATCTTTGCGGTAATTTTGAACGAATAGAAGCATATTCTTCGCTATATTCGCCGGACGGATCGTCCATGATAATTGCTAGTATTGCAGCATCACTGAGATTTTTCGTCGTATTCTCAACTCCTTTTACAGTCAGCGAATACTCAGTATCGTTGGCAATTATGTGCTCGCAAAGCGCATCATATTGGGTTGAGATATTAATTCCTACTCTTCCTCTAAATAATGATTGGCGGAGCAACGTAAGATGCGGTACATGAGGCTGAGGTTCAAAAGTCCCCTGACTCACTTCGGATATCGTATCGACGCATTCATCAATAGCGTCCAAGGCACTCACGGGAATACGATATGCTGGCAGTTTGAACTCGCTCATCAAGTATTATTATAAAATAAAAATACTTATCATCAATAGTATAATCCGCTGGAAGGTCGACTGGAATGCTAAGTCGCAATAGCGAAAAACAAAGAATTGCATTCGTAGCTATAGTATGGCTAGGCTAGCTGCAGCTGTTTCGAGAGGCTTATCGATGTGCCATAGCCAATAACATACAGTTTGTGTGGCGACGCTACCCCGCCAAATGGCCATAGGATTGTCCCACGGCTGAGTTACAACATTTCCACTGTGCGCTATAACCATCGTATCTTTATGCAGCGTCATGATTGTGCATGGATACGTGGTCGTAAATTTGTGCAGTGCTTCGACAAGCTGCAGGAGCTGCATATTGAACGTCAGAACCTTTGGATAGTAGACTCCCTGGAACAACTTTTGGAGCTGGGCAAAACTGGCCACCAGTATGGTGCTCGAGCGTTCGGCTAGAAGCCGTGGATTGTTTTTAATCAGGTCGATCGCATCACGGGTGACCGTCACCGGCCCGTCGTAATCTTGGAGAAACTGCTCGTAAACCAGTGCCGTTTCTGCATTTCGGCCGGCGTCGCCGATTAAAAGCACGCCATCGGCCCAGTCGCTTACGGCTCGGAGTTCGGGGGTTGCTTCCCTACTCAAGCCGCCGCTCGATGTGCAAGCAGCGAAAATGACATCAACCAAAGTTGGAGGAACGGTGTTTTTTAAGCAATCAGGCAGCAGTACTCTTGCTTGCCCAATCCCTGTTTCCAGAGCTAGCTGGTAATTTTCAGCCACGGCAGCAAAGCCAAGTTTGTTCCCGCCAACGATGGCCAGCTTGCCAGCCTGGTCGCGCCGTTCCGGTTTACTCCATTCAATGTTCGGGAAAAGCGGCTTAGACGGTATCTGCTTCTGCCAGTACGTATGTTCCATTGTTTTCTTTCTTCAGGGTATAGGCAATATTCTTACGCTCTATCACAATCATCCAGCCGTTTGCCTTTGCAGCATCCAAGAGCTCAATTGACGGATTGAATGCAATTGGCTGGGCGACGGCTTCCAATATGTCTATGTCACCCTTACTATCGCCAACGGCAATACTCCCTTCGTAGGATAAACCATGTTCATCGACATATGTCTTCAGAAGCTTGGCCTTGTTACCTACCGTTTGGCGCAACGTGTTTCCTGTAAATAGGCCATCTTTGTGTTCGTAGACCCAGCCTATGCAATCGTCAAACCCGTATAACTTGGAAAACGGCTCAGCTATTTCCTGCATGGAGCCGCTAAGCGCGAGCAAAAAGTAGCCCCGGTGCTTCAGGTCTTTGGCCAGGCCTCGTGTATAGGAATATACCTTGTGGCTTGAGTCGCTGAGGACTTGGCTAACGACGGTTTGGAACTGGCCGACTTCCAACTTAGGCAGTGTTTTAGTCAGCAGATCGATTGCCACAACCTCAAAATCATGGAAGTTTCGGGTGCGTGACTGCCAGGCATTGAACCTGTCGTGGAGCAACTGCGTGTCCTTCTTGCTGAAAAAACCACTCTCTGCCAGACGTAGTACAACCTCATAATAAAGCTGCCAGCGAAAAACCGTCCCATCGATGTCAAAAACCGCAAACCTATTGGACGACAATCTGGTACCTCAACCTCACATCTTAGCTATTTATCGCAGCAATCGAACCGACGATAGCCAATACGATAAGCAGTGCCACGGCAATCGAAACGAGTCCGAAGAACGTCAGCCACGATAGCCAATGGGCAGCCGGCTTTGCTTCCTTGGCGTCGGTAACAGTTGATAGTTGCCGGTACAAAACGGCATTTGTGCCAGGCGCCAGCAACGGCTGAATAATTCCAAGCGTAATAATGTTCCACAGTGACTGCGAAGCAAATGTCGTAAACCAAGCGCCTTTCGTAAGTTCGGCGCTGCGCTGTACTGCTGCATTTCCGCGCAGCCCCTCACGGAAGAATACGGTACCGGCGAGGCTGTACCTAACAGCCATAATAATACCGGGCACAATGAGCAGTAGTGACCACAGGAATATCTTCACCGCTACAACGATGACAAGCCAAAGCAAGCTGGCCAATTGCCGCAGCGAGGCCAGGAACGCCTCGCCAAACCCCACGGTTTTATTTTCACTCAGCCGGGCAGCGGCATATTCGAATACACCATACACCAATAACTCAAGCAGAATAGCAATAAAGACAAACGTGGCGATAATGACAGCGATAATTACGATTTCAGCTGTTTCGGCATTTTCAAAAAACTGCACAATTTCGGCGCGGTCTTCCGCATTCAGGGCGTTAATTTGTGCCTCGTTCTTGTAAAAGTCACCACTTGCCAGCCTAAGTGTCGTATCAACGGCCTGGCTAACGAGGTTGATACCTATTAATACGAGGGCAAGGATCGCTATCCCCAGGGCTTTATTAAATAGTAAGTTAAGCCCCTTCAGCCCAACGTAAAAAGGATTGTTTTCGTACTTCTCGGATGATTTGGGTGTGCTCATAGTGTCTTTATGATAGCAAAGTATCAATGCTTTGCAGCATGGATTCAGCATAAAGCGGTGACGTAGTGCCCTGACTTTGGCCGCGGCAAATTGCAATCAGCCGCGCCGCTGTTCCGGCCACGTCGTCAAGTTCGTTAACCAGCCACACCATTCCAGGCTGCTGAAGCGACCATTTAATAGACAGCTTGGCTTCGGCTAAGCGCTGGCGGGCTTCATCACTCGTGACGGGGTAACGTTTGTGGAACCACTGCTCCCAAGCGTTGCCGGGCGCGGTCATCGAGATTGTCAGCGTCTGACCGAAAGGCAGGGACTGGTACGCAGCCACAGAGTTGGCCAGCGTATCAAGTAAATTGTATTTCGTCGTATAGCTCTCTACAGTGGTGCCATATACGACGCCAGAGGTTGGATGGACCACATATGTGAGGGCTTGCCCATTCGACTGAAGTGCCGCTGCTTCTTCGTGTGAAATATGACTATAGGTCGTCGTCTCGCCTGCCCGCGGCGGACGGGTCGTGAAAGCCCGCACGTATGAAAACTCAGGGTCTTGACGGACGGCTTCTCGCATAACCGTCGATTTGCCGACGCTGGTCGGCCCGACAATCATAGCCAGCGTTTTATTGGCAAGTATTGGTGCGTTAACCATCATTACTCCAATTCAATGCTCACCGGACAGTGGTCGCTGCCCATAACATCGGGGTGAATGGCTGCGCCTTTTACACGACGTGCAATGTCTTTTGATGCGAGCCAATAGTCAATCCGCCAGCCAATATTACGCTGCCGTGCGCCGCCCCAGGCGGTCCACCAACTGTATGCCTCGGTTTTATCCGGATATAACATACGGAAGGTATCCACGTAGCCGGCTTTCAAAAAATCGCCGAAGCGTTCTCGCTCTTCATTCGTAAAGCCGTGCTTCCCAACGTTCTCAGCTGGCCGCGCCAGGTCAATTTCTTGATGTGCCACGTTCAAGTCGCCGCAAAACAAGACGGGTTTGGTCTTTTCGAGCTGCTGAACATACGCCAGGAATGCCCTGTCCCACACGTCATAGCGTAGCCCCAGGCGGGAAAGGTCGCCCTTGCTGTTGGGGGTATAAACCGTTACGACCCAAAAATCGTCGAACTCCGCAGCCAGCACTCTTCCCTCGGCATTCGGGTCACCGTATACGTCACCGGTTACCTTGTACTTTTTAACGATATCGTCAGGAAACCCATCCTCGTAACGGATTGCCGGTTGCTTCGAAAAGATAGCCGTTCCGCTGTAACCTTTTTTAACAGCTGAAAAAAAGTGCTCCTCATATTGCGGAAAGTCGATTTCAAACTGGTCGCGGTTGGCCTTTGTTTCCTGAAGGCAAAGTATATCCGGGTCGTACTCGTCGAGGAATTTTTGCAGGGCACCTTTGTTTAGCACCGCCCGGATGCCATTTACGTTCCACGAATACAGTTTCATATGGATATATTATAACCCACGGTTAGTACCGATTACGCTAGACTTATTTTCACAGTCCTGGTATGATTTTGCAGTCCAACTTTCGAGCAATTGAAGGAAAACAACATTATGGGACAAAAGCACTCCGGATGGGCGCCGACACAGTCAGGCACACGCGCATCTTCGGCAGGCCGCACCTCTGCGTCTACGCGGAACACGGGCCCGATGCCGAACCCGTGGAGGGGCGAGCCGTTCACCCCAGACCAGCTGCAGCAGGCCATGGCCGAGGCCGACCAGGCCAGCAGGAAGCTCGGGGTGGTCCACACCCCGTAACCGGAGACAGCTGAGAGCAGACGCTCTCATTTACCGCCACTCCTCGTCTGAGGGTGGCGGTTCTCCATTTCTCGCTACATAATTAACGGTTTTTCAAAGCCCTGGCAACATCGCGGTTTTCGGCCCGTGCTTTGAGGGTCTGGCGCTTGTCGTAGCGCCTCTTTCCCTTCCCGAGGGCAATCACGAGCTTGATGAATCGCCCGTTTGTCAGTAGTTTGGTAGGCACGATAGTCATACCGGATTGTTTTGATTCGACTAATTTGTTGATTTGTTTGCGGCTCGCAAGCAGTTTACGCGGCGATGTGTCGACTGACCGGCTATTTTCACCCTTTTCGTTGAGGCGCAGGCTGAAACTGGCATTGTTGAGCCATAATTCATCGTTCTTAACACTTACGAACGCACCTTTTAACTGAACGTGGCCATCACGGGCAGCTCGAACTTCCTGGCCGGTCAGTACCAGCCCGGCGACGATGTCATCGCCCAGTTCATAATCAAACCGGGCCCGGCGGTTAACAATCGGGCTGGCTGACTTCGGCTTAGACTGCTTTTTGGCCATAACCACTTCATTGTAACAGATGTAGCTACCTAACTTGTGCAGCCAGCTTGCTGATGATATAGTCGGTGGGAATGACTGCGACCCAGCCTGTACCGAAACTGATTACGTTTGACGGTGAGGCTCGCAGTGGCAAAGGGACTATTGTCCAAGCTTGTAAAGACTACATACGAGACGAACTTGGCTACAAAGTCATGTTAATTGACGCTGGCCAGGTGTTCCGGTGCCTCGTGGTTGCCGCTGGCCGTAACGATGTGAACGTCGATGACCCTGCCGCCATCGACGCATTTTTATCCGATGATGCATCGGTTGAATTGTGTGTGCAATTCGTCAAAGATGTCTACCACATGGAAAAAGACAAACGCGACGCCTTGCTGTACACAAACGAAGTCAGCAAAAACAGCGCGAGATTCGGCGCACGTCCCCTTTGCCAGGCGTTCAAGGATGGTTTGCTTGAAAAGTGGTTGGCGGATGCCGCTAACGAAGGCTTCGAAGTAGTGCTTCTTGATGGCCGTGCTCTTGAAGAAGTGGGACAGATGCTTGAAAGCAAAGGATTATGCGACTTTGCGTTGGGATTGTACTTTACCTGCGAACCTACCATCGCTGCTCGCCGCACATTAGGCTACGCGTCCGTCGCCTACGCCGATTTAACAGACACGCAACGGGCCGATGTAGACCAGCTAGTCGTAGAGATAAACGCTCGGAATGATTCCGACAAAAATCGAAATGTTCACCCAGTTATTCCACCGGTCAACGGTGTGCGCATTACGCTCCCTGAATTGCCAGTTCTTGAACCACCTAGCACACAAGAACGCTCTATGTTCATAATTGATACGAGTGCTGAAATGACAAAAAACGCCATGACCGCCCCCGTTAAGAGTCTCGTCGCGCTCCGATTAGCTAAGCGCTAAACATTGACAAAATAGCATTTAATTGCTATAATAAAGATGTACGCACCTTTACGTCTCCGAACCCCTGAAAGGGTGATGCTCTGTGCGTTGGGCACTCTACATTTTGCTGGGCATTCTGATGCTCGGCATGTTCGACGCCGCGGGGCGTCTGATTGTTCTGAAGGGCGGCGCGAGCTTCGAGTTCGTTCGTTCAGCCACGTCGAACAGCCGCGTGCTGTTCGTCTACGACCCCGGCATTTTGCACGACGGCGTCACGTCATCGCTCACCCAGGTTCCGGTCTGGAAGGAGGACGGTGACGTGCTGCTTGTCAGCTATACCGGCAAGCGGTTCGACGGCAAAGCAGTTGCCCGCGCCACTGGGCGTGAGCTTCGGTACTACGTCGACTACGAGGGGTACGACACGGTCGTGTTCATTGGCTCGTCCATGGGCGGGCTGGTGTCCTACGACACGTACCTTTTCGTTGCCGACATGCCAGTCGAGTTCAAGTTCATCCTGATTGACGCGCCCACCAAGCGAAGTGACTTCCAAGCACCGCTCGACAAGATCTGCCTGATTGGCGCCGCTCACTTCGCGGGTCCGATCAGCAACTTGGCTAGCAAGCTCTACTTCAACGCCACATTCCGGGCTCCGGCAGAAGAGAACATCGAGCCGGGCGTGGATCGTGACGAGCTTGCTAAGCGGGTCGAAGAAGCCAAGAGCTTCCCGCTGAGCATGCACAATGACTGGATCCGGTACATCATCGGGCACGCGCCCGTGGCCGAAGACTCGCTCTACGGTCTGGACGTTGTGTACATGCGCTCACTCCGCGACACCGACACGGTTCGGCTCGAGGCGTTCGACGCATGGGACGCGGCAGCCGGCGGTTCTGCAAAGCTGGTCGAAGTCGACTCCACCCACGTCGGGTACTACGAGCGTCCCCAGACCTGGAACGGCGCTTTCAGGAGAGCGATTGGACTGCTCAATCTCGACAGAAGCTGAGCAGAGAGGAAAGGTGCGTCTGGCCCGTGGAAACACGGGCCTTTCGCATGCCTATTTATCGGCGAGTTTACGGCAAGCTTCTAGCAGAGCTTGTGCCGATGAGTCCCAGCTGAACTTTTTAATATGCTGCTTGCCTAGGTTGATACGGCGCTTTCTCTCTTCAAGTGAATCGAGTTTTCTGACGGATTCGGCGAACTTTTTAGCAAAATCCGGGTCGGTATACACCGGAGCGTGGCCCCCGACTTCGTGAAAGAACGGCAAGTCGCTAACGACGGCCGGAACACCGAGCATTAAGGCTTCGGCCAGCGGCAAGCCAAAACCTTCGGACCGGCTGGCGCTGACCATAATCGCATCGTCTGCCAGCAGCTTGGCGTAATCTTCGTCAGGTGTCCCGTTATGAAAAATAACATCCGCACCCTTTGGTACCAGTTTCTGCAACAGCGCCAACCTAGCTGGTTTAACTTTACTAAGGATATGAAGCGTACGCCCCGGCAGCCATTCCATTGCCCGAATGAGCGTTTCGGGGTTTTTGTGTGGAATCGGTGAGCCCATAAATACAAGATTTTTTGGCGGCTCGCTGCCCTGAGACACCGGCGTAGTAAGGAGCGGTGACAAATCACGGGCGGCGTTGGAAACGACGATAATCGGCCGTTTTGTCAGTTTGGCAGCTTCGATTTCCTTTCGGCTGAACTGACTGACAGTTGCAACTACATCGGCCGCATTGAGCGTCAAGCGCTGCGGCACGTAGGTCGTATGGTACAGGCGCCACAGTGGCCGGATAATCCCCCTCGCGGATGGAGGCGGGGTGCGGTGCTGATAATAGGTCAGGTCGTGCAGTGTCAAGATAAGTTTGAACCGACGGCCCAGTGATCCCATCGTTTGCATGGGGCTGAACACAACATCCGGCTTAAACTTATTGAGAAGCAATGAGCTGAACGGTTCCAACGGCGAATCAATGCCGTGAAACATAATGAACTTGCAATTTTGCGGAAGGTGCTTCAGCTGGCGTTCATCGCTGATAATGTACGTTACGGTTTTGTCGAGCTTTCCGACGGCACCGGCTAGTTCGGACGTGTATCGGCTGACACCGTCGGGAAAGTCGAGTCGTATCCAACGCGCGTCGAAGAGCAGCTTCATATACCACCAGTATAGCAATTATCCTCATGCTATACTGGGAGCATATGAAAATCCTGATTGCGGCCGACTTACACTGGCCGACTATCAACGGCGTTGCCACTTTTAGCCGCAATCTCGCTCAAGGGTTGGCCGAACGTGGCCACGAAGTTGTCGTTATTGCACCGAGTCAAAAACGTTCAGGGCGTCCCTACGAAGAAATCGACGGGAACTATACGATAAGGCGGACGGCATCGGTACCATTTCCCTTTTACCAGAATTTCCGTATTTCACTGGCTCCGCAAATTGAAATCCGCCGAATTTTCCAGGAATTCCAGCCCGATGTCGTGCATTTGCAAATGTGTCTGACGATTGGCAACGCAGCCCAAAAGTATGCACTGAAATATGGCATCCCGCTGGTTGCAACGAACCACGCAATTCCCGACAACTTACTCGACAATCTGCGCTATTTAGCCCCGGTCTCGCGTCCGATTGCCTATGCGATTACCGAATATGGCGTCCGTTTCCACCGCAAAGTCGACTATGTAACGCTGCCAACGCAGTCCGCCATAGAGATGTTCGGCGAAGAACGGCTGGATGTGCCCGTCCAACCGGTTTCAAACGGTATCGACCTCGAAAAGTTCAGGCCGACACCACCGGCTGCAGAGATTTATCATAAATTCCACATACCGCATAACCGTCCCATTGTTGCCTACTTAGGTCGGTTAGACGCTGAAAAACATGTCCATGTTCTGATTGAAGCATTTGCGCAGATGCACAAAAATGCTACGGTCGAACCACACCTGCTGATCGTAGGCTCCGGAACCGACATTGAACGCCTGGAAAATCTCGTTTACAAACGCCGAATTGCCAGCCACGTTACCTTTACCGGCCGCGTGACTGACGAAGAGATGATTCAGCTGCACAAAGTCGGGGATGTCTTTGTTATGCCAAGCCCGGCCGAACTGCAGTGTATTTCTATGCTTGAAGCCATGGCGAGCGGCAAACCGGTCATTGCAGCCGATGCCGGGCCGCTGGGCGAACTGTGCCAGCATGAACGGAATGGACTGCTCGTCGAGTGCGATAACCCGGATGAATTTGCGGATGCTATTACCACGTTGCTCGCAAGCGAAAAACTGCGCGAAGCTTACGGCAAAGAGAGCTTGGCGATTGCTAAAACCCACGACATTAAACACACCCTCGATACGTTTGAGCAAATTTATGACTACGTTATAAATCTAAAAACCCCTCGATTGCCGCAGCGACTTCTGTAGGCGTTTCGTAGTGCAGTAAATGCCCTACATTCGGAATAACCTTCAGTTGCGCGCCGACGGCGCGGGCAAACTTCTTTTCGGTGGCAAGCGGTGTTACATTGTCCTTGTCACCGGTAACGATGAGAACATCGAACCTCTTAATTGAATCGGCGTAGTCTATGGCGCCTTTTTTGTTGATGTCTACGTGCAGCTGATAATAAAAGTCGATACTCGATATAAAATCGAGGTTCTTGAAGTGGTGGTCATGAATGACTTTTTTAAGCTCGGATTCGTTCGTGGTAATGATGAGCGCAGTAATTATCCGGCTAATAAGGCGGCTTTTGACCAACTTGGGGCCGGCTTTCGGTACGGATTTACCAACTAAATACTGCAGCCGTCCTAGTAACTCGCCTGCTTTGCGGTGGTCCAGGTAATTAACTTTCGTTGCGACCGGGCTGACGAAAACCGTCTTTTTGGCATACAGCTCTGGATTTTGGTGCAGCATACTCGCCGCAACCAAGCCGCCCATGGAATGTGACACCAAAAACGGCGGTTCCTTCAGATTTAACTTGGAAACGAATCCATTCACCGTATAGGCCAGTTCATCAATCGTAAAGGTATCCAAACCGAGCTTGCTTTCCCCGAAGCCGGGTAAATCCGGCACTATGACGTGCAGGTTAGGCAATTTTGGAATTATATACTGAAACCCTTCATGGCTGCCCGTAAAACCATGGATAAAGATAGCTGCCGGCCTGTCTGGGTCGTGGTACGTCCAGTACCGAACATCGTTGAGCTCTTTAGTCATTAAGGAAGAGTATACCAAACTAGCGGAGTCGTCTGGCGAACTCGTTTACAATGTCGAGCTGCGAGATTGGCAGCGCGGCTGACAATGCCGATGCATCGCGTTCGGCTAACTTGGACTTTGCTATATACTGAAGTGCCTCCAGAACAAACTCATCAGTTAAAGGCCCAAACAAATTGGCGAGGCCGGGGACATCTATTTCGTCGTAGTCGATTACTGGAAGCGCGTCTGAGTTCATATCACCCCGCCATGACTCGTAGCTTATCAATTGCTGCCATAAATTCCAGCTGTCGGGCTGCGGCCGGATCAAATCATAGTCGCAGATGGTCACTATAGGCTTTTGATCCCGGGCTTTCGAGTGCTTTGGGGGCGGTCCATCAAATTCAATTGCATCGTGTAGCGTACCCCATGTCTCCAGAGCTTGGTGCACTTCTTCGTAGTCGGAGTCGGCTGTGCGACCTGCATTCACCAGCGGGACACGCATACTGACGATAGCGGTCGCTCCGTCAATACGATTGACCTCTAGTACTGCTTTGCCGCCGGAAGCCTGGACGATAACAATAAAACGCCTTCCGTTTGAATCTCGGTGGTGTATTTGCTCCTCTTCGTAGTGCTGCCGCAACCTGTTGTAGACGAAGCTCGCAAGCTGGTCATGCGTTTTAGACGAGGTGTCTTCAAAAATCAGGCTGGCATCAATCACCTTCACGTATTCACCGTCTTTAGGCTGCAACATGAAGTCGGCTTTTTTAACGAACTGCGTTTCACCTCGCAGATACTCACGCTCGATAAGTGAGGTGTTAAAACCTGAGCGCTCAATCACCTCCATAACACGTGAATAATCTTCAATGCGGATTGTAATTGCATCACAAGAAATAACGTCAACACTTTTTGGGCGATACACCTCTGACATAGAGCATTACTATACCAGAAAATAGTAGCTAAGTAAAGATAGACTACGCAGCTGGAACGAGTTTGTTCTTTTCAAGCGCGGCTTGAAGACGCGGACGGTCGAAACCAAGGATCATTTCGCCGGCTATGTCGGTAACGGGAACACCGGTAAAGTTGCCATTCAGTTTTTCAATCAGCTCTCGGCTGGCTGCCTCGTCCTCTTCGATGTTCTTGGCGATGTATTTGACGCCCAACTTGTCGAGCCATTGCTTTTCGGTGGCACAAAAGGCGCACCAGGTCGTGCTGTAAACGGTAACTTGTGGCGCTGCGCTGTCGGTCATAGTGGGTGTTTCTCCTGATTTCTTATTTACTATACATTATACAGTAAACATAATGATTATTGCTAGTCCTTTAGCCTATCTGGTAGTATAGACATAACCGAAATAACTATCGCGTGAGGTATGGGTGAGAAAACAAGACGGGTTCGCGCTTCCAACGGTGATGATATCATCTGTAGTCATGCTTATTGTGCTGCTTGCGAGCCTTGTGGCCGCGAGTTCAGCCAACACTTCTATCCGTTTGCAATACTATGACAAACTGCTCGCCGAAGCGGCCGAAGCCGGCGTAGCCATGGCAAATGCCTGTCTGGCGAAAAATAACCAAGTTGTTACCTGGTCGAATGCCAACCCATTGAGGCCGAACACCAAATGCGACGGCACCACACTTGTGGCAGGTGACCTGGCACCGGGCCAGAATATCGTATCGCAGTACATCGTCGACACAGCAAATATTAAGACAACGTTCTCAGTCCCCGCGCCTATTGATGACAATGGAGTCCAACGGGTCAACGCGACAGGTACACTCACCCGCTACCGTACGAGCAACAGCGCCACTGCCGGTACCAGCACCAAGATAGTCAGCGCGCTTGTCGGTGGCCAGAACAGCTTTAGCAATGTGGCATTTGGTTACGCATGGTCAAACGGCGGAGCGGACCAAGGTGCCCAATTCCTAGTCGTATTACCTACCGGCGAAGTAAAAGGCGTCGGTCGTAACAACAATGCCCGGTTGGGCTATTGGGCTGGCTGTGGCGGTTTCGTTGGATGCGTCGATAACCAAACGACGCCGGTAACATTTGCCCTTCCTGCGGGAGAAAAAGGGATAGCCGCCTATAGCAGTTTCTTGTCTCTTGGGACTAACGTCTATGTACTAACTCAGAGCGGCAAAGTTTACGGTGCCGGGAATGATGATTACGAACAGCTCGGCGCTGGCGCGGGCGGACATGGTGGAATCGGAAATCCAACCCCGGTTCAATACACTTTACCTGGGGGTGTACTCGGACGGTTCGTCGCGACGCTAGGATACTCCACTTTCGTGATGGGCAGTAATAACAGCATTTATGCAGTTGGCGCATGCGGCGCATCGCAGCTGGGTACTGGATGTTCATCGGGAAATGTCAGCACGCCAACGCGTGTTGCGCTACCGGCAGTTAATATTAACGATACGAACACGCTGCCTATAACCGAACCCGGTTGGGTACAACCGACTAACCTGACCGTTGACCGCTGGAATGGGTACGTACGTATGCAGGGCGGTGCCGTCTATGGATGGGGTACAAATGATTTCGGCCAGCTAGGCAACGGCACTACGACAACCAGTTCTACTCCGATTAGAATCCAAGCAACCACACACGGCAATGTGTACCCCAACGCAAGCCAGGGCCAGGTGGCCTTTAACGGTACGGCGTTCTATATGCTTGATAACGACGGTCGGGTATGGACCGCCGGTGACAATCGTTTTGGTCAGCAAATGGGGGCAAGCTCACGCCTTATGTCACAGTCCTTTAACTGGTGTATGCAGGCGACAATGGGCGTAGGAGGAAATATCTCTGCTACAACGTGCTCTACAAACCCGGCGAGTGACAACGGCGCGCAGCTAATGGAGTTTTGGCCAGACAAAACATGGCGTATGAGGGTTAATTACACAGAATACGAACCCGACGGCCCAGCGAATCCGGGTGTTCAAATGTATTGCATAAATGCTCCAGCTGCGTTGAATGGTAATGTTTACCTCGCAGTATGTAATGGTTCAAACGCACAAAAATGGACGTTAAATGGTAACACCATCAGATCTGACTCCCTTGGTTCAAATACCTGTGCAACGTCGACAAGCATATTCGCCCCTACGGTCCACGTAGCCACTTGTTCAGGAGCAACGACGCAGAACTGGATACAGCAAAACAACCCATGGCTTCGCACCGTTCCCCGTCCCGACCATGATGTATCACTTGGCCGTCGCCCAAAATATGTGCGGATAACGACCGACAACGGCAGCGTTCACTTACTTGATGAGACGGGAGCGGTTTGGGCGGCTGGTGCAAACAACCGCGGACAGCTCGGTATTGGCACCACACCTGCTAGCAGTACTGCCCTACAAAATAATGTGCTGCGAAAAGTAGTGCTTCCAAATGGGTCGGTGGTGGCTGATCTTTATAACACAGAGGTCGACCCTGGCGGTGCATTGACCGGCGGTGGAAGTGCGTCGTATAACAATGCGTACTTTGTTCTCACCAACGGAGAGGTATGGGGTACGGGATCAAACTACTATGGCCAGATGGGAAATGGTTCTACGGCCGAATACTTTACGACGCCAGTCAAAATGAATTTGCCGACAGGTGTAGCCGCAAAGTCCATCCAAGCCGGTTATGGTACGGCGGTTGTCATATCGACAGGTGGCAAGATTTATACGGTTGGGAATAATGTGAACGGTCAGCTGGGTGATGGCACAACCACAAATAGTTACACACCAAAGGCCAATGTGTATACGAACCTTCGCACAACGCTTGTTTACTGACCGGTGTTTTGCGAACTTAAGTGCCAGCCGCCGCAATACGGACATTTGTAAGTATAAAGAGATAGCTTCATATCAATCAGTTCGGCTTGTTCAACCATTTTGAGGGCTTCGGCTTCGGTCTTGAAGCGCTGCTTGCGCTCGCACGGCCGGTCCGAGCTGTAAGGGGTGTGACGAATGGGTTTATTGCGCCTGGGCATGTAGCAATTGTGCGCTCAAGCTGGTATAATAGCAACTGTACATGAGTGCACCCAAAAGTCCATCTTCAAGCACTCCACGGCCGCCGCAGACTTCCTCGACGGTTATTTTATTGCTCAGCACCATCGCTGATACCACCTGGCGAATGTTTGTACCGACACTTGGCGGGACAGGATTAGGACTTTGGCTCGACAGCCAGACGGGCACGACGCCGTGGCTCGGACTTGCCGGGCTAGGGATAGGAATCATCATTACTACTCTTCTGATGAGACAACAGTTCAGAAATGTTAACAAGTCATAATGTTCAATAATTTTGCTAGCACCGATATCGAAATCCATGTTGCCTCGGGCAAGTTATTCGAGGTAGCCGGATTTCCGATTACTAATTCCCTGCTCACCGGCTTCATCAGCTTACTCGTACTGCTTGGTGTGTTTGGTTATGTCGTCTCGATGATTAAGCGCGGCAAATATAACCGTTTTGTCGGACTTGTACAGTGGGCATTTGAGGGCATGTTGGGCCAAATAGAGAGCGTTATTCCGGACAAAAAGATTGCACGCCAAATCACGCCGCTGGCTCTGACCATATTCTTCTTCATGATGATTTCGTACTGGATGAGCGTACTGCCCGGGCTCGATTCGGTTACTTACAATGACGTACCCGTCCTGCGGGCGCTACCAGCCGACTTAAACTTTACGTTTGCTGTCGCTATTATTGTGTTTATAACCGTTCAGTATCATGCTATTCGAACCTTGGGGCCTATTGGCAACCTTGGCCGTTACTTCAGAAACCCTCTCAAAGACCCAATCGGCGCGTTCGAAGGGATTCTGGAATTCATTGGTGAGTTTTCGCGCTACGCCGCACTTGCAGTCCGAATGTTCGGTAATGCCTTTGCCGGCGAGATTCTGCTTGTCATTATCGCCATCCTGACTAGTTTTGTGGCCATTTTCGCCCTGCCGCTCTTCATGGCATTCGAACTGTTTATTGGCTTCGTTCAGGCCTACGTGTTCTTCATTCTGACAGTTATCTTTACGAGCCTTGCCGTTGAGCATCATGGCTCACATGAATCCGATCATTCCGCTGCCCACGTTAACAAAACGGCTGATGTGCCTATGTAATCACTTTTTAGCCAAGTGCTCAGAAGTGATTGCATGGCCTCAGACAGCCGGCAGCAGAATGATATAATTACAGTAATAACAAAGGAGTAAAAATAATGGAACAACTAGCTTTTGTGCTTGCGTATGCCCTACCTGCGCTTGGTGCAGCCGTTGGTATTGGTGTTATCGGTGGCGGTGCGTTAGGTGCCTTCGGACGTAACCCAGAACAGCTCGGTCAGATCCGTACCCTTATGATTACCGCGATTGTCTTTGCCGACTCGCTGGCTATCATCGGTATCGTGGTTGCCTTTATTGCCCAAGCCGTTGCGTAAGAGAACATTTTAAGTAGATATGACTAATATGTTTACCAATTTTGCCAGTGCGGAACCTTCGGAACCATCCGGAGATATCTTCACGTCTCTCGGTATTGACGGCCAGATGCTGCTCTTTCAAGGTTTGGCATTTCTCATCCTGGTATTCCTGCTGGGTAAGTACGTGTTTCCGGTTCTTTTGAAAGCGGTTGACGACCGCCAGGCCAAGATAGAAGAAGGCACTAAAGCAGCCGAGCAGGCTGAGAAAAAAGCCGAAGAAGCTCAGGCAAAGATTGAGGCAACCATGAAAAAGGCCCGCACGGAAGCCAGTGACATCGTATCGACGGCAAAGAACGAAGCCACTCAGATGATTGAGAAAGCCGAAGCCCAGGCTAAAGTCCGTTCTGAACGGATTGTTGCCGAAGCGCATGAAGACATTGCAAAAGATGTCTTAGCTGCTCGTAAGACGCTCGAGAAGGACACATTGAAGCTTGTTAAAGAAGCCGCAAGCCTGGCTACGGCCGGCGTAGCTGACAGCAAACTGGATACGGCGATGATAAAGAAATCAGTCGAGGGAGCCAAGTAACATGGCAATGGTCTCACGCCGCAAGTTAGCAAACCTAGCCGCCCGCCGAATTGCAGGCGGTGAGGTTAAGGCCAGTGTGCTGCGTGATTTGGCTGCGTACCTAATCGACAGCGGACGTCAGCGCGAAGCCGAGCTGTTAGTGCGTGATGTCGAAACGGCTATGCTTAAGCACGGTATAGCTGTCGGTACAGTCGTATCGGCCCGTAAGCTTTCAACCGATGCACTGGCTACGGTCGAGGGGTTCGTGAAACACCACTATAAAACAGTGACCAAAGTGGTTTTACGCGAACGGCTCGACAGCAGTGTTATCGGCGGTGTACGCCTAGAGTTACCGGACAAACAGCTCGACGCTACCATCCAAACAAGATTAGACAAATTGACGGTATAGAAGAAAAGGAATTATATGGCAGAACTACAAGTAGCAGAACTATCGAAGGATCTTCAGGCGGCGATTGCCGGTCTGGAGCAGTCCGAAGGTTTGAAAGACGCTGGTGTCGTTATCCGAGTGGGTGACGGTGTCGCCTGGGTGCATGGGCTTAGTGCTGCCGGCTATAGCGAGGTTCTTGAAATCGACACCAAAGCCGGCGTCGTTGAAGCTTTCGCCCTTAATCTGATGGAAGACGAAATCGGCGCCGTGATTTTAGGTGACGACAGCCAGGTCGCAGCTGGTAATACCGTTCGGCTTAAAGGTCGGGTGCTCGAAGTGCCAGTCGGCGAAGAACTGTTAGGCCGCGTGGTCGACCCGCTTGGCCGTCCTCTCGATGGTGGTCCGGCTATTAAAACCAAGAAGACTGGTCGGGTTGAGCGCGAAGCAATCGGCGTAATGGGCCGAAAGTCAGTCCATGAACCACTGATGACCGGTATTACAAGTATTGACGCTATGTTCCCTATCGGCCGCGGCCAGCGAGAGCTTATCATCGGTGACCGTCAGACTGGTAAAACCGCCATTGTGCTCGACACGATGATTAACCAGGCTAAGCAAAAGACGGGTGTGGTTAATATCTATGTTGCGGTTGGACAGAAACTTTCAAAAATTGCTCGTTTGGTCGAACGCCTCAAGCAAGAGGGCGTGATGGAACAAACCATCGTTGTTGCGACCGGTCCGTCCGACCCGGCTTCTATGCTGTATCTGGCGCCATATGCAGGTACTGCCATGGGCGAATATTTCCGTGACAACAAAGGCCACGCCTTGATGATTTATGACGACCTGACAAAACATGCTGTCGCCTACCGTCAAATGTCACTGCTGCTTCGTCGTCCGCCGGGACGTGAAGCCTTCCCTGGTGATGTCTTCTACCTGCACTCACGCCTGCTCGAACGTTCTGCAAAGCTTTCAGACGACTTAGGTGCAGGCTCATTAACGGCTCTGCCTATTATTGAAACCCAGGCTGGGGACATTTCTGCATACATTCCTACCAATGTGATTTCGATTACTGACGGTCAGATTTTTATGGAAACCGATCTGTTTTACCAAGGTATCCGCCCGGCTATCTCGGCGGGTCTATCCGTGTCTCGTGTGGGTGGTGCAGCCCAAACAAAGGCCGTGAAGAGCGTTTCATCCCATTTAAAACTCGGTCTTTCACAGTTCCGCGAACTTGCGAGCTTCGCACAGTTCGGCTCGGACCTCGACGAGGCAACAAAGTCCCAGATTGAGCGCGGCCAGCGCCTTACGGAACTCCTAAAGCAAGCTCAATACCAGCCAATGGGAATTTGGGAGCAAGTCGCGAGCATCTTTGCTGTTTCTGAGGGCTACTTTGACAATGTCCCGGCAGCAAAGATTAAGGATGCCCAAGCTGCCCTTCTTACGAAGTTGTGGACCGATAACAAAGCCGAAATGCGCGAACTGAACAAAGGTAGCGAAAAAGTCGAAGCCGGCAGCCCAAGCGCTAAATTAATCGAAAAAGCCGCCAAATCAGCGGCGAAAGGATTTGAGGGCTAGTGCCTCGGCAGATAAATATACCCAAAGCCATAGAAGGCTTCACGGATGGCAAAGACGGCCATGAGTTCTTTGATTACTCCCACATCAAATCCTACTTTGTAAAACTCTTGGCAGACTATAACAGTGGTCGAATTGAAAGTCCTCATGGAATCGATCTCCAACAGGTGGAAGACTGGTTACTTGGCCGAGCCGTATGTAATATGCTCGCGGAAAGGCGTCATCGTATGGTGCAAATAGGAGAAGAGTATGCCTAGCCAACGCCAACTAAAAGGTCGTATCCGCTCGGTTAAAAACACCAAGCAGATTACCAAAGCCATGCAAATGGTGGCGGCTTCGAAGATGCGCCGGGCGCAGGATGCGACGAAGGCAACGGCACCGTATACCGAAACCGCTCGTAAATTGCTTGCTCACCTGGCGAAGCAAGGCGCAACCAAGCGGCATCCCCTATTTCAGGTTCGGCCTATCAAATCCCGACTTCTAATTGTCGTCGCAAGTGATAAAGGTCTTGCCGGTGCCTATAACTCAAATGTCGCCAAACAGTACCTACGCGAGCTTCTGGACGACAACAAAAACCAAGTAAACACAAAATCAATCGCCGTAGGGCGCAAAGTGACCAACTTCGTTACCCGATTGAAAGACGCAGAGCTTGTTGGTGCCTATGAAGATTTACCAGATACCCTGGAAGGCTACGAGCTGCGCCCCGCCCTAGACAGCGCCTATAAGCTATTCGTTGACGGCGAAGTCGATGCGGTTGACTTGGTTTATACTGAATTCGTTTCAAGCGTTACGCAAATCGCTAAAACGGAACGTTTACTCCCCGCCGGGTCGGCTGTCGAAACAGCAATCCAGGCTGAAACCGAAGACGTGCCGCAAGAAGCAACTTTTGAACCTGATGAAGAAACTGTGCTCGAGAGCGTCGCCTACCGTCTCATCAATGCGCAGCTGTTTCAAGCATTCCTGGACGCGCGAGCAAGCGAACACAGTATGCGTATGCTTGCTATGAAAAATGCGACTGACAACGCCGGTGATTTGATTGACGACCTGACGCTCGAAATGAACAAAGCCCGCCAAGCGGCGATTACGCAGGAATTAGCAGAAATTAGTGGTGGAGCGGAGGCAATGAAGTGACAGAAAAAACCGTAGGATGGGCGAAGATACCGGAAGTAGGATTTATAGAAATCGTTCAATTGCCAAGCAAGGAAGAAATTGAAAGCATTGTTGCAGAAATGATTACTTCTGCGCCCGTAGGCACTGTGGAAGCTGAGCATGTGATAAAAGGCTTAGAAATTATGAAAGTGCGAGATCCAGAGCAATACCGAGAAACAATAGAAAGAATGATAGTAGCAGACAGAGGAGAACATAATGAGTAGACAACAAGGAACAATAACCCAAGTCGTCGGTGTGGTCGTCGATGTTGAATTTGGTGACAAGGATCTACCAGCGATTTACGATGCGCTGGAAGTGAAGCACGGTGATAAGACAGTTACACTAGAGGTAGCGCAGCACCTGGACGAGCATTCAGTTCGTGCAATTAGCCTGCAGAGCACCGACGGGCTAAAGCGCGGGACGACTGTCGAAGCAACCGGAGCTGCCATTAGCGTTCCGGTCGGCGAAAGCACACAGGGCCGCATGTTTAACGTGATTGGTGAGCCGATTGACGGCAAGCCAGCTCCAAAAGGAACTAAGGCACCAATCCACCGCGCTCCTCCCGCTCTGTCTGAGCAGTCGAACAAGACTGAGATTCTTGAAACCGGTATTAAGGTTATTGACTTGCTGGCTCCAATTGCCAAAGGCGGTAAGGTCGGCTTGTTCGGTGGTGCAGGTGTCGGTAAGACCGTTCTTATCCAGGAACTCATTAACAACATTGCCAAATTCCACTCTGGTAACTCTGTCTTTGCCGGTGTTGGCGAACGTACCCGTGAAGGTAACGACCTGTATCACGAAATGAAAGATGCAGGGGTGCTCGACAAGACCAGCCTTGTCTTCGGTCAGATGAATGAACCCCCGGGAGCCCGTCTGCGTGTCGCCCTAACTGGTCTTGCCATGGCCGAAACCTTCCGTGACGAAGGAAAAGACGTCCTGCTGTTCGTCGACAATATCTTCCGATTCACCCAAGCCGGCGCCGAGGTGTCTGCCTTGCTTGGCCGACTGCCGTCTGCCGTCGGTTACCAGCCGAACCTGCAGCAAGAAATGGGTGCTTTGCAGGAACGTATTACGAGTACCAAAAAAGGATCGATTACGTCGGTACAGGCCGTGTATGTGCCGGCTGACGACTTAACCGACCCCGCACCAGCAACAACATTCGCCCACCTGGACTCGACTATTTCGTTGAACCGTGCCCTGACTGAAATCGGTATTTACCCTGCCGTCGACCCGCTTGATAGTTCATCGACTATTCTTGACCCAGAGGTTGTTGGCGAGAAGCACTACAATATTGCGCGTGAAGCCCAGCGGGTGCTGCAGCAGTACAAGGAACTCCAGGACATTATCGCCATCCTTGGTATGGAGGAGTTGTCTGATGAGCAGAAGCAAATCGTTAACCGCGCTCGCCGTTTGCAACGATTCTTGGCCCAGCCTTTCTTCGTTGCAACACAGTTTACGGGTAACGAAGGTGCTTATATCAAACTTGAGGATACCGTCAAAGACGTTGAAGACATATTAGCCGGTAAGTACGACGAGAAGCCGGAAAACTGGTTCTACATGGCGCCTGGCCCACTAAGCGAAAAGAAAGATTAGTTTGTGAAGCTCGAACTCGTTACATTATCCGGCGTTAAAGTAGACCAAGAAGTCTACGAAGTCATGCTGCCAACTGCAGCCGGGCCGATTTCTGTATTTCCTGGTCACGAGCCATTGGTTTCGATTGCCGTTCCCGGTGCAATTGTCGTGCGCGAGAAAAAGGGCGATCCGGAAAGCGCACTCGAATACTACGCCGTTTCGGGCGGTGTTATCGAAGTGTCACAAGCACGAGTCCGCGTACTGGTCGACGAAGCCGACCACGGCGAAGATATCGTCGAAGCCGAAAGCAAAGCTGCACTTGAACGTGCGCTGAAATTGAAAGAAACCGCCAAAACTGAAGTTGAACTTGAAAAAGCGACTCAACTAATCGACCGCCATCAGGTACGTCTAAACATTGCTGGTTTGCGTCGTCGACACCGACGCTAGGACAGACCGGACTTCGTCTGTAGATTTAGTGTGCATTAGCTGGTCTCGTAGTTCTGCGGCACCTTCAAAGTCACGTATGTAAATTTTGAAAAATCGCTTCAACGTATCGAATGGACGTTTTGTCTGCTCCGAGTACATATCATACATATCAAGGTGATAGTTCAAGAGTGCTATAAGTTCGCCTTTTTGACGACGTTCATTCGAGAACACCGTTTCACGCGGTGACTGCGTCTCCGGTTGCTCTTCGCTTTTAGTGGCCTCGAATGAAGTCATCAAGCGGCGCTTCACTGGCTTTGCGAAGACAAATGGGTTTGTAAAAACTCCACGGCCAATCATAATGCCGTCTATACCAGTTTTTTCGGCGAGTTTTAGGCCGTGCGCGCGGTCCTCGATATCGCCATTGATAGTCAGTAGCGTCTGAGGAGCAACTTTATCACGCAGCTTCTTAATTTCAGGAATTAATTCAAAATGGGCTGGCACTTTGCTCATTTCTTTTTTTGTCCGCAGATGTATGGCTAAATTCACGATATCTTGCTTGAGCAGATGGCCGAGCCACTCCTCCCATTCATCAACACGGCTATAACCAAGACGGGTCTTAACACTTACCGGCAGGCCACTTTCTTTCGCTGCTTTGATTAGCTCCGCTGCAACTTCCGGTGAACGAATAAGGCCGGCACCGCTCCCGCTTTTGATAGCCGAACTGTCGGGGCAGCCCATATTCAAGTCGATACCATGATACCCAAGCCCTGCACAATGCTTGGCCAATTTTGCCATTGCATCAGGATCGCTCCCCCACAGCTGAGCAATAATCGGCTTTTCATCGTCGGTTTTGACTAACCGTCCACCAATTGCTCTATCCCCGGCTGCCGCCCAGCCAGTGGCATTGGTAAATTCCGTGAAGTAAAGGTCGGGTGCAGCGGCGTGCTTGACTACGTGGCGGAACACAACGTCAGTTACAGCCTCCATGGGGGCCAATATAAAGAATGGACGTGGTAAATCTTGCCAAATATTTTTCATAAATTGCTTCTTGCCGGTTGACGGAGTAAGTGCCCGACCTGAATCGGGCACATTGGCGATAAGTCGGATGATCGGCCGGATAGCCAATGCTGCGGCTATCCGGCCGAACGCCGATGGTCAGTTGGCGTGGCCGCATCGAAGGCACACGTTCGAGTTTCTCGGCAGCTTCTCACCGCAGTTCTTGCAGTACTTGGCGCCGTTCCTGACCTGGCACGTGATCCACCTCACGGTAATCACCTCCTATCGCAGGCTTTATTATACCATCAGCACCTTAAGCGATGTTTAAGCGCTCCAGTTCAAGTCTTCAGGCGTATCAATCTCAGCATCAGGCGTATCTTCCCGATGCCTCGCCGGGCCAAACTCACTTTCACCGATACCAAAGCCAACAACTGGCTTTGTTGCAATGGATGCAAGCTCGAGCGCGCGCGGATTGATGAACCTTGGTGTAGTCATCATCTCTTCATCGGGGGCTGCTCCAAGCGGATTAAGCCGGGCATCGATACGGGGTGCTCGTTTTGGTTTGTCGGCTGACCATGTCATAAGAGTTCTCCCTTTGATTTATTCGTCTGACATCGTCCGCGAAAGCTTCACGGAAAATGGGAGACGGACAGGAATAGCGATTTTGCCCAAGTCCCCAGGGGGCGGCCGAATTGCCGCCCCCTTCTCGTGGCTGTTCAGCCGCGAGCGCTCTGCTGCCGCCGAGCTTCGTGGTCGGCGTTCTTCACCGACTGCATGTTGGCGCGAATGCCCTTGTCGACGAGTGCCTGCTCGGCAGCCGTTCGATTCTTGGGCAGCTTGTTGGCGGCGTCGCGGTACTGCTGTTCCGTAGCCAATACCTTCACCTCCTCTCGAGGTGTTGTAGTCGAGATGGAAGTTTTTCACCGCCGAGCGGCGCCACGTCGGAATGTAGTATGAGTACACTCCGCGGACGCCGCCCGACGGCTTGACCGGTTGAGACCAACCACGGGGAGAGCTGTCCCCAACCGGTGTCTTGGGCGGCCGGACGGGTGCAGCGAAGGTGAGAGTTGTCACCTTGTGCACCTGCCCAGCCTGGGATGTGAACGGCGGCACTCCCCCGGAGGAGTTTCGGTACTCCTTGCCTGCCATTCACGTGTGGCATGGGAGCACCCTGGGCTGCCTCGTGGGGCGAGCGAGCCCAGGGTGCTTTTTGAAGCGGCATCTACAGGGGGTCTGATGCCTGCTCCTCACTCGCGGGAACAAAGAGCCCGCAAGTCTAAATCACTATTCCTGTCTTGTTAAACTGCGTTCAAGTAGGAGCAGCGGACACAGTAGCACGACCTTTTTTGTCATGATGCCATGTCCACTGCTCTACCACCCGAAGCAATTATTTACTGTATCGTAAAAGTATGACTATGTCAATGGCTCGTCCAGAAGCATGGCTTCAAAGTCCAAGATTCCCTTGTAGTCAGGTGAAAATTGTCCGGCATCAGGCAGATCAAGAGACGTTATGTGCCGGTAGACAACGCGCACGAGTCGCTTGAACTGTTCATACTCTTCGGTATCGAACGACGTGTCGAGCTGTATAACTGCCCCGCTTACGGTCGGTTCAACGAATTGTATAGTCCCGGACGGTACCGAGTAGCGGCCAAAATCACGTGATTGCTCAATCAAAAGCTTATAAAACAGTAATTGCTGTTTGTATTTATGGAGTTTTATCTTTTCCCAATCGCTTGTGCCGCGCCACTGTGCCGCCGGTTTGCCGGTTTTGTAATCGGTTACGTTGATTGTTTCTGCATCTTCATCCACATCAATGACATCAAGCGCGCCCGTCAGTAGCGCCTCTCCCACCGTGCTTTGTTGATGAACAAAATTAACCTCTGCCTGCTGGCTAGCAGTGAAGCTTTCGTAGCAAGCTGCCAGGAATGCTTCCAGGCTGGCCTGACCTTTTTGTAGGTATGCCTGAAAATCCTCGTCAGCCAAGTAACACGCCGCCAGGTTTTTCTCAAAGTCTTGTAAAACATCTTCGACCGGCTTTCGCTTTCCGGTACTTGCCAGATGAGCATGTGCCCTGTGTAGTGTCCGGTGAACCGCTGACCCATAGGCGGCCGATGGGCTCATACTGCTCGGGAAATGAAGCAGCTGGCTAATCAGGAAATTCTGCGGCCCGCCGCGTGAAACGTCCAGAAACGTCAGTAGGTGTGTTGCGCTTAACTTGTAATTCTGAAGAACCGGCTTCAGCAAGCTTTTCATATCGGCCTGCTCGACCTGAAGTAGTGGCTGATACCACTCATGCTGGAGCTGCTTCGTAATGAGTGGTACGTCACTCTCGGATGCAATAATATCGGTGTCCCACTCAACGGCCGTCAAAAAACTAGCTGGCAGAAGCGGCTTGCCGGCTTCATCGGAACGGGCGTAGCTAATGCTCAGGGTGCTGCGTGCACGGGTCATGGCAACAAAGAATAGACGCAGGCGCTCGTCGATGGTATCACCGGTCGGGCGGAGCGGGAGGTTCTCCGGGTAGCCAATTAGCCGGGACCGTACGCGGACACGTTCGCCCCAGCTACTGTCGACAGCGCCTGCTATGTGTACGTGGGCGAATTCGAGGCCTTTGGAACGATGGACGGTCATTAGGTTTACCGCACCCTCCAGGTTTTCGCTTCGCACCCGAATGCTACTAATGCCGCTGCCTATTTGTTGGTGGAGTTCTACAAACTCAATAAAATCACTCAGTCTCAGCGCCTGGTTTGGCCGGTATTCGCGCAGTTTGGCCCGTATTGTGCGGAGCGCCTCTAGGTATACTAAATATTCCGCCGGACTGTTTGCCTGTTTGTCAGGCGCGAAGAAGTAATGATAGAGCGGCGAAGTGAATTCAGTCGTGTCGTCGGCTAGGTTTGGTGAACCAACCAGCTGGTCAATAACCAGTTCGGCCGGTTGGACCATCGCTTCGCGCGAAAGGCTGACGAGCCAGTCAAAAAGCGCCGTAAATCTCGGCTGGGTTTCCATTTCCTGCAGCCACCCGCTATGGTTGGTATGAGCAGACAGGCTGAGCTTCCAAATTTCATTAGCGCTTAGTCCCCATGCCGGGTGCGCGAGCAACTGCGGCATAAGTTCGTCGGCCAAGGTAATCTGGCCATCTGCAATGTGACAAACGACTTTTGCGAGAAGAACTAGCTGTACCACAATATCGGCGTCGAGCACATTGTCATGCCGCTCATAATTGACCGGTATATTTTCGGCATAGAAATACGGCAGCAAGCTGACCAGCTCGTGGTGGCGCCGTGCTAAGACGGCAATATCGTGACCATTGATTCCGGCGTCTATCTGAGCCTTAATACGCTCGGCAATCCCACGGCGCTCATCTTCAATCCGTGCGTATTCGACCAGCTTTACTTGCGCAACTTTGGGTGAATGATGCGAGGCCAGTGTTTTATCAATTTCCTCCAAGTACCGCTCTAGCCGATCGGTACCCTGCGTAATAACGGAACGGGCCTTTTCGAGAATTGGTTCGGCAGACCGGTAGTTATCGGTCAGCGTGACAATTCTGACGGATTCGTAACGGTCTTTGAACGACAAGATGTTGCCGACCTCGGCGCCCTGAAAGCTGTAAATGGCCTGATCGTCATCACCAACTACCATGATATTCGGCTCATCGCCCGATTCGATTGACGTCAGGTTATGCAAAATGCGAGCCTGCGCCAAATTCGTGTCTTGGAACTCATCAACCATTATGTATAAATACTTTTCCTGTAGGTTGTAGCGCAAATCTGGAAATACCTCCAGCGCATGGACGACACGCAGCACCATGTCATCAAAATCATATAATTCCGATTCCTGCATTCTAAGCAGGTACTGGTAATACAGGTAGCTGAGTGCCCGTAACTTTACGTTGCGCTTTCTATCTTTGAAAACGAGCTGGCCCTCCTCGTTTTTTTCTAAGTGGGCGTTTTTCCAGGCAGTGATAGGCTTCGTGCTGCCCTCGGCTTCCGAACTGTCAATCGCATGTGCCAAGCTGAGCGCCAACACGTTCGCAAGTGGCGAGATGCCTGGGGGCAGTTCGGGAACTTCAAAATCTGCCAGCTTTTTGGCGGTAGGCGCGAGTGCGGCAGCAGTACCCTTCGAAATCCGGTTCGCAAAAACCTTACGGAGCTCCGACTCAACGTTATCTATTACTGCCTCATTGGCATCAAGAACCTGTAGCAGCTCGTCACTTGTCAGACCGCTCTTTTTTAAGTCGGAAATAGCCGCAAGCGAGTCAGCGAGGTGTGTGTATTCACCATTCATTTTGCTGCTTAGCGGATTTGATAGGTCGAGCGAGTCAAAAATTGCCCGTAACACTTCGTATGAATTCAACTCTGATGCCGGCCGGAAGTTAGCCCCATGATAAAAGTACTCGCCGTAGCGGCTGATAATGTCGCTGCCGAAACTGTGGAAGGTATGAATAGCAACCTTATATGCATCGGGGCCGATAATCTGACTTAACCGTTCGCGCATTGCCGCCGCACCGCTTTCAGTGAACGTCAGACATAAGATATTTTCTGCCAATGTGTCTGTGGTGCGCAGAATATTGGCAGCACGCATGCTCAATAGTTCCGTCTTGCCGGTGCCGGGGCCGGCAACGACCATCAGCGGTCCTTCGGTCGTGTCGACCGCCTCTTTCTGGCGGGCATTCAGCTTCTTGTAGCGCTCGGTAAAATCCACTGATTCCATTGTAGCAGTTCACTCTTACTCGCTGCCTGGTACAATAAGTTCATGAACCCGGATGTCTACGACGACATGGCACTTGAACAGATTGCCAAAAGCCGCTTTGGCATGAGTATTGATATCGACCATGTCGTTGTACGCGCCGTTCCCGTTAGCCGGGTAGCGCGGGCAACGCTTTTTTTGACAACTAAAAAGCAATTGTTGCTTTATGTCACCGGCACGTCGCGGCTGCTGTTGTCTGACATCAAAAAAATCGTCAGTCGTATGGGGTTGACTGCAGAACTTTATATTCCTCCGAAAGCACAGCCAAACTACTTTGACGATATTGGTACACAAAAATTTAAAGATGTTTTCCCGGGCCGGAGCCATCCGTCAAAGGCGGATTTGCAATATTACCGGACACTTGCCCCGTATAACCCGGCACTTGTCCAGATATCTGAAGTGAGAACGGGCGAAATTAAACAATTTGACACCGATGCCGCCAACCAGTGGCGTGTAGTTGCCAAGTTTGCTTACCGTCGCATCAAAGCGATCTGAACGGGCACCAAATTCCGTCCGAAGTCGTACTGGTGCCAAAATTACTCTTTGTTACGAACCACCATCCGTTTTGCCGGGAGAAGTACGCAATCAGGTATGACGCGCCGGCGTGACCTTGGACACTGTCGGTGAGAGTGTATGTGCAGCCTGAGATGGTATAGGCGCGGGTCGCGTTGGCATCCGTCGTCGTCTTTGTCAGATAATAAACTTTATTTTGGTCCCATGTGCAATTCGCCCCGGCATGGGTTATCAATTGGACCTGCGAACCGTTGAGCGTATTGGATGCGACACCGGTTTTCGAGTAAATATTGTTATAGTCCGGAGCTACGGTGCAGCTCGGTGCTGTTGCTCCGCCTGAGGTAAATAATGTTTGCGCCGACGGGTATTCATTGTTCGAACTGTAGTACCGCTCGGCGCCAGACTTAATAGCATTCGCAATTGAACGGGCCTGTCCGTCGACGGCACGTTGCCGGTATTGGTTGAATCCAAATACGCCTACCGTCGTCAAAATCAAAATAACCGTAACGACAACAGTTACTTCAATTAACGTGAAACCGCGCTTCATGTACATTAACTGTAATGAAGCAAGACGGTTCCGTCAATCGGGCTTATGCTTTTCGTTCGAGTACCACAAGGTGCTCTATGTGCGGCGTACATGGGAAGAAGTTATAGCCGCGGTGAGCTTTAATGCCATAAATTCCAGCCAGGTGTGCTACATCACGGGCTTGGGTAACGGGATTGCAGCTAAGATAAATGATTTTGGATGGAGCTGTTTCTAGCAGTCTCTCTATGACTTCGGGGTGAAGCCCGGCTCGCGGCGGATCGACAATAATAAGCTTGTCGGCCGTGATTTCACTGAGCGCACTTTCAGAAGTCGCTAAAACAGCTTTCGCGTCGCTGTCTAGCGCCGTAATGTTGCGCTGCATTTCATTAACGGCGTATTCATCTGACTCAACCATCGTTATACCGGCTCCCCCGATAGTCAGCCCGATTGTGCCGACACCGGAATATAAATCGACAGCTGGCTGCTTCGACGCAGTGACGTGTGTCTGCATTTCTTTCAAAGCAGCCTCATAAATTGGGATATTAACCTGGAAAAAGCTTTCTGCGGCATAATTGAATGGGATGCCCAGGATTGAATCGTGAAGCGTTACTTCCCCAAATCGCGCTAACCGCTTGGTAATTTTGCTGGCGGGGCTTTTTGGGTCGGAGTAGATAATTTCACCACCCTGCGCCGGCAACTTACCGGCTTCATCGGCTGTTATATAATCGGCAGATTCGTTCTTGACATACAGCTGCCATACGCAGTTACCGGATTGGTCGCAGCGGATAAGTAATGTCTTTAAGTCACGAGCTTCATACTGCTTTTTGCGCAGGATGTCTCGGATTGCTCGGGCGAGGACATTAATTTCTTCGCGGGCGAGAGACGTACCTTCAACCGGTACTTTGCCTTTTGAGCCACGGACAAAAAATGCCAGTTCGAGCCGGTTGTTTTCTGTATCCCAGTACCAACTAAATTCGGTTTTGTTCCGGTAGCCAAAGCGACGGTCGTCCATATGCACTTCGATTGGGTGCGGTAGTACGATGTCATGAAGCTCGAAAGCCTCCTCAATTAACGCGGCTTTATAGTGCCGCTCAGCCTCGGGTGACATAATCTGCCACGGACTGGTTGAAAGATAACTTTTGGGGTCGAGGGGCTCAATGCGCTCACTACTCGCCTGCAGCACATCAATAACACGGCCTTCGATGAGTTTAGAGCGCTTCTTAGTCACCTGCAGACGGACGGTTTCACCCGGCAATCCGCCCCACGCAAACAGCTTGCGGCCATCAGAATACAAGCCGAGCGCTTGGCCACCGCCAACAATTTTTTCAAGTGTCGTTTCAACGACTGGGAACTTACTCACTCTTACTATGCTACCAAATGGGTGGGCCTAGCGCTTGTCGACAAAGGTTAGCGCCTTACCATGCTTCCCGCCTCGGCCGGTCCGACCAATTCGGTGAATATAGTCATCGTAGGTTGCGGGCTGGTCGAAGTTAATAACATGGCTGACGTTGGGAATGTCCAGGCCTCGGGCAGCCACATCCGTCGCGACTAGAACCTTCACGGCGTTCTCCTTGAAGGATCTTAAGGCCCGCTGGCGTTGTGACTGTGATTTGTTTCCATGGATTGCGGCCGACGGAATGCCTTGGTTGGTCAGGCTGTCAGCCAGACGCTGCACGCCGTATTTTGTTTCACCAAACACAAGTACTTTGTCGAACTCCTCCTTGCTCAAAAGGTCGTGAAGTAAGTCGTGCTTGTGCTGTTTGTCGGTTGCCTCAATAATGTCCTGCAAAACGTGGTCGCTGGTTTCGCCCGTTCGGACCGAAACGGTCTCTGGACTATGCGTAAACTCTTGAATGAGTGTCTGGATAGCCGGCGTAATCGTCGCGCTAAAGCATAACGTCTGACGGTGAGACGGCAACAGGCGGGCTACCTTTTTAATGTCGTTAATAAAGCCCATGTCGAGCATACGGTCGGCTTCATCTAGTACGAAGTATTGAACACCATCAAGGCGCAGTGCACCGCGCTGCAGCAAGTCGTTCAAGCGGCCGGGCGTGCCGATAATAATGTGTGGTCCACGCTTCAAATCACGCATTTGGCGGTCAATATTCGTACCTCCAACTAGGACAGTTGAGAAAATACGCATGTCGCGCGAGAACCGTTTGGCCTCAGCTTCGATTTGCTGGGCAAGCTCGCGGGTCGGAGCCATAATAAGGACGCTGCTGCGTTCGGGTTTGCGGGCTAGTTTCGTCAAAATCGGAAGCAGAAATGCTGCCGTCTTGCCGGTACCGGTGTTGGCGAGTCCAATAACGTCTTTGCCGTCGAGCACTAATGGAATTGCCTGGTCCTGGATAGCACTCGGTGCAGTAAACTTCAGCGCTGCAAGATTTTTTTGCAGAGTTGGGTCTAGAGCAAAGTCGGTAAAGAGGTGCGTGGGTTCGTACACCTCAGGGGTTTGGTCAACCGCGGTGCGGTTAATAAACTTGCTCGGGTGAATGAACTGTTTACGCGCGCCCTTCTGGCGCGGCTGTGACGAGCGGCCACGGCCGCCAAAGCGGTTATTATTACTATTTGATTTTTTAGGACCACGGTTTGCGCGGCCACCAAAATAAGATTGAGACATGAATACCTTTCTAAGCGTTCATTTAATATTTGATGAACGGCCAGAAACGGTATATTTCGGTATAAAGTTTAGGTATTCATCCCAGTGTTATTTAGGTAAATAACACCTTATAATTTCATTATAGCACAAGTACTATATTTTGTCTAGTAGTTATACTGATGTTATGGACAAAGCCGCCCTTCGTCAAGAATTCATGGCTCTTCGGAAAAACCTGCCAAATGGGGATGTTGCCGGAAAAAGCCGCCTGATTGCCCGGGCCGTTCAAAACCTAGTCGATTGGGCAGCTGTGCACACGGTACATGCGTACCGGTCTAACGCTGAGTGGAGTGAGGCTGAAACAAGTTGGATCGAAACATTTATCGCACGTGAGTGGCCGCAAATCGCCATCTCATACCCGCCTATTACGAATACAGCACCAATATCGAGCGGTGTATTTGACGTCATTATTGTTCCACTCGTTGCATTCGATGATTCGTGCCATCGGCTGGGCCATGGCGGCGGTTGGTACGACCGGTTTTTGGCTACCCAGCCGAATGCACTCAAAATTGGGTTGGCATTTGATATTCAGCAGGTTGACATTCTGCCGGTTGAGGAGCATGACATACCACTCGACTGTATTGTGACAGAAAGCCGGATTATCAAGAGATCGGCATTCCGCCCGTCACTGCAATAATCTCAGCGGTAACATAGGACGATTCATTACTCGCCAGAAAAACATAGGCTCCTGCCAGTTCGGCCGGCTGCCCCGCCCGGCCCATTGGTGATTGCCCGCCAAATTTGGTAAGTTTTTCCATCGGCTGGCCGTAGCTTGGTTGGAGCGGTGTCCAAATGGGGCCCGGCGCGACAGCATTTACTCTTATACCTTTTTTAACTAGCTGCGCCGCAAGGCCTTTCGTAAAGTTGGCAATCGCGGCCTTTGTAGCGGCGTAGTCTAAGAGCCCCTCTGACGGTTCGTAGGCTTGGATGGAGGTGGTGTTAATGATTGCACTGCCGGCTGGCAAATGCTTCATCGCTGCCTTCACGATTCTGAACATAGCAATGATATTTATTTGGAAGGTCTGTTCAACTTGCTCTAACTCCAGTTTTTCAATGTCGTCGACATAGACCTGCTTGCCGGCATTGTTTACTAGAATATCCAGACCGTTTAGCTTTACAGCAGCTTTATCGACCAAGTCAGTGCAAAACGCTGCATCCATCAAATCACCTTCGATTGGCACGGCTTTGCGGCCGGCCGCTTCAATCTGGCGTGTTGTTTCGTCGGCATCCTCCTTCTCGGCTGGCAAATATGTGAAGGCTACATCAGCGCCCTCTTTGGCATAGGCAATGGCTACTGCCCTGCCAATGCCAGAGTCGCCGCCGGTAACGAGCGCTTTGCGGCCTTGTAGCCGACCGTGGCCCTCGTAGGAGTCCTGACCGTGGTCGGCTGTGGGCTGAAGTTTGCTATCGAGACCTGGCTCGTCCTGACGCTGCTCAGGAATATCGAGCTTTGGATACATAGTCGTTGGGTCATAAAGTCCGTCGTATAATTTCAAGACTTAGTCTCCTTTCTGGTGCCACTTGCCGTCGTCACCTTTTTCGTACTTTTGCTTGACTGCCGCCCACGCAACGCGGTGAGCTGTCTCTTCTCGGTCAGCGTTATCTCGGCGTTCCTCTGGGGTGTCGTACTGATCCCAGGCGCTATTGAATGCTTCTTTATATATGTCTTGGGCATGCTCCGGTAGAACGTTCTTGACGCTGTCCGGCAGCTCGTTCAGGTTGCTATAAGGCATAGTTTACCTCCTTTAGACATTAACGGTACTCTGGGTTGTGAAATCCCCAGCGTTCTCCATTTTTCCATGCTTCTGGCAGGTTTCCTTCTGCCGGCACACCACCGTTATCTTTCAGCATTTTAGCCATGTGCATCAGGTTGTAGCTCATAAACGTAATATTGCGGTTGGTGAAATTACTCTCTGGGCCACCCGACCCTTCGTCCAGGTAGCTCGGCCCGGGTCCGATTGCTCCAATCCAGCCAGCATCTGCGGCCGGCGGAATCGTAAAGCCGATGTGCTGCAGGCTATAAAGAATGTTCATGGAGCAATGTTTTACGCCGTCCTCGTTGCCGGTAATAATCGCGCCGCCGGCTTTGCCGTAGTAAACGAACTGGCCTTTGTCGTTTACGTCACCGGAATTCGAGTAGAGCCGCTCAATGAGCAATTTGGTCTGGCTGCTGTTATCACCTAGCCAAATCGGGCCGCAGACTACCACTATGTCTGCTTGCTTCACTTTTTCATAGAGTTCTGGCCAAGCATCTTCAGCCCAGCCGTGGCCGCGCATGTCGGGCTGCACCCCGCTGGCAATTGGGTGGTCGATAGTTCGGATAAGTTCGGTCGCAACACCGTTATTTTCCATCAGTTTCATGCTGGCGCGGAGCAACCCTTCGGTATTGCTGACTTCAGGGGATTTTTTCAGCGTACCGTTGAAAAATATCGCTTTTAATCCTGCAAATTTTTGATCGCCCACGTTGAGCTCCCTTGTTTAAGTAATTATGCTTTTAACTATAGCCATCTCAAACAAAAAACCTTGTAAGAATTCTTACAAGGTTCCCTGCTTGGCAGCTGGCCTAGGCGCTTATCGTAAGCAGCGTCCAGACACCACCGTGATTGTCACTCCGCAGCCTAAACTGCCGTGAGCCGTCGGTTAAGCTCAGAATCTGGCTTAGACGGCCGCCGTGTCGGATAACGCAGCTGAGTCCTTGGTCTATGAAATCGTAGGTTTTACCTTCAAATTCCATTGCCCGCGGGTAGGCTGCCAGGTTCTTCTTGAACCCAACGGCGGTGACGGTTACTTCTTTGTTAATGATTGTTTTGGTCATATTCACTCCTAACCTTGCAGGTAGCAAGGGCTAATGTTAGTAATTAGCGAACGGAATTTTGGAGTGGAGCGAAGAAAGAAAGGGCTAACGACCGTTCAGACTAGCCTGTTTACTGCCTTCACTGATGAATATGAAGCGTCGGTTGACGCTTGAAATTTGTTAAAGCCTGTAAGTGGAAAAAGCCGAGGCTCAGTACTTACATAGCCGTAACCATTATACGCTCATGGATTCAGTATGGCAAAGAGAGACCTTACTTGCCCACTACCCAGCTAGAACCGTCGTGGCCCTTTGCCTGATGCACTACCCAGCCAGAGCCGTCCCATACTTTGACCGGATGACTAGCCCAGGACGAGCCATTCCAGACTTTGGCGTTGCTGCTGCGGCCAGTGTAGGCTTGAGCTACCGAGGCATAGATTGACCCGGCGTTTAGGGAGCTGGGCGTCGTGAACAGGCTCGTATTCGTAACATAGCGCCACTGGGCAACCACAGCCCGGTCCCCTGTGCCGTTGGTAGAGGCGACTTTTGTGCCCCCATGGTAATTTGTACCTGGTGTAAATGTGCGGCCGGCCGAAACCAGCCCGACGACGTTAACAATCAGATTATTAGGATTGACCGTGGTGAAAGACCCACTCGTTAAATTAGAACTGGAGGCGCCGCCGTTGTCGTTGACTGAACCTGTGTCGTTACTCGCGACTATGTCGTTGAACTCTTGAACGGTAACGGCAAAGCGGTTCGGCGTATTGCCGGGGGCATTTACCGTGATGGTATCGCCGGCATTCAGCGTCGTTGTTACGAGGGTAGAACTTTGCAATACATAGGTCGTTTGGCCGGTTATTGGTGCAACCGTACGGTCAGCTACCCATGTATTGCCTTTGCTGTCACTCACAGCCATGGCCGGGTTCGTAGCCCCGCTGACTACACATATGACTCCTAAAACGAGTAGGTGACCTGCCGGAAAGCCTCCTGTCGGGACTGTGACGACGACAGATGCCGAGGGCCCGCTCGTTGATCCGGAAGCCTCTTTAATCCATGCCATGCTATGAACTCAAATCTATCCAAACATCCCCGGTAGCTGGGCTGGACGGTGCAGAAGAGGAGGCTGTGACCTTTGCACCGATGTTGCTGCCGGACACTGTACCGGTTGTGGAGATATCTTGCGTACTGTCTAATGGAACTGTCAGCGAAGCTGCTGTACTGCTGACGGCGAAGTATTCTGCACCGGATGCGTTAGGGGCAACTTCAAAAATATTGGCTGTACCCGAGCCAAAGTACATTGCCCTAAGGGCAACAGTACTGGCTTTGGCCGGCCGGGCCCGCAGCTCGCCATATTCATTGTGGTAGCCTGTGCGTGTGCCGTCAAAATAAAACGCCAGTCGGTCTGGCCACCCACTGGTTGGGCTGGTGTCGTCGGTAATATCAACACGTGCAAATTTGTCGTTTGTCGAGTCGGTGAGGGATGAAGTACCATTTTTGATTGGCAAGTAGGTACCTGTGTGTGCATGGTTGCCTAGAGCAACAGTTACATTGGTAGTACCTGTTGGAATTCGGGCAATGTCAAGCGTGCCGGAAGCGACGTCAGCTGCTGCATGGGTATGTGAGATGTTGGCTTTTGCATCAAGGGCCGTCTGCGTAGCTGCGCTGACCGGTTTATTGGCATCAGAAGTATTGTCAGCGTTCCCTAAGCCGACATCGCTTTTGGTTAAGACAACGTCTCCGGTTTGGGTATTAACGGATGTAACAGGCGCGACGGTATTCAGCTTTGTTTGGACGTCGGTGGAGAGTTTGGCCTCGGTGACCGTGGTGTCGGTGATAGCCGCGGCGTCAACCACACCCGGCTTTAAAGAACCGTCAGCAGCCAGTGCTTGGGTTAGAAATTCATTGAGGATCTCTCCCCACGTCCCCTCATCTTGTCCTGGTATTGGTAGGCGCGCCACTTTTTACATCCTGCTTATGCAGTATATAGTAGCACATCTTACCCTTTGTCCACTACCTTTAGCATTAGGACATGAACATGGCTAGGACGGAGGGATTCGAGTCACGTTCCGCGACCCCGCAAGTTCACGATTGACGATTAATCGTCATCGGAACATTGCTCTCAAACTGCCACTGGCAGTTTTCGCCCCGAATACTCACTCGGCGACCAAATCACTTTGGCACTGACATGTTAAAACCCGACCAGAAGGTCGGGCCATAACATGGCTGGGACGGAGGGATTCGAACCCCCGAATGCCTGGACCAAAACCAGGTGCCTTACCACTTGGCGACGTCCCATCAATGTATGTAAGATACGCTTAGTTTTCCGACATTTGCGGTCGTTTTGGTCCATGGACCATTATATATTTATATTTACTCGTGCTCCGCACTCAAACAGCAGGTGCCGTTACAATTTGGCATGTCCCACCAAACTTTACGTATTGTAACAGATGTGGCGATGCCTGAAAACTAAAAGTAGCGCAAGCGGTGGGCAGCCTGCGCTACGGAGCCGGATTTCAACAGGTTACGAAATTCGGACGAGGGTCAACTGGTTCTTGCTAAACTTGCTTCCCCATTCAACCGTATCTTGGATGGTGCGGCCAATCAGAGTCTGACCAAGCGGACTATTGGCTGAAATACGGCCATCACTTGGGTCGGCTTCGATGCTATCAACCAGCTGGTAGCGCACCATACGGCCGCTGGCATCGATGAGTTCAACTACCGATCCGATAGCTACCATGAGGGCGTCACGTTTTCGCGGGAATAGCTTGGCATGAGACAGGTAAAGTTCCTTGTCGCGCAGCTGGTTCTCGACAATTTCAAGTTCGGCCAATTTTTCAATGCGGGCCAGGCGCTGGTCGTGATTGTCGGTCTTGTCGAGTTCACGCAGTTCTTTGATAATCTGCTGCTGCTTGCGCTCTAACTTACTAACTTCCTTCCGAAGCTCTTTCATACCCTTCTTACTAAGTAGAATAGTTTTCTTGGAACTTTGCATGTTTCCTCCGTTTTCTTGTTAGTACAGCGCTCTCATGTGCTGTATGGTTATGACTATACCTCCCAATTCTGAAGATTAACTGAAAAAGCTTCCGTTTTTTAAAAGAAAAACAGCGAATCTAGCGTAACAGATATAAAATGCTAACGTTTTTTTCGAATTTGAGGCAGGGACACCGTAAATAACGTTAGCTCACGAGGCGTGCTGGTGACGCTAATTTTGCCTTCGTGAAGTTCGACAATCTTTTTTGCGAGCGACAGCCCAATCCCATAACTGCGCTGGCCGCCTTCTGACGTACGTGCCGAATCAGCCCGATAGAAACGGTCGAAAATATGTTCGGCATCTTGCGGATCAATGCCTTCTCCTTGGTTGGTGACAAACAATTTGCATGTCCGGCCATTAGTACCAAACGACAGCGTCACTTCGGAATCGGGCGGACTGTATTTAAGAGCGTTATCAATCAGTATCTGTACAAGGTCGCTCAGCATCGTCTCGTTCCCCTCTACGAAAACGGGCGACTTAGGAAGTGTTACGGATATCCGATGCTTCTGGTCGCTCCGTGCTTCAACCTGCTTGGTAACAATTTTAGCGATATCAACATATTGGCCCCTCGACAGATTGGGATTGTCAAGCCGTGCCAGTTCAAGCAGGGTCGTAGAAAGCGCCGTCAGCTTGTCGACTTCCTCTAGGTTGCTTTGAAGTAGCTCTTTGTAGTCCTGCTTCGAAGCTTTCGGGTCGCGAAGCGCCACCTGAATTTCCGATTTCATGACAGCGAGTGGCGTACGGAGCTCGTGACTGGCGTCGCTGGTAAAGCGAGATTGGGCTTCATGCGAAGCGCGGATAGGCTGGAGCGTGCGCCGTGCAAGTAAGTATGACCCCACCCCTCCCAGGCCTATGACTGCCAAGTTCATGTAAACAAGACCGACAAAAATACTTGCCTGGGCTTCGCGTGTCTGGTTCATTCGTACGTCTGTCAAAGTCAGGGGCCCAGGTAGAGTCAATGTTTCGGAACTGCCTTCGATTCGGATTTGTAAACGCTCCAGCCGGCTGCTTATTTCGGTGGTCGACAGCTCATAAATGATAAAACTAAAAAGAAGACTGATGCTAACTAAGATAACGAGGTACCAGGCCGTTAGCTTTAGGGTTGCGGATTCAAACATCCGTCTCATTTCTTTTCACCGTCCTCTAGTTTGTAGCCAAAACCCCGTACTGTTTTGATGAGTGCCCGGCCAAATGGCTTGTCAATCTTGGCGCGCAGATATTTTATGTAGACCTCGACGGTATTCGGCAGAATATTGGCATCGTAGTCCCAGACATGCTGCATAATTGTGTCCTTAGAAACTGGACGGTTCTTGTTGCGTAATAAATATTCTAACAGTCCGTATTCTTTGGAAGTTAAGGGGATGTCTTTATTGCCACGGGTGACTCGCCGGTTGGCTGTGTCGAGAGCTAGGTCGTCGGAACGCAGTACTGTATTCTGTTGTTCTGCCGGCCGGCGGAGGAGCGCACGGACACGGGCCAGTAGCTCTTCCAGCGCGAAGGGCTTAGCCAGATAGTCATCGGCACCGCTATCAAGCCCTTCGGTCTTGTCTTCGACTTTACCAAGAGCGGTGAGTAAAAGAACCGGCGTGTGAATAGACTTTTCGCGTAGAGCACGAATAATAGCAAGGCCGTCATAAGAACCCGGCAACATGCGGTCGATTACCATTACATCATACGGTTCGGTCGTGGCCATTCCAAAGCCATCATCGCCGTCGTATGAGACGTCAACGGCGTAGTGTTCTTGCTCGAGAGCCTTCTTTAAAGCACGGGCAATCTTATGTTCATCTTCGATTACCAGTACTCGCATACTCTTACAGTATACTCGTTTCCTGAGAATAGTCTGAGAATTTAGGCGTACTTCTCTGACCAATCATGCATTTTGAGCAGGATTGGCATAAGGTCTTGGCCTTTTGGAGTTAGCTCGTACTCGCAGCGCGACCCTGACATTGGGCGTTTAACGATAATTCCGGCCTCTTCGAGCTTTACGAGTCTGGCAGAAAGTGTCCGGGGATTTATTTCGCCGGTTAGATCCTGGAGCTGGCAGAAACGCACGGTCGGCTCGGAAGCAAAAAAACGAAGAAGCCGGGGAGTCCATTTGTCTCCCAGTATATCTGTTGCTGCGTCGACTGCGCCAATTGTTCGTACCATGATAACTTAACTATACATTGTCTAGTAACCTTAGTCAAAGCAGTCATGCTCATATATACTTTAATTGTAATGAAAGAGTTCATTCGCCGGTTCGACAAAGTCGTGACAGAAAAGACAGCTACGGTGTTTGGTCCAGAGTCACATTGGTTCTTTCGGATAGCGACGCATTTCGGCGATCCTATAGTGGTTTGTATCGTTGCTCTCGTGGTTATTACACGTGGATTTATGAATGAGGACATAGCGCTGATGTACGCTGGCACAGCAATTCCGGTTACACTTTTGGTCGGACTACTGCTCAAGATGCTTTTTGAGCGGGCACGACCAATGACTGACTATGCCAGCGGAATGTGGCTAAAAACTTTTAGCTTTCCGAGCGGGCATTCGAGCGGTTCTACAATTACCTACGGTCTGCTGGGCTATATGGCGCTAATCGTACTGCCCGGCCCTTTGGGCGCAGCGGTTCTCGGCAGTTGCTTCGTTGTTGCATCCGTAATCGGTATATCACGCGTTTACTTGGGTGCACATTTCCCAAGCGATGTTATTGCAGGCTGGCTGCTGGGGCTGGTAAGTTTACTCGCTGTTATATTGGTCGTGCGGCCACTCGGGTAGTAAGCAAATATGCGTACAAGCACGCTCTACTCTCGCTTCCTCGTGCTATAATTACGGCATGAAAGTCGTTGTCGATTCCTCTACCAAAACCTTTGTCCGTTTTTGGCTCGTTCCGCTCGGCCTGCTCGTTGCAGGGTTCGCACTTTATAGTGCACGGTCAGCGCTTATCATTCTGGGAACTGCCCTGTTTTTGGCATTGGCGCTCAGCGCTCCTGTCAGTAGACTTGCGAAGCACTTGCCCGGCAATAGCCGCGCTGGCAGTACGGCCATTGCATTTATCGTCGTGATTGCACTGCTTGGTTCGTTTATCTTCTTGGCCGTTCCGCCTATTGTCCAGCAAACGGCGAAGTTTATTCAAACGGTGCCGGCATTAGTGGAAGGTGCGCGTGAACAGTGGCAGGGGTTAAACCACGTTATTGTAGAGTACAACCTGCAGTCCCAAGTCGAACAAGCAACCAATTCTATACAGGCTAGCGCGTCGGGCTGGGCGTCGAGCGTCGGTTCGAACCTCGTTGGGGGTATCGGCTCTGTATTCTCGTTTATTACAGCAACTATCTTGGTGCTTGTGCTGACGTTCCTAATGCTGATAGAAGGTCCGAGTTGGATGAAAAAGCTATGGGGATTGTATGACGACCAAGAACGGCTCGAGCATCACCGCTCACTGTTCCAGCGCATGCATGCGGTTGTGTCCGGCTATGTGACCGGACAGCTGACCGTGTCCGGTCTTGGCGGGCTGTCGGCTGGCTTGTTTGTGTTTATTCTTAGCTTCTTCTTTAACGTACCGAGTAACCTTGCTATACCGGCTGCCGCTATTACCTTCATTTTGTCACTTATTCCGATGTTTGGTGCAACTATTGCCGGCCTTCTCATTGCGAGCTTGCTGGCTTTCAACGATGTTGGGGCTGCTATCGTTTATATCATTTTCTTTATCATCTACCAGCAAATTGAGAACAATTACATTTCACCAACTATTCAGTCAAAGCGGCTTGAATTGTCGGCGCTTACTATTCTCGCCTCGGTTACTGTCGGTCTGTATTTGTTCGGCATTGCCGGAGGTATTATTTCAATCCCGATTGCCGGATGTATTAAAGTCCTTATGAATGCCCAACTTGACCGCATGCAGGCGCACCGCAAAAAACTTGCATCCACTAACACTAAACAGCTAGCCGAAGAAAACGCCTAAACCTTAAGCGTAGGACCAAACGGTTCCACTGGCGGTATCTCGCACGTCGATACCGCTTTTTCGTAGCTCGTCGCGCAGTTCGTCAGAACGCTGCCAATTTTTTTCATCGCGTGCCCGCTGGCGCTCGATGATTCGCTGCTTTATCTCGTCGCTAATGTCTGGGGTGTCAGTCAGCAGATCTATCCCAAGCAAATCCCGGATAGTCTCAAGCAGCTGCACGAGGCTATGCCGATGAATTTTATGTAGAGAGACCGACTCCAAACGCGAGAAGGCTTCGTCAATAATGGCGAGTGCACCGGGAGTATCAAGGTCATTTGCAAGTGCTTCAGAGACTGCTTGTGGCGTGGCCAGCAGTGAAACGCCATTTTCGTCCTTAGCATCATCGTCATCAAGTGTGTCGTGTGTTTGGTGGCGCAAAGCGGCAACATCTCGCCAGTTACGTAGGCGGTTAGCGGCGGATTCCAAAATTGCCCAACTAAAGTTGCCTTCAGTGCGGTAGTGTTTGCTTAGTGCCAATAGCTTGAAGGCCGTTACGGAGAAGCCGCGGTCGATAACATCTTGCAATGTAATTGTGTTGCCAATGGATTTCGCAATTTTCGTACCGTCAATTTTGATGTGATTATTGTGTAGCCACATAGCCGAAAACTGTTTGCCGGTAACGGCTTCCGTTTGAGCTATTTCGTTAGTATGATGGACCGGAATATGGTCGATACCGCCAGTGTGGATATCAATCTGGTCGCCGAGGGTTTCGCGGGCAATGACCGAGCACTCCAGATGCCAGCCAGGAAAACCCTTACCCCACGGACTATCCCATTCCATGTCGCGTTTTTCGTCCGGGTTTGAAAACTTCCAAATTGCAAAATCTGTCGGGTTCTTTTTGCCGGTGTCGGCTACCCGGGCACCAAAACGGAGTCCCTGAATATCGAGCCGGGCCAGTTTTCCATAGTCAGCCAGTTTGCTGGTGTCGAAATATAGCCCGTCTGAAATAACATAGGTGTAGCCTTTTTGCTCGAGGACTTTGGCAAATTCAATCTGCTGCGGCACAAAATCGGTCGCGCGTACCAAGTGGGTTGGCCGGCGTAGGCCTAATAATTCATACGCTTCCTTATCGGCAACCTGGCTATAAAATTCAGCGACTTCCCAAGCGGTCTTACCTTCCTTTAGGGCGGCCTTTAACATTTTGTCTTCGCCAGCATCGGCATCATCGGTCAAGTGACCAACATCGGTAATATTTTGTGTCCGTTCGACGGAATATTCATACGATTCAAGCAGCCGCACCAGTACATCCCAGTAAATATAGCCAAGCCAATTGCCGACATGTGGCTGTGAATAAACGGTAAGGCCGCAGGTATAGAGCTTGACGGTACCGTCACTATGCGGTTTCAGCTCGTCGATCGTACCGGTCAGGGTATTATGAAGCTTGATACTCATTGAGTGCTTTCTCTGTCGCAGTGACGAGTTCCTGCATAATTTTGTCATAACTTTCATAGACACGGAAGCCGGCAGCGTACGGGTGGCCTCCACCACCAAAGAACCCGGCAATCGTTTCGGATATCGGAATGTTAGAACGCAGCTTTCCTGTCAGCTTACCGTCTGGGTATGTCTTTATGGCGACACCGACTTCCACGCCTTCTACCAGACGCATTTCGTCGAGTACCAATACGCTCGGGTTGTACTGGTCGCTATAAGCCTGAATATCTTCCCAGGGTATGTGAACCACCGCTAATTTGCCATCCGAAAGGTATTCAATCCGCTGGATTAGCTCGCCCTTGTACTGCAGAATTTCGGGTGACTTCTTCATATATTCGCGGCGGCGGTCTTCTATTGTGGCCACATGCGCACCCAGGTCGGTTAGTGCGGCGGCAATTCGGTAGCTTTCGGCGGTAACGGTTTGAGTCGACAGTCCCAAGCTGTCTGACAGCTGTGCTCCAAGTAAATGCTCGGCAGCTTGTTGGTTGATTGTCCAGCCTGCCTCTTTTGCCATTTTATAAATAATTTCGCTGGTCGAAATAGCGTCTTCGTGCAAAAAATCGTGCGGAAAAGACAGCGTACTTTCCGTGACATGGTGGTCGATTACGAGTACTTCGTGCGATTCAAGAAACGACCGTATGCCAGGAGTTTCGAGGACTTTCGTTAACAGCACATCGGCACTGGTGTCTACCACGATGGCCAGGTCGGCACTAGCGTCAAATTCCATCGAAACCCTGTCCCAGCCTGGGAAGTAGCGCAGGTATTTAGGGATTTCTAACGGGCAGTACATCGAAATATCCTTGCCGGTGTCCCCTAGAATTTCTTCGAGTGCCAGCGAACTGCCCAAGCTGTCTCCGTCGGGGTTTTCGGCCTGAATAATGGTAATTTTATTTGCAGATTCAATCAGCTTTTTGGCGGCATCGTACATCTGTTATATTGTAGCAGATAAGCAAACTGCCCGCCCCGAAGGAGCGGGAGTCCGCTTCTACTTCGGTGACGGGCACTAGGGTTCGATGACCCAGCCGCATTCAGTACAGACGAGAAACGTGCCGGCCGCTCGCAGGATGCCCCCGCATTCACCACAGGGATCGACGTTGTCGAGTTTCACGACTGGACCGGTGAGAGTCATCTCTTGCCAGCCATGAACGCCGTCGATACGCAGATGCAGCTTCACCCGTGGGTCGCCCACGCCAGGAAGTGATTGGACTTCGACAATCACCGAGTCCCTCCCCTTCGCGTGAACGGGTAGGCGCCCACGAGATTGGGCAGCCTTCACCATCTTGTTGGCCTTGATCACAAGTGATCGACTCCATGAGTCTGCGTCGAGCACGGCCGACCAGTTCTTCAGCGTCAAGTTGCTGGCCGTGCAGACCAGCAATGTGCGGTCTGCCAGCTTGACGAAGAACCTGTCATTGGGATCCGCCGGGCCGAAACGTTCAATGGTCGTTCTGATTCTGAAGGGCATCGCCCTTCTCCCTTCTGTCGGTCGACTGACGATAAAATTATAGTGCTCTTTTCGTGCGGCTTGTGCAAGCAAAAGCACTTAAACCAAAAAGGCTTCGCGTGAAGCCTTTTTGTATGTACATCGTTACTTAGCTTAGTTCGACGGAGTGTTTTTACCTTTGGTGGCTACGAAGCTCACGCAGTCACCTTGGTTTTTGAAGGTTGAACCGTATGACTTCCAGCCATCTTTTTTACATTGGTCTTTGCTAGTTGGCATGGCGGTCGAAGCCGTTATCTTGAAGGCTACTGTTCCGTTTGGCGTCCAGCCCGTGTCTAGTTTGAATCCAGCTGTGTAGCCAGGATATGTCGTGTCCCAGAATACCGCGTCGGTGTCATCGTCAGTGCCTACGCTCGCAGTCTGTGCGTTTGGGACACCAACGTTAAGTGAATTATAAGGACCAGACTGACCGATAGGATTGGCGCCATAGTTGGCCGTGTTGTAAGCTACACCGACAATAACATCGTCAGGCAAATCTACTGCCAAACTGCTCATGTCGAATACGGCGTTAAAAGCTATGCCGTTGTAGCACAGGTTGTCACTCGCCCTCCATGCCGTGCCTCCTGGGCAGGTTGGGTCGGCAGCTGGTCGCCATGGTATTAGAACAGACTGTGTCTTGGTAGCTAGCAGCGTGTCGGGTTCGCCGTTTACATCTAGGCTGTCCGCGTAGATATTAACAGTTATCGGGTGAGTCCAAGCGACGGGATCTGCACTGTAAGGAGTGCCGATTGAATAGTCAGAATACAGTGCCCAGTTACTCATCGTCACGGTTACTGTGTCGAGTGTTCGGTCAGTGCCCGCAAGGTGCACGTAGTCACCGAACTCAGATGTCGAAGTGGCTTGATAGCCTAGACTCGCTACGTTCGGCGGCAATACCGCCGGCGTTGCGTCGTACACAGTGCTCGTCGCTGCAAATGCCGAAACTGGCATGGCCAGAACGAGCAAGGCACCGATGGCCATCGCTTTTAGGCTATTCACGTTAGCTTTAATAAATTGAAGCTTCATAGTACTACCCCCGCATTAGTTGGTAGTACTATTATACTCCTTTGCCTCACTGCATACGGTCTATGTGAAGTTAGGTATTGTAAAATTCAAGAAATATTCTATAGTTTATCATACGGTCTTTAACAACGCATTTCCCTACCACTAGGAGTTCCCGTGCCGGTCTTGGAAGGATTGTGGCAGTGCAAACAGTGCAACACCGGGATTGAAATCCCCGGGTTGATACTAAACTGCCCCGTGTGCGGCGACGCACGCAACACTCTCCTCGACCCCGAGGAGCGTCCATACCTACCCGAAAACGCTCGTGTCATCACAGATGCAGACGAGCTGCAGCTGGCTGACGCAGGTCCGAATTGGAACTGCGGCAAGTGTGGTCAGTCAAACTTGGCCACGACAGATTCATGTTCCAACTGCGGCGAAGCCCGCGGCGCCAACGACGACGTCAACGCGACGCACAAGTACGTGTCGGGCGTAGCGGCAGAAGGTGTTGAGCTCAGCGATCCGTCGGTTCTCGAAACCGACTGGACAGACGCCGTACTTCAGCAAGCTGACAAGCTTCAAGAGCTGGCGGACGGTCCGGTCGTTATGCCGAGCCGTACGTTCCATCTCTCGGATCTGCCACGACGTGGAGCTGAACTGGTGCACCGCACCGTCGAAGTTTCGCAGACTGGCGTGTCCAAGCTGCTACCGCTCGTCAAGCGCGCCGGAGTTCTCGGCGTCGGAGTGGTGGTCAGCATCGTCGCGCTCACGCTCATCTACCTGGGGTTTCTCAAAACCTACGAGGTCGAGCTGACGGTCAAGAGCTTGTCGTGGGAGCGGCAGGTCGAAGTGGAAGAGTTCCGTACCCTCACCCAAGAAGGTTGGACTTACCCTTCCGACGCGCGAATCATCGACTCGTACGAGAAGCTTCACCACACCGACCGTGTCATCGATCATTACGTGACGAAGTCGCGTGAGGTCACAAAGCAAGTTCAGGTCGGTACTACGACGGAAACGTACGTGTGCGGAACCGTAACTGTCGACAACGGGAACGGTACGTTCGACCAAGTCGACGTGGAGTGCCAACGTCAGGTCCCTGTCTACGAAACAGTCACCACGACCGAGTACTACGAAGAACCCGTCTACCGCGATGTGGAGGTATACCAAACCTGGTACGTCTACCAAATCGATCGTTGGGTGACGGACTATTTCGAGAAGTCTTCGGGCGGAGATACTGACCCGTATTGGCCAGAGCCTAAGGGCCTGGACGATGATCAACGGATCGGTGACGAACGGAGGCAGGACTACGAGGTCGCACTCGTCGACGACGAGGGTGGCAGCCACGACCGTTCAGTCCAGCTGAAGACGTGGACGTACCTCGACGAAGGCGAAACCCTCACCGGTCACAAGACTTTCTTCGGCTCGCTGCGGAAGGTCGACTGGCCTACGAGCTGAAACTAGCTCATTGGAATTGCGTTACAAGACTGCGGCCACGGTGTCTCGACGAGAGTCGAAATGCCGTGGCCGTTTCCATTGGCTGGGGATAGTGGATGTATTTAGAACTTTTAGCTTTGAGAGAATCGCTCAACTAACGTTTTAATCGCTTGAGTTTGATTATTAGGATCATTTCTCAATCTTTTAAGAATAGTTGTTTGTATTATCCTAATTACTTCTTTTTGAATTCGGTAAGCTCTAATTATCGATTCCCAGTAAGGCTTCGTATCAACATTTTCTAATTCAACATCATTAGGTATGTGAGAATCGAGATCACTGACCGCAATCGTTCGATCAAGTACCTCACTCATAACTTCTGATAGAAGTTGCTTATCCGCTGTATACAAATACTCAACATTACGGTAAGGGGTGTTCTTATCTACATCGTAATCCTGATCATCCCTGTCCGTAAGTTCCATCGTGATATCAGAAGACGATACCTTTAACTTATCTAGAAGTACATCCTGAAAAGCTCTTCTACTTCTGGCTTGAGTTTTTGATCCCGATGACACAAAAAAATACATTTCTTTTGCAGGATCTATAAGTTCTTGGTATGCCTCAGCATCATTCAAGCCACCGTTACTTCCCGTTGCTTCAGATTCTACGAATACGATTTTTTGAGCAACATAATCCAGATGAAAATGAACACCGAGTTCATCAATAATGCTGGCTCTTTCTTCAAGTCCAGAAATCTTTACTAACGTTGATGTGCCTGCATTAGTAACTATCCTGAAAGTGTTAGCGGCATTAGCCGCTACTACTTCCGGTGAATGCGTTGCTATAACAAAAGAAGGTTCGATATCAGATTGCGCTAGCTCGTTTAAACTTTTAAAGACACGAGATGTTAAGCCTGGATGCATACTGTTTTCTGGCTCATCCAATAATACAATTGGTTTGAATTTAGCCTGATTCCACACCTTTTTTAAAGTAGCTAGAGCAATGGCTTTCTTTTGACCCGAGCTCGCCGAGTCAACGGTATACTTATTTCCATTTCCTCGATCCAGTACGAGATTTGTCAATCCATTAATTGACGCCCCTTTTGAAATAACGATAGGATCAAGAATTTCGTTATAATCTTCAATTAATTCATCCAACTTCTCTTCATTCGATAAACCGTATTCAATCAGAGAGTCGAGGAGTGGCGATGCAGATACAGTCGTGCGAGAGATGCGCTGACCTGGGTTTTCTCCAGTTGGCTGGAAAATATTCTGAATTGAGAATCCAGCAGATCGTGAAAGAGAATAAGATAAGTTTAAGTTTTCAAGCTGATCAAATCTTAAGACAATCTCTCGAGCAAGAACATGGAACGCGTTGGGAGAAATCAGGCTTGATACAGATGCATTAGCTAAGCTGTATTCCGTACCGTTTATATATTCCTGTATATATCTATTACTTTGCTGATTCCAACCAAGTGTAGGTTTTCGTATTACTAGCTTTCTAGAGTACTTACCGCCTGGGAATATATTTTGATTTAGCTCCGATAGGTACGTGTCGATAGATGCCTGATTTGGCTGCGATTCATGCAGCCGCTGGGCTAAAAATTCAACCTCACCTTCTTCGGCAATAGCTTCGATCTCCAAACTAGCCGTTTCACCCGTTACTTGCTGTGCCACCTGCTCATTAATCTGTGTTGCTTGCTGGGTTAGTAAGATTGATAGCGTATCAATAACTGTAGATTTTCCACTACCATTGACCCCAGTTAATACAATAAAACTGTTCTCTGAGAAATCATGCTCAAAATTTAGACCTCTAAAGTTTTCGATCTTTAATTTTTGAAGCTTCATGATACTTATTATATACAGTTTTAATAATGCCGCAGGATGGAACGATCTAATCAAACTAATTTGGTAAACCTGATAGTCAGCCCTGACGCATTGCTTGGGGATAAGGGATTCGAACCTTCGCGTATATGTTTTATTCGGTTTGATGTATATGTGTGGTGTTATGCTATCTGCAGTGATGACAGACGATTAGAGTGCTCGCCTGCCCTCAAGTGCATGACTAAGAGTAATCTGATCCGCATACTCAAGGTCAACACCTACCGGAATTCCGCGTGCGAGGCGTGACATTTCTATCGTGATGCCAGCGTCTGTAATGTACTTTTGCAGAAATAGTGCAGTAGACTCGCCCTCTACTGACGCATTGGTAGCGATAATAAGCTCTTTCACGTCGTCAGACTTAATTCGTTCGACAAGCTGCGGTATATGAAGCTGCTCAGGCCCGACACCGTCTATTGGCGAAATAGCACCACCAAGCACATGGTATGTGCCTTTGAATTGCCCTGTTCGTTCTAACGCTACAATGTCGAGCGGTTCTTCGACAACGGCCACAAGCTGTCTGTCTCGGTCGGAATCAGAGTACAGCGGCGAGACGTCTTGGTCGGCGTCGATGAGTGCAAACGTGACAGGACATTGCTTCACGCCGTCGTGAACGTGTGATACGGCTTTTGCAAGCGAGTTGGCATTAGCCGTTGAAGTTCGCAGCAAAAAATAGGCATAGCGTTCGGCTGTCCGTGCCCCGACGCCGGGGAGGCGCCCGAGTTCTTCAATGAGGTCCAGGAGTGCGGACGGGAGAATCTGCTTAGCCACTGCGCTACCTACATTCCAGGTAGGTTCAGGCCGCCCATAAGGGGCTTCATGGTTTCGGCTGCGATTTCTTGTGCTTTAGCTAAGCCGTCACGGACAGCTATTTCGATCCAGTGTTCGAGCTCTTCAATGTCTTCAAGGTCGACCATCTCTGGGTCGATTTTGATGCTGTCGATTTTGAGCTCACCGGTTACGCGCACCACCACGGCACCGTCGCCGGCCTCTACTTCCACAATTTGTTTCTTTAGATCCTTCTGAGCTTTTCGAAGGTCGTTCAGCATCTTCATCTGGTCAAACGCCATAGTATTTCCTCTCTTTACTTCACCTTATTGTACGCTAATTTGTAGCTTTTTTGTAGAGGTAGAAGCGGTCGGCATCGTGCGATGCGCGTGACACGATTATTTTGCTCGGAATCCGATTAACCTGGCTGTGAAGTGAGCGCTCCACGATAAGCGTAGACTCCGGCGATAAACCTTTGGAGGTTGAAACAACCTGAAGCGAGCTAACATAATTTTGGTGCTTGGAAAAGTTGGCGTAGAATGCCGCGTTTTCCGGGCTAACGACCAAATACACCGTTTCGTTTTTGTCGATGTTTTTAAGTTCGTTTGTAAGTACCCCTAAGTCAAAGTTGTATGCCGCGTACACCTCTTTGTCATAGTGGAACCCGTATACATACCGGTCGACATTGGAGATAGCCAGGCCTGCAATGAGTACCGCAAGGGGCAATAACCCGAAAACGCGGGCATAGGGGTTACGCGGGAATAGCCGATACCAAGACCAGATTAAGTAGTCGATACCGAGTGCAAGCAGCAGCACAACCGGCACAAAGGTAATGCTAATAAAGCTAGGGTTCAGAATAACCAGTGGGATGAGAAGCACCAGCCAGAAGCTGATAATGTAGCTTTTTGTCGTATATTTCGTTGTAACCAGGCGGTATAACCCAAGAAGAATAAGCAGCACGATGCCAAGGCCGTAGATTGGTACAAGGACGGCGCCGCTGCGGGGTTCATAAAAGCGAGCATACTGGTTGAACAGCTCTTGCAGGTTCGGCCAAATTGCCGACCAATCCGTAGGAATGCCCAGTAGTGTTGGCACTAATGAAATGTCGTGCACAAGTCCTAAAACAAGTGGTGATATAAGCGCCAAGAAGATTACCGACCCCAGCAGTACAATTGGCTTGGAAGATTTTCGCAGCAGCAAGTGACGGGCGTGGGGGTGAATAAACGCCGTGATAAGCAGAGCCAGCAACATATAAAGGTTGAGAGGCATATATAGGCTAATGGCGGCCAGAATAAAGCCGACTATCACCCATATACGTGCATAGGCGCTGCGGCGGGCAATCATCGAAGCCGCAATAAGTATATAAGTCGTCAGGAAAATATATGTAATGCCAGCATGGCCCGCCTGTGATGTGAGCAGGAACTGGTTTGTCGTGACGGCCACTATGGCGCCAACAATAGCGACGTTGCGGCGATACCATAGGTTGAGTAGGTACAGGATACCAAGCGCCGAAGCGATACCTAAGATGATAGAGGGCAGCTTGATGCTAATCGATGAAAAATCAAATACGGCGATACTGGCGGCTTGCAGGAGCCGGTATGGCAGATAAAGCAGTTCTTCTGGAAGAAGGCTAAACAAACGGGTTGGATTAAGGTTGTCGCTGATGAGCGCGGACTCTATTTCGCCATCAGTCAAGCCGCCAGGAAGATAAAATCCAGCGACAATCAACAGGGTTGCAAGAGCCACGCTGAACAGTAGGTATGCCAAAACAAAGCGCAGTCGGTAAAGCAAGAATTTATCAAGTTTTTGGCTAACCATTAGTGCTTAAATTATAGCACGAGGAAGTGACGATTAATCAGAGTGTTTACGGTCGAGTGACATGAAGCGCAGTCGCTCTGGGTGGAAGTACAGTCCGACTTCACCGGTTGGACCGTTACGGTGCTTGGCGATGATAAGTTTGGTAATGTTCTCGACTTCGGGATTGTCCGGTTCGTAGTAGCCTGGCCGGTAGATGAAGCTGACTATGTCGGCGTCTTGCTCGATAGATCCTGACTCACGCAGGTCACTTAGCTGAGGAATTTGCGGGCTTCGGCTTTCGACACTTCGGCTCAACTGGCTTAGCGCAATCAGTGGCACGTTCAATTCGCGGGCAATCAGCTTTAATCCGCGTGAAATTTCCGAAACTTCTTGTACTCGGTTGCCGTCAGATCGTCCTGTCGCCTGCATTAGCTGCAAGTAGTCAACAATAATAAGTCCGAGTGGGTGGTCGTGCGAAACACGACGGGCTTTGGTGCGCATTTCGAGGACGCTGAGTCCCGGCGTATCGTCAATAAAAATCGGTGCTTCGGCAAGCTCGCCCATAGCTTCGGATAATTTTGAAAAGTCGTCGTCCGAAAGGTTTCCGGTACGAATATTCCAGGCGTCTACTCCGCTGGCGTCGGCAAGCATACGGTCGACCAGCTGCTCTTTGCTCATCTCGAGGCTAAAGAACAATACGGGCTGCTTTGCAATCGTCGCAACGTTATAGGCAAGGTTTGTCACCAGAGTCGTCTTACCCATTGCCGGGCGGGCAGCAAGGATAACAAGGTCGCTGCGCTGCAAGCCGGCCGTCATGTTGTCGAGGTCGCGGTAGCCGGTGCGAATACCTCGAAGCTGGCCTTTGTTGCGATGCAGCTCTTCCATACGGTCAAAGCTGTCTGTGAGGATGTGCTCTAAGCTAACGACGTCCTGCTTTAACGATTGGTCCGATACGCTAAATAGCTCGGCTTCGGCTTTTTCGAGTAACTCTTGGGTAGTCGTGTCTTCGTCGTAGCCAAGCTCCGAAATATCACCGCTGGCTTTAATGAGACGCCGACGGACGGCTTTTTGGGCAACCAAGTCGGCGTAGGCAGCAGCATGGGCTGACGTTGGTACATAAGTTGTGAGTTCGCTCAAATAGGCCGATCCGCCAATGGTATCGAGCTCTTTTTTACGCTTCAGCTCATCGGTTAAGGTCAAAAGGTCGACCGGCTTATGCCGTTCGTACAGGCGCATCATGGCGTCGAATATAACTGCATGCCCTTTTTCGTAAAAATCTTTCGGTGTGACGAACTCGGAAACGTCGGCCAGCACCTCATCATCAATTAAAACGGCACCTAAAAGGCTCTTCTCGGCATCGATGCTTTGGGGTGGAATTTTACCGGCAGGAACGTCTTTTTTCATAAGACAAACCTCCGGTTTTTCTCATCGCGCAGTGTCGCGGAATAAATCCGCCAACTCTGGCTGCTCTTTTCCTCTAGCTTCATATCATTTTAGGCGTCTTCGACGCTTACCTCTTCTCCACCCCCCATGATAGCAGCAACGCGAGCTGCCTGACTATCTTTCATTGGCGGCGCACCCGGTTTCGTTTCGACTTCCAACCCGGACATACCCAGCTCGTCGAGTGAACCATTCAGAAGCGCCCGGTACTTACTATCGTCTAACTTTTTCTTATAAAAGGCACTTTTGGTATAAATTGTAAGAGTTTGGCCATCAAGGAGCGGTTCGCACTTGGATAGCACGCTATGCAGTGCCACGTAATGCGTTCGGACGTGTTCGAGCAGTGTCTTCCAGTCAAAAGGAGTGCTGCCTTTTGGCGTAGCTGTCTTTTTCTTTGGCGCCGGGGCGGACACAGCAGGAGTAGGTTCTGGCTTTTCTTCTTTTGCGGGGGTTGGAATTACTGCTTTTACGGCTGGCTCGGCGGCCCGTGCGTTCGATCCGTTAAATAAGCTAAGTGTCGTTAATAGTTTTAGCTCGGGTGCGGATGACTTACTGACGTCTAGCAGGCTGTTGATAAGGCTGACATAGCGGGGGTTCTTCATCATATTCATGCGCAAATAGTTAATAAGCTGCAATGTAAGTGTCTTTACCGGAGTCCCGCCGGCTTCGAGTTCGTTCAGAGCCTGGTTGATGCCGTGCAGGTTTCCGGCATCAATTGCTGAGACGAGCGCTGCCATCTGGTCATCATGAGCCAAACCAAGCATTTTTTGCGTATGCTCGGCGGTCAGCGTTTCGTCGGGGCCTAAGCTGCTTGCAAGTTGGTCGAACAGGCTAACGCTGTCGCGGAAGCTGCCATCGGAGTGGCTGGCTATAAGCTTCAACGCTGCTTCGTCAACGGCAATTTTTTCTTTTTTGGCAATGCGCTTCAAATTGGTGACCATATCCTTCTCGGTCGCCCTGCGAAAACTGTGGCGCTGGGTGCGGCTAAGGATAGTCTCGGGAACTTTTTCAACATCTGTTGTGGCAAGAATGAATACAACGTGTTCAGGCGGTTCCTCCAGCGTTTTCAGAAGCGCATTAAACGCCGGCTTTGACAGCATATGGACCTCGTCGATAATATAAACTTTTTTGCTCGCACTTACCGGAGCAATTTGCACGCGTTCCCGGAGGTCGCGTATGTCATCGACCCCGTTATTGCTAGCAGCGTCGATTTCGATAATATCCAAGTGAGTCGAATCGTCTTTGTACGGCAAATCATTAATTTCGTGCGCCAAAATCCGAGCAATACTTGTTTTGCCTACCCCGCGGGGTCCCGTAAACAAATACGCATGAGCCACCCTGCCCTGCTTGATTGCACGGCTAAGAAGATCGGTAACATGGCTCTGTCCGACGATTTCGTCTAATGACCGGCTGCGGTACTTGCGGTACAGTGCCAGGCTCATGCAGTATCCCCTCGCATAACTGTTCCTATTTTACAGCAGTTATATAAAAGGACGCGTTGTGCTTTTATATAGTGCCGCCTTCGCGGACGTAGCAACGGCCGCAGAGTGAGTCGTAGGTAACTTTCGCGTTGTCTTCTATGGCTACCTGTTCACCCGTAAATACGTATTTGCCGTTAATCTTGCGGGTATTGAACTCGGCCTGCGAGCCACAAAAACACATTGTCGGAAGTTTTTCGATATTGTCGGCAACCTCAAATAGGCGCTCGCTGCCCGGAAACAAATTAGTTTGAAAATCCGCTCGCAAGCCGTAACAAATGACTGAAATATCGTGCTGCTTTGCCAAACGGAACAGTTGGCTAATCTGTTTCTGTGATAAAAATTGTGCTTCATCGACAAGGACGGCTGCAACGTCAGTGTAAGCCAGAACAGCCTTTTCTAAGTCGGTGTCGGCGGCTAGGATGTCAGCTTTTCGAATATGCCCGCCACGTGCTATCACACTGTCATCGTGTTTTGTGTCGACGTCGGGCTTGATTACGACGACCTTTAGACCGCGCTCCTCATAATTGTAAGCAGTTTTTATAAGTGTGTCGCTTTTGCCGCTGTTCATAGCGCCGTATTTGAAGTGTAGCTTGGCCATTGAAATCATTATAAACGAAAAGAGCCACCGAAAGCGGCTCAAGCTGAATCAGATTAAACCGATTCGGCGAACTCTTTTCGGTGGCCTCACCTGCGGCCGTACAGCCTACGCCTGATATTGCTCAGGCGAACCACGACGGCGAGCATGAGAAGCGCTATGACGCACTCGTACACAGCCTGCCAGTCCCTCACGACAATGTTCCATGTGATCGCGAGAGCTCCCAGCAACCACACCAGCTTGACCAACATTTCCCACCTCCGATGAAGATAGAACAGCTTGAAGGTATTTAACTACTGAAATTAAAAAAAGTCAATGTCCTAAGTAACTGAACGTGCAATGGCGTAGTTAAGCTGCGGTAGGTAGTAGTACAGCCCATAAATAACAAGTATGTATATAAATGGCGCGTAGAGGAACCGTTTGTCGCGTTTCTGATTGAGGAAAGCGTCGATTATCGAAAATATCAGCACCGAAACGCATACTACCGCTGTCACGAACATACCAATCACTACAAAAAAGTAGCCGATTGGATGGCCTGGTTGCGATGATCCTGCAACACCATCAAGCATTCCAGCGCCAAAAAAACTACCAATCAAAACCAATGCTGGTCCAACTGACAGGTACTTAAGCAGAACTATTACCCGAGCTTTAAAGTCTGGATTGTCTTGCATTCGTTGCATGGATAAGTCTACAGCGCCGCTTCAACAGCTGCCCAGGTTGCGTCCTGGTTGTCGGTTGGAACGATAATCGTGACTTGGTCACCGACATTGATACGGAAATACGTCACGCTTGCAAGGAGAATACGATATTCTTTGCCGTTTGCCTCGACGTAGTACGCGCCATCGTGTTGGGTTAACGTACCAATTACCTGCGTGCGGTCGACTGGACCGATTTGCTTGTAGATAAAGCTGCCGTCATCGGCAATGGTTAATTTCAGAATATCACCCTCAACAAGCTTTGACTTTGAAGCGTAGTTAGCTGGCACTGGGTATTCTTTGCCGTCTGGACCGGCCATTTTTTGACCGTCAAAGACACCTTCGACTACCTTCCCGCTGACTTCGTCACGGCTGTTGGTCGGTGTAACGACGTGGCCATCGTCACCGATGATACTAATTAATAACTCTTTAGCGGCAGCGATATTCGTTTCGGCATCCTGAATAAGGGACCGAAGTCGCTTTACCTGTTTTTCTGGTAATTCAGACATATGCTCGCAGTAATCCTTGTCTGTGTTTTATGCAGTATTATTACGTCCCATTATATATCATTTTGGGTTTTTATAGTCAACGATTTTCTTATCCACATAAATTTAAGAGGTGCATTTTAGTTCGTTGTATTTTTATCGAAATACAAAATCACCCCTATTAAATTAGGGGTGATTGAAGGCTCCTGCAATGTGGTCGGACGACGAACTATGAAAGTTCGACAGTTGCGCCAGCTTCTTCCAAAGCTTTCTTTGCGCTTTCGGCTTCGTCTTTTGAAACCTTTTCTTTGACTGGAGCCGGAGCACCGTCAACGATAGCTTTACTTTCACCAAGACCAAGACCGGTGATTTCCTTAACTGCCTTGATAACTGCTACTTTTTGAGCACCAGCGTCTTTTAGGGTGACGGTGAATTCAGTTTTTTCGTCTGCGGCATCTGCAGTGCCAGCGTCACCGCCAGCAGCCGGACCGGCAACTGCAACAGCAGCGGCAGCTGGTTCGATACCGTATTCATCTTTTAGTACATTTTTTAGTTCGTTAACTTCTAGGACAGTAAGTCCTGTCAGCTCTTTAGCGAGTTTTGCAACATCAGCCATAGTTATTCTCCTTAGTATTCAATTAATTTGCAGCTTTAGCTTCTACGCCGTCAAGCAGCGCGTGAAGATTGCCAGATAGTGCGTTCGTAACGTCGTGAACCGGCGAGAGTAGTTGTGCAACTACTTCGGCGATTAACTGGTTCTTGCTTGGAAGTCCGGCAAGAGCCTTGACTTCGCTCGCGTCAAGGTTAAGACCTTCGGATGAGAATCCCCCGACAAACATCAGTTCGGGGTGCTTTTTCGCGAATTTGTCTAATACTTGAGCGGATGCGACTTCGTCGTCGGTGCTGATTGCATACAGCAACTGTCCTTCAAGTGCCGACGTATCGGTGTTCTTGTAGGTTTCGACCTGGCTCATAGCTACACGTACTAATCGGTTCTTGATAACCGTAATAGTAACGCCAGCTTCGCGGGCCATCGCTCGCAGTTCTTGCATGTCGGCTACACTCAAGTCTTTGTACTGAGCGTAGACCGTCAGTTTAGAGTCCTTGAGAGCGCCAGCCATCTGGGCAACTAAAGCTTGTTTTTTATCGCGTGTGATAGCCACTTGATAAACTCCTAGCTTTACATGTTAATAATCGACCACATTGTTAATGAGCGGTTCGACACTACAGGTAACTTAAGATAAATTGCCTTGGTAGCAGATTAAGCTTTGCAGCGGCTACTGTCTTCGGTAATGTCTTGAGCTATATTACCAGATTGACAGGCACCTTACAAGGGGTAACGTTGCATATCGTACGACAAAGTGATATAATAAGTCTTTGTGAGTAAAAATGAAGAATCTCTTTCAGTCGTGACGACTGCTGAGCTGCAATCCATGATAGGAAGCCGTGAGCAGTTAGCGCTCGCGCAGCATAAAATAACAACCGAATTAGCGTTGTCGCAAAGCTGGCTAAAACTTCATTTCGAAGAAGAAGATTTACGGTATTCAAGGGCGGCTGCGAAAGTGGAGACACTAGAGGAGCGCCTTGCCTTTCTTCAAAACGAAGCGGTTAAATCGGCATTACTCGGCTATTGGTTGCATGAATCAGAGTTTGAAGATGCTAAACGGTTTAGGGATGAACGTGTGATCCCGATGCTTTCCGAACGCCTGGAGCCTGAATGGAATGTCAAAATGAGGCTAGACTATACCAACGGTTCGAAATTACGGTTTTTCATTGCAAAGTCTGCGCTCGGACTTATGCACCCGGAACACGGCATCGATACTGCTGTCGTCGAACGACGGACATTCGCGGCATATGCATCTGACGGGTCATTGCCGCGGCCGAGTGACATGAACCATGCCCTCGGCATATCGGAACGCCATCCCAACGACGGTCGAGTCGTTGCTATCGCACCGACAAGTACTTCCTTTTATGCGTTCAAGCCAGATCTAAAAGACGACAAAGTTCACCTATGACAAGACGGCGCTGCGTATCTCAGCCTGTATCTGATCAATTGGCCGCATTGAACCAGCATTATCAGTACAGCTGATTGCGGTAAATTCTGAACTATACATTGCGCATAACTCTTCAAAATTGGCCTTGGCTTTATCCAGGTGCCCCGCATCGGCTTCGTGGATGTCCCGCTTTAAGCTCGTATAGCCACGGGCTTCTTTTTTGTCGACGTTTGCCTGGGCGTGCTCACTCGGCATGATGAGAACAATGTTCAGGTCCGGCTTGGGGATGCCAAGAATGTCATATTCCGTCGTTTTAGTACGCTCGTAAAAAACTTTTCGGAGCCCTTGTTCGCCTATCTTTGCTCCTTGGTGGGCCAAATTCGATGCCACGTACCGATTTGAAATAACGATACCTTTTTCTTTTTTTAAATGCTCTATAATTTCGTCTTTGGCGGCAAATCGGTCAATGGCATACGGAAGAGACCCTAGCTCGGCCGGAACATCATCCGGTCCGCCATAATCACCATTTAAATAGCGTTCCACATAATAGGCCGAGGGTTCGCCGTAACGAGGAAAGTCAGATTCATGGACCTGGTAGCCTTGTTCACGCAAATAATCAGCAAGTAACTTCGCATGCGTAGCCTTGCCCGACCCGTCACCGCCCTCGATGGCGATAAAAAGGCCCATGCTACTTGATGCCCTTTTTCAGACCTTCGATTTTAGGGGCGGCCATTCGGGCGTCTTTGTAGGCACGCGGCAGCATTTGTTCCGGAGACCAATTTTTTATAATATCTTCGAGATTATCACTGGCTGCACTTTGGTACTTGCCGCTTAGCTTTTTGTATTCAAGCTCTACAGGTCCGGTCTCGTAAAAAACTAATTGTGCAACTCGCTCCCCCACCGGCAGTACAACGCTCTCGTGCTGGTTCATATTGTAGATTTCCATCGTCCAACGGTTGATGTAACCCGGATCACCCCAGCCGGCGTCGAGACAGACGGCAACACCGTTCCGGCCCCAAGTACTGCGAGCCTGCATGGTACTGGTGCCTGGTGCTTTAATTCCAATGAACTCGTGGGTATGGCCGAGTATTCGTTCGCCGGGCTGTAGGACGATGATCGGATGGTCCTCGGGGATGTTCGCAAATAATTTAATCCCATTTTTGTCGCACCATTCAGCGTGCGGCATAGCTTCTAAGGGCCCTTTGAAATAACGCGCAACGTCGGCTTCATCAAACGGGTTATATACACCCGCGGCTTCCGGCTGAAATTCCTGCTTGTAGAAATAGTAGCCTAGCGTCACATCGACACTGCTACCTGCTATGTGCTCTTCGCGGTACGGATGAAAAATAATGTGACCGCTTTTGACGGCCGCCTTTATCTGGCTGTTGCTGTATACTCCCATAAATCTAAGGCTTATTGTACCATGCTAAAATTGACCTATGAAAGCGATAGTGGTGGCTGTAGACAAAAACAATGGCATCGGCGCCAATAACGACATGATGTGGATGGGTGATTTGCCGGCTGATTTGGCGCATTTCAAGAAGCTCACCACCGGTGGCAGCGTCATTATGGGTCGAAAGACGTTCGAAAGTATCGGACGGCCATTACCAAACCGCGAGAATATTGTCGTATCACGAACGCCGACCGGTGTGGATGGTGTGCTTACTGCTTCGTCTCTAGAATCAGCCTACGCACTTGCCCGCTACCCAATCTTTGTTATTGGTGGAGGGCAAATTTATGCACAGGCTCTAAACGATATGGATACGTTGTATGTTACGGAAGTTGACGCCGAGTTTCCCCAAGCTACTGTGTTTTTTCCGCAAATCAACTGTGAAGAATGGCGTGAAACCAGCCGTGACCACCATGAGGCCGACGAACACAACAAATACGCGTTCGATTTCGTTACCTACGAGAGAGAAAATACCTAAACGGCAATAGGCGCTTTAATGGCCGGCTGCGGATCGTAGCCCTCGAGGCGGATGTCGTCGAATGTAAAATCATCGATCGATGTGATATCAGGGTTGAGCCAGAGGGTCGGTAGTTTGCCTGGGGTGCGCGACAGCTGTTCTTTGACCTGTTCGAAGTGATTCGAATAAATATGCGTATCGGCGAGGGTGTGAACAAACTCGCCCGGCGTTTTGTTGGTAACTTGGGCAATCATTGCGAGAAGCAAGGAGTAGCTTGCGATATTGAATGGCACGCCAAGAAATGTATCGGCACTGCGTTGGTAAAGATGTAGGTCAAGCCGTCCATCTTCATGGACATAAAATTGAAAAAGGCTGTGGCACGGCGGAAGGCCGCCAATTCGTACTATATCGTCGATTTCGGCAACATTCCAGGCACTGATGATATGTCGGCGGCTTGTCGGGTTGTTTTTTATCCCATCAATTACACGGGCTATCTGGTCTATTACACCGCCACTGCCGTCGGGCCATTGGCGCCACTGGACGCCATAAACCGGACCCAGGTCACCCCACTTCATAGCAAAGTCGTGGTCGGACGCTATGCGGCTAATAAATTCTTTTATGCCCTGCTTCCATTCGTCGGAGTTGCTGGAAGGCACTGGCTGACCGTTCTTCTCTAAATAAGCCTTGTACGGCCATTCATCCCAAATGTGGACATTGTTCTGTGCCAAGTACTCAATATTGCCTGTTCCCTGCAAAAACCAGAGCAGTTCATGCACAACGCTGTTAAAAAACAGCTTCTTGGTCGTGACAGCCGGAAAACCGTCGCGGAGGTCATAGCGAACCTGGCGGCCAAAAACACTTTTTGTGCCTGTTCCGGTACGATCGCCACGATCTTCGCCGTTGTCTAAAATGTCTTGTAGCAGATCCAGATATTGTCGCATGTTCCCTCCGTTTCACTCTATTATTACACAGATTTGCTTGCACTTTTATAGCAACAGCAGTATATTCGCTATACCTGGCGGGGGCGAGCTACTCTAGGGGATGAGCCTTAGGGACCCCAGAGAATAAACTCTGGAAATACACGCCGCCCCCGTTAGGCCAAAACCCCGGCTCTAAAGCGAGCCGGGGTAAGAAACGGCCTAATCTAAAGCTAGCTAACTACGTTTTCAACCTGGTTAGCCTATCAGCTAACGACGTTTTCAACCTTGATGCCAGGACCCATAGTGGTGCTGATGCTCGTTGATTTTACGTAAGCAGACTTCAGAGAGCCTGGCTTTTGAGATTGTAGGCTGTCAAAGAATGCGCGAGCGTTCTGCTCTAGGCTCGTTGCGCCAAAACTGACTTTCCCGATGCTTAGGTGAACGATAGCCTGCTTGTCAACGCGGTACTCGACCTTGCCGGCCTTGGCTTCCTTGGTAGCTTTGGCAACATCCGTAGCAACCGTGCCGCTCTTTGGGTTAGGCATGAGGCCGCGTGGACCGAGAAGACGGGCGTACTTGCCGAGCTTCGGCATATACTGCGGCGTCGAAATAAGAACGTCGAAATTAAGTTCTTCTTTATCGAGCTGCTTCAAGAAGTCATCATCACCTACGACATCAGCACCGGCCTTGGTGGCTGCGGCGTGGTCGCCTTCGGGTGCGAAGACAGCGACACGGACGGTTTTGCCGCTTCCGTTTGGCAACACGACAGTTGCACGGATATTCTGGTCCGCTTGGCGTGGGTCGACTCCTAGGCGGACGTGAACTTCTACCGACGCATCGAATTTAACGGGGTTTGTCTTAACGGCAAGCTCTAAAGCTTCGGCAAGAGAATGTACCTTGCCTGCATCAACAAGTTCGGCAACCTTACGGTAGTTTTTGCCGCGGCGTTCGATGCGTGGACGGGTGACCGGTACTGGTCCCTTTTTTCGTGTCGGTTCAGTATCTTCAGATTTTGATGATGTGTCACCGGCGGCTTTGCGAGCTTCTTTCTCGGCTTTTTCTTCAGCTTCACGGAGCGACTTCTCGCTGCGCTTGCCAGCCTTGGCGGCGGCTTTCTCTTCTTTTACTACTTCAGCTTCCGCATCGACAGTGCTAGCGGTTGCGATGGCGGCCTCAATTTCAGCTATCGTATTTTTTTCGCTTACTTCAAGGTTTAGCTCTTTGGCTCGCTCGAGTAAATCGGCTTTCTTGGCCATGGTTAGTAATGAATCCTTTCTGTGGTGCAAGCGTCAAGCTTTTAACTTGACTCCCAACATTGATGTATTAGCAGTATTATACCGTAAAGCTAAGGGGTTGTACAGCACTATGCGAGCGGAAGATTTTTGCTCTGTTTCGAAGCGCGCAGCGAGCTGATAATCGATGCTCCCACAATCATAAGGCCAACTACTCCGGCGGCAATTTCCGGTACATCAAAGAATATGCCGGTAAGCATAACGGTCGCAAGGACACCGATGGTGTAATGCGCTCCATGTTCAAGGAAGCGGTAGGCATGAAGAACCCGGTGCTCAACCATAAAAATAGTCAGACTTCTAACCCACAAAGCGCCAATCCCAAGGCCGATGGCGATAAGAAGAACGTCCTTCGTAACCGCAAAGGCTTCTATGACGCCGTCAAAACTAAAACTTGCATCCAGTACTTCAAGGTACAAGAAAGCGGTAAATCCGGCAGCTCCCGTTTTAAGGGCTGCCCCTTTGTGAGTTGACTGGTGGCGTGAGAAAAAATGAGTCAAGCCGCGCATAGCGACATAGGTTACAAGCCCAAGTAGGCCGGCCATGAACGTCTCGTTCGGTGCAGGATTGCCTGGGAGCATGGATATGAAGACCAAAATCGCAAAACTGACCGCGCTATATAGCCACCATCGGCTCATATCTTGCATTGGTTTTTCAATGATATTAATCCAATGCACTTTACGATTCGAGTCGAAAAAGAAATGAAGACACAGCATAAGAAGGAACATACCTCCAAAGGCGGCAATCGGGACATGTGCTTCCTCAAGCTCATGGGCATACTTATCGGGATTATTAATGGTTAGACTGATGACTTGATCCATCGGCAGTCCTGCGGTGATAGCGACGATGACAATTGGGAACACCAGTCTCATTCCGACGACCGCTATTAAAATACCGACCGTTATAAAAATTTTCCGCCAGAATTCACTGACGGTACTAAGTACTTTGGCATTGATGATAGCGTTTTCGAAGCTGAAGGTAACCTCAACCAATATCAGGACCGTCGCAATAAATAGCGCCGATGGACCCAGATACCCACCGATTGCGGCGAGACTGAGTAGGGTTATTAAGCCGCTAATGAAGAAAATACGGAGGGGATGATCGCGCTTAAGTCGAGGCATTACCAAACAGTATAGCGGTTATGCTCCCGGCTTGGCTAGATTCTGGTACACTATGGCTATGCTTAAGCCGGCTTTACCTGCGAGATCAGAACGGTACCATAGCCGGCGGATACTGAAGGTGCCCTTAGGGGCACAACGGTTTTTGGCTGCATTCGAAGGCTTTGAAGGCGGGTTCGCTATTGGCGCAAGTATTGTGGTAGGACTAAGTCTCGCCGGTTATGGCAGAGAAACGCTTTTAGCGACAGCTTTCATTAGTCTGATTGTAAGCGGTTTCAATTCGGCCAGTGTGAAATATAGCAGCGAACATTATTTGGATGAACTTGACGGACGCGAAAAGAAGCACGGATTTCGTAATTATTTCGCGCCGGCTGTCATTGAGTTTGTTTCTTACACCGCCATAAGCCTGGTCTCTATTATTCCCCTGCTACTTATCGGCAATATCACTACGGCCGTGTGGGCGTGTGTCGGCGTTACTTTGGTCCTATTATTTCTGGCCGGGTTCTGGCGGGGCTACATGCTCCGAACGAGCAGTATTCGTGATGGGATTGAGACAGCACTTCTCGGAGGCGGAATAATTGTCGTAGGCCTGGTGTCCGGGCTCATAGTGAACTCGCTTTAACAGAGGCTGTGCGCTATACTAAAAAGCAAATGCCACGTTACAATCTTGTAATCGTCTCTAACAGGTTGCCCATTAATGTGAGCCGTAAAAACGGTAAGCTTATATTTGAAGAAAGTGCCGGAGGCTTGGCCCGTGCCATGTCGTCACTAGAGCAACAAGACCGAATATGGGTTGGCTGGCCCGGTATTGCGGCCGATGATCTGACCGAAGAAGAAAAGGTCGAAGTAGAAACGGAGCTTGCTGCGTTTGGCTGCTACCCCGTGCACTTGGCCAGTGAACAGGTCGAACAATTTTATGAAGGCTATTCGAATGACACATTGTGGCCGCTTTTCCATTATTTCCAGTCCCTCAGCCACCACAGGGACGAGTACTGGGCAGCCTACCAAGAAGTCAACCGGTTATTTGCCGATGCCGTTGAAAGTTGTTCTGAACAGAGCGGTTCAATATGGGTGCACGATTACCACCTCATGATGCTCCCAGGCATTTTACGAGAACGCCTCGCCCGGGCTACCATCGGCTTCTTTTTGCACATTCCCTTCCCGTCGTTTGAAATTTACCGACTGTTACCACAACGAAAAGAACTACTGCGTGGATTGCTCGGTGCAGATTTAATAGGCTTTCATATATACGACTACGCGCGGCACTTCCTTTCGAGCTGTTTGCGACTACTGGGGCTGAGCAGCTACCAAGGGTTATTGGAATACGATGGCCGAACGGTAAAAACGGACGCTTATCCAATTGGGATTGATTATGACAAATTCCGGAATGCGCTGAGTGAAGGGTCGGTTAAAAAGTCAATCAGCGCACTTAACGAATCCCACAAAGGCCAAAAGCTGATTATTTCAGTCGACCGGCTGGACTATAGCAAGGGTATTCCCGAACGCCTGGAAGCATTCCGAATTTTACTCGCGGATTATCCGCAATTCCGCGAGAAGGTCCGTCTTGTCATGGTAGCCGTACCTTCAAGAACCGAAGTTGAGACCTATCAAAACCTGCGTGACCAAATTGAACAAACTGTAAGCCGGATTAACGGCGAGTACGGTACGGTCGACTGGGCGCCAATCTCTTACCAGTTCCAAAACCTGCCATTTGAAGAAGTCGTGGCATTGTACGCGGCTGCCGATGTGGCGCTGGTTACTCCAATTCGGGATGGAATGAATCTGGTAGCCAAAGAATACGTAGCATCGAAACAAAATAAACCTGGGGTGTTGATATTAAGTGAAATGACGGGAGCAATCGATGAGCTTCCCGAAGCACTGAGTATTAACCCGAGTGACGCAAAGTCCGTTGCCGAAGCAATGCACCACGCACTGCGCATGAGTAAGCGCGAGCAGCTGCGCCGTTTGTCGGTTATGCAGCGGAGGCTCAAATCGTACACTGTCCAGGCTTGGGCGAACGACTTTCTGCAAGACCTTGAGGCGGCTGGAGGTAAACGTGAACAGCAACATAAGAAGCGGATGACAGCGTCTGAGCGGCAGGCACTTGTTGATGCCTACCGATCCGCAAGCTCCCGGCTTATCATTTTGGATTACGACGGTACATTAAAAGATTTCGTGCCATCACCAAGGGCGCTCATGGCTCAGCCTTCATTAAAGCTTCGCCGCATGTTAAAGCGGCTGGCGACCAATGACGCAAACCAATTGGCAATTGTCAGTGGGCGTCCCCGTAAGGCCCTTGAACGGTGGTTCCGCGGCATCGACGTTACGCTCATTGCCGAACATGGTGCCTGGACCCGATATGACGGTAAGTGGACCCATACGGATAATGACTTCAAGCATGTAAAAAAACAGCTGAAGCCTATTCTTGCTAAATATGTTTCACGGACAGCCGGCTCAGAAATAGAGGAAAAAGATTATTCTCTCGTGTGGCACTACCGCAACGTTGTGCCAGAGCTTGCATACGTCAGAGCTGCCGAAATTAAGCGCGAGCTGGTTGAAGTGATTTCGTCCGATGAAATAGGTGTTTTCAGCGGCGATAAGGTTATTGAAATAAAGCCGAACGACATCAATAAAGGGTATGCGGCGAGCGAGCTTGAAGCCGTCTACCAGTCAGAATTTATTTTGTGTGCGGGCGATGATTATACCGATGAAGATATGTTCCGTGACCTGCCGGCGGAAGCCTATACGATAAAAGTAGGTCCTGGCGATACACGCGCTCACGCCCAACTTGCCAGCGTTACCGAAATGACGACACTTTTGGAAGAACTGTCGTACTTGGAGTAACCAAAAACGGCTGCATACACAGCAGCCGCTTACTGGTGAACGACGGTATTAGTCGGTAACTTCAACACCCATTGAACGGGCTGTACCGGCAATAACTTTTACACGGCCTTCTTCGTCGATGGCATTGAGCTGGTCTTTTTTGATTTCAGCAATTTCTGCAAGCTGGGCACGTGAGATCTTACCTACTTTTTCGGAGTGAGGCTTGCCGCTACCTTTTTTAATGTTGGCGCGTTCGCGGATCATGTCATCGACTGGCTGGCCAAGGCTCTTCCAGTCAAACGTCCGGTCTTCGTAAACCTTAATGTGAACGATGACATCTTTGCCCATCAGATCTTTAGTCGCGTCGTTGAACGGATTGATAAAATCCATCATGTTTAGTCCCCATTGACCCAAAATAGAGCCGACAGGAGGACCTGCGGTCGCACGGCCAGCGGGCACGCGCAGCTTTAAATTACCGATTACTTTTTTTGCCATTTAATTTCCTTATAAGTTTACTGCTAGTTTTGTGAAGCATTTAGCAGTGCGTAACCACCCTATTATAACAGATAGCGAGTATTATTCCAAACCTTTATCGCTCACGATACGAAGTGCATCGTGGGCAATAAGTGTTTGATTTTGCAATCTTGTTGCTCTCGATTGTAATTGTACAATTTGGGCTTCCACGTCGAGTCGGGCGCTCTCGAGCGCAGCTATTCGGTTTCGAATATCAGCTTCGGTCATAGACCCTGCAAGATCAACTGCAGATTCGTAAATATCACCCAGAACGTCTGAGACATTAAGGTCGCTCAACTCTTCCCGATGCCCGCCTTCGTATGGACTCATGATGCGCTTACTTCCGCTGAGTAAATCTGCAGGCGCTTTAATGCTGCCTCCGAAAGCTCTGGCACCGTTTGGAGCTCAAGGTCCTCACGTGTTCGGTTCTGGGCGCGGATTTTCTCTAAGTTTTCATCGAATAAACGACGTCGTTCCTCGAGTTCCATCTTAAACCTTTTTTACCTGTAGCGCGTCTAGTTCGACCGGCGTGTCGCGGCCGAACATACTCACCATAACCTTAAGCTTGCCTTTAGCGGTGTCTATCTCAGAAACAGCACCATCGAAGCCCTTGAATGGCCCATCGGTGATAGAAACGACTTCACCCTCAGAAAAGTCGATGTGGTGTTTAGGATCTTCAACACCCATTCGCTTCTTGATTTTGGTGATTTCAGCATCGGAAACCGGCGTTGGTTCAGTTCCGCTGCCCACAAAACCTGTGACACCTGGGGTGTTCCGAACGATGTACCAAGTTTCATCGGTCAGTTTCATTTCGACGAGTACGTACCCTTGGAAAATTTTCTTTTCGACGACCTTACGCTTACCGTTCTTGATCTCAATCTGTTTCTCTTTTGGTACCATGACGTCGAAGATCTTGTCAGCCATGTCCACGGCATTGATACGCTGGCGAATGCTGTCGCCTACTTTTTCCTCATAACCGCTGTAGGTATGCACTGCGTACCATTGGCGAGTTGAGTCGTATCTGTTATGTGTCATTAATCCTCCTAATTACCTAGAATTTGTTCAAAAACGAATTTAAAGCCGGCATCGAGAGCGGTGATGAAGACTACAAAAAAGGCTGAAAACAACAACACAGCACCGGTTAAGCTCCAGGTTGCACTGCGTGTTGGCCAGTGAACTTGGCGAAGTTCAACCCACGCGCCTTTAAAGTAGCCGCCGATAGCGCCGAGTGGGCCGAGGGAACGCTTACGTTCGCTAAGAAGAGCCTTTCGAGGAGCCGACTTTGCCGCCGGTTGTTTTGCTTTTGATGCACTACCACGCGCATCGCTGGCGCTAATGCGTGTGACGGTTCGGCTGTCTTTCTTCGTTGCCACCATTCTTCTCCCAATTTAAAAGTCTGCTCGTAGGCAGACTGTCAAGTATAACTATACGCGTGGAATAACGGTTAGTCAAGGGGTGGTACAATGAAATCATATGGGGTCGCTTGATATTGCCTTGGTATTTTTCTTTGTTGCAAGCTTAGCCGGCTGCGCGCGGCTCGGATATCTCCTAAATATGTACAAATACAATCCATCTTCCGTTCGTAGCGACAACCTGCCATCCGTATCCGTCTGTATCGCCGCTCGTAATGAACGGCATGCCTTGAGCCAGTGCCTTGAACATGTGCTGTCGAGTGATTATGACAAACTTGAAATCCTGGTACTAGACGATAGCAGCGACGATGACACATCGGCTATTATTAAGTCATTTGCGTCCGAGGGTGTTCGGTTTATCCCCGGAAAAACTTTGCCTGTCGGATGGTTGGGCAAAAACCATGCCTACTACACGCTTTCGCTAGAGGCCAGCAGCGATATTCTGCTATTTCTAGACGTCGATACGCTCATAGCGCCGCACACAGTTAGGCAGCTTGTAAATGAAATGGTATCAAGCAAATCCTCGATGCTCTCCGTTCTGCCTCGTAGAGAGGACAGCGCGCGCAGCAGTGCGATACTTGGGACAATGCGCTACTTATGGGAGTTGTTTCTTTCATCGAAGCAGACTCCACCGGCAGCAAGCGCCATCTGGCTGATAGACAGCAACCGGTTTAATACCATGAGTCAGAACATGCCATTTTACGCAGCTGACGTTCGTCTAGAAACCTCGATAGCAGGTCGATTGGCCGCCTCTGGGTCATACAAAGCTGCTCTGGGAACAAGAGCACTTGGCGTACGGTATGAGAAGCACTGGAAATCACAGGCCGAAACTGCCATCAGACTTTACTACCCGTTCCTAGAGTCAAATGGACTTTACCTAGTTATGAGCGTAATCTACCTGACCGGACTTCTCTTTACTATAGGATTAGCTGTCATGGCCGGTAGCAGCTACGCCATTGCCGCAGTCGTACTGTATTTGGTTATTTGCCTCGGTTTCGGCAGCTACACTACCAAATCAGCGGGCGGCCCTGCCGGGCTATTCAGGGTATTCCTATGGCCAGTACTGCTGGTGCAAGAAATCATATTACTTATCGTCAGTGCAGTACGTTACCGCTTAAAGACGGTGACGTGGAAAGGCCGCAACCTGGCTGAACAGCCAGTCAATCATAGTCATCTCAGGCTCGACGAGTAACATCAGCTTATTTTGCTACGGGGAGCGTAAAACTAAAGGTAGAACCGTGGTTTAAACGGCTTTTTACCTCAATCTTCGTACCGATTTTGTGTGCTAACTTTGCAGCGACGTACAATCCGAGCCCTGTTCCACCAGTCTCGCGTGTCCGATAATCCTCTGAACGGTAAAATTTATTAAAAATTTTGGCTTGGTCACTCCGGCTTATGCCAATACCCGTATCACTTACTTCAAATCGTATCGCTTCGCTGTCGCGATGGATTTTGAGCGTAACATGCCCCTTGCGAGTATATTTTATTCCGTTTGTAACAAAATTTTGTAAAAGCTCGTGTAAATACAGCCGGCTTGTAGAAACAGATCCAAGCTTGCTGCCGAGCTCAAGGTTCAAGTGAATCGATTGCTTGTCGGCCTCCGGAGAGTATTCATTATATAAATCGTGAGCAAGGTCGGCGACATCAATAAGCTCACTTTCGGCAGCTACTCCGCGCTCAGCTCGCGACAGCGTACTGAGGTCGTTAATCATTTTTGAGAGGTAGACGACCTGGTCGTGCGCTTCGCTTAGGCTTTCTGCCATGTCTTTCTTTGTGCCCTTTCCCCGCTCCATCATTAACTGGACATTACTAACGGTACCTTCGGCAACCGTAACAGGAGTGCGCAGCTCATGGCTAACAACACTTATGAACTCATCCCTCTCTTCCTCGAGGCTTTTAACGCGAGTGACATCACGGGCGATTATAATGAACCCCTGGTCGTCTCCGGCAGACGCATTTTCGGCCATATAACTACCCCGAATTGGTGCATACGTTAACTCGAGCCGTATCACGCCGTCGGAGGTTTCGAGGCGTAAAGTATCATCGACTGTAACGGAGCGGGATGATTTAATTCGCTCAAACATGTCGACAGGCTTGCCTTCTTCGTCATGCACCGGCAAGACGTCATTAAGCGATTGCCCCTCCAAGCTTGTATTGGTATCGAGCAAATTCAGTGTCGCCGCATTAAAGATAGTAACGTTCCCTGACTTATCAATACCGAAAATAGCATCAGCAAGGTTATTTATAAGCGTAAGGATACGCTCATGTTCAGCCTGTTCCCGTTCACGGCTTTTACTGAGCGCGGCGAAATTATTAACAGTACGAACCGGCTTGAGACTGATGATAACGAACCCGGTCAGCACCGCCATTACGAACGAGCTGAACGTCACAATAACTGCCTCGAGTGTATATGGCTTGATGAATGGGTCGAATGCCGTTAGAAACAGCATCATGCCAACACTCAGGCTATAACCTCGCAGCTGCGAACGGGCGTATGCCACTATACCAAGCAGCATCCATGCCAGTAACCCAACGGTCGTCACTCCTGCGAGTAGAATATACGCTGCCAAAAATAAATGGTGAAAATAGATAAGGATACGCTGTAGCTCGGGTGATACCTCTGACCGGCGAATGCTCCACACACTAAATAGCATCCACCCTAAAAGAACTGCCAACATGGTTGATGCGTGCAGCCCAGGATACATAGTGTCGGTGCTGCCCGCTAGCAGCCATGTGTTTATCAGTAGAATAACAGGGATGATGATTGCCGCGACGAATAGGACATGTGCCGGCTTCTCTCGACCTATCCCCCCCTTTTTCATATGAGCATCATTATACCCGGTTTCAGACCGATGGGCTATAACTTTTCATCATTTTACGATGGAGCTTAAAATCAGGGTCGGCTTGTTCGACCAGCTGCCAAAATGCCGGTGAATGGTCAAGGCGCACCGTATGCGCCAGCTCGTGTATGAGCACGTAATCAATCAACTCAAATGGCAGGTTCATGAGTGCAATATTCAGGCTAATCATTTTGGCATGGTTGCAGCTGCCCCACCGACCGCTTGCATGTGAAAAGCGGACATTTGAGTATTCAAACCCATGTTGGTCGGCTAAGAAGCGGAGTCGTTTGGGCAAATAATGCTTTGCTTCTTTGCGAAGCGCGGTAATTATATGCTTTCGGGCAAGGTCAACCACGGTGTCGTCAGCTAACGAATCGGCTTGGGCGAGATAAAGGATGATTCGCTGACCACTTTTCTTGATGGTTCGCGCCGGCGCCCCGGTGATTACCTGTAAACTATGGCTTTTCCCAATTGCCATGCCGTCAATAAGCTCTAATGTCGGATGACTTTGGCGCAGCTTGCGTAATTCGTCACGTGAACCGGCAATCATCCGCTTTACCATAAAAAGCGGTGCGTACGTTGGCGCTGATATTCTCAGTGTGCCGTTTGGGGCGACCGTGACTTTCATTGATGAACTCCGATTTGACCGCCGTACGGTAATTGAGCCGAATTCTTTATCGTTAATTATGGGCATTAGCGGACAATAATTTGACCACGCGGTGGTACGGGCGGCCTATCGGGCGCAGCTGCAGCACGCGGAGCTGTTAGCTTCTTTAACACAATCCGGGCTTGGGTAGCATAGGTATGCTTTCCGCTAATTACCAGTGCATGTTCGTTCGGCTGCGGAGGTGAAAAACGCTTTGTAATCCGTTCGTGATCTTCCGGGTTCAAGATTCCTTGCTTTACACTTCTCAGTTGGGCCGTTTCGGCATCGACCTGTACCCAGACGAAGAGGGGGGCGTAGCCGGCTTTCTTTAGATCCCGGGTAAGGTCTGTACGTGCCGCTCGAGTGTCGGTGTTTACTTCAATTACGATTGATTTCTTGGTCTTCAATACCTCGTGGAGCATAATACGCACGAGTTCGTGAGAGCTCTCACTATTTAGTGCATGGCGATCCAAAGCAGCCTGCTCTATGTATGGAGCATTAAACATCTCAGCGAACTTATGCGCAAAATAGGTCTTGCCGCTTCCTGGAATCCCCACCATGACAATAGCGTGCGGCTTGTCGAGCTGGAGTGACTTCATATAGGGCTAGTATAGCAAACTCGCCCCGTATTAGGTTAGTAGCCCGAATCTCTTCCTAGTTCAAGCAGTGTTTCAATCAATTCTTTTCGGTCTAAGTGAGATGTTTCAATCTGGTTGTGCTGAGCAATAACATACCCCTGTATAATCTGCTTCAAGTAAAGCGCATCTTTGCGCCAGAAGTAGTCAATTTCATAGTGGTCGGTAGAGTTCATTACTCGGCTCGAAATAGTAAGCGAGCCGAAAATCGGCCCGGTGCTACAGGTTACGTTCAAAACATCTTCAATACGGATGCTAATAACACTAGCGGTCCAAAAAAAGGTGCGCTTGGTTATCGTCACCTTCGTGCGGTCAACAATAACCGAGTCCGGAAAGAGGTTTACAGGTAATATAACCGTCTGTGCACCGGCGAGTATCTGGTGTGACTTTTGAACTATTTTATGAAGGTTCTCCTTCGGATCGAGAGTCATGGCACTGCTTTCCTCCCCCTCGCGGATTCCTTCTGAAGCTTTCGCTTTCTGGGAGCCCGGCCCACCGGTTGATTCATTTCCTTGGCTTTGCTGTTCGTTATCGTTCGTAGGTTGTGACGCCTCAGGCTGAATACGGTTAAACAGCAGTCTATCCGGGTGGAGAGCCGATACGTCTTGCTTCAAGAACTCTTTAGTTACATCATACGTCCGGGTAGCTAGTCCTCCCATTTTGCGGCTCTGGCGCAGTAACAGGTCGTAAGGACGTAGTTTCTTGGGTGCGAGGTCGTCGGAAATAACGTTTGGGTTCAGGGATTCTTCGTCGTCCACACGCTACCTCCGTTTAGGTATCTGTATTATATCACGAATATAGTGTCGAGCACAATCTGGCTGACGCTACATGTATGATACGACAGAAATCTGAAAAAATGCTGATAAACAGAGGATTTTAAATATCAAGAATCCTTAGCGATCTTTCGTGAGAAATATTTTTGTTATATATTTTCTTGGTCATAATTCTTTAGTGATTTCATCATAAATGCTTGGACTGATTTTCTTTAAGAAATTACCCCATGATTCAAGGTATTTTACTTCCTCAGCCCAGTTTTCTTTAGAAAGCCTGTGTCCTAATAGTCGCATATTGCGCTCGCTCACATCCTTAGTTAAAGTGGGGTGATTTTCCCAGTCAAGCATATCTTGCGTTAAAAATGCTTTAACTGCCGTTTCCGGATAGCCCAGAAGGTTTCCTGCGTTCGAATGACTTTCCTGAATGTTATCAAACGCTGCTTTTAGCTGCAAAGCTACTCTTTTACTTGGAGCGACGTAGACTCTCATAACTTCCTGTGCCATGCTGGACGAGTCATTGGTACGCGCTTCCATAATTTCAACGGTATTTACATGCGACAGCTTCAACTCAGAAAGTATAGAGGACAGCGTGTCTATCAGCGAGGTTTCGATATGGATAGTATCGTCTGTGGAGCCGAATGGTCTGCCTTGCATTACGACTTGCGCAGATGGCTTTAGCCCACCGTAAACCAATAGAAGACTCGCCTTGTCGTGCGCTAACATTCCTTTAAGAAGCTCTAAGTCCTTAATTGCTTTCATCAGTATATGATAACAAAAAGCCTTCAATGAGGAGGCTTATCATATCGTGCTAATACTGGCAGCCTCTCATGGACGCACTTCGCAATAATTAATCTAGCAGAGCAGATAACAAACTTTTTCCTGCTTCTTCGATCGTCCCATTCCTAGCATGATCAATCCAATATGTCTTAATAGCGTTAGCCCCATCTGTACTGGCCCTTGCTAATATTAGGCATGTTTGGAAAATGTGATTACGCGCCTCGTCATCGGTAGCTTGCTCATACAGCAATCGTAACGTAAGAAACGTACTATCACCTTTCATAGACAAAGACTCTTTCCCATTAGGTATTGCTGCATATGCTCGAATAGATATAGCGCCTAGTATTACTGAAGTCACGACTCGATGAATGCCGTCTATCATTTCGATACGTCCATCTCTTTCAGCCGTGAGTACTGGAGCCGAAAGAATCTGATCAAGGTCTGATTTAGGTCTAAATTCATTTAACCCAGCTGGATCTTCAGAAGGGTCTGGGTATTTATTAAAGTAGTCCACTAGATACTTAGCGAAGGCTGTCGGGCTGTTACGGATCTCGTCACTATACACAATGTCATTGATATGCGGTTTTGTACCTGTGAGCGTCAAAGAACCTATCGGAAGCTTAATATCAAGCCACTCGTATGATGTATCAGTTACTGCATGAAACACACCATTCATGCGGTACGTATATGAAAGTGATTCCAGGAGTCTATCTATTTGATTATCGCTTAGTAAGCTAAGTGCTTCATGTAATGTCCCATTCTCTGACGAAATCGAATCACCTAGAATATTTGGAAATTCTGCTTCTATATATGCACGTGCAACATCACGATATGAGACATCTTCATCATAGATTTCTAAAGCTTGCGATTTCGTGACTGAGGTTTCGGGTACATTCGACATGCATATATAATAAAACAAATATACTATATAGTCAATATCCTGGCAGGGGCAGCAGGACTCGAACCTACGACACCTGGTTTTGGAGACCAGTGCTCTACCAACTGAGCTATGCCCCTTTATTTGCCATATAAATTGTACCAGATACCAGAGCTACGACACTACTTAGACTGCTGTACTCGCACTGCACGGCGGAAGCGCCGCTCCGTATCTGGGTCGGCATAACGGACAATCGGGTCTGATGCGAGCGCCCTGTTTTTCTTTTGTACCCGGGCATTTTCTTTTTGCAGTTCCGATACAAAGTAATTTTCAATCAGCCATTCGCGCCCTGGTACGGTTTTGCCTTGCACTGTCATCATCCATAGTTCATCACTCCACTTGGCTGTTTCGACAATTCGAAGGCGCTCGGCTATCATCATTGGGCCTGTCGGTAGCTTAGCGATAGTGTTCTTTACCAGCTTTTCCCCTAGTTCTTTGTCGTTCACCAATACATCAACAGCGAGTGTCCGTACCCCGTTTGGCGTGACATGCACGGCATCAATCTTTTGGTTATGAATCCAGATGACTTCTCCACTCAGGCTTCTTAACTTCGTCGACCGTAGTGTCAGGCGTTCAACAACACCAGTGACATTCCAAAATGATTCTACTTTGATGTAGTCTCCCACCGTAAACCAACGTTCAATAATGATCACGGCACCGGCCGTAATGTCCCGTAGCAATGGCCCGGCAGTTTGGCTCGCCACAACTATAAAGACAGCACTGGCACCGATGGCAGCTGCACCACTTCCGCCTAGCTGGCGGCTGCCCTCGGGGCTAAGCATCCGCCACACTAAATACGCAACCACCGCCACAATCACAACTCGCACTACCGCTACCGTAACACCAAGATACGTCTCGACTTGCCGCAGCCGCAGAGCCTTTAGGGCATTTGATTCATTGTCTGAGCGGACGGCAACCTTTTGGGCGATAAAAATAATCAACTGCGCCACGAATCGGCTTAACCAGTAGCTAACGAGTACTGAGCCGATTAAAATTAAAATCGACCGGTAGGCGTTCGGTTCTGACAAAAAGCTGCCGACTTCTTGCATTGTCCTATCTATAAAATCCTGCTCAAACATAACCTTACCCATTGTAGCGAAGCATACTGAGGATTCAAGGTGTAAAAAGTACTTACTACCACTTGCCAAAAGCATAAGCACCTCTATATAATAACGAGCAGAATCAACACGTGAAGGAGGCGGGACCCTAGTTTTGTAGGTGTTCGACAGAGGTGGAATGAACATACTAATGCTAGGGTGGGAATTACCTCCGCACAATAGCGGTGGACTCGGGGTCGCCTGCTACTACATGAGCAAAGCCCTTGCTCTGAAGGGTGCTTCCATTGACTTTGTAGTTCCCTACAAGGCTGATCACCCCAATGCCGGTTTTATGACTATTCACAGTGCCACCTCTCTAAACCCACTTCATCGGAATGGCATGGGTGCTTACGACAATCCAGCAATTGCCGATGCCCTGCACCGAAAGCCGGGAGAAGGTCTGAACAATATCCGGGATGTCCAGGCAGAGTATGTTTCGTATGTCGAGAGTATGGTTAAGGACAAGTCTCCCGATGCTATCCACGCACACGACTGGCTCACCATCGAAGCTGGCATGAGAGCAAAGGAATTAACAGGTGCTCCCCTAATCGTTCATGTTCATGCAACAGAATTCGACCGATCCGGACAGGGCTACGGCAACCCGCTGGTCCATGAAATTGAACAGCAAGGTCTTTTGATGGCTGACCGTATTTTTGCAGTATCTAATATTACCAAGGGGCTCATCGTCAGCCGCTATAATATTCCGGCTGATAAGATTGAGGTTCTTCACAATGCGTTTGACCCAATTGAGCTGACTAATTACACATACGACCTAAGGACATATAAATACTTGGAACACCTCCGATCCGAGGGATTTACGGTTGTATCAACGGTTACGCGCTTCACGGTTCAAAAAGGCCTCATTCATTTTTTAAAGGCAGCTGCGCGAGCCAGCGAGCGATACGATAAATTAGTTTTTCTTATGGCCGGCGACGGCGAGCAACGCGACGAATTGGTTCGCCTGAGTGCAGATCTTGGGATAGCCGACAAAGTATTCTTTACAGGTTTCGTCCGCGGCCGACAATGGCGGGATGCGTACAGCGTATCAGATGTGTTTGTGATGAGTTCGGTATCGGAGCCGTTCGGTCTGACCGCCCTCGAGGCCGCTCACCACGACAATGCCTTAATTATTAGCAAGCAGTCTGGCGTAGGTGAAGTACTCGACAGTATTTTCCGGTTCGATTTCTGGGATATAGATCGGTTAGCCGACCAGATGGTCGCCGTCGCAGCATCAGGAGCTTTGAAACACGAGCTTAAGGCCAACGTTAAGCGGGAGTACGCTCGGTTGTCGTGGGACGATGTCGCTGCCCGCTGCCTTGCGATATACCAGCATGTCAGGGTTGGGGTCGCCTCATGAACAAGCGCGGCATTGTCTTATACCTACATGTCCACCAACCGTGGCGTGTTCGAGAATACTCCGTGTTTGATACCTCGCATACCCACGATTACTTTAGTGCAGCCGACGAAACGGACCGCAATAACAAGCGGGTTCTCGAGAAAGTTGCCGACAAATCCTACCGGCCGATGAACGCACTTCTTATGAAACTGCTAGGCACTCATCCTGACTTCAAGCTTTCGCTGAGCATCACTGGAACCTTTATCGAGCAGTGTGAGGCCTGGGCACCCGACGTACTGGAAGATTTTAAACGGTTAGTCGCGACCGGACGCGTTGAGATTGTTGCGGAAACGTATTATCATTCGCTCGCTTTCTTCTATAGCCGTGAAGAATTTGAGCGTCAAGTCGAGCTCCACCGCCAAAAAATTCAAGAGGTGTTTGGTGTTACGCCGACCGCCCTTCGTAACACCGAGCTGGCATATAACGACGAGCTTGCAAATTGGGCCGACAGCAAGGGCTATAAAGCAATCCTGGCTGAAGGCTGGGATCCAATTTTGGGAGACCGCAGCCCGAACCATGTCTACCGGCCTTCAAACACCGAATCGCTTCGTTTACTCTTAAAGAATTACCGGCTGAGCGATGACATTGCTTTCCGTTTCGGTAACCGTGACTGGCAAGACTGGCCGCTTTCGGCCGAGACATATGCGCACTGGCTTGATAGCTCAAACGAGCAAGGTCCGCTCATTAACTTATTCATGGACTATGAAACTTTTGGCGAACACCAGTGGGCAGATACGGGTATCTTCGATTTCTTTGAATCTCTTGTAAGCAAGTGGCTTGAACGTCAAAACTCAACCTTCTATACGGTTACTGAAGCCTCCGTCTCATTTGAGCCGGGTGATGAAATTTCGATGCCTGACACCGTTACCTGGGCCGATACCGAACGTGATCTGACTGCGTGGCTGGGCAATGGCATGCAGCACGAAGCTATGCGGTATCTGTACCATATGGAAGATGATGTTATGCGCAGCGGCGACATAGGGCTAATTAGTGATTGGCGACGATTGCAGACATCCGACCATGCGTACTATATGTGCACCAAATGGTTCCGCGACGGTGATGTGCACGCCTATTTTAGTCCATACGATTCGCCATACGACGCTTTTTTGTATTACATGAATGCCATCCGTGATATGCGTTACCGCCTGATGGCGTACCACAATATCGGAGGCGGTCATCATGGCTAGGCCAGTCGTACTGTCAAATGGCGAACTTCATGTAGGTATCAATACAAATGGACTCGTCCATGACCTTTATTTCCCATACGTTGGCCTTGAAAATCACTGTGCACAGAATAACCTCCGCCATAAGGTAGGCATCTGGGTCGACGGCGCAATCAGTTGGCTTGATGATGGGGCTTGGGACGTCAAGGTATGGACAGCCGAAGGCGCGCTAATTGGTCATGTACGGGCAATCCACGAGGCACTTGGTGTCATATTGGAATTTGACGATGCGGTCGACAGTGACGTCAGCTTGTTCATGCGAAACATTCATGTCATAAACGACAGAAACGAAGCACGCGATATTCGCTTATTCATGCATCAAGCATTCGCTATTGGGGATACCCGAAGTAATACCGACACTGCACAATATCTGCCGGACAGTGATGCGATTCTACACTACCGCGGTCGCAGAGCATTTGTCATATCGGGCGTGGACTCATCCGGCCAGGCGTTTGACCAGCATTCTATCGGCCTTTTTGGAATTGAAGGCCGCGAGGGAACGTATCGTGATGCCGATGACGGAGAACTATCCGGCGCAGCTGTTGAGCATGGCCGAGTAGACTCTACTATTCGTTTTCAGATGGAAATTGCAGCACATGATTCCGCCAGGATTCACTATTGGCTTGCAGCTGGCACCTCAACGCGCGAAGCCCTTCACATTCACAAAAACGTGAGCGAGACCGGGCTCGAAGCTTGCCTTCAGAGCACAGCGTTGTGGTGGCATGAATGGCTTAAGCCAGTCCATGCCGTAAGCCAACGGTTACCAAAGCAGTACCGGTCTTTATTCACTCACAGCGCTCTCGTTGTAAAAGCGCATATCGATAAGCGCGGCGCCGTGATTGCTAGCACCGACACGACAATGCTTAATTACTCGCGTGATGCCTATGCCTACTGTTGGCCGCGTGATGCTGCCTATGCATTATGGCCGCTTATCCGGTTGGGATACGTGAGTGAGCCGCGCCGCTTCTTTGAATTTGCCCGTAGAGGCTTGCACCAAACCGGCTATCTGATGCATAAGTACCAAGCGGACGGGGCCCTAGGTTCCAGCTGGCATCCATATATCCACGGGTCAATCAACGCTCCCCCTATCCAAGAGGATGAAACGGCATTAACACTGTTTATGTTTGCTCAGTTTTATCACGCACAAAACGACCCTACATTATTAACTGAGTTTTACGGAAACTTCGTCACACCGATGGCGGACTTCCTTGCAGGATACATCGATGAAACAACCGGCTTGCCACGGCCAAGTTATGATTTGTGGGAAGAAAATTTCATTACGTCAACCTATACGACCGCGGTTGTCCACGCCAGCTTAATAGCTGCAGCAGATTTGGCTGAGGCAGCGAATGACTCTGATTCAGCTGTTCGGTGGCGTTCCGTCGCAGACGACATACAACGCTGTGCTCACAAAAAACTGTTTAGCACCGAAACCGGCCATTTCCTGAAAGGTCTCCGCCCCCTCGATGACGGAGCATATGAGCCGGATACGACAATTGATATGGCGGCGTTCTACGGTTCATTTATGTTCGGTCTGTTCGACCTTTCGAGTGACGAAATCATGCGCTCGTTTGAGACGCTAAAGTCCACCTTTTCGTTTACCCCGGATCTGCCGGGGCTGCCCCGTTATCAAGATGACAGTTATCACCGCACCGAACGGTCGGGGTATGGTAATTGGTGGTTTATCTCTTCGCTTTGGGTTGCTCAGTATGCTGCAGAAGCCAATAAAAAACAGCTGGCCAACAGCATCATTTCTTGGGTTGAGTCGCAGGCAGGTTCTGCCAACATGCTGGCAGAACAATTGGAGCCAGGCAGTTTAAAGACCTTGTCTGTATCCCCACTTGTTTGGAGTCATGCCGAGTTCATGGCGACGTTACTCGATACCGTTGAGGAGCCGTCATGAGCGGGATAGCGAAAAAACTAGGGTCTGCACTCCCCAGGCACCTTTTACCGACAACGCAGGCTGTTAAGCGGATGATAACACGGTTTGCCGACGAGTATGGCCTAGTGTACTTCGGGTATGTCAGCCAGCGCAGTGACGATCATCACATAGTGCGCGGCTTAACGGTTTCAACTAAACACATTGACGACCACTACTGTATTGGTACCTACGACAACTATGATGTGGTGTTCGTGGAAAGGCGCGATTCGATACAGGGCAAGGAGCATGTTTGGCACATCATGGAGTTCGACCTGAAGACCGACAAAGATATTCCACATACTTTTATCGGGTCCGGCACACACGGGAAAGGCTTTCATGAGCTGCTTTCGACAAAATATGGCAACTTGGTCCCTACGCAGCTGGGATTGACTCGGGACTATCTCGAGCGTTTCAAGGATAATTTCAAGCTTTATGTATCAGCCGAACACGCCGTCACCATTGAAACCGTTATTACTCCGGAAGCCGCCGAGATCATCGCAACGCACTTTAAAGGCCTTGTGGTCGAAATTACGGACCAGGCACTGTACCTATACTCAGAGAAGTCTCACCTGACTCCGGAATTACTTGAAGCTATGCTCAAAAACGGTACGTGGCTCGCTCGCACTATAGATATAAATAGCCGGTCATTGTAGTAACCGGCTAGTATGCATTTCGGAAATGAATTAGCTCTTGCGGGCCTTAACTTCGTTACGGCCCAAGTTTTTCTTGGTCTCGGTGTAAACAGCGTGCTTACGTGCGATTGGGTCGTATTTCTTGATCTCAATCTTGTCCGGGCTGTTCTGCGTGTTTTTGGTGGTGTAGTAAGTACGGTGACCGCTTAAACTGCTCACTAAACCGACTAATTTACGCTTCGTGTTCTTCTTTGCCATTACTTCTCACTTTAAATTTGTTGTGCTAATTAAGGCTTATTTTAACAGATTTTCAGATTGAATACTAGTGTTAGCGAGCCAGAAGCGTTTCGTCGGTTTGTTGTCCGGCTGGGTGCGTGTGTCTTCGAACTTGCCGCCTGCTTTACATATAACACCTTCTGAAGCTGCATTGTCATCATCACATGTGATAAGAATTCGTTTTATGCCTAGCTCAGCGGCCTTTTGCTTACATGCTTTTAGCATTGCGCTCGCGTATCCCTTGCGACGCTCATTCGGATGTACGCAGTAGCCTATGTGACCTCCGAAATTTTCGAGATATTCATTCAAGGAATGTCTGAGCTGAATCATGCCCACCAAAGTGTCTCCATCGTATGGCAGGTACTGTGTCGCTCTGACGCGACCCGGCTCTAGTGAACCATGAAGATCCTTGTGTACCTTCTCTAGCCATACATCATACTCGGTAAAGTCTTCCAGGTGACCTGAGCCAGCAATATGCGTCTCTGTCATCAAAAAATCGTCTCGAAACTTCATGACGGCCGCTTTGTCGGTCAGAGAAGGGAGTTCGAGACGAAATGTATGCATAGGTAGTCCTGGAGCCATCGTCGGGGCTTGAACCCGAGACCTCATCCTTACCATGGATGCGCTCTACCAACTGAGCTACGACGGCGACCTTGACTATTTTAACAGATTAAAACCCTATCCAAAAGCTGCATCAGGATGCCTACACTATCTTGTATCGATTATACTTGATGTTCTCTATGCTAAGTTCATTCCTCGCTGTTACTTCTTCCCAAGGAAGAATATATCTCGCACCTTTTGCCGTGTAAACGAAAAGTAGTTCAAAAGAATCATCTAGATAGGTTTTTGAGTAATGAAGGGACTGATTTCCTCCAGTCGTACGAAGGGCTACTTTGCAAGTTGATCTATTTCGATATAAGCCGGCGTATTTAACCTGAACACGTGATAATTTACCCGCAATTTCGACAATAAGATCATATTCACGCTTATCCCCAATGGGCAAACATACCTCGTACCCGTTCTGCATGAAGTAACTGATTGCGTGTGATATGGCAAGGTCCCCTTTTTCTTTCGGCTTCATGGCTTGAGTATAGCAGAGTATATTACTGTAGCCATCTTGTTTTTTACCCTCCTATTCGATAGAATTATCAGGTATAGAAGTGCCGCTTTAGCTCAGCTGGTTAGAGCAACTGTTTTGTAAACAGTAGGTCCTCGGTTCGAGTCCGAGAAGCGGCTCCACGATTATTCGCTGGGGTAGTGAAGCGGTCAAACACAAGAGACTGTAAATCTCTCGGCATTCGCCTTCGCAGGTTCGAATCCTGCCCCCAGTACCAAATAGAATAACCGCTTTGATAGCGGATATTTTATTTCTAATACTTCTTTCTAGTTTGTATAAACAGTGATGATATAGTTACAAGCCACGAAGCCAATAACTACTCCGCACACGATTGCAAGGAGAATGAGAGCATTTTGAGAAGGTTGGGTAGGTTTATTCTTAGCCATAGATTTACATTACCACACGACGCGGTTGTTTGACCCGCTTTGCCTGCCCTTCCGGGATAATCATCTTGGCAGCCTGTTCGCGGAGGTCGGTCGCTAGCTCCGTTTGGTCCGTGCGTTCGTATGCGTCAGCCAGAATCGTGAGAGTCTGCGGATTTTTCTCGAGTTCGACAGCACGCTCCAATGCCGTCAACATCCGTTTGTCGTGCCCGAGCTTTTCTTGCACCTTAGCGTACGCTATGTGCCGTGCCGCCAAACCTTCTTCCATCCCAAGAGCTTGTTCAAATGCCAAAGCGGCTTTATCGTATTGCTCTGTCTCATAATAAATTAGTCCGACGTTATGTAGGCTAGACGCACTCGGTTCGAGACTTTGTGCAATTTCGAAACATTCAATTGCATCTTCATACGCTTGTTGCTTTGCGTACAAAATACCAAGGCGGTTATAGGCGGTAGCATTCCGTTCATCAACCCTTAGGATCGTCAAAAGCGCCTTCTCTGCCCGCAGATACTTTTTGTCTCGTAGCGATTCCTGGGCTATTTCCCACAGGCGATCGAGCTTATCTGTCAGTTTAGATGGCAAATCAAGCGTGACTTCCGTGATGGTCTGCCGCTGATAGAGTGCCCACGCTCCAAACAGAGCTAGTAAAACCAATCCGAACATATAGTTAGATTATAGCACGAGAAGAAGAGTGAAGATTGTCTGCAATGGTTTCCGAGGGGCAATTGACGAATATCGTTACAGCACCGCTGCTGTTAAATGAAGGCGGATATTGCCGTTAGCGCGGATAGCTTCTTGTGCGCCAAGAAGTGCATCAATCAGGTGCAGTAATCCTATGCTTGAATCGGCATTAAGCGAACGTTTAAGTATGAGTAACGTCGTCTCGATAAATACCAAGGCTGCCTGCCTATCATCCTTTAATGCCTGGATCGTCACTTGTTTCTGGTACTGCGAACCTTCGACGAACTGTCGGGCTAAGGATACCCGCTCAGCTAGTTGCTTAAAGTCATCGCCATTTGACGAGAGTCGGGTCAACTCGGCTGGCAGTCCGCTCGCAATGTAAAGTAGCTGGCGGCTTCTGGTAGCGTCCGGGGGCCCCAGCGACCGCACTAACCGGCTGCTGGCGGCACTATTAATTCTGGGCACGACATAGGGCTGCAGGCGTGAACGGATTGTAGGCAGTAAAGCATCTGGGCGATGGCTCGTAAGGATGAACTTAGTGCTGTCATTCGGCTCCTCGAGAAGCTTAAGCAGTGCATTCTGTGCCGCTGCATTCATGGTCTCCGCGTTGTCAATGACGATGAAGTGAGGGCGACCCATTTTGCTGCGCGCCGTTTCATACAATAACCGCACTCTCTCAACTGTGATGGCAGGCACTGCGGCCTTGGTTTTTGCGAGGGGCTCCACTATTTCAAGCAGTACTCCGTTGGTATTCGCCATATGAAGCGCCAACGTTTTTAACCCTATGCCTACCGGCCCGCTAAGCAAGATTGCTTGCGGTAAATTTTTAGCATAGGTGTCCAAGAACGTCTTGGTTTCGTCGGCGAGAGCTAATTTCATTTTTTTACAGCTTCCTGGAACTCCTCTGGAACAGGAGACTCAAATGTACGGCGCTCTCTGCTCGGAAGCGTTATTTCTAGTGATGCGGCATGAAGGAACATCCGGGATGCCTTTTCTGACCCATACACAATATCTCCGACAATGGGCGTACCTAAATATGCCATGTGAACGCGCAGCTGGTGAGTCCTGCCGGTTCGGGGCATAAGCTTAACTAATGTCCGGGTACCGTTTGACTTGATAATTTCATACGACGTCTCGGCCGGTTTGCCGGCAGCGTCAACTTTAAATGTACTCGGCGCAGAGGGGTTGCGGGCAATCGGCAGATCAATAATGGCTTTCTCTTGCTTTGGAACGCCGCTTACGACGGCCATGTAGGTTTTTTTGACCTTGCGGTCGCTAAATTGGCGCTGTAAGTAGCTGGCGCTAGCATCGTTCTTGGCGCATATGATAACGCCGGAAGTAGCCCGGTCTAAGCGATGGATAATACCCGGCCGGTTGGTCGCAGCATGGTAGGCTGTCTTCGGCCGAACAAACTCAGCGACGGTAAACTCGTCATTCATTGCGCCTTTGCTATGTGTCAGCACCCCGACAGGCTTATTGATGACAATAACGTCATCGTCTTCATAAATTATAGGCAGAGACTCATTTGAGAAGTCTGTTTGCTCGGGAACGTTCACTTCAACATGGTCATCTTCATCTAACGCATACTTGGTACTTGTAACGACCTCACTATTCACCAATACGTACCCAGCTTCAATATACTTTTGCCAAGTAGAACGTGAGTATTCCGGCCAAAACTGAGCGACGTATTGGTCTAGGCGCATATTATGCTTTCGGGCGCAGCCCAACGGCTTGCTGGACTCTATACAAAGTGGCGTTCGCCTGTTCATTCATGGCTTTTTCTGACGATTCCAACTTTGACATCACCGCTGCCTCGTCGACCTGCTTGAGTTGTTCCTGGAAGTGTACAAGGAAGCTTTTGACCTGCTCGGCAACTTCCTTTTTGAAGTCACCATAGCGTTCTTGTCCGGCATGTTTTTCAATTACAGCCTCTAGTTCCTTGCCGCTAAGGAGTGCCGAGATTTGCAATAAGTTGCTTATTCCGGGCTGTTCAAGCGGATCATACGCCACGAAAGCCTTGTCATCGGTTGTGGCGCCCATTATTTTTTTGGCGGCTTCATCGGGCGTATCACTCAGGAATATTACACCTTTATCACTTGTGGCTGACTTGCTCATCTTTCTTGTCGGATCTACCAGATCCATAATTCGGAGCCCTTGATCATTTCCGAAGAATTCATGCTGCTTTTTGACTGCTTCGGGTACTACAAACAGTTCACCGAACTTGCTGTTCATTCGTTCAGCAATGTCGCGCGTGAATTCAAGATGCTGTGTCTGATCATCACCGACAGGAACGTACTTTGCACCATAGAGAAGAATATCAGCAGCCATAAGGACGGGATAATTATAAAGACCTACAGAGGTGCTCAGGGTTAATAGTTTATTCTGTTCTTTCTTGAGAAGAAGTAACTTTGACTCGTCCAGATTACTCTTATCTTTAAACTGCGTCATTCTTGCGAGCTCACCGGTATAAGTAAAACAATCTAAAATCCAAGTCAGCTCACTATGCGCTGGAACATAACTTTGTCGGTAAAGGTAAATACTGTCATTATCGAGCGGCAATCCAGCAGCTGCAAACAGCTTTGCGGTTTGGATAATCTGGCTGTATAGCAGTTCATGCTTAATGGGTGTCGTAAAACTATGAAGATCCGGAATAAACATATTTATCTGGTATTCATCAGATTTTTGCTGCGCCATATCAATGATTGGCAACATGCCGCCGAAGTAGTTGCCGAGCGTCAAATCATTATTGGCACGCAGGCCGGTAAGAATTATTGGTTTTGTCATTACTTCCCATTATACATGCCAGACGTTGTAAAATAGAGGTATGAGAAAACAAGTTATCGTAGCAATCGGAGTCGTAGTGGCCGTCGGGCTTGTCGTATTGACGTTCGCTTACATCCGTAATAGCCAAGAAGCTAGCCAGCAGAACGAGCAGGCTGCCAAAATGACACCTGAAACCGACATACCTGAGGGCGCTCAGTCTTCCCCGTCCGGTCCGTCGGAAGGCCGCTACACCAACTATTCTGAGCCAGCAATAGATTCTACAAGCGGGCGAAAAGTCTTGTTCTTTCACGCCCCTTGGTGTCCACAATGCCGCATGATCGAGAATGATATCGAAAAGTCGGCAATACCATCAGGCGTTACGATATTTAAAGTAGACTACGACTCAAACCAAAGCTTGCGTCAGGAGTATGGTGTTACGCTTCAAACTACTTTTGTCGAAATTGGTAACGACCGAAAGCTTATCAACAAATACGTTGCATATAACGAGCCAACTTTCGACAGCGTTAAAACGAATTTGCTGAATAAATGAGCCTGTTACTCATTTCGTTTATCGCCGGACTCTTAACCGTCCTCGCCCCTTGTATTTTGCCTGTCATACCGGTAATTGTAGGCAGTAGTTTAGCTGATAGTACAAAGAGCAGCCGCCGAATTTTCGTTATTATCGCAAGCCTGGCCGTCGCAATAGTGACGTTTACGCTGCTACTGAAGGCCACAACAGCTCTGCTCGGTGTGCCTCAGTTTGTCTGGCAGCTCATTTCGGGCGTGGTTATTGTCGTGTTAGGGCTTTCGTTCCTGTTTCCGCGCTTATGGGAAACCGTTATGCTCAAAACCGGCACAGGATTGGGTTCGCAGCGGCTTCTCGCGCAGACAAACCGTAGTAAGGGGATGTGGAGTGCCGTAGCGACCGGCGCAGCGCTCGGTCCGGTATTCGCAAGCTGCAGTCCGACGTACTTATTTATCGTAGCGGCCGTGCTTCCAATCGATTTTTGGATTGGATTCTTCTACCTTCTTGCCTATACCGCCGGCTTAGTCATTATTCTTCTTGCCGTATCACTCGCCGGCAAAAGATTAATTGGCAACCTGGGTTGGGCGTTAAACCCCGATGGGTGGTTTCGTCGCAGCATCGGCGCCTTAATGGTAATCGTGGGTCTAATGGTGATTCTCGGAGGCGACAAAGCAATCCAAGCATTTATCATTGATCAAGGCTGGTATGCCCCACTGGAATCGTTTGAAAATAGTCTTCGCTAACAAAAACTACCGATGATTTACCGGTAGTTTTTGCACTCATTCGAGGACTTTAACGCTTCGAGTATTGTTCGCGTTTTCGTGCGGAGCGGAGTCCGTACTTCTTGCGTTCCTTTTCTCGTGGGTCACGCTTCAGGAACTCAGCCTTCTTAAGCGTTGATCGTAGGTCGCTGTGGTCAACGGTCAACGCTTTGGCAATTGCCAATTTAATTGCGTCGACCTGACCCGAGAGCCCACCACCCGACACGCGGACAGTGACGTCAAAGTCTTTCTGCTTGTTCACGAGTGCGAGTGGATCGGTAATCTCGGCAAGCATGGTCGTATTGCCATCTAGATAGTCCGCTGCCGGCTTGTCGTTGATTGTGACGTTACCTTTGCCTTTATATAGACGGGCACGGGCCGTAGCGGCTTTGCGGCGGCCTAAGCCATAGGCGTATTTTGCTTCAGCCATATTACTTTACCTCACCTTTGATTGTTATCTTTTCCGGAGTCTGTGCTGTGTGAGCGTGTTCGCTACCAGGAAATACTTTCAGACGCTGCATCCGGTCGGGCGACAGCTTGTTCTTCGGTAGCATCCCCTTAACAGCCGATTCGATAATCCGTTCTGGGAACTTTTCACGAACCTCTCTTAGGCTAGCGTCCTTGATACCACCCGGGAAACCGCTGTGGCGGTAGTAAATTTTGCCCTCTTCCTTGTTACCGGTTACGACTGTTTCTTTTGCGTTAATGACCACGACGTAGTCACCACCATCAATGTGCGGCGTGTAGCTCGGTTTGTACTTACCAACCAAATACTTAGATATTTCGGTGGCAAGTCGTCCCAGTGGGGCATCTTTCGCGTCAATCAGTACCCAACGGCGAGTCACTTCGGTCGGCTTTTGTGAATAGGTCTTCATTACTTGGCTCCCTTCGCGGCAGGCTTAAGCTCGTCAACGAATGAGATCGTAGCCATTTCTGCGCCGTCGCCGAGGCGGATTCTAGTACGTTCAACGCGCACGTGGCCGCTCGTTCGGTTTTTTAACTGTGGGGCAACTTCGTCGACAAGCTTGAAGGCAGCCGACTGCGTGCTGAGGCCGGCAATAACCATACGCCGGTTAGCCAGGTCGCCCTTCTTTGCCTTGGTAATTAGTTTTTCTATATAGCGGACAAGCTCTTTGGCTTTGGGTAGTGTGGTTTCAATCTTGCCATGCTCGACCAGACTCGTCGCAAGGCCCTTCAGGAGAGCGCGGCGCTGATCGCGTTCGCGGCCAAATTTTCGTCCTTTGTATCCGTGTCGATGCATAGACTATAACTCCAGCTCAGCCAGCTTATCCTTAACCTCATCAAGGGCTTTGCTGCCGAAACCTTTTAATTCGCGGAGGTCTTGTTCGCTCAGTGTTACCAAGTCGTGAACGGTCCGGATGTCGTTGTTGACAAGGGCATTCGCAGTGCGGGCGCTCAGATTCAGTTCTTCAATCGGAGTGTTGAGCTCGCTTGAGTCTTCCTGGCTGCTTTGGCCAAGGGCCGGGGCAGCTTCGACTGTGGTACTGCCGGCGAGAGCAGTGTACTGATTGACGAGGATAGCTGCTGCTTCCTCGAAGGCTTCGCGTGGTGACATACTGCCGTCGGTATCAATCGTCAGGCGTAGTTTATCAAGATTTGTCTCTTGGCCGACACGAGTCGGGTCAACCTTGTAGCGAACACGGAGAACCGGACTAAAGACAGCATCGAGTGCAATCATATCGCTGTGCAGGCGAGCTGCACTTGATTCTTCAATTGTGCGGTAGCCGCGGCCTGATTCAACTACCAGGTCCATGACAATCGACTTCTTTGGGTCGTCAATTGTAGCAATAACTTGGGTCGGATTGATTACTTCGACATCAGCCGACGTTTTAATGTCGGCAGCCGTGATAGGACCAGCTCCCTTTTTCTCGAGACGAAGTTCAATTGGCTCATCGGTGTGGACTTTTACGCGGACATTTTTCAGGTTTAGCATAATGTCGACGACATCTTCCTTTACACCGGCTACAGTAGTGAATTCGTGCGTGGCACCTTCGATTCGAAAAGCGACGATTGCACCGCCACGAATGCTCGAAAGCAGAACGCGGCGCAAGCTGTTACCGAGCGTATTACCGTACCCAGCGTGCAGCGGTTCGATGTCGAACGTAGCGCTCACGCTAGAGTGCTCGTCGATGCCAGCCAGTGCAGGGTTTGAAATAGCTTTTGACATTGTTATATCTCCTTAGATTAGCGTGAGTAGTACTCAACAATTAGTTGCTCATTAATATCAGTTTCAGCTTCCTCGCGTTTCGGCACACCCGTAACCTCGATTTTCAGCTTCTTCTGATCGGTCTTCAGCCAACTGAGTGGCCCCTGGATTGAATTTGCTACAACGTCGTCAATTTGGCTGAAATAGCCGCTTTTAACACTCTTCGGTCGTACGGTAATGACGTCACCGGCCTTTACGCGGATTGACGGGATGTCAACACGGCGGTCATTCAGCATAAAATGCCCATGGCCTACAAGCTGACGAGCAGCACGGCGTGATGTTGCAAGACCGGAGCGGTACACAACGTTGTCAAGCCGAAGCTCAAGAAGCTGCAGAAGGTTTTCACCGCTAAGACCTGGCCGACGGGTCGCTTCGTTCATTAGTTTTGCGAATTGCTTTTCGAGCAGACCGTATAAACGGCGTACTTTTTGCTTTTCACGAAGCTGAATTTGGTACAAGCTTGGTTTTGACTGGCGACCACCGGAATGTTGGCCAGGGATACCGGGTTTCTTAATGAGAATCTTATGAGCCTTCGGATGCAGTGCGTAGCCTTCACGGCGAGACTGCTTGACGATAGGTGATGTATCACGTGCCATAAACTAGACCCTCCGTGCTTTCCGTGCCCGGGTACCACCGTGTGGAACGCCTGTCACATCTTTAATGCTGTCAACTTGGATATCAAAGTTCGATAGTGCTCGAACAGCTGCATCGCGGCCAAGTCCAACGCCTTTGATGAAAACATCGACACTCTTCATGCCATGCAAATTCTGAACCATTTCGGCTGCTTTTTCAGCGGCAACCTGGCTGGCATAAGCCGTACCTTTTTTACTGCCACGGAACCCGCAGGCACCGGCGCTCGATGCGCAAAGGACGGCGCCCTTCTTGTCGGTAAAGGTAATAATCGTGTTGTTAAATGATGCTTGAACGTGCATCTGACCAGCCGGAACTGATCGTCGCTGCTTTTTGCGGCTAGAGGCCGGCTTGGTTGCAGCTGGTGCAGCCGCCGAAGTAGTAGGCTCAGCTGCGGTAGTTGTTGTTTCATCTGCCATATATCAACCAGTTCCTTTCTACGTCTTTGACGCGGCTTTCTTTTGTGTACCACCGACCGCAATAGCTTTACCCTTACGAGTCCGTGCATTCGTACGAGTACGCTGTCCGTTTACCGGTAGTCCTGCCTTGTGACGCAGCCCGCGGTAGGCGTTGACGTCTTTTAGGCGCTTAATATTATTTGTTACGAGACGTTGGAGATCGCCCTCGGTCGTATAATCACGGTCGATTATTTCACGAAGTCGTTGTTCTTCAGCCTCGGTGAGATCTTTCACCCGAGTGGTCGGCTCTTCGAGCCATGCTTAACCCTGCCTTTGCTTATTCTTAGGTTTCTTCTTGTTGATGACACGCAAGCGGCCTTTGCGGCGGACAAGCTGGTCATCTGGACTGATTTTCTTTACGCTCGCACGAACTTTCATGAGCTATCAAAAAATCCTTTCCTAAGTTAGATTTAATATGGTTTGAACTACGCAGCGCTTGGCGCAGGTCGTTCGTCTCGCAGGCGGAAGCTAATTCGTCCCTTCGTGAGATCGTAAGGGGTCATCTCAACTTCTACCTTATCGCCCGGCACCAAGCGGATATAATGCTTGCGCATTTTGCCGCTAATGTGGGCGATAATACTATGTCCGTTCTCCAGTTCTACCTTGAATTGGGTATTAGGCAGTGCTTCCACTACCGTACCTTGCATCTTGATAACTTCCTTTTGTCCGGCCATAAATACTGATTATGAATTATACAGCAAACAGCCGTGGTCGTAAAGCATTTTGTAAGAGTATTTCACGGGCCGACGGCCGGTGAAACGTGATTAGGTTAGTTCTATTGTAGCGTACGTAGGTTTTTCGTCAAGATTTGTCTGGGTGGGACGCCGGGTTACGACGTCCCACCCTCTGGTTTGTTAGTGTCCCTCAAAGGGATGTGGCGTGTGAAGCATGTGGGTACCCAACCAGTAAAGTTATCCCATCGTCACATTGCATCGCCGAACAGGCTTGGCGCTCACAAGCGTCGCCTGTAAATTGCCGGGAATCTAATCCGGCAACAACGCGGCATATACCGGCCACGAACGGTTTTTCTGAGGTACGCATGCGGCTTTCACCGCACACGAGGCCTGTAGTCCACAAACGACCACAGGATGCCGGACATGTGCTCACTTTTCAAACCAGCGTTGCTAATCTGGCAATCGTGAGGCTCACATTTGCGTGTCCGGTAGGATTATAATACCAGATTATTTGGCTATAGCGGCTTGGACCAAGATCCTGCGGTCGAAAACCTTTTGCTTGGGTATCCAATTACCTGCCGAGGTGATAATGCTTAGACCTTCTTGCTCGGGATCGAGCGACTGCATCATATCTTTCATGAGACCCGCGTTGAATTGCTCTAAAGTTACGTTGCGTACTTTTCGCACCAAATATACAAATTGTTTACCATCCCCTCGCTCAATTGCTATCTCGTCTCCAGCCTCAAGGTCATGCAACTTAGCCAGCGCGCCAACGCGGCTGATGCCACCATTGTGGCCAGTCAGCACGACAGCTGCGCTTCCGCTGCCAGGGGTAGCGCTTTTTTCGAACCAGCCAACGTCGTTGAGATTGCTTGGTAGTGCGAGCATTTTGTTTTCGGTGACGCCTACTTTCATGACCCGGGCATTGGTCAGCCCGGTCTTAAGTATCGATACATACCGCGGCTGAAACTCGGGAACTGTGTGAGCTTCCACCTGGGCTTCTGTTACCGGTTGCTCGTTTACCGATGCGTCAGCCGCAGCAACTGGGATAGGAAACGGCGAAGGAACCCCTGTGCTGTACCAGCGAAAGCCAAAATACGCATAGGCAGCTATAAATCCCATGATAATAAGTACGAGCAGCCATCTGACTACATGAAAGTTACGCCTATGTTTTATAACCAATCCAGACATATTTGTTTTCCCTCGATTTAATTCAAGGTTACCATAAGCGAATTATTGAATCAAGCAGCGGTAGTCAGCTTGTAGCCATACCGGTCTTCACGCGCTCGTGTGATTATACGCTTTACTTATAATCATACTGGCCTTTGCGCACTGGTATGACTAACGTATAGTCTAGCGACTACTTATAGTCATCATACGTGACCATGAGTGCACGTGAGTTAATTTGACGCAGTGCTTCAAGCGCCACAGACACGACAATAAGGATTCCTGTGCCGCCGACGGCGAGATTACTGTTCTGCACACCAGCAAGCTGGTAGAGCAGGTATTCTGCGATGAACGGCAGGACGGCAATCAGTCCCAGTACGAGTGATCCGAACAGAATAAGACGATTCATGGTACTCGAAAGGAATTTCTCGGTCTGTTCGCCAGGCCGGACACCCTCGATGAAACCGCCCTGCTTTTGCAAGTTTTCGGCAATTTCATTGCTGTTAAACACGATTCCAGTATAGAAATACGTAAAGGCGATTACCAGCAGGAAGTACATTGACGGGTAGATGAACGCCTGCCACGTCTCCCCGGTAAATTCCCCTGGGTTCGGTGTTTGGAACCATGTAACGAGGTTATTGCCAATTTCGACATAGTCCCCATTTCCGGTCGCTTTCAGCACCTGGCCGATGAAAGCCGGCAAGCTTAGGAATGCGACGGCAAAGATAACAGGGATAACTCCGGCTGCAATCAACTTCATTGGTAATATACTCTTGACGCCGCCGTAGCTCGAATTGCCTTGTACGCGTTTTGCGTAGTTGATCGTTACAACACGCTGGGCTTCGTTTATCTTAACCAGCACGTACAGCACAATGAGCGAGACGAGCGTTACCGCCAGAACCACCCCAAACGCCAGCGGATTAATAGGAAGGGTAAACCAATTAAAGACTGCGAGACTTCCATTTGACGTATCGAAAAGTGATGTACCGATTGTCTGGAGCGTCGCTGGTAACTGGCTGACAATACCTGCGAAAATCAACAGGCTCAGTCCGTTTCCTACGCCCTGCTCGGTCATAATTTCACCAAGCCACATCAGGAGCATTGAGCCGGCTGTCATGGCGCCGACGGCGACCACCCACTCGAGAAGGCTCGTGTCACCTAGTCCAGAGGTAGTATTGCCGGCAAGGACAGACTGACGCAAAATGTAAATAAATGCTATGGACTGCACGATAGCAAGTGGAAGCGAAATAATACGCGTCCACTGCTGAATCTTCCGACGACCTGATTCACCGTCTTTATGAAGTTCCTCAAGTTTTGGAATCGCCTTGGTAAGCAGCTGCGTGATAATACTTGCAGTAATAAATGGGCTAAGGCCTACGAGTACAATCGAGAAGCTCGCCAACGCCCCACCACTGAGCAGGTTCAAGAATCCACCGAAGTCGCTGCCGCCGATTACGCTGTTAATTACTTCTTTCAGTTCGGCCGGGTCGGCGAGAGGGACCGGAATTTGAGCAAGTAACCGATAAACGACAACAATTCCAAGCACCACCAAAAGGCGCTTTCGCATATCACCGTTTTTAACTGATCTGAATATTGTCTTCCAATTCACGTCGTTCTAACCCTCTCTAGCCAATTCTTGCATCGATTCGCAGCATACTATACCAAGTATACTACGAGGCGAACAAGAATCAGCGACTATTTGTCGGCCGATTCCGCTTCTTTTTTGCTCTTTGGTAGTGGAGCCGCTGTTTGGTTAAACGCTCCGCCGGCTTTTACAAGTGCATCCTGGACGCTTTTTGATGCGCCTTGGACATTAAGTGTCAGCTTTTTTGAAAGCTCACCGCGAGCAATTACTTTTACCGTGTGAAACGGCGTAGCAATCAATCCTGCTTCAAACAATTTGAAGTTATCTACCGTTCCGCTCAGGCCGTTAAGGTTATCAAGATAGACGACCTGGGCTGGAGTTCGTAGGCTTTTGAATCCACGATTCTTCGGGATTGCTTGCACCAGCGCTCGCTGGCCGCCCTGAAACGAAGCAGAAAGCTTTTTACCGGTGCGCGCGCCCTGGCCCTTGGTGCCACGTCCGGCCGTTTTACCCTGGCCGGCTGAGATACCGCGCCCGACACGTTTCTTATTCTTGTTGGCAGAAACATTGAGTTCGTTGTACTTCATGGTTATGCCTCCTCTTTTTTAGCCTTCTTAGAAGGAGCCTTAGGCGCATTAAGCCACTGGTCTTTTGGTACTAAACTGGTAAGCGCCTGAACCGTTGCATACGCAATGTTAACTTTATTCGTTGAGCCAAGGCTCTTAGATAGCAAGTTGGTAATGCCCGTAACGCCGATGATTTGACGAACCACGCCTCCGGCAATAACTCCCGTACCCGGCGCTGCCGGCTTAATCAGGACTCGTGCGCCGCTGAGCTTGACTTCGGCATCATGCGGAATAGTGCTATTAACGACCGGAATTGTGACCATACCTTTTTTGGCGACGTCGGTTGCCTTAGAAATTGCAGCCTGAACGTCCGCACCCTTGGCAACACCGACACCAACTTTGGATTTACGATCGCCTACGACGACCAGTGCTTTGAATCGAAAACGGCGTCCGCCTTTAACGACGCGAGCGACGCGGTCAATGTTTATAACAACTTCTTCAAATTGCTTTGGTTCCTCAGAGCGAGGGTTTCGCCGGTCATCCCGACGGCCACCACGCGGTCGCTGGCCACCTTGCGGCGTGCCGGCGCGTGGGGTAGTAGGTGCAGGTGCGGGTGTAGCAGTTTCTGCCATACTAGAACTCCAATCCTTCTTTACGAGCTGCCTCGGCGAGCGCTTTTAGGCGTCCGGCATATTGGCGGCCATTTCTATCAAATACAACTGATTTTACTTTAACTTTAGCTCCCTTTTTGGCGATATCAGCACCGACAACAGCTGCCTTTTCAGTCATCGTGCCGGTGACTTTTTTGCCAACAGTCGTTGCGGCAGCAAGCGTTTTGCCAGATACGTCGTCAATAAGCTGCGCACTGACGTGAGCATTACTGATGGTCACGCTCAAACGAGGGCGTTCAGCCGTACCAGAAACTTTAGAGCGAACCCGGTTCTTACGGAGCCCGCGGTTCTGTAATTTCTTTGCAAGATTATTCATGATTATTTACCTGTCTTTCCAGCTTTGCGCAGAATCTGCTCGTCAGCATACTTAATTCCCTTACCCTTGTACGGCTCAGGCTTCTTAAGTGAGCGAATTTCCGCTGCGACTTGTCCGACTTGCTGTTTATCAATGCCGCTCACGGCAATTTCCATCTTGTTGACGGTTAGCTGTACGCCAGCCGGAGCTTTGTACTTAACGGGGTGGCTGAAACCGAGTTGCATTTCGATTTCCTGGCCACCGCCAGATACGCGGAAACCAACGCCGTTGACTTCAAGTTTCTTTTCGAAACCTGAGGTTACGCCATTGACTGCGTTGTTGAGCAGCGAACGCTGTAGGCCGTGTTGGGCTTTAGCAATTTTCTGATCGTCCTTACGTGTGACGATAGCCTGGTCACCTTCGAGGGTAACGGTCACGTCACTCAGATGAGGTACGGTCAGTTCGCCTTTAGCGCCCTTGACTGAAATAACATCCGAATCGACCGTGATTGTCACGCCTGATGGAACCTGAATTGGTAGTTTTCCGATTCGACTCATGATTATCCTTTCTTAATACACCTTCAGCAGTACTTCACCGCCGAGCCGCTGCTTAACAGCTTCTCCTCCGGTAATTACGCCTTTAGATGTTGAAACCAGCACGATGCCTCGGCCGCTTTTAACGCGTGGGATGTCGTCAGCACTGACGTACATACGTCGGCCAGGCTTGCTCATGCGGGTTAGTTCTGTAAATGTGGCGTTTTCGCCAGCCTTGTTGATAGTAATAACCAACGTGTCGCGTGGCTTGCCCGGTTCGACTTTAACGTCGCTCAGGTAGCCGTTTTTCTTTAATTGGTCTGCGACCACTTTCTTTAGCTTCGCGTTTGGTGCACGGACCTCGGTTTTCCCGACAGCGGCAGCGTTCCTGATTCGGGTCAGGAGGTCAGCGATTGGGTCTGTAGATTGTAAACTCATATTCTTACTCCTTTCCTTTACCAGCTTGATTTCGTTACACCAGGGATTTCACCCTTGCTTGCTTTTTCGCGGAAGTTAATACGGTTCAGACCGAACTTACGCATATAGGCGTGTGGGCGTCCGCTGAGCACGTCTCGGTTCTTCCAGCGGGTCGGCGATGAATTCTTTGGAAGTTTTTGTAAACCATCTTGGTCGCCGAGTTCTTTCAGTTCGGCGCGTTTTGCAGCATATTTCAGAATCATCTTCTTACGCTTCTCGTCTCGAGCGATGCTTGATTTCTTCGCCATTACCGGCCTCCTTCTTTCTCAAACGGAATACCAAACTTCTCTAGTAGCGCACGGCTGTGTGCTTTGTCTTCGTTCTTTACAACGAATGTAATCTGAAGACCGTGGAGTACTTGGGTTTCTTCAAATGTGAGTTCAGGGAAAATCGATTGTTCAATTATGCCAAGGCTGTAGTTGCCCCCGCGGTCAAATGCTTTCGCCTTCACGCCGTGGAAGTCACGAACACGCGGAAGCGCTACATTGACGAGACGGTCGAGGAATTCATACATCCTAGCACCGCGCAGCGTAACCATGATACCGACTGGCGCGCCCATACCGGCACGGATCTTAAAGCCGGCGATTGATTTTTTAGCGAGGCGTTCAACCGGTGCTTGACCGGTAATCTTCGTGAGCGTGTTCTTGACAGTCTCAAGCGTTCGCTTGTCTTCTTTTGATTTGCCGGTTCCTACGCTTACCGTTATCTTTTCAAGCTTTGGCACTTGGTGCACATTAGCAAGTTCAAGTTCGGCCTGTAGTTCCTTGACGTACTGGGTAGCGTACAAGGCTTTCAAGCGAGGAGCGGCGTTAGCTGTTGCTGTAGCCATTACTTAATCTCCTTATTTTTCATACTTCTTGCGACGCGAGTTTTCCCGCCGTCAGCATTCTTTACCAATCCAACACGTGAAGTCTTTCCGGTCTTTTCATCAACGACCAAGGCGACCTTCGAAATATCCATTGGTACGTGAATATCTTTTTTGCCACCACGTGGGTTCAGTTGGCTTGGCTTTACGTGACGGTGGCTAACACCGACGCCTTCAATTAAGACAGTGCGGTTTTTGGTATTAACTGCCAAAACCTTTCCGGTTGTACCTTTTTTGCTTCCAGTGATGATTTTGACTAAATCGTCTTTTTTAATCCGTGGCATATTAGAGTACCTCCGGCGCTAGGCTAATAATCTTTGCATACCCTTGGTCGCGTAGCTCACGTGGAACCGGACCGAATACACGGGTAGCTTTTGGCGTTTTGTCGTCATTGATAATAACGACTGCATTGTCGTCAAAGGCAATCGTTGATCCGTCTTTTCGCCTGATTTGGTTTCGGGTCCGGACAACAACGGCCTTTTGAACGCTCTTTTTCTTGACGTTACCGGTCGGGTTGGCATCTTTCACCGAACAAACAATGATATCACCGACATGGGCATACCGGCGCCGAGTACCACCAAGCACGCGGATACACAGGACTTCTTTGGCACCCGAGTTATCGGTAACTTTTAGTCTGCTTTCTTGCTGAATCATGCGCTTGCCTCGTTTGCTTTCGTAGCTTCGTCCAGAGCTTCGCCAAGGACTTCGTCTTTGAGCTCAACCCGGCCTTGGGACCGCGTCTCAATATTAGCCAGCTTGAATGACTTGGTTTTAGAAACCGGGCGAATTTCAGAAATCTGAACCTTATCACCAATGTGGGCTTCATTATTCTCGTCATGAGCCTGATATTTGCGGTTGACCGTATATTGCTTCTTGTAAATCGGGTGCGTTTCACGGCTTGTAACCGTCACGGTAATCGATTTGTCGCGTGAGTCGCTGGTAACGATGCCTGTTAATGTTTTAGCCATGTTACGCCTCCTTTCCTTGATTAATGCTTGTTAGCAACCGGGCGATGTCTTTTTTTGCAGCCGTAATAGCGCGAGGATTCACCAGTTCGCCGGCAGCATGAGATTTCCGTAAGTCCATCAATTCAGCGCGCTTGGCTGCTAACTGGTCCTCAAGGGATAGTTCTTTCTTCACGGGTGTCTTCTTGGTTGATTTCTCAGCCATTACGCTTCCTCCCGTTTGATAAACTTCGTCTTCACCGGCAGCTTATGGCTCGCTAGGCGCATGGCCTCACGGGCAACTTCTTCTGATACACCCTTCATCTCAAACATAACAGTACCTGCTTTTACCTTGGCGGCAAAATACTCTGGATTACCTTTACCGGAACCCATCTTTACGTCTTGCGGTTTTTTGGTTACGGGCGTATGCGGGAAGATCCGAATCCAGATCTTACCACCACGCTTAATGTAACGAGTCATTGCCTGACGGGCCGATTCAATCTGACGCGATGTTACACGTTCATTGCTTTGGGACTGTAGTCCGTAGTCGCCGAATGCGACATAGTTGCCTCGCGTAGCGTTGCCGTCATTTTTGCCAATCCGGACTTTGCGGTACTTGGTTTTCTTTGGTAACAACATGGCTAGCCGTCCCTCTCACCCTTGTTAATCCATACCTTGACTCCGATAATACCGACGCCAGGCGCGTTTGCCCGTGCCGTGTGGAAGTCTACGTCGGCCCGAAGCGTGTGTAGCGGCACCGAACCTTCAGAAACTTTCTCTCGGCGGGCCATTTCGGCATTGTTCAACCGGCCCGATACCTGAATTCGGATGCCTTTGGCACCGGCATTCATGGTATTCTGAGCAGCCATCTTGATAGCCCGGCGGAAATTAATACGGCGCTCCAATTGGCGAGCAATGTTTTCGGCAACAAGCTTAGCAGCCAGTTCCGGTCGTTTCACTTCTTCAATGTTAATACGAACTGGTAAGCTCGCGATTTTTTCAATCTGTGCTTTTAGTTCGGCAACTCCCGCACCGCCACGGCCAATAACGACACCGGCTTTTGCGGTATGAATCGTGACCGTAATCAAGTTAGCAGAACGCTCGATCTCAATTCGGTTGATGGTTGGCCGCGAGTTGAAGCGCTTTTCGATCAAATCGCGGATCTTGATGTCTTCCGCCAGCCAGTTCGCAAAATCTTTCTTGCCCGCGAACCAACGCGAGTCCCAGTTCTTATGAACCTGAAGGCGGAAACTGATTGGGTTTACTTTCTGACCCATTACTTCGTCTCCTCTTCTACTTTAGGCTTCTTAGCAGCAGCTGGTTTAGCGGCTGGTTTCTTAGGCTTCTCTGTCCCGGTAACTTCAACCAGGATATTGCTGGAAATCTTCTGAAATGGCAGTGCCATACCGCGCATATGCGGCTTGAAACGCTTGAGACGCTTACCAACCGTTACGCTTAATGTCGTAATCTGCAGGCTTTTGGCGTCAAGGCCGTGGTTGTTAACGGCATTTGCCTGGGCGCTGGCAACAGCTTTTTTGATAGGCAAGCCGGCGCGGCGCGGAACATGGTCAAGGATAACAAGCGCATCGGCAACCGAGCGGTTACGCACCAGACTGGCAACGACGCTTACCTTGCGGGGAGCAATGTCTACGCCTTTTGCGTAAGATTTGACAGTATATTGATCGGCCATTACTTCTTACCACCATGTTTACGGAACTTACGGGTTGGGCTGAATTCGCCCAGCTTGTGGCCTACCATGTTTTCCGAAACGTACACGGGGACATGGACCTTGCCGTTGTGCACGGCGAAGTTCTTACCGACCATTTCTGGAGTAATGGTGCTGGCGCGGGCCCATGTTTTAATAACTGCACGGTCATCCGGACCAAGCGCCGCGACTTTCTTGGCAAGCTTGGCGTCAACGAATGGACCTTTTTTAAGTGATCGACTCATAGTTTACCTCTTCCTCTTCGCGTCATGGCGCGTACGTGCGATTAAACGGTCTGTGCTCTTACGACGGCGGGTACGATACCCGAGTGTTAATTGACCCCACGGGGTACGCGGCGCTTTACCTGTACCGTGCCGTCCACCGTCACCACCACCATGCGGGTGGTCGGCTGCATTCATAACCACACCACGGACAGTTGGGCGGATGCCTTTGCGGCGGTTCCGGCCGGCAGAACCTGTCTTGATGTTCTGGTGTTGAACATTACCGACAATACCAAGCGCCGCTGTCGCTTCAACTCGGAAGCGACGGACTTCACCAGAAGGCATACGCACTTGTGCATAGTCACCTTCTTTAGCCATCAACTGGGCTTTTGTACCAGCGGCGCGAACCATCTGTGAACCTTTGCCAGGGTTGATTTCAATTGCGTAAATTTGTGAGCCGACAGGTATCTTCGAGAGCGGCAGGCGGTTTGATGCCTCTACGACAGCAGCTGCGCCGCTTGCAAAGGTTTTACCGACCGTCATGCTGGTATCGGCAATGACATAGTGATATAGACCATGCTGATCCTTAACCCGGGCAATCCGAGCGGAACGGTTCGGGTCGTATTCAATTGCCTCTACCGTTAGTTTCAAGCCGTCGGCTAGATTATGGTTCAGCAAGCGGTAGTGCCGTTTGACACCGCCACCGCGGTGACGGACAGTGATACGCCCCGTGTTATTGCGGCCAGCGTTCTGCTTCTTGCTTTTTACCAAGCTCTTCAGCGGCTTGCGTGTGGTTATCTGACTGTAATCTTCCGACGTCATACCACGGCGGCCGGGAGTAGTGGGGTTATATGCTTTAATCGCCATTATTTCTTCTCCTCTTTCGCCGCTTCAGGCTGCTCAAACATTTGGATTGAGCTACCCTCAGCCAATGTGACGTAGGCCTTCTTAGTATCCTTACGGGTAGTACTGCCTGGGTACCGGTTCTTGCCTCGGCTAAAGCGGACGGCTTTACCGCTTTGAACCGCAACTGTCACGTTCTTTACCGCAACATCAAACTGTTCAGTAACGGCTTTAGCAATCTGCTGCTTATTGGCCGCGAGTGGAACATTGAATACGTACACGTTCTGTCCGCTCAGGCCGTAAGCCTTTTCTGTTGCTCGTGGGGTTACAAGAATACTCATTACTTGTCTCCTCCTAGCCATGCCTCGATTGTCTTGATGCTTGCGGGCGACAGGACAATATGGTCGGCATTCAAAATGTGATAGACGCTCAGGTACGTGCTCCGTACCAGCAGTACATTCTGGAGATTCTTTGTGGCCCTCAGTAGTTCGGGCGTCTTTTCGTCGACAACAATAAGCGTGCGGCGTGCAAACTTGTTGTCAGCCAAGAATTTAGCAATCTCGCTGGTCTTGCCAGTTGTTTTGACGCCTTTGACGACAATTTTCTTGGCCTTATTGGCCAATGAAAGCGCCTGTTTAACAGCAACACGCTTGCTACCCGTTGAGATCTTTTTAGTGTAGTTTTCGTTACCGCTCGGGCCAAAAACGACACCACCGCCGCGCCAGATTGGGTTACGAGTCGAACCAAACCGGGCTCGGCCGGTACCTTTTTGGCGCCATGGTTTCTTACCACCACCACGAACCTCGCCGCGTTTCAGGGTAGTTGCGCTGGCTTGGCGTGAGTTTGCTAGGTAGCTGTCGTAGGCTAACTTCAACAGTTCGTGGTTTTCAACTGTTATGCCAAAGATGGCCGAAGGCAACGTTACTTTAGTAGCAGCTTTAGGAGTATCAATAGCCATTATGCTGTCCCTCCTATGATAATCAGGCTCTTACGCGGGCCCGGTACTGCGCCCTTCAACCCAATCAGGTTATTCGCGGCGTCGAGGTAGGCCACCTCGAGGTTCTTTACGGTCACGCGTTCTCCGCCCATACGGCCGGCCATGCGCTTACCCTTAAAGACCTTCTGTGGATACATCGACCCAATAGAACCCGGTTTACGAACGTTTCCGTTTCCACCGTGTGTCTTTTTACTAGTATTGAAGTTGTGACGCTTCACCGTTCCGGCAAAACCTTTACCTTTTGAGGTGCCAGTGGCATCTACCACGTCACCGAGTGCGAATGCACTTACGTCGATGATACTGCCGACCGTTAGGTCTTCTGGCAGGTCTTCAACGCGAAATTCCCGAATATACTTCGGCGAAGTTTTGCTGGACTTAACGTGTCCAGCGACGGCCTTGCTCAGGTTCTTACCCGATCCGAATGCAACCTGTACCGCGCTGTAGCCATCTTTTTCAAGAGACTTCACCTGAGTGACGGTAACAGGGCCGGCTTGTATGAGGGTGACGGGTGTAGCCGTACCATCTTCAGCCAGAATCTGGGTCATACCAATCTTGGTGCCGAGAAGTGCTTTCATGCCTTCTTACTCCCATTTTAAAACCTCGGTGGCGAGTGGTTTCCAGGCCTATTTTTGGCTCCGGACCTACTCATTCACCAAGGAATAAGTTGTTATTACGTAATAAGTTACCATATAAATGTATCATGTTTTATGGTAGTGAGTCAAGAGGTGGACTAGATAACAATACCGGCAGCTTGGAAATTACTAATCACGCCAATAACAACCAGTAATGCATACCAAATTTTCCTATCAGCTTGATGTTTTTCAAATAAACGGACGAGTAGAAATCCAACAAAAACACCTACCGGTACGGCATTCAACTGAAAATCGCCAATAAGAAGAGGCTCGCCAAACTTTATCCAAAACGTCCCAAGTAAAAATACTGCAACGAGTTTCAAAAAATAAAGGCCATCGCTCTCGAATACCCGCTCGTGAAGGCGCTTAGGTGGGGTTGCTGCATGTGATTGTCTTTTTGTTTTTGCCATAGTGCTAGAATTCATTGTAATTTATGCCGGTCGTAAGCACAACCGTTGTATACTACCTATATGGCTACTAGAAAATCCCCCAAGAAAGCAACAACAAAGAAATCAGCATCTAAACCGGTTTTGTTCGGGCTTCAACCAGAGCAAGAGAAGTTTATGACGTTCCGGGTCAACCTACAAACCCTTTATTGGCTCATTCTAGGAGGAGTCGTCCTTCTATTCAGCATGTGGATATTGCAGCTCCAAAGCGACGTTCAGAAAATTTATGATCAGATAGATATTAATACGGCCGAGGGAAATACCGTCATGCCCGAAGAGAAAGACGCTAAAAACTAACTGACAAATTAAAAAATCCGGCATAACTCAGCCGGATTTTTTAATTGGAAGCAATGTTACATCCGGATTTCGGCGTCGACACCTGCAGGCAGGCTTAGGTTCTGCAGGCTGTCAATCGTTTTCGGTGTTGCATTGGTAATGTCAATCAGGCGCTTATGAACGCGCATTTCAAAGCTTTCACCGCCCATTTTGTATACGTGGGGACTTTTGACGACCGTAAACGTGCTTTTACGCGTAGGCAGAGGCACGGGGCCGGCAATTGACGCACCGGTGCGAACAGCGGTGTCAATGATTTGTTTGGCTGACTGGTCGATCACTTTGTGATCATATGCTTTTAGACGGATGCGAATCCGCAGGCCTTCTTCTTTGACCATTATTTCTCCTTACGTTTATGTACCGTAACCTCTGCTCGCTTCATATCTTCTCATGGCTGGCCGAGTTGTCAGTACGATGGTTTGTTTAGTTATCGTACCATAGCCGCCCACATCTGTAAACTTGCATTTTTATAATGTTTGTGCTATAATTAGGATATATGGGCATTGAAGAACTGCGCCGATTATCGACCATCGATAAAAGTGATGGTTATAGAGCAAGAAAGCGTGAGCAGCAAGCGATTGTTCGCAAGCTTGCCGATGCTGCGTCAATGATCGCTCCAGGCGAGACGGCTTCGTATTGGCCCGAAATGCTAGTCCAGGGCAACCGTCGTTGGCTGGAAGATGAAGCTACCTCTTCACGTATTGAATCTGTGCTTTACCGGTTGGGTGCCAATGTTACCTGCTCAGTAGTTTCCCTCAGCAGCGAGAACGGGGACGAAGCCAAGCCGGGCAAAACTAAAACCAGACCGGTTCTTCTCATTACCGCCGCAGACCAAGAGTTCTCCGATAGGGCTATTAACGGCTCTGCTGATAAAGCTTCGTAGCTTCGGCAAGTGCCCGGGCAATTTTTAGCTCTACATCGCCGGATCGAGGGCCGCGGTCAAAAAACACCTCGAGTGGCTGTCCATTGGCAAGCCTTTTTGTTGCAACGTCTATTGAAGGGCGCACCACCTGACCAATACTGTCATCATACAGTGAGTCGACGATGGTACTAACAGGCGGCATGGCTGTCTCGGCAGGCAGTCCTTCGGGCTCGGATACCAGGCTAAGCACCGGTGAATCGTCGTCAGATACGCCGTCGTACCGGTCTTGAACTGCATACTGATGTTCTAGCGCGAGTGCTTCACTCATTTTTGTTTATCCCCTTTTATTTGATGAAGTCCACTATACTCCTTCCGGTAGGTGGAGTAAATACAATTTCCTGCAATAATAAAATACCCCCGATTAACAGGGGTATTTTATTATGTGGTTGTCGCTCGATTACTTAGTAATCTTTGTTACGACGCCAGCACCAACGGTGCGGCCACCTTCACGGATAGCGAAGTTTAGACCTTGCTCCATAGCGATTGGGGCGAGCAGCTTAACGTTGAAGGTAACGGTGTCGCCCGGCATAACCATTTCTTTGTCAGCTGGAAGCTCGACTTCACCGGTAACGTCCGTAGTACGGAAGTAGAACTGCGGCTTGTAACCCTTTGAGAATGGAGTGTGGCGTCCGCCTTCTTCTTTCTTCAGGATGTATACTTCAGCTTCAAATTCGGTGTGTGGAGTCAGTGAACCGGGCTTCACAATAACCTGGCCGCGTTCAACTTGTTCGCGTTCGATACCACGAAGGAGTAGACCGGCGTTGTCACCAGCTTGGCCTTGGTCAAGGTTTTTCTTGAAGGCTTCGATACCGGTAACGACCGACTTCTGAGTTGGGCGAATACCTACGATTTCGACTTCTTCGTTGAGCTTGATAACACCTTGCTCAATACGGCCAGTTGCGACGGTACCGCGTCCTTTAATTGAGAAGACGTCTTCAATAGGCATAAGGAACGGCTTGTCCATGTCACGAACCGGTTCTTCGACGTATTCGTCGAGGGCTTTCACTAGTTCCATGATAGCTTCTTCGCTCTCAGCATCACCTTCGAGGGCTTTTGTAGCAGAACCCTTAATGATAGGAGCGTTGTCGCCGTCGTAACCGTTCTTGGTAAGAAGTTCACGGACATCCATTTCAACCAGCTCAACCAGTTCAGGGTCGGCAAGGTCCATCTTGTTGAGAAAAACGACGATTTTCGGAACGTTAACCTGGTGAGCGAGCAGAACGTGTTCGCGGGTTTGCGGCAGCGGTCCGTCGTTCGCAGCAACTACCAAGATAGCGCCATCGATTTGAGCGGCACCGGTAATCATGTTCTTGACGTAGTCGGCGTGTCCCGGCATGTCGACGTGTGCGTAGTGACGCTTTTCAGACTCGTATTCCTGGTGAGAAGAAGCGATGGTAATACCACGGGCTTTTTCTTCAGGAGCGTTGTCGATATCTTCGTAATTGCGAGGCTTGTTGGTGTCAGAAGGCAGCTTCTTAGCCAGTACGTGCGTAATCGCAGCAGTTAAAGTTGTTTTACCGTGGTCAACGTGACCCATGGTACCAACGTTGACGTGCGGCTTGCTTCGATCGAAATCAGCCATTGTAGCGTATTTCTCCTACTTAAAATTAGTTATTTTTAGCACGCAGTTTAAAAAACCTCGCAGAGCTATTAGCCTCATTATACAGAGCGCAGCCTGTTTAGTAAAGAGAACTCATCCCTCCTCTAAAATAGCCGGCTCATCTGGAATACGGAGCTCCTGCTTGTCCTGGGAGCGCCAAGCTTTGACAGCCCATCCAATTGGCAGCACATCGTGATACCCAATGAGATCGGCTGACATACGCATAAATCCGCCGAGCCAGCCTGCGAACCGCAGCCTTCCCCATTCGAATACGGCCCAATGGTGTCCGATTGGGATGACACTGGCGGGCTGAACGGGCCGGTAGGTTTTCTTGCTTCCATTCAAATGCCTGACGACAAACTGTGCATCGTGCAAGGCAGTCTGGGCAAGGCCAGCGTACGGTGTCGCCGCATTATCACCGATGACGTAAATGCCTGTACGGGCCCTCATGAATTCATCAACGACTACTTTTCCCCGCTCGTTGATTGTAAAGTGTTCGCTATTGTTATTAAAAAATGGGGCGTTTGTTACTCCGGACGTCCATATGACAGTCTGCGTACTGAGCGGGCGTCCGCTAACCATGAGTGACTCGGCCGTTTGCCGTTCTACTTTCTTATCGGTCTCAACATGGACTCCAAGCCTCTTTAGGCGGGCTGCAGCCTTTCGGCTGGTTGATTCGGACAGGCGCGGCAATAAGCGCGGTGCCGCTTCAACAAGTGTAATACGCAGGCGTTTTTTTCGAATTCCGAAGTGCCTGCGTAGTACCAAAAGATATTCTCCCAGGGCTCCGGCCAGCTCGACCCCAGTGGCACCACCACCAATAATGACATAGTTTTTCTCGTCGTCAGAGCCGTCTCGCATTTCTTCGAACAAGTGATTCTGCAGCCGGCGTATTTCGTCTTGTGACTTTATTCCGTACGAAAACGTATCGAGGCCCTCGATCCCGAAGTATGTCGTGACGCTGCCGAGCGCTAAGATAAGGGTTTTGTAATCGTAGGTTCCCTGCTTCCCCACTAACTGGCGGGTGTCCGGGTGAAGTTTTACTATTTCATCGGTAATCAGTTCGACGTTCGGCCAGTCGTCAAAAATTGTTTCAAGCGGTATCCAGGATTGACGATGGCTATGTCCGGTCGCCGTCGCAAATAGTGCCGGGTAATATTGGAAGTCCGGCTTATCGGAAATAAGCGTTACGTGGTTGTTTGGATGTTCGGCAAGCTCGAGCGCCGCCTTTACTCCACCAAAGCCGCCGCCAACAATCGTTACTTTCACTCCCTCACCTTATCTGTTTTGATCATAGTTATGGCTATTATTGTAGCGTATGGTTCTCGATGAGCACAACGTTAAGTGCCGCCGCAATCAAAAAGATAATCGGCAGGACAAGCGATATCTTGAATACTTGCCGGGCCCAAACCTTTGTGCCGGCTGATTGGCTAAAAATGAGCGCCCATCCTCCGGCCCCTGCAACCATGAGCAGCGTCGGGAAGAAACTGAGGGTACCAATCGCATTCAGCGCGGCGATTGCGACCCCGTACGACACCATAAACACGGCCATGTTCGCTTTTACGATCTTTTCACCGGCGATAACTCCCAGCACCGGAAGGTTGGCGGCGGCATATTCTTCACGACGAAACAGCGAAATAGCGTAAAAATGCGGCATTTGCCAACATACGATAAGAAAGAAGATGAGCCATGCCGTGGCATCAATTTGGCCGCTGACCGCTACATACCCCGCCATGGCGGGCAGCGCACCCGGAATACTGCCGATCAAGGTACTATGAACTGTCCGGCGCTTGGCGAAGCCATATATTGCGACATAAAAAACATATGCAAGAATGCCAAGAGCTACAACAATGAGATTAGTGAAAACAAGCAGGCAGACAAGGCCAAGCATGTATAAAACAGCCGCGAATATGCCTGCGCGGCCGGGTGCAATTTGGCGGGTGACAAGAGCACGCTTTTGGGTACGCGCCATTTTTGCGTCAATGTTTCGATCTATCAAGTTATTGACGACGCAGCCAGAGGCAATGACAAGGGAGGAGCCGACCAGCACACCCAGAATGGCGGTTAACTCCAGCCCGTATTGATAAGCAAGCAATGATGCCGCTAGTGTATGAATAGCATTCCCGTAAACAATGCCTGGCTTAGTCAAATAGTAATAAAGACGCAGCTGCTCCATCTTATTTAGAATCCTTTTTTATTTTGTTCATACATGTAATCGTTCATCTCATCGGGAGACATGCCCATCCGGTAATCGAGGTTCTGCATAATCCAGAGCGACCCGACAACGATAATGAGCAGCATCGAGAGCGTAAAAATGAAGGTGTGCGTTTTAAACACAGAGCGCGGATTTGTTCCAAGATGCAAGAAGCACACCGATTGGACGGCCAATTGTGCCGTTGCCAAAACCAAAAGCATAAGTGCGGCGAGTGCTGACGCATCGCCGAACCAGCCTTGGGTAACGCATAGGTAACTAGCGACGCTCAGTACCAGCGACGTACCAAAGCCGAAGACATACAGGCTTACCCAGCTTTTGAATGAACGCTCGGATTTCATGAAAGTTCTCCCAATAAGTAGACGATCGTAAAGAGGAAGATCCAGACAACATCGAGAAAATGCCAGAAGAGCGAGAAGAGAGTGAACTTACGGACGGCATTCCGGGTCAGGCCATTTGACATAATGTACCCCCCTGTAACAGCTGCCCAAATTAACCCAATGAGAATGTGGAATCCATGGGTTCCCACTAATGTGAAGAATGCCGATAAGAACGCGCTCGCCTGCCAAGAGTGTCCCTCGCGAACAAGCGTGCCGAATTCGAGCAACTCAAGGGTTAGGAAGGCTGTGCCGAGCACAATCGTTGCCATGAGCAGTCCGAGCCCTAATTGCTTTTTCCCAAATTTAAAGGCAATTGCAGCTATACCGCAGGTGAAGCTGCTGGTGAGCAGAATCAAGGTTTCGACGAAAGCGTAGCGTGGCTCAAACAAGTCCGCCGCTGATGGCCCGCCGGCAGTATTGTTCCGTAGAACAAGGTAGGTCGCAAACAGACTGGCAAATATGATGACATCTGTCATAAGGTAAAGCCAAAAGCCTAATTCAGCTTTGTCAGCTTTGCGATTAAGGGTATCTACAGTTTCATGCCTCATACTGCCATCCCTTTCGCCCGTCGGTCTTCCTTCAAAAGTTCTTCGGCAGTCAGCAGATACTCCGTATCGTCCTTTGTGGTTCTAATAATAATAATGACGATAATTCCGAGAGCGAGCAGACCAACAAGCCACCATAAGTGCCAGATTATTCCAAAACCTGCTCCACATGCCATCAGCCCGATTAGAAGCCCGACGGCAGAATTTTTGGGAAGCCAGACGTCACGATACTCGGACTTATGTGGCGCTTGGTAATGTGTCTTTTTGCGGTGCCACCACTCGTCGCGATGCGTTACGACAGGCTGAACGGCAAAATTATAGTGCGGCGCCGGCGAGGGCACCGACCATTCCAATGTGCGGCCGTCCCATGGGTCGCCGGTGGTGTCGCGTAGCTCTTTGCGCTTCCAGACACTATAAATAATTTGAAGCATGAACAAACCTATGCCCAGCGCTATAATCAAGACGCCGATACCACTGGTTATAAAGAAGGGTTGCCATGTCGGATCGCTATAACTGTCAATCCTTCGAACAGCCCCCATAAGGCCGAGAGCGTAAAGAGGCATGAACGCAACGATGAAACCGATTTGCCACGCAATGGCCGAGTACCTGCCCAGACGATCATTCAATCGGAATCCAAAAATTTTCGGGAACCAATATGTCATTGCGGCAAAGAAACCGAATACTACCCCGCCAATAATGGTGTTATGGAAGTGCGCAACTAAGAACATAGAGTTATGCACCTGGAAGTCTAAGGCCGGAACTGCCATCATAACCCCTGTTACGCCGCCAATCGTGAACGTGACGACAAACGCGAGAAACCATACCATTGGCGCCCTGAACCGAATGCGTCCACGATACATCGTGAAGAGCCAGTTGAATATTTTGACACCAGTAGGGATGGCAATCACCATAGTCATAATTCCGAAGAATGCATTGACATTCGCGCCTGCACCCATAGTGAAGAAATGATGCTGCCAGACAACGAACGACAAGAACATGATAGCAATGAGCGCATACACCATGGTTTTATATCCAAAGAGCGCTTTTTTTGCGAAGGTCGCCACCACCTCGCTATAGATGCCGAAGGCCGGTAGCACTAGTATATAGACTTCCGGATGGCCCCACGCCCAGATAAGGTTGATGTACATCATCGCATTCCCGCCCAGGTCCGACGTAAAGAAATGCATTCCCATCGTACGGTCGAGGCTCAGCAGCGCCAGTGTTACGGTAAGGATTGGAAATGCCAGCATAATCAGCACGCTGGTGACAAGTACGCTCCATGGGAAGATAGGCATCTTAAACCACGTCATACCGGGAGCACGGTGTTTAATAATTGTGACTGCGAAGTTAATACCGGAAAGGAGGCTTCCAATACCGGCAATCTGGAGCGACCATATCCAATAGTCAACTCCTGGCCCGGGGTTATACTGGAGTTCGGTCAGCGGCGGGTAGCCAAGCCAGCCCCCATTGCTAAACCCACCGAATACCAGTGAAGTGTTAACGAGAATCATACCCGCGACGAAGAGCCACAAGCTAATCGAATTGAGGAATGGGAAGGCCATGTCACGGGCCCCAATCATTAACGGCATAACGACATTGATTAACCCAAACATCAGTCCCATTGCGACAAAGAAAATCATAATCGTACCGTGGGCCGTAAACACTTGTTGGAAGGTATCGGTGCTAAAGGGTCCTGTAGCGTCACCTGCGGCCAGTGCCGTTTGCAGCCGCAGCATGCCGGCATCGGCGACGCCGCGGACCAGCATTATGATGGCGACGATGACATACATGACACCAATCTTTTTTGCATCTAGCGAAGTCAGCCAATTATTCCACAGCCATTTCCAACGTTTTAGATAGGTAATCAGAGCCACCAGACCAACGACAGTCAAAGGCATGCCGACGGCGGCGCCGATGGTCACCGGATCGCTCGGGAAATATTCTGTCGACAACCGGCCAAGCAAAAAATCAATCATCTGGCTTGACCTTCCGGCGTTCCGCTATGTGAGCCGTGCCCCATGTATTTCTGGGTGATGGTCTGGAAAAGATTCGTGTCAACAAGGCGATACGTTATTTCGTCTCGTACGATTTCCGGCTCCTCAAGTGACCGGTACATGCTACGGTCCATTAGGTTGCGAGAGACGGCCGCCTGACGTACCGCATCGGTATATTCTGACTTCGGCATAACAGTTGTTTTAAAGGTCATGTTCGAGTAGCCACGACCGTTAATATTCGTATTGTAGCCCGTGAACGTACCGAGCTTCGTGGCGCGGAGGTTTAATTCCGACGACATGCCATTCATGGTGTAAATCTGTGACCCAAGGGCAGGTATCCAGAACGAGCTCATGGGTGCGTCGGCCGTAAGCGTAAAATGAACCGGCCGGTCCACCGGAATCGGTAAATGGTTGAGTGTCGCCATCCCCTGCTCGGGGTAAAGAAACAGCCACTTCCAGCGCAGGGCGACGACTTGCACCTCAACCGGGTCTTCGTTGCTTAGCGGTTTATAGGGATCAAGGCTATGGCTCGTTTGGTAGGTAACGACTCCGAGTACGGCAATTAAAACAATCGGAATCCCCCACCAGAGACGTTCCAGCCAACGGTTTTCTGCCCAGTTGGGCTTGTACTTGGCCTTTTTGTTGGACTCACGGTACTTTACGGCGAAAAATACCAATAGAACATAAACCGGTACTACCACGATAAGGCTAAGGAGGGCTGTAAAGACAAATAGGTCCCGCTGCGCTTGCGAGACTTCCCCGCTTGGGTTGAGAACCGGAATAGTTGCGTCTTTTAGGAGCAGCCAGCCGCCGAAAATAAGGCCTAACAAAACCAGAATCGGCACCAGAATGCGCAAAAATTTCACCATGTGCCCCTATGATACCGTTTACGCTTACCTACTTGCAAGTTATAAATTTACAAACTTGCTTGTGATTCGGCCTGAGAAGCGTCCTCGTCTTCAAAGTCTAGTTCGTCAAGCGCCTTTTCCGCAGCCTCCAGATCGGCCTTGGTCGTAATCACTTCGGCAGATTTACTGGTCGAAACCGCTGGGCTGCCGGTAGCAGTTGTCTCGGCAGATTTAGAGAATGACTTCCAGGCGACGAAACCAAGCCCGCCGGCCAGGACGAGTACACCAATGATTACCAGTACCTCAACGAGAGAAAATCCCATTCGCTGTTTCATGGCTTACTCCGTTCCCGCTTTCTTAAGCGTAAATGCTTCGCGGACCACCGCAATGAGTTCCTTAACGGACTGGCGGTAGGCTTTCAGGGCATCACGTCGTTGCTTATGGAGATCGCGGACAGTATGAGCCGGCTTTTCTTCATCTACGCTAGAGCAGTCAAAATTAACATCTGCAACCGTATCAATCGCCGCAATTGCATCTGCCTCTTTGGCCTCAACATTAGCTACGGCGCTGTCATAGCCTTCGTGGCTGAGCTCCTGATTAGCATAGAATTTCTTAACGCCTTCTTCGACACGCTGGATTGCCGCCAGGCGTTTTTTCGAGGTCTCAACGCCTTTGTCAATCAACGCATTTATCCGTTCCTCACGATTTTCACAGACGGCAAGGCGGCGACCTTCGAGCCTTTGCTTGATTGTTTCCCGCCTGTTTTCGAGCTCTGCTTTCAACTCGGCCCGACGCGCTTCTATCCGCTCTTTCTGCGTCGAGAAATCCTCTTGTTCTTCTTTAAGCGTTTCAGTTGTCTCAGTGACAGTCCGGGCAAGAGTTTTTGTGGCACCATCAACGATAGCCTCTACGTCAGAGGTGAGCGGCAAATAATCGCTTCGCAAATCAAGGGCGAAGGCCGGAGTAGCTACTCCCAGCACGAGCAGACTGCTCAAACCGCCCAGTACAATCGATCGCTTTATCATGTTGCTTTTTCCTCCACAAATATAATGTAAATAGTATACCACTTATGATTATTATGGCAAACAAAATACCGCCGTTTATCGTCAGGCGGTATTTTGTTCTTTAAGAGGTTTACTTACTCGAGCGCTTCTCAATTATTTCTTGAGCAACGTTCGGTGGGACTTCTTCGTACTGGGCAAGTTCCATCGTACTTGCGGCCCGGCCCTGACTCATCGATCGTATGTCGTTTGTGTAGCCGAACATTTGAGCTAACGGAACAAACGCCTTAATAAGTTTGGCGCCGCCGGCTAAATCTTCCATAGCCTCAATGCGGCCTCGTCGCGAGTTCAAGTCTCCAATCACATCACCCATGAATTCTTCCGGGGTCGTTACTTCAACACGCATAACAGGTTCGAGCAGAACCGGGTTGGCCTGCTTGATACCTGCACGTGCTGCCAGACTTCCGGCCAGACTGAAGGCCAGTTCACTGGAGTCCACGTCGTGGTACGAACCGTCATAAAGCGTTGCCTTGACGTCTACCACCGGGTAGCCGGCAATAACACCACCGTCAAGCGTTTCCTTAATACCTTTTTGGACAGGCATGCGGTATTCCTGTGGAACGACACCGCCCTTAATCTCATCGAAGAACTCGAAGCCCTTGCCGGGTTCATTCGGCTCAAACCGTACCCAGACATCACCGTACTGACCGCGACCACCAGATTGCTTGGCATGCTTTCCTTGTACTTCAGCTGTCCCCTTAATGGTTTCGCGGAACGCCACTTGCGGCTCACCCACGTTGGCCTCTACCTTAAATTCGCGTTTCATACGGTCAATCAAAATATCGAGGTGAAGCTCGCCCATACCACTCATGATGGTCTGGCCCGTTTCTTCATCGGTATGAACACGGAAGGTCGGGTCTTCCTCGGCTAAGCGGCCCAGCGCTATACCCATTTTTTCTTGGTCGGCCTTGCTCTTTGGCTCAACAGCAATAGCAACAGGCGGCTCAGGGAACGTAATGCTCTCAAGCGCAATCGGATTGTTGGCATCACACAAGGTATGTCCGGTAAAGGTACTCTTCAACCCAACCACAGCGGCAATGTCACCGGCATTAATCTCATCGATGTCTTCACGCTTATCGGCATGCATCCGGACAATACGGCCAACGCGCTCTTTCTCACCGGTGGTCGTGTTAAGTACGTAGCTACCGGCCTTCAGGTTGCCCGAGTACACACGGACGAAAATCAGTTTTCCAACAAACGGGTCAGTCGCAATTTTAAATGCAATACCTGCCATCGGTTCTGATGCATCTGGTTTACGGCTGACTTTTTCGCCGTTCTTCGGGTTAATTCCCCAGGTCTCACCGACGTCCAGCGGACTTGGCAAGTAATCATTAACAAGGTCGAGAACTTTTTCAACAATAACGCCGCGACCGTCACCGCCTGTAACAAGGTAAAAGTCGCCAGCCAGTGTACGCTTCCGAAGCGCAGCCTTTAGCTCGTCGGTTGTAATAGCTGCTTCGCCTTCGTCTAGGAATCGCATCATCAGGTCGTCATCGGCTTCAACCGCCGCTTCAACCAGCAGGCTGCGGGCATTTTTCGCCTTCTCAGCCATGTCGGCCGGAATTTCACCTTCGACCAGCTGCTTGTCGGTGTAGTCAGAGTAGGTATAGGCTTTCATTTCGACAAGGTCAACCAGGCCATTAATGTCTTTTTCGAAGCCAATCGGCAAGTGGACGGGAAGCGCAGCCTTGGTTAGCCGAGTATGAATTGTTTCGAGCGACTTGTAGAAATCACCGCCGGTTTGGTTAATCTTGTTGATAAAACAAATGCGCGGTACGCCGTACTTGTTCGCCTGGCGCCAAACGGTCTCTGTTTGGGCTTCGACACCCATCTTGCCGTCGAATACGACGACTGCGCCGTCAAGGACACGGAGCGAGCGTTCGACTTCAGCCGTAAAGTCAATGTGACCCGGTGTGTCGATGATATTAATTTTGCAGCCCTTCCAAAAGCAAGTTACGGCAGCTGAGGTAATCGTGATACCACGTTCTTTTTCCTGTGCCATCCAGTCGGTTGTAGCACCATCACCGTCACCACGGACTTCCCCAATTTTGTGGTTGATGCCGGTTCGGTACAAAATACCTTCTGTAGTAGTCGTTTTGCCGGCGTCAATATGAGCAATAATACCGATATTGCGGTAGTCTTTCAGCGGCACGGTCTGTTGGGCCATTAGTGTAGTGGTTTCCTCTCGTTAGTTAGAAATTTTTGCCATAAAAAATAGCGCTCTTGTTTGATTGTAGCAAAATTCATAGAGAAATTCCAGTCAATTAGTACTTAAAGGCCGTGATTGACGACAGGGGTATGTAGTGTACCGGCTCATTCTTGTCGTGAGTAACGTGCAGCACGAAGGCAGCCCCGGTTTGCGGCAAGTCCGGCACGTTTGGCACGATGCCTTCGATTGTGGCGTAAAGCTCATGCCCTTCGGTAAGACGCCCTTCCTTGTAAACATCGCCGGTCACCTTTGCGTCAGATAGCATGAATATCCTTTCGGCGGCATGAAGAATTTCCCAAGATTCTTCACCAGCAGAGGCAACTTGGTATGAAAACTTTCTAAAAATAGCAATGTTATTCAGAGGCGTTAGCTCTGCTCGGGTACCAGCAAGCGTGCTCTCAATCCTCTTCAGCCCGTCAAGGACCTTAGTTGCAGGATGCCTCGGGTACTTTTTCTTAAATGCCGCGAGTGCCGAGTGGGCCGTTTCTACCATTTGAAGTTGGGCGGGGTTGATTATAGTCGTACCATCCAGCCGGCCAAGAGCCATTTTACTAATGTCGCCCGTGATGAGGCTGACAGGAGCGTGAGCCATTCTAATGGGGTGCTGATTTAATTTAAAAATCATTTGCGGCAAGGGTCGGTAGTATGTCTCGTCATCCTCGCCGGTTACTTCTTCGACGCCGCTATAGAGGCCGTTGTAATACCCGAATATTTCCAGTGAAGCATCAGGGGCTTGGTACGGCATTTCACCGCTCAGTTGAATCTGCATCTGGGTGTCCTGAATCATGATGCCGGCATTTGGCATACACAGCCCGCCGCCCTCAAGCCGCAGCACTACCGTGTGGGCTTGCAGTTCTTCAAGTTTTTGATTCAAAGCGGCAGCCAGCGACTCGGAGGCAAGTTCGGCCGCTTCGGCATCATTAAACCGATTGCGCCGAGCTTTTCTTATTTCCTTTATAGCAGTATTTATTTCATATCGTATTATTTGTTGCCGTTTGACTGGGGGCAAAGCTTCACCTGGCGTATATGAAATTTCACTTTCCTCGGGAATTGGCACGGCCTCGAATGACTCAACCGAGTCGTCGGGAATGAATCGCTTCGCCAAGGCTATTTCAACAAGCGAAAGCGTCCGTCTGGTGCTGCGAAGCGTATGGATGGACGTGACGGGCATAATGACAGTGTCCGTATAGTCTTCGTCCATAGGATGAGAAAATTCAGCAACCATCGCGGCATGCACGGCTGTCGTACCGTCGTCGTGGGTTTTTTTGACAAAAGCGATAGCCGGCTCAAAACAATATTCGGTATGTGGCTGCTCGATGTCGATGTGCAGATGGTCTTCATCTTCGTCTACAAATGTAACCGGGCCCTTCAGCGTAATCGCCAGCGGCCAATTTTTATCAAATGCCAGCCGGGCATCAATGTACTCTCCCAGCCAGAGTCGAAAATCGTCAGATGCCTCGAGCTCGGCCTGAAGGCGTCTCGTCAATACCAAGAGGCGCTTTGGCAGTCGAAACACCTCCCGCTCACGGTCTAAAATGAGGTGGTCGACAAGCTTCATAGCCTCTGGCCAATCACGGTGAAGCCGCAAATCAATTGCCTCAATCGACGGCGTACTGTACACGTGCTGGAATGCCTCCCCCGGATATACGACATACTGATAATCGGGAAGGTCATCTCGCGGTTCAGAAAAGCCGTATCCCAGTTTGATAGAGTGGGGACTAGCTGACTCATCCGTGCCAGATGGCTGCGGCGCACTGACAATGCCTCTCGATCGCAGTTCTACGGCGTCGAGAATATAAAACAGATTCCCATTAGGATCGACTCCGGGATCGGGCCAGCTGTCGGGTACGGCTTCGCGAATGTCTGCATCCGCTAGATATACGCGTCCCGTGACCGTAGCAACGTCGTCATGGTATCTCCACTCATCATTGAGCCCATCGAGCGCACTATGAAAGCCCGGTGCATACATACCACCCTTTTCGTTGATAAACGATTCCGTCTCAGACATACGGGCGTCAAATAGCCGAATGCCCGGGTCGAGCGTATCTTCTGTTTCGCGGTCGATGAGGTTTAAGAAGGCCGTTTCGGTTTCTGCCGGATTGTTCGTACTCATAATTTCTTTATCCTACCCCTTACCTATCGAGGGTTCAACCATAATCATCATGCAGCTTGCTTCTCGTTCTTAGCCCGGAAACGGTGGGCTGCCACGGCTTTGGAAAGATAATTTAGAAAGTCTTTCTCATAACCTTCGAGCCTTGAGCCGGTTGTCTCGGCAACTATAAGGGAAATTAGGTAGTTAATCTGGTCGGTAAGGTCCTCGGGGTTATCCAGACGAATTTTTCGAAAGCCTTTTTCGACGAGGGGCTGCAATGTCAACACCGTAATCCATTCGTCATACGAGCGGGAGGTCTTAATCAACTTTTGCTGAATCGGGATTTTACTGTCATTATCGAAAAAATAACTGTCATGATTCAATGAAGCCTCGGCTGACATTTCTTCTCGGGGTGAGGTCGGATAAAGAAGCAAGTCCGGATTTGACGTCCTGGCGGCAAGCGCTAACACCGCCGTTTCTGCCATACGCCACTGCGGAGGTACATCTACATCAAGGGGCTGCAAGTAGGCCATTGCCCCGCCAAGGCTGCGGTACACGTCACGGCAGTCTTCAGAAGTTACCGTTTCATCAAGACCCCGCTTCTGGAAGACAGGCAGATAAGTAGAGAGGACCAAAGCTCCTAGCAATGTATCCTGGTGGGTACGGTCGCGGTGCATCAGCATGCCGATAAGGCTTTGAGCATACTGGAAATAATAGGCTCGGCGGTCACTTTCTTCGTCTGTTAACTGATTGAGACCCTGTTCGGTATAATTCCAAGCCGAACGAAAAAGACCCTCCGGGTTTCGGCGGGTCTCGTATCGGGCTACGGCAGCCTTGAGTTCCTCCGGTGGAAGAAACTCTGCAAGCGGTCGCGGGCTACGATTAATATCGATGGATGTTTGTGTTTCGCCTCTCATTTGCCTTAGAGTTTAACAGAAGCATAAAAAGAATGTAAAGAAAAATCCGCTCAAAACACATTGAGCGGATTTTCTAAGCCTTGGCGGATTTATCCGCGGGCAAAGTGAGCGAAGGCGCGGTTAGCTTCGGCCATCTTATGAGTGTCTTCCTTCTTTTTGAAGGCAGCACCGGCTTCGTTGTAAGCATCGACGATTTCGGCAGCCAGGCGCCTTTCGTATGGCATACCCGAACGGGCGCGAGCCGATTGTACCATCCAGCTGAACGCATAGTGCAACTGGCGGTGACCCTGAACCGGGAACGGTATTTGGTAGTTTGCACCACCAACTCGCCGGCTCTTCACTTCAAAGTTAGGGCTGACGTTTTTGAGTGCTTTTTCGAATACCTCAAGCGGGTCTTCAGAGTTCAATTTCTTGGCAGCCTGCTCTAGCGCGCTATAAACGGCGCGTTCAGCAACGAGCTTCTTGCCGTCAAGCATACTTTTGTTAATGAGCCGCTGCACCATAACACTTTGGTATTTGCGGTCAGGTTTCAGGTCGCGCTGGAGTTTTTTAGTAACTTTACGTGGCATTACTTCTTCTCCTTCTTGCTGCCGTACTTAGATCGGCCTTGGGCACGTTTCTGAACACCCTGAAGGTCAAGAGCGCCGCGCACAATGTGGTAACGGACACCCGGAAGGTCCGGTACACGTCCGCCACGAACAAGCACGACGGCGTGTTCCTGTAGGTTATGGCCTTCTCCGCCAATGTAGGCCCAGACTTCCTGTTTGTTGGTCAGACGGACACGGGCTACCTTGCGGAGCGCAGAGTTCGGCTTCTTTGGTGTCTTGGTCGTTACTTTAATACAGACACCACGCATCAGCGGAGCATTCTGCTCGTAGTAACGGGTTTTTAGTGCGTTATGTATGGTGCCAAGCGCCGGGCTCTTCGATTTTTTCGAAGCAGTCTTGCGCGGTTTTCGCACTAATTGATTAATCGTTGGCATAGGTAATGCAAACTCCCACTTTAGTAATTACTGGTTGATACGATGTTCGCGCTTCAGCGTACGCTACTAATCGTCTTTGTCTCGTGCCGAAGTTCTTGCTAAAGGAAATTTGGCATGAGATGAAACTCTTAGGACGATTATAGCCTGATTCCTTTAGTTTGTCTACCTCGGCTGCTCATTTTGCGCCACTCGGCGCACAGCTTTTGTCAAAGCACTCAGAGCGGTTCTTGAAGAAGAGTACGACGGAGCGTACCCCTCAACGGTGACAGCGTGGTTATCTCTCAGGTATTCGACATTGAACTGGCCATACATAAGGTCCCGTTCGCGGGCAAGAGCTCGCCCAATCATGACTGCGACCGTTGAGTCGGCCTTAAGGAAGGATACGCCATAGTACCGGTGATCTTGAATATCGAACAATGCTTCATGATCAGCCATATATCACTATAATACCATATATATTGCCATCTTGTCAATAGCAAACACCTCTCCGACATTGGGAGAGGTGTTTAGAGCGCAGTTCGCCTAGGCTGCGAGATCGGCGTCTTCCGCAACGCCCTGGTAGTCTTCTTCTTCGACCAGTTCTTTGGCGCCGGTTCCGACCGGAATCTTGCGGCCGATAATGACGTTTTCTTTGAGTCCGTTCAATCGGTCGGCACGTCCACTGGTTGCAGCATTAATCAGCACACGGGTCGTGTCCTGGAAGCTTGCCGCGCTGAGCCAGCTGTCGCTCCAAATACTTACCTTGGTGATGCCAAGGAGCAGCTGGGTGTACTGGATAAGGCTCTTGCCTTCACTGGCAAGGCGTTCGTTGGCGTCGACCACAGCCGCTTTGGAAGCTATGTCGCCCGTTACGAAGGCACTGTCGCCCGGATCTTCGACTTGCACTCGGCTAAACATCTGGCGAACGATAATCTCCAGGTGCTTGTCGGCAACATCCTGTCCCTGAGCTGCGTAAATACGCAGCACTTCGTTAATGATGTAGCGCTGGGTCTCTTCGGTACCTTTTAGCATCATCAGTTGGTGCAGGTTCAATGAACCGATCGTTAGGCGGTCGCCGGCTTCAACATTGTCACCGGCTTTAACCACCAACTGGGTTGTACCTGGAATTTCGTAACGAACAGGTGCTCCGGCATTAGCCGCGATAACAATCGTGTCTTCAGCTATTTCGACCACGCCGTCAAATGGCGCAACGAGCGGCTTGGCTTCGCCTTCGGTGGTCGCAAGGACATCACCAACTTTTACGTTGCTGCCCGATTTGACATTAACCGTGCGGCCTTCCAGCGGTAAGCGCTCAACATGGCCGGCCTCTGGAGTAACCTGAACCACATAGTTACGACCGTCTTCCCAAACGTCTACCAGACCGGTGACTTCAGTCACATACGCCTGGCCTTTCGGTGAACGAGCCTCAAACAACTCTTCAACACGCGGCAGACCCTGGGTAATGTCACCACCAGCCACACCTGAGGCGTGGAAGGTTCGGAGCGTCAGCTGGGTACCCGGTTCACCGACAGACTGGGCGGCAATCACGCCGACCGGCTGACTCTTGGCGACCAAGCTTCCCGTTGCCATGTCGATACCGTAGCTTCGCTGTGGGATACCATGGAGGTTCTTGGTTGAGAGTACACTCTGGATTTTTACCTCAGAGATTGAGCTGTCAGCTTCGATAGCGTCGGCAATCTCGCGGGTAATCAGCTCGTCTTTACCGACGTAACCCGGTACCTCTTCGGCTGTATAACGGCCAAACAAACGGTTTCCAAATTCAATCATCGTCAAGTCAGACTCGGCGCGGAAAATCGTGAACCCGTCGTCACCGGCTTCATCTTCAACCGTAAAGACGTCTTGTGACACGTCGACCAAACGGCGGGTTAGGTAACCCGAGTCGGCGGTTTTGAGGGCCGTGTCAATCAGACCCTTACGGGCACCACGGGTGGCGATGAAGGCTTCCAGGCTCGAAAGACCTTCGCGGAAAGAGCTTCGGATTGGGAGCTCAATTTCGCGGTTAGTCGCGTCTACCTGGATACCAATCATGGCACTGGCCAGCTTAACGTTTGAAATGTCACCACGGGCACCACTGTTAACCATGACTGAGATGCTGGTGTCCATCTTAGCTAATTCGTCTTTCAGGAAGTCGGTAACTTGGCCGTCGACGGAGCGCCAGGCATTAACCGTTAGGTTGTAGCGCTCTTCTTCGGTAATCAACCCTTGGTCGAATTGGTCTGAAATGAGAGCGGTCTTGGCGTCACCTTCGGCAACGAAGTTCGAAATTTCTTCGAAGTGAACATAATCGTCCTTACCGGTAGAGACGGCGGCGATCGTCGCGAAACGGAATGCAAGGCCCTTCATGCGGTCAGCCGTTTTGGCAGTCTCTTCGGCGCCATAACGGTCAAAGATGGCCGCCAAAACTTTTTTAAGCTGCTTTTTGCTCTGGACATTGTTGTTGTATGGGAAGTCCTTTGGAAGGATTTCGTTAAAGAAAACGCGTCCAAGTGTCGTTTCACGGATTTCACCCTTGGCAAAGATCCGAATTGGGCTTTGGAGCTGCAGCTTCTTGTCGTCATATGCCATTTCGGCTTCGTAGACAGAACTGTAGACTTTAACATCTTTGGTCTGGGCGCTTGGTTTGTTATACGTCAGGTAGTAGTTCCCTAGGACGACGTCCTGACCTATGTTTAAGACCGGCGCACCGTCGGCTGGCTTTAGCAAGTTGTTAGTTGCGCTCATCAGCTCACGGGCTTCACGCTGAGCTTCATCTGACAGAGGCAAGTGGACAGCCATTTGGTCGCCGTCGTAGTCAGCGTTGAATCCGTTCGCGACTAGCGGGTGCAGCTGAATAGCTTTACCTTCAACCAGCTTTGGCATGAAGGCCTGGATACTAAGCCGGTGAAGGCTCGGTGCACGGTTGAGGAGCACGTACTTGCCTTTAATGACTTCGTCCAGGGCGTCCCACACGAGAGTGTCACCAGCTTCGATTAATCGGGTTGCGGAGCGGATGTTATGAGCATGCTCACCTCTGATAAGCCAGCTGATAACAAACGGCTTGAACAGTTCAAGCGCCATTTGCTTTGGCAGACCACACTGGTCAATCTTTAGCTTTGGACCCACCACAATAACCGAACGGCCAGAGTAGTCAACACGCTTTCCTAGAAGGTTCTGGCGGAAACGGCCTTGCTTACCCTTTAGCATGTCGCTGATGGACTTCAGGCGTCGGCGGCCACCGGTAGCGTTGACAGCTCGGCCACCGCGGGCAGCAGAGTTGTCAATCAGGGCATCAACGGCTTCCTGGAGCATTCGCATTTCGTTACGGCGGATGACTTCGGGTGCGTTCAAGTCAACTAATTTTTTCAAACGGTTGTTGCGGTTAATGACACGGCGGTAAAGGTCGTTTAAGTCAGAGGTTGCGAATCGGCCACCTGTCAGTTGCACCATTGGGCGGAGGTCCGGTGGAATAACTGGCAGTACGGTCAGACAGAGGCTGCTTGGTTTAATGCCAGCGGCTTGCATGCCTTCAAGAACCTTCAAACGCTTTAGAAGCTTCTTTTCGCGCTGGCCTTTGGCTCCAGCTACTTCCTCTGAGAGCTCCTTAATAAGGGTTGGCAGATCAATGGCGTCGAGCATTGCCTTCAAGGCAACGCCACCCATGCCTACTTCTGCCAGCTCTTCGTACTCTTCCGGCAGGTTGCGGTAATCGGTTTCAGAAATCAGCGCACCTTTACTCAGGCTTTCCAGCTGGGCTTTTTTAGCAAGGTAGCGCTCATCAAGCTCTTCCGTTTCCTTGGTCTGGGCTTCGGCAAGTGCCTTAACGTCAGCACCTTCGGCTTCGGCTTCCTTTTCATAACGCATCTTAATTGCGGCCCGGCCGGCTTCTGTTTCGGCTTCAAGGTCGGCTAGCATCTGGTCGCGCTTGGCATCGTCACTCTTCAAAATGACGTAAGTTGCGAAGTAGGCAATCCGTTCGAGGTTTCGCACGGTTAGCCCGAGCAGCAAGCTCATGGCACTCGGGGTGCCGCGCATAAACCAAATGTGTGCAACGGGAGCGGCCAGGTTGATATGACCCATACGCTCACGGCGGACAATACTCTTGGTAACGAGTTCGCCATTTTTGTCGACGGCTGCTTCACGGGAGCGAACACCCTTTAGTTTATTGTCGTGCGGGTTAATGTCCTTAACCGGACCGAAAATACGCTCACAGAACAAGCCGTCGCGTTCCGGTTTTTGGGTACGATAATTAATCGTTTCCGGCTTGGTAACTTCACCATGGCTCCATTTCAGAATATCTTCCGGGCTGGCTACGGCCAAGCGGACGGCGTCAAAGTCGGCGATGCCGCTAGTTGCGATTACACGTGTCATTACCGTGCCTCCTCTTCGTCGTTAGGTTTATCTTCAAATTCCTCGGCTGTCTCGATGTTCAGGCCGTCTTCTTCTAGGTCAATATCATCGGCTTCGTCAAAGACCGTTTCGTCAGAATCGTCGCCGTCAGAAGGCAAAATTGGGTCAGCTGGTACGGACTTATCGTCTGGCCCAGCCTCTGCAATCACCTCTTCGGCATCGATAATATCGGTACCTTCATCGCTTTCGTCTAACAGATCGACGCGCAGTCCAAGGCCTTGTAGTTCTTTGACAAGCACGTTGAAGCTTTCTGGCAGCTTTGGTCCAACGATTTGTTCGTCCTTGATGATGGCTTCGTACGCTTTAGCACGTCCGTAGACATCGTCGGATTTAATGGTTAGCATCTCCTGGAGCGTCGTAGCGGCGCCATACGCTTCAAGTGCCCACACCTCCATTTCACCAAAGCGCTGTCCACCGTTCTGCGCCTTACCACCGAGCGGCTGCTGGGTGACCATGGTGTATGGCCCGATTGAGCGGGCGTGGATCTTGTCGGAGACCATGTGGTGCAGCTTAATGATATGCATCACACCAACGGTGGTTCGTTCTTCAAACGCTTCACCAGTACGGCCATCGTACAGTTGGCTCTTCCCGTCGGGGGCATAACCGGCTTTTTCGAGCTCGCTCGAAATTACATCGTTTGGCACACCGTTGAACGGTGGCGTTGCGACCTTGTAACCAAGTGCGCGCGCTGCCATGCCCAGGTGGGTCTCAAACAGCTGACCAATGTTCATACGGCTCGGCACACCGAGTGGGTTCAAGACAACGTCAACTGGGGTTCCGTCTTCCATAAACGGCATATCTTCGACTGGTAGAATGCGGGCAACGACACCCTTGTTACCGTGCCGTCCAGCCAGCTTGTCACCGACAGAGATCTTGCGCAACTGGGCTACGAAAATCTGTATCTGCATCAGAACGCCAGCCTTTAGCTCATGACCATTTTCGCGTGAGAAAATCTTGACTCCGACGACCTTACCGCCACCGGCGTTGTTCATGCGCTGCGAGGTGTCTCGGACATCTTTGGCTTTTTCACCGAAGATGGCACGCAGAAGACGCTCTTCGGAACTAAGTTCTTGCTCACCCTTTGGCGTAATCTTACCGACCAGAACATCACCGGCTTTCACTTCTGAACCAACCTGTACGATACCGTTTTCATCGAGGTGACGCAGACTTTCTTCTGAGACGTTTGGAATGTCTCGTGTCACAATTTCCGGTCCAAGTTTGGTTTCACGGACTTCAACGTTGTAGTCCTTGATGTTAATGCTAGTCAAGCTGTCGTCCTGGACAAGTTTGTCGGATAGAACGATAGCATCGTCCATGTTATATCCGCCCCATGGCATAAAGGCGACCGTCAGGTCACGGCCAAGAGCAAGCTCACCATCGGCGATTGATGCCCCTTCGACCAGAATGTCGCCGGTTTTTACCTTTTGGCCGCGTGTAACACGGACTTTTTGGTTAATTGAACGGTCATCGTTGCTTTTAGCAAAGTGGATTAGCTCATAAACTTTGACGCCGTCTTTGTACTTGACATGGACTTCGTCACCGTCTGCCCGAACAACTTCACCGGCACCTTCAGCGGTAACCAGCTGGCTTGTGTTCTTGGCAATATCGGCTTCGATGCCGGTACCAACAACTGGCGCCTGCGGGCTTAGGAGCGGTACGGCTTGTTTCTGCATGTTTGTACCGGTAAGACTACGGTCGATACGGTTCTTCTCGATGAAAGGAACAAGTGCGGCCGGTGCACCGAGCAGCTGTTTGTTAGCGGCATCCATGTAGGTGACTTCGCTGACATCTACCTGTTCAGGCAAAAGACCGTTTCGAGCGCTAACGCGTTCGGCAACGAATTTTCCGTTTTTGTCGAGTTCTGCTCCGGCGTCGGCAATAACTTCGGTAACCTCTTGAGCCGCATCAAGATAGACAACTTCATCGGTGACTTTGCCATTTTTTACCTTGAGATACGGGGTTTCAATAAAGCCGTATTCGTTGACGCGGGCATAGCTGGCGAGGTTAAGTACCAATCCAATGTTGGCTCCTTCCGGCGTTTCGACAGAACATAGTCGGCCGTAGTGGGTTGGGTGAGCGTCACGGACATCAAAGCCAGCGCGTTCACGGCTCAAACCACCAGGGCCCATCGAGCTTAGGCGGCGTTTGTGAGATAGCTCAGACAATGGGTTAACCTCGTCCATTAGCTGCGATAGCTGCGAACTGGCGAAGAATTCACGGACAGCAGCAACAACCGGACGGGCATTGATGAGCTGACTTGGGGTAACCGTTTCCAAATCACTCATACTCATGCGGTCCATAGCATTTCGCTGCATGCGCAGCATACCTACACGGAACTGGCGGGCAACCAGTTCGCCGACCAGTTTGACCCGGCGGTTAGAAAGTGCATCGATGTCATCTGGCAGTTCCTGGCTATTGTTCATGCGGATAATCTCGGCAATGATGGCGACCAAGTCTGTCATCTGGAAAACACGGTTTTCGGTAGTATTCGCAACATCAAGCCCCAGGCGCTGGTTCAACTTGTAGCGGCCAACACGCGAGTAGTCAAAGCGCTTAAAGTCAAAGAACATTCGCTCAATCATTTGACGAGCGTTGTCGACAGTCGCGAGATCGCCCGGACGAAGACGGCGGTAAACTTCGATCAAGGCTTCGTTGCTTCCACGGGCTGGGTCTTTTTCCAGTGTCGCGTCGATGTATTTTACGTCTCCTGTATCTATACTTGCGAACAAGCTCTTGATTTCAGATGTTTTGCTGTGGCCGAGGGCACGCAGCAACGTTGTAACCGGAAGTTTACGGCGGCGGTCAATTTTTACATAAATACAGCCATTGGTAGCTGTTTCAAATTCCAGCCATGCACCTCGGCCCGGAATTAGTTTCGCGCCGTAGTAGTTACGCCCGCTTGTGGAGTCGGCCGTAAAGAAAACGCCGGCTGAACGAATGAGCTGCGATACGACAACACGCTCGGTGCCATTGATAATAAATGTCCCTCGGTCCGTCATCCAAGGATAATCACCCAGGTAAATTTCCTGTTCTTTAACCTCACCGGTCACCTTATTGGTCAATTCTACGGTCGCATGGAGCGGAGCATCAAACGTGACATTATTTTCTTTCGCGAACTGCTCCGAGTTCTTGGCTTCATGAAACGCATATTTACCAAACCGCAGTTCCAGCTTTTGGCCGGTGTAGTCTTCGATTGGATTAAGCTCCGCGAAAATTTCTGATAGGCCGGTCTCGATGAATTCTTGCCAAGAACTCTTTTGGTGAGCCATCAGGTTCGGGAGCGGGAGTGCGGTGTCGTCCTTGGTAAAGAACACACGCGCCTTGTTGGTTACGGCAGGCTTGGGTGTTGCCACGTGTTATATGTCTCCTCGCATGAGATTAGGTTGTTGTATTGTGGTGGGCTCCTGAGTATCTACACTGTGCCAATACGCAAAAAGACGCCCGCCCAGGCGTGCGTATCAAAAAACACTGTCTATGCAACCTTCATTGAATCTTATTATGGACAAGTTATCCGACTATGTCAACAATATTTGGCAATGAAGTTTTACATCGGTGGGAGCCAGGCTAAAGCGCCTGGCTCCCACCATGGACGATCAGATTGCTTCGTGGAGGTGGCTGAAGTCCCAGGCCGATGGCCGACGCGAATTCTGGTCCGTATCGGCCGAGATGTCCTCGGAGATGACCCTCGTCGTTCTGGGGCGGAATGAGGCCGCCAAGCAGCCTCGGCGCAGTGAATCGCGTACAGCGTCAGTATTCAGTGCCTTGATCTCCAGTGGCTTGTGCCACGCAAACAGATTAGTCATCGCTTCTCCCTCGGAGCGTGAGTGGGCTAACAGACAATCGTCCGTACGAAATTGTACTCCAGGTGAAGCAAGTGTCAATACTATGCCTTAGAGACAACTTTGTCTACAAGGCCGTATTTGACCGATTCTTCAGCGCTCATCCAGAAGTCGCGGTCAACGTCTTTCTCGATTTTACTCAGCTTTTGTCCAGTATTCCGGGCGAGAATTTCGTTCAAGCGCTTTTTCAAGTAGATGCCTTCCCGCAGCGTAATTTCTTGATCGGATATCTTTCCCTGAGTGCCGCTGGACGGCTGGTGAATCATAGTACGGGCATTCGGCAAAATGAACCGCTTGCCCTTCGTACCGCTCGATAGCAGGAAGGCGCCCATACTCGCCTGTAGGCCGATACCAAAGGTTGCGACATCTGGCTTGATGAATTGCATCGTATCATAAATCGCAAGACCGTCGTACACACTACCGCCCGGACTATTTATATATAGTTGAATGTCTTTTTGCGGATCTTCATATGCCAGGTGTAGCAGCTGGGCGACGACAAGGTTAGCCGTATGCTCGTTGACTTCCTCACCAAGGAAGATAATCCGTTCCTTTAAAAGTCGTGAATAGATGTCGAAGGCCCGCTCACCATCACGAGAGCTTTCAACCACTGTAGGGACTAGGTAGCTGCTTGGTTTCATATAATCAAGTATATATAAAAATTAGCACTCGTGCAATGTGAGTGCTAAATATCTTTTAGGCGACCGAACCATTCGCCCAGCTCGTAGTTTGGTCGTCTCTTTGGCTCAGACGAATTGGGATTGGGATCTAATGGGTAGGCGGCAACATCGACGAAATAGTTGAACCCATTTTGAACCGCGACCATAAGCCCATGGAGGAGCTTGGGGTTACGCATTGCTTCCCGCTCTTTTGGCGTTGGTTCCAGGCTAGGCATAATGTCATCACTTTAGGCTGGATAGCCTGTATTTTCAAGCATATCCTTTTATTGACGCTGCTCGCCGGGTCAGGTATGGTATATGCAATGTTGACAAAAGGCCCAGAGTTTACCCGAAGTAGAGCCGCTCATCATTTCGATAACTTATTTCGGCAGCCGGCCAGGGCTGTCCGGCGCATGGTAGAGTTCACGTTGCCGAAACTGGTCAGTATTGCGCCAGATGAACTTATAATTGAGGAACCACGTCGTGGGGTCGACGGCTCGATTACGACAATTCGGAAATATCGTACAAAGGACGCTAAAGGCGACTACATATCAACGGCTACGCGGTTGCTAGAAAAGCTGACTCTTGACGAACTCGCCCAGCTCGACGACCCATCGCACGCCGTATTTGGCCACCGAAGGCTCAATGATGAAGACCACGCTCGTATTTACGGCTCGGCTATGGACTTTGAAGGCGGAGCCGAACTTTTAGTCGTGCACGAACGGATTGTCGGTCAAGCTGATGCCGGCCACTTCTCTTCCTTTGGCTTCAGGTTCCATGCGTATGGTGACAACAATGTGATGACGCGCATGGAAGATAATATCCGAGATGTGCGCCAAGATAGCATTCCCTACCGGGTAAACATGTTAGCTACCGGCACACTCCAAGTGCTTGCACACGAACTAAGATCTATCAAAAATTAGCTATTTACTTCAGCTAAACGGTCGACGGTTTTCTCGGTCAGCAGCCGATTGGCAATATCACGCTGAGCTTCAGGTTCGTCGAACCGTTTGACCATATCCGGGTTACTGGCATATTGCTGCTTATAGAGGTTAATGTGGTCTGCAAGCTCATCAGCCGATGCTTCAATCTTTTCGACCTTGCTTAGTTCGGACAAGACCAAGCCGGCTTGGACGCGCTTGGTTGCCGCAGGAATAACTTCCTTCTCGCGCCAGTCGTCTTTGTCGCTAAATTTCTTGTTGGTAATATATTGCTCTATGGTCAGGCCCTGGTACATAAGGTTCTGGGTCATGTCTTGCTCGATAGAACGAACCTGGTCGTCCAGGAGGACTGCAGGGACAGGAACGGTGCTAACGTCAATAAGTTTTGAAACAAGTTCGTCTTTGAAGGTATCGAGTGATTGGCGCTCTTTCTGATCGCTCACTTCCCGTTCGATATCCGCTTTTAATTCCTTAAGGGTTTTGAACCGTTTATCGGCTTTTTTGGCGAAATCGTCATTCAGCTCCGGTAATTTTGCTTCCTTCACTTCCTTCAAAGTAGTCGTAAAGACGACATCTGCGCCAGCCAAATCAGCAACGTGATAATCTTTTGGGAAAGCTAGTTTAAGATCAAATGTTTCGCCGGTTTTGTGCCCGACTATGCCAGATTCAAAGCCGGGAATAAACGAGTTCGAGCCAAGTTTTAAGGTGTAATCTTTGGCGGTTCCACCGTCAAATGCAATATCATCCTTTTTGCCGACAAAATCTATGACGACTTCGTCGCCATCTTTGGCCGCACGATCAACCGAAGCCTTTTCGGCCATCCCTTCGCGCATGCGGTCGAGAATTTCGCCGACATCTTTGTCGGTTGCTTTTTCTAACTTACGCTTCACGCCAAGTTTCTTGTAGTTACCCAGCTTGATTTGCGGAAGTACTTCCGCTTCTGCGGTAAATTCCATTTCCTGGCCCGGTACGTACTTTTTAAGCTCGACTGCTGGCCGTTCCAGCGCCTGAATATCTTCGGCTAAAAACGCCTCAGCAACGGCCTTCGATAGCGCGTCATCCGCTGTCTGCTGTGCCAGTAGAGCTGGATCGACATGCTTAGCGGCAACGCTCGCCGGTACGCGGCCCTTACGAAAGCCCGGTACTTTTACGTCGCGAGCAAGTTTAGTAAGTGCAACTTGTTCGGCTGCTCCTAGTTCTTCTTTTCCAAGTGTAATTGTCAGAAGCACTTTCGTGTCCGACACGTGTTTTACGGTCCTCTTCATACAAAGAACCACTATAACAGAGATTGGGCCCCGTGAGTAGGCTCTCTAGCAGGAGCTTACTCGAACAAATCGTCTGAGTTGTCACCTGCCTTGCGCCGGCGATCCTTTACCCGTGTGACAAGACGCTCAAAACTCAACGTTTCTTCCTCGCTGGTGGCGGTATCTTTTAGGTTGTATTTCTCTTTTTTCAGCTCCTCTTCGCCCACGAACATCAGGTACGGAATTTGCTTTTTAACTGCAGTTTTAATTTGTTTGTCAAGTTTTCGGCCACTTATGTCGAGCTCTGCATTAACGCCTTCAGCCCGCAGTTTCGTGACGAGTTCTTGAGCTCCTTCCAGTTGGTCAGCCCCCAGGACGGCAACATACACTTCGGTCGTAGAGGAAAGCTCTGGCAGAAGGTTATGCGAAGTCAAAAATAGTTCAACCGTCGATAGACCAGGTGCAATACCAACAGCGCTAATTGGTTCTGCCCCAAATAGCCCAACCAGCCCGTCATAGCGGCCGCCGCCAAACATTGCTCTGTTATTCTCAGGGTCTTCATCGAAAAATTCGAAAACAGTACCTGTGTAGTAGTCAAATCCCCGCATCAGTGTGATATCAAAGGCCGCATTAGTAATGTGGCGCTTTTTCAATATCGAAAATAGGTGTTTTAATTCATCGACCGCTGGATTGTCGGCAATTTCTTTTGGCAGTTCATCAATCTGCCGAGCCACCAGAAGGCCGGCAATTTTCTTCAGCCCATCCGCGGCTTTGTCGGGGCCAAAGATGTCGATGGCTTGGTCGCGGAATTCTTCGTTGGAAATCTTATTCTTGCGATCAAACAGCTTTACCATAAGTTCAGACTGGATAGGGTCAAGCAGCAGATAATCGTGCATCATAGCGTCGATTACACGCCTATCATTAACTTTAATGGTATACATGGGCTTCTTCGCGCCGAATGCCTTCAGTATTTCGTAGCCTAGCTCGATAATTTCGGCATCGGCAAGTGGTCCTGTCGCTCCGAATATGTCAGCGTTCAGTTGCCAGAATTCTCGTTCGCGGCCACGCTGCGGGCGCTCGTAGCGCATAAAGTTTGCAATGCTAAAAAGTCGGGCAGGATATGCTAATTCTTGGCGGCGGGCAGCCACCATACGCGAGATGCTGGGCGTCATTTCAGGACGGATAACGACTTCACGGTCCCCCCGGTCGGTAAACCGATACGTTTGCTCGCTTACGATTTCTTGTCCAGTTTTGGCGGTGTAGACTTCGAGTGGTTCTAAGAGCGGTGCTCCGTACTCCTCGTAACCAAATCGACGGGCAGTTCGTGCCCAGACACCAAAAATATAATTCTGAACCCGTTTATCTACCGGATAGTAATCACGCGTGCCCTTGTATGGGCTACTTGAAAGCGTACTCATCTCTGAAATTGTGTCATTTTTTCATTAATTCTGCAAGGATAAGCACGACTGAATACCGCTTATTTCTTGCGCGTATTCTGAACAAGCTCGATTGATTCAACACGTAAACGAGGCGCCTCATCGTTAAGTAAGGCTTCATACAGGTGTTTGCAAGCTTTTAGATACTCGTCGCGGCTTGTGACTTTGTCCCGAGCGACATGGTGGTGAGCTCCAATTGAGTAGTCTGGTCGGACAACCATGAGACCCCTAACGGCAGCGGCCGTTAATTCGTCCAAAATTACGTCCATTTTAAGGTGTATACCCGGGTCGGGCTGGCCAGCGCGTTCAATTTGAAGACGCTTTGCTAGCACACGAGGCTTATTAGAACGTTGCTGGAGTTCACGCTCCATACGGGCCATCTGCTGGGGGATACTCGAGGTGGCTCCTCGCATCAGGCTGGCTGGCCCCGGTGCGTTATCAATCGACTCGTCAGAATATAAAAAAAGTCTCTGTAGGCCGGGTTGTTCGTCGGGCCTATAGAATGCTTCTAAGTACTTGGTCAGTCTGCTATCTGGAACGAACTTAAGCTGAGCAACGCTGGGTAGAGCGTTCGGAACCCGGTCAGATGCTTGCCGTGCTTCGCTCATACTAAAATTATGCGGACTTTTTAAGGTTTCGTCAACCGATGTCGCCGTAGCCATTCGTACATTGCAATGCCGGCAGCAACTCCTACATTTAGAGAGCGTGTACTACCGAGCTGTTCGATAGCCACAACATACGATGCTTCAGCGAGCAGTTCCGGTGATAAACCAGGACCTTCTTGGCCGAAAATCATTACGGCATTTAGGGGAAGTTCTGCCTGGCTTAACGGCTGGCTATCCTTTGTATTGTCAATGGCAAGCAGTACTTTCTGCTTTCGTGTCATCTCATCTATAAACTCGGCAATGGTTTGATAGTAGTGAATGTAAAGATATTTGTCTGTCATCATAGCCCCTCGTTTGTTCCACTGCCGTCGGCCGATCACATGAAGATGCCGAACGCCAACCGCATTGGCCGAACGAACAATCGTACCCATATTGAAGTCGCGAAGCGTATTTTCAATAGCTATTTCGAGTTCGATACCCCGGTTATCCAACAGCTTCACAATATCTTCGTGCGCCTTGCCTTTTAAGTCGTCTGTAACGTTACGAGAATCATTCATCCGTACTTACTGTACCAAATAAAAAAGACCGTTCGGCCTTCTTAATTTGGTACACCTCACGAAACGTTATTCCAACTTTGTCAACAACATGTCATTGCTTGATCGGTGCCTCGCGATCCACCAGGCCAAGCCCGTCATCCGACCGCCGCGCCCAGCGCCTCGCCTCCTGAAGGTTCGCCTGAGTGATGAGGATCGGGTGACCATCGTCGAAGAGTTCCGGGCTGGTGTAGCAACTACCCGGAAGCTCGCTCAACGCTACGAAGTCAGTGACTATGCCATCCGGATGCTGCTACGACGAGCCGGCATCGCCTCACGGCAGCCTGGAACCTCAGCTAAGCAGCGACGGCAGGTCCGCAAGCTCTGGCTCGAAGGAGCGTCAGTTGCTGTCATCGCCAAGACCGTTGGGGTTGGTCAGACGACGGTGCGGCTGGTGGTGGCGGATTTGGTGCGGTCTGGGATCTAGCTAGTTGATAGTTCCTCACTAAGAGCAAATGATGAATATCGTATAATGCAATCATGAAGATGCCCGACGAACTCCCGAAAACCCACGAGGCACTAGGTCATGAGATTGATCGCCTGCACGAAAGTGCCAAGTGGAGTTCTCAAGGTCAATTCGAGCAAATGAAAATCTGGAGACTCGCCAATCTTTTGTTTGGTTTACCAGCTGCCGTCCTTGCTGCCATATCTGGTGGAACTGGCCTCGCGAACGTTCATAGCGCAGATCCCTCGAGTACGCCTGCCATACTTGCTCTTCTTTCTGCTGGGTTTGGAGCAGCCTTGACGACCTTGAACCCTTCTCGTCGTGTAACTCAGGCACAGGCCGCGGGCAATGCCTACCTAGAGGTACAAACCGCCGCCCGACAACTTCTGAACGTCGACCTCGTTGAAATGTCATTCGCTGATGCACGGGCAAAGCTCGAAGAACTAACCGTCCGACGTGACGAAATTAACAAAACGGCTGATCCACCAAGCAGGCTCGCATACTGGCGAGCGAAACGAAATTTGACCAAAGACGGCGGCCAAGATTACGAAATCGACAACGGTAAGGGTGGAGGCCAGTAGTGGCCTTGACTACGCCCGCCGCTTTTAACGAGTTCAAGGATCTTCTGCTGTTGACAGAAGCCCAAAAGGAAACAGTCTCTTCACGTCGATCCACTGCTCACGGTTATCTAAAGGAATCTTTCGGGACGAGCTCGAACATGCCGCTGACTCGTACGCGCCTAATCGGATCAGCAGGCCGCAGCACTATCATTCGACCACTCGATGATATAGACGTCATGGCTGTCTTTGAGAACAAGGACGATATATTTGAAACCTACAGGTATGATTCTCATGCATTCTTGTACCGAATTCGAGATGCGCTTTCTGCCTATAGCGTAAGAATTGTGGGCGCGCGAGGTCAGGCGGTACGATTGTTTTACCAGTCTGCTCCCCATGTCGACATTGCACCGGTGTTCAAGTGGAGGAGTGGTGGCTATGCATTGCCGAACGGTACTGGGGGTTGGCTAACTACAGATCCAGACACGCATGCTGCGTATATGGTCCAGCGGAACGAAGAGCTGGGGTCCAATCTGAAGCCCATGATAAGAATGCTGAAACGCTGGAACAACGTTCACAGTAAGCGCCTGAAGTCGTTCCACCTGGAGATGCTAGTCGCGAACTCCTTTACAAGTCTTGGTTCCGACTCTCGTAAGGCTGCGGAGGTCTTTTTCGGCTATGCGAAGGATCACCTCTCAGTGAACGACCCGGCAGGTCATAGTGGAGACCTGTCGAGTTACCTGACATGGACAGCACGCGTAGAAGTACAGACCAGCATGGAGAGTGCTCGTGAACGTGCTAGTCGTGCCAATGCCGCTGAAATTCGTGGAGATCATGCCGAGGCAATCCGCTTGTGGCGGATCATTTTCGGTGACGAGTTTCCCACTTATGGCTGAGGTACTTGGGGAACCCAGGCTCCTGCTTGACCTCTACAAAAGGAAATAGGCCTCCACCTGTCTAAAGAGATGGAAGCCTATAAACATAACCAATTTGGTACAGATGAGAGGACTTGAACCTCCACGTCCCGAAGGACACTAGCACCTGAAGCTAGCGCGTCTACCAATTCCGCCACATCTGCATACATCGATTGTAAAAGTAAGCTACTGCGTGCATGTAAGTTCGGTCACGCGAGCGCGTCTACGGATATTTGCGTTTCACGCAGCCGCCACATCTGCGCAGTCAGCTTAATTATACATCAAAACTTGGTCAGATGATGGGTTGCGGCTGGACCGCTGAATGAACCGCGTAGCTGTTTGGCTAAGTCACGGACATGATTATGCTGCTTTACCCCTGGATTGAGAGATCCGTACGGGTCGAAGATTGCTTTTATTTTTCGATAAAGCTCCGCTTGTGCCCCTGTTTCTGACCGAATACCGGCTCCAAAACGCCCTTCGCCACTGGCACCGAAGGGGGTCCCGCTATGTTTTTCGACGAGTTCTGCCAGCTCGGCAGCCAGCTTGAATAATTTCTGCTTGTCGCCAACCGATGCTAAACGGAGAACCGGCCGGATATACCAGAGTTCGTCAAGCGGGCGGCCATAAAGCGAAAGTGTTACGTGGTGGCGTTCGCCAAGGGCTTCGAGGTTACGGCTAAATTCATCAAATCGTTCAATCGGAACATATACCCCATCAAGCAGCGGCGGCATCGAAAATTCCGTATTGTCAGGATTTAGTGCCCAGTAGGTGACTGAAAGAAGGGCGCGCAGGTCGTCGTTTATCAGGTCATCTGTCGAGACGACTTCGGCATCCATCGGCTTGAGAAGCGACCGGATTTTTTTAACTTTACGCGACCGGTGACGTTCGTTGAAGTCGTTGACCGTCACGACAATAACGGCGGCAACTTTCCCTAGCTGTTCTGACGCTTGTTCGTAGAATGGGAAGACCTTTCCGGCTTTCATAGCCGCTTCGAAGTAGGTATTGTCGATGTACTCAATAGCCGAGGGCTGTGCCTCCTCCAGCTTATCGACCGCATCGCGGGCGTGAGCGGCTTCGGCAAACGACGCAACGATAAGGGACGGGCTTTGATTGACGAAATCAGCCTTCAATATCATCTCGGATATAATGCCGAGCGTGCCTTGGCTCCCTACGAATAGAGGCGTCAAGTCAAACGAGCCGTCCTTGTGCTTCACCTCTTCAATGCCGGCATATCCTTCATGATCCACGCGGTCGTCGTTATACACCAGCTCATCGAGTAGCTCGGTATTATCTTCGATTAACGCATCAATGGCTCGGTAGATATCTCCCTCAAAGCCGGTCAGGCCTTTCTTTTTCCCAAGTTCGCGCTTATTCAGGCGCTTGGTTTGAAGTACGTCCCCGCTTGCAAGCACTATTTCAAGCTGGTCAATGCAATCAGCCATTGCCCGGGAGCTTGCGATAGCTCCTCCAATTGTTGCCTGAGGCTGCTCCCAGCGCAGTTCCGGAATTGCCGTACCGTGAAGGCCCAGGGCATTATCAAGCGCGTTTATCGTTACCCCCGGTTGCAACCTTACAAGTTTTTGGCCGGGATCATATTCAAAAATACGGTTCATATGCGCTGTCATTCCAACCACCATGCCTGTTCCGATGGCTGCACCTGTCGTATCAGTGCCAGCTCCCCGGACCGTTAGCGGCAGTGTGTGCCCTTTTTCGGCCAGCTGCCACGAGAAACGAGCAATTTTTCGTATGTCGCTCGTAGCCCGCGGGAATGCCACCATATCAGGCGTATGAGTAAGAACGCTGCCATCATGCGAATAGGCAGCCCGTACCTCTGGGTTGGTGACGACTTCACCCAGCATGTGTGTATTTAAGTATTGGGCAATTTTATTCATCAAATCCCCTGCATGTCATTGCTTTAATAATACCACAAGCGATTTGGACTATGTTTGTGTCAATGAACCTGAACGCTCGCTTTGCTCGCTAAAGGTTCAAATCTATTCATGGGCAAAATAAATATACCGACCAGATAGTCGGTATATTTATTTGGTGCGGATGAAAGGACTTGAACCTTCACGCCCGAAGGCACATGCTCCTAAGGCATGCGTGTCTACCAATTCCACCACATCCGCGTCACAAGCAATTATACCAGATGGAGACACAAAAACGCCCTTTCAGGCGTCTCGGCGGTAAAAGGTGAGATTCATGTTTCCGTAACTACGATTGTCCACCACAACAACTCCGGTTTTGGAAGGAACCTCACCCTTACCTGGATGAGATAATACCATAAGCGCACCGGGTTTGAGAAGCCTGAAGGCCTGGGCAATTGTGGAAAACTGGGTGTCGTGATAGGGGGGATCAGCAAAAATTATATCGAATGGCCCGGCTTCTGTCGTTTGCAGCCAATTAAACACGGTCGCCTTAATAACTTTGGCTTTCTCTTCAACTCCAAGCATCACTATATTTTTTTGTATAATCTTGGCAGCGATCCGGTCTTTTTCGATCAATGTCGCGCTGTCGGCTCCTCGGCTGAGTGCTTCAAGCGCCAAGCTGCCGGAACCTGCGAACAGGTCCAGCACGGTCGCTCCTTCGACTTCACTTCCGATGCTATTGAATATTGCATTGCGTGCTCGCTCACTCATGGCATGAGTGCTTGATCGACCTGGCGCATCAATTATGCGGCCGCCGTGTTCTCCTGCAATTATCCGCACGTTCATTTACTTCCCTCCGCCCGCCTGTAGGCCTCTAGCCAGGCAAGTTCAACTGCATGAATAACCGTTGGGATAAGCTGGCGGGTAGTTTGACGGGCGAGGATTCGAGTCCAGCCACTACGCTTAAAACGATCGTACATTCCCAGGCTGTCAATTGCATGAATCATATCTATATAAATAGCCTGAAACCCACGTGTGGCAAGTTCGGCCACATCTTCGGCATTGGCAGCCGCGTCTTTAAACTGCAGTGGCTTTGCTGTCGTCGCAACGCCGGCTTCAAACAGGGTATGAGTCGTCATAACTCCTTTGGCACCCCAATATTTCCAGTTATTACGGACGAACTGCCGCCCGGACCCGTGCCCACTCATCATCACTTTGCCCCGAAAGTTCTGGCGCTCCTCTTCCTCACGCTTAAGCTCTTTCACCTGAGTATCGAACGGCTCATGATGTGCTGGCGTTAAGCCATCGGTGACAGCATGGGCTAGCCAAGCTGCCTCAAAAGAAGCACGAACTGTGTCTCTCTTCTTTAAGGCACTTGATAGATTACTGCTATGTTGCTCAATAGTCATGAGGAGCGGATCGCCGGGCTCAATATTGTCTGGGTCGATAAAGTGCCGTGGCTGTTCATTTTCGCGAGTCTTTAGCTTAATTGCATCTGGCCCCCGTGCGCCTTCAAAATGAAGAATGTCAGTAATTGACGGGAATGGCAATTGTTCACTCAGGTGTTTCGACAAGTGCCGCCTGGCAACGCGATCAATCTTCTGGTGGGTCCCTATTACTCTTCCAGTCCGTTTTTGACGCGGAATCGGTCCAAAAGCGTACATAACGGCTACGCCTCATGAAGGAAACCAAGGTTTCCTTCATCGCGCGGTGGGACGGAGTAAATCCGTCCGGACCGGCTGTTTCCTTCCTTAAACACTCTTAATATCATAATCAGTTCAGTGTTGTTAAACGCTGATATTTTTCAACGTGGGCTGCTAACTGTTTGTATTGTAGCAAACTGGCACCACTCGATACGAAAGCCTGGGCGGCCTTTTGTGCCCGCGCTATCAACTTCGTGTCACCAAGCGTCGCTACCTGTAGGTTGAGTGCACCATGTTGAGCCCGGCCATAAATTTCGCCTGGACCACGGAGTTTCAGGTCGACTTCCGCAAGATAGAACCCATCGTTTGACTTTTCGATTTCGCGAAGGCGCTGAGACGGCTTTGCCGTGTCGCTTGTCAACAAGTAACAAAAGCTCTGTAACTCGGAACGCCCTACCCGTCCTCGTAACTGGTGTAGCTGGCTCAGGCCGTACTGCTCGGCATCTTCAATTAGCATGACAGTGGCATTTGGTACGTCGACGCCAACTTCAACCACCGTAGTACTAACGAGTATGTCGTACTGACTGTCTTTGAATTTCTGCATTACTTCGTCTTTTTCGGATGGCTTCATACGGCCATGGAGCAGACCGATACGTCTATGGCCGAAGACTGAATTTTGTAGTTTTTTGTATTCAGCCTGAACGCTTTTTGCCTCATTCTGCGGATTGTCATCAATCAGTCGGCAAATGACATACGCCTGTCTGCCTTTTCCAATTTCGACATCTATAGTTGAATAGAGCTGCTTTCGGCTTACCGGCGATACGATTTTTGTAATAATCGGTTTGCGGTTCTTTGGCTTAGTAGTAATGATGGAGACATCGAGCTCACCATAGAGCGTCAATGCAAGACTGCGCGGAATCGGCGTTGCTGTCATGGCAAGCAGGTGTGGCATCCGTTTCCCTTTCTGCAAAAGCGCTTGACGCTGGGCAACACCAAAACGGTGCTGCTCGTCTATCACTACCAATCCCAGTTGACGGAACTGCACCGGCGCCTCCAGCAAGGCATGGGTACCGACAAGAACATCAACCTTTCCGTCCTTTAGCTCAGCCAAGAGTGGCTGGCGAGCTTTCGCCTTGACACTACCCGACAGCAAGGCAACAGAGACACCAAGCGGCTCAAGCAAGTCAGCCAGGGTTCGGGCGTGTTGAGCAGCTAAAATTTCGGTTGGAGCAAGAATTGCCGTTTGAAAACTATGCGATGCTGCTTGGCGGGCGGCAATACCGGCCACAACTGTTTTTCCAGCTCCTACGTCGCCTTGCAGTAAACGATTCATCGGCATGTCTCTTCCTAGGTCCTGCAGGATATCCCACGCCGCCTGCCGCTGTCCCGGAGTTAAATCAAATGGCAATCGTGAAACAAACGCTTTGACGGTTGGCTGTTCGAATGGAATTGGCTCAGCGGTAAGCCCTGCGTTAGCTCGTTTATTAAGCTGGGCAGCCAGCAAAAGTTCAAATAACTCTTCGAACGCCAGACGCTCGCGGGCCTTCTCGATATCGATAGTATTTTTCGGAAAATGTATTGCGAGGAGCGCATCCGATAACGGCAACAGTTTTTCGCTTTTCACTATGCTCTCCGGCAAAGTGTCTGGCAGCATCGACATGAGCGGCCGCAGTTCAGCCAAAATTTTCCGTACCAGCTGGCTCTTTAATCCTTTTACCGCGCGGTAAACGGGTAGCAGCCGGTCGGTTTGGACGGGCATGTCACTTACTTTTTCTGCACTCGGGTTTGTCAGTTGGTACTTGTTATAGTTAAATTCAAATTCACCTGAAAAGAAAAATTCCTGGGACGAGTCTTTTAATTGAACTGTCCGGTAGGCCTGATTGAACCAGACAGCCTGCAATTTACCCGTACCGTCGACCAACGTTGCCGTTGTCAGCCTCATGCCACGCCGAACATTTTTAGTCGTGATCGATTCGCACCTCGCCCGAATTGTCCGCTTGCCGGGAGAAATATCTGCAATCGGTGTGATACTTGAGAAGTCTTCGTGTTTTCGTGGCAAAAAGTAGATTAAATCACCCACCGTGTGCAGACCGCTTAAGCGGAATTGTTCTGCCGTTTTATCGCCAACGCCCTTGACCGCACTCAGTCGGGTAGTAAGGTTCATATCACGCCATTATGAGACGCCAAGAATACCGCGGATAACAAGAGCAGTGTCCTCCCAGCCTTCTACTTCTATACAATCAACGCCCATAGCTTTGACCGGATAATCATTGCCTCCCTCCATCAGCTTATCGCCAACGAAAAGAATTTCATCCTTATCTATGTCAATCGCCTCGATTAACTTATGCATTCCGTACGCTTTGTCGATTCCAATCCGCGTAATGTCAATGCTAGTACTGCCTCCGAGACGCACTTCCAAATCAGGCAGGAGCTCAGCCACCTTCTGGCGGAGCATCTTTTTTGCCTCATCGTTTTTTTCAGCCCAAGCATATTTCTTCTCAGGGGAAGCTTTTTGGCCGAGTGCAGAATAGGTTACCTGACTGCCACGATCTTCAATAATATCGCCATCCGGCTTCTCTTCCCAAAGACCAACTTCTTTTGCACACTTCTCAAGTGTTGAGATTATTTTTTTCTTCTGTTCTTCGGTTAGGTCTTCGGCGTATTGGAGCGCCCACTTTTCGCCAAGTTCGTCGTACCGGTAATAGCGGGTGCCGCAGGTTGGCATGAGATGAAGCTTATTCAGGCTATGGGCCGGTGCCTCCAAACGGTCAACAACCTGTTTTTTAAACTGTTCAAACTTCCCTCCCGAAATAATGCATACGTCGTAATGAGTAAGCAAATCGGTAAGCAGCTCACTCATTTCATCGGTTATAGGTGATTTGGTAATGGCAAGCGTGTCGTCTAGGTCAAAAGCAATTATTTTCTTCATATTACCTATTGTAACAAGCCTATCGAACTAGAACGAAGCTGTTCTTGCCTTTTTTTACGAGACTTGGAGCCGTTACGTCACGGGATTCAAATACTTTTTCACCATTAATACTCACGGCTCCGCTCTCGAGTAAGCGCCGGGCTTCGCCAAGACTGCTCGCTCCACCGGAATTTACTAAAATATCAACAAGAGACCCGGCCTGCGCGGTGGGAATTTCAGCTGCCAGCATAGTTCGCTCATTCTCGCTCAGACTACTAACGGGGTTTCCTCCAAAGAGTGTAGCCGTTACTTTTTGAGCCGCCTCTGCTCTTTCGGCACCATGGACAAGTCTTGTAACTTCATATGCCAGAATTCGCTGCGCCTCTCGGCTTTGCGGCTGGGAGGCTGTTTTCTCCGCAAGACCCTGGATTTGCTCTTGGGAAAGCAGGGTGTAAACTTTTAGATAATCGACCGCACTTTCGTCGTCGACATTCAGCCAAAACTGGTAGAACTGGTACACCGACGTTTTATTTTCGTCGAGCCAAACGGCGCCGGCTTCGGATTTGCCAAACTTCACACCGGTTTGCTTGTTAACAATTAGGGGCGTAGTCCAAACATGGGCTTCCTTGCCTTCAAGACGGCGGATTAACTGTACTCCGGTAATAGAATTACCCCACTGGTCGGCGCCGGCGACTTGCAGAGTGGCGCCTTTTTCGCGGAATAGATGCAAAAAGTCATAGCCCTGGATGAGAGAGTAGCTAAATTCAGCATAGCTAATGCCTCCGCCGCCTTCACCGATGCGGTTCTTAATGAAGTCCCTGTCAAGCATTTGGGTCATCGATGCATGCTTGCCGATCTCACGTAGAAAATCAAGGTAGCTGATGTTTTTGAACCAATCGTAATTGTCTACAATTTCAAACGGCTGTCCATCGAATATTCTTTTGTACTGCTCGGCAAGCGCTGCTTTGTTATGTGCCACTTCATCTATTGTTTTAAGCTCGCGTTCCTGCTTTTTCCCATCAGGGTCGCCAATCATACCGGTAGCTCCGCCAACAAGCAGAATTGCCGTGTGCCCATGCTCAATAAAGTGGCGAATCATCATAGCCGGAGCAAGATGCCCGACGGTCATACTGTCAGCAGAAGGATCGACTCCCCAATAAAACGTTCGTGGTTCATTAATATCGTCGGTTTGGGGCAATGTCGTCTGATTAACGAAGCCTCGCCACTGCAGTTCTTCAGAGAGTGTCATATAGGTATAAGTATAGCAAAATAATAACCATAACTATTGCGCCGCAGTGTTATAATGGAACCTACTAGTAGAGCATGAGGGACAAACAGTAGTGACAAAACGACCAAATCGCCGCATGAATGTATATTCTAACCTGTCGCGTGCCCGTAAAACCAAGAAGGACCGCTTGGCGCGTCGAAAAGCCGAATACCTGGCAAGCTTGCCGAAGCACCCGATCAAACGTGCCCTGTACCGGTTGCACCCTAAACGCATGGCCGGCTTTTGGTTTAGCCGTAAAGGAGCAATGTTAACACTTAAGGTGTTAGGTGTCGGCGTTCTACTCTCTGTCCTACTCGTTGGCGGCCTATTCGCCTACTACCGAAAAGATATCGATCAAATTCGGCCAAGTGAACTGGCTAAGCGTGTTCAGACCACCGTTACTCGCTATTATGACCGCAATGACAAGTTGCTCTGGGAAGATAAAGGCGATGGTAATTACAAACTTGTTGTGAATGGCAATGAGATTGCGAAGAAAATGAAGCAAGCCACCATTGCGATTGAAGACAAAGACTTTTATAGCCATCAGGGCGTCAGCCCAACCGGTTTACTCCGGGCAGCTATTAACAACACCCAGGGAGATTCGACCCAAGGCGGCTCAACTTTAACCCAGCAACTCGTCAAGCAGGTATTCTTTGCCGACGAGGCGAGCAACCGAGGCCTGAGCGGCATCCCGCGAAAAATCAAGGAAGTTATTTTGGCTATCGAAGTTGAGCGAATGTATAACAAAGAACAAATCCTTGACCTTTATCTGAATGAATCCCCTTATGGAGGCCGCCGTAATGGCGTTGAGTCAGCGGCACAAACCTATTTTGGCGTTCATGCGAAAGACCTGACCCTTGCCCAGTCGGCCCTCCTTGCTGCCATACCAAACCAGCCCGGTCTTTATGATCCATACAACGAAGCCGGTAACGGTGCGCTCATTGCTCGCCAGCATAGGGTACTCGACAATATGGCAGACCAGCGGTTTATTACGCAGGCTCAGGCCGATGAAGCTAAGAAGGTACCAATACTCGACACCATTAAGCGCGAAGGCAATCAATACACCGGCATAAAGGCACCTCACTTTGTCCAAATGGTACGCAGTGAACTCGAACAGAAACTTGGAAAAGCGACCGTAGGTCGGGGTGGTCTGGTGGTCAAGACGACACTTGATATCCGAATTCAGAAAAAACTCGAGAGCAAAATGAGCGATATGTTTACCGGCGCAAATGGCATGACATGTTTTGGCCTGGTTTGCTCTAGCTATGCCGGGTTTAGTAATGGAGCCGGCACTATTGAGGATGTAAAGACTGGTCAGATTATTGCCATGATAGGAAGCCGTAGCTTTACTTATCCAGGATATGGACAAGATAACGCTGCGACAGCATTTATCCAGCCCGGGTCATCGATAAAGCCCCTGGTGTACGCTGAACTGTTCCAGAATAAAGGCGCCGAGAATATCAATTTTGGCAGCGGATCCGTTTTGTCGGATACTCGTATTACTTTCCCGGGGTCACCGCCTTACACACCTCGCAATGCCGACGGAGGCTTCAGGGGCAATATAACCATTCGAAAGAGCCTTGCCTTGTCTCGTAACATACCTGCCATCAAGGCAATGCAAATCAATGGGGTTGAACCTACGCTTAAGACAATCCGCGCTATGGGAAATAAGTTCTACTGCACCCAGGGTAATGAAAAGCAGGCAGGCTTAGGATCGGCCATTGGTGGCTGCGGTACGCGCATGATTGATCACACCAATGCGATAGCAACATTAGCACGCGGTGGCACCTATATGCCTACGAGTACTGTGTTAAAGGTTACAAACAATAACGGCGAAACACTTGAAGAATATAAGGCCGAAAAGAAAAAGATCATCGATCCTCAATCGGCATACGTCGTAACCGACATTCTCGGCGACAGCCAGGCTCGCCTGGGGTTGTTCGGCCGCACAATTACTCCGACCCTTGATGCGGCAGGTATAAAAATGGCATTAAAGACGGGTACCTCTGACAAGAATCAACAGGCAAAGGATATTTGGACCGTTGGGTATACGCCTTCGATAGCCGGCACGATATGGCTTGGCAATCCTGACACGACCCCTCTAACCAACGGAAACTCCTCGATCCCGGCACAGGTTCTTGATCCTGTAATGGCCTACGCTACGGAAGTTTACCAGCAAGACAAAAAGGCGAAGACGACCGACTGGTTCAGCCAGCCAAGCGGTGTCCAGCGTATTGGTAAGGAAGTGTATCCGTCTTGGTACAACAAGTCGAAGTCGCAGACGGGTGTCAAGATGACATTTGACCGCGTCTCCAAGAAGAAGGCAACCAGCTGTACACCAAGTGGTGCCAAGATTGAATTAACTGTCTTAAAGACCGTTGACCCTATTACAAAAGCTCCTGCTTACATTGCCCCTGATGGGTATGATGCTACCGAGGAAGATTCCGTCCATAAATGTGGAGACAATACCCCCCAGATAGAAGGCATCACCGTCGTCGGTAATTCCATAACAGTGCTCGTGAAAAAGGGATCGTTCCCACTCAGCTCACTAGAGATTAAGGTCGGTGATGAATCGGTCGCAAGCATTAATGTCAGTTCAAATGGCACCTATTCAACAAACTACAACTTCAAGAAGAAGTCAGTTGTAACAGCTATCTTACAAGACGAAGCCTACTATACAGACAGCGCCACGACTACCGGCGGCGAAGATCCGGGCCCGTAACCTATTGATTGTTTACTAGTTCTATCAGGCTGTCTTCTTTCGTGCTCCGCGGCCGCCGTTTCGCCTGCCTTCCCTTTGGCGTTTGAGTCTTTTGTGTGGAGCGCTGGCCAGTACGGCTGCTTGTCGGTGTATCCTTTGAGCCCGCAGCCGGACGCTCCGGTTTAACCAGTTTCGCAAACAGCATACGGCCGGCAGCTGTTTGAAGGCTACGAATAAATTCGATTTCGACATTTTTTCCAACTGCCGATGCAGCTTGGTCGACTACTACCATTGTGCCGTCTGCCAAATACCCGACGCCCTGATGCGCGTCCTGGCCCTTTTGCGAGATCTGAATCGAAACCCTTTCACCAGGCAGAAAAGCCATTCGAAGGCTTTGGGCGAGTTCGTTAATATTCTGGACAAAAACGTTTTCAGCCCGTGCAACTTTATTGAGATTAAAATCAATCGTACAAATCGAACCGCCGTATTTTTTAGCAAGGTCAACCAGACGGCCATCGACTCCGCCTTCATCAAGCTTCCCGTCGTCCATAATTTCCACGCTTGTCGTTCCAAGTGCTTTTAGTTCGGCAACGACGTCCAACCCTCGTCGGGCTCTCGTCCGCTTATCACTGTCGGCGGTGTCCGCTAGATACTGCAACTCGGCCAGTACGCTCTTCGGTACGATAAGCCGGCTGCCAATAAACCCCGTTGCGGCGGCTGTTGCAATACGCCCATCCATTAATGCAGAAGTATCAACAAAGGTCGGTTTATGTTTTGTGAGCGGGCGATTATTCGAAATCCGCAGCGTTAAGTATTGGATTTGAATCGCAATAATTAGTAGTAATATGAGTAAAATATATTCCATAAATTCCATTCGTTTAGGTTATTTTAAGTAATCAATCAGGGCTTGGCGCAGCGTTGTAACCGGGGTTGATACTTCTTTCTTACTGCCAGCCGGTCCAATTGAGTGGCTAAATCCAAGTTTTTTAGCTTCTGCAACGCGGCGCGGTGCAGCGGTTACTGACCGTACTTCGCCGCCAAGGCCAACTTCACCAAACACGACCGTTTTATCATCCAGCCGACGTTCAGCGGCTGCGCTGGCAATAGCCATGCATACCGCAAGGTCTGCTGCAGGATCCGATAATCTTAGTCCGCCAACAACGTTTATGAAGATGTCCTTGTCCGATAAATTTAACTTCGTGCGACGCTCTAACACCGCAATGAGGAGGTTGAGGCGGTTTAAGTCAAAGCCACTGGCGGTTCGTTTAGGATATCCAAAATTCGTCGGATTCACAAGCGCCTGAATTTCGACCAAGAGCGGCCGCGTCCCCTCCATCGTGGCAAGTACGACCGAACCGTCGGCGTTCTGCCGCTCAGCTAAAAGTGCCGCCGACGGGTTATCAACTACTTTTAGCCCGTCTTCGCCCATTTCAAATATCGCCGTTTCCGTTGTCGATCCATACCGATTCTTTGCAGCCCTGACAATCTTGAACCCACCATAACGGTCACCTTCGAATTGCAACACGACATCAACAAGGTGTTCCAACACTTTAGGGCCAGCGATACTTCCCTCTTTAGTGACATGTCCCACAAGTATCACAGCCGCTCCTGCCGTCTTGGCTGCTCGTATAATGACGTTGCTGCTATTGGTTATTTGGCTGACGGTACCAGGCGCACTAGTAATCTCGTTCAAGCTAAGCGTTTGGATTGAATCGATTATAATGACCCGGTATGCCCCGGCCCTAATTGTAGCCGCAATATCATCGGCACTTGTACTGGCAATAAAATCAAGCTGTTCGTTCGTATCCGCCCCCAAGCGGACAGCACGTAATTTTACCTGGTGGGCGCTTTCTTCGCCGCTGATATATAACACAGGCTGCGATAATGCGACGTGCGACGCCACCTGAAGCAATAGAGTACTTTTTCCGATGCCAGGCTGGCCGGCTAGCAGCATTACTCCGCCTGGCAAGATGCCTCCTCCCAAAACATCGTCTAATTCATTAAGGCCGGTTGTTAATCGGACTGATAGCTTTTCGTCTGTGATTGTTCCGATCGACTGCGGCTTAAGAACCGATCCGCTCCGAGCACTTTTTGCGACAGCCGAATTGCCGCCTTCGACGACTTCTTCGGTTAGCGTATTCCACTCACCGCAGTTGTCGCAACGTCCCGTCCACTTCGGGTAAACGCTTCCACAGTTATTACAGACGAATCTTGTTTTGGCTTTCGGCATATCTCCCCAATTATATCGTAGGTACGTCTGACAGCGTACTGTCGAGGCTTTGGTTGAGAGAGCTTGATTCGGTATTTATAGCATCCAGCTTTGCCAGGAGCGATTTATATGTTGCAACGTCGCTTTCAATATCCTGTCGAACGGCATTTAACCGGTCGCTCTCTTGGACAAGTTCGGCGCGGGCGGCTTCAAATTCGGATTGCGTGGTAAACCCGCCCGTGCGTTGTGCCCGCTGGTTGAATGCCCTAACTTCAGCACTTAACCGATTAATATCGGCATTGTAGTCCCGGGTTGCGCTATTAATACGAGAAGCCAGCAGTTCAATTTGATCGACTAAATTATCAGCTTCCTCCGATAAGTTATCAAATACTCTCTCCACCTTGGTATGGAGCGAGACAATGGCCGTACGGTCTTTGAAGAATTGTCCGTAATATTCCTCAAGCTCCGGGCTCAGCGAACCGTACTCCGTACCGATAATCGAATGAAGCTCGTTTATTGACTCACCAGGTTCGGTTTTCTCGTAGTATTTCATCCTTACCTGCAAGTCGCTATCAGAAATCTTCTTGTACTCGGCTTCGAGTAGCGGCTTTAGCCGGTTTTTTTCAGAATCCGGCAGTCGCTCATATACGGCATGCAGCAATTCATGGGCTGCCGTAACTACCTTTATTCCTTCAAGACGCTCGTCTGTAACGTCAAAAATGTAAATACGCCCTGCGCTATAACACCCGAGAATCGGGCTATCGGCTTCTTTTCGCTGGCAATGTTGATTGAACTGTTTGCTCAGCTCAATCTTCGGGTGGGAAGCGTAAAAAGTAAACATGGCCGGATCCGTCAGTTCGGCATCTTTAGCTATTTCCTCAACCGCCGGCGTTGGCGAGTACTGGTAGTAACTGACGCTATCAAGTATCTGCTGGCGCTGTATCCAGCCAATGGACATTACGGCGGTTAGGGATAGTAGGATCGTCCAGCTGATCCAGCCTCGTTTTCTAGTCCTCGTGGGTGACATTGAGGTTGATAGCGCCTTTCGCCGCTCGGGCAGTCAACACCATACCCTTTTGGTACTCACCCGATAGTATCCCGTCAGCAATCGGCTGTTCGAGTTCTGTCGCCAGTGCTCGCCTGAGCGGGCGGGCGCCAAACTTCTCGTCATAGCCTTTTGAGATAACATGCCGCCGTGCACTCGGCGTGATTACCAAATGAATGCCTTGGTGAATCAGCCGCTCATTCAATTCATCGGCCAGCAAGTTGAAAATCTTGGTTATTTCACGGTTGGTCAGGGCCCTGAACGTAACGATTGCATCAAACCGGTTAATAAGCTCCGGACGCATAAGCTTATTCAGTTCTTTCATGGCAAGCTGCTGGTTCGATGCGTGTTCCTCGTCGAGGGCTTTGGTATCCGACTTAGTTTCGGCGCGGAATCCGAGCGAGGATTCCTTTTGCATAGCGTCGGCTCCAACATTACTCGTCAAAATAACAATCGTGTTACTAAAGTCAACTTGCCGCCCCTTCCCATCTGTCAGCGTACCATCTTCAAGAAGCTGCAGCAGCAGCTGGAAGACGTCTGGGTGAGCCTTCTCGATTTCGTCAAACAATACAACACTGTATGGCTGACGCCGAATTCTGTCAGTCAGCTGGTTACCGTCGTCATACCCGACATACCCGGCGGGTGCGCCCAGCAGCCGGGCCGTAGTATGCCGCTCACCAAACTCACTCATATCAATTTTTATCAGTGAATTCTCGCTCCCAAAGACTTCACGGGCAAGAATTCGGGCAAGTTCGGTTTTCCCGACCCCGGTCGGTCCCATAAAGACAAATGATCCTATCGGACGTTTTCGTGAAGAAACCCCGCTTCGCGATCGCCGGACGGCCCGGGCCACCTTTTCGACGGCCTCCTGCTGGCCGACAATATACTTCGCAAGATGCTTTTCCAATGAACCCAGTAATTTGGCTTCTGATTTCTGTACGCGCTTGACCGGAATACCGGTCATAACTGAAATAGCGTGCGCAACATCATCTTCTTTTAGCGTAACAGGCGTCTTACGCTCACTTTTTTCTTTCAGTTCTTCAAGTTTTTGGCTTATCTGGCTGCTTCGCGTTTTGTAGAGCGCCGCTCTCTCATAATCTTCACCGGCAACGGCTTCGTCCATTTTCTCGTTCAGATTTTTGAGCTGCCTTGTATAATCCCGCAGCTTGCTTGGCCGGGCGGTCTGCCTTACCCGAGTCAAAGCGGCTGCCTCGTCAATCACATCAATTGCTTTGTCGGGCATATATCGCTCGCTCACGTAGCGGTCGGCGAGGTATACGGCCGTATCAATTACCTCGTCACTAATTTTTACCCCGTGGTGTTTCTCGTAATAGGTCTTAAGGCCTCTAATGATTGAAACCGTGTCCTTGTACGACGGCTCTGGTACGACTATCGTTTGGAATCGCCGCTCTAACGCGCTGTCTTTTTCGATGTGCTTGCGGTATTCATCCATTGTAGTTGCCCCTATCATGTGGAGCTCTCCGCGCGCCAAAGCTGGTTTTAGCATGTTGGCTGCGTCAAGTGCGCCTTCTGCTGCTCCGGCACCAACAAGAAGGTGTAGCTCATCAATGAATACGATTGTATTTTTCGAATCGGTTAGCTCGCCGACAACTTTCTTGAGCCGTTCTTCGAATTCGCCGCGGTATTTCGTTCCGGCAATCATTGCCGCAAGATCCAGCTGCACTACCCGTTTGTCGAGTAAGTGGTCCGGCACATCTTCGCGCGCTATTCGCTGCGCTAGGCCTTCAACGATAGCCGTTTTACCGACACCGGGCTCCCCAATAAGTACCGGGTTATTCTTTGTCCGCCTTGATAATATCGTAATCAGCCGCTCTTGTTGCTGGTCACGCCCAATAACTGGGTCGAGCAGGCCGTCACGGGCGCGTGCGGTCAAATCTGTCCCGAATGTATCAATTGCACCGCCTCGCTTTTGCTTACGTGGCGTCGTGGTGGTTGAAGCTTCACTATCATGGTACGCATTGTGCTGGCGGTCAAAGAAATCTTCCAGCTCACCACGAAGCTCCGATAGATCGACGTTCAAATCACGTAAAAGCGTCGTCGCCCGGGCACTCTTTTGGCTAATAATACTGTAGAGAATGTGTTCGGTACCTAAATAATCCTGATGGAATTCTTGGGCGACATCCCATCCCATTTTTAGGGTTAATTTCGCAGTTTCACTAAGACCAAGTGCTCCAGTGCTGATGACGATATTGCGTGGAGCAAGGTTCAGGGCCATTTCAGCCCGCTCAAGCGTGACATGCGCGTCGGCAAGCAATTTCGCCCCGACTGACGACCCTTGGGCCAATACGCCTAAGAGCAAATGTTCGGTACCGATATAAGCGCTTCCATACCCGCGCGCGATGGCGTTGGCGTGCTGCAAGCTTGTCTTGGCGTTATCAGTTAGCCGTGAGACAAATTCTGCGAAATCGTCAGCCATAGTTCTATTATCATCCTCCTTAGTGCCAGGCGCAAGCGTTTTTCTTATGCCTTTTCATATATCAAGTATAGCGAAAAATTAGCACTCGCGTCAAGAGAGTGCTAATTTACTTGCTTTTACAGCGTGCGCTTTAGTCTTCCGACTGGTTCAGCGCGTCCAGCAGGCTGTCTTCGATGTTGCGTTTTGGAGCTTTTGGTTCTGCTTTTGGACTTCCAGCAGTCTCGATATCAAGCTCGTAGCCGGTCAGCCGACTCGCCAGGCGGACATTTTGACCAGCTCGGCCGATTGCGATTGACTGTTGGTCTTCGTTAACAAATACTTTAGCTCGCTTGGCAACTTCGTCAATTTCGACTTTCACGACTTCTGCAGGTCCCAATGCACTGCGAATGAATTCTTCAGGAGTTTCGCTAAATGGGATAATATCTATTTTCTCCGCATCGCCGACTTCATTCATGACGGCCTGGACACGTGTACCATGACCACCGACAAATGTCCCGACAGGGTCGACTCCAGGAACGCTTGAGAATACAGCCAGCTTTGTACGCCGGCCTGCTTCACGGGCAATCGCCTTAATTTCAACGGCTCCGGATTCCATTTCAGGTACTTCTTGGCGGAATAGAAACTCTACGAACGCTTCGTTGGCGCGGCTTAAAATCAGCTGCGGACCGCGGTTATCACGTTCGATGTCTTTGATGAATACTTTTATACGCGAACCGATGCTATAAAACTCGCCCTGAATTTGTTCGCTTTGCGGCAAAATACCGGTTGCTTTCCCAAGTTCCACCCGTACGACACGCGGTTCGACGCGCTGAACCGTACCTGTGACAATCGATCCTATCTTGTCTTCGTACTCCTCAAGCACAACTTCCCGCTCGGCCTCACGCAGGCGCTGCAGAACAACCTGCTTTGCCGTCTGAGCGGCTACACGGCCAAAGCTAGTGACATCGTGCGACTCTTCAACCACATCACCGAGCTTAGCGTTCTTATTCTGTTTCTTAGCTTCTTCCAGGCTGATCTCATGCAGTTCAGAACCTACCTCTTCAACGATTTCGCGCCGGACAAACACCTTGGCCGTACCGTCGTTAACATTTAGTTCAGCCCGGACGTCCTGGTCGCGCTCACCGTTGTCGCGGCGCCAAGCAGCAGCAATGGCTTGCTCGATAACATCCATTACGGTTTCTTCAGGCAAGTTTTTTTCCTCGGCAATCGTGCGGACAGCTAATGTCAGTTGCTTGATGTTCAGATCTTCCATTGTTTTCTTCTCCTTTTCTATGAAAAAATCCGACCTCTTTCGGCCGGAATGTACTACCTGTAATTATACGCCGGCCAGCCGATTATGTAAAGTGTGAGCTATTTCACATCATATTTTCGCCAGGATTGCTACGCTAGATATGAAGGAGATAGGGATACTTTATGTTAGCAATTAGGAACCAACCACTTTTCAAGAACAAACTATTTCTGGGCTTTATTGCCGTTTCTCTTGGATTTTTATCAACGACAGCAATACTTCGTGGATTCGCGCTTTCGAGCCAAGACCCGCAGACCGGTACATCATCCGGAGAAGTCCTCACCACTGGGGCAGCTGATACAGAAGTACAGGCAAAATCAACGAAAGCAGCCTCATCGTCACGTTCGTCTAACCAAACTCACGCGGATTACGATACCTCGACTGCAACCGGCTTGGCGTCCATGAGTGCGGCGGCATCGAATAGTCCGGGCGTTGGCTCAACTTCACAAAGCAGCGGTAGTTCGGCCAGTCAGACCACGCAACCGACGGCAAGCGCAGGTGGCACCGTCGGTGTTTCCGGATCAGCTTCGGGATCGGCATCTGGATCTTCTCATAGCACCACACCGGATGACGGTGGCAGTGGCTTGCTCGGCAACTTGTTGAAGGACCTCGGCAACCTGCAGCTGCTCAAATAGCGATAATTTTTAGCAGGCGGATAATATGCGTGACATCGCGTCGCGTTCCGGGCGCGTGACCCAAAGACCGTATTTTTTCTTAACCGCAATTTGCCGGCTGACATAGCTGCAGCGAAATGACTTGTTCGCAGGAAGCCACGATGCGGCATCCGAATCGGATTTCTGTTCGTTAGCCGGGCCGTCAACAGCCAGAAGATTTAGAGGATCGTTCGCCAGTGCCACACGTTCGCTATAGTCCAGTTGTTGCGCGCCAGTCTGCCAGGCATTGCTCAGAGCGACGACATGGTCAATCTGTACGTCGTCACTTGTCAATGCCCCGCGTTTAAATTGAATGGTTCTACCGGTATACGGATCGTTCAAAGTACCGGACACTACCTTACAGTCTTGATTGGTGACAACGTTTTTAAGGTCTCGGCGTAACACGTTGTTCCTAACGTCGCACCCCGTGGCCGTACTCCAACCATCTCCGAATTGCTCGCGGCCGTACCCGGTTTTTGGTGCTCGGCCTTTGGTCGGCAGTTCGGCCAGCTGCTGACTGGCTTTCACCGATAACTCGGATTGCGAGTCGTCGATAATTGGTGAGCCTGGGAGATCACTGCTGGCGATTGGTAACGCCGCAATGACGAGCAGAATAACGACTATGGCAAGACGACGCAGACGGTACGGGCTCATGCACCCATAGTATAATAGGTACATGCCTGCCGTCCGCCGACTTATTACTACGTTCAATCCTTCCCATTACGAACTATCCCTCGATATCGACCGCCCGAAGCGAATGTTTAAGGGCACGGTTAGCATTGACGGCGTATCGAGTTATGACCATATCCGCGTTCATGCGAAGGATCTTGTCATAACTAAAACTATCGTCGACGGGCACCTTGCCAGCTTTGCTCCTGATGAGAATGATGAAATTATCGTACGGTACGATGGATTAAAAGCCGGCCGGCACGTCGTCGTTATTGAGTTTAACGGCCGGATTACCGATCAAATGCATGGTATGTATCCCTGCTACTTCAGCCATGATGACAAGCCGAAAGAACTCATAGCCACACAATTTGAGAGCCACCATGCCCGTGAAGTGTTCCCGTGTGTTGATGAACCGGAAGCCAAGGCTACGTTTGACGTCACGCTCACAACCGAGCAAGATGTCACCGTTCTCGGTAATATGCCGGTGAAAACTCAGTCTAATGAGGGCGACAGGCTCGTCACAAAGTTTGAAAAAACGCCAAAAATGAGCAGTTACCTGCTGGCATGGGTTTACGGCGAACTTCAAAGCGTGTCGGCCCAAACCAAGGGCGATGTTACTGTAAATATCTGGGCTACCTCGGCGCAACCGGCCCGGAGTTTAAACTATGCGCTTGATCTTGCCGTTCGCGTAATCGACTTCTTTGATGAATACTTCGGCGTTAAATATCCACTCCCTAAGTCAGACCACGTGGCACTGCCCGACTTTTCATCAGGCGCCATGGAGAACTGGGGGCTTATTACTTACCGCGAGGTTGCACTATTGGCAGACCCTGAGACGACGAGCATTGCCGGCAAACGGCGGATTGCCGAAGTTATTGCCCACGAACTCTCCCATCAGTGGTTCGGCAACCTTGTCACAATGAAGTGGTGGAATAATTTATGGCTTAACGAGAGCTTCGCAACGATGATGGCGTACCTGGCAATAGACAAGCTGCACCCCGAATGGGATTTTTGGTCGGAGTTTAATGCGTACGATACCGTAATGGCACTACGCCGCGATGCTATCGACGGCGTTCAGCCGGTTCAGGTAGAAGTTAACCATCCCGATGAGATCTCAACCCTGTTTGATCCGGCCATTGTTTATGCCAAGGGCGCTCAGTTAATGCGAATGCTACAGCGTTATGTTGGCGACGAAGCGTTCCAAAAAGCCCTGGCTGGCTATTTTACCCGTTTTGCGTATCAAAATACCGAAGAAACGGACCTTTGGAATTCCATCGCCGAAGCCAGCGGCAAGGATATCCCGGGTCTTATGACAAGCTGGATATCCCGCCCCGGTTACCCGGTTGTTCATGTAGACGAGAGCGGGTTGCGACAGGAACAATTCTTTGTCGGTCATCACGCCCAATCGGACCGAGTCTGGCCCATTCCACTCGATAGTGAGCCAAGTAGCCTTCCAGACATTTTTGACACCCCGACACTAGCGCAACCGATTGCTAAAGCGCGGTTGAATAAGAGTGGCAGCGGCCATTTCATCACGCATTATGATCCGCCCTTACTAGCCGGGCTGCTCGATTCTATTAAGGATGGGTCTGTCGACGCTACAGGGCGGCTGCAGCTACTCAATGAGCAAATCCTGCTTGCCCGGGGAAATGTTATTGAAAGTGCTGCTCTCATTCCGCTGCTTGAGGCTTACAAAGACGAGACCGCCGAAAGCGTCTGGGACCTTATCGGTTCCACTGTCGGAGAGCTGAAGAAGTTTGTCGAAGGCGATGACGCCAGTGAAGCGGCACTCAAAAACCTGGCAGGTTCGTTAGCTCGTGCACAATATAACCGGCTCGGATGGGACGGCGTCCAGGACGAACCCGAAACAGACACCAAACTGCGCGCTACCATTATAGGGCTGATGGTCTATAGCGAAGATGCCGACATAATCCGAGAGGCCAAAGCACGTTTTGACGTAAAATCTCTCAGTAGCCTCAACCCCGAGCTACGACCATTAATTATTAGCGCAGTTGTACGTCACGCTGACAATTCAGATACCTTCAGCGCTCTCGTCGAACTTCATAAATCCACTTCATCTGCCGAACTAAAGCAAGACATCTGCGCCGGTCTAACGTCTGCCAAGCGGCCAGAAGAAATAGCCAAGCTGCTTGAAATAATGAAACAGCCGACCATTGTCCGAAGCCAAGACGTAGCCCGCTGGTTCGTCTACCTAATTCGCAACCGCTACGCCCGCGAATCCGCCTGGCAATGGATGAAAGACAACTGGAGCTGGATAGTTTCCGTATTTGGCGGCGACAAAAGCTTCGATGACTACCCCCGCTATTCAGCATCGGGCTTGGTTACGCGGCCTCAGTTGGAGGATTACAAAGCATTTTTCCTTCCGAAAAAAGATATTGTAGCCCTGGCGCGGGTCATATCGATGGGTATCAGCGAAATCGAAAGCCGGGTTGAGCTGATCGAGCGTGACGGCCCGAGCGTTCGCAGTGCGTTAGTCAACAAATAAGAAGTCTTCGAACTGGGGCGATTCACCAATTGTCGTGGCGGCTGCCAACCGGGCGTCCATGCCAATATGCCTCGTCAAATACAGCGAAGCGGCGAAGCGCATCTGCCGAAGTTTCCGAGGAGTAATTGCTGCAACGCCTCCGCCATGGTTGGCCGTTTTTCTGTGCTTTACCTCCACAAAATAAAGCGTACCGGACTTTTGTGCCACAATGTCGATTTCGCAGAACTTTGTTTTCCAGTTGCGTTCAACCACTCCGTAGCCATTCTCCGTCAAATAGTTTGCAACGACAGCCTCAGCCCCGTCACCCACTAACTTCGTTGTTATCGGTTTTGCGCCGTTCGGTTCTGTGGCCCCAATCAACGCAGCGATTGGAGCAAAACTGCGCCTATGGAGCGGGGTGACACCGTGGGCTACTAAAGCAGCTTTATGGGCAGCGGTGCCGTAACCGACATGCCCTGAAAATCCATATTCTGGGTATAACTCGCTCTGGTCGCTCATGTAATCGTCACGGGCTACTTTCGCCAAGATCGATGCAGCTGAGACGCTCGCAATCAGCAAGTCAGCTTTTTTCAGGGTTGTAACATACGGGCCTTTGCCGGTGTTTTTCAAAAAATTAACGGTCCCATCAATGATAATTTCAGAATAGGGCACTGTAATTTGTTCAAGTGCCAGCCTTGTCGCCTTTTCTAGTGCCTTCGACAGCCCAAGTTCATCAATCTCAGCTGCCTCTATCCACCCGAGCCCGTACGATATTGCTTTGGACTGGATTTCAGTGGCTAGGGCTTCTCGCCGCTTTTTCGATAACATCTTACTGTCGGTTAGCCCGTCGATTTTTACGTCGCCAAGCACTACCGCACCGACTACTAGCGGTCCGGCCCATGGACCGCGGCCAACTTCGTCAATTCCGACAATCATAGTCGCTATTATAAAGAAAATGCAGCCGACGTGGGCTGCATTTTCTCGTTAGACGGCAATTCTTTATGATTCGTTTTCTTTATGAGCGGCTTCAACTTCAGCCTGTTTTTTCTCTAGTTCTGCCTGCTCGGCCGCCTTTTCGGCAGCTTTTTCTTCGGCGGCTTTGGCTGCCTCTTCTTTCAAGCGGGCAGCTTCGGCTTCGGCGTGCGGGTCACGAACATCGTTTACGCCGGCACGGTCGAAATTAACAGCCGTCAGACGTGCTCCCTTACCCGAGCGGTTACGAAGATAGCTGAGGTAATTACGGCGTACCTTAGAGCGGCGAACCACTTCAACTTTTTCGACCAGTGGGCTGTGGAGAAGGAAACTTTTTTCTACGCCAATACCGCTGGCGACTTTTCGGACGGTGATACGGCTGGTGTGCTGGCCTTTGTTGTCAGTACGGATAACGACACCTTCGAAAACCTGAATACGCTCTTTGGCGCCTTCCTTAATCTTTTGGTGAACACGAACAGTGTCACCACTTCGGGCGTCTACGACGGCAGCCTTTTTCTGGGCATCATTTACCTTCTGAATCAATGCAAAACTCATTATTTTCGTTACCTTACAAGTTTATAGTGCTTATTAGTTACTAATTGTAGCATAGAATCTCATATTTTAAAAGAGGTATACTAGAGTAATGGACTACGACAAACACGCCCTCGCCCTGCACCGGCAATATAAAGGAAAAATCACCACAAAACTTCGCGACGACCAACTCGACAAAACAAAGCTATCCGCTTATTACACTCCCGGGGTAGCTGCTGTTAGTAAAGCAATTGCTGACGACCCTTCGAAACTGCCAGAATACACATGGACAAACAACCTCGTAGCCGTCATTTCGGATGGCTCGGCCGTATTAGGCCTCGGCAACATCGGTCCGCGCGCCAGTATGCCGGTCATGGAAGGTAAATCATTGCTTTTCAAGCATTTCGCCGATATTGACAGTGTCCCGATTATCCTCGACGTTCATACACCAGATGAAATTGTAGCCACAGTGAAGGCCATCGCACCTAGTTTTGGTGCTATAAACCTTGAAGATATTGCCGCCCCGCAGTGCTTTGAAATTGAAGAACGCTTAAAAGCCGAACTTGATATCCCAGTTTTTCACGACGACCAGCATGGTACTGCTGTCGTAACATTAGCCGGACTTATTAATGCCGCAAAAATCACTGGCCGAAATTTGGCGGACTCGAAATTTGTCGTTGTCGGCGCCGGTGCAGCAGGTACAGCAATCGCTAAATTACTCAAACTCTATGGAGTTGGCCAGATTCTGGCCGTCGATTCGAAAGGAATTATTTCGGCCAGCCGCGACGATATGAACGAAGCGAAAAGGCTACTACTCGAACACGTCGATGGCTCCATCGATGGCAGCCTGGCGGATGCCCTGCAGGATGCAGACGTATTTATTGGCGTGTCCCAGCCAAACCTTCTAAACGAAGGTTTGATTAAAACGATGTCGAAGGATCCGATTGTCTTCGCTATGGCCAATCCAACGCCTGAAATTATGCCAGAAATTGCCAAAGCAGCCGGTGTAGCCGTTATGGCGACTGGTCGTAGCGACTTTCCAAACCAGGTAAATAACGCTATCGCATTCCCCGGTATCTTCCGCGGTGCGCTAGACAATCACGTACGAGAAATCACCGATCAGCATAAAATTGCAGCCGCTGAAGCAATTGCCAGGTTAATCGAATTGCCAACGGCCGATGAAATTATCCCAAGCGTGTTTGATGAACGGCTCGTTCCAGCTATCGCCTCTGTGATATCCTAAAACCACAGGAGGTTGAAATGCTTAACCCACACATGTCAACTGAGCATATAGGCGTTGGTGTTCTTGGAGGTATTGATCACGATGGTAACGTCGACGATAGTCTGCGCGAATTGATAGACATTCCCTACGATAATATTCGGCTACATAAAACAGGAACTCTAACGGTCTCTGCAAAGCCAAGGCACGTTGCTGTTTTTGCAGCCGAACGATCCGTCTCCATATTTGCCTCACCATTTGGTGAAATGGCAATGCAAACGGGATCGTCCGAAAGGACATTCTTCCGCACGCGGACGAATGATAGTGAATCAGAGTTTGTTTATACAGGGATGCTTATAAACAATCCCGTCTTATTAACGAGTGAAGCCCGCTACTGGATTGAAGGGCTTACTCCAGAAGCTATAAGGGCGTTTTGTCTCGATGGATTAGTTGCCGCTGTTAAATCACGCGGTTGACTTCGTCAAGCGTTGTCTCGCCGCGGAGCGCAGCTAACACACCGACCTGAAGTAACGTCGTCATGCCGCTTTTTTTAGCAGCGGCCTCGATGAGTTCAGTGTGAAATTCTTTTTCATCGCCACGCAGGAACTTCTGGATAGCTTCGTTTACGACCAGCTGTTCCATGATAACAAAGCGGCCGCTATATCCGAACGGTGCGGCGTCACTTGGGATCGGTTTCCATAGTTTGAAGGTATCGAGGTTTGGCTTTTGAACCGTTTCCGGCAAGTCCTTTAGTGTGTCACGTACCCATTCTTTTGTGGCATCATCGGGTTCATACTCTTGTTTTGTTTCGTCATGCAGCCGCCGCACCAACCGCTGGGCTATAACAAGCCGAATCGCACTGCTAAATATCGGGTTCTGGCCAATCAGGTCAATCATCCGGCTGAAGGCGGCGCTTGTCGAGTTAGCATGAAAGCTTGATAGCACTAGATGTCCGGTTATCGATGCCTGAATAGCGGTCTTGGCGGTATCTTGGTCACGTATCTCCCCGACCATCACGACGTCTGGGTCGAGCCGAAGCACACTACGTAGTGCATCGGCAAAGCTTTTACCCCCAGTTGTATTAACCGGGATTTGCGAAATACCGGAAATCCCGTACTCAATCGGATCTTCAAGTGTCAGAATCTTACGATCACTCGTATTGAGCGCGTTGAGCATACTGTACAGCGTCGTCGACTTACCGCTTCCGGTAGGGCCGACCATCAGCACCATGCCACGCGGATGGGAAACAACTTCATCAATTTCTTTTCGTTGCTTGTCGGGAATATTCAGCCGGTCAAGCTGCAGCAGGCTTTCGTCAAAATTAAATAGCCGCAGCACGGCATCCTGTCCGTACATTGTTGGCACGGTTTCGACACGCAAATTCAAAAGGTGTGTACCGTGTTCATTCGTTACTTCTTTCTGCATATGCCCAGACTGCGGACCGTCGGCCGCCGAAGAAATGTTGGCCCTCGACCCGAGCGCACCCATAATAACCCGGTAGCGGTCTTTTTCGAGTTCTGCAACTGGATGCAGCGCACCGTCAATACGCATTCGTACCCGAATAACATTGCGCTGGTTTTCAATGTGGATATCACTGGCACCGAGCTTGTCTGCTTGGTCAATCAGGTAATCGAAAACTTGGTCGGTACCAACTGAATTAAGCGTCTGGCTCACTCCGCTAATCGTGTCACTATCGCCTTCGCGCGCTATTTCAATATCATCATAAATGACCTCTTTCGGTGGGTCGAACCGGTTCATAAGAGCCTTGAACCCACTACCGGAAATCATAACAAACTGAATATTCTGCCCGCGCGAGTTGAAGTCCTGCTGCATTGACTGGACCAAGGACTGCGGTGTCTGAGTCGTAATTCCGAACTGGAACGGCACTTCCTCATCACCAGCCCGTAACGGCACCAGCCGACCGCGGTACATGGCTTCATTATCAATAATATCCCGGGCTAATGGGATGTCTTTTTCAAAGTCACGCGTATCAACATATTGAACGCCAAGGATTGCCGCCCGCTGCTTGGTCGCGTTCTCGTCATGCTCGCGGCGCTCAGCCTGAATTTTTCCTTCGTCCATTGCCACTCACTATAGCAAAAAGCTTGTGGTTTTTATAGATGTACAATAGGGAGAGTATGCCCGAAATAACACTAATCCTCCATAATATCCGCTCAACCCACAACGTAGGCTCGATTTTCCGGACGGCCGAAGGTTTCGGAGTTAAAAAGATTATCTTGAGCGGCTATACTCCCTATCCAACACTCAAAAATGATTCACGATTACCTCATTTAACAGAGAAAGTCACTGCTCAAATTCGCAAAACTGCGCTCGGAGCCGAAACGATGGTCCCGTTTGAATACCATGACAACCTGTTGACATGGTTAGACCAAAGTACGCTACCGCTAGTGGCGCTCGAACAACACCACACTAGTACTAGCGTAGCCGACTTTCAGGCTCCAGAAGCTTTTGCGTTACTGCTTGGCGAGGAGGTGAACGGTATTTCGGACGATTTATTAAAACGAGTCGATCATATCATTGAGATTCCAATGAAAGGCCAAAAAGAATCGTTTAACGTCAGCGTAGCGACCGGAATCGCCCTGTTTGCGCTTTGTATGAGGTAACCGAAGCGGAGGGGCGAGCCCCCCCTTTTACTTAATCACGACACAGTCTTCGCCGAGCTGTTTAACCAGCTGATCGACCAAATCGTCACAATCCTCTACCCTGAATGGGAGCCGTATGGCCGATTTTTTGTCGGCACCAAGAACCAAGACGATGTCGGACGTTCCCGGAAACTTAGCACAAATTGCCTTTAGTGACACTAGCCTGTCGGAATCATCCGGATCTTTGATGTGAACAAACAGTTTTCGGAGCGCCGGAACATCCGGTTTGTATGACGGAGTAGATTTTGCCGCTTTAGTGACCTTTACGGCAGCGGCTTGGGCTTTCGGTTTCGGTGCCTTCATTGCACGGCCGGTTGATTCATATTCAGACAGCTCCTTATCTGAAATGATAATTAGCTCATCCGCTACGATCTTGACGTCAGTCGTTAAATTACCATCACGGTCGCGGGCGTTCACTTTGCCGGTCGCGCGCACCACTACATCGGGCTTTAACTTTGCTCCCACCTGGCTAAATAGGTCTGGAAATACGATAATTTCCGTTTCGGCTGTTTTATCTTCGATTGCCACGAATGCCATTTTTGCACCTGACTTTGTAATGATACTGCGCACGTTCGTTACAATGCCGCCGATAGTAGCCTTTTTATTATCAACTTCAGGACGCAAGCTGCTTAGCGGAATGGTTTGCTCGTTAAAGTACGCGTCGTAATCATCAAGCGGGTGGGCACTGATGTAGAGCCCTAGCAGCTCGCGCTCCCAGGTCAGCCTTTCACGTGCCGTATGCTTAGCCGGTGCGGGCGACAACGTGACGGTCTGCTTGATAGCATCGTTGCCGGCCAAGTTCCCAAACAGGTCGGTCTGCCCGCTCAGCGCATCTTTTTGGACCTTCGACGCAAAGCCCTGGATTGCCTCGAGGTTATAAAGCAAGTCGGATCGGTCACCGAATGAATCAAAGCCTCCCGATTTTATAAGCGATTCCCAGGCTTTTTTATTGAATTTACTAGTTCGGACTCGTTTAGCGAAGTCCTCAATACTTTCGAATGGTTTTTCTTCACGGGCACGTAAGATTTCTTCGACTGCCCCAACCCCGACGCCTTTGACAGCCGCCATGCCGAAGCGGATTGTATTTTCGTTTGGAACGACGGCAAACTCGACAAACGATTGGTTAACATCGGGCGCAAGAACAGTAATACCCATGTGCCGGCACTCGCTGATTTCGATTGCCAGCCGGTCAATGTCGTCTTGGTCGCTGGTCATTAGCGCCGCCATAAATGCATCTGGGTAGTGCGCTTTTAAGTACGCCGTCCAATACGCAATCAAACCGTAACAAGCAGCGTGCGATTTGTTGAAACAGTAATTGGCAAACTCCTCCAATTGAGCCCAAAATTTTTCCATATCCTTCCGGTTTGCGTTCGAGTGCTGGACGGCACCTTCTACGAATTCGGGCTTAACCTTCTTCATGAGGTCGATAATCTTCTTTCCCACCGCTTTACGCAGCGTGTCGGCCTGGCCGCCCGTAAAGCCAGCCAGATCTTTAGAAATCTGCATAAATTGTTCCTGGTAGACCAGCACACCATACGTGCTCGACAGCGCGTTCTCCATTTTGGGGTGCAAATAGTGAATTTCCTCTTCGCCATGTTTTCGGCGAATGAAACTGTCGATAAACTGCATTGGACCCGGCCGGTACAGGGCGACCATGGCAATAATGTCTTCGAAGACGGTTGGCTTAAGGTCCTTCAAATACCGCTTCATGCCAGCCGATTCGAGCTGGAAAACGCCTGTCGTGTCGCCTTTCTGAAACAATTCGTACGTTTTAGGGTCATCGAGCGGAATTTCTGATAGCGTAATGTCATTCCCATAAACTTTTTTAATAATACGCAGAGCATTATTGATAATTGTCAGATTGGAAAGCCCCAGGAAGTCCATCTTCAGAAGTCCCAGCTCTTCTACCGGACCCATCGGGTATTGGGTGGCCACGACGCCCTTCTGCGCCATCTCGAGCGGAGTGTATTTGACTATGTCATCTGGTGCAATAACGACGCCCGCCGCGTGGACACCGTGCGATCGGATTGTACCCTCGAGCCGGATGGCAAAGTCAAAGACCTCTTTTGCCGTCGGATTGTTCTCGTACTCTGCTTTTAGGTCTTGGTCGTTAACGATGCTGGTCGAAAGCGGAATGTGGCGTCCCTGAACTGGTGGAGGGATCATCTTGCTTAATCGGTCGGCTTCGGCATAGGGTACTTCAAGCACCCGGGCTACGTCCCGGACAGCGGCTCTGGCCGCCATTTTTCCAAAGGTAACTATATTTGCTACCCGCTCGTGGCCATATTTGTTGGCACAGTATTCAATCACTTCATTCCGGCGGGTATCTTGAATGTCGATGTCGATGTCCGGCATAGATATACGGTCGGGATTAAGGAACCGTTCAAAAAGCAGATCGTACTTTAGAGGATCAAGATCGGTAATATTAAGAGCGTATGCCACAATACTCCCGGCGGCAGAGCCGCGGCCAGGACCAAAAATAATACCCTGGCTTTTGCCCCAGTTAATAAAGTCTTGGACGATTAAAAAGTACCCGTTGTAGCCCATTTTTTCAAGTACGCCAAGTTCCATATCGAGCCGCTCCCGGATTTCATCACTAAGCAGGGGCCGAATATCACTTGGCGTAAGCGCTTCGACATCGTCCTTGGCTTTGTCCAAATAGCGGTGAGCAAGCCCTTGGTAAACTAATTTGTCGAGATAGGTTTTCTCAGTCTCGCCTTTTGGCACCGGAAATGTCGGAATGAGAATGCCACCTAGTTCGAGTTCCAAGCTGCATCGTTCTGCTATTCTGCGAGTGTTAGCAATCGCCTCTGGGTTGGTGGCCTGCCAGCGTTCAATAATCTCTGCGGGATCCGTAACATGCAGCTCAAAGTCCTTTAGGCTCATGCGTTTTTCGTCGGACAGAAATGACCCCGTCCCGACGCAGAGCAAAATCTCATGGGCATTCTGATCATCATGGTCGAGATAATGGCCGTCACTGGTCACCACGCATGGAATATTAAGTTCTTCCGACAGCTTTGCCAAATGCTGATTTATTTTCACCTGGACATCCCAGGCCGTCGGAGACTCCGGATGGCCATGGTCCTGAAGTTCCAAATAGTAGCGGTCACCGAAAACGGATTTGTACCACGCTGCTATCCGCTTTGCTTCCTCGTAATTGTCCGCCCGAAGGTTCTCACCGACCTCACCACTGGCACAGGCACTAAGGGCTATAATCCCTTCATTGTATTCTTCTAACAGCTCATGGTCGATACGAGGCTTGTAGTACATACCTTCCAGGCTGGCTTTGCTCGAAAGTACCATCAGGTTCTGGTAACCCTGCTCGTTCATGGCGAGAAGAATTAAGTGGTAGCGCGCCTTGTCTTTGGACGGGTCACGGTCGAAACGGGAACGGGCCGCAACGTATGTTTCGATGCCAATAATCGGTTTAACGTCGTTCTTCTTGGCTGCTTTGTAGAATTCAATTGCACCGCTCATAGTACCGTGGTCAGTAATAGCGCAAGCATTCATACCAAGCTGCTTTACCCTCCCAACAAGTTCGTCGACCTTTGTCAGGCCGTCAAGCAGGCTATGGTGGGTGTGATTATGCAAGTGAACATAATCAGATGGTTGTAGAGTGGCCCCCATTACCACTTAGTATAGCGAATAAACGCAGAAGCCGTTGTAGTCAAATTTTATTACGATTTGTCTTTTGAGGACTTTGCGTCCTTCGGCTTAACCGTATTCTTTGCTTTGGCTTTAACGTTCGCAATCACCTCTTCGGTTTTTTCTACGACTTCGTCCTTTTTCATCTCTGCCTGTAATTTCAAATCACCGGCCTTGTCTTTCAGCTCGGCCCTGGTCTCTTTGCCGCTTTTGGGTGCAGTTAATACGCCCGCAACAACGCCGACGGCTGCTCCGACAATTGCTCCAATAGCAAATCGTTTTCCCATAGTTTCTGCCTCCTACTTTTTACGGTACTTCTTGAACTGGTCCATCACCATTTTGGCAACAATAGCCGGTGATGTCACTTTACTGACGGTGTTGATGACGTTTTCTATACCAGAAGCCGTGCGTTCAGCCGAAGCCGTTACGCGCTTTATCTGTTGGGTAACGCGCACCAGTAAGACAACTAGAACGATAGCGACCAGCAGAAAGACCGCTAAGAAAATTGACAATATGATAACTAAGACTTCAAATGCACTCATAGCTATACGGTATCAGAAAATACCGCATATGTCAGCTACGCCGCAGTTTTTCGGCCTGTAAACAGTTTCACAATGAACAGTAATATGATGGCACCAATCAGCGCGACGACGAAGCTCCACAGCGTAAAGCCTTCGGTTCCGCTAATACCAAGCATCGGGAGTAATAAGTTACCAATAACAGCCCCAATAATACCCACGACGATGTTCATGAATATACCCATTGATTGGTCGGTTTTCATAATCATAGATGCTACCCAACCAGCCAGTCCGCCAATAATAATTGCTCCTAAAATTCCGCCTAATCCTACCATATTCCTCCTTTTATATAACTTGTACTTCTCAAGTATAAGTGCAACTCAAAATGAAGGTTGTGATAATTTTAACGTTTTAAGCGTTCTTCAAGGTATGCTCTAAGAGCCGGTCCAAGATCGTCGTGGTTGAGCCCAAAATCAACGGTAGTTTTTAGATATTCTAGTTTATCTCCTGTGTCGTAATACCGGGCGTCATTTATTTTACGAGCGTAAAAGTTATGTCCATCGTCTATCATATTCTGCACTATTGGCTGCAACATCAGCTCACCGTCATTTAGCGCATCTTTTGATTTTTCAATGTAGGGGAATATCTCGGGTGTAAACAGGTAACCGCTGACACTTGCAAGGTTTGATGGCGCACTGTCGACACCGGGTTTTTCAACAATGCCGGTCAATTTAATTGTCGACTGGTCGATAGCGTCACCGGCTACAATGCCGTACCTCTCAAATTCTGCATCATCTGTCACTTCTTTGCATGCAAAGACTCCACTGCCTCCTTGCGTGAGGTATGTCTCAATCATTTGCGTCGTCCGTCCAGATGCCGCGACAAAAAAGTCGTCCGCAAGCGTAAAAATAAATGGCTCATCACCAACCAAGTGTGCTGCGCTCAGTAGTGGCGTAGCCAGGCCATACGGTCCCTTTTGCCGTACATAGATAAAGTTGGCGAGTCCGCTGATTTTCTGAACTTCGTTCAGTAATGGTTCTTTCTTTTTACCGCCTGCCCGTAAGTTAGCCAACAAATCCTCATTAGGGGTGTCGAAATGATCCTCGATTGCCCGCTTGTTGCTGCTCCCGACGATGATAATGTCTTTGATACCGGCTTCGACCAGCTCCTCTACGACATATTGGATAATCGGCTTGTCGATAAGCGGCAGCATCTCTTTAGGCATCGCTTTGGTTTGCGGCAGAAACCGCGTGCCGAAGCCTGCCGCCGCAATAATGGCTTTCGTTGGTTTATTCATGTTTTATAGTCTCTCACGGATTAGTTTTTGCGCCAAGGCTGGGTTGGCCTGGCCTTTCGATTGCTTCATAACTTGACCGACTAGGTAACCGATAGCTTTGTCATTGCCAGCCCGGACGTCGGCGAGAGCTTTCTGACTAGCCGGATCCGCGAGCACTTCTTCTACTATGACAGCAATAGCGCTTTCGTCGCTTACCTGCATAAGTCCTCGTTGCTGCGCAATCGCTTCGGGGTCGGTTTCACCGGCGACAAGAGCGAGAAAAAGCTCCTTGGCGGCTGTACTCGACACTTTTGCTTCTGCCGTCATTTTTGACAGCGTGAGCAAGTCATCAACCGACGCCTGCTTTTCGTCCATTCCCCCCAAGTCGTCTTCTTCGGCACTGGCCTTAAAGACACTGGCGAACCAATTGGCGACCCGTACGGCGTGCTCATCGCCGTGCTTAAGTACACTCCAAACCGTTTCTGCATGCTTTTGATTGGCGAGCAGCGTATTGATTACCGATGAATCGAGTACCAAGCTACTAAACGCGCGGCGGTAATCGGTTGGTAGCATTGGGAGCGTCGATTGGATGTTTGCGATTTGTTCGTCAGTTAGTTCGATTGGCGGTAAGTCGGCATCCGGCATGTACCGGTAGTCCTGAGCATCTTCTTTGCTCCGCTGACTGGTCGTCTTCATCTTGGCATCATCCCAGCCACGTGTTTCTTGAATGATACGCTCACCTTTTTCGATAAGCTCCACCTGACGCTTGAATTCATACTCGGCTGCTTTCTCGACGCTGCGGAAAGAGTTTAGGTTTTTTACCTCAGCACGTTTGCCGAGTGTTTCCGAACCTTTTTCGGCCACCGAAATATTAACGTCAAAACGCATATTCCCGTGATACAAGTCGCCGTGTGTTACGCCCGCGTAGGTCATCAGGCGGTAAAGCTCTGTACAGTATGCCCTGGCTTCGGCCGGACTATGCATATCGGCTTCGGATACGATTTCGATGAGCGGCGTTCCGGCACGGTTGAGATCGACGAGGGTATGGTCACTGAAGTGGGTTAGTTTACCGGCATCGGCTTCAATATGGGCATGATGAATTCGGACATTTACTGTAGAGCCATCGGGTAGTGGTACTTCGACTTGCCCTGCTAATATGGTCGGCTGGTACATCTGTGTAATCTGGTAGCCGCTCGGCAAATCGGGGTAGAAATAATGTTTGCGGTCGAAGCGGCTTATTTTTGCAACGTCGGCGTTCAATGCCTTGGCAGCCTTGACCGCTAAGGTGACTGCCTCTTGGTTAAGCAAGGGCAGCATGCCGGGTAGGCCGTAGTCAATTGGGTGTACGACACTATTTGGCTCTCGTGTACGTGCATCGTTATCCGCCGGGCTGAATAGCTTCGATTTTGTTGCCAGCTGAACATGACATTCAATTCCAATAGTCATTTGCCACTTGTCCATCAGATAGCTCCCACGTCCTTTAGAGCTTGTTTGAAGGCGGCCAGGGCTCTGCGCGTATCGTCATACCGAACCACCACCTCATGTTCATGTGCAATTCGGTTACGAAGTTTATGGGCAGCCCACACGTTATTGGCACTTGACCAGATACTTCCGGCTGACTTCATCCGGTCACCCATAGTTTGGCCACGGAAATTGCGCTGCTTCAAAGCTTGGTCGAGTAGTTTATCAGCATTCAGGATAACCAGCTGGTAGCTTGATGGCTCTGATTTGACGAGTTGCTGTTCAATGGTCAGCCATGCCCGACGATACTTTTCGACATCGAGCTGCTTCCCTGCCTTGCGGCCATAACTAATCAAAAACAGAACGGCTGCGCCGACAACGACAATGATTATTAAAAATATTGCCATTAATCCGCTATCCATCATTTTCCTCCATTGATTTCGCTAGGTTGAGCATGAGAGCATCGTGTTTGTATGCCGCAATCAGCTGAACACCGACAGGTAGCCCTTCTTTGGTGGAACCCGCAGGCACGCTCACAGCCGGCAAGCCGGCCAAGCTGGCTCCAACCGTCATAGCATCCGACAGGTACATTTTAATTGGATCGGCGGTATTTTCGCCTAGGCCAAAAGCTGGGGTGGGCGTGACGGGAGACACCAGAACATCAAACTGCTTGAAGAGCTCTTCGAATTCATTAATGAGCAGCCGGCGAGCCTTTTGGGCTTTTTGGTAATATGCGTCAAAGTAACCGCTCGAGAGGACATAACTCCCAATCATAATCCGGCGTTTATTTTCAGGCATGAAACCTTCGTCCCGGCTTTTACCGTACAGCTCGGCAATCGTCGACACGTCCTGGGCACGCATGCCATACCGAACGCCGTCGTAACGGGCTAGGTTACTGGTGATTTCAGCTGGAACGACGATGTAATATATTGCGAGCGAATACTTTGCCATTGGGAGGCTGGCATCCCCGACCTCATGGCCTGCCTTTTTCATTTTTTCGACATACTCGTTAACCTTGGTAACGACTTCCGGGTCCGTTCCTTCGCCCATAAAATCGTTAATGACACCGATGCGTAGCCGCTCGGGTTCGCTTGAGGATGGTACGAAATAATCCGGCAATGAAGTCATGTCACGTTCATCTCGACCAGCCATAATACTCAGTACAAGTTCGGCATCTTCGGCAGAGTTTGTGAAACAGCCCATAACGTCGGTACTGCTTGCCATAGCTACCACGCCGTACCGGCTTGTCATGCCATATGTCGGCTTAACGCCGAACACACCATTAAAACTGGCTGGCTGGCGAATGGAACCACCAGTATCGCTTCCAAGCGCGAAGGGTACGATATCGAGAGCGACACTAACTGCCGAGCCGCCGCTACTGCCGCCGGCAACTTTGGAAGGATCGACGGCGTTTTTTGTCGGTCCGAAGGCAGAGTTTTCGGTGCTGCTACCATGAGCAAAAGCATCTAGATTTGCTTTGCCTATGCATATTGCGCCTTCGGCCTCTAGGCGCTCTATGACGGTAGCCTGCAGAGGCGCCTGAAAGTTCTTTAATATGTTGCTTGCAGCTGTCGTCGGGCCGCCGAACGTGAGGTAATTATCTTTAACAACAAACGGTACGCCGGCTAGTTTCCCTGTTAATTTGCCGCTGTCGACAAGATCTGCCCGTTCCAACGCCCGCTCCTGGCATAAGCTAATGAAGATGTTGTGTGAATCAAACTCCTTGGTTTTTTTAAGCGCGGTCTCAATATTTACACGAGCTGAATTTGAACGAGACTTACCAATCGTCAGCATGACTATAGGACTTTCGGAACCTTGATTTGATTATCGACCTGCTCGGGAGCTAACTTGAGCAAGGACTCGCGCTCAACGGAATGTTCAATCGTATCCGAACGGTATACATTACTCAGGCCGGTCACCTGGTAGGCCGGTTCAACGTTTTCGGTATCAAGCTCATCAAGCTGCTCAACATAGCTCAAAATATTCTGTATATCTTCGCGGAGCGGATCGATCTCGTCTTCTGCAAGCTGGATATTGCTCAAACTGGCCAGCTTTAAGACGGCATCACGAGAAATTTGGGTCATATATTCTATTGTAGCCTATCCATTATGAGAACGACTACTAATTATCTAGCGTTCAACGTCGTAGTAATAGTCGTACACGCTTGGTGTCGCGAGCCGAAGCTTAAAGCATCTGCTGCCCGCGTCGTGGCTGCGGAAGTCGACATAGGAGCTCGAGCTGTCCTTAGAAGCATAGTATTTGTTAGCGCGATTTGAATCCGTTTCGAATGACGTACACAGTTCATAGCGCGTATTGTCAGTCCGCTTATAGGTGTAGTCGCTCAGGCGGTCTTTTGTCTCCTTATCCAGTTCGTCAGCTACGGCTGCAAGATTTTTTGGAAGGATATTGTCGTCGCGCTGGCCGGCTTCATCTATTGCCAGCCGAAGTTCGTATAAGTCAGCTGCTCGGGCTTCGTCACTATTCAAACTTCGCAGCGAGATTATGCTCAGTACAATTGTAGGCACGATAACCAGTAACGATACGCCGAGGAAAACGAGTGCGAATGTCTTGCGACGTACGACGGGTCGTTTAAAGAACGCAACCAGCGCTCCACCAAATATCAACGCACTAACGGCAGAGGGCAGGGCACCGCCGAGCAGTAAGTTCGATGTATCATCAGCCTTCACGAGCGACATCAGAGTTGTGTAAACAGCCGACAGCGCGAATGAAATAATTACTAATATTACAAACACTTGGTAAATGATAACGAACGTCCGCTGGACTGGATTCGCAGCCACCTCCGGGTGGGCTGCCATATACGCCCGTGAACGCAGGTAAAAAAGAAGCGCCACCGGCACCCACACAATCGTACTCGCCGACATCCAAAGAGCAAAGTAGCCGGCTCCGATTGAGGGCAGCTCCCCCGCTAGATAATTACCAAGCGCATACGATGCAATCGATAGAACGCTGGCGCTAATAATCAGTGTTACCATCGCAACCGCCAGCTCTAATCCATAGACACTGACACGGTCCACAAACCTAGGCACATTTTGTTCTTCGTTCTTCGCCATAACTCCTCCTTATGCTTTCTAGTATACGCCTACTGCTTGGCTTTTATCTCAGCAATTAAGTCACGTAGTTCGGCAGCTTTCTCAAATTCCAGATTGGCACTGGCCAACTCCATTTGGGCAGATAAATCTTTCACCAATGACCCGTACTCATCTTTCGGTATCTTTTTAAGATCAATCTTCGGCTTACCATCTTCCTTCATTGGGATAATTGCGCGCAATCCTTCATCAATTGCCTTAGCAATGCTGGTAGGAGTGATGTTGTGTTCCGTGTTGTACGCCTCCTGAATTGACCGGCGGCGGTTTGTCTCGTCTATCGCCGCCTGCATCGACCGTGTGATCGTATCGGCATACATAATAACCGTCCCTTGCTCATGGCGTGCGGCCCGTCCAATCGTCTGGATGAGTGCGCTTTCCGAGCGAAGGAATCCTTCCTTATCGGCATCTATGATAGCCACGAGACTAACTTCCGGAAGATCGAGACCTTCCCGCAGCAAGTTAATACCTACGAGTACATCATATACGCCGCTCCGCAGATCGCGCAGTATATCGCCACGCTCCAATGTATCGACCTCTGAGTGGATATAGGCGGTCTTCATATCCAAATCCAGCAGATGCTGGCTCAGGTCTTCTGCCATGCGCTTTGTGAGCGTTGTTACAAGTACTCGCTGGCCTTTGTTTGTCCTATCACGAATTTCAGCAATTAAATCATCGACCTGGCCTTTTGATGGCCGAATTTCAATTTTTGGATCGAGCAGCCCGGTTGGACGAATGACTTGCTGGGCGGGTTCAGGACTATGAGCCAGCTCGTACTCGCTTGGCGTAGCGGACACATAGATAGCTTGGTTGATATGTTTATCAAATTCATCAAACCTAAGTGGCCGGTTATCAAGAGCGCTTGGTAAGCGGAAGCCATGTTCGACAAGTACTTCTTTACGTGCCCGGTCGCCGTTATACATACCGCGAACCTGCGGAAGACTCATGTGGCTTTCGTCGACTAAAAGCAGCCAATCATCAGGGTAATAATCCAGCAGGGTTGCCGGTTGTTCGCCCGGCTCGCGGTTCGTAAGGTACCGGCTATAATTTTCGATGCCTTTTACAAACCCGGTTTCCTCCAGCATTTCTATGTCATATTTGGTGCGTTGAGCGAGCCGCTGAGCCTCAAGCAGTTTATCGTGGCGTTCAAACCAGTCGAGACGTTCTTCAAATTCCTTTTTTATGCCTTCAATCGCTGTTTCGAGTTTGGCTTTCGGTGTGACATAGTGGGAGCTCGGAAAAATTTTAAGTTCGTTCGGTTCACCTAGTATCTCGCCCGTAAGTGGGTCAATCCGGGTAATTCGGTCAACTTCATCACCAAAAAAATCCACCCTATACGCAACATCGCTGCCGGCAGGAAACACATCGACGACGTCACCTTTCGAGCGGAATGTGCCGCGGTGAAAATCGACATCATTTCTTTGGTATTGTATGTCTGTCAGTAAACGGATGAACTTGTCCTGCTGCCGTCTTTCGCCCGTTTTAACGTGTATCGACATTTCTGCGTACGTATCAGGTGAACCTATACCGTAAATACAAGAAACACTGGCAACTATAATCGTATCTCGGCGCGTCAGAAGTGCCGTCGTGGCGGCATGACGTAACCGGTCAATTTCGTCATTTATCTTTGAGTCTTTTTCAATGTATGTGTCGCTCGAAGCAATGTAGGCTTCTGGCTGGTAATAATCAAAATAGCTCACAAAGTAATGGACTTCGTTGTCAGGAAAGAATGCCCGAAATTCGCTATATAACTGTGCCGCGAGCGTTTTGTTGTGTGCAAGTACTAAAGTAGGCACTTGGCGGTTTGCAATGATATTCGCCATGGTGAATGTCTTGCCGCTGCCGGTTACGCCCAGTAGTGTCTGCTCGCGTTCGCCATTTTCAAGCCCTTTAACCAACTGCGCAATGGCAGTCGGTTGGTCGCCCATCGGTTGATAGTCAGTCGCCAGTTTGAATTTACTCACTTCTCCTATTGTAGCAAGCTTGACCTTTCCTTTTGTATTCATTGCGCTTACGGTATAATACGACGCAAGAGCTAACATGAAACCAACACCCGATTCCAACGAAACCGTCTGCGTCCCGCGCGATATTGTCTTGCAAGCTGCCATGATTCGATTAGGTAGTGTTGACGAGGAGTTAGAGGCCGGCTACAACGTTATACGAAAGTATCACAAAACCGTCACCGTCTTCGGTTCAGCCCGCGTATCCGAAGGCAGCCGTTACTACGAAGCTGCCCGGCTGGTCGGCGAAAAACTCGCTGAACATAACTATGCGGTCATTACGGGCGGCGGTCATGGCATTATGGAAGCGGCAAACCGTGGTGCATTTGAGTCAAAGGGCGATTCGATTGGGTTTAATATTGCCTTGCCTCATGAGCAGACATTAAACAAGTACACTACCGCATCACTCTCATTCAGCCACTTTTCACCTCGTAAAATTGCCATGACTCTTTATGCCGATGCCTATGTTTATTTCCCCGGCGGCTTTGGTACCATGGACGAAATGATGGAAATCTTGACACTGATACAAACCGGCAAAACCAGTAAGGCACCGATTATTCTGTACGGTTCGGATTTCTGGCACCCGCTCGATCAGATGATTCGACAGACGTTACTCGAGGAAGAGCGCTTAATTTCGCCCGGCGACGAGCTTCTTTATACGATTACGGACGATGTCAATGAAGTTATCAAGCTAGTACGTGCTAACAAAACATACTGCGATCATTAGTCGCTGTAGTCTCTGACCTCATAATTTTCTGGCGCGTCTCTAAGGTATTCATCAATCTTCTCACGAGTTAACAGACCGGCCTGGGCCCCAAGTTCTTGGACAACACTCATGCTGTTAATGGGAGCCCACTTCAGAGCTGTTTCCATTTTTTCGCCAAGTGCTAAAGCAGCGACGATAGTTGACGCAAACGCATCGCCGGCACCGGTGCGATCGAACGGTGGTGCAGGGTCGGGATAATTAGGCATAGATACAAGCTTACCGTCGTATGATGCGTATGAGCCATGCGGGCCGTCTGTTATAACAACTGCTTTTGGCCCAAGCTCATGGAGTGCTGCGGCTAATACGGAAATTTTATCCGGCTTTTCTTCGGTTATGTCTGCTGCCTCTTCTCGGTTTAGAATAATCAGTTCGGCACGCCCGTACAGCCCTCTTAACTTGTCTTTCCCCCACTTAAAATGGAATGTGCCCGGCTGGAAAACAAACCTAATATTTTTATTCTCTTGAAGGTATGAAAGCAAGTCAACGTGAAGCTGCCAGGAGTCCTCGCTGGCACTGGCTAAATATATCCAATCCGGTGGCTGTTCAGGAACAATCCAAGAGTAGTCATATTGCTCATTCTTGGTAAGAATTGTCCGCTCCGCACCAACTCGCAGAACGTAGTAATAATTCGATTTGGTGCCGGATTTCTGACGCACTAGGGCAGTCTCTACCTTTTCGTTCTGCAAGTGAGCGAGCGAGTCATTACCTGGCTGGTCATCACCAAGCCAGGCCATCAAACTTGAATCTAGCCCTAAGCGTGCAAATGATACGGCCGAATTTGGTGCAGGCCCGACCGATTGGACAATCTCAACATCTTCATATGGCGGCCGGCCGCCAAAGGGTATTTTTAGCCAGCTATTACCCGCTTCGTCTTTCTCAACCTGCACTACGTCTTCTGAGAGCTTAATGAACGCATCGGTAAATATATCACCGATTGCAAGAAGTTTGGGCGCGCTTGATTTGGTGACTGCTCCTTGCTGCAGCATGAGTGTCGGGTGGCCTTCGTCTTCGGGTGGTTTCATGCCGGCTTGTTCAGCCAGCTCATGAATCATCTTATTATCGGTTTTATCATGTTCGGCATAGCGTTTAATAATCTCGGCCCTTAAATGCCGCTGCGCATGCCCAACTTTGCGCGCTTCATATGCAAGTTCGTGATGGGCGTTTTCAATCACGTCATATATACAAAACGATACCGGCCCATCATCAAATCGGAGCAATGTGTAGTGAAGCGCTGGGTCGCCGAGAACTTCTTCTACATTGCCGTTTCCAATCGTTGCATTCAGCGCGTGGTAGAGTTCTTTCCCGGAACTATCAGCAGTATCAATGTTGAGACGCCTCATTACCTCATGGGCAGCTTCAGTCATGTCCGCAATCAGGCGCGTGTCTGTTCCGCTCTGTGCGCTTGCGCGTTCAAAGTCTGCTATTGTTTTCGTAAATAACGGATGGTCAGTGGCGAGAACGTCGGCTAGAAAATTTGTCATAGTTGCCTCCTAAAATTTTGTTTCCGTTAGTGGCATGTCGTGTAGTTTCGTGTCGGCATGCAAAATCCCTGCCTTTGCCCCAATTTTGGTAACAACAGATGTCGAATTAGCACTCGCAAAAATAATTGATTCCTTCAGCGATTTCCCTAAAGCCCATTGGCTCAAAAAACCTGACCCGAACGCATCACCAGCGCCTGTCCGGTCGATAACCTTTACGTCTCTATACATACCGGCTTTAATTATTACTTGTCCGTCGGATGCTACGACACCATCCGGTCCGTCACTCACGATAGCAACGCCCACGTAGTGCAGTAAATGTCGAACCAATTCCTCACTCGTTTCACCATGGACAATTTGCTGAGCCTCTTCCTTATTAAGAGACAATACATCGACATCTTCGAGTAGGCCTTTTAGTAGCTGAGGCTGCTTTAACTCGCCTTTGCCTGGATTAAAAAATACTTTGATACCTTTTTGCCTTGCCTGGTGGAATATATGGTCCAGTACATTCATGTTGCCGGTCATCGTTGATACATATAGCCAATCAGCCTCAACATCATCGAGGTTAAAGTTTTTAATCAAGTACTTTGTACTAGCCCCCCGGTACGTCAGAATACTTCGTTCGCCATTGGGAGCCAGAAGTAAAACCGAATAACCGGTATTTAATTTGTCGGAATAACTGACGAATCGCGTATCCACGCCTTCTTTGTCGAGGTCGTCCAATACGGCTTTGCCAGCCGGATCATGGCCAATCGTGCCCATAAATATGGCGTGCAGGTTCTGGCGCGCGAAGGTCACTGCGGCATTCGTGGCCCCGCCACCTGTGCTGAAGTCAATTTTGTTAACATCGGCCTTGCCGCCCATCTCAAGTTCCATAACCTGTACATGCAAGGGTTTGTCGGGTTTTGGTTCGAATTCGTCGCTATGGCTCAAAAACACGTCTTGGACTGCTGCGCCAATAGCTAGTATGGTCGGTCTCTTTCCGCTCATCACGTTACTGCCTTGTTTGCGCTTCCAAACGCGTTGATTTTCTCTTCGACGACAGACTGCACGGCTTCAAAAACAGCTGGCATTAGTTTCACGACAGCATATTCTTTTGGGTTATCGGCTAAAACTTTCTCAAGCGTAGTTCGGAATACGTAGCGCATGTCGCTGTTGATGTTAATCTTTGAAACACCGATTCGCGCAGCATTCTCAAAGAAGTGCAGCGGCGTACCCGAGCCGCCGTGAAGGCTAATTTGACAGCCAATGGCTTCGCGAATTTTAGACAGTAGCTCCAGGTCAAGTTCTTTAGGCACAGGGTATTTACCGTGCAAATTGCCGACGGCCGCCGCAAACGTATCAATACCCGTAGCATCGACAAATCTCTTTGTACCATCGGGCGTGCTGAAAGTTTTTTTAATTTCTTCGTAATCTATTTTCTCTTCGTGGAGATTAGAGCTGCCGCCAAAATAATGCGGTTCGCTCTCGACGAGCGCACCCGTAAACTTGGCGTACTCAACAACTTCCTTTGTTTTAGCAATGATTTCTTCTTCAGTCGCATCGTGGTTTGCCTGCGAAATATCGATATGAATGAACTCATAACCGGCATCGATTGCTCGTTTGCAATTTTCGACCGTTGGGCTATGGTCGAGATTGATGTACATTTCAACGCCGTATTCGGTTTTATAATTATCTACCATGTCGCGGACGTTTTCGAGTCCAAGCGCTTCGACTTCGCCGTCACTAACTTCAACCAGCACGGGAGAGTTTAACTTTTGAGCTGCTCGAGCTACGGCAATCAGCGTCTCCTGGTTATCGACATTAAAGGCACCAACCGCAAATTTCTGCTGGCGGCTGCGCTGCATTAAATGCCGTGCCCGGGTGGTGTTGTCTCGAATCTGACGGATGCTGTGACTCATAACTAAAATCCTTTCTTGTACTGTGGCGCGCGGTCAACGAATGTCTTTATTTTCTTTGTTAAACTTTTGCCGTCTAAACCAAAATGTTCAATGACTTCACGCGGCGTCCCGCTTTCGCCGTAGCGGTCTTCAACACCAAGCCGTTTAATCGGAACCGGTAAATACTCAGCAAGTAGTTCAGTTACCGCGCCGCCGAGACCACCGGCTATTTGGGCTTCTTCAACCGTTACAGCACGACCGGTCTTCTCGACACTTTTTAGAATTGTTTCGTTGTCCAGTGGTTTGATTGTTGGTACATGTACGACTTCGGCATCTATTTTTTGCTTAGCTAGAATTTCAGCAGCCACAAGTAGTTCGTATGTCATGGTACCGGTTCCGAACAATGTTATGTCCTTGCCCGGACGCAGTACATAGGCTTTGCCTATTTCAAACGGTGATTTGTCTGTGCTAAAGATTGGTGTTTTATCACGTGCCAGACGCAAGTAACTTGGTTTTCCGTTTACTGCAAGCGCGATAGTAGCCTTTTCTGCTTCAATACTATCTCCAGGCACCACTACGACCATGTTCGGCATGACGCGCATCAGCGCAATGTCTTCCAGCATTTGATGGGTTGCGCCGTCCGGTCCGGTATAAAGCCCGGCATGTCCGCCAACAACTTTGACCGGCTGGTCGTTCAAGGCCGTTGTCGTCTTGATCTGTTCCCAATTACGTCCGGGGCTGAAGGCTGCATAACTTGCCGTAAATGGAATCTTTCCGGCTCGTGCAAGTCCGCTGGCAATTGTCACCAGGTTCTGCTCGGCCACACCGACTTCAATAAATCGTTCCGGAAATGCCTCACGGAACAAATGCATTTGTACGCTTTCGGTCAAATCAGCGCACAGCGCCACGACATTTGCATCCAACTCGCCTGCTTTCTTGAGCCCGCGGCCAAACCCGGCACGAATAGGTTCTATAGCGACTTCTTCAGTCAAAATATCATCGGCTAAGTCGTACTTGCTCATACGCCCTGCCCTTCGTGCCGAATTTTACCCTTGAGCGTACGTAGCTCTTGGAGTGCTTTTTTGGCCTGTTCGTGGTTTGGCGGCACACCGTGCCAGTGGTAGTCATATTCCATAAAGTCGACACCTTTGCCGGGAATAGTATGGGTGATAATAACGCTTGGCCGGTTTTCGATTGCCTTGGCCATACCAACAGCATCCTGGATACTCTCGATGTTATGCCCGTCGATTTCCTGCACGTGCCAGCCAAAGCTTCGCCATTTGCCGGCCAGGTCTTCGAGCGGCATGACATCTTCGGTATTACCATCGATTTGAATATTATTTCGGTCAACAAATACGACGAACTGGCGAAGTTTGTACTTGCCTGCGAACATAGCCGCTTCCCAAATATTGCCCTCGTCAAGTTCACCATCACCGGTAATACAGTAAACGAAGCGGTGCGGTTGCCCATCGAGGTATTGCAGTGAATACGCCACGCCTGCGGCTTGGCTGAGTCCGCTGCCAAGTGGTCCGCTGGTATTTTCGAGACCCGGAAGCCTGGTACGTTCAGGGTGGCCCTGCAGACGGCTGCCGAGTTTACGCAGCGTCAGCAGTTCATCTTTATCGAAGTAGCCGGCTTCGGCCATAACAGCATATTGCACTGGCACACAGTGGCCATTCGACAAAAAAAAGTAGTCACGCCCATCCCAATCGGGATCTCGTGGCTGGTGTTTCATCACGCTAAAATAAAGTGTCGTTACAAGGTCGGCCAGGCCCAGCGGGCCAGCCGAATGGCCGCTGCCGGCTTCTTCAAGCATACGGATAATATCACGGCGGACACTGGTCGCTTTGTCTTCCAGCTGCTTAATTGTTAGTTGCCCACTCATTGTAGTTTTATTGTAGCATGAGCGGGTTAGATTACCCCTTGCTTGTTGATCTCACTGACGAGTGATTTATAGGTTTCCGCTGGGTCAGCTGAACGGGCGATTGTACCACCGACATTCAGTACGTCGATTCCGCCCTGGGATAGGCTGTAGGCATTTTCCAATGTCACTCCGCCGTCCCAGCCGATTTCAACGTTCGGCTGTATATTGCGAATCAGGCGGACTTTTTCCAGCTGCATTAGGCTGGCCGTCCCACCATAATGGCCCAAGTCGCCACTAAATATCATGACGTGGTCGGCCTCTTCGATGAGCGGCTGTATCGTTGAAGGAACCGTCGGACGCTGCAGAGCAATCCCCGCCTTCAGGCCTGCTGCTTTAATTTTTTTTATAATCGGGAGTAAATCTTCAGCGACTTCGACATGAAAAATTATCAGGCTAGGTTTAAGCGCTATAAGCTGATTAACGTGTTCTGAAGGCCGTGCTACCATGGCGTGAATATCAGCATGCCAGCCGGCAGGCCACCATATCTCACTGGATCCGACTGTGAAGCTCGGCGCGAACTCGCCGTCGCAAATATCAATATGTACCCGCTCGGCAAACTGGTGAATGCGTTCCATCCCTGCCTTGTACTGTTCGGCATCTTCGGCTAATACCGATGGAGCAATAGTTACCGCCATCAGGCAAACTCGTCAATCTGCGCATTACGGCGTTTATACCGGGCGGCTCCGGCAAATGGCGTATTGAGCCAGGTTTCGATTATACCTTTCCAAGCCGCTTCGTCTTCCATTAGTCGCGCCGGCAGACATAGCACATTGCTATCGTTGTCGTTACGAGTCATCTTGGCTTCATACGCATCCCAAATTACTGCAGCCCGGATGCCACGGAACCGATTAGCTGCCATAGCCATCCCTTGTCCGCCGCCGCAAATCAAAATCGCCCGTGGATCTTTGTCGGTATCACCAATCACACGAGTTGCTGCCAGTTGGGCAAAATCAGGAAAGTCGTCATTCGGGTCAAGCTCCGTATCACCGACATCCTCGACGTCATAACCATGTTTTACCAAGTAAGCAAACACCTGCTCTTTCAGATAAAAGCCTTGATGGTCGGCACCGAGGTAGAGTTTCATGCTAGTTAAAGTATAAGCGGAATTATTAGAGGTGTAAAGACATAAGTATATTGACAAATTAAATATTATTTGCTATAATAATTAGTTAGACTTCTGTCACCGTACAATCAAGAGGTGCAGAAGTGCACCTCAGAAGGAGTTCTCATGTCCATTCCCGAGTCGAACGAAGTTCAACAGCACAGGGGTCGTGAGACCCATCGCGACAACGTGCTCAGCTACTGGCTCTTCCTGCCTGCTATGTTGGCAGCGGTCGCCATCATCGTGATGGCGATCACGCAGTCCGGTGGCCAGTTCATTCCCGTCGTGGTCGGTGCGCTGGTCATCTGCATGGTGATCGGTGCTTCGTACCGGAGGGGCTGGAAGGCCGGAGTTCTGATGCTCGTGTTCATCTTCGTCATGTTCGGCCTCGTGGTCGTGGCACATGAAGGGATGTTCGCGCTGCTCCGGCTGCTCGCTCAGTCTTGAGGTGAAGCCAGCCGGGAGATCCGTCTCCCGGCTGGCTAGCACAACTTATACCACCAAGCGGTGGTTTTTATTTGCTCAGATTTTTTGCGACATCCGCCACAAGTTCGATTAACCGGTTGCTGTAACCCCACTCATTGTCGTACCAGGCACAGACTTTGACTAAATTACCGCCAACAACACGTGTAAGCGCTAGGTCGACAGTGCCAGAATTACTATTACCGATGTAGTCTCGGCTGACCAGCGGTTCATCAGAGACTCCTAAGATTCCTTGGAAATACGGCTGCGTAGCGGCTTTTTTGAATGCTTCGTTAACTTCGTCAACTGTTACGTCCTTTGAAAGTAACGCAGTAACATCGCTAATGGAAACAACCGGTGTTGGGACACGCATTGAAATACCGTCAAATTTGCCAGCTAACCCCGGAAGGACTTTTGTTACGGCAATTGCGGCACCCGTACTTGTTGGTACGATGTTTTCCGCCGCATTGCGGCCTTCACGAAGATCTTTTTTTGGAGCATCCTGCAATGCTTGGCTAGCCGTATAACTATGTACCGTTGTTAGCATCGATTTTTCAATACCAAATTCGCTATCAAGTACTGCCATGACGGCTCCAAGCGAATTAGTCGTACAGCTGGCGTTTGAAATGACTTTTGTTGAGCCTGCAACTTTGTCGTCGTTGGCACCAAGAACGATTGTATCAACACCGTCGCTTTTGGTTGGGCCGGAAATTACGACACGCTTTGCACCTGCCTGGACATGCTTGGACGCGCCTTCTTCGTCTGTGAAAAAACCGGTTGATTCAATAACAAGGTCAACCCCCATATCCCCCCACGGCAGGGCGGCCGGGTCTTTTTCGGCAAGGACTTTTACAAGCTTCCCGTTAATTTCTATGCCGCTATCGACTGCTTTTACTTCATGTTCGTAGGTACCGTAGTTGCTGTCGTACTTCAGTAAATATGCTAACGTTGCGTTATCGGTCAGGTCATTAATGGCAACAATTTCAAGATCGCTGCGTTCAAACGCAATCTTAAAGGCATTCCGTCCAATCCGTCCGAAGCCATTGATAGCAATTTTTGTCTGTCCCACTTTATTCCCACTCCTATAGTTCGTAGCTTATTTCGTTTATGATTATACACTACCGCCATTTACGCGTGCTTGCAGAGATTGGAGACATAGTATATTTTCAGACTACCGACTATCGAAGGAGTACCTATGTTGGACGATCCGCTGTGAGCCGCCTCGTCGGCATCTACCGTATGACCAAGTTCATCGGCTGGTATCTGGGCAACAACCTGCTCGATACCGCCGACGATCTGATGTTCGGCGCGAGGTAATACTCGCATTCCTCTTCTGTCGGCGCCCCCATGACTCATCGAGTCATGGGGGCTCGTCATATCTTCTAAACGGCTATATAATACAAGCTACATGAAAAAGCGTGAACTGTTAGAGGCTGCCAAGCCCCATTACCCTGAAAACCAGGTTCTTGAGCTTGACCATGCCATTGACATCGCAACCAAAGCCCACGCCGGGCAAAAGCGGCGGAGCGGTGAACCGTACATAAGCCACCCACTCGCAGTTGCAAAGCTATTAATTGACTGGGAACTTGACATGGACTCGGTTATTGCAGGAGTGCTTCATGACACGGTTGAGGATACCGACCTAACGCTTGAAGACATCGAGACTCTGTTTGGTCATGATGTTGCTTTCTTGGTTGACGGCGTAACGAAAGTAGGCCAAGCCCGAAGCGGCATGCGCGACCTAGAAAGCTATTTGCCGCAAACAAAGGACAACTTATCGAAGCTGCTTATTGCCGTTGCCAGAGACGTACGTGTCGTCATTATCAAGATTGCCGATCGATTGCATAACTTGCAGACGTTGCAGCATATGCCCAAAGAAAAGCAAACCAAAATCGCCCGCGAAAGCCTCGAAGTTTTTGCACCAATGGCCGACCGCCTTGCCATGGGTGGCCCACGCATGCAAATAGAAGAGCTGGCATTTAAATACGTCGACCCTTCCGAATTCAATAAAACCCAGAATATGCTGAAAAAGCGGCTCGGCAAAAGCACCCGAAAACTCGGCAAGGTCCGCCAAGAAGTTGAGGCCAAACTAAAGGAAGAAGGCGTTGAGTTTGAAATAAACGGCCGGGTAAAGAGCGTCTATAGCCTGTACCGAAAACTCAAACGTGTTGAAGGCAATATTGATGACATCTACGACTTAATGGCTCTGCGGATTATTGTTAAAAATAAGGCCGAGTGCTACCGCACGCTCGGAATTTTGCATAGCATGTACCAACCGATGATTCAGCGCATCAAGGATTACATTGCCGTTCCAAAAACAAATGGGTACCAAAGCCTGCACACTACCGTTATCACGCCGACCGAACAAATTGTAGAATTTCAGGTGCGTTCGCGGGCCATGCACGAGTACGCAGAAAGCGGTCTGGCGGCGAGCTTCCATTACCACGAGCAAAAAGACAGTGATAAGTACGTTAAAACGAGTAAAATGGAAAAGCTGCCGAGCCAAATGCAGTGGATTACACAGCTGCAGGAAATTGCTGGGAAACTGCGTAACCAAGAAGAAGTCTCACGCGATCAGCTCGACATCGACCTGTTTGGTCGACGCATGTTCATTTATTCGCCAAAAGGAGATATTTTTAATCTGCCCTACGAAGCGTTGCCGCTCGATTTTGCCTATTCGGTTCACACCGACATTGGCAAGCACGCCAGCAGTTTTAAAGTAAATGGCAATATACACCCGTTCGACAAGCCCCTTCATAACGGTGATATCGTCGAGGTTATCACTAAAAAAAGCCCTCAAATTAAGCGAGACTGGCTTAACCTTGTTAAAACGTCACATGCAAAAAGCAAACTGCGGTCTCAGTTGAAACAGCATGGCCTCATTGAGACATTGTCGAGCGCAGCAGCCATAATTCGCGAAAAAACGAAACGCAAAGCTAGACGAGAATCTTCTCAGCGTTAAGTTTCTTAAAAAGCGCTGGGTATGGCTCCCTTATTTTCATTTTCAAGATTTCGTCTGCAGACATCCACCAAAATTTGTCGTGCTCCCAGCTTAGCTTTACGTCGGGATTATCTAGTTTGATGAAATAAATGAATCGACGAAAGTGTTTTTCACCGTGTGTCTCATACTCATCATAAACGAGATGTAAATCTTTGGGATCGACGTGGAGACCAGCTTCTTCCATAAGTTCGCGAGCAGCTCCGATTGGTGGTGTTTCGCCTTCTTCGACAACTCCTCCGGGAAGGTCTGGCTGCAAGGAACGCCGTGGATTTTCGGGCCACTCACTGCTGCGCAAGATTAAATACTTGCCATCATTGTTGCCTACAACAACCTTCGCAAGGGGTTTCGCAGCGGCCATAACTACTTGCTATTCCAGCGCTCGATACATTCCTTAACCACAGCCTTGGCTTCTCCAACATCACCCCAGCCTTTGACAATGGTAGAGCCTGGCTTCTTGAGGTCTTTGTAGTGTGTAAAATGGTGCTCGAGTTTTTTAACAAGCTGCGGAATGTCGGCCAGCGAATTAATCGCATCTCCGTCATCACGGTTGTCGGTTGGGACTACAACAATCTTGTCATCAACTTCACCGTCATCCTCAAATCTCATAACACCGATAATCTTTGCTTCTAACCACACGCCAGTTGGAAGCGGCTCAGGGCAAACAATCAAGGTATCGAGTTCGTCACCGTCTTCGTCGAGCGTCTGCGGAATGAATCCGTAATTGCAGGGTTTTGCAAAGATAGCCGGCTCTACCCGGTCCAACATAAAAGCAGCATGCTCTCGGTCCCATTCAACCTTCAACTGTGATCCTTCTGGAATTTCGACAACCGTATTAACGATGCCTTCGTCTACGTTACCTGGTGTAAGAACTTGGTTAAAATCAGCCACTTTCGCTCCTTAATTTAGCTATACTTCTCTTTACATTGTACCAAACGCATTCCAGTGGTGTGGCACTATCGTATAATGAGTCTATGTCTGCCCCAAAGCTGCTGCTGCCGAATGAATTCATAGATGCAGCCACTAAGAGTATCGATCGAGCTACTGAGTATATTTCTTTTGTCGCGATGGTCGTCATGGATGAAGAGGCCACTGACAGGTTGATAGATGCATTGATCGCCGCAGCCAAGCGGGGTGTTAAAGTCCAAGTTGCAGCTGATACCTTTACCTATGGTGAGCTCGAGGGTCATTTCACGCCATTTAAATACTACACAAGTGCGGCACGTGACAAGACAAGAATGGTAAAGGAGCTTAAAGAAGCCGGTGCTAAGTTCAACTGGCTTGGCCAGTTCAGTTTGCTGCCCTTCACAGGCCGAACGCACTCAAAATGTTTGGTCGTCGACGATACGGTATATTCATTCGGAGGAGTAAACCTTTCAGACCAACATCTGACATATACGGATTATATGTTTGAAATAAAGGACCAGCTGTTAGCACTTGAGTTAAGAGATGAAATAAACCGCATGATTACTGCTGATAGCAAGCACTTTTCGTACCGCAGCCATGCATTCAGCTACAAAGATAAAAGCAGCGTTCTGTTGGATGGCGGATTTCAGGCCGATTCGATTATATACCGTCGCGCCTACCGTTATGCGCGCGAAGCTAAAGAAGTACTGCTAGTATCTCAGTACTGTCCATCAGGAAAACTTAGTCGTGCACTTAAAAAAACGAATGCTAAATTGTACTTTAACAAACCGGCTAGTGCGGATTTTTGGAATGGGCTCATTATTCGAGCCGGCTTGTTCTTTAGTGGGCATAAAACTCTGTACGAACGGAAAAACTACCTTCACGCCAAGTTCGTTATCTTCACTATGCAGGACGGAACGAAGATAGCCATCACCGGTTCGCATAACTTCATGCCGGGCAGCGTAGTATTCGGCACGAAGGAGATCGCGCTTGAAAGTCGTGACAAAAAGGTTATTCGGCAGTTGGAAGCATTCTTTCGGGAACATGTTGCCTAAGGCCGTCCAGGTATTCCCGGATTGCTAACGCCGCGCTAGCACCTTCGCCAACCGCACTGGCAATCTGCATAGTTGCTCCAGACCGAACGTCTCCACTGGCGAATACGCCTTTCATAGAAGTTTGAAGGTTATTATCGGTTTTAATCAGCCGGTTTTCATCAAGTTCGATTGCGCTACTGGCGAGAAAGCCTGTATTTGGGTTCAAACCGACAAATACGAATACGCCGTCCGTATCGAATTCGACTGGCTGGCCGTCTTTGGTGGCTTTGACCTTGTTGACCTTACCGTCCTCTGCGACAATTTCGTCTGTTGTCGTGTTCAAATGCACAGTTACTCGGCCGGCATCGACATGAGCTTGCAGTTCACGCTGCAGTACGTCGCTTGCTTTTATCGTGCTACGAACCAAAAGGTCAATGTGCGTCGTAAAGCGTGTCAGAAAGATTGTTTCTTGCAAAGCGGAGTTTCCTCCGCCGACTACAACGAGTTTTTTGTCACGGTAAAACGCACCGTCACAGGTTGCGCAGTAATGAACTCCCCGGCCAAAATACTCGGCTTCGCCGGGAACATTAATTTTGTTATAGTCACTTCCGGTCGCAATCAAAACCGCTTTGGCTTCGACTGGCTTGCCGTCGACGGTGACTGTCTTGGTGTCACCGTTGTCTTTTATCTCTGACACTTCGCCAAATTCAATTTCAGCGCCAAAACGTTCGGCCTGGGCCTGCAGCTGGCTCGCCAGTCGCATGCCCTCGATTCCTTCCGGAAAGCCCGGATAATTGTCGACTTTATCAGTAATGGCTGCCATACCGCCAATTACGCCCTTTTCATAAAGCACGGTACTGATATTTTCACGCGTCGTATAAACAGCAGCTGCAAGAGCACTTGGCCCGGCTCCTATCATTACGACGTCCTTTACTATACTATCCGCCATAACTTTGTAATAACTCCGCCGGAACCTCCGGTTGTTTGATTGTTTCTACGACTCTAATTGGCATCAGTACGAACCTAAGCGGTGTATTGGCTGGAATATCGCCTTGGCCCGTTGCTCCGTAGCCTTGCTCGGATGGAATCGTGAGCATTCGCACACCGCCAATTTTCATGCCTTTGGCGCCTTCCGCCCAGCCTGAAATCGTTCCACTCGGCCGTGCGACGAATGGCGTCTTTAACTTTTTGCCATCGATTGATCCGTCAAAAATGGTACCGTTCGGCAGCCACCCGATGTAATAAACGGCATAGCTAGTATCGTCGGTAATCGTTTCACCGGTTCCGGCCTTCAAATCTTCCTTGACTAATTTTGTCTGCGCTTTGTCATGGTCGAACTTGCCGACATTTTTTTGATACGCGCTGAACTGTTTATAATATTTACTCGACAACGCCGAGGCTTCTTTTTCAAGCGCAGTGGTCTGGGCTGTCTGCTTCTCGGTCGCCGCGTTTAATTCTTTTTGATATTTTGCGTATTGCTCTTCCACACGTGCCGTATCGGCTGCTTCATTCTGCGGCGCTAAAATCATAGCGACAAATCCAGCAATAGTACCGACTGTCAGAACGATTGCAATAATCCAGATACCCGTACGTTGGGCGGTTGATGTGGCCATGTTCCCCCTTGGCTTTAGTCAAGTATTGCTTGCATTAGTATATCAAACCGAAGCACCGATTTCACGTTTGGCTAGCGCTGCTATGTCGCCAAGAATAGCCGTCACTTCATTTTCGGTAAGCGTCCGCTGACTATTAGAAACGGTAATCCTGAATGTTGTCGTCTTCTGGCTTGCGCCATCCGCCCGGTAAATACTTGTGGGCTCAAAGTGCGCATAGAAGTCTTCTTCTAGTTTATTCAGTATACTGACCACGATTGTCTCAACTGATCTGTAGTTAATACCCACGTCTGTTATGAGTGAAATATCTTGCGTAACGCTCGGAAACCGAGAAAGTGGCCGGTATGATTGAGTTGATTGTATGCTGGCGTCGCGAAGGCCTTCAAAGTCGAGCATTAAGCCCGCGCTGTAGGGCGGTAATTTGAATTTCTTCATGACTGAAGGAGCAAACTCACCAACAATACCGATAAACGCACCGCTCACTTTGTCATTCACGAACGCCGAGCGCGACGGTTCGAAAAGCCGGGTGCTGGCTGAAAACTTATTAGCAGCGTATACCAGTTCAAGCCCTAAGTCGTCCGCCAACTGGTCAAGCAGGCGCCTTACACGGTAAAACGCCGCGCCTTCCTGAGGCTTCTTCGCGGCATAGACCACATCAACGAACTGCGGTTCACGCGGCAGCCCTTCTTCGTTCAAGTCGAGTCCTTTATCGTGCCCCTTGCCAATCTCGAAGAGAGTAAATTCGTCATACCCGGATTTTATATTCATATGCACTTTGTCTAGCAGACTCGGCAGGATTCGCGGCCGATAATAATGCAGGTCGGGGCTAAGCGCATTGGACAATCTAAATGCTCCCTTGGTACCATATTCAGCATTTGTCAGCAGCTTTTCATGGACGAAACTGTAAGTCAGTACTTCGTTGGCACCGGCTTTGCTCAGGCTCTGGCGGATCTTCTGCTTGAGTTCATTCTCCGGGTTTTTTATTGCCGGCAAAATACTGCGCTTTGGCAGTTCGCGTGGTAGTTTATCAAAACCATAGAGCCGTCCGACCTCTTCCACGATATCTTCCGGCAGTTCTATGTCTGTCCGCCAAAATGGCGCTGTAACTTGAAGGCCCGGCTCGACGGTAAATTCGACATTTTGGAGTAATGCACTGATTTCCTTTTCGTCTAATTTTAATCCCAGCCGTTCATTAATAAATTCAGTAGTTACGTTTACTTTTCGGTTTTGGCTAATTTCGTTCTTTTCATCAAACACAATACTGCCGAGCGCTCCGCCAGCCGTATCGAATACCGACTGGATGAGTTGCATTAGTGCATACGGGTTCTGAAGCGGTGACTGTCCTTTGTTAAACCGTGTCAACGCATCGGTGAATATGCCGTGTCTCATTGATGAGCGGCGCACGGCATACATGTCAAAGTTAGCGCATTCCAGCACAATATGTTTCGTCGTTTCGCCGACTTCGCTGTCACCCCCACCCATAATTCCGCCAAGTCCAACCGGTCCTTCGTCATCTACGATGACAATGTCAGTTTCGTCAAGCACGTACGTTTTGTGGTTCAGAAGCGTAACTTTTTCGCCCGCTTTTGCCAAACGTGCACCTAATTTATGACCACGCAGCTTGTCATAGTCGTATGCATGGGTTGGCTGGCCGGTTAGCAGCATAATGTAGTTCGTTACGTCAACGATATTATTAATTGGCTTTCCGCCGAGCCGCACAAGCTCAGCCTGTAACCAGGTTGGGCTGGGCTTAATGGTAACATCACGCACAATAGCTGCCATAAATCGTGGTACAACATCTTTAGCATCGTTAAAAACCGCTAGATCTAGCGTGTCAGACGCTGGCTGTAACTCGTCCACACTAGCAGTAGCGTACCAATCGGGGCTTTTAAAGGCTTTGTGCTGAATTCCAGCAACTTCCCGTGCGACTCCCAATTGGCCGAATAAATCTGGCCGATGAGTGAACATTTTATTCTCGATTTCAATAATCGTGTCGTTCAGTCCATAGATTCGCGCAAAAGACGTACCGGGTTTTATTCCTACGCCGCTCGGTGTTTGTTCAGCCGGATTAATCTCTAAAATTCCTTCGTGGCTATCGCCGAGTCCAAGTTCCTTGGGGCTAGCAAGCATACCGTTGCTCACGACGCCTCGCAGCTCGCGCGCACCAAGTACGAATGGTTCGCTGTCGTGGTAGGTTGCAGGCACAATACTTTTTGGCGGCAACCAAACCGCTAACATGCCGGCGTGAACGTTTGGCGCACCGCAAACGACTTCAACCAGCCCGCCCTTGTCTCGGGTAGCATCTTTAGTCTTTCCGCCATCGTCAACTTTACAAACGCTCAGTTTATCTGCATTCGGGTGCTTTTCGCACTCAACGACTTTCACTATCACCGCGTCTTTATAAACGTCCGAAAGATCTATGACATTTTCTACACCGCCTAATTGCTGGTTGATTCGCGCAACTAATTCACCAACCGGTGGTAATTCAAAATTAATATATTGCTTAACTTGGTTCAGGCTTACGCGCATAACTGTTCAAATTATAGCGTATTTCATTACTGGCCGTTATAGTTCGTCCAGTCTGTCGCAAGGTCAAACCCATACGGGTGCCTGACAGCGAAACCACCTGTGTCATACACTTTCCCTGGACCAAGGCTGGTTTCAACGACCGTACAGCGAGGATACGAGTTAAGGTTTGCCGCAACCAACACATAGCCATTCTGATCAACCTTGGCTCCGTCAGATCGGATTTTGTATGTTCCACCCGGTCCGCAAGCACCAATTACTACATTCATTGGCAGATCATAATACGTTTCGCGGTGCGCCACACCCGCACTATCGACAAATACGTGTGCGCCTTTGGATGCCGTCAGCGCATCTGGCCGTGGTTTGAAAACAACCCGATGCGGCTTCAACTTAACCCGCTCTATCGTAAGGACGACGGAGCTTCCATTAGTCACTAAATCTCCCGAACTGAACGTCGCTTTATCTTTGCTTCCGAGTGGGTTCAGCTTGGCATCTTTCAGGATTGCGTTCGGCGACTGCGCAACAGTCACGACCGACTGACGTACTTTCCCGTCGACAACTGCGACTAACCTCGACCGATAAATAATCACGTCGACGTGTGTCGTGGTCAGTTTACTACTCTGTGAAGGTTCTACGATATCCTGTGGATTGATTTTTAAGGTCGCAGCGCCTAAAGCGCCCTGAACCGTATCGGCTCGTGTTAACACAACCTGCTGCTTTCCGCGGTCATAAAATGTTACCAGCCGTTTTGGCCCAGACTGCTCTATTGGATGCAAAAAGATGTATATCAACCCTGCAATGCCAAGGAGTACCATTGCTACGGCTACCATCACGGCGTACTTGTGTTGCTTCAGCTTTTTTTGTAGTTTCTTTTTGGTTTTACTTTTCACGTGGGCTTGTCCTAAAACTGCCTCAAAAAGTCCAACTTTGCGGAATGGAAATGCCGCACGTCTTCAATGCCGTATTTCATCATGACCAAGCGGTCAATGCCGCAGCCCCAGGCAAAACCGGTGTAAATGTTCGGGTCGATATCAGCAGCCTTCAGCACGTTCGGGTGAATCATACCGCAGCCAAGCAGCTCAATCCAACCTTCCTGGCTGCAAATATGACAACCGTTTCCGTCACAGAATGGACAACTGAGGGCGAATTCAAAGCTTGGCTCAGTAAACGGAAAGTAAAACGGATTCACTCGTACATTTAATTCTTTGCCGTAGTATTCTTCCAAGAATTTCTGAAGCGTTGCAACCAGCATGCCTGCGTGGACACCCTTTGCAACGTAGACCCCTTCGACTTGGTAAAACGTATGTTCGTGGCGAGCGTCTAAGTCTTCATTACGGAATACGCGGTCCGGGACAACGACTGCAATCGGTTCGTCTTTTTCTAAATTATTTCGATACTTTTTCAGCATGCGGTTTTGCATTGTGCTGGTGTGTGCCGGTGCAATAAAACGTTCACCGTCTTTGTCGGTTTCTTCGGTCATGAACGTGTCATAGTCGTCACGGGCCGGATGACCTTTCGGAAAGTTCAATGTTTCGAACATATGGTATTGGTCATCTATTTCGCGTGAGGTTTCGATCGCGAAGCCCATACGGCCAAACACGTCGCTGAGGCGCTCGATTTCTTGGGTTAATGGATGAATCGAACCGTCCTCTGCTGGTAGAAGTGACGGTAATGCGGCATTTGTATCGAATGGCGCCGTAACGTCGATTGGCTGTAAGTCTGTGGCATCATCGCTCTCACCGGCGGCCATTAGTTTGAGTTCGTTTGATAGTTTGTTAACCGCCTGACCAAAGCTTGAACGCTCATTTGGTGACAAGGTCGGTATGCGAGCAAACAAATCTTTTAGTTCGCGGGCTTTTAATATATCTGCTTTGTTTTCAAGCGCTGCGTAACGTTCTAATAGTATTTTTCGCGTCTCGGCAATTAAGCCTTCAGTATCCATTATCTTAACAGTATAGCCTTAGCTAGATATGACGACAAGCCAGATAACGACTGCAAGAGCCGCAATGGCAATAAGCGCCCATACCCAGGCAAGCGACGTGGTTTTTTTAGTGCCTTCTAAGTAAGCAGAGTCTGTGACGCCATCAGGATTTTTGCGGTCTGTGTCGAGCTGTTTTTTCTTCGCCTTTTCGGCCAGCTCGGCAGCAATACGCTTCTGCAATTCGGTGCGTTCGTTCTGTTGGTTTATGAATAATGCCATATGTCTATTGTAGCACCGCTGCCCCAAGCGGTTTCGGCTATGCTATACTTAAACCATATTTCTATGTTAAGGAGGGAAATATATCTATGGCGACCAAAAAGACTGCCACGACTACCAAGAGAAAAACGGTCAAAAAGTCGGCACCTGCCGCTAAGAAAACGTCAACAAGAGTTACAACAGTAAGGTCTGCTTCAGCAAGCGCTGGCGCAAGCCGCCGGTTCAGCTTTATGCGTGCACCGCTACTTGCTTCGTCGGTCGCTGAATTTATCGGGACCTTCCTATTAGCAGCAGTAGTACTCGCCGCATCAGGCCAGCCATTGTTTGTTATGTTCGGCCTGCTAGCAATCGTCCTGCTCGTTAGCGGACTGTCAGGAGCACACCTAAACCCAGCTCTTACAGTTGGTGCGTTAGTGACTCGCCGGATTACTGCAGTACGTGCATTAAGCTACGTCGTTGCCCAGGTACTTGGTGCTATCTTAGCGCTTGTTGTCCTGAACGCCTTCGTCAGTGCGGCACCTGCCGTCAGCGAACAAGCCCAAGCCTTTGGCCAGGCTGCACCGACTGTCTTTAATGCTCCAGCCGTTGCCAGTGGCAAAGAATGGGTTGTACTTGCCGCCGAATTACTCGGTAGTGTTATCCTTGCCTTCGCTGTTGCAGCTGGTTTGCGACGCGGCCGAAGCAAAGTTGAACACGCCCTGCTTTACTCTGGCGGCCTGTATGTAGCTATCCTCGTAGCCGGCACTGCCGCAAACTACGTTGGTGCAAGTGCCGTTATGAACCCAGCCGTTGCTGGTTCACTGCAAGCACTTGAATTCAGTGTTTGGCCTCTCGTTATCTACGTATTGACACCGCTTGTTGGTGCTGTGCTTGGCTTTGCCCTGCATGACGTAGTACAGACAGAAAACGACACTGTCGCTTCAGCTAAGTAGCTGTCATCCAAAAGTAAATCACCCCGCCTAAATAGCGGGGTGATTTTCTATTTATTATTCGCTCGACGGCCTATCGAGCAAAAGCGGATCAATCTTTTCTACACCACCTGTTATCTTCACGACGTCTTTATCGACTTTACCAAGTTCTTTCTGGGCACTATTGAAGTGCCCGACGGTAGCGCCAAGACTATTACCGACCTTCACCAAGTACTGCTGAAAAGCGTTCATGTGCTTGCCTAATTGTTCAACATTTTTACGAATAATTTCCGTGTCCTTCTGTATTTCCAGGCTGCTGAGTCCCTGTGAAATAATTTGCAGCATGGCCGAAAGCGTACTCGGGCCTACGATTGTAACGCGCTTTTCTACGGCTGCGTACTGCATGAGATCGCGGCCATTAACGCCGGCTGCCCCGACTCTATTTGCGAGTAAGTCATAGTAAATAGCTTCGCTTGGAATAAACATCAAGGCCTGGCCGAGTGTGCCTTTTTTGGCATTAATATACTTTGCCGTTTCATCAATTCTTTTTTTCAAATCTTCTTTAAAAGCCTTTTCAAACATGGCGCGCTCTTCCGGCTTAGCTTCAACCAGCCGGTTGTAGTTTTCTAGGCTAAACTTCGAATCAATCGGCAGAATCTTATCATCCAAACGAATAATAGCATCGACAACCATGCCTTCACCAAGCTTGTACTGCAGCTCGAATGCACCTGGCGGAAGCATGTTTTCAAGAATCTGTTTTAAGTAAAATTCGCCGAGCACACCCCGCTGTTTTGGATTCGCGAGGACATTCTGCAAAGACTTTAGCTCGTCTGCTACATCGACGACACGGCGGTTGGTTTCGTCGAGTTTCGTAAGGCGCTGCGTCACATCCGCCACCAGCTTGGCACTTTCGCCTAGCTGTTTCTGAACCGATTGCTGTATGCCGGCACTATTCCGGTCCAGCTTGTCTCCCATTGTCTGCTGCAGCTGCGCCATCGTTCGTGTCAGTTCCGTTACGTCGCTTTTCATAAGTTCGACGGCGCTGGATTGTTTAAGATCTTTAAGCCGCTGGTTCAGAATGTAGAGGGCAAATCCAAACACCACAGTAATTGTTACCAGAACGATAATCACGAGCAGCTCTGTTGTCATGCTAATGATTATACTACGTGCAGTCGGCACGTCCTCGGAATGACCTGAACAAGATTACTTATTCTCTCACGTCACCGACGAAAGCACTAAAGCGTAAGGCCAAGCCGCACAAGGGCCGCCGCCAGAATCACAAGAGCAATACAGAGCACTAAACTGGTTGGCTGAACCAACCACGAGAACAGCATGTAGGCCACCCCAAACGCGAGTACCGTCACGATAAGCGCTGCTATCCATGGCAGAGCAGCTACTACTGTAAAAATACTCCAAAGCCCAACGGCTACGCCAATCAAAGCCAGAATCGGACGGTAAACCCGCTCTCGAACGAGCAGGATAAGGCCCAGCATCGAACCGATAACAATTGCAACACCGCTAGCAAAATGCTCTTTCGTTTCACAGCGTGCTAAGGCAACGCTTTCCCGGCATAAAATAGGTTCAAACACAAAACGTTCAAGCAGTAGATAGGCAGCGTATGTGACTGCGCCGACGATTAATCCGCTGAGTAGGATGTTAACGAGTGAACGTCCATCCATTGTTGCCCACGCCGCGTGAGGGTCTGATGCCTCAATAACTTTCGCCACGGTATGTCTCCTTATTTAGCCAGTTTAGCAGTACCGGCGGGTTTTGACCATTGCCTGGGTCGCTGCACCTGCCTTAGACTTGTATTCTGCAAATACCATAGCGCACCGATTGCGGCAATAACGATACCCCCGGCAACGTCAAGCGGCGTATGTACCAACGCCAAAATTCTGCCAACCCCAACAAGGAGAGTCAAAGTACCCAGGAGTGCGGTGAGCCATTTGGAACGTGTTTCAAACCACACAGCCAGCGTAATTGCGGTGCAAAATAGCATATGGTCAGAGGGAAAACCCGGATTATTGAGGTAAGACGCCCCTGCCGAAAGCCCAAGCTGTTCAAACGGACGTTCGAGTTCAGGCTGGAAAATGCTCCCAGCAAGTTTCGCTAGCAAGTATGCCGTTAATCCGGCCATTAGTATGCGTGCATACGCTTCATACCTAGAGCCTCGAACTTTAAATAGTAATGCTACTGCGCCGATGAGAACTACTGGAATTACAGCGCCATCGGCCATTAGCCTAATAACTATGTCCATCTACGATAGTATACTCCAACGAGCCGCTCAAGGATGTGTTGTTTGTTACAATGGCCACATGACTATGAATGACCAACCCCAGGCAGAACAGCCGACTTCGAACGCAACTATGAATAAGCTTCGTGCCGCCGTCCTTGGTGCAAATGACGGTATTGTTTCAACGTCCAGCGTCGTAATGGGTGTCGTTGGTGCCGGTGTTAACAACCAGATAATCTTCACCACCGGACTGGCCGCACTCGTTGCCGGTGCCCTCTCCATGGCTGTCGGTGAGTACGTTTCAGTAAGCAGCCAGCGTGATGCCGAGAAAGCCAATGCCAAAAAAGGCATGCACCCCTTTCACCACGATGATTTTGAATTTACCAACCCCTACCAGGCCGCCGTGGCATCATTTATCGCCTTTACTGCCGGCGGACTCATCCCTTTTGTGGCAGCCATCCTTTCGCCTGAATCCGAAAGGATTATTATGATAGTCGCTGCCGTAATCATTGCGCTGCTCATTACTGGGTTTACCAGTGCGGCTATCGGAGGCGCTTCACGCCTACGCGCCATGAGCCGGGTTATGGTTGGCGGCCTCCTTGCTATGGCCATCACTTACTTCGTCGGTGCTTTGTTCGGGGCAACACTCAGCTAAGATTACAGAATAGTCTGCAGTTTTTGTTTTAGGCAGCGAATCGTTATGTCGGTATTTTGATCCAGTTGTTCCACCTCGCCGTCTAACTGGATAAGAGTCGGCCGAATCGTGCGGAGCTTATAGGTCGTTAGCCGCTTTGACTCAGTTAACCCTGCCAGGCTTGCCCTGAATAGCAATTTCAGCATGCCAAGCGGCGAGCGATACTCCGTTTCATAAATCTCCATCTTCCCGTCATACTGGCTTGCGTCGTCCGCCAGCTGAATGATTTTAGACATTTTTGAGATAGTAGCGAATACCAGGCTCGAATACCGGCGGGTTGCTCCGTCAACTTCCAGCCGAACATGTTTGAATGCGAGCAGATGGCGAAACACGTACCATTTTTCATTGAACGAATTTAATTTTTTTACTGTCAGTTCGCGGCCAATTTTTGGTGTGATTCCGAAACCTGCATACGAATGGGCGTAGCGCACCCATGGCTTACCATTGACAGCCGAAGTAACCTGTATGATATCGATTGTTTCGATATTAGCATTCTTAATGTTATCAATCGGATCTTCCGAACTCATAGCTGCGTGATGGTCATTCGCATTTCCCGAAGGCAGCACCGATGTCACCACCACGCCCTTCTTCTTGCCGCCAAGAACACCGTTCACAACTTCGTTATAACCTCCATCGCCACTCGAAGAAATAATCAGCCACTTACCTTTTTTGCCGGTATAGCTGGCAGCTATTTTTTCGGCGTGTCCACTATACTCGCTTTTGACGAGAGTAACCGCTTGGTTTGGCATTCGCTCGTTCAATGCTTTGGCAAATTGCTCGGCATTTACCTTACTATTCCCCGTGCTGATGGGATTGTAGATGATAATGATTTCATTAAATGCCGCTGACATAGTCATTTCCTTTTATATAGTACCGCCATTTCACATCTTTCGCCTTTGATATCCCGATTCTTGTGGTTGTAGCTACCGATTCATTAGCTAGCGGAGCCGTGAGGACTAACTCAAAGGGCGGTTGAGCCAAATCATGGCCGTTCATACGCATGTCAATGCCAAGTGCTTGGCATAGCTTGGCGGGTCCATTAGTCAGTTCGACACCGCCCCGTGGCCGTCGGCGGGCAATTATGTCAGTCCCGGATATTGGCTGGACGGCCCGAATAAGTACGGCAGCTCCATGGCCCTCTGATCCTACCACCACATTACAGCAATAGTGCATACCGTAGGTGAAGTAGACATACAAATAGCCCGCCTGTCCAAACATTACTTCCGTTCGCTGCGTGCGACCATTGTAGCTATGGCTCGCTGCATCGGTTTGGTCGTAGGCTTCGGTTTCAACGATGATGACGGCTACGGCCTGGCCATCAAGCTGCCGTACTAGCCGGCAGCCAAGCAGTCGTCTGGCCGCTTCGGATGCCGAAAGTTTTGCAAGTTCGGAGTGCATTGCCCTTAGCCTAACAACTGCCGATCGTACCCGCTGTGAAGGATGTTACAATTTTGTGTCGACCAGCCGATACGCGAAATTACTTTTGCTTCGTCATCAATCTCAGGTTCGAGATGTACTGGCGGTAATTCATATTAGGAAATTGGCTCATGTAATTCATGTGCTTTTGCACAAACGTCATTCCGTTCGTGTCTAATGTTGAATAAGTGGTTCGGGTATTGTAGTTCTGGTTCAAAGCCATGTCAGTAAGTTCTTGGCGCAGCTTTAGACCTTCGTCCGATTCGAAAAATGCTTTCGTACTAGTTTTTATAATCGCTTCTTTCGTTTATTGGTTGGTCTGGGCGCCAAATGGCTAAAAGTACAATCCTAATCTAACACCATTGTACCACATATTGTAAAAGTAACTACATATGTGATAAGCTAAGCAATTAACTATCATACGGGAGAGTAAAATGGCAAAGAAGAAAAATCGGCACAGTGCATCAAGAAAACGAGCCTTGAAGAAAAAACTTGGCGGCAACAACCAACGTAACGCCTAGCTAGGTTGGATTAGGGGTCGACTTGCCGTTTATGAATGCTTGAAGCCGGGCGCCTTCAAGCGGCGTCCCTAGCCCGCTCGGGCCGCTATTCCAAACAAGTGCCCATTTAAACAGCGTGTCAGCCTTAACAACATTCATGACATTTGTGATGGACGACGCAGTAAAACCATTGAACTCCCCGATTCCAAGCGCACTAACTCCGCCCGTTCGCCGCGCCCAGGCTGCCAGCCGGCTCGCTTTCACGCTGCCGTCTTCAACCAGCTGGTCATCCTGGTAGGTATCGGCACCAATAAAGTCGCAAACATTCTTTAGTGAACTCGGTATCCACTGCGCGATTTCCGAATCTGAATATCCCTGGTTCTGAGCTGACCACCACCACCCATTGGCAATAATTCCAACCGACGCCTGGCTTGCCGTACCGAGTATGGGTAGCGCGTGAAGCTGCATAGCCACAAAGTCACTGGCCGTTCCATCACCGGCAGGTTCGTGATGGATAACGAGATATTTTTTACCAGGAATTGCGTTGAGCCGTGACACCAGTGATTGCAGCTCTCCATCAGCTGCGCCAGCAGCCACCTGGGCCCAAGAATAACTGCCTGTTTTCCAGGAAATAACCGGTGTCATACCGGCATTAATCGTTTCGCTCACCTTTGTAAGGCTGTCGCCAAACTCCTGATAAAAAATCCGCCTAAAATTGATGTTCGAGGCGCCTACTTCAGACAACCGCTGGTTCCATAAATTTGTGGGCGCAGACATGCCAAACTTTTCATGTGCCGTCGAACTCGGTGTCGTGGGTGTCGCACTCCCTCCATTCGACTGCCCCGAAGACCCACCAGAACTGGTACCTCCAGAAGATGAGCTACTCGATGACGCCGGCTTTTTCCCAGTCGATGAGGTAGATTTCTTGCCTTCAGATGTGGTACCTTTTTTACCGCCTGAAGTGGCCGAATCTTCAGCAATTTGTGTGCTCTGCTCTGTTTTATCTGGAATATTGCCCCCACCAATCGCCGGCACTAATGACTTACTAATGAATTGGAAATTGTGCTCGAGGTATGCGCCTACACTACCGAATGATAAAACCGATACAAGAACGGCAATTTTTACCGCCTTGTTCGTTCGGTTATAAAGGCCTTGGAGCCAATGGAGAATTTTCAAGACTTTGATTCTTTTTGTTTTAGCTTTGTTGCTACTGTAATAGTAGTCGTTCGCTTTACGTTTGTCAAAGATAGTGTTATCGAATTTGTTTTTAGGACGGGGGGTTCGGATTCTAAATCCTAGTTACGAAAAAAGCCGAGCAGATGCTCAACTTTTTTCGTGGCTGGGGATGAGGGATTCGAACCCCCGATCATGGGACCAGAACCCACTGCCTTACCGCTTGGCTAATCCCCATTAGGAATGGAATGAACTAATGGGGATTACCACTGGCATATTTCTGTCAAATGTTTCATTAGTACAGAATCTAGCGAAATGTTGGAACAACTATGTTGGTCTAACATTGAGCATTTATCCCCAATATCTGGCTGCTACAGTGATAAATTGTAGCAAATCTTACGCTTTACCTCAAGAAGATGACACCGGTCGGCTATTGGAATACGTAATATACATTGTCAATACGGCAAGAACCATACTCCACAGTACGGCTAGCACACCGCCGGGTAAATCAAATGTCGTACTAAATAAGGCGCTGTTGGCAGCGTGAGCCGATGTAAGTGACGTAAACAGCCAGAACAGCGCAACAACTAGTCCAAACAATTGGCTGATTACCCGCATCAAACGGCTCAGCTTCATTTCCAAAAGATATGGCAGCGAAAAAAGCTCGACAATCACCAAAAGTGCCGCAGAAATGACTGAAAGCGGCTGGTCTGAAAATGGCAAAATCGTTGTGAGTACGGAAGCAAAATCTTCGTAGCTATACAATTGAGTAAGCAGCATCAGCAGCAGCATTCCCGCGCCGATAAGCGCGCAGACCCGTACTGACCTGGAGACGTGTGGTTGAATGGTGGACTCGACTGGCATAGTTTCATTATAGGGTGCAGTCCGGTTTATAAATGTTGTTATTTTCATCATTATGCTTGCGCTTTTTTCTTGTAACCGCTAAAGTGATGACCAGCGACTCATGCAAAAATAAAAACTCCAAAAAAAATGTGTGCGTGTTCGCTCTACGACATCCACCACAACAAGCACGAGAGGACTCATAACGAGTCCTCTTTGCTTTCTCGTGCTTGTTGTGACGAATTTAAACTGGAGGGGCTTACCCCTCCAAACCACCCCCGAACCTTTGGTTTGCTCGGCTTATGCCTCGTTTGACTTCGTAGAGTTTTCAGCGCGCCAAGTGGCTATTTCGCCATGGTGGCCGCTTAGCAGTACATTGGGAACTTTCATGCCACGGAATTCCTCGGGCCGGGTGTACTGCGGATATTCCAGCGTTTCGCCATCGGAGAAACTTTCTATTTCGGCACTCGACTCACCCCCAAGCACTCCTGGGATTAACCGGACAATGCTGTCAATAATCGTCATTGCCGGCAACTCTCCGCCAGTTAGTACGTAATCTCCCACGCTTAGCTCGGCGTCTACTAATGTCACGATTCGTTCATCGTACCCTTCGTAACGACCACATATAAATATGTAGCCCGCGTCACTATCTGCATAAGACTGCGCTAAAGCCTGCTTCCAGCGCTCCCCGCGTGGTGTCATCAATAGAACCTTTGCGGACGGGTCGATTGACTTCGCATGCTCCACAGCCGCGAACATCGGCTCGGGCTTTAGCAACATGCCATCGCCCCCGCCATACGGCGTGTCGTCGACTTGCTTGCGCGGGCCCAGCCCGAACTGCCGAAGATCGATGGTTGACAGTTCGACTAATTCACCATTCTGCGCCTTCCACATCATGGACGACCCAAACACGCCCGTGAACATGTCGGGGAAAAGGGTTATGACTTGAAACTTTCTCATCTCGACTAATTATAAACTAAAAACTGCCCTTCTTTGGGCAGTCGTTAGCACATATAAGGCTCTCAAACCTGTTGTTGGTTTGCTCGCAATTGAGCAGCGTATGTTTGTTTCTCGCAGTTCGATTGAACTAGTGGTTATTATAGCATGACGAAGTGAGCCTAAACAAGAAGTTATTTGATAACTTTTTGCTATTCTGAGCGAGGCTGTGCTTCAACTGTGGACAAGCAGTTATATATCAAGGTCATCGAGCTCGGCAAGCTCTTTTCGCGACTTTTTGGCGTAATCGGATGATTCGTCTTCGTCGTTATTTACCACATCATCAGCAGGGCTATCCACTGGCTGCTCTTCAGATGGTTCGGGCGCCACGGATTCCGACGTATAGTTTTCACGGTCTTCGTCATTATTAACAATTTTCAAGTTATAACGGGCGTCGTTCTTGGTGCCAAGTGCTCGCAGTAATGTACGCAGGCTTTGAGCGGTCATACCGCGCTTGCCGATGACACGGCCCAGGTCGTCCGGGTTTACGGTAAGAGTCAAAAGTACGCCCTTCTCGTCGATAATCCGTTCGATGACAACGTCATCCGGATGTCCTACAAGTGATTTTACGATGTACTCTACGAACTGCTGGTCGATTGTTGACATGGTCTCTCCCCCGGTCTGGCCTGAACGCTTCTGTATTTCTAGTATAGCATGAGCTATACGTTCGATAGCCACCCGCTAGCAGTTGAATGAACCCAAACGGTCGTGGCTGATGCCACCCCTACATCCGTGCAGTTATTTGCCGGTGTCGCATTCGGGAAGGTCCCGGCAGTATAGGTTTTTACGCGCTCGTCATTTAGCACATAGTATGTTGTTCCGCTGCTGCTCTTGCCGAGCAGCGCCATCGTTTGGCCGCCACTACTGGCAACACAGTACAGTACTGCATTTCCGCTCGTCATATAACTGGCCTTGGTAAACTTTACCGCCGTAAGTGTAGTCAGAGCTGCCGAGTTAGCAGGATAAACGGCGTTGTCTGAGTAATACACGTTAATTGCTTCTGCAAACTTCGTTAGGTCTGTCTGAACGTTCGTATTGTTCGCTCGCTGCTTGTACCCGTTGTATTGGGTAATTGCCACCGAGCTCAAAATAATAAGCACTGCAATTACGATAAGCAGCTCAACGATTGTAAATGCGGCTAAAAAACGCTCACGCATACAGGTATTGTAGCATGAGCGTTTTGGTGTAATGACGTACGGACTACTTGGATTCGTCGGCTTCGCCTGTCGCTTCAGCGGCTGGCTCTTCGACTGGCTCTTCAGCAGGAGCTTCCTCTGCGGTTTCAACTTCCGCAGCTTCGGTTGCCGGCTCTTCGGCTGGAACCTCAGGAGCTTCTTCGGCCGCTTCTTTAGGCTGATTCTTGCGCAGCTTATCAACGTTTTTGATTGACTTTTGCTTGTCAGATACAGGTTCGGCGACCCAACGCGGCAGCTTAACGCCGGCATCTTTAAGTAATTTTACGACACGTGGAGTTGGCTGTGCGCCATTGTCGAGATATTTTTGGGCCAGTTCAGCCTGGACACTTGCCTCTTTGGTGTGAGGATTGTAACTTCCGACATAAGCAACCACACGGCCACTCGATGGGTGGCGCTGGGCTTCTTGGACAGCCAGGCGATACACAGGGTAGCCTTTACGGCCGACTCGTTGCAACCTTATTGCGAGCATAAAAATAAAACTTCCTTTAAATCGTTATACGTTTGCTATTTCTACTTCGACCAATTTTACGCTATAACTGCGGTTTCGTCAATCTGTTGCGTCAGTATCGGCTTTGTATCGCAGCAGGGCAGCCCGGGCAGCATCTTGCTGGGCAATCTGCTTTGAGTGCCCGCTTCCTTTACCCATAAGCTTGCGCCCGACGTATACGCCAAGCGTAAATATCTTGTCGTGGTCGGGGCCAACTTCTTCAAGGACTTTGTACTGGGGCGTTGCGCCATCTATGCGCTGTGAAACCTCTTGTAGATGCGACTTCGGATCGCGCCAGCTGCCTTCTTCTAAGATTGCTTCAAGCTTGCTGGTAATATGCTTCTTTATAAATTTCTCGGCGTCAGCATAACCGCGCTCCAAGTAGATCGCTCCAATGACAGCTTCGAAGGCATTCGCTAAAATCTGCTGCCGGGCCCGGTCGCTGCCGTGCTTTTCGCCGCGGCTCATCCGCAGTAATGGTTCGTAACCGAGTTTGTCACCTGCGGCTCCAATACTTTCGGTCCGCACGAGCGCAGCCCGCCAACTGGTCAGCGTACCTTCTGGCTCGCGGTAATTGTTATATAAAAAGTCTGTTACGGCCAGTTCCAGCACAGCATCACCAAGAAATTCAAGCCGCTCGTTATGTTCAGATACACTTTTTTTGTGCTCGTTAACATAACTACGATGCGTCAGAGCAGTAATTAAAAGCTGGATGTCCTTGAACTCAAAACCAAGTTCGGTTCGAGCAAATTCCTGATATGGTGCTACCGCCATGCCAGTCATGTTCGCCTCCGTGCCGAAGGGAAAAGAGCAGCCCGACGAACGAATTCACTTCGTTCCCGGCGCGATGAGAAAAACCGGGGTCCCCGGAAAGTCGTAAGACTTTTTGGGGTGGAGTACCGTAGGTTTGTCTTATATCTCATAAATTCTCCTGTCGGATACGTTTCATGCCCATAAGCATTAGCTTTCCAATGTCTTCATATTCAATTGCATCCAGCGCATCATGGAATTTAAACCATTTGATGCCGTTCATCCACTCTTCTTTCTTAATTGCATTCGTGTCGCCCTTCGCCTTCACGAGATAAATTTGGGTCGTCATTAATACTAACTTGTCTACCCGGCGGTATCGAAAATGGATCTTCCCAAGCCAACCAAGCATCTCAACGTCTTGTAAGCCGGCCTCTTCACCTATCTCGCGTTTGGCCGTCGCCTGGGCTGTCTCTCCGGGTTCGATATGGCCTTTTGGAATTGTCCAGCGATCTTTGGCGTCTTGGATAAGCAAGATTTCAATCTCGCCGTTTTTGTCGCGACGAAATACAATTCCTCCGCTGGTTGGTTCGCGAACTATTTCTTGGATGGACGGTTTGCGACCGCGATTGAAATACTTCTTGAACTTATCAAGTTGTGGCGGCTGCATCTTTTTCATCCTCCGCTTGCACTAGGGTGCGGTAGGCAGTACCAAGTACGCCGTTGATAAATTTGCTTGAGTTATCAGCACCAAACGCCTTGGCAAGTTCGACTGCCTCGTTGATAACCACCTTTGGCGGTACGGTTTCTGCTCGGTGTAGTAGCTCATAAAGCCCCATCCGCAGAACATTGCGGTCAATCCGAGCAATCTGGTCAAGTGGCCAGCCCGGCGCCATCGGCTGCAGTTTGGCATCAAGGTCATTCATGTGCTCAATCACGCCCTTAACAAGCTCGGAAACGAATTCCTTGTCGTCAATTGCCTCTTGATAGCGCTCAATGTTACGGCCGAGAACTTCATTCAGATCGAGCTTCGTGTCTTCTGACTGGGTACGAAACTCGTACTCATAAAGCGTCTGCAGTGCGACGATTCGTCCAAGGTGTCGGTTCGATGCCATATGTTCGTTCTTTCTTGATGTATGTTAAGACGGCGCCAATGAAGGCGTCCAAGATCCGGCTTATTTTTTGCCGGTTTCCCGTTTGGTTGTTTTCACCTTGACTGGTGATTTGGCATTGACCGCACGTGCAAGCTTCAAACGTAAGTGACTACGCCTGAGACCAGTTTTACGCGGGCTCGACTGCTTTTTTGGCTGACCCATGGAAAGTTCTCCTTTTTCAGGTTGATTGTAAACTTGCTGGCTATTATAGCGAACACCGTCGGTTATCTCAAGTGATTATTGACAAATATTACAATACATGCTATTATGAAATAATGGACACGTTACGGATTAACCGAAACAAATTGGCACTTTCCCTCATTTCTACGGGGTTGGCTGCCTCTGCTTTAGCTGCGTGCAGCGATACGGAACCAGATGCCCGACCAACCACTAACCGAAATGTCGGCTGCGCGGTTGTATTTGACCAGCACGACTTGCAGGAATACGCGAGCGGCCAGAGCGACCTTGCTGAAGACTTGGCGGCCGATGCCGACATGACTGTTAGCGAAGCCGAGCAGGAACTTTCGCGCGAGAACTACGGTGCCGATCCTGATTTACTTCCAGGCAAAGACCGGCGTTTCGTCTTGATTGGCCAAAAAGCTTGTAACCTAATAAAAAACAATCCCGAGCGCCGGCTTGTGAGCATTACACAGCTGTTTGAATCAAATTAACTAAACGACAATATTTACGAGCCGGCCAGGCACATACACAACCTTGGCCGGTTTTTGATTTGCAGTAAATTTACGGACATTCTCGTCAGCAAGTGCAGTTTCGGTTGCAGTCTTTTCGTCGGTACCAGCCGGAAGTGATAGTTTGGCGCGGACCTTACCGTTCACCTGTACGACGATAGTCACTGTGTCATCCAGAACGAGCGTTTCGTCCCAGGCCGGCCATTCCGCCGAGTCAACTTCGTTCTCACCGCCATGCTGCTGCCACAATTCGCTTGCCAGGTGCGGCGCAACCGGACCGATTAATTGAGCCAGCGCCCGCAGGCTGTTTTGCCATTCGCTTGAAAACCCATTAACTTTCAATTTGTAAAGTTCGTTCACGAGCTCCATCATGGCTGCGATAGCGGTATTAAAGCTAAGGTTCCGGTAATCGCCCGTTACCTTTTTAATCGTTTTGTGAGTCAAGCGCCTTAACTGGTTGTCTGAGTCAAGTTCGTCGGCTTTCTCAGCAGATTGGTACTCCTGGCTTAAGGTCCAGACACGGTTTAAGAACCGATACACCCCGGCGACGCCTTTTGAGCTCCACGACGAATCGAGCTCTATTGGCCCCATGAACATTACATATGTGCGCAGCGTATCGGCGCCGTAGCCTTGGTCAACAATATCGAGCGGGTCAATCACATTACCCAGGCTTTTACTCATCTTACGGCCGTCTTCAGCGTTAATGTAGCCGTGATACACAAGTTTTTTAACAGGTTCTTTGTGACTTAAGAGCCCCATATCGTTAAAGACATGCGCCCAGAACCGCACATACAGCAAGTGGGCAACCGCATGGTCACCACCAACATAGTAATCGACTGGAGACCAGTAGTTAGCTTTCGCCGGATCCCAAGCTTGCTGGTCATTCTTTGGGTCAGCGTAGCGCAGCAAGTACCAACTGGAGCAGGCGTAGCCGTCCATCGTGTCGGTTTCTCGTTTGGCGGGGCCACCACATTCCGGGCAGGTTGTATTAACCCAGTCTTCCACTGTGGCTAAGACAGACTGGCCGTCACCTTTCGGGGCATAATCCTTAACCTCAGGCAGTACGACTGGTAGCTGGTCATCGGGAACTGCTACGGCTCCGTCTTTTTCACAGTGGATGATTGGGATCGGTGCACCCCAGTAGCGTTGCCGGCTAATCAGCCAGTCGCGCATTTTGTATTGCACAATCATATCACCGGCGTCTGTTTCCTTGATACTCTCCATGATTTTTTGCCGACCGGTTTCAAAATCCATGCCGTTAAACGTGTCAGAATTCGCCAACCTATAGCTCTTACGGTCTGCTTTGATGTGGCTATAGTCAACAAACTCTTGCTGCTCGGTTGTGAAAACGATAGGAATATCGTATTTCTGAGCGAATTCAAAGTCTCGCTCATCTTCGCCGGGAACGGCCATAATCGCTCCTGTACCATAGCTAAGCAGTACGTAGTCAGCTACCCAAACGGGAATCTTGTTACCGTTAATAGGGTTGATTGCGAAGAGGCCTTCAATTGGCACACCCGTCTTTTTCTTCTCGATTTCACGGTCCAGTTCGGATTTGCGAGCCGCTTTTTCAACATAAAGCTCAATGTCGGCTTGGTTGTCGGCGAACTGCCCGTAGCGCTCCACAATTGGATGCTCCGGTGCAACTACCATAAACGTTACGCCGTAAATAGTATCGTGGGCGGTTGTAAATACTTCGAGGTGTTCTTTATCGGCTCCGAGCCCGTTCAGCTGAAACTTAATTGCCATGCCTTCAGACCGTCCAATCCAGTTGGTCTGGGCGGTTTTGATTTTCTCAGGCCAATCAAGGTCTGGGATTTCGTTGAGCAGTGCATCGGCGTATTCGGTGATTTTGAAAAACCACTGCTTCATGGCTTTCTTTTCGACTTCATTGCCGCAGCGCCAACACTTACCGTTTTCGACTTGTTCGTTAGCTAGCACGGTCTTGTCGACGGGACACCACCACTGCTGGGCTTCTTTTTGGTAGGCCAGACCCCGCTTAAAAAATTGTGCGAATATCCACTGGGTCCAGCGGTAATACTCAGGGTCGGTTGTGTTAATTTCGCGGTCCCAGTCAATCGATATACCGAGCCGTTTGAACTGATTTTTGAAATTGGCAATGTTGTCCTTGGTAACTTCAGCCGGAGCTGTGCCGGTTTTGATAGCAAAGTTTTCGGCCGGCAAACCGAACGTATCCCAACCCATTGGGTTTAGTACATTGTGGCCGTGTGCTCGGTAAAACCGTGCAATAGCGTCGACAATAGTGTAGCTAAAAGCATGGCCAGAGTGCAGACCGCTGCCGCTGGGATACGGGAACATACCCGATACATAAAGTTTCGGTTTGTCAGCCGTTTCGATCACATGGTAGGAGTTGTGGGCATCCCAATACTGTTGCCACTTTGGCTCGATTTCGCCCGGATTATAGCGCTGCATACTGAAAGTAAGTATAGCACCAGAGATAGCTGCTCTTAAAGCCTAGATAGACGAACCGCTGCTGGCTGCGTCAGCGCCGACGCCTTCAAGCGCGGATTCGATGTCACGGCTAATTTCGTCAAAAGACTTGGCGCCTTTTGGAGCTTGTATGTCTACTGGCTGGTTAAAGGTTGGTGAAAAGGTCATCGAGAACGATCCCATGTTACTGCCAAGATCAGGGTTTGATACTTCAAGTTTTGTAAACTCATGACTCCACTGGCTGACCCAAACTTTCATGACCGTCTTGTCGGCTGTGCTATCTTCTGTTGCAGTATCGTCTTCGGTGCTGCTCGGTGTCGAGTCACAGCTTTCGATTTTTTTACCAAACTTGGTCGATTCAACTGCTTTAGAAAACGAGTTGGCTTTTGCTTCATTGAAGTCGAGTTGGTAACCTAGACTGCCGTCTTTTGTACCAAGACTTTCCTTGACGGTAACGAAGCGGTTTTTATCAAAGGCTTTCATTACTTCGTTGAGATTTTCATCTTTATCAAGCAAAGCATACGCCTCTGAGTAACATTTTTGCGATTTGCTCGTTTCCGACGAGCTGTTCGTATCGGCTTTGAGCCACTGGTTATCCAGCTTGTCTACCAGCACACCAAAGTAGGCGTCAAACTGTTTGCGAATCTCGGCTTTTTGGGCACTGTCGAGCGTTAATCCGGAAGCTTTGTAGCTTTTTTCGACGGTTTCCATATATGTGCCAACTACGGCATCGTACGTTTTTCGTAGGTTAGTCAGTTTAAAGTAAACATTGCCTGAACGCTCGATAACGCTATCGGCGGTCAGACTAAGGTTGTCGAGTGCTTTGTAGTCAGGGGTTTTTGCAGCGGTCTTTAGTGTAAAGTTAATTCTTGCAACTGACTCGTTGGATTCAAAAATTGGCGTTACGGTCAGTTTGACGTCTTTATTTTCGTAGACAATGTCGCCGTTCATTTTTACGGATTTTGCTTTGACTGCGTTTACAACGGCATCACTGATTACTTTGTCGGGGTTTTGATACCACAAGTTATAGGCAGCTACTCCGCTGCCTGACAATAGAGCAAGCCCGATGATGCTACCGATAATGATATATCGCCGTTTTTTCGACTTTTTCGCAGCCGGCTGCGAAAAAGCCAGAGCAGTCGGAGCTGGCTGAGATGAGTCTGCTGGGGTAGCAGTACCGTTATTAAAATTAGGCTGGCTTGGCTCGGGCAACGTGGATTCAGCATCCAGTTTTGATAGTTCCATGTTCACATCGGGTGAATCATAGGACGGTTGTGACGGGCTTTCCAGGTTTGGAGGCGATGCTACTGCAGGTTCTGGATTCTGGGGTTGGGTTGGTTCGTACGGCTCTGTCGTGGGAGTGCTTTTATCTTCTGGCACGATGGTTCCTCACATCGGTTATGGTTATCTCCCCTAGCCTACCATAGTATCTATAAATTCGAGAAAAATTCTTGCTTGATTTCCTGCCACTGCGGGGACTGGCGGACTAGTAGCTGGTCATCACTGGTTTTATGCAGTAGCACCTTTAACGCTTCCTCGGTATATATGTTACCTTGCGAGCCCTTTGCCAGTACAACCGCTTTTTCTTCCAAAACTCCGTTAACAAATCCGCCGGCATCGATAGCACTTTTAAATGATTTAACTTGGCAGCCTCGGGCTTTTGCAGCAGGCGCGAGGTGTTTTTCGGCTTCATCGCCTACCGTCACGACCCAAGCAAGCAGGTTCGGGTCACATAAGTTGCCAAGTGCTTCATGCTCGGTTTGGGATGTAGCACCAAGTTCATTCATACTGCCCAGAATGGCAATACGCTGGGGTGCTTGCAAGCTGTACAGGGTTTGCAGCGCGGCTCCGGCTGAGGCCGGACTGGAATTATACGTATCGTCAATAAGAATAGAGTGCTTAACGCCGCGGAGTACGTTCATACGGCCATGGACCGGCGTAATGTCCTCGACGGCTTCCGAGATTTCTTTCGGGCTCATGCCCAACTTGACCGCCACCGTCATGGCGGCACAGACCGGACGCAGACTATGCTCGCCGAGCACTCGGATGTTTGCCGGAACTTCACTGTCAGCTTCGAATTCAGGCGCGACCAGCGCGGCATTGTAACCATGCCGGATGTCAAAGTCCTTTATTTCGATTCGGTATTCGGCTGCAGCCGTCGATCCGTACGTATCGACGTTTTGGTTGGTCAGCAAGTCAGCAAACCGTCCGTCGATATCGTCGCGGTTGATAACTGCCAGCTCACTGAAGTTAGCCAGGGCAATCTCTTCTTGGGCAACAGTTTCAATCGTTTCAAAAAATTCCATGTGTTCCGGTGTAATAGCCGTAACAACACCGATTGCCGGACGCAGGTATGTTCCAAAGTGCGCCATCTCTCCAACCCGGTCACTGCCGAGTTCCTGAACGATGACCTCAACGTCGGCCGGTTCCGAGATACGTTTTTTTGCGGCCCGGAAGACCGTTAGCCATTGGCCGACACTGTGAACGTTATCCGGATAATCAATGCCGAGTATGCCCAGCGGGGCACTCATGTGCGTATTGTAATTGCCGTCCTGCATGCGGACACGAAATTTTTTACTAAGGACCGTGGCGATTGCCGTTTTGGTACTGGTTTTTCCTACGCTGCCGGCAACTGCCACCAGTTTAACTTCAGGATGCTTTTCGAAGTACGCCCGGACGTAATTTTCTAGTTTGTTTTGGATAAAAGTTTTAAACATAGTCACTTATCCATGATACGCGATTTGGGACAAAACGAAAGCAGGCAGACCGCTGGACGATTCCTATATAATAAGTGCATGAACGCCATTAGCTCTTTCTTCCGACAGATTAAACTGATTCTTACCGGTGAGCGCAAGCCCCATGCTGATAACCCTCGCGATTTTGCTTTCGAAGATTGGAAAATGGCGCTTGTTGCGGCTAAAGACGCCGTTGGCGACAAACGTCTCGGCCTTCTTGCCGCTGGGATTGCGTACTTTGCGACATTCGCATTCTTCCCGTTAGTGGCTGTGGGCGTGGCGGTCTCCAGCTTTATTATTTCTGAAGAAAGTCTCAGTACCGTCGTGACGTCACTCGAGATTTACTTGCCAAGTGACATTGCAAGTCTAGTGACAACCCAGCTCGAGAATGCCCTTAAAAGCCAATCGGCCTCCACCTTAATTGCCATTTTCGGTATTTTACTAGCGCTGTTTAGTGTCTCGGGTGCAACCCAAAACCTAATTAGCGCCGGCAACGTGGCCTATGAACGCAAAGAATCTCGCGGACTGGTTGAGCTTCGCTTAACAAGCCTCGGACTTCTGCTTTCCGGCTTGGTTGGCGGCACGTTCATCATCGGGCTTCTGCTTCTTGACCAAAGTCTGCTCGTTTCGTTTGGCATGACAGAAAGTATCGCCTGGGCAGTAAGCTTGCTTAGGTGGATTGTCATTGCGGGGCTTATCGGGGTTATGCTGGCTATTTTTTACCGCTACGGACCCGACAGGCCGCATGCCAAGTGGCAATGGGTGACCTGGGGTTCAGTGATTGCGTCGGTCATTTGGCTCATTGGAACAGTGCTGTTCTTTATATATGCACGGTTTTTCGCCAATTTCAGTGAATCATACAGCTTGTTCGCGGGCATTATCGTACTAATGACCTGGTTCAACCTGACGGCATTCATCGTACTGCTTGGTGCCGAAATTAATTATCGGCTCGAACAACAGACGGTTCGTAAAACGACCAAGTAACCGGGTTATGGCTCGTCGTAAAATGGGTGCCAAAGTTTTCGCGCCCGGGCTTCAAGCGACGGTATGCCGCTTTTCATAGCTTCACGAAGTAACTGCACGACATCTGCGTGCTTTTTCCGTTCGTGCGGGCACGTGTCTACCAGCGCCTGTAGTGAGAATACTTTGAGTATTTTGCTGTGTGACATGTGAAAGTCGTATTTCCATATCCTCCTAACAGCAGTCAGTTCACTTTCGGTAAGAGCAAGACGCGGCAGTATTTGTGCCATGTGCCAGCGGACTTCTTTTTGGTGGTAATCGTGGAGTATCTTAACCAGCTCGGGCACATACGATTCGAGAGCCCGGTGGTTTTCAGCTGAGATTTTTTCAAGTGCGTCGGCTATTCGCATATTGAGCCCTTCGTCTGTTGGGCTGAAGCTTTCGACAAGCTGATGCACTACCATCCGGTCAGTCCGAGCAAGTTTAACGACTTTATCAACGCCTCCTACCGTTCGCATGTCGCCGTGTGACAAAAGATGAATGATAGACTGAGTCATTTTAAAACCGTGTTCCTGTTCTCATCATAGCAAATGCCTTCTGCAAAGGGAGCCATGAGTCTAGTATCTTGATACTGAATTACTTCTTAAAAGTTAGCGAGTCGATTGAGCGTAGATCAATACCATGTGACTGGTAAACAGATTCTGTCGAATCGCTTGTCGTCGATTCGTATAACCCTTCGAATTTATCCAGGCACGCTTGAACTCGTTCTACTGAGTCGCCTTCAATCTCAACATACGGTGGGATGAGCGGCCAAAAATCAATTGTTATCATGCAATCATACACATGGTACACTTCACGCTTATTTTCTTGGTAATTGCGAGGCTTTAAGCCCGCGGCCGTAAGGATGCTTTTTGTCCGCTCGAAATCATCAGTCTTTACTTCTATTTCCTCGGTGCCGTCTATTGCGTTGGCGTAAGTTTTTTTATAGGTTAATGTCGTCATGTGCCCGTCTGTTCGTAAACGTATCCATGCATTTTCATCGGTGGGAACCGTGTCAAATACTACGCGGCGATAATTCAGAACCTCATCGACGGCAACACCGTTGTCACGTAAAAAATCCTGCACTTTCTTTACGTCAACACCCAGTAGCTTGATTTCGTTTTCAATACTCATGACTAAACTATAGCATCTCGGGTGGCTGTGAAGCCGAGGTTGTTCCTCATCCAACGCAAGCGTTGGTGCGGCAATGTCGTAACGCTGAAATCAATATCTCGAAGTTCGTCTGGCTTAACCACAAACGGCTGGTCTTGTGGAATTTGGCCTGTCGCAAAGGCGGTCAAGTATTCTTCAAGAAGTATGTGGAAGCGAAATAAGTCGTCTCGATGTTTATTCTTTGAAGACATGAGCTGCTGATGAGTATCGATAAAGAAACAGACAAAATCAGGTGAAAACGGATCAAGTTCGCCTACTAAGCGCTTTGACTTAGGATCAACTTGCTTGATTCGGCCAAACTTTCTGCGCTGTTCATCAAGCTCTGTTAAGTAGTTACTAAATGAGAATCCGAGGCTTTGCCAGTCCATTGAGCCTTTTCTCATCCCCTTTAGAGTCCTATATGCTTCCATGTGCCGCTCTTCCAAGTCACCATCTACGAACAAGTCATCAAGGTGTGCCTCAATCTGCGAAGACCGCATAAGCGGTCCGAATGCTGACGGCAACGTGTGGAAGTATCGTACCCCGAAGGCAACGCTCGCTACGATTTCCCCTTCTCTTTTATAAATGTCAGTAGACTGAGGGCTGCCTATCGAATCGAACATGTCTGCATAGCGATCAAGGATTCCCGCTTTTTCAATCATGTCAAATCCCCACAAGTGATCCATGAAGTCATGTACCGCGAGCGATACTTTTGAGCCCAAGAATCCATTTACTCCCAGAATTTTTCCGTTTTTAACGTACTCGGTTACCGGTAATATCCCGTCACCTGCTTGTTGGTGCGCCCGCAAAATCTCTTCGGCATTGGCAGGGTCGATAGAAATGACCATTCCATTTTCACGCATGTTCTCTAGGCTTCGGGTAACTCGGCCACTAAACTCCATACGATCTGCCCGTGCAATTTCAACAAGGTTTGCCTGTATGCTTTCTTCAATTTCTTCATCAACGGTTTCAAGATATTCGTGAAGACCCGCATGCAATTCGTCGAACTGCTCGTCATTTATCAAAACGACCATCTCTTCGTCGATTGTATTAGGAATTACTGCTCTGAATTGATCCAGCGCTTCATCACGATCGACAGTCGTAAGTGCAGGTGCTATTTTGACAAGGAACTGATTATTAATTCTCTCTACGATATGTCGATGTGAGTTTAGTGGGCCGAGAGCACTTTCAAGAGATGTCTGATCATAGGGTGAGTACCATTTCTGAATGAAACTCGCTACGTGCGTTGCTTTTTCTAGTTCTCTCAAGCTTTCAAGTGAATCAAGCGGTTCGGGTACTACTTCCGATGTTTCGCGTCCAATCATCGATCCGAGCAGCGGGTGCAACCCGGCCTCACTATGGTCTTCGCCCGGTTCGGGATTGGTCTGCGGAATATTTTCTGAGGATGTTGGCTGGGTCATTTCTATCCTTTCATGACTTCATCAATTACGGCTAGTGTCTGGCGTTCAAGCTCATCCAGGTCGGCTACGTTATAAATTACGAATCTTGCCATCGTCATCAACCTTGCGATATTTGTCTCATGGTCAAGTACGCCACTGTTTTCTCTCTCGTGAGCAACCATAAACTCTTCAAAATCCAATCTATCCCTATCTCCACTCGATCTGCTTTTGATTCTATCGAAACGAAGAGCGCTGTCATCCCCAGCTCCCGCTGCTACGCCTACGAGCGTGCCTGAATACTCATCCATAAGGTGCACCCCCTCACCGGGTGCATATAGCCCGGAAACAGCCACCCGAGCGGTCGGCTGTTCTATTTGGTCAAGTGCAAGATCAACCCAATAGCCGATTCCATGTTTTTCTCGTTGCTCGTTGGCTATCTTGGTTTGTAGTTCCCGGCTCGTGGTCAGCCCACGACGTGCAATTTCTTCCCTTACAAGATCGCTCGATGAAATATGAGTAAATCCATTTTGCTGAAATATATTCGCAACGGTATCTTTACCAGACCCCGCACCGCCGACTACACCCACTACCTTTTCAAAGCTTTGGCGAGAAGCAGGCATATAATGCTCCTAACTCTCGCTCTTACTTTCGTCTTTTTCTTCTGTTAGTGTTTGTATGTTGCTGAAATACTCTCGGACCGCCACCTGATTGAGGCGCACGATGGTTGCTTCAAAACGCCTTTCGCCATTTAAATAAGTAGCGGCTTCGCCTTGCACTTTTCCTAGTAGCGCTTCTCCGAGCGGAGAATCTGATGATACGGCTTCAACTTCTTCGCCCGACTCAGGGTCAACGACACCCATAGGATAGACTTGGCGAAAACCAACTATATCAACAGGAAATGAGAATCCGCCTTGGCTTATGAGAGCACGGCTTCCTAGGGTTGCCCGTACTTCATCCTCGTCAGGGTACGAAACAATAGTCGCATCGAGCAGTGGTGCTATTTTTTCCGATCTTGCGGCAATGACCTTGGCTTCGTTGTCTGTAGCCCGAAATGCCCCATCATGCCAATCGTCGCCACCCGATACGCTTACTTTTGCGTCCACAATTCGCTGATATGAACTCTGTAGTTCTTCGTAGGCAATATTAACGGCATCCATTTCATGCGGAAGCAGGACAAATTCAGGAAGGGTCTTGTCATTGGTTTGCACCAAATCAAGGTACTCTCTATTAGAGATGTCGTTATGACTCATGATTTATTTATATAACTAAAGATAGATGATGTCAATATGTGAACAGAAAACAAATTGAAGAGGGGGCGAGGATTGTAGTAATCCTCGCCCCCTTGGTTTCAACGACCACGGTTATGGTCGTCGGTGCCTCCCTAGTTCAGGAAGGCAATGAGCTGAATCGGCCCCGGCACCGTCGCCTCGTCGTTGCCGCCGTTCAGGACGACGAACTGGGCTCGTCCGTTGACATCGATTGCCTCGACGTCGTTGGCGTCACCGCCGGCAGACGGAACCACGTGTTGCTGGTAGCCGCCGCTGGCGTTCGCCATGAACAGGATGTCGTCCGGGTTGCCCGCCGTAGCGGTTGCCCCGGAAACCTGTCCGTAGACGTCGAGCTTGCCGTCGCCGTTGGCGTCACCCAGGGCGACTGTCCAGCCGTCAGCGTTGCTCCCCACAGTCCCGAGCGGTCTCACCGTGGTGCTGAGACCCGTGGCAGTACCCTCTCGGTACTTGAAGCCGGCGTTGTCGCCGTACACCAGGTCGTCGATGCCGTCCCCAGTCACGTCGCCGACCTTGGCGCCGTTCATGTAGGGCAGACTGAGCGAAGTGACGTTGACGAACCCGCTGCCGGTGTTGCGCAGCAGCGTCGGCTTCTTGTTGGGGAATGTCAGAGACAGCAGGTCGGGACGGCCGTCGTGGTTGTAGTCCCACTCCAGCGCCATCCGTACACCGGTGTTCTTCGCCGAAACGTTGAACTCCGGCGCCGTGCGGAAGCCGTTCCACGTGCCATCCTGCTCGGGGTCACCGAGGTTGATGTAGACGTGGGGCTGCTCGTTGTACGGGTGATCGGCGTAACCGTCGCATGCGTCGGTCACGGCGCGTTCGACCTGAGCACCGATGAACAGGTCCGGCCATCCGTCGCTGTTCCAGTCGGTCGCCAGGACGTGGCGCCCACGCTGGCAGGGCTCGCCCACGCCGTACTGCGTCGCGAAGTCCTGGAAGACCCCCGGCGCAGTCTGCAGGAAGAGCTCGTTGTTGATGTCCTCTCCCTTGACGCGGTTGCTGGCGTAGCGGCCGGCGGAGTTGTAGATGTCTCCCAGGTCGTTGCCGTCGAAATCGGCGATCACGCTGGCGTGTCTGTCGACGTACGACTTGGACGTGTACCCGGGCGTTGGCCTGGGTGACACGACCTGGAAGGCGGTGCGCGTGAATGTGCCGTCGTCGTTCTGGGAGTACAGCATCCCGGGGTTCTTCATGTGCAGGGAAACATGGAAGTCGACGTCACCGTCTCCGTCCACATCACCTGTGCCCACGTCCCAGGAGTCGGTGGTGCCCACCGTGATGCCGGCGACCACTGCGCGGTCTTCGACCTGCAGAGATGCAGCGATGGCAGGGGCCGCCACCGCTACGCAGGTGAAGATCGCCGCAGCAATCTTCAGTTTGCGTGGGATTCTCACGAGAGTGCCTCTCATTCTGATTGTTGGGGTACAAGCGTTTGCTCGTCGTATATAATACTACAAAATTAAGAAAAATGCAAGTCTTTTTGAGGGTAAATGATAATTACCTTGACTGTCATAGTAATATGATATACACTGTAGTTATGATAGGTAAAAAATTATCATCCGACCTACTACGTGGCCATACCGATACCATTATTCTCAATTTACTTTCAGATGGGGATAAATATGGATATGAGATTACGAAATTAATCCACGAAAAGTCGGACCAGTTATACCTGTTAAAAGAGGCAACTATGTATTCTAGCCTCAAACGTCTTGAACACGATGGTTGCATCACTTCTTATTGGGGAGACAAGACCCAAGGTGGGCGAAGAAAATACTATAGCATTACGCCTAAGGGTCAAGAGTTATATGCCACAAATATGTGGAACTGGACCTCAGCAAAAGAGATTTTAGACAAATTACTATAAAGGAGTAACTATGAACGACAAATTAAAACAATTTCTAGACAGCGCATTCAAACCCTACGGCAACTTCCCTGCCCGCAAAGATGTCGAGCAAGAACTGCTGGCAAATTTGACCGAAAAATATAGCGACTTAAAAGCCGGCGGCAAAAGCGACGAAGAAGCCTACCAAGCCACCATCGATTCGTTCGGCGACGTGTCCGAGATTATGGATCAAGTCAAACCCGCGACCGGCAACCAGGTGCAAGACGGACGCTCTGTCCACAAAATCCTCAAAGACTCGTTCAAGCAGGCCAAGCGCAGCAAATCCAAGTTTTCTATGGTGGAAATGAAACAAAGCGACCTAAGCGAAACGAATCTTGCGGGTGCAGACTTCAACTTTGCCGAGCTTCGAGAATCGAACTTTGACGGGTCCGACCTTACGGGAGCAAAGTTCAGAGCCGCCGATATGCGCGGATCGTCGTTTAAAGGTGCCTGTCTATCCGGTGCGAAGCTCGATGGGTGTGATGTGTCAGAAGTAAGTTTTACCGAAGCCAATTTGACGAATGCACAGTTCAAAGCCGCCGCACTAAAGGGCGCTACTTTCAACGGTGCGAAATTGGATGGTGCTACTTTTGGCTGGTCCGACCTTAGGGACGTATCGTTCGAAAACCAAACGCTTAACGGTACGTACTTCGAGGCTTCATCACTGAAAAATACTTCGTTCAAAAACGCCGTGCTAAGCGACGTAACATTCCACCACTGCGAAGCCAAGCACGCCAACTTCGACGGCGCCACGATGGACAAAGTAACCTATGCCCTGTTAAAAGGCGCAAAGGCAAAGTTAGATAATGTCGAAGTTCAGTAGCTAACTTGGCTTGGCTTAGTGGCCCATTCCTGGCCCGTTACTTGCGCTGATTGGATAACCCCAGTCAATTTGCCATTGTCTCATCTGACTAATTTCGGCCTCTTGTGCAGAGATTATGTTTCTTGAAAGTTCTTTAACCTCTTCGTGCTTAGCGTTGGTAGCAGCTAGTTTTGCCATATCAATCGCGCCCTGGTGATGAACGATCATTTCGGAAATGAAAGCCGCGTCAAAATCGTCGCCTGTCTTGTTTTCTAGGCTTCTAGCCGACATTTGCATACTTTCCATCATCGAACTGTCGTTATTTTTTTGCTCAGCTGGCTTATCAAATGTCGTAGCTGCAACCGAGACAAGAAGTCCCCCAATGAAAAATCCAATTAACCCGTAGAGTAGTGGTTTAGTTTGCATGTTATACCTCCTTATTTTGCTTATAGCATCCGACTGATAGCACCGACTAATTCGTCGGCCTTGTCGCTACCAGTGTGTGAGTGAACGTCGTCGTTAGTCAGGCAATGTTTCGCATGGTCGCGTAGCAGTTCCAGTGCAACTTTATCTAAAGCTGCTTTGGCTGCACTTACCTGAGTCAGAATATCGATACAGTATTTGTCGTCGCTTACCATTTTTGAGACGCCTCGTACCTGCCCTTCGATACGGTTTAGTCGTTTAAGTAAATCTGATTTGTTGTCTGCGTATCCGTAGTGTTGCATGCTAGCTCCTAGTGCGTATGGCTATGATCATTCTTACCCAACAAGTTCATTGTCAGGGCATGGCCTTTATTCTTTTTCAGTAGGTATATATTTACAGGAAGTGCCGCAAAAAATGCAGCAGCAAGAGCAATTGGCATGCTAATCCAAAAAAGTGGGCTGACTATACCGGCATGCAGAGCACCAGGGATAGCAAGCATTACGGCGTTGTCGACGATTTCCATCGTGGCAATAGATAGCGTGTCAGCAGCCGCAACCACTGACAGTGCCGCCATAAATCCAATACCAGCTTTTACTAGTGGTAACGTCGAAAGTGCAAAACCAAATACGAATGCCAGGGCTATTGCCAATAGTATCGTAGAACCGATGCTCAGCCCGAGAATTGTACCAATAATCAGACCTAGCACTTCCCCAATCGCACAACCTGTCAGACAGTGTAATGTGGCGCTAATAGCCATAGCATTAACGTTGCTGTGATGGTGATGTTCGTGTGAATTATGTTCGTGCATTTCTAATCTTCTATACCCCCCTAGGGTATAGGATTTTGTATAGGGCGTCAATATGATTTCAATTAATGCAATGAAAAGCCAGCTCCTGCAGACTGGTTTTTTGTCGGTTGCCTTAGCCTTCCACAACTACTTCAAACCCGCCGTATGCCACCTTCATCGTGTCGGCTGGCATTTTATCAGCCCGCTTTACATTGCAGAGCAGTACGTTATCGCTTATGATTACTGCATGAACAAGTCTACGCGCGGTTCTGCTCACGTAATCATTATTGTGTTGATAATCGTTGCGCTTGTCGGTGTGCTTGGCTACATGGCTTGGAATGCGTACAAAAAAGCACCCGTTACAAATAATGTCAAAAGTGACGGTACGAAAATCAGCTACATCGACTGGAGCTTTGACGGTTCGGTCTGGAAACCGGCAAGTACCCCACCGAACTGCGAGCAACCTTTGCTTATCGGCGCGCCGATGGATGTTAGCAAAGCAACCTCCAAACTGTATCCAGGACAAGTCAGAGGCACTGACTTCAAACCCCATGGCGGCTTGGCTGTCGACACGGCAGCCAGCACGAGTTTAAATGTTTATGCGATACGTGATGCTTACCTATTTCGCGGCTCACGCTACATAGAAAATGACGTTATCCAGTACCTACTGGATTTTATGGACCCATGCGGTATCTTTTACCGGTATGACCACATTGCGACGCTGTCAAAAGAAGTGAAAAAACTTACCGACCAATTACCCGAACCAAAGCTTGACGATTCACGCACCGTTAGCTTTTCAACACCAGTGTTTATTAAAAAAGGTGCGACTATTGCTACTGCCGTCGGTAAAACTGGCAATACGGGGTTTGACCTAGGCGTATATGATTTGCGTACGCGGAACGAAGCTTCAAAAACGGAACTGTACAAAACAGACGCTCGCAGAATACAAGACAAAGAGCAGTCATTCTATTCTGTTTGTTGGTTCGATCTATTGCCGCCGAAAGAACGTGACATTGTGAACGAGTTGCCGTCGCGAAGCGGCGTACTAGAAGGCACTAGCAGCGACTACTGCGAAATAAACTGACGTTTAAAACTTTCGATGTCTTATTTAGCCTTCAACGGCTACTTCGAACCCGCCGTATGCCATCTTGGTCATGTCGTTTGGCATTTCAAAGCCCTCACCCATGTCCATTTCACTCATCTCAGCCATAACTTTTGCGTTTACTTCGTCGCGGTGTTGTTTTGATTCAAAGACGATCCATGAGAACCACACATTGATTTTGACGAATACAACTCAAGCACGTTTAATAGAAGATCAAATTGAATAGGCGCCGATTACTAGTCGGCGCCTGGTGGACGGTATTGTGACATGACTTCAGAAGAAGTGATTCACTAGAGCCTGTACCGCTTCAGGCTTTGCTGCTTCTCGCCTACATCACTTCTTCGCCTGGCCCATGATGGACAGGATCCGGATGAAGATGTTGGCGAAGTTGAGGAACACGTTCACCGCCACGTCGATGGCGTTGTTGAACGTCCGGTCGAGCCGACGCGCCATGTTGAGGTCGTAGACCATGATGGCGCAGAACAGGATGAGCACGGCCCAGTCGAGGATCGTGAAGCTCAGCTCCATGTCGACCCCGAACGCTGCCAGCAGGATGCCGCCGAACTGGATGAAGATTGCCCCGAGGAGCAAACCGAACAGCGGCGCACCCCATGCGGACAAGTCCGCCGGCAGTAGGGCGCCGATGAACCCGGTGACCAGAACGACGCCGGTCGCCAGAACGAACGCCTGAACGACACTGCCGAGCTCGTAGAGCGCGACGAACGGTCCGATCATGAGACCCATGGCGCCGGCGCAGATCGCGCCACCCACCACGGAAATCATGGGGTCGTCGTTGGCCTGAGCCAGCACGCCACCGCCGATCGAACCGGCAAGGCAGACGAGCATGAACAGCAGGAGCAGCCATCCGTTGTCGGAGAACGTCCAGGTGTAGCTGAACGACGCACCGACCATCGAGACCATGATGAAGACCGCCGTGAAGCCGGAGATCGCCATCATGTAGGTGCGGACATTCATGGTGTTGACATGAGACTGCCTCTGGTCGTAGAAGCCTTCGTTGAAGTTCATTGGTCCCCCTTGTCGAGAAGTGCGAGTGACGACTTGTCACCTAACTTATTATAATAGCATATTTCCTTAGATTTTGCAATGTTAGAAGTTCTGGCGACAAGCTGGTACGACTTTGATGCCTTCTTTAGATTCTTGACCCAGCCAGCCAGTCGGTGAGAACAAGACTCGCTCTCTGGCTATATCAGTTGAAAAACTAAGCTGTTTTCCTTATAATTATGCTCTGTAACAGCCTGCGGGTTTAGCTCAGTTGTTAGAGCGCTTCCTTGCCATGGAAGAGGCCAGGAGTTAGAGTCTCCTAACCCGCACCACGAACGAAATCATTGGCACTAACGAACCCTTCCCAGGGTTCTTTTAGTTTATAGGACACTGCCGACCCCTTACGGAAGCTATCGTCTCCTGGCGTAATTGTGAAGTTAGAGAAGAAAATTCTGAGCAACGTGTCCATTACCTTCATATCTTGAATTTTATCAAGAATAACGGGGGTAGTTTCTAAAAGTTTAAGATATTCTTCAAAAGTTGGTATCGCGCCTTTTATACGGTCTCGGCGTCTTATTGCCTTTGCGTAATCTGCTTTCGAGCTCTCTATGTCCTTTGCGTATTTACTGAGATCGTAATGTTCTTTTAGCTCGGGGCTCTCTAGAATGAGGTCCTTGATGCGAATGTACGATTTTTCCTTATTAGCGATTAGGACTTTGTACTTCGCAATTTCACTGTCGAGTTCTTCTTGTCTTCTCTTTGCTTCTTTCTTTGCCTCACTTACAAACGCAGCGTAGTTACTTTTTGTAACAAATAAATATTGCCCGAAGAACTTCTTTGCAGCATCGATAACAAGACCGGCCCTTGCCGACTTATCGAACATCTTGCAGCCCACGGTTTCACATTTGTAGTAATAACGCGCGTGCATGATCTCGCCAGTTTCTTTGTCTCGTTTAGGTATCAACATAGAAGTAAGTGTCTTATCGCATTCACCACAATAAATCATGCCTCGTAAGAGATCGGCCTTTGCGTGAGGGCGAGGGCTATGAATAGCAAGAACCTTTGATGCATTCAAACTATCGATCCTATTTATCTTGAGAAACTCATCGACCGTAATCATCGGCTCAAAGTCATACTTCTCAACAAGATTTATAAGAGTTTTCCCCCACTTATGGATGCCTACATAATGAGGATCCCGTAATAGCTTTGATACGTCGTCCTTATCCCAGACATGTTTTACATACTCGCCACCTAAGCGCTTTTGAACCGCATAGGATTGATTATTAATCCAAAGACGAATATCTTTCTGTGATTTACCTTCAAGCGCCATGGTGAACATATTCTTGACCGCTGCAAAGCCGCGTGGATCGGGCTGGAAGTTTCGTTTCTCATCGACTACATAACCGTGCTTGAACTTACCAATAAACTCACCATCTTCGATTGCGCGCTTGTTGCCACGATCAACCGACTCAGCAAGGTGTTCTGAATACTGCTTTGCCATTACGAAAGTAATGCCTAAAAGCATCTTTCCAGCGGGTGTGTTTTCAAAGGTGAAAGTAGGAAATCGAAGATCTTTTATAAGGCCTCTGTCGACCAAATCAATGATTGCTCCCGCTTCCTTCATGTTGCGAGAAAGTCGATCTGGATGCCAGGCAATGAGACCATCGATGTGGCCGTTCTCTATCTCATTAATCAGGGCGTTAAACTTGATGCGTGTGTCGGCGACTTTGGCCGAGAAACTCTCTTCGTAAACCTTTACGACATTAAGGTTATTTGGAATGACAACCTTTTCCATACATTCCTGAATTTGATCTTCGATTGATGACGCCTGACGATCCTCGCTAGTTGTGGACTTTCTGACGTATAGGGCATAGCGAAGTGTGTCAGTGTCAACATCACCGGGTGCCTTAGGCTGACCCGCTTGTAGCAGCTCTAGTAGTTTCTGGGGGTTTGCATGATCGGCCATAATTTCATTATATAACCCACCATAGTTAGAGCTGCTTTAGGCTTATTGCTATAGGATGATTGTCACCCCATCTTTTACGAGATACGGCTTTGGTTGCGGCTCAACATCAACATAGTCAAGCAGTATGCCGACTAAGCTGATCAAATGTAAATCGCTGTTTTCATTGAGAACCATTTTGTCTACCGATCTTCCCTGTATCCCACTAGGGATATGTATGTGTAGCCCAATAGGCTGAATGACAAAGAAGCCAGTGTTTAGTCGACAAAATTGGAAGGTTCTAGGGCGAGTCTACTCCCAAAGGGTGGGCTTGTAAACCCCATTTAACAGGGGTGCGAACATAGTTAAGCTGGTATACTAGCCTGTTATTCTGGGTAATAAATTTCGCGTATATTTTCTCCCACACGCACGGACTGGGATTAACTAAACCCCATTCGCAGCATAAGTAAATTGATAGTAAAACCTATGCGCAAGTACGTACGTAATTTTCTATAAAATTTTATAATTTCAATCTGTAAACACGGGGTGTGGCTACCTAATAAAGTAGCGGGCGTTTTTAATCCTGCAATTCGGTGCCCTGGGGGTGTGGGGTTTTAATCATCACTTCGGTATAATCGAATACAAGTGGTTTACCCACTCCGGCCTAAAGCCACCTTGTAAAAGGAAGGTATGGTCACCAAGTCCACAAAGAGAAACAGCTCGTCATGAGTCGTCTCTTTGTGGCCGCATTCCGAAAGGTTTGTGAGTGGCCGAAAGGCTGCTGCTCATGGCGGGCTTTTTGGTTCCCGCCAAAATCTAAGGAAGGCGGAACATGTCCAAGAAAACTTCATACGGACCAGCAGCTGACGAACTTTTAGCAGCATGGCCATCAAGAAAAAAGTCCAAACAAAAGATTAATTGGGGGATCGACAGGGGATCGGCCATTATTTACATTGTTATGCTCGTAGTCGCACCACTTATCGCACTTACTATTACGTTTTACAATCAGAGAAACGAAAGAATTGATTGTTCAAAATTATCCACCAATTCTATCGCCTACCTTCAACAAGGTGGCGAGGAGATACCTGCTAGCTGTGGGATCGGCCGATAACTTTGTTGTGCCAGCATAACTAAGCCCGTAATCCTCACTTATCCGCTGATAATACACGTTTGAAATTTTTAAGGACTATTTCCGACACTAAGTCGGGTGTCATATTAAGCAGTGTGCCAAGTATTTCGACAGTTTGCTTGAGTTGTTCTGATTGAGTACTCTGATCATCTAGAAACGGGGCATCGGTCTCTGTAAGTATACGGTCGTCTGAGACTAAACTGATTATCTCTTGGCCTCTCTTGCTACGTAGCATCGCATAATTAACAGAGAAAAAGCAACCAAGTTTAAGTGCTCTCTTGGCTTGAGCTTTCGTGCCAGTAAACCAGTGCAGGACCACTACACCTCTATCTTGGGGCAAGTATCGTTCGATCATATCCAATACCGTATCGACCGATCGCACCGCATGTACGGACAATACTTTATCGCCACGCTCCGAGCATCTTGTCAGGATGTGCTTAAAAATATCTTTCTGCATGTCAAAGTTTTGAATGTAGTTTGCACTAGCATCTAGCCCTACTTCGCCAACGTACCGTGCATTATTAAGATATTCATCCCATAGCTTCAATTCATGCTTGGTGTCTTTGGTGATAATCTGCGGGTGGAGACCCAGAGCTGGGCGAACATAACGTAGCTTCGCAGTAAGTTCATGATTACGCGGCCATGCACGGGGCGTTGTAGTAACCGCTAACGTGTATATCTGTGCACTTTCAGTAGTCTTTACTTTCGTTTCGAAGTCCTCGAATAAGTCTAAGTGGCAGTGAAAATCGACATAGCTACGCATATAAATTATTCAGAGCTTGTACGAACATTTTTTAGTATCTCACTGACTTCAATTAAACCTCGACTGTATACCCCAAACAGCTCTTCCTGATCTTCTGCCGACTGATCTGAAAGTGATCCATTACTGTGTAGCATCAGCTTAGCAAGACGAGGCTTACTCACTAATCGATTAATGGCAAACTGGAATGATCTAACCTGTCGTCCCTCCGCCTCATTACTATCGAGAGTTCTTTTTGATAAATCCTCTATTGTATAGGTGGTCTTGTCGCCACCCTCTCCCAAGCCCTTTCTGACTGCAGCTCTACGTATCAGACATGGTAGACAATGGCCACAATGCTGAGCAGGCAATTTTTGCCATCGGCCTTTCGTAGGGGAAGAGCACGAAGATGAAAGAGGTATAACCTTTTCGAGTAGAGATTTGTTTGCGCACTCAAGTGCCATTTCTCCCTTAGTTTTATTCCAGTAAGGATTTTGCACTGTTCCGTTTATACCTAAAATTTTTAAAAATTCGTTCCACCTGGAGATATAGAATGGGTGGGTTGTTCTAGTGCTATGAGATCCGAGACGTAATGGATCTAGTGGAACATTCAACGCAATTAATCCGTTCTCAGGCACCCTCAAAGTAAATTCTTTGCCAAGGCCAGACCCAGCAAGAATACCGGTTGCAAAGAACAAGAACGACCTTCCGCGTGTTGTCGTCTCGTGTTTACTACCTTTAACGTTAACTTTATTTAAATCCATCCATAACCTCAATCTATTGAAACTATTCTTTGGATATTCGCGGCGTAGTTCTTGAAGACAATTATCCTGCGCTTTGCTCGTAGCGCCGTCTCCCGCATGACTTACTAATAATGGTGTCCTACCTGCATCCAAACTATCAATGGCACCTATTAGGCTGTCTAACCCTCCTGAAAATAATGCCACCTCATCAAATGCAACCCCGCCGAGCGGCAACGTGCCTTTGGGGATGAGGTCCGTGGCAGTTTTCAGTTTGGTACGAAAATGTAGCTCCCAAATATCACCCGTTAGAAAATCGAGAGCCCTCTTTAAAGTAGGCGTAGCAGCTTGCCATTTTTCAGGATCTGCAACAGGTACGATAATCTTTATTTCCCGAGTCCAGCTATCCTGCGACTCACTATCTCTAGAAAGTCTAGTATCTGCAATTTGGACGTGTGTTGCCAAAACCAAAAGATCAACCGCTATCTCACTAGGAAAAACACCTTGGTTGAGAAGATCATCCAGGGCAGCACCTATACCAAGACCAAGCTTGGCGTGGTGTTGAAAATCAACCTTAGTAAGTACCTCATTTGGCTGCAATGTATATGCAAAGTTATCCTCATCGCCGTAGTGGCCTGCGATTACATGCCGTCTCATTCTTCGTTCTCCATATTATCGCCAAGTGCTACAAGAAGATCGAAGGCCTGCTCGTAAATTTGGTCAACATACGACAGGGTTTCATCGGGCCTCAAAGGTAGGGGCCTCTGGTCTAAGTTATTGAATGCCTCGCTCACACCATTACCGATAAAATCGTGGAGCTGTTCTTGAATAGCCGTAGCCGCTGCGACGTCTTTGGGCATGGAGACTGCTTTAATACCAATTTCATTATAAATTCGAAGCTCAATTGAGTTAGTCGTATAGGCTTCGATAACCGCCTGAACCTGGTCACTATTTAGGTTGCTTAAATCTAGTGTGCCAGCTTCAACAACCTGTTCAATAGTTCGAACAAATGCGTCTCGTGCAATGCCAGTATCGGCACTGCCGCCCTCAGGCAGTATGTAGTCTGCGATGCCAATAAATACCTCGTCGATTGGCCTGCCTGTTAGATTATCTAAGTTGAGTGAGCGAAGCGTTTCATCAATTCCTCTTGTAGCCGCATCATTAAGGAAGTTTAGGAGCCGTGCCGCAGTACCTCTCGAGGAGCCCATCTTTTGCACGGCTCCTTTCGAGCCTCCAGATGATCGACTCACATAACTCGATACTGCACGTCCCATACTACGCCGATCGCTGCCGCCCGATCTGGCAAATTTCGAAAAAGCTGTGCGTGGAGCTTGATATCTGTTTGGGTCAGCGGGTTCTGGTACTGGTGGTGTTTCTGTTTGTGGCGGATCGCCAGCCGGTTCACTTGTAGAACCCGCACCACCTACACCACTTGAACCGGGATCAAGCCATGAAGGAACTAGAGGAGTGCCATTACCTGACGTTCCTGCGTTGGAAGTCGATGTACCCATAATTACTTCTTCGCCTTGCGAATGGCTGTCGCTGCAGCTTGTAGTGGCTTATTCGATGCAACACTACTCCAGCGTGCCATTAGCAAATCAAATCGTGCCATGTTAGCTGGATCCTTGATTACCCAACCGCCTGTCGGCCATATGCCAATCTTGTCTTGAGGAAGACCCTCGAGAAAATCTAGCAAGTTTGCTTCTAATACGGGATGCGCTTCGACAAGAGCGGCTATTCCATCAGCGCCCGGCGGCCTCTTGGTTAAGTCACCGTTGCCCATAATATGGCTGCGCAGTTCCTCGAATACTGAGGCTGCATCTGGGGCTGTTAGTGCACGGATGTCCGCTAGCATAGAACTCACAGTAATCTTCGGCCCCAAAAGCTGCTCCACAATTTCTGCGAGCCGACCAAGTTTCGAGCTTGCAGTAAAGTAGTCTTTGCGATCTTTTGCAACGAATAGGTAGGGGCGTAGGTCGGTTGCGCCAAGCTTCGGTTCTAAACTTGCCCACTCCTGCATTATTTCTGAGCCTACCCACTCTTCAGCGAGTGATCCCTCGTCAAATTTTTGTGGCGTAGTCGTATCAGATAGGTGCTTCTCGAGCAAATCGATATCTTTACAAATTCCATCACCAGCCGATGCAGCATTTGCAGCAATTTGCCCAAACTCCGTTGGCATGAAGCGTTCCGCGAGCATGAGTTTTCCGAGTGTAGGTAGCTGGATATCATCGCCAAAACCTCTCGCCTCAGCAATTCCTTTGCGAAGCAATAAGGCATTCAAAAATCGTTTGATTTGGCGAGGATTACCCTTAGTGCCGCTCGCAAGCATTGGCCCGATCTGATCGCTTAACGCAAGCATTTCCTGTACATCTTCGGCCTTCTCACCAAGAGCTTCTTTGATTGCCGCCGCATCCAGCGGCTTGCTCTCCCATGGCCTTTTTAGCTTTTCGCGCCCCGCAGATATAAGCTTGGCGAAATCTTCATCTTCATCACCAATGACTGCACCAATCAAGAGAAGCGTTACATATATCCTAGTCTCGGTGTCTCCTAGGGCAGGGATGCGAAACGGAACCTGGATGAGTTTCTCAAGATAATTACGTGCATAATCATGTGGACCTGAGGCCGGAAGCTCTGGGAAGTGTCGCCTTACGGCGTACTCCACCATTGCCTCGTCAGCGCCAACTACAAAAGCAGTTCGCTCACTAAATACAAAGAGGCGTATGGCTTCGAGTGTCTCTATGGTAGTGTCGGGTAGACAGCGGTCCAAGTCGTCAATCAATACAACAAGCTGATCGATACCAGCTTCGTCTAAAAGTTTTTTGAACTCTTGTCTGAAGCCCTCGATCTCTTCAGGCATGCGCCTTGCCTCAGCAGGCTTTAGAAGGCCGCTGAATTGCTTGGCAGCTCCTTCTAAGTCTTCTTTGCTGGGATTTTTACCAAAATTCTTTACAGCTCCGACCACTGTTTCTATTTGATCTGGTGAAGGCATCCCAGTAGTAGCATTCCATATCAGACCACCGCCGCGCTTTGCGGCCTTTAGGTAGTCAATCCGCTTCAATATGTCTTTAGCAGCACCTTTTGCTTTGCTGAGCGCGGGGCGTTCATCGAGCAGTGAGGTAACTATGCCTTCAATCAAGGCAATCTTGGCATCCTCGAACCCTTGGAAGCGCCACCCGTTGAATTTGATGCACAAGATTTTCTTCTCGTCTTTAAGAGAAGACTCAATCATCTCGAGGACACTTGACTTACCCGCACCCCAGTCACCATGTACACCAAGAGTCACGGGCTTATCCGGTCGTTCGCGCATCATTTTTATAATCGTGAGAGCAATAGCCTCATTGTTTAACAGATCGATTTTGGTTTCATTATCTACTAAAATCATGTTGTTTTAATTATAGCTTAGTGCGCCAAAAATTGGACTAGGTTACGCAAATATTGCATAGGTATGCGGCTTATGCTTACCAACGACTAGTAAATAATATTGGTCGCGCTCAGGGTTGGTTCAGGCACAGTGGGGATTGTCGGACTTTCGCAACATACAATCCATCCAAAGAGTTTAAGTAGGTTCTGTTCCGTTGCACCATTGAAATCGCCTGGCCATTTGGTCGGGCGTTTTCAATTGCTGAGTTTCGGCTCTAACTCCTGGCCGACCCTAAAACAATAGCCAGAAGACTCTTGAGCCTATGGTCAAGAGTCTAGAGTCTCCTAACCTGCACCAAAATTATTGCAGAACATGACCTCTATAAAACTTCGGGATAATCGGCGTTTTTTGGTTGTACAGAAATATGGCTCTAACTTGGCAACCTACTGAAATGTAAACGGTAACACCTTGATGTGATTGTAGTCACAGTGCTTTTAAACAAAAAAGCACTACACTGAGAACATGAATAAGACAAGACTGTCTAAATGGCAAGTTATATCATCCGTAATAATTTTTGCATTAGTTACTTTGGCTAGTCTATTAGGACTTTTCAGCTCAATGCCCTATGCTATGGAAACTAAAAATTGGTTATTGCAAGCACAGGGTCAGGACATAGGAAACCTTATTGCTGTGACTGTTTTACTGATAAGTACGTATAAAGCAGTAAAGGGTTCGTCTAAGGCATTTTTAGTGTGGTTGGGTACATTATTCTACCTACTCTACGCTTACATAATCTATTCAGTTGCAGTACATTTCAACAGTTTATTTCTTGTATATGTAGCCGTTCTGGGATTAACTTTCTTTACAATTTTAACAGCAGTATCGCGTGGAATTGTCGTGCCTGAAAAACTGAAAGCTAATACGTATGCCAGCTACACGATAATGATAATCGGTATTCTTTTTACGCTACTTTGGTTGAGCGAAATAATTCCTGCGATATTCACTGGAGTAGCACCGCAAGGAACTAAAGACGCTGGACTGTGGGTTAATCCTATACACGTTCTTGATTTAGCAATTGTATTGCCAGGGTTCATAGCAACGGGGTATCTATCTCTAAAGGGTGAGAAAATTGGTACTTATTTACTGGCTCCTTGGCTTACTTTCTCTTCTCTGATGGGGAGTAGTATCGTTGCAGCAATGGCGCTAATGATTGTGAATAATTTCAGTGACTTATTACCAGCATTGATAGTGGTTTCAGTTGTAGTTATCGCAAGTATCTCTGCTCTTGTTATTTTTATGAGAGCTGGTCGTATTGAATAATTTGGTTAATCAAGAGAGCTCCGCAGAGCTTTACTGGATACCGCTAGGAGCCGGTGCGCACATTGTCCGCTTTAGCGGGAAGGCTTTTGAAGCTATAGCAGCTAAAATCCATCATCGTTCGCGCGAGAAATTGTATCATTCAGCTTTGCAGCTTTTTACTCCTAATGGCAGATATACCATCGAGCAAGCACCAGTTGTTAATAAAGATGTTTCAGAACGGGGTGTAGTTGCAGAAGGACCAGTAGGAATGCGTATCCTGGGTGGCCTAGCTATATTTAGGTATGAAGTGCGCTGCTGGAAGGAAGGCAATATCCCTGACTTAGATACAGCAGCTGGACAACCTACTGTTGTCACACGCAATGAAGAACAGATTGACAAGATACTCAAAGGTATTGTTGATGTTCCTACGCCAGTATGGGGACGCGATGAACTCCATACTGGTGAAATGTGGAACTCAAATTCTGTAATTTCGTGGGTGTTGGAACAAAGCGGAATTGATGCGAGTACTTTCCGCCCGCCAGACGGAGGCAGGGCGCCAGGCTGGCAAGCAGGTATCAAAGTTGCGCATCGGTAGTCAACAAGTCTGCTGACAGATTAAACGGCCTGACTATTGACCTGGTGTTTTCAGTTGCCAAGTTCCGACTCTACTCCGGGCTTCAACCCGAAAAAGTAGCGTGGAGTATCTAAGCGGCATTTTTGAGCTGGTCTTCCCTTTCCTGCTGCTTGCGGGCTTCTTCGGCTGCTTTTTGTGCCCGCTCTTCCTCTTCCTGCTTTTGCTCATCCATCGCTTTTTGCTCTAATTGTTGAGCTTTGTCGCTATGGTCTCGGGCTTTGCCGCGCAAGCTATCCACCTGGGCTTGCGCATTCACGAACACTTGCTGTGCTTGGTCCTCCAATATTTGCGCTTGGTTGCGCTCAGCCTCAGCCATTTTTCTGGTATCTTCTGATGACATAACAATACCTCCTACACCTATAATACCGCCGCCCTGTAATGCGAACTGTTACAATATTTACAAGATGTTCAAAAGAAAAACTTCCAAACACGGACTTGATATCGATGTGCGATTCTTGCTCGCCAATGAGCGGACGCTACTAGCGTGGGTGCGAACAGGGCTGACATTAATTGCCGGAGGCGTGGCCGTCGCATTCATAGCTACCGATTCCAAATACGGAACCGTCGCCGGGCTCGGCGCTATCGCTTTCGGAGGCCTACTGGCACTGATTGGCTACATTCGTTACCATATGGCGGACGCGGCAATCCGGGCGGGCAAATTACCGCCTACCGGAATAGGCGGTTTGCTGGTCGTAATTGGCGTGGTGGTATTTGCGGTGCTACTAATTCTTGCGCGTGAACTGCAGCTATTTTAGACGCCCATTGCTCCGATAATAAGAGCCATGACGCCGATAGAAACAAATTCGTGACTAACTGTCAGAAGTGTCAGTTGGCCCGGACGGCTTTCAAACGCATCGTGAACGTAGACGCGGGCCGCCGTAAATCCTAGCCACAGCCAGAACGCGGTTGATAGCGTGTCTTGCATAAACGAGTTTCCGAAGAACTTATTTGACAGGAACGCCACATGGGCTAACACATATGCCGTAACCAAGGAAGCAACGAATGTGGAACCCATTAGCCACGCCATTTCTGATGGCTCGACTTTGCGATCCATGTTAACTTTTGCTAGTTTGCTCCAACGGTTGCCGAAAACTGATTTTGCGTACCATACCGAGCCTACAAGCATGGTCGATAGTGCTGCGAGCAGCACTGCCCAATAGTTGATAGAGACTTCCATAAAAACTCCTCCTTTTAAATGTGATTTTATTGTACGCCTGCACAAAAAAAGAAACTACTCAATTTGTTTTGAGCGATTTAGCTACAGACAGCATGGGGGCGTAACCCCTGTTTAATAAACTGTGAGAATACGTTATAATAATCGTTCGTGGCACGTATGCCATAGAACCGTGTGGCTCTTTAGCTCAGTTGGTAGAGCAGAGGCCTGAAGAGCCTTGTGTCCCCAGTTCAAGTCTGGGAGGAGCCACCAAACCAGGAACAGACGTCGTAACGACCTGAAATAGCGCATTCACCCCCGGGAGAACAGCGCTATTTTTAGTTCGAGATTTAATTTCTTTGTAGTTTAGCGTACGGTCAAACATGACCCTGTATTGACAATACCCCCCTGGGGTACTACAATAGAGGTATGATTAGTGAAATTAAGCGACGCGCTCTCCATCGTTCGAAAATCCTCCAAGGTCAGTTAAAGGGTCTTGAAAAAATGATAGAAAAGGAAGATTACTGCATGGATATAATTACGCAGTCCCTGGCGATACAAAAGTCGCTCGCCTCTCTAAATAAGTTAATAGTGGAAAATCACATCAAAACTCATGTTGTTCACAATCTTTCATCGGCAGATGAGAAAATACAGGCTGACGCTATTACAGAACTACTCGGCCTTTATGAACTAACACATGTTCGGGGTAAGTAGTAGAAGTCTAAAGGAGGAATCATGAGTAAGGAATCAATCCTATATGGGGTCATCGGTTTGTTAATCGGCGCCATACTTGCCGGTGCTGGTGCAGCATACGCCGTGAACAATAACCAGCAAAGTATGATGAACATGATGGGAATGCACAGCAACACAAACAGCCGCGGTATGATGGATGACTCCGATATGTCCATGAATGACATGACAAGTTCGCTAAAAAACAAAACGGGCGATGATTTTGATGAAGCCTTCATAAGTGGAATGATCGCACATCATCAAGGTGCAATCGATATGGCAAACTTAGCCAAGCAAAATGCCAAACATAGTGAGATAAAAAATCTGGCAAACGACATAGTTACAGCACAAACCAAAGAGATCAATGAGATGAATTCTTGGCAAGCAAAATGGGGCTACGACTCTTCAGGCTCAACTAATTCAAGCCATAGCATGGACATGATGGGTCACTAAGGAGGAGACTATGAAAACTCACAGCATACTCATGGCAGCATTGATTACGGTGGCTATCTTGTTAATATTTTTCGGTCCTTCGTTGAATATCGGAGTCGGCTTTGGCCTACTGCTCTTGATATGCCCATTAATGATGTTAGGAATGATGTTATTTATGGGCTCTAACCATGATCGGCATTAATTATGAAAAGCGATAAGCACCCTGTCTATCAAAAAATATTTTACATCGCATGCTGGGTGATCCTCCTGGGAATCCTAGCGGCAGTAGCAATTAACGTCATTGGAGGCTAAAATGCGCGGTTCAGGGGAATACACAAAGGCAAAGTATAGCGAGTGGCTCAGTTCGCTATTTGGAGCAAGTTTTGTAGCATTCGCCCTAGGCGTCTGGCTTAATGACATGTTTAAAGGGTTCGTATGGATAATATTAGTCATAGGCTTATTGCTTCATTCTTGGGGAATGTATAAAACCTATCAAAGGAATAAATAATGGATCACACAGAACATTCACACGGCGCCCACGATGAGCTAACCGGGGCTGATCAGCATGCAAGCCACGACCACCATTCCCACATTATGAATGAGGGCAAGACCAGTCCTTGGCAAAAGTTCAAAATGAGTATGACAATGACCATGGGCATGGACCATACTGGATTGGCTGGACGCGAAATGGCTAAGATAATGGAGATCGATATCAAGCGTAAGTTCTTCTTCGCTCTAATTCTCTCCCTGCCAATTCTCGCTTATTCACCCCTCGGGCTAGATTTATTAGGGCTCAATCTACCTCAACCAATCCCGGCTGCGTGGATTTTGTTTTTGCTGACTACGCCGGTGTTCTTTTATGCTGGTTGGATCTTTCTCTATTCAAGTTACTATGCCTTGAAGGCGAGAACTCTTAACATGGCAGTATTGATTGCAACGGGAATATCAGCCGCCTACTTCGCAAGTATCGGGCTTACAATCGCCGGCAGTAAAGATTCTTATTATGAAGCTGCCGCGCTTCTTATTACCTTTGTGTTATTCGGCCACTGGATGGAAATGAAGTCAAGGAGGGGCACTTCGGACGCATTGCAGGCACTGTTCGACTTAGTACCCCCTCAGGCCAGGATTATTCGCGCTGGTAAGGAAATTTCACTGCCAACGAGCGAAGTGAAGGTCGGCGACATAGTTGTTCTGAAGCCGGGCGATAAAGTCCCTGTGGACGGTATTGTCATGAATGGCCAGACATCAATCGACGAAGCTCTGGTTACAGGTGAATCTCTCCCAGTCAGTAAGCAGAAAGATGACCCCGTGACCGGAGGATCGATAAATCAGTCGGGAACCATACAATTCAAAGCGACGAAAGTCGGTTCAGATACAGCCCTCGCCCAAATTGTAAAACTGGTGGAAAACGCCCAGAACTCGAAGGCGCCTGGTCAGCGTCTAGCAGATAAGTTCGCAGGTTATCTGGTTATTTTAGCGGTGTCATCAGGACTAATCACATTTGCCGCGTGGTCACTATTATCTAGTGAGGGGTGGCTGTTTGCCCTCACGCTGGCTATTTCAGCAGTTGTGATTGCCTGCCCCGATGCCCTCGGGTTGGCCACACCGACGGCTGTTGCTGTCGGCACAGGTCTCGGCGCTAAACACAATATCCTTATAAAAGATGCTGCTACATTAGAACAGGCGTCAAAGATTCAAGCGGTTGTCCTTGATAAAACAGGTACACTCACTGAGGGCAAGCCACAGATAACGGATGTAGTGAGCATTGCTGGCTTCAAGAATGATCAACTGGTAGGACGTATTGCAGCTGCCGAAAGTGGGTCAAGCCACCCGCTAGCGCAAACCGTCTTAAATGAAGCAACGAAACGCCGCGTTAAGCTTGGAAAAGTGAAAAGCTTTATGAACCTAGCCGGACTCGGTGTCGAGGCAATTGTCGATGGCGACACGGTACTTGTAGGTACAGAGCGCCTAATGAAAGATAGGAAGATATCGACGGACGCCCTTCAAGCAGACATAGATAGATTACTTGGAGAAGGAAAAACTCTCATGATTGCAGCTATCAACGGAAAGATAGCTGGGGTCCTTGCTGCATCGGACCAGCTCAAACCGACAGCCAGTCATGCCATCGACGCTATGAAACAGATGGGCTTAGAAGTTGTCATGATAACAGGCGACAATAAAAAGACAGCCGAAGCCGTTGCCACTCAACTTGGCATCGAACGGTTTTATGCTGAGGTGTTACCGGAAGACAAAGCAAATTATGTCAAGAAATTACAAAAAGAAGGCAAGTTCACCGCTATGGTTGGGGACGGTGTCAACGACGCTCCCGCGCTTGCTCAAGCAGATATCGGTCTAGCGATTGGAGCCGGTACTGACGTCGCCATCGCTACCGCAAAAGTCGTGCTTATGAAGTCTGACCCCGCCGATATAATCAGAGCGATTCGTCTCAGTAAAGCCACAATTCGTAAAATGAAGCAGAATTTAGGATGGGCTAGCGGGTATAACCTAGCCGCAATACCAATTGCAGCCGGAATTTTGTATCCTGCCTATGGCATTTCGCTTCGACCCGAAATTTCTGCATTACTTATGTCACTTTCGTCCATATTCGTTGCAGTAAACGCTGTTCTTCTAAGGAGAGCTGAGAAACAGCTCATTAATGTATAGAAATTAATAATCGAAAGGCAAAGCAATGAAGTCTCAAAAGGTTGAAAAGCAAATGATCGAACACCTGCAGCCGAGTGTAATTGTAATTCTGCTGAGGCTGATTCTTGCGATCTTCATTCTTGATACGCTCTACGCACTATTCGTACTCGCGTTCTATGGTCTATACGATCTTCATGAATGGCATGATTCATATATATTCGGACTTCTTCTGTTTCATACGCTCAAATTTATACTTATTTCGGCGATAGTCATCAGGTTATTTATCAATTGGGCGAGTCGCGGATACTACCTATCCGGCCACCAACTGATAGAACGGGTGGGAATTCTGAACACAACTGAAATTACGCATGAATTATCACAGGTTAAAGAGGTTTCGCTCAAAAGAAGCTGGATGGGCAGTAAGCTCAATTATGGAACGATCATCTTGAGTTTAGCCGGATCCTCGAAGTCCCAGGATGTATATATCCGCGACGTAAAAAACGCGATGGAATATATGCACTACTTCGATGAGCATCTGCAAGTTCAAGGCTGGGTAAGATAACAAAGTAAGAAACGTAGGTACGTTATATATGCATAATCACGACGAACATGAACACAATCATCACCACGACACGGACCCAACCGATATTCCTACCGACCGTTTAGCTGTCTGCCCGGTAACGGGCGACGCTATTGATACTGCTGAGGCGGAAAAACTCGGTCATTTCAGAGATGTAGATGGAAAGCGAGTTTACTTCTGCTGCGCTACCTGCGTACAGCTATTCGATAAAAATCCTGAGCAGTATGCCGACCATCACCTTGGTCATGAACATCATCATCATATTCCAACAACAGGGACACTCGTGTTGAAGGAAAAAGAATACTTAACCGATAATATTTGGGCGTTTCGCTTTACTGCCAATCAGCCGTTATCGTGGACGCCCGGGCAGTTCATTCGTATCGAAATCCCCCACGAAAATCCTGACGATGAAGGTACGAAGCGATGGTTCACCATCTCGTCCACACCGCATGACGGTTTCATTCAAATCACGACACGCATCACCGGCACGACGTTCAAGAAAGCGCTTGCAGATCTTTCGATTGGCGAGATGATACAGCTTATCGAACGGCCGGACGGCGACTTTATCTGGCAAGAAAGCGATAAACCTCTCGTTTTCATTGCTGGAGGGATAGGCATTACTCCATTCTATAGCATGCTGAAGGCTCGTGGTCATAGCGGGCAGTCGGTTTCTGCAACTCTTATCTACAATGGCCGCACCGCCGATTTGCCATTCAAGGCAGAGTTCACTGAAGCCAGCAAACATCATCCAGAATTCGCAGTTCAATATGTTATCGGTGAACAGCTTACAGCGGCGAAAATTAGAGAACTCATACCAAACATCAATTTATCTCAAGTCTACGTCTCTGGGCCCGAACCAATGGTAGAAAAGCTCGGTGAACAACTGAAAGAAACCGGGTTACAGAGTCATGATCTTCATCAAGATTTCTTCCCTCACTACAGCGAAGCAAACTATTAGTGATATGACACATAAGGCAAATTACGGTAAAATATAGATATGAAACGAGTCTTCCGAGGAGTTGTTTCCGTATTCATGCTCACTGTACTCAGCCTGCTGTCCTTAGGTATACATACTGTTGCTGCGCAGCCTATGAATATGGAGCATTCAATGGGTACTTCTTCTCACAGGACAAGTACTTCGAACTGTTTTACAATTTGCACGACGGCAACCCTCATCAAAGAAGAGGCTATAAAGGATAGCGACAAGGATGAGGATGACCAGCCCCAGCTTCCGTATTTTGTCCAGTTTCAAACATCGCCTTTAGAAGGTTATGAAAAGAAACACGGCCAAGACGCTAAGTTTGCTATCGAGCGAGAACCACCACCCGGGGGCGTACCGGCCTACATTAGTCTGAGCGTATTCCGTGCCTGAGATTAGTATTTACGATTATCGATAAATACCTAATCTAGGAGTGTATATGAAGAAAAATAACAAGCGATTACTTATTGGAGGGCTTATTGCCTTTGCAGTTCTCGTTGGCATTGCCACCTATGTATTTCGTGACCAACTATTCCGAAGTGTCTCGGTACAGCCGCCGGAAACGGTACAGGCGGATAGATCATCAGATACGTATAAGCAATACGCTGCAATAACTGGCGAAACGTATGACCGTACTTTCATAGCTAATATGATTGCCCACCACCAAGGTGCAGTTGATATGGCAAGATTAGCACTAACTAATGCCAAACACCAAGAGCTCAAGGATATGGCCAACAATATCATCTCGGCACAAGAGAACGAAATTTCGGAGATGACCTCATGGCAAAAAGAGTGGGGCTATCCGTCGACCAGCGCTGACAACATGATGGACCATAGTTCTATGGGCATGATGGACGAAATGGCCGGCATGAGTGCGAGCCTCGAAGGCAAGACGGGCGATGAGTTCGATAAAGCTTTCTTAGAGCAGATGATCATGCACCACCAGTCTGCTATAAATATGGCAACACCTGGTGAAAAGAATGCTAAACATCAAGAAGTCAAAGACCTTACGCTCGCCATAGTGACTGCTCAGACAAAAGAAATTGAGCAAATGAAACAGTGGCAATCTGATTGGGCTTACTAAATGAAGAAGCTCCTGGTCGTTGCTGTAATAGTTATGATCGGAGCAGGCGTAGCTGGCTGGTATCTTTTTGAGAGCCAGCCGGCTGCAAAGCCTACTCAGGTAGCTGCTCCGAACAAACAAGAAGCTAAGCTTAATCCGAATGAGCATGGATTCTTTGACGTGGATTTTGCTCAAAAAATGATCGTCCATCATCAGCAAGCAATAGAAATGACAGACATCATACTGGCATCGTCTAGCAACCAAGCTATACGTACCTTGGCAACAGATATACGAAACTCGCAATCTGACGCCGAAGCACAGTACAAAAAATGGTTAGGCGAATGGGGCGAAACCTATACAAACCTCGCTGATTTTCCGCAAACGGACGGACATGACCTTTACCCATCCTACCCTGGGCTTGTGTCCTCGGCGAATATGATGCTGCTGCGCTCCGCATCAGGAAGTGAGGCGGAAAAGCCTTTCATTAGTCTAATGACAGAGCACCACAAGGGTGGAATTGAGACCGGAGAGATGAGTAGAAAGCTCCAGTATGGAAAAATGATCGAATTTAAAGACAAAGTTTTTACTGGTTATAAAGACGACCTAGAACGAATGAAGGAGCTATAAAAGATGAAAGTAACGAGAAATAAACTATCTATACTAGTACTGATTGTTCTGGCAATAGTAGCAGCTGGGGTGTGGTACATCGGAATTTTTTCGATTAAACCAGAAAAGACAGCTGTTAAAGATGCTGAGGCAAACACTACTGCGACAAATAAAAAAGCGCCAGATAATAAATTCGCCAGCTTAAAAGGTGATGCATTTGACGAAGCATACATCGCCGATATGCTGGCACACCATGAAGGTGCAGTGAATATGTCAGAACAGGCTATGTCGGTTACTGCTCATGAAGAAATACGTACCCTAGCGAGCAATATCACACAGACTCAGTCTATCGAGATGATGCAGATGCGAGAATGGCAAAAGGCATGGGGATTCGAAATTACCAACAATGGCGGACACATGAGCCATGGTGGTGGAGGTGCGGCGATGGCAGGTGACATGGTCGAAATGATGAATAAACTGAAAGGATTGACCGGAGAAGCCTATGACGAGGAATATTTGCGACAAATGATTCTGCATCACGAGCAGGCAATTGAAATGTCAGTTGATGCTGACACCAACGCTAAGCGACAAGAAGTAAAAGATCTTGCGCAGGGTGTTATTGAGGCTCAGACCGCCGAAATCAAGCAAATGAAGCAGTGGCAGAAAGAATGGGGTTATGAATCCTAAGCTACTATATGGGTTCATCGGTGTCTTGCTGATCGGGTTCGCCGTGCTAGTGGTTACAAGTAAGCAATCAGAAACCCCGCGTCCCGGCGTAGCCCATGCGGACAAAGGAAGAGAGCATGTAGAGCAAAAGAACTACTCCGAGAGCGAAGTACCGACCTCGGGTCCTCATGCCTCTCCCGTTGCTTGGGGTGTATACGAAACCGAACAACGCGACGATCAGCTTATCCATAATATGGAGCACGGCGGTATCGTTGTGACATATCGACCCGACACACCCGAGAGCGAACTTAGCCAGCTGAAGCAACTACTAGCGAAACCTTTCTATGAACCAGGCTTCGCACCCACAAAGATTGTCATAGCCCCGAGAAAAACAAATAAAGCTCCGATCGTACTGTCATCGTGGCAACGAAGCGAGTCTCTCCAAACCTTTAATAAACAGACAGTGATAACGTATGTTAAACGCAACCTCGGGAAAAGTCCGGAGCCACTGGCAAGTTAGTATGAGTACGAAACTATTTATCGCAGCCATCCTCGTAATAAGTGCAGTCCTGTTCGCGGGTATATTCGCATCGCTCAACATGACTGATACCTCCGCACCATCTGCAAAAAAAGAACCCACTCAAACAACCTATACAACCGAAGATGTTAAGCAGCACGATTCCAAGGCAAGCTGCTGGACAATCATCTCAGGGTCGGTCTACGACATAACTAGCTTTATCCCCCGACATCCGGGAGGCGAGGAGATCCTGCGCGCTTGTGGTACAGATGCGACAAACTTATTCAAAACGCGTCAGACGAGCGATGGTCAGCCCGTAGGCAGCGGCAGTCCGCATAGTAGCAATGCTGAAGAACAACTCAAAAAACTTTTGATTGGCAAGATCCGGTAATATTGGACATGATAAGGCGGTATATCCCATCTACACATCAACCCCAAGCTGCTCGAGCTTGTCGGATAACACTATAAGTTCAGTAAAGATGGAGTTCCAGTTTTCCCTGGTAGAGTCCACCAAATAAAGATTCCCTGTTCTCAGGGAGTTTTTATTTTGTAAAGATATCTTTAAGATTCGTTAGTTCGCTTGGCAAAACGACCAACGTCTTTTGGCTTGGTTCGACCGAAATCTTCTCGAGGGTTTGGAGCGTACGGATGTTGATTCCTCCTGGTATTTTTGAAAGCATTGCGGCAGCATCGGCAACGGCCTGAGCGGCAGCCTTCTCACCTTCCGCCGTGATAATTACGGCCCGCCGTTCACGTTCGGCCTCGGCCTGCTTCGCCATAGCCCGTTTCATGTCCTGGGGTAGTTCGATATTCTGCACTTTGACATTCTCGACATCGATACCCCATTGGTCAGTCTGCGAGTCAACGATTTTCTTGATCTGTTCGCTTATTTCCTCACGCTTTGACAGCAAATCGTCCAAGTCGACATTTCCCGTCACATCCCGAAGAGCGGCCTGTGCAAACTGGCTAGTAGCGTACACATAGTTTGTCGTTTCGAGCACCGCTTTTGCAGAATCGATGACTCGTAGGTACACAACGGCATCTACTCCAACCGTCACATTATCTTTGGTGATGATTTCTTGTTTTGGCACATCAATCGGCGTAGACCGCACATCGACACGAATCAATTTTTGAAAAATCGGAATCACGATACGCAAGCCTGGTTGCCGTACACCGGTAAATTTACCGAGTGTCAGCACAACTCCGCGCTGATACTGGTTGATGATTTTTAGACCGCTTAATATAAATATAATCAGTACTACTGCGATTAGTACGCTGAGTCCCATGCTTCCTCCAATCAGTACTTCCATGTGAGAAAATTATACTCTGCCGATGACAATTCGGCTAGGCATGCTTGACCTGAAGCGAGTGAGGTGTCATCATAGCGGTACCGCTTATGAATAACTGGTTGCAGCATTATTCTGTCCCTCTCGTACTCTTAGTAGCCTGGACTTTGAGCGCCGCCTCATATTTTTTGCCGTTACCGGCCGGTACTCCACATGAAACAGCGACCCATTGGCGAATGGTCTCTACCGTTGCTATGGCTACCCACTTTGCCGGTGCAGCCTTGCTATTCCTGCAAGGATTATCGGCATTCAAAGCAGGTTTACGAATAGCGTACCGTTGGTTTGCCGTCGGTATGATTGTCTTTGCAGCCGCATTCCTGCAGTGGCCATTCCTTGTAATGCTCGATGCCGAGAATAGCTTTTGGGTGATATCGGGGATAGTCGTATTGCCGTATATTGTTTCCGTCATCTTTATGTATAAAGGTATGCGCTTGTTTGCAAAGCTCCTAGAAATCCGTTCGTGGCTATTGTCATGGCCGACTACGCTGACTATAGTCGCCATTTTTGCTGTAATAAGTGGCGCCGCGGCTTACATATATCTCACAACTATCGGACCTGAGGCAGTCAGTGATGATACGTATATGTTCACGGCCACAGTAGCATGGAGTACTGGCTTTGGCATCTTTACCTGGTTAATTGCCCGAAAAGTACGGGCGACAATCGGCGCCAGTTACCAGAAGCCAATGGGCTGGCTGGTATTAGCACTGGGTTTTCTGTGCCTTAGTGCGATCCATGAGTATGTAACCTCTTTCTTTGTTAGCACTCAAGACTGGTACTTATACTCAGGGGCTATCACATGGCTATTTAATACAACCGGCGTGATATTTGTCGTGGCGGGCTATATGTTTAATGCTAAAAGTACCGGTGTATCAGCCATGGTAGAACGAGATGAAGTTCATAGCAAAGCAGATATTAACCGGGCATATATAGACAGTATTACGAATGTTGCACAACTTGTTTCACAGCCGACAGACATTGACCCCATACTGGATGGTTTGCGGCACGTTACGGCCGGGTTGCAGCCGGATACTCCGCTATCGCCCGACGAACGTATGCAGCTAGTCGATGTCTACAAGCAACTCGAAACTTACCTTGTGACATCCGACCCGCTGAGAACATTCACCAAAGAAGAGCTGCGCCCACTGCTAGCGCCAGAATTCCGGTCGCAAGTTGAGGGCCAGGCCCAAACCGCCTAGAAGAACAAACTGCTCGTTATTGGAGCGAGGTTTTTAGTTGCTTATCGCGTTCAAAGCGCTGGATAGCGAGTTCGATTAAACGGGTGATGAGGTCGGTGTAGCCGAGGCCGCTAGCTTCCCACATTTTCGGGTACATACTGATTGAAGTAAAGCCCGGAATGGTATTGATTTCGTTGACGATAACATTGTTTTCGGGTGTTAGAAATACATCTACACGCCCGAGGCCTTCGCACTCGAGTACTTTAAAGGTCCGGATGGCAAGTTCCTGAATCCGCTTACTCACTTCTTCTGGAATATTGGCCGGAATTTGCGACGCGGCACCGTTGTCGTCGAGGTACTTTGCGTCGTATGAATAGAACTCGTGCGTTGGTATGATTTCGCCAACCACAGATGCTTCTGGATTTTCATTGCCAAGTACACCGCATTCAAGCTCTCGCCCAGCGACAGCTTTTTCAACCAAAACTTTTGTATCGTAGGTAAACGCAAGTTCTATGGCTGCATCAAGTTCAGATTGGTCGTGAACTTTGCTTATTCCGATTGATGAACCGAGATTTGCCGGCTTAACAAAAAGCGGCATGCCAAGTTCATTGATTTCTTGGTTGTCAATTGGTTCGCCCTTTCGGAGTGTCACATAATCAGTCACTGGAATACCGGCGTCGCGGAGTAGCCGTCGCATGACATCTTTGTCCATCCCAACGGCTGAACCGAGTACACTTGGTCCGACGAAGGGGATGTCAGCCAGCTTCAAGAAGCCCTGAATCGTACCATCTTCACCGAACGGGCCGTGCAAAATCGGAAATACGACATCGATGTGGCTATTTGCATCTGCCCCCGCCAACTCGCCCCGGCTTTCTGGCGCTAGCATAACCTGACTTCCCTCGTTTAATTCAACTTTCTGACTTGTATCGTCATGTGGAACTGAAAGAAGTTTTTCACTGTTTGCCGTAACCCACTTGCCGCTTGGATCAATCCCGATAAGTACCGGCTCAAACTTTTCTTTGTCGAGGGCTTCATAGACATTCCGGGCTGACCGGACTGACACTTCGTGCTCGGCTGATTTGCCGCCAAATAGTATACCGACGCGTAGTTTGCTCATACAGTCCAGTGTATCACGGAAGGGGTATACTAGAGGGGTGGAGAGAACACCCTTAGCCGAACGAATGCGCCCGACGACACTCGACGAAGTAATCGGGCAGACGCACCTGCTGGACGACGGCGAAATACTGAGGCAAATTGTTAAAAACAAGCAGCCGGTCAGTCTGATTTTATGGGGTCCGCCGGGATCCGGAAAAACAACCCTTGCCCGAATTATCGCGAACGAGGTTAATGCTGAATTTATTGAACTATCTGCCGTTACCAGCGGCAAAAAAGACATTGAACGGATTGTTGAGCATGCTAGGCAAAACTGGAACTTACAGCTCAGGACAATTTTATTCGTCGATGAAATCCATCGATTTAATAAAGCCCAGCAGGATGCCTTTTTGCCCCATGTTGAGTCCGGATTAATAACCCTAATTGGTGCGACAACCGAAAACCCAAGCTTTGAGGTCATTACTCCACTTCTTAGCCGAACGCGCGTTTTGGTACTCCAGCCACTCAGTAAAACCCAGGTCATTGATATCCTAATGCGCGCGCTAAAGCAATTGAAAAAAGTAAAGCTTGTAACACCGAAGGCGCTTGATTATTTGGCTGAGCTGTCCGGTGGTGATGCCCGTGTTGCGCTTGGCAACTTAGAACTGGCGCTGTCAATGAACGAGAAGCGCGTTACGCCAGACGTTGTTAAAGTTGCTGCTCAGAAGCGTGTACCGGGATACGACAAAAAGGGCGAGATGCATTACAACGTCATTAGCGCATTTATTAAAAGCATGCGCGGAAGTGATGCCACTGCCTCACTTTACTACTTAGCCCGTATGCTGGATGCCGGGGAAGACCCAAAGTTTATTGCCCGGCGGATGATTATCTTTGCGTCGGAAGACATTGGCCTAGCCGGAAACGGTGCACTTGGCCTTGCCGTTAGCGCGTTTGACGCCGTGGACAGGGTTGGTTTACCGGAAGCAAAATACATACTGTTTCATGTTGCCGCAGCGCTTGCCAAAAGCAAAAAGTCACGCCAAACCAGCGATGCCATGTATAAAGCGACGGATCTTGCCAGACGCTTTCCTGATTCACCCGTTCCGCTTCATCTGCGCAATGCTCCGACTAAGCTAATGAAAGACCTTGGTTACAATAAGGGATACGAATGGAAGGCCGACTTTAAACACGAACAAGGCTTTATGCCCGAAGATGTACCAAAGGACAAACTACTTTAGCGCTCGTTCAAAAGTGCTGCCAAAACGCCGTTCGTCCACCCAAACCCATCTTGCAGCGGATATTCGCCGCCGCCACCAAGCCCTTGGTGTGATTCGACGCTATACTTCTCTATCAGTTTATGCTTCTCGGTAAAGACTTTCATGTTCAACGTTACCCAGCGTCGTTTAATTTCGTTAGCGAGGTCGTGATGACCATAGTTTCGAAGTCCTTCGATGGCTATCCACTGCAGTGGCGCCCAGCCGTTTGGTGCATCCCATTGCTCGCCGCTGTTAGTTAACGTCGAGACGAGTCCACCGGCTTTCAGAAAGTCTTTTCGAAGTCTGTCGGCTACGGCATCGGCCTGTTGCTTACTGGCTATTCGCGCATAAAGCGGAAAAACCCCGGCCAGGCTTAGTTGGCCAGTTGGCCGGTTGTGGTGAAAGTTATAGTCGACAAAAAACTTCTCTGTTTCGCTCCAGCAGTATTTTTGGATAGCTGCGATCCGCCGGTCAGCCAGGTGCTGAAACTTCTTTGCCAACAGCGGGTTTTTAATGAGCCGGTAGCTTTCGGCTATCGTCTGTTCAAGCTGGTAGAGTAAGCAGTTCAGATCGACCGGTATGATATCGGCTGCATGAATCGTGCCAATATCGTGCGGGTCAAGGAACCACCTTGAGCTAAAGTCCCAGCCAGACTCGGCACCCGCCCGAAGGTGAAGGTATAGACGTGCAGATTCGCGGCCCGGACTTTCGCGGGCAGTCTCAATATCAACATTAAGAGATTCAGGCCGTGGCGTTGTTTTGTTGTCGTAGTACCGGTTTAAATACGAGTGATCCGGTAGCTCGACGACCCGTGCGTACGCCTTGTGTTCTCGCTTCGCAAGCTTGGTTCGCCCCCTCATCCAAAAGCGGTACTCGCTAAGCATGTACGGCAAGTACTCGGCGTACGTCCTGGTGCGGCCCCTGTGCCGCGCGAGTAACTTTACCATTTGTGAAAAGAACGGTGGCTGTGAACGACTAAGAAAATAGGTACGGTTCGCGGTTGGTATAAAGCCGAATTTGCGAATCATGAAGGTGTAGTTTTTCATCATGCCCTCGATCATTTTCCAGCGCTTGTCGGCCGCAAGTCCCAGCATAATGAAGTAACTGTCCCAATAAAACTGCTCTGAAAATCGCCCACCAGGAACAATGTATGGGTGTGGCAACGCGATTAATGACCCACGGTTCAGCCGGTTGCGGCGTTCCAGCACATCCCAGAGTAAATGAATGTGTTCCGATATGGTCCGGTGAGTGTCGGTAACAAACGCTTCCTTCTTTTTGTGCGGCGCGAATTCGTAAAAGTGACGACTTACGAACTCGCGCAGGTCAAAGTTTGGATCCTCCTTTGCAAGCAGATATTCGCGCTGAATTGATTTCATGCGAGCCCGCGGGACCAAGTCGACAAAGGTCTTCCCGTCATCGTAGAGGCGGTTTTGCTGAACGGCAGCGAACAAATCACCCAATGCTTCGTCGGGACTTTTGGAAGTTTTGACTAGTGTACCGGTCGTGGCTACTAACGCCGATTTCAGCTTTTGGTCGCGCGGTAGTTTAAACGGTATTTTTAGCATTACCTATAAGTATAGGGATTCCGCTTATGGCTCGCAAATGTTATTCGTTCGTATCCGTTTCGTGGACAGATTCCGCTTCTTCGTGCGGTATAAAATTATGAGCAGTTTGGGCAACTGCCCCGACGATTAATATTGCCGTTACAAGGACGATTGTCTGGATGTTAGCCCAGCGTCGCTGCGGTTCGGCATGAATCGTTGGAATGATGTCACTCGCAGCAATATAGATAAAGAAGCCGGCCGTAATAGCAAGCAGCACGCTTTCCGAAACCGGAAGTTCCCCGCCGAACCCATAAACTAACGCAGCACCGAGTACGGTTGCCAGAGCACTTACGATATTTACGAGTAGTACCTTGCTCTTAGCCATTCCCTTCGAGAGCATGAGTCCAAAGTCACCGAGCTCTTGGGGGATTTCGTGAGCGGCGATTGCAACTGTCGTTACAACACCGATAGCCGGATCTACCAAAAAGGCAGCACCGATTGCAAGTCCATCAATGAAATTGTGAAAAGTGTCACCTATCACAATCAGCGTTGTGTTACGGCGGTTAGCTTTACTAATTTCTTCTTCGTGGTGGTGATGAAACCAGCTGAGACTGCGTTCCAGTATAAAGAAAATGACCAGCCCTATAAGGATAAACATCGAAGCCTGGGCAGCCTCTCCATGTTCGATTGCTTCTGGTATCAGATCCAGAAAAGCAGCGGCAAGAAGCGCGCCGGCTGCGAATGGAACCGCAAGCCGCTGCAGCAGATGTGTCCCTCGTTTTCCATAAATGAGGTATAGCCCTCCTAAGAGTGATATAAGACTGCCAACTGTAACGGCAGCAAGTAAGATAATCCAGTTATCCATAGTGTTCCTTTTTAAATTGTTCGCAACTTTGGTTGCTTAGGTTATCAAATTGTAATAGTCAACGTAAGTAAACTTAGTATACCACGAGTTAGGCTTTGGCCGCGCGCTTGCGCTGGTTTGGGTCGAGGAATCGTTTACGAAGCCGTAGACTTTTCGGCGTAACCTCAAGTAGCTCATCGTCTTCGATAAAATCTATGCATTGCTCTAGGCTCAGCTCTGTAAATGGCGTTAGCTGAACCGTACCGTCACTTGAACTGCTGCGCATATTCGTAAGCTGCTTTGCCCGGCACACGTTTATATCAAGGTCTTCGTGTCGCTGGTTCATTCCGACAATCATTCCTTGGTATACGACAGTTCCGGCACCAACAAACAATTCACCGCGAGCTTCTGCGGCCTGTAACGCATAAGGTGTTGTTGTGCCTGCTTCGGTTGCAAGCAGCGCACCGTTGCGGGTTTTTTGAAGTTTTTGACCCATTGGTTCATACCCGTGAGGTAATGCGTTCATAATAATTGTGCCCTTCGTGGCGGTCAGGAGAGTGTTCCGAAGCCCAATCAACGCCCGGGTTGGAAGCGTATACGTTGTGCGTGTAGTGCCCGAGCTCGTCTGCTCTTGCTTAACCAGCATCGCCCGGCGTGTACCAAGCTCTTGACTCACTGTTCCAACAAATTCTGGAGCGACTTCGATGAGCAGCTCCTCGATTGGTTCTTTTGTAACGCCGTCCTCTTCGATTGTCACCACTTGCGGGCGCCCTACTTCAAATTCGAAACCTTCGCGACGCAGTGTTTCAATCAGAACGGAAAGGTGAAGTTCGCCACGGCCCGAAACGACAAAGCCAATACCGTCTTCTTTGACACGCAGCGATACATTCGTTTCGAGCTCGCGCTTCAAACGGTCCCCAATTTGCCTGGATGTGTTGAACTCCCCTTCCTTGCCTTTCATCGGGCTGGTGTTAGGGCCAAGATACATACTAAGGGTCGGCGCTTCAATGTCGATAACCGGAAGTGCCTCGGGATTTTCTTTGTCGGCAATTGTTTCACCAATGTGAGCGTCGGCTATACCTGTTAACGCAACAATGTCACCTGCTCCGGCTGAGTCGATTTCTTCTCGGTTGAGACCGCGATAGCCAAAAATCTTATCAATCTTTACGTTGCTGGTTGTGCCGTCGCGTTTTATGAGCGTGACTTGTTCGGACTTAGAAACCGAGCCTCGAGAAACACGTCCAATGGCATATTTTCCAACGAAGCTATCGTATTGGAGAGATGTCACTAGCAGCTGGAAAGAGCCGCTTGTGTCTACCGAGGGTGCCGGGATATCATCGACGATTGCGTCAAAAATTGGTGACAAATCAGCATGTTCGGATGGGTTGTCCGGCAACGTTTTCCAAGCTTTGCCCTCACGGCCGATTGCAAAGTAAACGGGGTAATGGAGCTGACTGTCGTCGATAGCAAGCTCAAGAAACAGGTCAGACACTTCGTCTATGACCTCGTCGATTCGGCGGGATGGTTTGTCGATTTTGTTAATAACAACAACTGGCTTTAGACCCAGCTCAAGTGCCTTAGATAATACAAACTTGGTTTGTGGCATCGGTCCTTCTTGTGCATCAACTACAAGCAGAACGCCGTCGGCCATATTGAGCGTGCGCTCAACTTCTCCTGAAAAGTCAGCGTGTCCGGGCGTGTCAATAATATTGATTTTGTAATCGCCGTGATAAATAGAAGTTTGCTTGGCGGTGATAGTAATACCACGCTCGTGCTCTTGATCGCCAGAATCCATTATGAGATCCTGGTTCATCTCTGCCTGGTTTTCACGAAATGTGTTACTTTGCTTCAAAAGGCCATCAACCATGGTTGTTTTACCATGGTCGACGTGGGCGATTATCGCAACGTTTCGTATGAATTTAGGCTCTGTCATAAAAATATGCCCTCTACGGGGCTTCCTTGTTGAACATTATAGCAGGTAATACTAGTAAACGATAGGGGTTAGATTGGTGGAGCATATCGGATAGCGGCTTTTTGGCCTTTTCCGCTCGTTCATTCCGCCATGTACGAGCCTACGCGGGAATTTCACTTCGCTTCACCGAACCTTCGGCTCGAATCAACGTGACGCAGCACGTAAAACAAAAAACCGACCAAGGATGGTCAGTTTTAGTTTTCGATATGGTGGAGCATATCGGATTCGAACCGATGACCTCTTCCATGCCATGGAAGCGCGCTAGCCAACTGCGCCAATGCCCCTAATTCCGATTAATTGTAGCACGCCCTATCTGTTAGGACTAGTCTTGCAATGGGAGCTAGAAGATACTGCGCATGGACGGCGGCGTGCGCTTCTCCATGATAAATTAGCCCTTGCTAGAGCATGCTCTCGTTCATAACAAAGACCACCCTGCTATGGAGGATGGTTTTGTCTGAGCTGTTACGCGCCCACCCGGGGCACGAGTTTTTGTGTTTGGCTGTTTATATTAACCGTCGTCGGTACCCCGATGCGTACCAGCTTATCTGTAGTATGCACTTTTTATTATAAAAACACAAGCGTGATACAATGATGCGAGTGAAAAAATCAAATCAACATGTAAAACACCTTCCCAAAAGTCCTTTAGCGGAACTTTTGGGCTGGATTGGCGCAGCAGCAATCCTAAGTGACTATGCTCTGCTTAGCTTAAATCTGATTAGCGGGAACTCGGTAATGTATCATCTTATTTTTATTGTTGGGTGTGCCGGTCTTGCGGTCGTGACGTTTCGGCACCGTGCGTTTCAATCCGTTGTTGTGAATACCATTTTCGTTCTACTCGGGTTTGTAGCAATTATCCGTATCGTTTTTTTCGCATAATTCATTAATATGTGCTTAAATATAGGTGTTCAGAGTAGTTGTGACAATATGTTTATCCATAACGTTACCACAAGGTCGATCTGAGAAAGTAACTAATAAGGAAAAGCATCAATGGCACAACAAAACTTGTTTGTCGGTAGCCTGGCATACGCCACTAACGACGACGGCTTGAAAGCTCATTTTGAGCAAATCGGCCCAGTAGCCAGCGCACGCGTCATCACTGACCGTGACACCGGCCGGTCAAAAGGCTTTGGTTTCGTCGAAATGGAAAACGACGATGACAACCAAAAAGCAGTTGACCAGCTAAATGGCAAAGAGCTTGACGGACGAGAAATCAACGTCAGCCTAGCCCGCCCAAAGGAAGATCGCCCGTCTAACGGCGGCGGCTCATTCCGTCAGCGCAGCTGGTAAATGAATTTGGAGGGGCTCGCCCCTCCTTTTCGTTTAATCCGTTAAAGCATGGCATTCGCCATGTTTTTATTTTATGAACGGTGATTGAAGCCAATCCATCCCGAGGTTAAACCAAGCGTTCAAAAGCCCATAGCCGTTTAAGAGCCAAATCGTAACGACAACCACTAGAACTGTTAGAATCGCCGTGATTGACTGTACAAACCAGTTCTGGCGTTTGATCCATCGGCCCCATGCATCGTACCTCTCCCGGCCATATGCGAGAACACGCGCCGCCCAAGGGTAGTCTTTCGCGAGTATGGCGAGCCCTGCGAAGACTATTAGCCAACCCGGCCCAGGGTATGGGATCGCAATGATTCCGACAAGAAGAACAAGCCCTCCTACTACTGTCCGAGTAGCTTTTTTTGTTTTTTCATTCATTCTTTTGGCTCATGTTCATCGAGAAATTTCCGAAGTTCATCAAATGGTCGCACGGCTTCGTATACTTTGTCGTATTCTTTGTCATCAAGCTCAGCTCGCGTCTTTGTATAACCATCAGGAATGAATATGGTATCAGTTCCTATACCATTAGTACCTTTTGGATGTTTGGCAGTCGTGCCTCCTAGAGACCTTTCAAATACCATCAGGGTATTGCCGTCAAAGTATCCAATCGCCGACGTAACAACAGCGGACCGGTCGTCGAACGAATCTATCATCCGGCACATCTTTTCCGCACCATCGTGAGATTCGACAAAGAATTTTGTAAATGGGCCTGGCAATCCATTCAGCGCATTAAAACCATAGCTAAAATCGTCTACAATAACGGGTGCCTGAATTTTGTCGTAAGCCTGGCGGACTTTGTGCTCAACCAGCCGTGCCAAATCCACGGTCTGAATTTCATCAAGCTCAACCTTTTGATGCTTTAATGGCCGGCCGAGCAATTGGCTAGCCTTCTCCGCTTTGTGTTGGTTACCGGTTACAAATACAAGTTCTGCTTCCATATGTGCCGCTGTGTTCTTCAAAATAAATCTCCTAGTTTCCGTATATAAGGGTCAAGTGTTTCTTGTGCAAGAATCTGCTCTTTTGTCATCCATTCTGAATTATCATGCTCGTCGCTAAGCTGGATTTGCCCCTCGGCTGAACCAATATAGGTGAGACGGACGACGTGAAGATTCTTCGATTCAACGAAAATATCCTGAGCTCCAATCAGCTGTGGATGCAGCTGCAACATAAGACCCGTTTCTTCTAACACTTCACGCGTAAGGGCATTAGCAAGTGGCTCGTCCGCCACAATTCTGCCGCCTGGGATATCCCAGATTTGCTCTTCGCCGCGGCCGAGGGCCTGTGATCTGCGTAAAAGCAGGTACTCGCCCTCGTCATTTTTTAGTAGAACTTTTACCCCAACTTGTAGATTCATAGCAGTTTTAGAAATTCCTGTTCGTTAATAACTTTTGTGCCATAAGTCTGGGCTTTCTTAAGCTTGCTCGCGCCAACATTGCCACCGGCAACTAAGTAGGTAGTGTCTTTGCCGACGCTGGATTGGAATGTTCCTCCTAGAGCCCTGATTCTCTCAGCAGCTTCGTCGCGGCTCATATGTTCCAGTGTTCCGGTAACGACAAAGCTTTGACCATCCAATTTACCTGATTTTTTTTCAAAATAAGGCTCGACGCCGACTTGTTTGAATTTTTCGAGCAGATTCTGATTATCCTCGTCAACAAACCAAGCCGCGACGCTTTCAGCCACGACTTCTCCAACGCCATCAACATTTCGCAGCTCGTCAATTGTGGCGCGTGACAATTTATCAAGTGACCCGAATTGGTTCACTAAATCAATGGCTGTTTGGACGCCGACATGACGGATTCCGAGTGCATAAACAAACCGCTCGAGCGGCGGATGTTTTTTATCGGCAATCGCATTTAATAATTTCTCGGCTGAAATTTCTGCAAAGCGGTCAAGGGTTAGTAGCTGTTCTTTTGTCAGTGTATAAATATCTGCAAAGTCATTTACTAAACCGGCGTCAACAAGCGCTATAACATTCTTCTCACCCAGCGTGTCGATATCTAGGGCGCCCCTTGAAGCAAAATGCTGCAATGCGCGCTTAAGGAGCAAAGGGCCGGTTGCACCCTTTACGCGGTAAACGGCTTCACCTTCGCCACGTTCGAACTCGAGTTCAGGATATTGGCGCTTTAGCTCGCCTGGATAGTCAAATGGCTTTGCATTATGTGGACGCAGTTCAATCAGAACACGTTCAACTTGCGGAATGATGTCACCGGCTTTAAAAATAATCACCGTGTCACCAACCCGAACGTCTTTGCGTCTTATTTCGTCGGCATTGTGAAGACTGGCATGCTGGACGGTCGTCCCGGCAACGTCAACCGGATCGAATACTGCCACCGGCGTTGCTGCACCTGTCCGGCCAATTGAAATGACAATGTCTTTTACGATTGTAGTTGCCTCTTCGGCTGCGTATTTGTATGCCACTGCGCCGCGGGGACTTTTGCCAACGACTCCGAGCCGCTCAAACCATTCACGATCATTGACTTTAATAACTACGCCGTCGGTATTATATGGAAGGTTATTCCGCTTCGTATCGAGCTCGTTAACGAACTGCATCACTTCGTCGACCGAGCTTACCTTACGCGACTGCCCACTTGTTGCGATACCGATTTGGTTCAACATATCGTATGCATCTTGATTCGTTGGTACCTCATTTTCTGGCCGCAATAGGTCGTAGCCAAAAAATGTTAAAGGACGCTCGGCTACGAGCTTAGGGTTCAGCTGGCGGATTGTACCAGCCGCCAGATTGCGTGGATTTTTAAACGATGGTAGTCCCTGTTTCTCACGCGCTTTATTAAGCGTTTCAAAATCATTTTTCAACATGACGATTTCACCACGCACTTCAGTGCGACCGGCTAGTAAAAAGTCGTGCTTTTGGTTTTTACGAAGCCTGAGCGGTACATTTTCAATCGTGCGAACGTTCATTGTCACGTCTTCGCCGACCCTACTGTCGCCACGTGTAACGGCTTGGACCAATACGCCATTTTCGTACACAAGCGCACAAGCCAACCCGTCCATTTTTATGTCGCAGTAGAACTCGTGCTTGCGGCCAGGAAGTAACTTGTCCATCCGAGTGACCCATTGTTCAACTTCACCGGAATCAAACACATCATTCAAGCTAATCATTGGAACCTGATGGGTTACTTTTGTAAACTTGTCGAGAGCCGTGCCGGCCACACGTTGAGTCGGACTATCAGGAGTAATGAGCTCCGGGTACGCTGCTTCAAGTTGTGATAGCTCATGCTTCAGACTGTCGGCTGCCGCTTCACTCATGGTTGATTCGTTCAACACATGATAATGGTAACGATAATCGTTGATAATATCGCGAAGCTGTTTAATCCGCTCTTTAGGCTGGTCCGGCATCGTCTTCTACGACCTTTCTATATAGTAAGAACATATACGCCGATGCCCAGACGACGGCTGCTGAAGTAACCAGGGATATGGCAATCGGTACGATTGGCACATTTTTAAGTACAGGCAGCCACGATGAAAGCCCCCGTTCAATAAATATGACTGGCAGCACGAGCAAAATCCAGGCAATAGAGATAGTAAGCAGTAACCATAAAATCCGTAGCAGTATCCGTACTCGTCGTCCAATCACTAAATCACCAGCCGTACGTAGCGCTTGCCACGGATACATGCCGGGGAGTGTAACAATAATCAAAGCGACAACGCTACTGGTAGCCCAGTAGGCTGACACAAGGCCTAGAAGGCCGCTAATAATCCAAAATACCATTGATAAAAAGCCATTGTCGAGAATACCGGTTGAACCGGCAACGTTGAGGATAATGATAGCTAAAAACAGTGGTATAAGCTGGATTGTTACTACCATAAGCACAAGTGCCGTCGCGACAATCGGGCTACCGGCACTGTATATGGCATCACGTAAACGTGGAACATGCCCCGCTAAGATAGCCCGTAATAACCAGACGGCCGTTAACCAGGTCAATAACGCGAAGAACCCGGCATATACTTGCTGGACGTCGTTTAATTGCGGTGCGAAGCTGCCGCTCACACCTGAAATGATAAGTAGGCCAGCCTTCCCTAATTCGCCCCACCCTCCGCTTAACAATGTCTTACCGGATTCACTTAGCGTGTCGCTCAGCTGCTGGTAAGCTTCTTGGGAGGCAAACCCAACAAAGATGGCGCCAACGATTGCATAGAGCAGCGCAAGACTGCCGAACAACCTCCTGTGTTTAACAAGTGTCCGCCCCACACTAAACGTGAATGCCCAATACCCAGGTAGTTTGAGGGAACGAACATAATCGCGCCGATTAGTAAGACGAAAACTGCGATGCGGCCGCCTCGCTAAATACTCCTCCTTCCGCCGTTTCAAGCTTGAGAGAGTCCGACGCGGCCAGCTGCTAGGCTGCATGCGTTTTGACAGATTTGCTGGTTTTTTTGACCGTTTTTTTGATTGTTTGGTACGTGCTGGAGCAGCCATAACCTAGAAAGAGTGGCCCATTTCACGAAGACGGGCTACCCTATCCTCTATTGGCGGGTGGGTGCTGAACAGTTTTGAAAAACTTGCACCCTTAAGAGGGTTCGCGAAGAACAAGTGAGCAGTTGAGCTATTTTGCCGGCGCAGGCCAGATCCGACACTTCCAAGCTTTTCAAGCGCCGTTGCCAATGCTTCCGGATCGCGCGTAGTCATAGCTCCCGTGGCGTCGGCGAGGTATTCCCGCTGCCGAGAAATTGCAGCCTGAACCATGATTGCAATTAGCGGAGCCAGGATAGCGGCAATAATACCAAGCACGATAAATATTGGGTGCGGAGGCGTGTCATCGTCGCCACCGCCGAACCACATCATACGAAGAAACACATCTGCTAATAGGCCGATGGCACTCACAAGCCCGAAGACTATCATCATAACTCGAATGTCATAATTTTTAACGTGGCCAAGTTCGTGGGCCATAACCGCTTCGAGTTCACGGTCTTCCATTAGCTCCAGTATGCCCGACGTGGCGGCCACATGGGCATGGTTCGGGTCCCGGCCGGTGGCAAATGCATTTGGCGCCGGGTCGTCAACGATATAGACTTTTGGCATTGGCATGCCCTCTGTAATCGCCAAGTTTTCTACTATGCGGTAAAGCCGCGGGTTGTCGGCCTTTTTTATCTGCTTGGCACCGTTTAGTGCCAACGCCATTTTTGCTGCAATAAAATATTGAATTAACGCATAGATACAGGCACCGGCCAACGTTCCCCAAAAGATGCCGATACAGCCATAGTAGAGTGAGAACAAGTAGCCAATCACCGCAATTATCACGATGAACAACACCATAATCAAAACGGTGTTTCGCTTGTTGGCAGCGATGGCATTATACATTGGTACGTACTACTTTCTAGAACTTAACTTCGACGGGCTTTTCGATACTGGCCATGTCATCGACTTCAAAGAATTCTTTGTTTGTGAAGCGGAACATAGCAGCTACGACGTTTGATGGGAACTGTTGGATCTTGGTGTTGATGTCACGTACACCACCGTTATAAAAGCGACGGGCGGCCTGAATCTTGTCCTCCGTGTCGACCAATTCGGCCTGAAGCTGTTGGAAGTTTTCGGTAGCTCGGAGCTGCGGGTATGCCTCGGCTACTGCGAATAGGCTTTTTAACGCCTGCTCGAACATGTTTTCAGCTTTGGCTGTTTCAGCGGGACCTTTATTTGTAGCATCGAGAACATTTGAACGGGCTTCCGTTACGTCTTGGAAGACTTTCTTTTCATGGGCAGCATAGCCCTTAACTGCTTCGACAAGATTAGGAATTAAATCAGCGCGACGCTTCAACTGTACGGTTATGTCACTCCACGCTTCTTGTACACGAACATTGAGTTTTACCAAACCGTTGTATGTTGCCCACACAAAGATGGCGAGTACGACAACAACCGCAAGGATTATCCAAACTGTTATCACTTTACACCTGCTTTCTAACTGTTAATTACTGGTTATAGTATACCGTTTTTCATACAAAAAATCGACACCAAGGGTCGATTTTAGTTACGTTGGTGCGCAAGGCGGGACTTGGCAAAGAAGCGTAGCGATAGCCGCACACATTTGTAAAGCAAAAGGCGGGTTTAAGTCCCGCCAAAAATGTTTGCTGTATTTGGTGCGCAAGGCGGGACTTGAACCCGCACGGCCGTGAAGCCAAGGGATTTTAAGTCCCTCGTGTCTACCAATTCCACCACTCGCGCGTAGCTTATCTGTGCGAAGCACACAAGTTTTACAAACAGCAAGCTTGGTTTGTAAAACTTTAAGGAGGAATGATGAAGGCCTCATGAGTGGACAAAAAGTTACGTCTTTGTCCACCCGGAGGCCGGAGTCAATTCCGACGTGGAGGCACGTACGGGAGTTGCACCCGTCTAAACGGTTTTGCAGACCGCTGCGTAACTGCTCCGCCAACGCGCCATTCCTCGATTGATTATAGCAAATAAGCCGAATTCTTCGGTGCTACAATAATCTTTATGCCAACTATAGGACTATACCCCGGGACGTTTGATTCTATTCACAGCGGCCATATTGCATTTGCTAAAACCGCGCAGTCCCAGTTTAATCTCGACGCTGTTTACTTCTTGCCCGAAGAAACTCCTCGCTATAAGCAGCATGTCACCCCTGTAGATAAACGTATTCGTGCCATTTCGGAGGCGCTATCTTCCTCTACTGCCCTCTCCGTACTGAAGTTGGACTCAACGACGTTTACGATTAGTGGTACGCTACCCGAAATCGAACGTCGGTTCCCAGGGCATCGGTTCGCCCTGCTCGTCGGTTCGGATGTGGCTCTGGGCATTGTGCAGTGGGAAAATTTAGAACGGATGCTCCCCAGCTACCATCTCATTGTCGGTTTACGCGGTGAAACAGCTGAACCGGAGATTCATGAAGCATTGGGGGCTATGAATGCCGGTATTAGAAAGAGCCTAAAAATCTCCTTTATTAAGACCGTTCATGCACATGTTTCATCATCTTCAATAAAACATTAGAAATTTTGGCCGCTACCTGCCTTCCAAATAAAATAACCAGCCTTTCGGTTGGTTATTTTATTTGGTGCGGCGAAGAGGACTTGAACCTCCACGAGCATAATGCTCACCAGCCCCTCAAGCTGACGCGTCTACCAATTCCGCCACCGCCGCATAAATATAAAATGTGCTATGTATTTGGACTTTCGTCTTTGCCTAATAATAGACACGGCGTCTACACATCATTCGGTCGTGTTTCACACGAACCCGCCACCGCCGCATAGGGTCTTATTATAGTTTGATTTACGGTGTCTTGTAAACCGGTACTTGTTCGGCTGCCCAGTAAATTACGTCTGCATAACGGTCTGTCTCGGCAGGCGTACCACCAACCCGTATGTCGGGCATCACGCTGGGACGGTATGCATATTGCATTACAACCTGGTAAAGCCCGATTGCGGGCGCGTCTTTTAGCCACTGTTCGGCAAATACTTTGTACTTTTCGTTTCTAAGCGCCGGCTCGCTGCGAGATCGGGCGCTGGCGAGGGCATCGTCACTGATGTCATTACGATAATTGGCAAAGTTGTACCCTAGCTGCGAAGCTTGTGATGAGTGCCAATACGCATACACGTCCGGATCGACTCCAATTACTAATTCATACAACAGAACGTCGAAGTCCCTACGCTGAAGCGTGTTTTGTACGAAGTCTTGCGTCACGGACGGGTCTTTAATTACCGTTCGTACTTCAATTCCTAGGCTGCGCCATTGCCCGGCTAATTCTTCGAGTGCGTTTTCGTAGTCAGAGTCTTTAACGGTTGCGACACTGAGGAGTAGCGGTACGCCTTTTTTCTGCCGAATCGCCTGGCCTTTTGGTATTTTCCAGCCTGCCTCGTCAAGCAATTTCTTGGCCTGAGCTACATTGTATTTCGGAATTTTGGGTACGTCTGCACCAGATATTTGGCCATTAATAAATGGTAAGTGAAGTTCCGGAACCGGCATATTGAGTGACCGTCGTACATCGGTTGTACTCGTCCCCACTTGGAGCGCTTTGCGGACTTTGCTGTCTGCGAGAATTTGGCTTTTGGCATTGAATATTGCGTAGACACCGCTATTTATAGGGTACTGCTTCACTACAAATGAATCGGGTAACGCTTCTGCATTCGCTATCCCGGCAGCGGCATTTACTTCACCTGTTTGGAGTGCACGCGTCATATCATCCTGTTCGTTATACGCATGAAGCTCAAATCGCGTAAGCTTTGGAGTGCCGCGGTAATAGTTTTCAGATGCCGATAGGTTGGCAATTTTATGCTGGCGGTCGGGTGCAATTTGAAGCAGACGGAGCGTAAACGGTCCGCTGCCAACTGGTGATACACTGAACGCGTTTGAACGAATGGCGCCGGCGGGCACAGTTTCAAGGACATGTTTAGGCAGAACAGAAAAAGTCAGAGCATGCGGAAAGGAAGCGTAGGGAGCCGGAAGCGTAAATACCACCGTACGTGTATCGATAGCATCGGCGCTCACATCTACCCAGTTGTTATACATCACCGACCGGACTTCTGGTGATTTCATAAGATCAACGGTAAACACAACATCGTCGGCAGTTAGTTTCACGTCATCACTCCAGGATACGTCATCGCGGATTGTTACTGTATATTTTTTACCGTCCGGGCTGACGGTCATAGATGTGGCTGCATCGTCAGCTAAGTTACCGGTATCGTCATAACGGTAAAGTGATGAGAATAAGAGCTTACTCGCCGATTGTTCAGCCGGAGTTGTGGCATAGAGTGGGTTAAGAGTACTGATGGGGCCAAGGACGGCTTCGGCAAACGTCCCGCCTTCTTTCCACGCCGTTGCTCGATACGCCTGCTGGTACCAATACATCTGGAGCGCAACCGCACCGATTAGAACAACTATAAGTAGCAGCCAAAGCGTAATATGCTGGCGTGCGCTGCGCAGCGAGTCAAGTTTGCTTAGTACAAACTTGTGCGCATGCCGAGCTGTAGTTGTCTCAGCCCGTCGAGCACGGCGAGAGAATTTTTTACTATCAAAGCCAAGCCGTTGAAAGCGCTTCCAACCTTTTTCGTCGGCCACCCTTCGTCACCTACCCGTTTACGCCAGGTAGTAATAGCCCGGCCAAAATAGACAAGGTAAAGACGACAGCCAATATGATTGTCGCTTCAAATAGGTTCTTGTCGAGTCCTCGCCGTGTAGTATATAGCTCGCCCGAGCTACCAAAACCGGCCCCTAGGCTGGCTCCGCGTTGCTGCAGCAGGATACAGACAATCATTAATACGCCTGAACCTAAGGTGACAAATTGTAGAATTGATCCAAGTTCCATTATGATTCCTTCCGGATTGATTCGTATCTGATTTCTAATGCACTACTTACAATATAGTTTATCAAACTCAGGATAATTCCGGTAATGACCGAATGCCAAAATGTCATCTGTAAACCAGGCGTCAGGGCAAGTGAAATATAGACCATCAAACCGTTGACGATGAATGTGAATAGCCCTAGCGTCAGCAATATTGCCGGTAAAGACACCACTATAACAAGTGGGCGCAGGATACTGTTGATAATCGAAAAGATAAGCCCTGCAACCAAAAATACACCGGCACCAGCATCAATTGCGCCCACTTCATACCCTGTGCCGAACAGACGGACAGCAATCCAAAGGCCAAAAGAATTCAAAAGCCAGCGGATGAGAAATACGATTAATTGTCGTCTCATAGATTACTTTCAGTATACATGTCGCTCTATAGTCCTGTCGATAACTTGGCACTTAGGTTTTGAGGGCCGGAGGAAGTTATCAAAATATCATCTTCGATACGGACACCAATGGATTCTTCAGGAATATAAATTCCCGGCTCTACCGTTAGAACCATATTCTCTTCAAAATGTTTTGGTCCTCCAAGACTATCGTGAACATCAATACCGAGACCATGACTGATTGCGTGGGGGAAGTAACGGCGTAAGCTTGTTTCGTCCTTATATAGCCCGAGTTCCCGCAAGGCATCCTTCATAATCTCATCAACCGAAGCTTGATACGATTCGATCGATACATGTGGTGCAAGAAGGTTAATTACCCGTTTATGAGCAGTCTCTACCGCGCTATGCACCTCACGTTGGCGCTTCGTAGCATCACCACGAGCATATGTCCGGGTAATATCCGCCGCGTAGCCACCATATGTAGCACCAACGTCCATCAGCACGAATTGCCTCGAAGACAGCTTAGCCTGATTGTGGTTGTAATGGAGCGTACAAGCGTGTAATCCGCTTGCGACGATAGGATCGTAAGCGTGTCCAGACGAGCCGGTCGACCGAAAGGCATAACTAAAATCTGCTTCTATTTCATATTCATATGCATATTCGTTTATTTTTTCGCGAACCTGACGAAAGGCTCCGACGGTCAGATTGACTGCCTTGCGTATAGCTGCAGTCTCCACCGGCTGCTTGATGGCGCGCATTTTAGCAAGCTCAAGTCGACAATCTTGCACACGTTCGAATATACGTTCAAGCATTTGATGATTTTTTGTAATCGACGGGTTGAGTGCAAAATTAAACTGGTCGGCATGCGCAGACTGGCCTACAGTATAGGCAACACTGTGGCGCTTGGCGAGTGAATGAAGTAACTGTAGACCTTCATCAGCCGAAACAACACTGTTAACCCCACTAATTTGCTTCGCTTTATTTGGATCGAGTGAGCCATCAAATGTTCGGTGGACTTCGCTTATCTCTGGCATGACTAGCCAACTTCTTTGCTGCATACCATCAATTATTAGCAACCAGTCAGGTTCTTCAACTCCAGATAAGTACCAAAAGTTCGACTCCTGCTGGAATAAGTGAGCTGCGTCATTCGTTCGCTGCATTCGGCTGTAGGCTGAAAGAACAATCAGACCACCGTTTAATACAGCTGCTATATTACTGCGATTAGCGATATGGAATGCGGTGTCCATCTATTTATTCTAGCATCAGACACATGACGAGATTGTGGCAAAGCCTGGCTGGTCAATACGTATAAACGCTAGCTATAGCAATCCGCACCGTAGAAGGTCACTACCTCGTTGGTAGGATCTGAATACTCGTCTGAGGTATTGATATACTCCACTGTAATATCATACGAGCCGCCCCCACCGCCTGGGCCAAGATCGTACACAAATGTCCCTTCACTGGATAAGTCATTCGGTACGATTGCATCAATTTCATCTTGGGCACCAGGATTTATAACCACATGGAATGATGGGATCGCAGACGATGCAAGGCTAGGCCAACCAATATTGTAGCCACCGCTCTCCTGGGCACAGCCCCATATTGAGGTTGGTCCGGCGTATGATCCGCCGCCGCCTCCTCCGCCGCCAGCAGCACAGGTACCTTGTAGCGGTGTCTGGCCTGATGCAGAATTGACATAGTACTGCACGGATGAAATCCGTGTACTTTGCGCCTGTATGCAATATGTAGTCGCGTTGCCGCTGAAATAAGTAACCGATACACCAGAACCTGGTTTAAAGCTGCTAGGAATAGAGGTTGGGTAGCCACTACCAAAATTCTTCGCACTTTCCATTGCAGACGCTGCCTGCCTTAGATCAGATTGAACTTCCTTTTGCGCAGCACTGGCACTCCAACTCCTCCATGCAAAGGTTGACACCGCGGCAATAATCCCAACAACAGTGATTACTACTATCAGTTCGATAATTGTAAACGCCGGGTGGAACTTGTATTTCATGGTATCCTACTGGTAATTGGTTTGGTACCGTCAGTATACCATGAGCATTATGGACGTTCCAGATACCGTATGATGGTTTGGGCTTTTTGCGTACCGACTACTTTGGCAATGTCTGCAGCGTTGGCTGATTGAAGCGTTCTCATACTTCCAAATACTTTTATGAGCTTCTTTCGGGTTGCCGGTCCCACCCCTGGGATTTCTTCAAGAGTATTAGCAGTTTGCTTTTTTCGTTTTAAGACCGTGTGGTAGCTAACGGCAAATCGGTGAGACTCATCACGGATTCTTTGCAGTAACTTCACCACATGTGAGCTATGCGGCAAGTTAATAAGCGTGAAATCTTCCGTTACAGTGGTGTAGCCGTCGAGAGCTTCGAGTTTCGACTTATTAAGAATGACGTTCGATTTACTATGATGGATAACAATCTGCTCTTCACGCTTGGCGAGGCCAATAAATGGCATCGCTTGTTCGCGCCCGTCACGCGCCTTAATGGCGGCCTCTAGCTGGCCTTTTCCGCCATCTATTACGACGAGGTTTGGTGTTCCCCAGGCAGACAAATTTTTCGGACTAAAGCGCCGTGTAATCGTTTCGTTCATATTGTAGAAGTCGTTATTATGTTCAATCTTTGTTTTGAACTTACGGTATTGTGCCCGGTCACTTGCGCCATTTGTAAACACGACCATACTGGCAACGACATTCGTCCCGCCCATATGCGAAATGTCATAGCCTTCGATTCGTTTCGGTATTACCTTTAGTCCCAAGAGCTCTACGAGGTCATTAAGCGCCTTGTCTTTTGAAATATCGAGGAACTCGCTATCACCAAACATCACTCGCCGCTGCAGTTCACGCATTGCATTCAGCTTGTTGCGGTAGGTAACAGCCTTTTCAAAGTCTTGCTCTTTTGCCGCTTGCTTCATTGTAGTTTCAAGTTCTTTCATAAGAGCGACCCGGTTGCCTTTTATGTAACTAACGAGCTTCCGGAGATTCTGCTTATAGGTTTCTGGCCCCTCTTCGAATTTCGGGCTAAGACCGAGGTCCTGCTCTAGTTTTGACATCCGTTTTTCAGGCGGCTTAGTTAAGTAAGGATACACCCTACGCAAATGCCGTAGAGCAGTTTTGACTGGCAAACCGTTATAGAACGGACCGTAGTAGTCGGCGCCGTCATCGCTTGGATTACGCGTAAAGCAAACGTACGGCCATTCGTTTTTCATATCAATTCTAATAAATAATTGGCTTTTGTCGTCCCGAAGCAAAATGTTATAGCGCGGCATATAGCGCTTGACCATCTCGCTTTCTAGGAACAGTGCGTCAATCTCACTCTCAGTCTCTACCCAGTCTGTGTCATGAATTTCGTTAACCAATGCCAACGTCTTCACATCAAAATTCCGCGAACTTTGAAAGTACTGTCGTACACGATTTTTAAGCACGGCCGCTTTGCCGACATAAATAATCTCTCCGGATTTCGACTTGTGGAAGTAAACTCCGGGTGAACGTGGCAGATCTTTTAGTTTGGCTTCGAGGATTTTATTCACTACCTAATTATACCTTCGGTAGCCCATGCTCGCTAGCAACCATAAAAAACCTACTTAGCGGCTTCGAGTGCTGCAATGTCGACTTTTTTCATTTGCATGAATGCGGCGAACTGTTTACTATTCAGCTCTGCCATCCGCTGCTCCGGCGTAATTTGCCAGCTTAGGCCATATTTGTCTTTGCACCAACCGCATTGTTCACTTTCTGGGACATGCGACAGTTTTTCCCAGAAATAGTCGATTTCCGCCTGATCCGCACAGTCAACCATTAGTGAGATGGCTTCATTGAATTTAAAGATTGGACCACCGTTGAGTGCCATAAACTTTTGTCCAGCCAGTTCGAATTCGACCGTCAAGACTTTGCCCGCAAAATCTTTTTGAAAATCTGCTAGCCCCTCCTCGGGGTAGTGAGTTATTCTCGTGACTTTGCTATCGCCGCCAAATACCTCGCAGTAAAAGTTCGCGGCTTCCTCTGCCTGGGTGCCAAACCATAGGCATGGAGTTATTTTTTGTACGGTTGCCATATGTTCTCCTTACTTTCTTAATTGTTCCGCCCTGTATTGGGCAATGCGTTTGACTAGATCGAGCGGCAGTGGCTGATCAAGCGGAAATTGTACCGAACCTTTGCCGCGCTTATATTTACTGAGCTCGGGTTCAAACTCGGCATGACCATCAGGTGTCGCATAAAAGCCAATGTGGTGCTTACCGGCACCGAAATGCACCATGTTCTTGCCGTTTATTCGGAACGTTGGCAAGCCGTAGCTGATTGCCTCGGTAGCTTCGGGTACGGCTTCGTGTATTGCCGTGCGCATCTGTTTGAGCAAATCTTGGATTGGCTCGTCATACGTTGCTATGCATTCGTCAATACTTGTTGGAGTATTCACGATTTATCCTTTCCGTCAGCCGCTTTGTTTGGCTTATTTTGGAGCGACATTAACCCGCCACTCCTTCTTGGACGGCTTTCGGTAGCGTTGGTGGATTGCCGCCCCCATCCTTACTCACGCTATCAAGATACTTTGCAGACAGTTCACGGTACTGACGACTGGCCAGCGCTAACAGGGTTGCGGCGAGCCCAATAATTGCCGTCAGGATGAACAGTAGAGCAATGCCTCGGTTAATACCAGTGCCAAACCAGCTACCTATCAGGCTGACGCCGGCTCCCGTCGTCATATATGGGATAAAGATAAACTGAGCAACCGGACTAATGGCAAAGGCCGTTAGGGGACTAGCTGCCTGCTCCATGCTCTGCGCAAAGCCGAATACCCGGCCCTGCCGTTCGAATGGCACTACCCGCTGCAAGATAGTTTGTTCGGCAGCCTCTGCGTATGGAATGATGTACATGTAGACCAGCATACCGATAGCAAGCATAGGGATACTCGCCTGCAGTGGGAATAGTATCGTAATACTCCACATAATCACGTTAACAAGTAGCAATGTCTTTAGAGGATTTTTGCCAAGCCCGGTCTTGGCAATTATTAGCCCGCCGAAGATAAAGCCGGTTGACAGGACCGCCCACAGGAATCCCCACGCCTGGACAGTCATAAGCTCCAACCCGTAGGCGTCCATGAGCGCCATGAACACACCACCCAGAAAGTTATTAAACGTCGAGAACAAGATGAGAGCCCACAATCCCGGTACTTTGCGCACCAGTCTGAACGTTCCTTTTAAGTCGACTTTTCTGTCCGGCGGTTCTTGGCCTTCAATGTGAACAACACCTTTTTCTGGGACCTTCACGAACCATAAGTGAACAATGCTGAGCGCAAGGATGGCGACAGCAAGAACAAGTGTGCTCAGCATGCCGTTCCAAGCAACTAACAAACCACTGAGCGCGCTGGTAACAAGAAAGCTGACGCCGCTGGCACTTCCGACTAGTCCATTAGCTTTGTCGCGGCGGTCTTCTGGTATTAGTATCGTAACAAGTGTAGGCATAGCGATAGTACGAATGTTACCGATGATTACGCCAGCCATAAGTAGGGTTACAAATGTCCACAGGGTGACACTTGTCGGATCGCTAAAAACAGTTTTGTCGACAGACAGGTATACCGCGAGTGCGGCAGCGTATGTCGTTAAGCTGGCAGCACTCGACAGCTGCATGACTGTCTTTTTCTTGTGATGGTCGACAAGGCTTCCAAACCAGATTCCGCTGGCTGCCGTGAAGACAAGAAAGATGCCGGCAATGATACCGGTCGCAAAGACCGATTTAGTACTCAGGTAGGTATAGAACGTGATCGCAAACCATACCGTAAAGTTCATGACCGACACAAACAGCGTATTCAACAAAAGCTGCAGAAATGTCCGGGTATTGTCGGCATGAAAATCGAGCTCAGGCGTTTTAGCTGCCTTGGACATACTCTTCCAACCTGTCCCAAGTTTCGCTTAATCCTTCGACCATGCCCATGTTAACGAGTTGGTCATAGGCTTCCCGGCTTTCGCATGTCGTTGTTCCGGTCACTCGGGTTTTACCGTCGACCGTTTCAAAATTCATGGTCGTCTCGGTCTTTGGCATTGACTCGTTTATTGCACCTGTCTCGTCCGAGAAGTAGTCGATATAAGTAAATCCGTTCGGCTGGTCGATGGTATTGTACTGCATGATGCCCCACGATGTCTGACCGAACCATTCACCCTGATTCTCATCGACACATTTCATACCATAGTGCCAGCGTCCTCCCGGTTCAAAATTGAATTCTTTGGTTTCAGTTTGCCAGCCGCGTGGGCCCCACCATTTTGCTAGCGCATCGGCATTCGAGAATGCATTAAATACCCGCTCTTGAGTAGCATCAAACGTTCGTTCAAATACCAGTTGGTTAGTCTCCGGTTTTTTAGTAACGATTGTTTTGTCCATTATCCCTCCTTCAAGTAATTATCCAGTGCGTCTAGCCGTTCGCCCCACAGCTCTTCGTACTGCTTTATATATGCGGCAGCTTCACGCATACCTTCGGGTTTGGTAGTCACGTAGTTGTACCTCCCCTCCTTACGCTTACGAATCAAGCCAGCCTCTAAAAGTACCTTCAAGTGCTTCGAAATAGCGGCCAGACTAATATCATAATCAAGTGCGATTTGATTAACGGTAAGCTCAACGTCACTGACGCGCTCCAAGATGTCACGGCGAATTGGATCAGCCAAAGCCGCGAAAATATTATCGATACGCATTGCATATTCAACCATATGGTTAAATGTTACTCCAGCATTTTACGTTTGTCAACTTTTTTGCTGTTTTAATTTTCAAGAACGGCCAAAATATTGCCGGCTGGATCTTCAAACCATGCAATGTCAGGCCCCATCCCGGCGGACTTTCCACGAAGTACTCCTCGCTCGTCTTGCTTTGCCGGAAGGTTGTCATACCGCTGCATTGTTATGCCTTGTTCGAGCATAGAGTCTATGGCTGCATTAATGTCATTAACTGGAAAATTAAGAGTCGTGTACGTAGCTGGCTGATGGTCTTCTTTTTCATAGATAAATACGCTGTGGCCGTTCGGAAATTGCAGCTCCAGCCCCATTCCACTGTCATCGACCTGGATGCCCAATAAGTCAGCATAAAACACCTTCGCCTCTTCTAGGTCATCCACCGAAAAACCGCTAAATGCATTCGCTTGTTTGAACATTACGCACCTCCCCTCCCCTTTACTATGCGCTTTTTGTATTCACTTGCCAACATGTAGCTTTGCGTATCTTTGACCAAATCGACGAATAATATACCGTTCAAGTGGTCGGTTTCGTGCTGAAAAACATGGGCCACAATTCCTGAGAGCTCTTCATCGTGGTTCTCACCTTTTTCATCAATCCAATTAGCTTGAATTTTTGTGTAACGCGGAACCTTAGCGAATAGAGTATTTTTACCGATTCCCGAACTTAAGCAGCCCTCCCAACGTGCGCTTTTACGGCCAACGCCTTCGTAATTTGGGTTTATTATGACCATAGAAACCGTTGGCGCCCTTGGCCGAGTCTCAGACGGTTTAATATCAATGATGGCAAGCGCTAGGTTTTCACCAACTTGCGGAGCAGCAATACCGACACCGTATTTCTTCGTTTGGTTGGTTAATCGTATTGATTTTATGAGTTGCTTGACATTGATAGATGCTACATCTGCTTTTGAAAGCCTTTTAGCAGTTTGACGTAGTATCGGATTGCCGAAATTAGTCAGTTTCAGAAGGCTAGGCTGCAACTGCTGCGCGCTCACGGCAAGCCTCGGTATGGAAAAGTAAATCTGGATTCATTTTGCAGTTCTCACATATCAATACCAAATCGTTGCAGTTGGCGAAGGCACAATTTTCGAAATTACTGGTTTTGCCGCCGCAATGCGTACATTCACCTATTGTTTTAGCTTTATCACTAAATGCGATTGTCATGCGGTCGTCAAAGACACGCAGGTGGCCTTCCCATAGACCGTCATCGGCATACGCGTCTCCATATTTCACAATTCCGCCATCAATTTGGTAAACATCTTTGAATCCGCGCTTTTTCATCATGGCTGAGATAACTTCGCAGCGAATACCGCCCGTGCAGTAGGTAATCACTTTTTTGTCTTTAATGTCGTCGTATTTGTCACTTTCGAGTTCGGCTATAAAATCACGGCTCGTGTTCGTATTTGGCACTACAGCATTCTTAAACTTTCCGATTTTTGCTTCGTGTGCATTACGGCCGTCAAAGAACACAACGTCATCTCCGTACTTTTCGACAAGCTCGTGGATTTGGTTTGGTTTTAAATGTTGTCCGCCTCCGACTACACCATTTTCATCAACTTCGAATTCATTTTCGCTGTTCTGAAATCCGACCAGTTCGCGCCGGACCTTCACGCTCATACGCGGGAAGTCTTCGCGCGCTCCGTCGCTCCATTTAAATACAATATCTTTAAATGCCGGGAATTGTTTTGTGGCTTTTACATACGCTTTCAAATCATCTATATCTCCGCCGACCGTACCGTTCAAACCCTGATGACTCACTAGAATACGTCCGCGTAAATTCAGGCCGTCACATAAAGTTTTTTGCCATAACATAACCGCGCGCGGATCACTGAGCGATGTAAATTTGTAATATAGCAGTATCTTTTGCATCTCTGTTAATTATACCGTATACTATAAAAACTACGAATCACCTTCAGATTCCGCTATTGCAATAATGTTCGGACACCCGCGCGAACCGCTTACTACCAACATCAGGATTAATACAAAAGAGAGAAGTTCGATGACAAAACAAGTGCCCCGAAGAGGGCTGATCCGTCGCATTATGCGAACGTATAACCAAGAGATTATCCGGGAATGGCGATTATCGCTTCCGGTTGCTTTGTGTGTCGTTATTGGGACGATCCTTATTTTCTATGTTCCGCCACTCATCATTGCCAGCATTATCGCTTCCACCGAGCCGGTGACACTCGACAACGGGTGGCACTATGCGTTATGGTTCGGTATCTCATGGCTTATCGGTGAATTGCTCTGGCGTTTGGCATTCTTTTTTATGGCACGGTTCGAAGCCAAAGTTATATATCGGTTGTATTCGGAAACTCTTGAAGCGTTGTTTGAGAAGGATCTGAAGTTTTTCAATGACCGATTCGCAGGCAGCATAACAAAGAATGCCCTGGCCTATGGCCGTAGGTTTGAGACCTACTTCGATACGATAACCTTCGGAGTCGTATCACAGGTAGGGCCTGCAGTATTCGGATTCGTCATCCTAGCGTGGATTTCACCTGTACTAGCGATTACTCTCTTCGGCATCATCGTTGGCGTCATTCTACTGGTGCGGCCACTCATTATCCGACGCAGCAAGCTGGTGAAACACCGAGAGGAACTGCACGCCAAATTATCGGGCCACGTGTCGGACGTAGTTGGAAACATTGCTGCTGTCAAAGCCCACGGCGCCGAAGCACGTGAGCTTGCGCTACACAGAGCACATGCTCGGGACTTTACTAAAGCCGCCCTTGATTCTTGGCATTACCACAACACGCGCATTGACGCACTGATATCACCGTTTTATGTGATCGCTAATGTACTCGCTCTAGTCGTAATCATGGCAAGCGGGATAGACAATACGACAAAAGCAAGCCTGTTCATCGCATTCAATTACTTTATGAACATATCGCGTTTTATGTGGGAATTTAACGGTATTTACCGAAGGCTTGAAGACGCGCTGACCGATGCTGCGCTATTCATAACCTATAAAGATACTGAGTCGGCAATTCAGGATGACCCTAATGCAATTGGTATCCATGTCTCAAACGGGACGATACGTTTTAGCGATGTATCATTCTCACATATATCTGATGAATCTGAGGGATTATTCAAACACTTCAATTTAGAGATTCCGGCTGGACAACGCGTCGGATTAGTTGGGCATTCTGGTGCCGGAAAGAGCACGCTCGTCAGTTTGTTGCTCCGTTTCAAAGAAGCAGACAGCGGTTCCATAACCATAGATGATCAGCCAATAAACCAAGTTACCCAGCAGAGCCTTCATGAAACAATTGCCTATGTGCCCCAGGAACCAGTGCTATTTCATCGAAGCCTGCATGACAATATCGCATATGGTAAGGCGAGCGCATCCAAGGATGATGTTACCGATGCGGCGAAGCAGGCACATGCACTTGAGTTCATTGATCTTCTTCCGAAAGGTATGGACACATTGGTGGGTGAGCGAGGCGTGAAGCTATCGGGAGGTCAGCGGCAGCGGATTGCTATCGCCCGAGCGATGCTAAAGGATGCCCCGATACTTGTGCTTGATGAGGCAACAAGCGCGCTAGATTCAGAAAGCGAAAAGCTGATTCAGGATAGTCTTGGTGAACTGATGAAGGGCCGAACCAGCATAGTCATTGCCCACCGGCTTTCAACCATAGCCAAGCTCGATAGGATCATCGTTCTCGACGACGGTAAGATTGTCGAAGACGGTACGCACAAGGAACTGCTTGCGAAGAATGGCATATATGCCAACTTGTGGAACCACCAGAGTGGTGGGTTTATAGAAGAATAAAAAATACCTCCACTATCGGGAGGTATTTTATTCTAGTGTCAGCTATTTGTTAGCATCGACGTTCGACTGCTTCGGTTCGTCTTGCAGTTTGCCGCCCGGACGAGATTCCTCAGCCTGTGATTCTTGGTCGGTGTCTTCACCGTTTTCAGATTCGACTTCACTTTCGTCGGTAGCGTCACCGGCAGCAGCTTCGTTGGCAGCTTGCAAAGCAGCCGGTTCCCAAACACTCGCAACCATCAGATCGGTAATGTGCTGCTTTTCTTCTTCCGTCTCGTCACCATGGCCACTATCGTGTTCAACGAACTCAACGCCTTCAGGCAACTTGGCATCTCCCAAAGTAACTTTTTCGCCGGCTTCCTTTAGGCCAACAATCGAGACTTCTACAGCCTCGGGCAAGTCCATAGGTAACGCTCGTACTTCGATCTTGTCGAGGTTCTGGAGTACAATAAGACCGTTCTTTTCGGCCTCAGACTCACCTTCACCGGTCAGGTGAATTGGAACTTCTGCAACAACTGGCTCGTTGGCCTTGACGGCGTGGAACGAGACGTGACGGATCGATCCTTTAACAGGGTCGCGGTCAACGTCTTTAATCATGGCAATGTTTTTCTTGGAGCCAATTGTCAGCATAACCGGCGTGTAAGTACCAGCTTGGCGGTACAGCTTGCTCATCACGCCATCGGCAACTTGGACACTAATTGGGTCAATACCCGGCCCGTAGACCACGGCCGGCACGAGTCCTTCTTTACGAAGCGCTTTCACCTTTTTGCCGTGAAGCGTACGCTCCTCTAATGTAAGAGTTAGTTTATCTCCCATCTCTCTCCCTTTCTTGTGGATACTTTTACGGAAATAGTTACCGGTTTATTATACATTAAACAGAGGTAATATGCTAGTATTAAAGCAGTGGAAGCTCTCTTAGAATTTATTACGCACTTTGGCTGGCTCGCTGTCGTGGCCGTAATCTTTGCCGAATCCGGCCTAATGGTTGGCTTTTTTCTTCCGGGTGACAGTCTGTTATTTGTCTCAGGCACCCTTGTTCAGCAGGGAATTTTCGATGTTAACATTGCACTATTCATCTTCTGTTTATTCCTGGCGGCGGTAGCGGGCAACAGTACCGGCTACATCATAGGGCGTAAAGTAGGACGCCGCCTTTTTAATCGTCCAAATAGCCGATTCTTCCGGCAAGAATACTTGCTTGAAGCCGAAGTTTTCTACGAGAAGCATGGGCCAAAAACTATCGTTCTTGCTATGTTCGTTCCTATTGTGAGGGCATTTACACCTGTCGTAGCCGGCATCGCAGACATGCCGTATCAAAAATTCGTCCTATTTAACGTCCTTGGTGCTGCTATCTGGACATCGTCATTGACGTTAATCGGTTACTTCGCAGGTGATTTGATACATCGACTCGGCATCAACATTGAAGTTGCCGTTATCGTAATCATTCTATTGTCGCTTTTGCCAGGCATCATCCACCTGTTACAAGATCCGAAGCGCCGGCAGGCCGTTAGGCATCGTATTCGCTCGGTCCGTCGAAAAAAATAACTACTTCTTCAAAAGTTGCTTCAAGTATTCACCGGTAAAGCTGTTTTTAACAGCAGCTACTTGTTCGGGCGTTCCTTCGGCGACGACCTGCCCGCCGCCTGAACCACCCTCCGGGCCCATATCGATAATATAATCGGCTGTTTTTACGACATCAAGGTTGTGCTCAATGATAATCATCGTATTGCCACCCTCAATCAGCTGCTGCAAGATACTGAGCAACCGTTTGACATCGGCTGAATGAAGTCCTGTAGTTGGTTCATCCAGGATATACAGAGTTTTCCCGGTTGATCGCCGTGATAGTTCGCTCGCCAGCTTAATTCGCTGCGCCTCACCACCACTAAAAGTCGTGGCCGGCTGTCCTAAATGTATGTAGCCAAGCCCTACGTCCACCAATGTATCGAGCTTGCGGGCGATTGTCGGAACGTTCTTGAAAAACTCTGCAGCCTGTTCGACAGTCATTTCCAAAACGTCAGCAATTGTTGAGCCTTTGTATTTGATTTCAAGCGCTTCACGGTTATAACGTTTGCCTTTACACTCGTCGCACGTTACGTAGACATCCGGAAGGAAGTGCATTTCGATCTTGATAACACCATCACCTTGGCAGTTCTCACAGCGGCCGCCCTTAACATTGAAACTAAAACGGCCAGCTTTGTAGCCGCGGACATTTGCTTCTGGCGTACTGGCAAACAACTCGCGGATTGGCGTAAAAACACCTGTATATGTAGCTGGGTTAGAACGTGGTGTCCGGCCAATTGCCGATTGGTCGATAATAATTGCTTTATCGAGGTGGTTAATGCCTTCGACGTTCTCGTGCTTACCCGGTACTGTCTGGGCGCGGTGCAGGCGTGCGCTCAGTTCCTTGGCGAGAATGTCATTGACCAACGTTGACTTGCCGCTGCCCGATACGCCACTGACAACCGTCATTACTCCAAGTGGAAATGCCACGTCGATATTCTTCAAATTATTCTCGGCAGCCCCCCGGATTATAAGCTGGCGGTCTCTCATAACTTCGCGCCGTTTTTTCGGAACCGCAATCGATTCTTTTCCGCTCAGGTAGTGGCCAGTGATACTTTTGTCATTTTTGGCGACTTCGTCCGGAGTACCATGGGCAATTATTTCCCCGCCGTGCACGCCGGCATGGGGGCCAATATCAATCAAATAGTCGCTTGAGCGGATAGTATCTTCATCGTGTTCAACGACTAGGACGGTATTGCCAAGATCGCGTAGACGCTTAAGGGTTTCAATCAGTTTGTCGTTATCACGTTGGTGTAAACCAATGCTGGGTTCGTCCAAAACATACAGAACGCCCTGAAGCCCCGATCCAATTTGCGTTGCCAGCCGGATTCGCTGGGCTTCGCCGCCAGAAAGCGTGTTGGCTGCCCTCGACAGCTCAAGGTATGTCAAACCGACATTGCTCATAAACCCAAGCCTGGCACAAATTTCTTTCATAATTTGGGCAGCGATAAATTGTTCTTGGTCGGTCAATTTGATTGAACTAAACAGTTCCAACGCTTCATCAACACCCAAGTTACAAATATCCATTATATTCAGGTCATGAACGGTTACAGCGAGAACGACTGGCTTCAAGCGGGAACCCTGGCAGGCGTGACATTTACGTTCACGCATGAAACGCTCTATGTCACGGCGCATAAAATCACTGTCGGTTTCTTTGTGACGGCGTTCAAGGTTCGGTATGACACCTTCGTAGGCCGCATCGTATGACCGACCGTCGCCAAGACTTACCCGGTACTTCTGGTTCCCTGTTCCATAGAGTACTTTTTCCAAATCTTCCGGCCTTAGGTCGCGTACCGGCACCGATATACTAAAGCCATGCGCTTTGGCTACTTCGGCTAAACGCTTCATGTACCATGCATCGCTGTTAACCCGATTGTAGGGCCGGATGGCACCTTCGGAAATCGTTAGGTTCGGATTGAATACCAAGTCAGGATCGACCTCCAGGCGTGAGCCGAGTCCGGTACATACCGGGCAGGCGCCTTGCGGGGCGTTAAAGCTGAACAAGCGTGGTTCCAACTCAGGGATATCTTCACCAGGGTGGTCGACACAGGCGTAGCGCTGGCTATAAACCTGCATCGTTTTGGCATCGACGTCATACAGCTGGACAACGCCGCTGGCAATATCAAGTGCTTGCTCCACCGACTGTGTGATTCTGGTTGAAAGCGAAGGACTCATCGCCAAGCGGTCAACCACAATTTCGATGGTATGCTTGTACTTTTTGTCGAGTTCCGGGAATTCGTCCAGCGCATACACAACTCCGTCTACCCTGGCACGAGCGAAGCCTTGGCGGCTATACTGTTCGGGGATGTGGGCAAATTCACCTTTTTTGTCACTCACTATCGGAGCGAGGACAAGCAGTTTCGCTCCCTCTGGAATTTTCATGACCTCGTCGATGATATTCTGCGACGTCCGTCGTTGGACTTCTTTTCCACAAATCGGGCAGTGCGGCACGCCAATCCGTGCAAACAGCAGACGCAAATAGTCATAAATTTCAGTCACTGTTGCGACAGTTGAGCGGGGGTTGCGGCTGGTTGATTTTTGATCGATTGATATCGCCGGGCTTAGCCCTTCAATCTGATCAACGTCCGGTTTCTCCATTAGGCCCAAAAACTGCCGGGCATAGCTCGACAAGCTTTCGACATAGCGGCGCTGGCCTTCGGCATAAATAGTGTCGAATGCCAAGCTTGACTTACCGGAACCCGAAAGGCCGGTTATAACGACAAGCTTGTCACGTGGAATCTCGACCGAGATGTTTTTGAGATTGTGCTCACGGGCACCAGCCACACGGATTACATCAGACATAACATCTCATTATAGCATTTTCTGCTTCCCTGTGCCCAGAACGTACCTCTGCTACCATGCTTATGATTGCATGTATTTGACTAAAGGCGTATATTCGTATGAAATACGACCTAACCCGGAGTACTGCTGTGCGGCGATTCATCATCCAAGCGAGCCTTATCGGCTGGCTAGCCATCTTCTCACTTACCATCGGCTTGCCCGAGAATTTGCTCATGTTCGTCCTGTTCGGAATGGTGCCTGGGACTGATATCGTTCTTGGCCCGCTGGAAATGCAGCGCTTCTGGTTTGTTGTCGTCATGCTACTTGTCGGTTACGTCAACCGGACACGTCTGCTGAATCTACTCGTTGGTCTGCGCCACGTTCACATGTCGTCGGACGGCACAACTGCTTCAGCCCAAAGCTGAAGTTCTTCAAGTACGAAGCGTTTTTCGTCATCATTGCCGACGTCGGTACTAAGCCGCTGAAGAGCTTTTAAATAAGAAGGAAGCTGCCCGGCTAACCGTTCACCCCTCCACTGTTCCCACGCGGTAGCTTCGCTTTCAGAAAGCGACATTGGGTAACTACGCGCTTTATAATGAAGTAATAACGGGCTGAGCCGTTCGTCATCGAAGTTGGGATGAAAATCAGCCAGCTGCTTAGTGTCTGCATTTCGAACCGTCTCAATACGTAGCTTGTCGGGGCCGTTAACGAAGCCGTCATATAGCTGGCCTTCGGGGTCGGTTACTGGTTTGTAGTCGCGTTTTCTTTCACTGATACTCCGCAGTCGCTCCGCAAATTCCGGGTGAGCAAGCAGAGTTTTTTTGTGAATCTCGACTGTTTGTAGCGAGAGGCCAATTTTTTTCCAACCGTCACTGCCTTCAAGCACGCCAATTGGCGCAACTGCCGGGCAGCGATTATACTGCAGAGTTTTAATCGGTAGCGCTACAAACCCGTCAGCTTTACGCTCTTCCCAACTGGCAAAAACCTTTTTAGCAAGCTCTTCTTCACTTAAATCGACAAATGGTGTTGGGTCGTAGCGCAGGTCGTATACCAGCACATTATGATTAGGTGCACTGGTCAGAGGAAACGCCACCGTCGTTTTATTGAAGTCGCTGTCATAGCGGCCACTCGTATAGACAAAAGGCTGCTTCGTATCGAGGTTCACCAGTTTTTGGACCGATTTTTTATCGCGGATATCGAACAAGTAGCCGAATAGCTTTGACTGCTTGGTCCTCAGGAGTTTCGTTATGTCTATCAATGCCAAAACGTCACTTAAAGCGTCGTGGGCCTTGGCGTGATCGAGACCATTTAGCTTCGTCAACAGCTCAAGCCGGTTCGTTGCGACGCCTTCGTCTGTCACCGGCCACTTGATTCCTTCCGGACGGAGGGCCCGTGTCATCCGTACGACATCAAGCAAATCCCAGCGCGAGCAGCCATTATTCCAGCACCATTCGTACGGGTCAAAGAAGTTGCGCCAAAACAAGTGGCGGACAAACTCATCGTCAAACCGAATGTTATTGTAACCAACCGATATGGTGTCAGGTGTGAAAATTTCTTCAGATAGTAGCTTGGCAAACTCTGCCTCGGTGTACCCATCGGCCTGAGTGGATTGTGGGGTAATACCCGTTACCATAATGGCATCCGGGCTCGGTAGGGTGTCGTCATTTAATTTAACCAGCACATTATAGGGTTCGCCGATTGGATTCAAGTCCATGTCGGTCCGCTGGCCAGCAAACTGCATTATCCGGTCTTCACGCGGATTCAACCCGCTGGTTTCGAGGTCATAAAAGAAAAAGGTTTGCGCCATCTTTACTAAGCATATCAAAAAACACCCGGCTGGGTGTCATATCGAAAGTGTTACACAAGGTAACGATAGTGCTGGTAGAACTAAGACCATGGCGGCCGCGCTTTGGATCATTGAGTATAGCTTCTTTACAGCCCTCAATAATCCTCCCAGCTCCCCTTGAGGAACTCGCGCGGCCGCCACTTTCCCCCGGCGCCCGCCAGATGGTCGGTGTGCCATGCGTTATATTTCTTGTTCGCCGCATGGGGCGCAAAGTCAGAAGCGCCGAGGCGCTACATACATCGTCTGTGCATTACGGCTTTCATCCTTTCGGATAGAAGTTGTCGTGGCTGGCGGGTCAGCTGGTGACCCGCCTGCCGCCGGCGGTGGCGAAGGCGAGGGTGCTGCAGAGCATCATGAGGAAGGTGAAGAAACGGTCGTTCATCCAATCTTCTTTCGTCATGCCGCTAGTTCTGGTGTCTAACGGTCTACTAAACATGCAGGCGAATGCATGCTCAGTAGACCGTTAGAATTACTATCGTTACCTTGTTAATGTGCCGCCAGCGAAGTCAATATGACCTCAAACCAGTGGTAGCTATGATTTTAGCACAATTATTCCTATTTGTCAATACATTTTATTATGATTTTATTGTTCGACAAGCGTAAATTCAGCTCTGCCTATACGAATTATCGAGTCACCTTCGGCGCCTGCGCGCTTTAATTCGTGAGTAATTCCCATTTTCTTCATAATGTCACGTAGACGGTTAATGTTTTCGTAGCCTTCGAAATTCGTACGGCGGGCAAACTTTTCAATTTTGTGACCCCGCACAACAAACACCGGTCGGTTCTCTTCTTCGACCCTCTTTACCGTCCAAGCCTGGGCTTTCTGGTCATCGCTGAGCGTAATTCGGTGGATCCCGTCATCTTCGGAATCGGTTTCTTCGGTGGCCTTGGCACGCGCTGTTTCTACCTGCATTTTGAGCTCGCGCAGTACTTCATTCAGGCCTTTATGGGCGGTTGATGAGATAGCAAAGATACGCTCATGGCCAGCTACCTTTTTGATTTCGTCAACTTGCATACCAATCATCTCGTCATCAAGCCCTTCGGTCTTTGTGAGAGCCACCACTTCTGGTCGGCCGGTTAGTTCGTTACTATAGGCGGCCAGTTCATCCCGAATCGTTTTATAATCAGCCGCGATATCATTCGAATACGCGTCAACAAGGTGTAATAGCACCGAAGTCCGTTCCACGTGACGGAGAAACGCGTCGCCTAGACCTTTCCCTTCGCTGGCACCTTCAATCAGTCCGGGAATGTCAGCTATCAGCAAGTTGAACTTATCAATTGTCGCCACTCCAAGGTTGGGACTTAGCGTCGTAAAGGCATAATCAGCAATTTCGGGTCGGGCGTTGCTAACCACACTGAGAAACGTTGATTTACCGGCGTTGGGGAATCCAACCAGTCCGACGTCGGCAAGAAGCTTCAGCTCGAGCTCGGCCTCAAACGTTTCACCCGGCTCACCCAATTCTGCAATCTTTGGAGCCTGTCGGGTGCTTGATTTAAAATGGGCATTCCCGAAGCCGCCGTCACCCCCGTGAGCAATAACTACTTCTTCATCATCACCTACCAGGTCGGCAATAATATCATTTCCCCGTTTTACCACCGTCCCCATGGGTACCTTCACAATCAGTGGCTCACCGCTCCTACCACGCTTATTCTGCTTGGCACCGTTTTTTCCTGGTGCGGCTTTTAGCTCTGGCTTATACCTAAAATCGAGCAGTGTATTTAGGTTTTTGGTTGCGTGAAAAATAACGTCGCCGCCCCGGCCACCGTCACCGCCGTCCGGGCCGCCCTTGTCGACATAAATTTCATGCCGAAAACTAACGGCACCGTCGCCGCCTTTTCCAGCCTGAATAAATACTTTCGCGGTATCAACAAACATATCAAAGCATAATTATATCATAATCACCCCTGTTTTTACAGAGGTGATTAAATAGGTGGAGGAAATAACATGGGAGGGGTAAGCTCCTCCCTGGTAATTATCTAATGAATATATAGGTAGTTTCGTGCCTGGCCGGCTGAGATGGTTCGCTCGTTAACGATGTTGAATCCACCGTATGCGTAGTTGTTCATTTCAGTCACGCTAATGTCACCGTTTGGTTTGACGCGCTCAACGACCGCGACGTGGCCAAAGTAGCCTGCTTGGTCAACCAAGACGGCCCCGGCTTTCGGTACGTTATTAACGGCGTAGCCGGATGAGCGGGCAGCTGACGCCCATGTGTTGGCGTTGCCCCAGAAGCTTCCAACCGGACGGCCGAGCTGCTGGCGGCGCTCGTATGCGTACCAGGTACAGTTACCAGGTGCATACTTGTTACCAGCCGAGATGCCGATAAATCCATTGCTTACAACAGATCCGCCGAGATTGCTCGTGAATGAATTGGAGCTCGTCACAGCAGGAGGAGCTGGCGCCGGCTTTTCACCTTCCGGTATGATAATACGTCGTCCAGCCTTCAGGCCCGATAGCTCAAGGTCGTTAAACAGCGTAATTCGGTCGGTGCTTGAACTGTACCTGCTGGCAATATCTTCGACAGTTTCACCGCTTTTGACAGTGTAGAGAACACCGCTCGTTGGCAAAATAGTAAGTTTTCGGCCGACTTCAAGGGCATCGGTATCACCAAGGTTATTGGCCCAGCGGATAGTGTCTGCCGTAATGTTAAAGCGGGCTGCCAATTCCGGTACGGTCTCGCCCTTCTTTACGACATAGGTAATAATGCTGCGATTCGAGCTGGTAGGCTTAACGATTTGCGGCTTTGTAATCGCCGAGGTGTCAGTTTGGGCCAATTCGCTCTTGGCAGACAAAGACACCGACATATTAGCGACGTTAGAGGCAATTGGCAGGTTGGCACGCTCAGCCAGGCCGGCAGCAACGCTTGTCGCCAGGACTTGGTCCACCGAAGGAGCGGTGTCATCAGAATATACGACAGAAGGCGCAGATGCCGTCTGGTCAGTATTGGCTACCTGGCTGCTAGCTTGGCGAGGTGACTCGTATCCAATAGCAACGATAGCGATGAGTAGCAGGAAGGCCCCGACATATGCAACGATTTTACTCGCGCTAACACCTGAGTGTTTTTTCGGGGTTACAATGTGTTTTTTTAACACCTGGTGACGTAAGTCGGTGGTGGAAGATGCAAGAGCAACGCTCTCGGCAACTTGATTACGAATTATCGTTCTCCTGCCACTTGTATTACTACAAGGGCTCTACCTTACTTGTCTTTCTTCTCGCAGTAGAACAGGACACATATGTCGACCTAACTATTAATAGTAAAATTGTTCTAATTCAGTGTCCGTAGCGACGATTCAGGTAGGCTCATCTACTGGGTTACGGCATTCCATCTCGCAGTTGGATCCACCGGGGCGGGTCCTGGTCATGCCGTTAGTCCGTAAATGTGCTGTAACCATAGTAACAATGCTTGCCAACAATGTCAATACATTTTGTACTATCCAATTTTACTCTTGTCAACTAGAGTATTTGGCACTTTTTTTGACAGTGTTTTTGAATGTTGGCTTCGTGCTCCGCCTCTGTACGTCCAAAGTAGGTTTTGTCGTCATCACCGCTTAAGAAATAAAGGTAGTCCCCTTTGGCCGGATTAGCCACGGCAAGCAGGGCGGCCGCCCCTGGCGATGAGATTGGCCCGGGTGGCAAACCGGGATACCGGCGCGTATTGTACGGCGAGTCAAGGTCGACGCTGCGCGCGACCCCCATCTTGTCTGCGGCATATTGGTATGTCACGTCTGAGCCCAACTGGATGTCGCGCTTTAGGCGCAGCTGGAACACCTGTGATACCTGTGCCATGTCACTTTTCGTGATAACTTCCCGCTGGATTATAGAGGCTAGCGTAATCCCCTCATATAGCGTGAAGCCGCGTTGTTTATAGAGCGCTTTCAAATTTTCTTCCTCGACGACGGATTGGAATTGGTCAAATGTCCGGGTCAAGATCTGTTCCGGGGTTGCGTCGGCTGGAAACTGATAGGTTTCGCCGTAGATATAGCCTTCTAGGTCGCTCGAGGCCGGCTTGCTCTCAAACAGCGGATGCGCGTACTTCTTAGAGAGTGCCGTGTCTACATTTGTCTGCGAATAGCCTGCGTCAAGTAAGGTCTGTCGGTGCTTTGCCAGTGTGTTCCCGGGAAGGAACGTAATACTGAACGTATCGGTTTTCCCAGAGGTAAGATGCTCTACCAGTGTTTGTACATTATCGCTTTTACTTAACCGATACGCGCCGGACTGGAGCGAGCCGGCTGTTCCACTGAGCCGCACATACCAACCGAAAGCCGTTTCGTTTCTAATAAGCCCGTTTGCTTTTAATAAATTGGCAATACCCGAGGGGTCGGTTCCCGGTTTTACGGTCACACGGACTTTTTCGCTACTGCCAGGCGCAACCGCTTGTAGTTGCTGCTGGTACCATACCCATGTACCGATAGTTATGGCGGCCAGAACCATAATGACTGCTGCTAGACTAACCAGTACGATCCGCAGCTTACGAGACCGTCTGCCTGATGCCAGTAAATGCTGCGGGTGGTCATCTACCGGTGAGGATGCGATAGGTTCTATTTGTGGCAATTCGGGCAAAGACTGAGGGGCGGTGGATCCCGCGGACTCATCTGGTTTCTTCGGTGGAAGGATATCGTTGTTCACAACCACTGCTCCATATAGTCCTGCAAAATGATAGCCGCGGCCTCGGCATCGATATCGGCTTTGTCATAGGGTGCTCCACGGGCTTCCAGCCGTTTTTCGGCCAACACGCTGGTCAGTGATTCATCTTGGAATTCGACGCGGTCTGCCATGTCTTTTAAACTCTCCGCAAACGTTTCAACTGCCGCTGTCTGGCTCGTTGGCTCTCCGGATTGGTTGCGTGGGTACCCGACCACTATAGTATCGATATCACCTTCTACGACCAGCTGGGCAATGGCACGCAGTTCGTTGCCATCAACGGGAATAGTGTCGTGTGGGACTGCGATTCGAACACTGCTATCGGCTATAGCAGCACCTATCCTGACCGATCCGACGTCCAGTCCTAGCAATTTTTTAGTTCGACTCATCTACTATAAATTCTACGCCGATCTTGCTTTCATCACCAGGTACGGTGCTGACCCAGAAGGGGAAGAACTTCACGTCGACATCTTCGACACCCTGGATAGATTGGATTGATTCCTGGATGTCACCGAACTGCCGGCCCTTGGCCTGGTCTTTAATTTTGCCTTCATCAAGCTTTGGACCAATCTTAGCTGTAGCGACTAATATAAATTCGGCCACGCCTTTTTTGACTTCGACTTCTTGGAATTTAGCTTTGGCTTCCCCGTTATCATAAACACGCTGGCTGTCCTGGCCTTCAAGCTCTTTCTTCAGATATTTGTCGAGATACGAGTCAAGTTCGCTGGTTTCTATGCCAAGCAGGCGGTAGGTCACTGTAGCCTTCAGGGTGGCGTTGCCGCTCGCAGCTTCGGCTCCAACAGCCGGCGAGGACGTGACATTGGTGTAGTCAACACCGTAGCTGCCGCTAATCACACTTACTTTTCCTTTGAACCCTGCTTTGAGTTCGGACTCTTTCGAGTCTGCTTCATCATCAACCAGATCTTCTTTAGCCTGCTGCAAGTCATTTGCCGTCACGACTTTAGCAATTTTGTCAGTACCACCGCTGGTAGGCCCGGTCAAGCTTGCGTCGATGCCGCTTGGAGCACCGCTCATTGCACCACTGGCTGCGTTGTACTTCGCACCTTGTTCAAGCGCCGTAACACCGGTAGGTGCACCAGTATAGTTATCAATCGATATGGTAACGGAAGAGTTTGTAACAAAGACTGTTCCTTGGCTACTTGTGAGCCTCGTACCGGCAGGGATTGTTGTACCTAGAGCACTAATGTTATTAGTTGAAAACTGAACGGTACCGGTAGCCTTTTCGCCAACATTCTTTGTACCTGTGGCTGGAAAATCAACTGACTTTTCCTCAACCTTCTTGGAAACTACAGCTTTAATTGTGCTTTTATCTATGCTTGTCGTTAGCGCGTCACCTGCTTTAACGTCGATATTTACAGACTGGTCGTCCGTCTTAGCAGACACGACCACGGTTGCCCGCGGTGCAATAAAGATTGCCCATACCATAAAGCCGATAAAGAGAACGCCGGCGCTAATCCCAAGGATAAGTTTTTTTCTAAACGTATTAAAGTTCGGCACTTTCGGACCTGACTTACCCTTGCCTTTTGGTCTGGTGTCAGTCGTTGCTAAAGGCGAAGCTGGTGTTAGGCCTGCGGAACTGATAGCCGGCGCGGCAGCAAGAACTTCGGCCGTATCGCCTTCAACTTGGCGGGCGTGCTCCCCAACGGGCAGCTCATTACCATCAATCACTTCTTCGTCACCATCCGTCTCTATAGCGGTAATTTCGGCAAGTTCGGGCTTGGATTGTAAGTTTTTGGCTACAGGCAATTTGGCTGCGGCTGCCAAACTCATAAGCGCGTGGTTGTTCGTAATAACTACGAGCCGTTTGTTGCTTTGTTCAGCAGAGCGAGCAAGCAGCCGTAAGTTAACGGCAGACTGTAAAACGCCCACGCGCTTTGGCGGGACAAGTGCGACAATCTTTTCTTTCGAAGCTTTGACCTTCGAAATAATAGCCGTGATATCGTCTTCGACATCGATGTATATGACGTCTTTGTTCATCTGTTATATGCGCAGGATGCGGTTTAGTTTTTCTTTGATGCTGTCAGCGTCGCTGCTGCCCATAATTGTATCATAGCCAACCCTTAAGAGCCCCATAGCCGTGATGAAGGTATGGTCGCTCGCCTTCTCTGTTGTATCCTCAATTCCAATCACTTCACGCGGCGAAATATGCTGGACGGTCGGACGCTTTGTGAACGGCAAATCTTTGTACCAATCACGCTTGGAAAGGGCGTCAACCAGCATATCTAGGCTTGAGCCACCGCCGCACAGCAAAATCCGATTTGGTAAATGGTCTACCGATTCAAATTCACTCAAAGCCAGTTCAACTCCAGAAAGCCAGACGTCAAGCGTTTTGTCGATAGCTTTTTCGGCCTGAGTTTTAACAGACGGTTTGATTTGTTCGTGATTCAGGTTGAGTTTCAGCTTTTCGGCGTCTCCATAGCTAAGATCCATCTCGCTGGCAATCGTACGCGTAAAGCTGCGTCCGCCTATGCCAAACATTTTGGTACCTTCAACGCCACCGTCATTTACCACTGCGATGTCGGTCGTTCCGCCACCAACATCTGTCAAGATAGCCGTGAAGTTACTGCTCGCGTCATTACCAAGCACGCTACGGGAAACCGCGAATGGTTCAGCCGCTACGGCAATCAGCTCAAGAGCCAATTCATCGGCAACACGCTCCAATGCCCCAATATGTACCATTGGTGCGAACGCGGTGTAAATCTGGACTGCAACGTCCTTACCCTGGAACCCAATCGGGTTAGAAACTTTGTAGCCGTCAATGTGGATGCTTACAAGGGCTGAATTAACTAGTTTAACTTCGACGTCTTCGTTGCCAGTTTCGAGTCCGATCTGCTTCTGTGCCTTGGTCTGGGCGCGCTCCTGGACCTTTTCGATGATGAATTCCATCTCGTTGACATCCAGCGGCCGGTCCGGCTGCGGCCGGCGGTACCGAATAGTGTTTGTGACGCCTTTGACAAGCTCTCCAGCAATCCCAATGACAACCCGTTTAGCCTGTAATTCGGCCTGTTCTTCTGCTTGGGCCAAGGCTTCTTCACAGTTCTGCACGACACCGGCAATATCGGCAATTGCCCCGCTGTGCATGTCACTGACGTCTTGGCGTACCCGGCCGACACCGACAATCTTCAATTGGTCATCTTCAAGCCGCGCAATCAGTGCTTTCACGAATTCCGTTCCAATATCGAGCGCGACGATGTGTTGCTGGTCATTGGATTCTTGGCGTTTGTGCTGCAGTTCACGGATTTTTTCGAATACCATAAGTGTCTTCATTATATATCAAACGGCAAATCGAAAGTAGAAGCATAAAGGTATTGTAAATTTGTTGTTTTTGTGTTATAATTAACTGATATGACCGCATTCGATGCAGACAACACGCAATTTGGCGGCCTTTCGTATGAAGAGCTGCGCCAGCACACAGAAGTGCTGCTAAAGGCCGGCGAGCTTGCAGAGGCACTCCAATCACAGCCAGCTAACTCCACAGACAGGAATTATTCGGTTTCTGACCCCAGAGTTATGGAGATGGTGGAACTCCCGGCCGCTGTCCGTGACATCAACCCGCTTGGAAGGCCGCCCGATTCGATTGAATATCGCAGTACCGTACATACAACCGGTGACAGGACGTACGTCTCTTCTTCCGTTGCAATTTGCCTGCCTTTTGCAACAGTGCATATAGCCCAGCATGACGGTAAGCACCTTCTGCAATTTGAGAATGATGTAACGCCAACAGGCGTTGTCGATCCCGAGGAGACATCTGCTATTCTGGCAAGAATTGCCCAACCGACCTACGACCCGTCACTTTCGGATTTTAAAGACCTTAATGACGTTGGCCGCGCAAGTGAGCTGTGCGAAACCCTCGGTAACAATGACATGGTCACGTCGACGGTTGAACATACTTATGCCGTAGACGACTGCCACCAGGTTATCGTTGAGTCGAAAGATGGAAAACTGCTATCGTGTGAAGTGGTGGAATTCCGAGACGACCAAGAAATCCCACTGGCACTTACGGTGGAATTTAACAACTGGGCGACCGCGAGCAACTTGTATCAGATGACGTCGGATGGAAGCAAGGAACTTATCATGGATGAGTCGGATGTCGAACGGTTTATAGATATAATCGATGCGCTTCTTACACACGTGCGCCCAGTTACGTCGTCGCAGGAAGATTTAGACTAGCACGGCTTTTATACGCCGAATGCCGGCCGAGCTGGCTTCCTCTTTGATGATTTTGAACTTCTTGCCATCTTCGAATAGCTGAAGTGTATGATCAACGTGTGGGCCGCCGCAGATTTCGAAGCTATATGGCTTTTCTTCCCCGTCGGCTATCATTTTGTACACTTTTACGGTGTCGCCGTAGCGGTCACCGAACTGGCCGAGGGCGCCGAGTTTGCCCGTCGCTTCTTCGGTTGGGTATTCGGCAAAGCTGACTTTTAAGTCCTTGGCGATTTCGCGGTTAACGATTTCTTCGACTTTATCCAGTTGTTCACGGGTAACCTTTTCGGGGTGCGAAAAATCAAAGCGCAGACGCTCTTCGGTGATGTTGCTGCCACGCTGGACGACGTGGTCACCGAGTACATCGCGTAATGCTTGGTACATCAGATGGGTCGCGGTGTGGTATTTTTTGTGCTGCAGAGTCTGTCCACCCAGGCCACCTTTGAAGGTACCTTTGGCTGCGGTCTGAGAACGCTCGCGCTGTTCTTTCATCTTGGCATCAAACTCTTCCTGCCAGTTGCCAAGATCGATGCCGCGCTTATACGCTTCTTCAACCGAAAGCTCTACGGGAAAACCGTAGGTATCGTAAAGCTGAAAGATATCGGTACCTGACATTTTGCCTTCTCCCCACTCAATCGGGAACGTCGTAGGCGTTGAAAAGCCTGCCATTTTTTTCTCAAAAATTTGAAGCCCTTTACGCAGAGTCTGACGGAATGTCTTTTCTTCCTTTACCAGTACAGCGATGACATCCTCACGTTTCTCAGCAACCTCTGGAAAATCGTCGTGGTACATATCAGCAATTGTAGGCACGACTTCTTCTAGGAAATTCTGTTCGATGCCTAATTCAAACGCAAAACGAATAGCTCGACGCAGAAGCCGACGCATGACATACCCCTGCTCTTTGTTACTTGGGACACAACCGTCGACTGCTAGGAATGTAGCTGCCCTCAAATGGTCGGCAATTACGCGCATGGCGTTGGTATGACTTTCGTACTTTTTGCCACTCAACGCCTGCAGCTTTTCGATAATCGGCCACATAATGCTGATTTTGAACACATCTGGGTCGTTTAGTTTAGCGGCAGCGATTCGCTCCAGGCCAGATCCGTGGTCGATATTCAGTTTTTCAAGCGGTTCAAACTTACCGTCACCGACTTTGCGGTACGCCATAAAGACATTGTTGCCGATTTCCATGAACCGACCGCAGTCGCAGTTCGGGTGACAATGTTCGCCGAAGCTCGGGTCGTGCGGTGTGCCAAAGTCATAAAACATTTCGCTGTCTGGGCCGCATGGATCGCCAACTGGTGTATTTTCTGGCGCACCGTTGCGACTCCACCAGTTTTTTGAGCCGTCGTAATAGAAAATCCGCTCGCCTTCTTTGATGCCGCGTATGTAGCCAGCTTCTTCGGAGCCAATATCAGCTTCGCCGCTTGAAAGGCCTTTTGAATCAAACAACCGTTTCCAAACTTCGGCTGCTTCAGTATCTTTCGGGATACCATAGCGGTCATCGCCGATATAACAAGTCACGTACAGCTTGCTTGGATCCAGCTGCACGACTTCGGTCAAAAATTCCCACATCCACTCAATCTGTTCTTTTTTGAAGTAATCACCCATGCTCCAGTTACCAAGCATTTCGAAAAACGTCGTGTGACGATTGTCACCGATATCATCGATGTCCTGGGCGCGCAGGCATGTTTGGCTGTCGACTAACCGATTGCCCGCGGGATGAATCTCGCCGAGCAAGTACGGAATAATTGGCTGCATGCCGCTACCAGTAAATAAGGTCGTCGGATCATCTTTTAGAACAAGTGGAGCACGCTTAATAACCGCATGCCCGCGGTCTTCAAAGAATTTCAGGTAAGCATTTCGGATTTGTTGAGCGTTCATTGTTTATAGTATAACAGAGGCCGATTAAACGATGATTCCACCGCCAACGCAAAGGTCGCCATCATATAAAACAGCTGACTGACCAGCTGCGACGGCACGCTGAGGTTCCTTTAGCTTTAGGGTGCTGCCTTCCAGCTGGCACTCAATCAGTTGGGTCCGGTGACGCATTCGGACCTGATACGTTCCGTTGACCGCCGGCTGGTTAATCCAGTGAATATTTTCTAGTGTAATAGTATCTCGCCACAGCTCGTCATCGTTCAGATTCGTCGTCACGAAGACCTGGTTCTTCCCCATGTCTTTGCCAACGACATAATATGGCAGACCGCCCCCCAGTTCTAGACCATGGCGCTGGCCAAGCGTATAAAAGATGGCTCCGTCATGGGTACCGAGTACTTTTCCTGATGCTTTGTCGATAACCTCGCCCGGACTCGTGTCGACATATTGGCTTAAGAATTCGCGTATCCCAATCTGGCCGACGAAGCAAATTCCTTGTGAATCCTTCTTTTTGGCAGTGGCAAGGCCTCGCTCTTCAGCCATTTTGCGGACTTCCGGCTTTGTGTATTCACCCAAAGGAAACAGAGTCTTTTTTAGTGCCGCCCCGTCAATCCGATACAAGAAGTACGTCTGGTCCTTGTTAGCGTCTGTCGCCATAAGGAGTTGGCCGTCTTTGGTGCGGGCGTAGTGACCAGTCGCAACTAAGTCAGCGCCTTGTTCTAGAGCCATGTCGAGGAATAGCTTGAACTTCACTTCTTGGTTGCACATGATGTCCGGATTCGGCGTCCGGCCAAGCTTGTATTCGTCTATCATATAGTCGACTACTTTGTGTTTGTACTCGTTCTCGAAGTCAAAAACTTTAAAGTCAATGCCCAGGTGTACGGCTACGCGCTTGGCATCGGCCAGATCATCGGCCCATGGACAGCGCATGCCCGGCAGGTCTTTCGTCCAGTTTTTCATATACACACCGGTAACCTCGTAACCCTGTTCAACGAGCAGTGCTGCGGTCAGGCTGGAGTCTACTCCGCCGCTCATGCCGACGAAGACTTTTTGCTTCGCTTCCATTACTGGCTCTGCCCGGCGTAAAAGGCAATGATCTTAACCATTTCTCCACCGGCGAGCCACCAGCCCCGTGGGGTCAACCACCAAAGTGTCGGCCAGTCAGGATCGCGAGGAGCCGGGTGATTAATAATCGTTATCGACTCACCGACTAATTGACGGAATTCGAGTCCGGCCCGCCGCTGGTGGTATGCCGACGTCACTAAAATCACTCGTTTGGCTTCAGGTCCGCTGGTTTCGACTAATAGTTGCTTGGTACGTTCGGCGTTTTGACGTGTTGTCTGGGCTTGTTCTTCAACAGCGATATCCTCTGATGGTACACCGGCAGCAAGCGCCTGTGTACGCATGGCCGCAGCATTGCTCGGACCAGATGTATCTTTGGCAGCCCCAGAAAAAATCAGTTTTTTAGCCCAGCCATTTTTATACAACGTGATTGCTTCGGCAGTCCGGATAGAAGTATTCCCGCCGCTAATAGCTAGGATGGCATCGGCCGGCTGGCACTCGGTTTTAGTGGAAGGAACTTCCTGGCAGCGGGATAAGTCGTCAGGCGTCAAATAAACGCTCAGTACCGTGATGCCCAGGGCAAGCAAAGCGACGATTGCAATAAGAAGGTTACGCACGGCCGACCCTTTCGTATTCTTTTTTAACCTCTTCAACAATAATAGCAGCCGCTTGGCGGCAATTTTCTTCGTTCGACAAGCGCCCAAACGTCAGGCGAAGACTGCCATCAGCCAGCTCGTCCGACATACCAAGCGCCGTCAAAACGTGCGAACGCGTATTCTTATTAGCAGCGCAGGCACTTCCGGTTGCAAGCATTACGCCGCGTTGCTCCAATGCAAAAACAAGGCGCTCTGCGTCGAGTCCCGGCATCGAAATATGTAACGACCCCGGAAGACGCTTTTTGGGATGGCCAGATACGACGGCTTGCTTGAAGGCATTAGCCAGGGTTTGTTCCATTGTGTCGCGAAGCTTCGATAGTCTTTCAGCCTCTGACTTCCGATGCCGGTCGGCGAGTTCAGCCGCCTTAGCAAAACCGATTGTCCCAGCCACGTTTTCGGTTCCGCTCCGAAGCCCCCGCTCCTGCCCGCCGCCAACAATCAGCGGTTCGACATGGACACCGGGCCGTACCCAGAGCAATCCGACCTGCTTCGGTCCGTACATTTTGCCGGCATTTAGAGTCAGTAGGTCTATGCCAAGGCGCGCCGTATGAATATCAATTTGCCCGAAGCCTTGTGACGCGTCGCAGTGAAGTGCCAATGGCCGTTTGTTGTTTTCTTTCAGGCGGGCGGCCTGTATCGTTCTTATCTTCTCGGCTATTTGACGGACTGGCTGGATTGTACCTATCTCATTGTTCGCAAGCTGCACGCTGACGAGTTCGGTATCCGGAGTTATGGCAGCGCCGACTGCCTCTGGTGTGATGATTCCTTTTTCAGTTGGGGCAACAAGAGTGTGAGAATGACGCTTCGCTGCAGCAACGACGGCATCGTGCTCGATAGCCGATATAACAACGTGGCCCGTTACGGCTGAAAAGGCTAGGTTAATCGACTCGGTCGCTCCGGCTGTAATGATGATTTCATCGGCCTTTGCCCCGAACGTGTGTGCAAGCCGAGCTTTGGCATCAAAATAATCACGCCTAACAGCCACGGCTGGCGCGTAAGGACTCGATGGGTTAAAGAACCGTTCACCGAAATACGGCTGCATCTCCGCAAGGACGCGCTCGTCGACGGGTGTCGCGGCAGCATGATCAAGATAATAAAGCCCGTCTGACGTCATAGGTTAATTATACCAATTTACGCCAAGGGCAGACCGGTACCGGGATCGCGATTATATACGCTACGCATCACGCGTTCGTAATACAGTTGGACAGCCTTGCCAAGATTAGCGAGTTCTTCTCCTTCAATATAGCTGTATCGAGCGCCATTCTGAGCCTTTAGAATGCCATTATCCTGAATTTCGTAACGTGTCGTCATAGTCTGTAGTTTGCCAGCCTGGTCTTTGTACTCTTCGTACCAGATCCATGTTGTCTTATCGAGCTTGAAGAATTCTCGGTGGTGGCCTTTTGGAATTGGTCCGAAGATTTCGCGACCAATTTCGCTTTCCATTTGAATCAGCTCCCGTTTTGTAAGTTTCTTTGCTGGGCGATCCGAAAGCTTTGGCAATTTAAGATACGCTAGGTCATCGGTGTTGCCGATGAGAAGGGTAAGTGCTTTTTTTAGTACGTTAGCCATATATAATTCCTAGGCAGCTCGGTTAATTTCATACTCCTGAATCGTGTCGAGGTATTCACTAACACTAGTGATTCTGCCAAGTATCTGTTGGCTGGGAGATTGCTCGGCTGCTTCTGCCGCCCGACGGGCTTCGGTCTTCACAACGAGATTGCGGGCATCGTTCAAATCAATAAGATCGCCTCTACCCATTTGAAGGTCAACATGGGTGTCGTTATTAAACCGGGTACCGGCCTTCGCACGTGATGGGATTTCGTAGCTTTCGGGCATGAACCAACCTCCTGTGAGTTAGAATTGATAGTTTTGGCGGTATTGATGTTAGAGAAACTGATTTCTTAGATAGAAAACAGCGAAGATGCGTTTGCGGTCGTGACTCGTGCGAGGTGTTCGAGCTCTACCCCACGCCGAGAAGCGTGATACTCGGCCACGTGCCGGACAAACGCTGGCTCGTTTACTTTACCACGGTGTGGCGAAGGTGTCAAGAATGGTGCATCAGTCTCTAAAAGCATATGCTCTAAGGGGATGGCATCAAACACTTTTCGCTGATTTTCATCTTTGGTGAAGGTAGAAATGCCGTTCAGGCCGATGTACAGCCCTTCTGACAGCCCGCGTTCTAAATTTGACATATTGTCGGTAAAGCTGTGTAATACACCTCTCAGACCCTTAAAATTACTAATAATCGGCCAAAGATCGTCAAAAGCGTCTCTAACATGAAAGATTACGGGCAGATTATAATCGACTGACAGTTGCAACTGAGCTTCAAATGCCGCTTGCTGGACGTTTTTCGGGCTATGGGTATAAAAATAATCAAGCCCGATTTCACCGATTGCAACCAATTTTCTCGAACCTTGTTCCGCCAACGCTATTACTCTGTCGTAGCCGTCTTTGGCGTCATGCGGATGAGCGCCAACGGTCGCCCAAACATCGTCGTGCGCTTCAGCAAATCTGACGGCGTCGGCAGAAGTCGTATTGTCAGTTCCAACGCAGATGAGCGTAGATACATCTGCAGCCCTGGCGCGCTTGAGTGCTTCCTCGGAGTTGAGTGGGTATGCCGCTTCGTGAATGTGGCAATGTGTATCAACGAGCATTACTGGCCTTTGGATGTCTGTGGATTGGGGGTGTGTTGGTAAATTTTTGGGAACAAAACGCCGTCGAGTGGCACAACTACGCCTGTTTCAAACATGTTATGTATCTTTGAGGCAGTATCCGGCATAAATGGAATAAGTAAGTCTCCAATCTGGAGCAGATTGCCCACACAGTGCGCTAAGACTTCGCTGAGGTGAGGTTCGGCATCGGGGTCTTTCTCTTTGTGCTTGGCAATTTCCCACGGCTTGACATCGTCGATGTATTTATTGAGCGACCGCACCATTTGCCAGACTTGGTCCAAAGCTTTGTCGAATTCTAACCTATCAAATGCCTCGCGGTACAGCTGCATGTCGTGCTCGCCGAGCGGAGCGTCGCCAATCACACCGGCTTGGTACTTACTGAGCATATTTGCAACCCGGGCAACAAGGTTGCCAAGGTCGTTAGCAAGCTCGTTGTTGTATGCCGTTTCAAATTTCTCCCACGTAAAATCACCATCATCCTGAGTTGGGATGTGACGGGCGAAAAAGTAACGAAAGGCATCGAGCCCATATTGGTCAATGATTTCATTCGGGTCGACTACATTCCCAACAGTCTTGCTCATTTTTGCCCCACCGACGTTGACGAACCCGTGGACGAGCAATTTCTTGGGCAGGCTGACGCCGAGACCCAGCAGCATAGCAGGCCAGATACCGGCGTGGAACCGTAGAATATCTTTTCCGATAACCTGCACGTCTGCTGGCCAATATTCCTGCCATTCGGCATGATCAGGATAGCCCAGGACAGTGATGTAGTTACTGAGTGCATCAACCCAGACATACATAATTTGCTCTGGGTCACCAGGTACCGGGACACCCCATGTCAGACTTTTTTTTGGCCGCGAGATACTAACATCTGGCAGGCCGTCCTTGATGAGGTTTAAAAACTCATTCTTGCGAAATTCCGGTACGATTTGCATCTTACCTTTTTCGATGGCATCGCGGATACGCTCAGAGAACTCGCCGGTTTTTAAGTAGTAGTTTTCTTCGGCTACCTGTTCATAGGGCGTTTGGTGGTCGGGGCATACTCCTCCGGTCGCCTCTACCTCTTTGTCGGTAAAGAAGGCTTCGTGGCCCGTACAATACCAGCCCTGGTAGGTTCCTTTGTAAATATACGGCTGCAGCTGCTGCCATATATATTGGACGGCGCCTTTGTGATGACCGTCAGTCGTGCGAATAAAATCAGTAAATTCAGCGCCGACTTTACGCATGAGCGCCTCAAAGTTGCCGTACATTTGGTCGGTATAGGTTTGCGGATCCAACCCGGCTTCAGCTGCCTTCGCTGCTATCTTATTTCCATGCTCGTCTGTTCCGACTTGGAACCGAACCTGACGACCGTTTTGCTTTTGGTAACGACTCCAGATGTCGGCAAGTAGGTAGTCGAGGGCATTGCCGATATGTGGTTTTGCATTCACATACGGGATTGCGGTCGTAATGTAGAGGTTTTTTCCCATCGGTTTTCAGTATAACAGAGGTTACGGAAGCATCATAGCAACGACGGCTTGCCGGCCGTCGGTGCTGCGGTTCCCCTTGAGAAACTCACTGTGCGAAAAAAAGCTCGGGTCTTTCGTCGTATCGCGTGTGTCTACTTGGATGTTACTTACCGCGACACCACTGGCGCTTAATTGGCTCATCGTAACTTCGTGAAGGCTGCGGTTGTTAAAGTCATACAGCGGGTAGTTTTCGCGGCCGGCAGCAGGGCTGAGCCAAATCTGGACATTTGACGGGCTGCAGCCAAACTCCTGATTCATAAATTCAATAACCTTCGTTCCTCCTAACTGTGCTAGGTTGTGACGGCCAAAATGTGCAAGGCCCAATACCTGTAGCGTGGGATCGTACAGAACCGCCCCGACACAATCTGCCACCGGCAAAAAGAGTGCAAGACGCTTGCTTCGGGTAAATAGGGCGTCCGCGACAATGCTCGAGTCAAAAACCATGCCGTCACCCGCTTGTTCAGACGAAACTTCGTAATACCGGCAGTAATCATCGCCTTCGTATTTCAGGTGAACTAGTATCGATTGCTCCAGTTTTATGCCCTGGCTCTCCAAAAAGTGCTGCCGATTTTTTCGCCGCTGCTCAGTATCAACATCCTTCGACATTGAGCCATCCCTACTGGCCGAGATTGCTTGAAAAACGCTACTCATGCCGCGCGTATTACCTTAAGCCACTCTTCGATTGACAGATCTTCAGCTCTGACGTCCGATGATATGCCGGCATCCCTAAGCAGTGTCTCGACTTCTGGCTTTTCAATACCAAGCCCCCCGCTTAGGCTGGAGCGGAGTTTTTTGCGCTTGGCCGAAAAGCCGGCCTTAACCGTTCGGAAGAACTGTTTTTCATCTTCGGGTGAGATAAGGGCCTTCCGCCTGACCGTCAAAACAATCACCTGTGAATCAACTTGTGGCGGTGGCGTGAAGTATTCGCGGGGCACCATCATACCGAGATTTGCCTCGGCATACACCTGAGCCGATATAGCTAAGATACTCATGTTGCCTGGTTTGGCAGCAATCCGTTCGGCGACTTCTTTTTGTACTAAAAGTACGGCTATCCGGGGTTTATTCGTAGCCGTCATTAGTTTTTGGACGATTTTTGAGGTGATGTAATACGGCACATTCGCTACGACAACATAATTTTTTGGCAGTTGGTCCAGGTCGTAGGACAGAATATCGGCCGCCGTAACTTCAAGGTTTGTTCCCGGGAATTGTCCTGGCAACTTCTTGGCAAGATCCGTATCAAACTCGACTGCGATGACTTTTGATGCCCTTTTAAGCAGTTCTGATGTTAGCGTTCCTAGGCCGGGACCGATCTCGAGTACCGTGTCACTCGACCGGATATCTGCCGCATCGGCGATTTCACTCAGAACATACCGATCGGTCAGCCAATGCTGGCCCAGTTCTTTTTTGGGACCTTTCATATCCTAACCCTAGATTATCGGTAGATATCTTGCAAGCCGAGTGAAACGCTACAGCTCGGCCATGGGCTCCAACCGCGAGCCTGATAGGTTAACCATGCTTTTTCGTCCTGAACGGCAGGAGGGGCTAATGAAGCGTTTGAATAGCCTTTGTAGTTACCCCATGTTTGAAGATCGTATTGGTACGCGCCGTAGTAGCCATTACCGGTGTTGGAGGTGTAGCTGCCTTCACAGCTGCGTAGTTTGGCAAGTGCCTGGGCAAAGCTGCCGCTGAAACTATTGGTCATCTTTGTACCAATGGTCTCAACTTGCTTGCTTGGTTGCTTGGTCACCACCGTCTGGATGACTTTCTTACTAACCTCTTTGCCGTTTTTCATAATGATTTCGTAGGTTACCATCTTTTTACCGTTTACACCCGGTGTGTTGACCTCTTTATAGCCGACTTCACGGTCGGTATCTTGAATCTGCTGGGTTTCGAACGGAACCGGTTCTTCCCGCGTGACGGTTTGCTTGCCGTTGCGCCAAATTTCGATTTTCATGCCTGCTTTAACTTCATCTGCCCGCTTAACCGACAGCGTGTCTTTTGCGGTTAATTTAATGCGCTTTTCGGACAAGAAGTCTTCAACGGTAGTTGCTTGGGTATAGACGGTTTCGGTCTGTCCGTACAATGTCAATTTTACCGGAGCTGCCCGGTCGATAACCAAGCGGATGCTGGCACCGTCACGGACGATATTGTTACTTAGGTCAAGTGCAGCGGTGTCTTCGTCCTGAAGCACTATACCGGCATGTTCTGCAATCTGTTTTGGCGTCTGATGTGCCGACATAACAAGCTGCTGGACATTGCCATCAACGATTACCACCGGACGGGCCCGGTAGATATTTACTTGGTAATTATTCGATACAAGTTTTTCGTCGATACCGGGTTCGACCAGGTCATTCTTATCAAGTGGGATGTTGGCTTCCTCGAAAACCTCGCGCAACGTATCAGCCCGGGTAATTAGTCCTCGTTCTTGGCCGCGGTCATGAATTGTAATTAAGCGCTCACCTGCCTGGCCAAGCGCATACGCATCCGGAATAAAGAACGACGAAGCCATACCGAACAACGCTGCTAAGCACAGGAAGAACACGTAAGTGGATGAGATACCTCTGGATCTAATGGATCGTAATTTCATAAAATAAGCGAATCGCGGTGGAACTTTTTGTCTCAAAAAGCTACTCTTACTATTATACCAAAGCTGGCCGGTGGCGAAAATTTACAGGGGTGAAAGGTGAGCGTACTCGACGTTAAGCTTTTTCGTCTGGCCGCTGTCGAACTTTATGGTTACTGCCAGGCCATCGATATCGACGACTGTGCCGTTACCGAACTGAAGTGAGCGGACACGGTCATTGATATCAAACTGCATTTCGTACGTTTGGTACTCACTGTCGCCTTGGGCGTGCGTTGCTGCCGATGTCGTAGCCACGTTGCCCATATCGGCGATGAACCGCGACGGAGGATTGTACCCACGCTGACCAAACTGTAAACGGGAAGCGGCATATGTCATGTGAAGCTCTTCCCGGGCCCTCGTCATACCGACATAACATAGCCGGCGCTCTTCTTCCAGCTCGCTTGGTCCGGCTTCGTAAATGCGGGAGTGCGGAAAAATACCCTCTTCCATGCCCACCATAAAGACAACTGGGAATTCAAGACCCTTGGCAGCATGGAGCGTCATAAGTGTCACTCCCGCAACTTTATTATCCTGGTCGGCGCTCGACATTAAGGCAACTTCTTCCAGGAAATCAGGTAACGACGCAAAAGCTTTAGCGTCAGACACCAGTGAACTTAGGTTAGACTCCCTGTCTTCTGCCTGCGGCGAACCATCCCGTATAAAGTCCAGATACCCTGTTTTATCGAGCAGCTGTTCTATCACGATGCTCGGCTCGTCGGCTATGTTAGCGATTTTAACGAGAACTTCACCTAGTTTAGTGAAGGCATTTTTTGCCCGCGGCGTTAACCCGTCGGTTTCGTGAACCCGCTGCAGCGCTTCGATAATCGTCAAACCGCTGGCACTCTGCCAAGCGAGGAACCGTTCTAGGCTGCTCGGGCCCAGCCCACGGGCCGGCACGTTAGCAATCCGCGAAAAGCTCATACGGTCATTCGGTTGGTAGACGAGCCGCAAATACGAAATGACATCTTTGATTTCCCTTCGGTCATAGAACCGGACACCGCCGATAATTTGGTATGGTACACGAGCTTGAAGCAGAGCCCGCTCTAGTGTATAGCTCTGCCCATTTGTCCGGTAAAGTACGGCGAAGTCGCTTGGTTTGCGGGCTCCAATGGCCGTTTGAGCGCTAATACGGCTCGCAACCAGCTGGGCTTCTTCCGTCTCGTCATAGAGCTCGTGAACTTGGACCGGTGAGCCGCCCTTTTCGGCGGTCCATAATTTCTTGTCGGTCCGAGTTACATTTTTGGTAATGACATTATGAGCTGCCTCAAGGATAGCGCTTGTTGAACGGTAGTTTTGTTCGAGTTTAATCACCAAAGCACCGGGAAAATCGCGTTCGAAATTTAAGATATTGGTAAAATCAGCTCCGCGCCAACTATAGATAGACTGCCAATCATCACCAACGACGCAGATATTCCTCAATGGGTTGACCAGGCTTTTGACAATGGCATATTGGGCTGCATTCGTGTCCTGGTACTCGTCGATCATAATATGCTTGAACTGGTCTTGCCACTTCTGACGTACTTCAGGCTTTTCCTTGAACAAACGGACCGTTTCGAGAAGCAGGTCGTCGAAGTCGAGTGCCCCAGCAGCCGTTTTTAGCTCTTCGTAGCGCTGGTAAATCTTGGCGACCGACTGTTGGAAGGGGTACTGTGCTGTTTCAGCGTACTCCGCCGGTCCAATCATTTCGTTTTTGGCAGTTGATATTAAGCCGCTGACGACTTTTGGCTTTATTTTAGCGTCGGTAATGCCTTTATCTTTCATGGCTTGCTTAACGAGCCCCTGCCGATCGTCTTCGTCGTAGATAACAAAATTACGCTGAATGCCGATTGCTTCACCGTCTTGACGGAGTAATCGAACGCAAATGCCGTGGAACGTCCCCATCCACGGCATGAAGCTGCGGCTGTTTGGCTGATGCAATAGCTGGCTCAGCCGCTCACGCATCTCCCGTGCAGCTTTATTGGTAAATGTCACTGCCAAGATTTGGTTAGGCCAGATCCCTTTTTCAGCAATCAAATAAGCAATCCGGTGAGTCAGCGTCTTCGTCTTGCCGCTGCCGGCACCGGCGAGTAATAATAATGGCCCTTCGGGCGCAACGACCGCCTTGGCTTGGGCGTCGTTCAAGCCTTCTAACATATCCATTACCTATAAGTATAGCGAAGAAGTCGAGGTGATAATACCTGTGCTATATAATACCCAAACTATATAAGACAATCGCCCCGCCGGCTCCAAACGCCAGTAGAATGATAACCCACACAACCCACCACCAGCCTGATGACTTCTTGGCTGGGTGGGCGAGTGGCTCGGGATAGTGGGAAGCATCGAAAATTGCGGCGTGGCTCTGATCGCCGGAACTCGGTTGCTCTTTGTATTGCTGCACGATGGAAGTCGGCCCAATTGGTCCGCTTGAATGTTCATCGAGACGCTTCGCATCAGGAGCAGCCTCGGTTTTATCGCCAGCGAACGGTTCGGACGAGGCGGTATCCGTTACTAGCTCATTTGATTCAATAGCAATGAGGTCACTATTTAACTCAGCAGGAACAGGGGGTGCCGGTGGTAAACTTTCATTATCGGTCTTGGAGGGACTCGTTTTATCCTCAGCTGGAGTTTCTTCTTCGGATGATTTTTCCAATTCTAGCGAGTCTGCATTGAGCGGACGCTTCTCTACCTTGGCATCGGCCAGGAATGGAGACTCGAGTGGTCCGCTTTGAGCTGTAGGTGCATCCGTTGCAGGTGTGTCCGGTGCTGGTTCTGCTTTGGGTGTCGGTTCGGGAGTGTCAGTCGGTGATGCCATATCTAGTGGGTCTGGCCAATTTGAAGACGCGGATGATGATGCCGGCGAGGTCGGTTCGGATGGCTTAACTACCTGAGGTGTTTCTGCCGGAGTGGGCTCGGTGGCAACTGCTGGTTCAGATGCCGGGCTTTCGGACCGGGGAGTGATTGTTACCCCTTCACGAGAGGGCGGGCTTGCCGAACGCGGCTTGGCCTGGCTTGGAACCATATCCATAAACCGTCCGCCTCGCCGCTGGGCGGGGGCTAGAGCAGGAGTTGGTGTGGCCGGAGCCGGCGGTTCAACCGGTTTACTGTTGTTGACGACCGTAATCGGTGTTGCACCATCAGCAGGCGGTACGGCAGCGCTTGGTGCCGCCGGAGCAGAACTGGCCGCAGGAGCGGAGGCAGCATTTGTCTTATCTGGCACGTTGCTCATCAGTGAGCTAACTGCTCGGTCAAGTTCGTCAAAATCAAGGTCTTTCATGACTACTTCTTTCCTGCTTTATGGGCAGCTTCAACTATGGCGCTAAACTCATCGGCTTTCAGGCTAGACCCTCCGGGAAGTAATCCGTCGACGCCTGGAGTTGTCAAATAACTGCTGGCATTATCTGCCGAAACACTGCCGCCATAGAGAATCCGGACCGATGCGGCGATATCACCACCATATAGGTGCTCAACTTGGCGCCGAATAAGCTTGACAGCATTTTCGACATCGGCCGGCGTGGCATTGTTACCGGTTCCGATTGCCCAGACTGGTTCGTATGCAATCACAATTCCCGCTACTTCTTCAGCGGTGAGGTTTGCTAAGCCTCCGACAACTTGATCGTGGAGCACTCCATTCGTTTCGCCAGCGGTACGTTCGTGCGCCGTTTCGCCCACGCAGAGTATTGGCGTCAAGCTATGCCGGACGGCTGCTTGGACTTTGGCTCGGATGTCCTTGTCGTGCTCGCCAAAGATGTGACGGCGTTCGGAGTGCCCAATAATGGCATACTCGACCAAGCCGCGCAGCTGATGGGCCGAAATTTCGCCAGTAAAAGCCCCTTCGTCCTGCCAATAAAAATTCTGGGCGGCCAGCTTGAACTGGCGTCGCTCAACCTGCAGGCTCAGCGTTGGCAGGCTCAGCAGACTCGGCGCCAAGACAACCTCTACGTTGCGATGGCCTTTTACCTTACTTGCAAGCTTATGAACATACAAACTCGCCTCATGGATCGTGAGGTTCATTTTCCAGTTGCCGACAATCAATATTCGAGTGCTCACCCTAGTTGAATTTGCTTACGCTTTAGTTGTTGCTCTTAGTGTACCAGCGCTGCGCCTAGGCGTCCAGCAGGTGTTCGACGCCGGGCAATTTTTGACCGGCCATTAATTCTAAGCTGGCTCCGCCGCCGGTCGAAACGTGGCTAAAGCTGTCACCGTGCTTTTTATCCCAATGGATTACGAAATCAGCCGTATCACCACCGCCAACGATTGAATCGACGGTGGGAGAATCGGCAAGTGCTTGAGCTACCGCTTCCGACCCTTTGGCAAAGGCTGGAAGTTCAGCATAACCCAGGGTTCCATTCCATATAACAGTGCCAGCAAATTCAAGTATTTTGCTGTACGCTTTGGCCGTTTCATCCCCAATATCGAGGATAATATCCCCGCTTTTGACCTCTTCAACAGCTTCTACAGTCCGCTTTGCATCCGGTGTTACCTCAACCGCTACTGCTACGTCAGTCGGAAGAACAATAAATTGATCGGCCTTAACGTTTTCCTTGGCCTGTACCGCACGGTAGATGGACTTGATAGTTTCTTTCTGATCGTCTTCAAACTTGCTTTTACCCACCGGTTTCCCGGCTTCCTCAAAGAACGTGTTAGCCATAGCGCCGCCAATCAAGATTCTATCGGCCTTTTCGACCAATTCATCGACGACCTGAATTTTGTCACTTACCTTTGCGCCGCCCATCACCGCCACTAGTGGACGCTTGGGGTGCTTCATCGCCGATACAATAGAGACGTACTCTTTCTCAAGTAACAACCCGGCTACACTCGGAAGCTGCAAGGTAATGGCCGCCGTGCTGGCGTGGTCGCGGTGGACGACCCCGAAACCATCCTGAACAAAATAACGGGCACCGCTGGTTTTTGCCAGTTCTTTCGCAAATTTTTCATCATTCGCTTCTTCCTCTTTGTGAAACCGCAGGTTCTCGAGCACAATAACGGAACGTTTCGGGGCGCGCTTGACAGCCATACGGGCTTTTTCGCCGATAGTCCTATCGACAAATCGTACGGGTTCACCCAATAATTCGGCTAACCGCTGGGCAGCAGGCTCGAGGCTAAGCTTTGGATCACGGCTCTCTGGACGGCCTAAGTGGGCAATAATAACAACTTTGCAGCCGTGCTTTAACAAGTACCGGACCGTCGGCAAACTTGCTCGGATACGAAAATCGTCCCGTACGCTGCCGTCTTCATTCAACGGAACATTGTAGTCCGCCCGTAAAAGTACTGTTTGGCCTTCTAGGGGTACGTCGCGAATTGTCCGTTTAAAAAATTTCATGCCCACCTTACTTGCCATTATTCTAGCACGCGCACTCGTATGGTATCGGTTGCGCCGATAACGCCGGGCTGACGGCCGCTGACAATGACAACTTTGACCGGTTGGTCGGTTTCGAAATAGTTACTTTCTTTCAGCTCGCGGGCCAGTTCAAGTCCGGCCGTTTCACCGTCTGGACGGATAAAGCTCTTGTTGGCATAAATCAACGCCAGTTGCTGGGCTGCCCTAGGTTCGCTGGTAACACTCACAATCGGAAGGTTAGGCCGGAAAGCTGCAATATCCCGCGCCGTAGCTCCCGATTTGGTTTCAGCTACAATGGCGTCGACTTGCAAATCTTCGGCCAATTTAACGGCTGCAGCACCAATTGCCGTCCGCTGGGTATTTTCGCCGTTCAAAACATCGCTAATCGGGGCCGGCGGCGCGTTCTCTTGGGTATACAGCACCACCTTTTTCATGGCCGTGACAGTTTCGAGCGGATATTTGCCCATCGCGGTCTCGTCGCTCAGCATGACGGTATCGGCACCTAGAATGACGGCGTTGGCAACATCTCCAACCTCGGCTCTGGTCGGTTCTGGATTCTCGACCATGCTAGCCATCATTTGGGTGGCAACAATGCTTAATTTGCCGTATTTGCGGCAAAGGGCAATGATTTTTCGTTGCATGATTGGTACTACTTCTGCACCAACCTCGACAGCCAGGTCACCTCGGGCGACCATGACGCCGTCACTGGTTCTGACAATTTCTTCGAGCGTTCCGTTTTCAATCGCTGCTTTGGTCTCAACTTTCGCAATAATCCGGGCGGTTGAACCTTTGGCCTTCAAAAGTTCTCGCAGAGAACGGATGTCATCGGCCGTCTGTACGAAACTAAGCGCAACATAGTCAATATCCTGGTGCGCGCCCCACTCAATATCTGCCAAATCTTTTTCGGTAATGATGTCGCCGCCAAAGTCAGTTTCGGGAAGGTTGATGCCCTTACGGCTCATCAGTACGCCGTCGTTTTCTACCCGCACCCGGATAGCGGTGTCATTTTCAACCGCCTCGATAGTTGTGCGTACCTTGCCATCAAACAGGTAAAGCGGCTGGCCGGGCCGCACCTTCGGAGCTAGGTTGTACTGGACGGGTAATGCTTCGCTATCAGAGCTAGTATCGTAATCGAGTACCAGACTTTGACCGGCAGTCACGTTCAGGGGGTCGGTTGCAAGATTACCCAGTCGGATTTTCGGACCTTGCAAGTCCTGCAAAATAGCCACGGGTTTGCCGGTTGCATCTGACGCCCGGCGGATGAGCGAAATCAGTTCGGCCGCCGATTCGTACGTCGCGTGGCTAAAATTCAGCCGGAAACCATTGGCCCCGGCCCGAACCATGGCTTCGATCTGCTCATAGCCATTTGTTGCCGGACCGACAGTAGCAAGGATTTTTGTTCGTTTAAAGCGTGCACCCATTACGTTTCATTGTAGCCAGTCAGGTGGTTTTTGTCAGCCATGTCGCGGAAGTTCCACCGCCCGGATGCTTCGGTTTTGTATGTCCAATAGAAATGAGCAAGCGTACCGTCAAACGCTCTGTGTTGAACATGGATATACTGCTTCGTTTGTTCGGACGATACCCGTAGCGGCAGCATGGCGCTCCATTCGCCGACAATAAGCGGTTGCTGAAGACGCAAAAAGCGTAAAAACCATTTTGTCCATTTTACCTTCGCGACGTGCTGCGGGAAGCTGCGGCGTTTATTTTTATGTCCAAATACCTGATAGATATGACAATCCATTGCAACAGGGAATTGGCGTTTTTTCACAAACCATAGACAGCCGGTCAGTTTAAGCGGGGCAAAGCCGTCAGAAAATATAAAGTGTGTGCCTGGTCGGGCTACGTTGGTGAGCCGGCGGTACGCACGGCGGTAAAACCGAGCGAGTTTGAGGCCAAGGCGGTCAACGGTTGGTTCGTTCAGAACTTCGAGACCCCAAATATGAGGGTAATCTTTGTACCGGAGGGCTACTGTCTCTAAAACTTCTATTGTTCTGTCCTGTGCTGTTTTGTCATTTAACCATTTGGTTGAATGTTCATTGAGCACCAGGTTCCCGCTACCACTGTGAGCTGCTCTGTTCTGCGCACCTGGCGCGGCATGTAAATCTAACAATAGTTTTAAATCGTAGGCGAGGGAAGTGCGGACGAGCCAGTCCAGCCTGTCAATTGCCGGCTCGTAGCGCGCATCGTCGCCAAGTATCCAGTAGCCGAACGGTATGCGCAGAATTTCTACTCCCTGGTCTTTGAACCACTTCAAGTCACTTTCTGCAATGAAAGTCTGGTGGTGGTTTTTTAAGCGTTCCCGCCCCTGCTTCGACCGAGCTAGTTCAAATTCATTGGTTGCCGTCGTTCCTTCAAACAGTGAGGGCGAGATCCACTTTTCCACCACCAGCCACCCGCCAAGGTTGACCCCTTTCATCGTTCGTTCCGTCATTCTTCCTATTATAAAAGACCCCCGGAAGTCGGAGGTCTTTTAATTGTATGCCGTTTTGTTAGGCGTTACGGCGGCGTGAACCGATGTAGTAGCTCGCGCTACCGGCTAGGCTTGATGCGCCAACCAGGCTCATTAGACTTTCAAGGCCAGTCTGTGGCAGTTCCTTTGGTGTTTCAGGCACCTCAGGAGTATCACATTTTGATTGGTCTTCGGTGTGGCGGCTTTCGTCGAAGTCTTCTTCGTCGATAGTTACGATTTCCTTGGTCTGCAGGTCACAAACGACCAGTTTGCCAGGTACTTCTTGTGGAAGTTTTTTACACTTCGATAGGTCAAGCGTGTGTTTGGTAGCATCAAAGTTCTTTTCTTTAATTGTCTTGATCTCTTTGGTAGCTAGCACACAAACCGTTATCATCTTTGGCTCAGGGATACAGTTCTTCTTGCCGTTCAGGGTAAATCCAAGCATTTCATTCTTTTCACCGGGAGCTTTGTTGTCCGGGACTCGGACGAAGTCAACCTGGTAAAAACAATTTTTTGGAGGCAAGTCGACACCCATTGTGTATTTACCGGGGCCTAACGTACGTTCTTTTTCTTGGAACTTAACTTGGGCTGGGTGCGGGGTACCGTTTCGTGATGGGGAGTACCATGACTTCAGCTGGACAGTCGACTGGCACTTCTTGCCTTTGACGGTAAAGCTGATAAAAGCTTTGTTGTTAGTAACAACGAATTTGCGGTTCGGACCGTTTTCTCCGTTCAGGGTGCCGTTTGTCACAACTTTACATTCTTTGGCTGTTGAGTCGGCAGCAACGCGTTTTGCGTTGGCGACCATTGGGGCTGCCAGCAAGGCGACACCAGCGACGGCTAGAATAGCGCTTACAACGTATGATTTCTTCATGTAAAACTCCTCTTAGTTATTACACCTTCTCACCCACCCTGAAAAGCATGGCTATTCATAGTGTTACTTCCATACTATCACACTTATGTTAATTTGTCAATAATATTGTTTAAAGAGCTTATGCTTAATTTGGTTTTTTTATTGGTAAGTATCTGTTTAACAGCTATACTCGGTCTATGAGAAACAGCGCACCAGCAATAGGCGGTACTATACGGAATGCCCTGGTAGTTTTTATTATTCTGAACGTCATTGTGGGTGTGGTAGGTCAGCTGCTATTTCCTGAAGAGCTCAGGGGGCCCGCTGATGCGCCAGACCAAGCTACACTAGTAGAGACACTTGTTAATACGATCCTATGGGGTGGGGTGATCGTCGTCGTAGCCGTTGGTGCAGCAGGCTACTACCTGTGGCGACGTTTCGACGAGACCCGATATACCAGTGAACTTCAACAGTTTGCTCTACAGCGACAATTAAAGTTTGATACTGTTTCAAGTCACAAAACGGCGCTTTTTCGGTTTATGAATGATCCTGGCGAAAGCCAGCGCTCGCTCGGCACAATTGCCGGTAAAGGATGGAGCCTAGACTGCTATGCTCATACGGTATACGGCGAGGTCAAAGGTGGTCGCTATGCAGTACGGCATGTGTATTATTCCGTGTTGAGGCTTGATTTGCCGCGTGAACTACCCAATATCTTCTTTGATTCACACAAATCACACGGACGACAGCTTCAGTTCAGGGTAGATAATGCCCAGCGCATGAGATTTGAGGGCAACTTTGATACCTTCTTCACCACCTATAGTCCTTTTCGTTACGAAATAGATACTCTCGCCTTCATTACACCTGAGGTGATGCAGGCAATGATTGCTGCTAGTGAGTATGATATTGAGCTTCATGGCAGATACCTCTATCTGTATGGCCCTCTCCTCCCTCTAAAAGACTTAGATACCATGGTTCGTAAAGCCATCAACATTCACTCGAGCTTAATGAACAATATCGTCACCTACCGCGATGAACGCACGACGCCAACCACCGGTCGACACACCGTCGATATATCTGCTCGTAATCTGGTGAAGAATCACTTCTGGGTCACACTGCCAAGTCTTGTACTCTTTCTTTCACTTGCAGTCGTTGCCTCACTCATGCTGCTCAAGAACCAGTACGATCTCGTAGATAAGTTACGGCTAATTGGTGCCGCCCTACTGCTTTTGGTGTTCAGTGGCGTGATGTTCGCCGTCATTATCGATGATTGGCGCACGCGCAGGGCGGCACGAAAAGGGGTGAAGTAAGTCAATTATTCAGCCACAGGCAGGGCTTCGACGACCTCTCGGCCATCTGCAGACCCCCGCAACGTACACGAGTAGAGTGTCATTTTAGCTTCGTTTGACGGTCCCTCAATGGACGTAGCGTCGGCTGGGACCGTATATTTGCGTTCAACCTTGTAGTAGTAGCGCTCGCCGTTATAATCGACGGCAATCCGATCGTTAGCGGCAAGCTTGTCCAGATGGTAAAACGGCGACTGCTTGACCGTTCCTGCCGGGGTAAGACCCATATTAAAACGATGGGCGCTTAAAACGAAATTCCCTCCCCTTTCTGGATTGCCATTTTCTGGCCGGCGATGCCATACTCCCTTCAGGAGAATCGAGCTGTCTACTCCTTCTACAATTGGTAGTTTCAAACCCAGCCGTTCGATATAAAGCATATTGCTATCACCTGCCGGTTGGTTTAAGCGCTGGCTCACTTCATTTTTGGCGGGGGCCAAGAAGATATCGGTACCGCTCATAAATGGAGCAAACGCCAGACTTAACAGGTAGCAACCGGCGAGACCAAGGATAATAAAAAAGACAGCAGGCAGAAACCGAAGGTATTTCATGGCTGTCCTCCCCTATTACGAAAGAAGTTCTTTCTAGTTACGAAACGAGCTGGAACGGCCACCGTAGGCGCTGGAACCGTATCCATACGAAGTACTCGATTTTGATGGGCTGCCCAGATGGGAAAGGGTTTTTAGAACAGCAGAAATCCCTAAAATTGACGCAAAGCCAATCCCAAGGTGGACTAGGAAGTCGCGCCGGTCCATATCTTTTTCCATCAACTGCTGAAGATTGTTCTTGATACTGTTTTGCATATGTTTGTTTTTTAGGTTATTTGCTTCTACTCTACATAAGCTTTTTGGCTTTGTCTAGTCCTTTTATCGACGAATAACTCCATCGAGGCTAAGGCGGGGTGAAATTCGTGTCTGAACAGGTTGCGGCCTGGGCTGGACAATAACCGGTAGTGTTGTCCGGACGGGAGCTCGTAAGCCATCGAGGGACCGCCTTTGAACAGGTTTCTGTTGAGGTACAGGGGCTACAACCGGAGAATTAACTGCCTCAGTCTCAGATGTTCGCGCCTCCAAGGTAGCAGGAACTTGCGCGGGATGAGCCACAGGTACTTCCCTGCGCCTCGCTTGCATCAAATTTACCAGAACGTACCCGACTCCTATCTGGTAAATAGCAATGATTGGCCCAGCAATCATAAGCTGGTTGAAGGCGTCTGGAGTCGGCGTAATAATTGCGGCGAGCACAAAGGCAAGTACCAGTATCCACTGCTCGCTCTTCAATAGACCCCCCGGTGTCATCGGGTTAATCCAGTGCCAGAACATCAGAATCAGCGGAATCAGCGACAGAAGTGCCAGCCCGCCAATGTAGGCAAAGAAGAACGACAAATACGAATCTGCTGTCAAATTTGGTGCAATTATCCCTTCCGCGAAAACATTTAGGAACTTGAGTGCTGCCGGTACGGCAACAAAATACCCATACGCGCAGCCGGCAGAAATAAGAGCGGTGGCGAGCAGCGTCATGCGCGTTACCGACACGCCTACTTTGGACGGCAGTGCCGGCCGGATAAACTTGTGGAGTTGGTACACCAGCACCGGAGCTGCCAAAATCAGGCCCGCATAAATAGATACTTGGAAGATAAATGTAAATCCTCCGCCAGGGGTCAGATAAACCAATTGCTGGTCGCCGAGGGGAGCCATAACGATTTGGAGCAGCTCGTGGCGGTACATATACGCCGCTGACGAACCAAGTATAAAGATAACGGCAACGATAAAAAGCCGCTTACGGAGCTCGCTTACGTGGTCAGAAAACCTAGCCGGGCTACGACTTTTTGTCGGAGCTTGGTTTTTTTGCTGTGTTTTTGTCTTTCTTTTCATTGCTTTCACCATTTAAACCGCTACGCAGTTCTTTGACTGAATCGCCAATACTTTTTGCAAGCTGAGGTAGTTTTCGTGCTCCAAACAGTAGTACGAGGATAACGAGGATAAGGATTAATTCAGGCGTACCGATACCAAACATGTTTACTCCGCTGTCTCCTTAGGCGCGTGCCAAAAATTGTGCACCAGCCCTTCTTTTTGTATACTTGCAGTATATATAAGGCATTAACATTTTACAACTTGACTTTACGATGAAAACCAATAGCTTAATTTATTTCCAGTACATGGCAGCGGCTGAATACAGCTGTGGAACATACGGGGCGGGCGCTTACCAGTCCGAACAGTGCGAAACGACCTCTTCGGGTGGTGGTTCCGGTGGACTGCTGCCAGATACCGGATACGACGTACTGATACCGCTGGCACTTGGTGGAGCTCTCGTGATTGCGACGGTGATTTTCTTTGTGCGCAAAGCATGGCGGAGTAAAAAGTAGATAATCTTCCCACGAAAACAGCCCATCAAAGAGATGAGCTGCATGCGTGGTGATCCCGCGGAGAATCGAACTCCGATTGCCAGGATGAAAACCTGGTGTCCTAACCGTTAGACGACGGGACCGTATTTACCTCTGGAGATTGTAGCAAAAAAATACCTCTTTGAAAAGGGTTACTAGCCACAACTTTTATGAGTATATCGCTTGTGTTTACTCAGATTAGATTGTATACCTCATTGACGGACAACCCCTAATGATGACAAAATAGATTTAAGTACATTTTAATCGTAGTTCGATCCGAAATGTGGGGCGGTGATGAGCTAGGTAGTCAAATTACAATCCAAGCGAGGAGGGGTGTAATGAGGGGTAAACTAGTAAGTTTTGGCGTGGCGCTGCTGGCTACGGCAACCGTTGGTGTCGTGCAGCTCCAGACCAAGGCGGCAGTCGATAAAACGCGCGACTGTGACCAATACGCAGTTATTAACTGCGGGACACTGTCTGCAAGTGAACTACGGGCTGAGTACAGCACCAACAATGGTAGTGGTCAAAACGGTACAACGACGAAGCAAAACGACATCAAAAAAATCTTTAACTCGATGGGAATTTCGGGTGGTGAACTTAGTGGCTTCAAGAATGGTGTCGTTTACCAAGACGGCCGGGTTATTGTAGCCGGCAAAACTGTCGCAACAGGTGCAATGATGGCTGCTCGAGGGTTGGGGGGTACAGCCATAGCTGGTACCGGCGCTTCTAGGGTCTCGGTCAGCGCCATGGGAAGCGCCCAAACAGCGCTTGTAAAAATGAACGGTGATAGGTTCGTATTCGCGGTTATGAAACCATGCGGCAACCCCGTTACCGCTACTCCCCCACCTCAACCGCCACAACCGCAGCCTCAACCAAAAGCCGAGTGCAAAAGCTTGAGCGCAAGTAAAATTGGCTCAGGCACGCGTTACCGCCTGTCCGCCGCGGCCAGTGCTAAAAACGGCGCCAAGATGCGAGCGTACGAATTTACCGTCAAGCGAAACGGTCAGCAGGTGTTTAGTGACACAAAGAGAACTTCTGAGCTAAGAGCCAATACGGCCTTTAGCGCTACGCAGCCTGGAAATTATACCGCCAGGGTTATCGTAAAGACATCGGAGGGCCCGAAAACCGGCCAACAGTGCGTGGCAACGTTTAGGGTGAAGAAACCAGAAAACCCCCCGACTCCGCAAGAACTGACTCCCGGTATCAAAGTTGAAAAGCATGTTGAAAACGTTAAATACAAGCGCGTTGGCGTAAATGTTGAATTTAGTTATCAAATTAAGGTAACTAACACCGGTGAAGTTGATTTAAAGGACGTTGAAGTAACCGATACGCCCGAAGATGGGATAACGCTGCTCGAAAGCCAAATAGTCGGTACTGTCGAAAACAACCAATGGACGTACACCATATCCGAGCTTGCGGTGGGAGAGTCGCGGGACTTTACCTTACAAGCAAAAGTGCCTCAGTTCTTGGCAGGACGGCTAACCAACACTGTTTGCGTGGATGCTCCAGAAGTACCAGGCAATCCAGATGACTGCGATGAAGCCGAGGTGGATGTGCCGCCAAAAGGCAAAGTACTGGTGTGCGAACCGGAGAGCGGCGACACGATTAGCGTGGACGAAAAAGACGCCGATAGTTACCCGCCGGTCGGTAGCCCACAATGCGAGGAAGCCCCGCTTGAGAATCCAAAAGCTGCTCCGCCCGCAGAACTACCGCAGACTGGTCCGGCTGAAACGGTGCTTTCCGTTATCGGAGCCATGAGCCTGGCAGGAGCAAGTGCTTACTACTTTGCGAGCCGCCGCCACTTATAGACAGAGGTGACACGCTAGTACTGGTGCCGCACTAATTAGTACCGCTACTACTGGTAGTGGTACTTTTTTATGAGATATTTTAAACATAAGCTATTTTGTGTTGTAGTAGTTGACATTTTATCGTGTTTGTGCTATTATGCATTCATCCTCAGTGAGATGGTGGATACGGTGGAAAAGCGCAAGATTTCTTGCAATTGTCCACCTCTACTCATCACCTCATGTCCGGGGTGCCGTTTAACAATTTAGCCAAGTACGGTAGGAGTAAATTACCTACCGATTGTTTGCGGCAAAACATAATAGATATGTAAACGCAAACTAGATAGTCATGGGTCTTTAATGATCCAGGCATCAACTACTGCAACTAATCATGATATTCACGGGTATGGCATCTTGCTTGAAAGGTTAAGCTTTCAGGTGAAATGCTATATCCGTGCCTTCTCAGGAGTCACGGCGAGCATCATCCAACCACACACGTGGCTGGATGCCACGTCTGACCGTCCAGGAGGACATCATGAAGAACATCGTCTCACGACTCGGCCAGATGCTGGGTCTGTCGGTCGTTCTCGCTCTGATCGCCGCCGTGTTGAACCTCACGTTCATCGCGCCGGCCCAGGCAGACACCGACTCCAACGACACGACGAGCTCGGTCTCCAAGGCCGACGACTCGTCCAAGACCCAGTCCAAGAAGAACAAGACGAAGAAGAACATCAAGTGCAAGAAGACGCCGAAGCCGTTCGTCAAGGACGGCGTGACCGTCTTCAGCATGAAGACGTGCTTCAACATCAAGATCCTCAAGAAGATGGGGTGTGACACCGAGGCCGGCAAGGACGAGCCCGTCGCTCCCCCCCGGGACCCGCGGTCGGAGTGCAAGGGCTGGCTCAAGGTCGACTTCAAGCTCAAGATGAAGAGCCCGAAGACCCCCGAGGGCATGATGTGCACCGAGTTCGACATGTCCATCACGATCAAGCAGCGGATGAAGGCCCACGGCCTGTCCGTCTCGATCGCCAACGGCAACGTGGACACGTGGGCGAGGACTCATCTGAAGCTCAAGGACGTGATCAAGGGCTGGATCAAGACCAACTGCGTCCTGATCCCGCCGCCTCCGCCTCCGCCGCCGACCGTTACCCCGACGTACAGCTGTGACACGCTGGCCGTCAACAAGGGTGCCGGCCGTTCGGTGACCATCGGCAACTTCTCGACCTCCCAGTCGGGGGGTGCCACCTTCAAGGAGGCGGTCATCGAGTGGGGCGACGGTTCATCCAACACCTACGCCGCGCCGGTGGGCAAGTCCCACACCTACGGCGCAGACGGCACCTACACGATCACGGCCACCGCGGTCTTCGACGTGAACGGTGTGGAGAAGCGGGTCTCGAGCAGCGGCTGCCAGTCAGCCGTCACGTTCATTCCGGCGCCCGAGAAGCCGCTCGTCTGGATCGTCGCACCACCGGCTCACATCGAGTCCGGTGGTCACGTTGAGTTCTTCGTCAAGGCGAAGAACGCCACCAAGGTGACGGCCATGGCCTCGCCTGACTGGCTCGGCTGGGTCTCCGGATTCCGGAAGGTCGACACCGAGCAGAACGGCGTGACTCCCTGTGAGTCGGGCTTCACCTGCTGGCAGGGCACGGTCTGGACTCATGCGGGCCAGACCGGCACCCTGACGGTGGGCGTGGAGGCCGAGGGGCCGGGTGGTACAGATGACGACAGCGTCGACATCCCGGTTCCACCGGCCAACGACCCCGACGTCTGAGCTGAGCAGTAGCTGGTGTCGTGGGGGGGACTTCGGTCCCCTCCACACATCAACTTTTTAAAGACACGATGACTATCTAGTTTGCAAACCAAAAATATTAACTGCGAGAAGTATTTTTAAAGGAGATTACCTCAATGAAGAAATTACTTTCACTAGTGTTTGGTGCCGTCATGGTATCAGCCGTCGCGCTTTCAACTGCAAATGCAACCAGTTATACTGGACAAATTGAAGGTGGTGACATTTACACTGTAAAAAATGTCAGCAAGAATGGCGTTTACGCTGATTCTACTGACGCTACCTGTGGTGAAACTGTTAAGTTTCGACTTAAGATTCACAACCCAGGTCCAGTAACCCTAAAAGATGTAAAAGTTGCTGTAACGCTTCCAAGCCAAACAGCCACTTCTCACAGCTCGAAAGCTACTGTGACTGCGTCAAATGCCAACCCTGCTTCCACCAGCGATACTGCTGGCGTAAAGCTTGATAAGGCTGGTAAATTAAACTACGTTGCTGGTTCAGCTGAGTACTTTGACCCAAGCGGTAACCGTCTTGGTTCATTAAGCGATTCTATCGTTACGACTGGTGCAGAAGTACCTGGTGGTGTCGGTGTTTCGACAATGCAAAAGCGCTACGTTGCCCTACAAGCCAAAGTAAGCTGTCCTGAAGCTCCAAAGAAAATCAATGTTTGTGAACTTTCTACCAAGAAAATCATCACAATCTACGAAAAAGACTTTGACGCTTCAAAGCACTCAAAGAACCTAGCTGACTGTGCTGAAGAAGGCGAAATCGTTGTCTGTGACTACACTACTAAAACTGTAGTTACAATCAAAGAAAGCGAATTCGACGAAGCTAAGCACACCGAAGACCTGAGCAAATGTGAAGAGACTCCGGTCACTCCACCAGAACTACCACGAACTGGTAGCGAAGGTCTTGTTGCTGTCGTAGCCGCCCTGCTAACTGCAGGTGTTGCATACGCAGTAACGGCTCGCCGAAACGTACTTGGCTAAATAGAGTCTGACCGCTCCACTCACCTGAAGCGTCAGCCTCAGAAAATACAAGACTACCCCTGACTTTTTGAGCCGGGGGTAGTTTTTGTTTGGTACACTGTTAAGTAATGGCGAAGCAGAAGAAAAAACGCAACAAGCGCTACCATGGAGTCGACGCCCGGGTCACTACACCTATGGTGACCAGAGTCTCTGCCGAAGAGCGCTCGCGGTTCAAAGAGTGGTGGCTGGTATACGGCCGCCTGGCCAAGTTCGCGGCGGCAGTGGTTGGTATTATTGCCGTTATCGTCCTACTGGTAATCGGTATTATCGGACTATTCTAACGGTAGTCTGAAGCCAAACGTACTCCCCTTGTCTTCGACCGACGAAAAGACCAGCTTGCCGTCGTGGCCGTCGATAACTTTTTTGGCAAGGTATAGCCCCACACCCGTCCCGTCTGGCCGCTGAGTGCGAGCATTATCAGCCCGGAAGAATTTCGTAAATAGCTTGGTTTGCTGCGCTACGGGCACGCCAATGCCATGGTCTCGAACCTCAAGCTTGGCCTCGCGGGGCGTGACGGTTAGCTGTACGGTAATCTCCGTTTCCGGCTTTGAGTAAAACAGAGCGTTGTCGATGAAATTCATGACAACCTGGCGAATTTTGTTTTCGTCGAGCGACAGCACGACAGGTTTCGGCGGAATCGATAGCCGTATAGTTAAATCACGAGCCTCGGCAGTCGTTTGAAGCGAATCGACTTCTTGTTTGACTATCTTTCCCAGGTCGATTTCGTGGCGGTCAATCAAAAACTTGCCGGTTTGTATGCGGGAAACATTCAGGAAATCATTAATAAGATGTACCATCCGTTCACTGCTCGTAAATGCCTCGGACAGCAATTTGCGCTGATCCTTACTTATTTTTCCGGCGTCCCCTTCTAGAACCATGCTGAGATAGCCCTTAACACTTGTGAGTGGTGTGCGTAGTTGGTGCGAGGCCATACTGACGAATTCGTCCTTGGCTTTGTCGAGGTCTCGAAGCTGGTCATTAGTGTGCTGTAAGTCATCCGTAGCCTCACTTACCCGCTGCTGGAGGCTCGCGTTCAGATCTTTGACGGTTTCGAGGGCAATGGCGTTTTGGACAGCAATGGCGAGTTCGTCCCGAATACCGGTTACAAGCTGCATTCGATAGTGGCTTAATTTGGAATCAGCCAGACCCAGAAACAAGAAGCCTATAGTCTGGTCGCCACGCATAAGCGGCATCGTGAATCCAATTCGGTAGCTTTTAAGGAGCCGACGAACCTCAGTCTCGTTTTCAAGATCTTCAGTAAATGCCCACGGTAAATTGGCGCGCCTAAAAAAAGTCTCGAGCATATGGGTGTCGTTTACGGTTGGCCGCATGAAGCCTGTCGTACCGCTGGAAACATAATGGCCGTCGGGCTTGTACATAAAGAAAGAGGCGTGCCGGGCATCGGTCGCTGTTTTGATTTCAGTCGCAACGCGCTCCAACAGATCGCGTATGCCGGCGTTTGAGGTCAGAATGGTAATGAGCTTGACGTGAAAATTGCGCTGTGTCCGCTGGTCCCGGCCGTTTTTTATGAGCAAGGCCAATACAATGACAAGAAGGGCGTCCGCGAATAAAAACATGACGATAGCGCTCACGCTTATATTCTAGCGTAGCCGTGAAGGTTTTGACAGCAGTCGCCTGTTTCGGCCAGACATCTAAGTGCGCTATGATAAAAGCATGACTAAAATCGCTATCATTGAAGACGACGCTACCATTAACCAGATGTACCGAATGAAGTTTGAAGCTGCTGGGTTTGACGTGCAGCTCGCAAGCGACGGCGAGCGCGGTGTGGCCCTGGTTGAATCATTCCGACCTGATTTAATCTTGCTTGATATGCAGATGCCAGTGAAAAATGGTTACGATGCCTTAAAGGAAATCCGAGCAGCCGAGTGGGGCAAAGACATACCTGTTATCGTGCTGACCAATATGGGCGAAGAGGAGTCACCAAAAGAGCTCCGTAACTTAAACATTGAAAGCTATATCGTAAAAGCCGACTTGACACCCAGTCAGGTTGTTGAACGCGTCAAAGAGACGCTTGGTCTGTAGGCTTACCGGCTGCCGCTCGGGCGGCATGGATTACATTTTCGAACAATGCGACGACAGTCAGTGGACCAACACCACCTTTTTCAGGTGTAATTGTTAAGTCTTTGCGCTGACGGACATCATCGGCGACATCACCAACGATTTTGCCGTGCTCCGCTGACGTGGCTGCATCGACGACCACTGCTCCCGGCTGGATTGACTGGGACGTGATTAAGTTTGGTGCTCCGGCAGCAGAGACAATCAGAGCATAACGCCGCAGGTTCTTGGCGACATTTTTACTATTCTCGTCGAATACGGTCACGTCGTAGCCGGCCTGGCGCCAAATGCGTGCCAAAGGCGCTCCAACCAGCCTGCCGTTGCCTACAATGGCAATTTTGCGACCACGGAGCTCGATGTTGTATCCGTTTAACAACCAGTCGATTGCCACCGCAGTTGCGGGAACATGCCGGCTTTGTTCACCCAACCCGTCGACGTCCTTCTCAGGCGCAACTGCGTTGACTGCGTGCTCGGTTTGGGTTTCATCATCGAGAGGCAGCTGAATGATAATGCCGTGCACAGCTGGATCGTCATTGCAGGTTTGGATGGTTTCCATAAGCTTTTCGTTTGATGGCTTATGAGTCTCTACTTCAACTAAAATGTCCGCTCCGTACTGCTGTTTCATCCGGACATAGGTATCAATCACCTCGTTGTCACTAGTTTGAATAATGGCTAATTTGGGGTGTGTGCTGTAGCTTTGGCGAAGGTTTCGGACCTGTTTTGCCTGGCGCTCTTTAATATAGCCGGCAAGTTCGGTGCCACTCAGTAGTTTCACCTTGCTATTGTAGCAACTGTGCTACAATGAGAACAAATTTAAGGAGGGAGACTTAGATGAACGACGGCTACTATTACTACTCGCAAAACGATTATAATGGGACGCTCGACCCGGCGGTGGCAACGGCGATCATGCTTGGTACTCTCTTCTTTGCTATTGTCGCCTACGTCGTAACTGCCATCTTTCTATCGATGGTTTTTAAAAAGGCCGGTGTCGAAGGCTGGAAAGCCTGGGTGCCGGTATATAACACCTGGGTGCTACTTGAACTGGGCGACAAACCAGGTTGGATTTCCCTGCTATCTCTTGGTGGCATCATTCCCTTCGTGGGCTTCATTCCGGCAATTGTCGCTGCCGTCTTTATTTACATGGCAATGTATACCGTCGGCTTAAAGTTTGGTAAGAGTGGCGCGTTCGTACTACTTGCAATCTTCCTGCCCCTCGTCTGGGTCATCTGGCTCGCCGTTGACAAGACCGCCGTCTGGAAAGGCCAAAGCGCCAATGTCCAAGCTGTTCCAGCGGGACCTGCCGAGGCCTCCGCACCGGTCAACGAGACTTCTAACAAGACTGATAGCGATTCTACTTCAAGCCAGCCACCATCGGCTAGCCCAAGTGCCTAAGCAATACTGGGCGTAGCAAAGAGACTAAGTAAAGCGAACCGGTCACGATAATCGTCGTGGCCGGTTTGTTCAGAACATGGGCAAGTGCTTGCTCTGGATTCGTAATAATATCGGACTGCAGCTTTAGCCGCGCAGCCTCCCTTTGCAAGTCCGCCGCCGCCACGCTTTTTCGGCCCTTGATATCTTGCCCGACACTAAACTGTGTAAACGTACAGTATGCCGGTTGGCTGCTTGCTATAATAGCGAGGCAGTCTTCAATCTTTTGTTCAGGAGCTTCAATAAATCCGGTCAACCAAGCTGCACCTGTAATCTCTTTCTGTTGCAACGTGTCTATCAAGGCTGCGAGTTTTTGTGGGTTGTGGGCTCCATCCAAAATAATCACTTTGCTGCCAATTTGAAACTTTTCAAACCGGCCCGGTGGAGTATCGTAAGCGCTCTTTTGTAGCTGAATGTCCGTTAACTTTTCCAGTCCGTCGCGCGTGATAACATATTCAACAACTGACCGCGCGAGCATAAAATTTAGTTGCTGAAATGATGGCAGATCCGTGTGCTGGATTTTGTCCGACGTTATGTGAAGCTCCCCAGTTTGCAGCTCGACTCGTTTCCGAATGGCATTTGCAGCCAGTTCAAGCTGGGGAGCGCTAAACACAGCTTGGTGCGGCCCTATAATCCCGGCCTTTTGGGCAGCAATCGCCGAGATCGAATCACCAAGTATGTTGGTATGGTCTAAGCCGATTGGCGTGATAACACATATTTTGTCATCCCGCGAGATTACATTGGTTGCGTCGAGCATACCTCCCAGACCGACCTCAACCACGGCGTAGTCGACGCTCTCTTCCCGAAATACCCAGTACGCAAGCGCGACAAGTAGTTCAAAATATGTTGGCTCAATTTCCGGCCATGCTTCAATAATTCCCAGGAAACGGTTGAGATACTCCAAGAAAATGTCATCGGCTAAAGGTTTACCGCCAATTTGGATGCGTTCCGTAATGGATACTATATGTGGAGACGCTGTCAAACCGACCTTGGCGCCGGTTGCTTCTAGAAGCGACCTAATGTAGTACGATGTACTGGTTTTACCGGATGTACCGGCCACATGGATTATTTTTAGGTTATTCTGCGGATTGTTAAGTCGCCGCATCAACTCTCTCATCCGATCAAGCTTATAACTTTCACCGGTCATTTTAATCGGTGAGTACGAAAGAAGGCGTGTCTCAGCATCGTTAATAGTTAGCTGTTTTTGAGGCATATGACCTATCATAGCCGGTTAAGACGGGCTGCGTCTAATTGCTACGATGCGGTCGGATATGCTTTTTTCATACGCTCAACGGAGTCTGCGATGATTTTGGCAAGCACTTCGGTATCGACATCGCTCAGTTTCTTGATATAAATACAGGATCCACCGCTTACTGTATGCTTGCCGAGTTTTTTCAAATCATCTTCATAGTGTTCAAAACCTGGCATTACGTATACGGTCAGGTTCTGCTTACGCGGAGAGAAGGCGGTAAGCGGCCAGTCGCCTTCTTGGCGACTGCGTTCGGATTTGTAATGGTACTGGCCGTAGCCAACTATACTTCCCCAAAGAGCTGGCTTTAAACCAGTAGCCTTTTCAAACACGTCGAGCAGCTTAATGGCGTCTTGTCGGCGCTGATCGTCTTCAACCGAGTCGAGGAATGCCTCAACGCTGTCATCGGTCCGTTTTGTCTTCAGTTCACTCATAAAGTTAGTATACGCCTCCATGTAAAAACCGCCCATACGGACGGTGCTTACATGGAGGGTCCACTGGGGCTTGAACCCAGGACACCCTGCTTAAGAGGCAGGTGCTCTAACCAGCTGA